>Ga0079997_115708_pt1 | contig 204427 bp, 214 predicted proteins | sample PerSpoCPS_CMetaG_FD_69200 | JGI IMG/M metagenome (GOLD analysis project Ga0079997, IMG submission 69200) | Archaeal communities from Yellowstone National Park, Wyoming, USA - Perpetual Spouter C (PS_C) MetaG (SPADES assembly) (version 2) | ecosystem: Environmental > Aquatic > Thermal springs >... | reverse complement strand
TACTAGAGGAAATAGAATAATTCAAATTCTAGTAACGGATGATTTATCTTCTACACTATCTTGTCAATTAAATGTTACAGGACCAGATTCCTTTAATGATATATTTACAATATCTAATGGACATGTATATAACTACTCATACAACTTTAATTCATTAGGATTATACACAATGAATGTTTCTTGCAATGATGGATTTAATCAAAATCAAACATCTATAACGTTTAGAATAAGAGAATCTGGTGGTTCTAGTGGAGGCAGCAGCGATACAATTAATGGATCTAATGGTGATTTGAATCAGAGTAACAATACTTTCAATAATACAATGAATAATTCTAACATGAATGATACTAATCAATCAATTGAAAATAATACTACCACGAATAATAATCAAGGCAGTACAATGAATGAATCTGACAATGTTAACAACCAAGGTCAACCTAGTAGATCCAAAACCACATCTAGAACTGAACAATCTGATCTAGAGCAATCAGAAAATCAAGCGATACAACAAAATGAAAGCTTAAATGAAATAAAAATCATTAAACTAAGTTCTCCATTTCCATATCTACTCTTAGGATCAATAATCTTATTATTATCTAGAACAATAAAACTAAAAATGATTCCATTACAGGATAGAGTAATATTACAATTCAATAATATTCTAGATAAACCAATAAAGAATCTTAAAGTAAATATAGACGGACAAGAATTAGTAACAGATGAAAATGGGCAAATAATCTTATCTTCCATGCCTAAAAATATTAAAGTTAATTTATATCTATTATGGATTAAATAAAATCAAAAAAGCTTTTAAAAATATCCTATAAATAAATATGATTCTAAATTTAGGTTTAAAAAATAAATGCTATAGAATACCTGTAGATGGAAAAGAATATTTGTTTATAGGAAAAAAGATAGGTGATATTATTGATATTTCTTCTATCCTTCCAGGATATAAGATAAAATTAACTGGAGGTTCGGATAATACAGGAGTGCCTATGAGACCAGGTTTGGGTGGAAAAAAATATTTACTAGTTTCAGAAGGACCAGGCTATAGACCAAAAAGAAAAGGTGAAAGAATGAAAAAATTATTTAGAGGAGAAATATATACTCCAGAAATATCTCAAATTAATGCAGTAGTAGTAGAAAAAGGATCTATAGAACCTACACATGTTCCATCAAATAAGAAATCTAAGAAATAACAACTTCATATTTTCCATTATTTACAATTGCAACTAATTTGCTTTTATAGAATAATCCATATCTACCTTTTGGTAACTCTATTTTATTTCCATGTATAGCTTTTTTATAGTTTTTATAATCTAATTCTAATTTATTTATACCTAAATAATCAAACAGATCTTCAATAGAATAAAGCTTATATGTTCCATAAAGAACGTCATATATCGTGTTTGCCATATTTTCAGTTATATCTCCAATAGCAATTCTTCTTAAATCCTCCATCTCTGCACCAACTTGATCGCACAAAACTCTCATATAAAAACCAGCATCTACTTTAGCTCTAAAAAGAACCCTATTTCCAAACTGCTCCAAAATCTTTACTTCATATAAATTTCTATATCTTGGTTTTTTAGCTACTGCACTTTGAGCAGGTGGAACCTGAAGATTTTTTCCTACTTTTGAAAGTAATATATCTATATTTGGACTAGATTTAAATTTAGCTAAACATATATAAGTTTTTGGTAAATTGAAATATCTTAATAATCTAGTATATCTTCCTAATCCAATAATAGATACTCCAGTTACATTTGGATCTAAGGTTCCTGCGTGTCCAGCTTTTACCCCAAATATTTTTCCTATTCTGCTAGTTAAATCATGGTGGATTATATTTGGAGGTTTATCTAAAATTAAAAAACCAACTTTTTCTTGCATTTTAAAGCTGTTTCAATTATGGCCACTTCATCATCAACTGTAAAATTAGTTGTGTTAATTATTATATCAGCTATATCAAAAGGTCTAGATATGTCAATTCCATATAGATTCAAATATCTTTCATAATTTTGCTTATCTCTATATAAAATGCTTTCTTTAGCTTTTTCATAGCTTAAATGATCTCTTATCATAATTCTTTTAATTCTTTGTTCTAAATCTGTAGTTAAAAATATTTTTAAATCTGCATCTTTTATTGTCCAAATAGCTAGCCATGTAGCGATTATAGTATTTTCATATTTTTCAGATTCTTTTATTATAAAATCATCAAATTCCTTATCTATGTTTGGATTGTTCTTTGCCATTTCTTGAAATTCTTCTAGAGAAATTCCCTTTGATTTAGCCAAATCTTTAAAAGATGGAATTATAAGCTGAAATTTGATTTTATATTTAAGGTAAAAATGCTTGTATAAAGCCTCAGCTAATGTAGTTTTTCCTGTACCTACATATCCAGATATTGCAATTTTCATATTCTATGAAAAGGTTTAAAATATTTATATCTAAAATACACTTTTTGAAACAAATATTTTTTTAAATATTTTTTTATAATTAAATATGACAGATCTACATCAAGCGGATATGCTAATTCCAGTACAAGAAAGTAAGGAAAACAAATTAAACATCAGAGACTTGCGAGGAGTTTTTTTAGAAGAATATTTATTTCATAGATTAAACCCAAAGCCTGTACTAGGAGAGCATCAATATGGATTTTATAATAGCGTTTTTGGCTTGTGGAAAAAAATGCCCAATTTCGATTCGTTTACTAAATATGGTGAAGCTCTTGTAGATCTAAATTCAGGTAAACAATATAAAGTGCTAAGATCTCCTATGGATATACTTGAAGTTAGAAATGGACAATTAAAATTAGATTCAAATAAATATTATCTTGGAAAGATGTATCATTTCACAGTTAATCAAGTTGAATTTGTAACATTTAGATTGGGAAATCAAACTTTAACATTATATAGATCGCCAGGAACAGAAGGACATTGGTTACCATTAACAGAAGATAGATTGATAGAGCTAGGAAGAAAAGGATATTTAGATTTATCTAAACTAGGTTATAAAACATATAAAATCCAAGGAACTACTGAAAGTTTAGTTGAAATTACCAAACTTGACCCTAAAGTAGAGGTCAGAGTTATAGAGTATAATAAATTAACTAAACTAGAGGATTTATTAAAGCAATTATCTTTAACTAAACAATCAAATTCATCTAGCTCGGATCAGAAAAAAGATAAGGCTTATGAATTATACAGACAAGGAGAAAGGATGCAAGATAAATCTGTATCAACTCAATCAAAAGGACAAGGAACACAACAAGGTAAAGGTACTGTACCAGCTACTGGAAATCAGAAAAAAGAAGCTGATAAAGCAAGACAAGAAGAAAGATCAGGAGCTACAGATCAAAGATTAGAAGTTAAACCAAGTGTAAAAGAAAAAAACGAACAACAAGATAAATTAAAGAACTATCCTAAAGAATCTGAATTAAACAGACAAGATAGTACTGATGAACAACCAAGTGTAAACCCTAATCAAAGATTAGAAGTTAAACCAAGTGTAAAAGAAAAAAACGAACAACAAGATAAATTAAAGAACTATCCTAAAGAATCTGAATTAAACAGACAAGATAGTACTGATGAACAACCAAGTGTAAACCCTAATCAAAGATTAGAAGTTAAACCAAGTGTAAAAGAAAAAAACGAACAACAAGATAAATTAAAGAACTATCCTAAAGAATCTGAATTAAACAGACAAGATAGTACTGATGAACAACCAAGTGTAAACCCTAATCAAAGATTAGAAGTTAAACCAAGTGTAAAAGAAAAAAACGAACAACAAGATAAATTAAAGAACTATCCTAAAGAATCTGAATTAAACGAGCAAGGTAATAATAAAGATCAATTGGACGATGTCGGTACAACCACTCAACCTGTTGTTTCTCAGGATCAGATAGAACAAGCAAAACAATATCTTCGAGAAATAGGAATGAGAGAATCACAAACATCATCATTAATGATAGGTTATCAAGAATTACTAAAAAGAGGTTACGAGGTTAGATTAGAACAATATTTAGCCTATGTAGAATCTATACAATCAACACCAGAAGAATTTGGTCCAAAATTTAGAAGCGCATTGGAACAGCTTTTGAAAGATATTAGAAGTAACTCTATAAAAACAAGTAGTGGTTTTATACAGTTCATGGAAAAAACTAAGGAAACTGAGTTGCTTCCACAATCTAAGAGCGACAATACAAATATTCAAAGCCAGATAGACGATACTGAATCCGGTTCATCAAAACAGTTAATTGAACAACCAAGTACAAAAGAGGAAATAATGAAAGATGTTCAAACTAAACCTGAATTAGAATCTCAAACCACAACCAACCAAGACACTCAAATCTTAATTGATAGAGTTGAAGATATAATTCAACAAATAGGATTAACAACAGAAAGAAGAAATGAAATAATTCAAAGAATAAATAGATTAACTCCAAATGAAGTAAAAGCATTATTGGAAATTATATCAGAATTAGATAAATTAAAAGAGGTAGATAGAGAAGTTTTGTTAGATATAATAGCAAATCCTGATGGAGTTAATATGCAAGAATTTGAAACATTTGCTAGGGGAGAGGGAGAAATTAATCAAGAGCTAAAAGATTTTTATTATTTAGTTAGATTATTTTATGAAAATTTAACTGAACAACAATACCTTGGAATGATGAAATATTACTTTAAAGGTGAATAAAATGCAAATACAATTAATTGAATCTGAATTATACCTAAAAGAAACTAAAGAAACAACAAATCTTAAAGGAATATTTTATTGGGATGAGAATCAGAAGAAATATGTTGAGTTAAATCATAATATAAAGCTAAAACCAGGAATGAAATTATCTATAGATGGAAAAGTCTATGAGATAACAGATAAAAAGACAGATATTCCACTGGATATAAAATTTGTTGCAAAAACGTCAGATGGGTTAGTAATAAAGGTAGGCGAGGATTATTTTTTAGAGAAAGATGGAAAAAGGCGCAGAATTTCACAGGATAGAGCTAAAAACTTAGCTAGTAATCGATTTGAGGTTGTTATCACACTTCCTCAAGCAAAACATGAACAACAACCTGTAACATCTCAAGGACAGCAAACATCAAAAGAACAGAGATCTCAAAGTCGTGATGTTGTTAAAACAGTATCAGGAGTCGCTTATGCATTAACAGGGGCTAGAATTTATTTAGAAGATAAATCTTTATATGGAAAAACTTTGTTATCAATAGCTCAAGAAGTTTATGGTGTAGAATTTAAAGATGCTGATCATTTAAGAAATTATATAAAAGAACGAAAAGATTTATTTTCATTATGGTTAAGAGATTTATTGTCTATCGGCATGCCTGTAACTCTAACTTTAGGCCAAATAGCTTCAGCTAGAGAAGAATTAAACAAATGGCTAAATTCTATAGATATTAAAGAACCAAGATTTCAATACCCAGAAGCAATAAAATTTCTATTAAAATTAGAATATGGAATTACAGATATAGATCAAGTATATCAAACTTTAAGACAGAAAGATGCACTAGCTAAAGAGAAATTAAGGGAATTTGGATTAGTTAGTCAATATGAAAAGCTAGATTTAATGTCTAGATATGGTTTTATTACTCATGTATTGCCGTATATAGATAGATTGAGAGAATATAGCTATCTGAAATCAAATGAATATGCTCAAGCTGATGAACAAAGAATAGCAAGAACCCTATCTATATTGCTTACCACACAATACTATCAGATTTATCCATCATTTGAAAAATTAGTTGAAGCAACTAGAAATTTAGATGCATTAGATGTTGGATTATTAGCAGTTAGTGGAGTTTTGAATGGGTTGTCAAATAGTACCAAAAGCTATGGATTAGCTGGATTAGATAGACAAGCATATTTAGCTCAATTAGATTCAATAATAGCTAGAAATTTATCTAACTATGCTGAAGCAATTGCATCTAGTCTAGGATTTGGAGGCTCACCAAAACCACAAGTTAGAGGAAACAATCTATCTACTTCTCTTGATTTTAAATCAGTTCAAGATATAATAGAACAAGCTGCTACCAATCCACAAGCTGGAATACAAATACCTGGAATTCGTTCATCTACTAGAGGTGGAATTTCACCACAGCTCATACCTCCAGATATAGGTCTATATTCTAGATCTTTATCTCAAAATGCATTATATTATGCATTCTATAAGCCTAGATATAGATATGATTTTGAAAATGAATGGGTAAGATTTAAAGCAACTGGTGGAATCTTATATACTAGATCTGGAAATAATGAATCTGGATCAGGATCTATAGTTGCAGATTTGATTGGAACTAGCTCTTCAATTACTGCTATAGCTGGATATAAGGATTCATCTATAGATTTAACTATAATAGCAAGAGATATAGATGAATTTAGAGGAATGGGCTTTAGTAATGTTAATGGTGTTTTATCATTAGGTCCTCAAAAAGTATCTGCTGAAGTAAAAGCAGAATTAGATAAGTTAGATGGAGATGTTGCAATTTTCTATTCTAGATCAAATAATAAAGAAGAAGGATATCTATACGCTAGAATAGGAACTGATTGGTATAGGGTTGGTAGAATTAATGAACAGTGGATAGCTAGTATGAATAAAGCTATTCCAGGCTTTGGAGACTTATTTGCTGATGTTCGTGTAGGTAATGGAATTAGTGCTGTAGTTTCATTGTCTATGTTGTCAGGATTTTCTTTTACTGGAGAATTGAAAAATAATGATATAAAGGCAATTGGAGCTTATTTACTGTCACCAAATAGTAGTTCTAAAACTATATTAGGAATGGTGTCGGCACCACAGTTAGTTTTTGCTGGATATTATAAAGGAAATGTTGTTGCAGGAGGTCAATTTGTTTCTAATGACAATGTTTTAAATGTTTTAGGATATTTTGGAAGAGATTTTGGAATAGAAATTAGATTTGCAAATCCATCTTTAGCTACTGAGTTAAGATATGATAATAATGACATAGTTGCAAAAGCTTTAGCAAATTTAGGAGGTGTAGAAGGAATAGTACAATTTTACTCTGGAAATGGAATGATGATAGGAGCAGGAGCTAGATTTGGAAAGCAATATTATGAATTATTATATTTGAGTGCTATGGAAAAAGAAATGAAGGCAATTGCAGGACCATATGCAGATTTGTTTAAATTATCAAGATCAGCTCTTTGGGGATATGCTAATTTAGATGGCAAAGCTTTTGGAGCTCTTGTATCTTCAGATATAGGACAATACATGTTTGGAGCTAATTTAGGAAATATTAGTGCAACAGCTACATTTGGAAATGCTGGATCTGGAGCAAGTGTAAATATCTATTGGCCAGAAATTAATGCTGTAATTGGAGCTATGTATAGGTCCATTGGTAATGATTTTCAGTTGTTTGTAAGAAGATGGACAGAAAATCTAGGAATAGGGGCTGCATTAAGAATAAATGATAAAGGAATACACGGAGCTGTTGAAGTTGAATTTGATTCAACAAAATTGTATGGAACATATTCAGATGGCACTATTGGATTGATTGGACAAAGAGTATTTTACATAACTCAAGATGGGTCTATAGTATTGATTCCTACAGGAGGAGTTTCTGTTGGTCAGGAATCTGGATATTTGCTAGGTGTTAAAGTTGGATCGAAAACATCATATTTGGAAGGAGTATGGGCAAAAATTAGAGATAAAGAAGGATTAAATATTAAAGCATCTATGGAAATAGAATTAAAATAAATGATGCAGGAACAAATTGAAAGAGCAATTTTTGTACCGAAAGAAAGAGTAATTCTTGTATCGAAAGAATTTGTAGAAGAGTTTGAAAAGGAATTAGAAAAATTATTACCTGAATATAAACTAAGAGATGGATATAAACAGGCAGTATTAGGAAAATTTGTTCCTGTAAATGAGGATAAATATAAGAAGATAGAATACAACGATTTAATTAATTTATATAATGAAGTATTTCAATCTAATGGATCGTCAGAGAGACAACTAGGTCCAGCTGCTAGAGCTCTTAGAACAATATTAGAAAGGTATTATTATCAAGATGGCATATATATACCTAAAGAATCTGTAGATCGTTCTCGTTTACGATTTTCTCCAAGCATAACAAATCAGTCTGGAACTATGTCAGCAAGTTTTGGTGTAGGATTTATAACACCATATCATTCTTTAGAATCGACAGTTGGTTTTTCTAATGATGGATTAGATTTGTCTATGAAATATGGAGATAATGGAGTTGGAGAAGTTAGTATTGGAACCACTATCGGAGATAATCCAAGGGTGTCAGTTGGTATTAATAGTTTAAATTTTGCATTTAATAATAAAGGAATATATGCTTCTTTAGGTCCAGTAAAATGGGATGGAAGTATATCTTTATCTCCTTTACCTAAATCTCCATTAGAACTTGTACCTGCTGTAATCTCAGGAATTCAAGAAGTTAATACTAGAGAACCAAATAATTTTGCTGAAGGTGCTTTACTATTTTTACAAGGAACGGTTAATGGTATTTTTGGAGCTATTGCTGAATTTGCAGATGAAATTAGATACCTATTTTCTGGACCTACTAAATATCAAGAAGAATTATTATTAAGAGTTTTTCAAGCTAAATATTCCGTTAGCAAGGGAAACTTTAGAGAGGCTGAGCATATAATGCAATCTATTAAAAACTCTGATAATGTAAATCCATTTATAAAAGCTTATTTAATGCTAGTAGAGTTAGAACATTGGGAAAAAAGAGTTAGGCCATTTAGTAGTTTAACAACAGCTTTAGATTTTATATTTAACGGACATATGCCTGGTCAGATTAGATCTCAAATTGAAGAATATAAAAAGTTCTTTTTAGATAATCAGAGCAATTTTGGAAATCTAGAAGACAAACAAAAGTATCTAATAGGAATGTTTTTATTTTTGCTAGAAGGTTTCAATAAATTATCTCAAAAGCTTGATGCAAATGAAGATCTTCAGCTCAGATCTGTTGTTTCATATTTATCATCATCATATGAGCTTTTTTCAGATGATGGTGATTATCCATATCTGGTTTCTTTGCTACTTAATCTAGGTCAAATGCTAGGTATGGTCATAACTAATCCTAACGCTATCTATCGAAAACTTATAGATGAATCTAATAGATTGAATGAAAAATATAAAACAGCATTTCAGCAATTAAGATATGATATTTTAGGGTTCTCTAGATTTTTCTATGGTTTATATTCTGATCAACAAATTATCGACAGAGTTCAATTAGAATATGGTTTTAGCGACTTTATTCGACCTATTGGGATCAAAACTACTCTTCAAAGAATTAGGGAAAAGCTAGAAGCTTCAAAGCAAATTCAGCTAGAGATAATGAAATTGATAGAACAAGGAAATTTTGAAGATGCGAAGAAAAAATTAGAATCTATAGAGCAAATGGAAATGTTTAATTTACCTGGATATAGATCTATATACTTGATATGGGCATATTTAAAATTTTCTAAATCTTCTTTAGATGAAAATGCAATTAATCAAATTTATCGAGCTATAAGTCTGGATATTTCTGAAATCGATGATCCTAGTTCTAAAATCAATTATCCTAACATAGATAAACAAAAATTTGCCAATCAGTTACAAGCATTTTTGCAATATGTAGCACCACTCCCAGTAACTGCATCTCAGATAAATACAAATCAGATTAATATAACTGTAGAAACATTAAAAAAAGCTAGATCAATTGCTTTAGGTAAAAATGAATCTTTACCTAAAAAAGACTTAGATGAAATTATTAAATCTCTTCAAGAGAAGAGTGGAGGAGATTTAGAAAAAGCATTTTTAATATATGGAGAAAAAGGCAAAATACTTTATGAAAATTATCTTGTTATGCAAAAAATTTATAGAAATATAGATGGATGGAAATATTTAGCAGCTATGGTTATGCTATCATCAAATAAAGATTAAAAAAGATTATTATATTATATGATGAAGCGAGGTATTGCTGATTTAATGATGAATAATACTTAACTGAGGTGAAAATATGAATATAATTGGAGATACAGTAGATAGGTTAGAAATAGTTGTTAATAGTAGAGAGAAAGTGCCATTTCCAACATTTCAATTCAGTGTATTAGGTTTTAAAGAGACTGAAAAGAATGATCAAGGAATATTGATAGAGTTACCATATAGAGTTGTATACGATTATCAGACAGCAGGTAAAATAACCTTAGAAGGAAAGATATATGTATTAGCTAGTCAGAAAGAGTCTGAAGAAATGAGTAAATCATATACATTAAATAGAAAACTTCCAGACAATGTAATGTCTGAATTAATGACAGCAGCTAATTATATAGCAACTATTCATTCAACAGTTGTAACTCAAACAGTTAGATTTAGATCACCAGTATTGCCAGTAAGACTTAATTACGATTCAAAAACTTAAACTTTAGAATAATATCCTTCTTCTCCAGATCTAGCTTCATAGATTTCTCCACTTTTCTTTAATTCTTCTAAATATTTCTTTATCTCTTCTTCTGTAAGTCCTTTACTAATTCCTATTGAAATAATTTTTTTCTTATAAGCTTTTCCTTCTTCTCTAATAAGAGTATCTATAATAGATGAAACTAAATCTAATTTGCTTCTTTTTGATGCTGTCATTCCAGTGTATAGCATATCTACACTTATTTGTCCAGTTTCTGGGTCTCTCATTATATTAGCTAACATTTCATTCATTAGATCTATTGCTAATTGAACATCTGTCAATTCAACATTTTTTGAAAGTCTAATTTTTGCACTAGCTTCTGCTAATCTAGATATTGATTCAATATATCTTGGTGTAATTGTAACATTTTTACTTTCTTTTCCGCTTTTTCTAGTATTTACATAGAAATCTATTATCATTTTCTTAGCATCTTCTGTCATGATAGGACTAAACTTTCTTGCGTATGAAATATATTTCCTAACAAATTCAAAATTATCTAAATTAGTATTGCTAAAGTCTGATCTAAAATTCAAAATATGCTGTGCTAATTCTTGATCTTTAGATTCGTCAATTATGTCTATTAAAGGAAATATTAAATCAAATCTAGATAAAAGAGATGGTTGTATATTAAATTGCTCAATTATAGATCTACTAGAATCAAATCTTCCTCTTTTTGGATTAGCCGCAGCTAAGATATTTGTATTTGCTACTAGAGATACTACTATTCCAGCCTTTGCTATAGATACAGATCCACTTTCCATAACTTCGTGCAAAGCAGCTTTTTCATCTTCATCTATCTTATCAAATTCATCTATAGCAACCAGGCCTCCACTTGCTAATACAACAGCACCAGCTTTTAATGTCCAACCAAAATTTTCCTCTTTTTCAACAGATGCAGTTAAACCAACTCCAGACACGCTTTTACCGCTAACATATATTGCTTTTGGAGATATTTTAGATACTTGCTGTAAAATTCTAGATTTAGCTATTCCAGGATCTCCTATCAATAGAATATGAATATTATCTCTTATTCTAGTTCCATGTCTAGTATATCTTTTTGATCCAGATACCATTTGCAATATAACAGCTTGTTTTATTAAATCATAGCCATAAATATCAGGAAAAACTATTGAAGCTAATTTATATAAAGGATTGTTTTTGCTAAACTCTATAATTTCTTGTATCTCCTTTTCACTTAATTCAAACATATCAAAATCTTTTTTCAATCTTTTTATTCCAACTATATCTACATATTTGCTCAAGATATCTTTAGATTTAGTCGAATCTGTTAATCTTAATATACCATTAACTTCAACTACATCTCCAGGTAAAAATTTATTTATTAAGCTATTTTTGCATATGGCTTTTATCTTTGGAGCAGGTACACCAGGATCTGTTTTCTCTAATAATTCTTGAAGTTCTAAAACTTGAATATTTTCTAGAATTTGATCTTGTAGTCTATATTTACCTTTCTTGCACGAACATCTTCCTGGAATTTCATTAGGCTTTAGTGTGATAGTATTTCCACAATTATCACATTTATAAACTTTACCAATTACATAAGGTTGGATCTCAGATCTTTTAGAGATTACAGCATAAAAGCTAATTAAATTATTGTTATTCTGAACACCAATATCTTTTATCAATATTTTAGGTTCTACATCTGTAAGAATAATATCATTTACACCTATTAATAAATCTTTCAAAATTTTGAAAAATTCATCTGGAAATTGTCTAACTAGATCTTTTAATTCTGGAAAGTAATTTAAATCATCAAAACTAATATTAACAATACCTTGCTGTTTTTCTAATTCACTGAAGTTTAAAAATTTATGGATTAAGTTTCGTAGTTCCATATTTAACTAATCTATATATTTTTCTTACAAATTTTGATATTCCGCTTTGATAATTCATTTTGAGAAATTTGGCTGTTTTTAAATTCTTTAGAAATTCCTTTGGATTGTCTATATCAAAATCTTCTATCTCAATTAATGTAGCTCCTAAATCAAACCATATATGAGCATCTGTTCCTATTATTTTTAAGCTATCTTTAAATTTTTCCATAGCTAGTTCATTAGCTTCCTGATCTGCTTTAGAATTAAACACTTCTATAACATCAAAATATTTTGCTAGCTCTAACCCGGCGCCATTTCTTTTATCATCCATAATATGTGGAGCGACAGCTATGCCGCCTTGCTCATGAATCTTATCTATAACTTCTCTAAATGAATATTTTTTTCCATCTATATGTTCAGTTAAAAAAAGCCCTATAACATCAATCTTTTTATTGTTTTCTAAGCAAGTTATTTCTTCAGCTATTATTGTTGGAACTTCTTTACTTAATTTCAAAGATCCTTCTATATTATTATGATCTGTTATAATTACCATTCTATCTCTACAAAAATGCTTTATATATGACAATGGAATTACTCCATCTGAATAGTAAGTATGTGCATGAAATTCTATCTTCATTCAACTGTCACCTTTAATAAATCTCTATCTTTTTTTATAAATATTTTTTGCAAATCTTTAGCTATGACAAATTCATTTCCAAATTTATCTAATTGAAATTCATATTTATTGCTAATATGGGTCAAAATAACTAATTTTGCATCAACCTTATTTTTTGTATTTATAACATCTTTAAAAGTAGAATGTTTTTTAGTTTTTGCTTCATCATCTTCATCAAGAAAAGTGCATTCATGAATAACAACGTCCGCCTTTATTCCGTCAAAATCCGGCTTATATATATCGCCAGTATAAAGTATAGATAAGCCATCTATTTTGTTAGCAACGTCCTCTAACTTCACTATATTATCTCCTTTCAGAATATATCCTTTTGATAGAATATTTTTAAAATCCATAGGAGTAAAATTTTTTGTTTTTTCTTTGTCGAATTTTATTTGATCTATGGTTTTAAACAGAAAGGCATAACTTTTTGCAGTATGCCTAACTTTAATAGCTTTAATAGAATAAAATTTTTCTTTTATCTCTAATCTTGATGTTATGCGTTTATAATCAAATTTTGTTATTTCTGGAATTGATTCTGGCAGATATATGTTTGGTAATTGTATATTATAAAGTTTCATGCTTTCTATCAATCCGTACAATCCTAAAAAATGATCTATATGGGTATGACTAATTAATATATGCTTTATAGATCCAAATCCTAATCCAGATTTCAAAATCTGTCTCTGGCAATTTTCTCCTGCATCAAAGATTATAACTTCTCCTCTATATCTTATAGCAAAACATGGAAAACTTCTCTTTATGGAAGGTAATCCAGATGAAGTTCCTAGTGGAAATATCTCTGCTATCATAATTTATATATGTTTATTTCTGGATCTTTTATATTAGATCCAGGCTTTGTAGTAGCTATTACTTTAGCTTTTTTAGATTTTAAGATTCTATATAAAGCATAAGTTAAAAATAAATCCCCATAGAATTCTTCTATCTCTTGATATGGCTCTAACATTTTTAATATATTAGAATTTTTTGCATCTAGAGTTATTATCTCACCTTTGATTACTATTACTACTTTTCCTGTTCCTCTGATTGATTCAATTTTTTTTTTAATTCCTGACCTTGACTTGGATCCATTTGTGAATAATAAACATCTCTAGGTATTTTGTTATTTAATATTTCTAAAATTTCTCTTTTATGAAGCTTCTCAACCTCTAGATTTTCTGGAGCTTTTACTACAAAATGCCACATTATTCCTTGCTCTTCAATAACTTTTAAAACCATATCGCCTCCTCTATCCCCATCAATAAATACAGTTATTATTTTCTTTTTAGCCAATTCTTTAAAGCTTTCCGGGATATTTCTATTAATCCCATTTATTGAAACTACATTTCTTATGTTTACTCTTGCTAAGTTCTTTAGATCAGCTTCACCTTCAACTATTATAATTTCATTATAATTTTCATATCCTTTAATTGCTTTTAATCCATTTTCTAAATTAATTATATTAAGCTTATTTTCTTGTAATCTGTCTATTATTTCTTTAGTATCTGGTATTTCTGTTTTAAGAGCATCATTATAAAGTTCTTCTGCCCTAGATCTTATTTGATCTAATTTCAATTTTCTTTTATTTTCTATTTTATCTATTTTTAATTTTGCTTTATAAGGCCCAACCTTCTCTACTTGTTCTAAAGTTGCTGCTATAATTGCTGTTTCTTCTAAGCTTAACCCAGACTGAATTTTTAAAAGTATTCTAGTTATACCTCCATGATATTCTAAATTCATATCTGGTTCTATTCTACTTATTTTTCCAGTATGGATCAAGTTTTTTAGATCCAGATCTTTATCTAATAGTCCCTCTGTTTGTCCAAATATAGCTCCTATTATATCTCCTTTTTCTATATTCGTTCCTTCTATCTCCATATGCGCAATGATCATATATTTATAAACATCATTATATACTTTTTTTGATCTTTCCATTTTTTCACCTTTTAAAACCGGGTAGTGTTGACCCAATCTATCACCCAAATCAAGGGGCCATCCCTACCCGGCCATATTATTTAAGCAAATTATTTTTTAAATATATTTAACAATACCTTTTAATTCACCTTTTTCATCTATAACAATTAATCTTTTTATTTTATGATTCTTCATGGCTTCCATAGCTTCATCTATATCTGTATCTGGAAATACTACTATTAAAGGACATGACATTATGTCTCTTGCTTTTAGATTTAGATTTCCTAATGAAACGGACCTATAAACTATATCTGTAGTTGTAATTATGCCAACAGCTTTGTTATTTTCTAAAACTATTAAAAAATCTGTTTTATTTTTTTTCATTAATTTTGCGCATTCTTGAACGCTTGCTTCGGTTGTTACAGTTACAGGTTTTTCTATTAAATCTCTAACTTTCATAATGTTTTTAATACAATAACTCCGGTAGCAACAGGATAAATGAGATTATAGATAGATAAAATTTCAGGTTTAATCACACCAGCTCTAAAGCTAAAATTTCCTATTTTTCCAGCAAATGAATAATTTTTAGCATAAAAAGGATAGTCTTTGTTTGTAAATTCTAATTTTAAATTATTTAAATCAGCTAAAGTTGAAAATACTTGTAGAAAATCTTCAACAAATATTTCTTTTTTGGATATTAAAAAGCCTATTTCAATATATTCTTTTTCATCTCTATAAACATGCCCTATCTCAAATATTTTATAAGGTAATTTACTCATCTTATTTTTCTCATAAAATTGTAATAGGGATGGTTCTATTAAAGGTCGAATGGAATTAAATTCTTCTGTTAATGCGTTTGAAAGCTTTTGAGTAGGATAAAAATTTTCATATAACTTATTATTTCCTAAATACCATCCGACAATTTCAGAAAATCCTAATCTCAATAACTCTTCTCTAAATGGGATTTCTATTATTTTACTTTCCTGATATATCTCTGGGTATTCAGGTACAAAATTTGAATATCCATGATAAATAGCTAGTTCTTCAGCTATATCTGTTTCATCCATTATATCAACTCTATATGGAGGAATTATAACTTTATCACCTTTAACTAATATCCCAGATTTGAGTAGCAAGTTAAGGTCAACTTTTTCTCCTAAAAGATTATAGATATTTTGTATATCTATTTTCATTTCTATTGGTTTTAAATCAGATAAAGTTTGAACACTTCCACCAGCATCTATAAAATATGAAAGAATAATATCTAAAGTTTTTTTGGTGTAATATGGATTATTTCCAGTTACATCTATAAAGATTTCTTTTGTATCGTTTGTCAATTTTGTTCTTTCACTATTTATTATTGGAGGCATCGATATCACACCTAATTTATCTAGAAGAACTGGATAAGGAGAGCTTACTAAATGTTTATATTCTCTTCCTTTTTCTGTTTTTTCCAACACCTCGTCTAAAGACATTTCTACACCTCCTAATGGAACAAACCTCATATTATCAGATTGAGTATATCTTATTGGAGGCACTATTTTAGAAAGATCATGAAAACCTATAGCAACTCTTTTTCTCTTTCTTCCAAATGTTTCATGCAATTTTTCCTGAAATTGAATTATATCTTCTAAATCAAGATTATCTATTTTAGCAACAGCTATTTCTATATAATTTCTTTGAGAAACTTCTTCTTTTATAAATTCTATTTGAAGTGGCTTGGATTTATATTCTATATATCTAGGCGAATTATATAAGCTTATCAATCTTTTTATACTAATTTTAGATAAAAGATCTGGTCTATTAGGATTTATCTCTATTAGAGTTCCATCTTCCGAATATTCTGATGGATATCCTAAACTATTCAATAATTCTAAATCTAATTTTTCATTTACTCTTATAACAGCCATATTAAAAGATTAATGACAATTATTTAAAAAACTATCTAATTTATATATAGGTGAGATTCATGGCAAAAATAATTACTTCAAGAGATATGGCTGGTAAAAAAATAGTGACAACTGATGGAGAAGAGATGGGTAAATTAATAGATGCTACATTTGATCCAAAAACTGGAAAATTAGAGTATATTCTTGTAGAGATAAATGAATCATTTGCTTTGGATAATAAAAATTTAATAAAATATGAAGAAGGTGTGGCTAAAGTTCCTTTTGACGCTGTATTAGCCATAAAAGACTATGTTATATTAGAAAAGAAAAAACTTGTTGTTAAATAAAATAGGTATAGATGAAGCGGGCAGAGGGGCCATAATAGGTCCGCTGATAATTGGCGTAGTAGAAACTGATAAAGAGCTTAATGTAGATAAAGATTCAAAAGAACTTACTTCTAATCAAAGAGAAAAGCTATTTGATTATATTTCTAAAAATTCGTTAACTTCATATATTGAGATATCTGTACAAGAGATAGAAAGATATAACATTAATGAGATAGAATACAAGAAAATATTGGATTTTATTCAAGGTAAATCAGCAATAGTATATATAGATGCTTTTACCGACCCTTCTAAATTTGCTAAATTTAAAAATATAATAGCTGAATATAAAGCAGATAAAAAATATTCAATAGTTAAAGCAGCAAGTATTATAGCAAAAGTTATAAGAGATAGAAAAATAGAAGAGATAAAACAACAAACAGGAATAGATTTTGGAAGCGGCTATTCTTCTGATCCAAGAACATTAAATGCTATTAGAGAACATTATAAGATTTTGAAGCCATATATAAGACACAAATGGATTACATTAACGAAATTGTGGAAATTATAGCTTATCCGATATTATTAGCTATATTACTATATCTTAAATATTTTTCTATTAAACCAGATTTGTTATCGTATTTGTTATTTTTGTTTGGAACTTTAGATTATTCTGTTACTAAAAAGAATGCATATAATAACCCAAGTTTAGAAGGAAATCTAATAGTTAAAAATAGTTTAATTATAAAATATTACGATATTCTTTCATTCTTTTATACGTTTATGTTATTGTATTTAAATAGCATTAACAAAATTTTTACTTTAATAGCTGCTGTAGGGCATTTATATGGTTGGATGTCTTGGAAAGATTTTAACTTAATTCATTTCTTAAATGTAATTTTTATATATATCTTTTATAAATTCGTAAAATTTTTAATCTAAAAGCTAAATTTTTGCCAGGAGGTTTTAATATTTAACCTATAAATTTAAATTATGGCAAGAAAAAGAATAAGAGAATATGATATAAAGAAAAATTTTTATAAATTCATAGGAAAAAAATATAAAGGTATAATGGTATCTAACTTGAATCAGCTAGATAATCTCGATATAGAGGGAAACTTGGTTGTTAAAGTTGATGAGCTTTTTAATAAAAGATATAAAACCGGTTTAATAAAGCTAAACGTGTCAATAGATGAAGCAAAAGATTTTATAAGACAAAATTATGGTAAAATAGTTAATAATATAATTTTAAAGCATTTTCTAATAGAACCTTATATACCTCATTCTGATGAAAAATATATAGCTATTATATCTGAAAGATATGGTGATAGAATTTTGTATAGTGATAAAGGAGGTGTAAATATAGAAGAAAATTGGAATTCTGTAAAAGAGGAATTTATCCCTCATGATGAAATATCATCTAAATTTGAGAAATTTCATAAATTTTTCAAATATGCTGAGTTTAGCTATTTAGAATTTAATCCATATACAAATGATATTCCATTAGGTGCTGTTGGAGAAATAGATGGTTATTCCTTATACAAAGAAAAGTTTATAATTGAATATTCAGATCCATCTGAAAAAATTAAAACAGACGAAGAAAAGCAAATAGAGCAGCTTGATAAAAATTCAGGAGCTTCATTTAAATTTTCTATATTAAATCCAAATGGTAAGATATGGTTAATGGTAGCTGGTGGTGGCGCAAGTTTAGTTTTTGCAGATAGTATTTATTTAAACGGATTAGGTAAAGAATTAGCTAATTATGCTGAATATAGTGGAAATCCAAGCACAACAGAAACATACGAATATGCAAAATTGTTTTTTAAAGCTATGTTTAAGCAAAGTGGAGAAAAAATATTGGTAATAGGAGGTGGAATAGCTAATTTTACAGATGTTTCTAAAACTTTTGATGGAATAATAGAAGCTATAAAAGATTACAAAGATTTGTTCATTAGAGATTCTGTTAAAATATATGTTAGAAGAGGTGGCCCTAATTCAGATAAAGGATTAGCTAAAATAAGAGAAGAGGTGTCAGCTCTTAATATACCTATTAAAGTTTATAGTGAAGATACACCTATAGATGAAGTGATATTAGATATTAAAGAAAATTTCTAATTCCTAGCTTTTGTATATTTTCTTTTACAACCTTATCAAATCTTTCAGGTTTGTCATCAAATTCATCCATGAAAAAGTGATATTGCTCATCTTGACCTAAAAATATTTCCTCATATCTTTTCTTTATAGCATTAAATGCTTCTAAATTAGTATTTTTTGGCTTATAGATTTTGTCATGATGTATCTCTCCTATTAACTCTAATCCGACAGCATTTCCTGTAAAAAATATAAAATCTAGATTCTTAATTTGTTTTAAAGTAAAGCTTCCATATTTGAATTCAAATCCTAACTCTTCTGCTATCATTTTAACAAATCTAACTGTTATTCCTGGCAAAGCATAATCTTTTGGAGTATAGAACGTGTTATCTTTAAACATTACTATATTTTCTCCACTGCCTTCCAACAATTTTCCTTTTCTATCTAGAAATATTACTTCATCATATTCTGGATACTTATTCCTTTCTGATATAGCTATCTGATAATTGCTTGATGCTTTAATTCTGCCTAATGGTAGTTCTCTAGCCATATTAGAAATTTTCACTTTTAAAGGATCTTTGCTTTGGATATATTTTCCAAATCCTATTATTCCATGAGCTAATTTAACAGTAAATTTATCTTTTAGGCCGACTGATTGATTAATTTTATACAATATAGGTCTAACATATATTCTTTCATAACCTTCTATTTTATTTATTTTATATAATTCAAAAACTGTTTTTATGGCTTTAATAACATCTATTTTGTAATTATAGTTAAGCATATCTGCACCATATTGCATTCTTTCGTAGTTTAATTCTGGATGAAATATAGATACGCGCTTCTTAACAATTAAACTCATTCCTTCAAAAATGGCATCACCATATTGAAAACTATGGCTAAAAAATGGTAAATTGAAATCTTTGCTAAAAGTCCCTAAATCGGGAGAAATCATATATCAATCATTTCATAAGTTTTAATTACTTCATCTTTATGCTTTTTCATAGTTAATATTTCTATATGTTTATATTCATCTTGCTCAGAAACTTTTTTTATCAGATCTATAGCTAATTTTTTCGATTGTTCTAATTTCATATTTGGTTTATATAATTTTTCTAGTTCAACTTCTATATCTTTTCTATGACTTCCTATAGCTACTGCTAAATATCCTGTATAAGCTCCTGATGGATCTATTTCATATGCTAATGGTTTATCTTCTTCATATCCTACCAGTAAAATAGCTACTCCAAATGGTCTAGCTCCTCCAAATAAAGTATAAGATTGAAATAGTGCTGCAGTTCTTTTAACTAGAAAAATAAGTGATGGTGGTTCATTGTACATTTGTCTATACTCTATAGCTAAATCTTTAACATAATCTGAAATTTTTTTTGCATCTGCAACTAAACCAGATGATGTAAATCCTATTCCTTGATCTATTTCTTCTATCTTTCTTATACTTTCTTTTAGAACTAGATTAGATGTACTTGTTTTAGCTGCAGCAAGAACAATTCCATTTTCAGTACATATTGCTAAGCTTGCAGCTCCTTTCTTTACAGCTTCTCTAGCATATTCAACTTGAAATAATCTACCATCTGGACTAAAAACTGTTATAGCTCTATCATAAGCTTGTGGTGATGGATACATATTTTATATTAATGCATTAAATATTTAAAATATTTATTAAAAATATGATAGTTTGGCTATTCCTATTGTACGCATCCGGTGTAAGTATATCGGATTATCTCTTACCTAATGAAAATGCCGAAATAACTGTCGAAATTATTAATTACAAGAATCAAGATTGTTTGTTATATTTTATAAATAAAACTCCATCTATAGTTTTTTGTGGAAATTCGGAAATAAATTCTACTAAAGAACTTTACGAAATTAGTTTAGAATATACTAATTTGATAAAAAAGAAAATTAATTATACTGGACTAATAGATAGATTAAATCAAAGTTTAATTAATTACAATCTTTCTAGAACTGATGACGTCAATCCTAGAAACATATATATGGGTCTTAAGGAAGAATTTGCCTGCAGAAGGATATTAGGAGAAGGCATAATTCCTATTAATGTTAAACCTTGTGATAAAGACCCAATACACTGCTATACTGTTTATATATGTAGATCGAGCGGGGGATTAGATTGTGATACAAGATTGTTTAATACAATTAAGCCTTTAGTTACAAATATTTTCAATTCATCTTACACAATAGATATACAAATAAATAACGCATTTAAGATAATCAATAATCTAAAAATTGAAAATTATAAAGAATCTTTACAGAATTTGCAAAATATAATAATATTGTTAAATAATACTTCTACTTCTTTAAGAAATAACAAATTAAGGTTAGAACCTGGATGTGGAGATTGTTACGGAATATGTCCGACTATAGTCCATAACATCTCTGAATTAAATGTTGCTTTTAATATTACTAAAACATTATTAAATGTCTCTGTATTGGTTAATTTTGATGATTTTGTAGAAACTTTAATTAATAATTCTAAATATAGAAAGATGATAAAAGAACAGAATATAATTATAAAAAACAATTTTTACAATTATAGCTTGGCAATAAATAATTCTGAAAAATTGGAAACAATCTATTTAAATTTATCTAAATATATTAAATCTAAAAATCTAACAGAAAAATATAATAAAACTAAAAATGTCTCTAATCTATTGCAAGTTCTTTATAATACAAGAAATGTAACAGATTTCAGATTTTATATTTCGACGTTAGAGATATATAATAAAGATTTTGAAAATGAGATCAATCTTAGCTTAGAAAAATTTAAAAATTTAGAAGAGAAAAAGAATAATCTAGTAGGATGGTATTTCTTAAATATCTTAACTAGAGATTTAGATGCGAAAACAAAAAATAGTTATGAAACTCTGCTGTATAATTTAAGTTACCCATACAATTTAGATGCATATGAGGAACTATTAAACAAAACAATGAATTTGACAGAAGAATTGTCTTTAAGTTATATAAATATAACGAATATTAACTCAACTCTTTTGTTTGATGTCTATAAAGTGTATTCTTTTTTAAGATCAATAGATGATACATATAAGATTGGAATATTAGAATCTACATCCTCAACTCGAATTTTGCTCGCATCTTTAGTAGCTTATTTTATAGCAAGTGCAGCATTTGTAATTTTGTATCTAATTAAGATATTTTTAACTTCTAAAAAAGCATTGGTATTTCTAATTATTGCATTTATAATATTAATTTTAGGTATAGGTGTTTATGGATATTCAAATATAATAAGTAAATCAAATGAATATATCTATAGCATTTATATAAATTCGCCAGATGTTGCAATAATTTATCAAGATGGTTATTTAGAGCAATGTGTTAAAAATTTCAATAGAACTATTTATGTTAACAAAGATGAAAAGTGCATATCAAAAAATCAAGAAATAAATTGTAAAGATATAACTGGATTAAAATTATTGTTTTTTGAAACTAATAAACCATCAAAAGCATTCGTATATTCAGAACCTATAAATGAGATTCACATATATCTTAATAGAGATGATGTAAAATATTGTTCAGCATTAGCAACTGTATTAAAATGAAAAAATCAATTCACATATTTTTTATTGCAATTCTATTAATTGGATTTTTGCTAATTGTAAATCCTTTTTTACCTGCAGATCCAATTACAAGTTTTAACAATCTAAAGAATAAAAAATATAATATAGTTTATGAATTAGGAAATTTAGAAGATAGTAGAATTTATCAATGTGGTGTTAATGTAATTATGGCTATAGAAACTTCTGGAAGATATAATTCTACATTGAATGAAGTTTATACTATAAATGGATCAAAATGCTATGTTAGAGGAAAATTTACTGAAACTATAATTTGTCAAATAGAAATATTTTTTGGGATTGATGAATTCTTTATATTTATCAGTAACGAGTCTAATACATATTCAAGAGCTATAAAAATAGATGCATCTAAAGATTGCTCAAGAATTTTCAATTAATTCCATTATATGAACTAAATCATATTTCATTAGTATATTTCTAAGCTTTAAAAACTCTTCTTGATTTCTATTATATTTTTGTATTCTTGCTTCATCTGGTGGTTCGATTTGTCTCAAAGCTATTTCTAGCTGTATTTTTCTATGAAGTTCTCTTATTCTTTCTAAAATATCTTTTACATTTTCATATTCTGCTTTCGGTATTAAATAGATATAAGGTTTACTATATTCAATTATATATGTAGACTCATTTGATGGTTCTATATATTGACCGTTACCTTTACAATAAATATTAATATAATTTAATAATGAGCAAAATTTGCAATCAAGTTCTATTTTATCTTTAAGCTGTCCTTCTTTTAAAACATTTCTAAGTTTATCATATTTGTAAAGAAACATTATTACTTTGCTTTTCTCTATAATCTCATCATATAACTGATCTCTCTTCATAGCGATTTCGTAATATCTTCCACTTTTTTTATCTACTTCTTCTTTTAGTTTTTCAGATTCTGCATTTAGTAAAGTATCTTCATATTCTAATATTAGTTCATAAAACGGATATTCTTCAAAATTTGAAAATGTTCTATATCTTTCTCTAGCTTCATTTAAATATTCAGGAGATATATCTCCATAATGCTTAGCTCTAATTAAAAGATCATAGTATCTTTTTCTAGCCAAATATGCTTTAATATCTATCTCCTTTTGATTCATTTTATCTAAATAGTAAAAATATTATTAAAAATGCTACAACGATTCCTAATAATATGTATGCAGGGCTAAACTCAAAATTTTCTTTGCCAGAGAACAATATTTCTAAATTGTTTGCTAAAGAAGCATCGTAATATTCTCCTATAGACTCTAAATATTCAGCATTAGAAGCATATACATTTGCCCATATAGATTTGTAGCTTGGTTTTAATCCTTCATTATTTTCTACAATGAAAGAAAGATGAAATAAGCTAACATATGGGTTATCTAAGCTTGCTATAGCATATTCAAATCTTTCATTATCTGAATTCTCATATCCTTTTTTTATCCAATCAATCAGAAGATCTGTAACATTTCTTTCATTAACATATTCATTTTTGTGGATTTGTTTAGCAAGATTGCACCACATCATAGCTTGAGCATGCTCATAATACATTCGATATTTTCCATCACTATGCATTTTATAATCTTTTTTATCTTTGCTTATTATTAATTCGGCAGTCTTATATCTAGCTAATGCACCTATATCTAATTCAGAATTCCCTTCTATTTTAAATGAATTTAAACATTCCTTTACGTTATCCTTTAAACTTTTTATATCAATATCTTTTGATATATGATAAATAGCAATTTTTTCAGCAGCTTTTAAGAATAATAAATTTGCTGCCGTGTAATAATACTCCATATTGTAAATTTCGTCAGTATATTTTGTATATTCTTTATAGTATTCATCTAATTCAGGTATGCCTAAGTTATAGCCTGAAATTAAACCTTTTATATACAGGTATGAATCTTTAAATATTGTAGAATTATATTTTGATTTTTTGTTTGGTATTTTAGGATATTTAAATATATTTGGTTTCCCATTTCCATATACTTTACCATCTTCATAATAAAGATCATTTATATGGTTAGCTATAGTAATATTCTTTTTAGAGGAATACTTCTTTACTATATAGTATTGATAAGGGTTTTCTACAGTTGTTACAAAATTAGAATCTTCTATAGCTAAAGAAGCTTTAATTTTTTCTTCTAATCCTCCAATTGGAAGAATATTTCCTTGACTATCTATGCCGCCAGTAGCTATTGTTTTGTTTGTATAATATTTATTCACTATATAAAATAGCAGTCCACCAGATCCGCCAGCTAGATTGTCATTGAAATCTACAATAACACCACATTTATTTTTTGAAATTTTATAAGCAGTTATAAATGACTCTTGAGTATCTATATCTAATAATTTATTTATCTTAATATATAAGCCAGGTTCAGAAATCATTTTAATTTTTATGTTTATTAAATCACCTTGCTCACCATAAACTGCTGGAAAATTTACATAAAATTCTTGTGAACAAGCAAATGCATATATTATAAGAAGTATAACTAGCATTAACCAAACACCTTTTTCATTATATTTTCTAACCTTATATAAGCATTTTCTTCATCTTGTATAGTTTTTATCTCGAATTTTGAACAAAATTCTATAACAAATCTTAACATCTCCCTTTGTTTAAAAGGAGATGATTTTTTTAGATCTTTTAAAAGCTCAATTACTTTATCTGGGTTTGGGATAGTTATTCCATATTTCGGATCTAGATTTTTATCATAATCCCATATTATATCTGGATATCTATTAGATCGCTTGACTAGTAATTCTATAAAAAATTTTGGATTACTTTCATATTTAGACCACCATATTATTAGTTCAGACAGACCTATTAAATTTCTAAATTTTTTATCTATACTGTCATAAGGGTGCTTTTCAAGCATTTTTATAAAATCCTGTTTATCTAATCCTGATTTAAGCATTAATCCATATGCAATTTTTGGCTTTATTAAATCCTTCTCCTTATACTTTTGTTTAAGAGCTGGACTAATTTTATCTCTAAAATTTAAAAGCTCTTGATAAAATAAATTAAGCTGTTGACTTAAAGCCTCTTTTTCATATATTAATGTTAATCTTGTTATATATATTTCCATTTCATCTGGTTTAGTTGTTTCTATATTATTATTTCTTTTTTTATATGCAAACAAATCTTTTAATTTATCAAATATATTCATAATTATGTTCTTTTGGTCAGGTTTTTCCTCTATATATGTAATTTCAAGTTTTTTAGTTTTTTTCATAAATAAAGATCTCTTTATAAAAATTTATATGTAAGAAAATAATGCTGTTTATCAAAAGGCTCTAAAGAAATTACTTCTAAAGGCTTGTAGATTTGGTTTCTTATAATTTCATTTAAGTTGCTTTTTATGCTCATACTAGGAAGCTTTAAGCACAAATAGCCATATTTAGGTTTAAAAAATTCGACATTTTTAAAAAAAATTTCAAATTGATTAGGCTGAGCTATATCTTGATAAATTACATCTATTTTTTCAATATCTTTATAGTTTTCTGGGTAATTAGCATCAGCTAGAATAGGAATTATATTATATCTTAATTTAGCTAATTCATAAAGTTTAATTATCATTGGTTTAGAGATCTCCACAGCATATATATAATTATCTATTATGTCAGACAGATGAGAAACAGTTGTTCCAGATGAAGCGCCTAGATATAAAACATCTCCATTAAACCAAAAATTCTTTAAACCTTTGTGAATAGCTGCAGCTAATTTGCTTCTATATTTGTCCCAAACTCTATACTCTACACCATTTATCTTTATTATTTCCTCTCCATAAACTTTTACTCCCGGAACCTTATTCTTTGTTAGTAGTTTTTCACCTAATTTATATACGTTTTGAAATACTATTTCCATAAATAAAAAAGTTTTAAAAAATAATATATAATTATGAGAAGAAATCCATTTGATGATGAATTCCAAAAAATCTTCAAAATAATGCTAGAGGATATAAAAGAAATGGAGAAATTTTTTAATTTAACTAGAAATATAAGAAATATAGAAAAAAAAGAATTGAAAAACAACAAATCTGGGGGTTTTTCTATAAGTATTACACAAGGACCTGATGGCAAGATCAATATACAAGCAGAAACTTATGGTGATTTCTCAAATAGAGATTTATTAGAATATATAGAAAACTTAGATATACCAGAGCAATATAGAGATGAAATTAAGGCTAAATTGGGTAATACTGAATTAGAAACTAATGAGCAAGGCATAAGTGTTGTTAGAAAAGATAGTAATAATACTCTATATGGTGAATTATATGAACTTCAGAATAAAGTTGTAATATTGGTAGAAACGAAATCTGATAAATATAATGTAGATATAAAGGATGGAAACTTAATTGTTAAAGTCGGCGATTTGCAATATAAGGTAACTTTACCTCCAATCAAACCAGATTCTAAAAAAGAAGATTATAGAAATGGAATTTTAACAATAGAATTTGAAAAGCAATGAAGGTTTTGGAAAGCTATAAGATACATGGAACAGAAATTCAATTTGATGTTAGAATAGTAGATAAAGGAGATTTTGTTTTTTATTATGAAATTTCAATACCTGTTATAAATGAAGGTACTAAAATACTTCTAGAGAATAAGTTAAAATTTGATGTTATTCAATCAGCAAATGTAAATATAAAAGATCTGTTAGATCCAAATCAATATGAATATGTTAAAGAGAAATATAAAAAAGCTGCCTCAACTGTTTTAGAAGCTAATTTTAAAGATTTAAAAGAATCTGATAAGAATATTTTGATAAATTATATATTGCTTTATACCATAGGATTAGGAGAATTAGAGATATTATCTTATGATGAAAATATAGAAGAAATTACAGTTAATTCAGCAAAAGATAATATTTGGATTTATCATAAAAAATATGGATGGTGTAGAACAAATCTGTTTATAAAATCTGAAGATCAAATAGCTAACTATAGCTCTATAATAGCTAGAAGAGTTGGGAAACAAATAACTAATTTAACACCAATGCTTGATGCTACATTACCAGACGGAAGTAGAGTTAATGCTACTTTATTTCCAATATCTGGTTTTGGCAATACAATTACAATAAGAAGATTCTCAAAGAATCCTTGGACAATTACTCGAATGATTAAATCTGGCACGATAACATCAACTCTATTAGCTCAAATATGGTTGTATATGCAATATGAAATATCTTTCTTAGTTGCTGGTGGCACTGGTTCTGGTAAAACTTCTATGCTAAATGCATTGGCTCAGTTTATACCTCCAAATCATAGAGTAATATCTATAGAGGATACAAGAGAACTAACATTGCCAAAATATCTTCAATGGGTGCCATTAGTAACAAGATTTCAAAATTCAGAAGGAAAAGGAGAAGTTACTATGTTAGATTTGCTAATCAATAGCTTAAGAATGAGGCCTGATAGATTACTGGTTGGAGAAGTAAGAAGACAAAGAGAAGCTGAGATAATGTTTGAAGCTATGAGAACTGGACATAGTGTTTATGCCACTATTCATGCAGATAACTCTGCACAAGCTATCAATAGATTAACTACACCACCAATAAATTTACCAAAAACTATGTTAGATTCTTTAGGTGCTATAATAGTTCAATTTAGAAATAGAATAACGTCTACTAGAAAAACTTTAGAAATTGCTGAGGTGCTAGATGATGGAAGTGTAAATGTATTGTATAGATGGAGTCCAAAGAGAGAGAAATACGAAAAAGTTAATAAAATGAAAAAAACATTAGAACTAATCCAAATATATACAGGAATGACTGAAGAAGATATAATGTTAGATCTGAAGGAGAAAGAATCTATACTAGAATGGATGGTGGAAAAGGATATAGATGGAGTAGATGAAGTGGGAGAAGTAATATCTAAATATTACACTAATAAAGAAGAGCTATTAAAAAAGATATCTGAATCTTTATGATGGACGTATTTGAAATAGGTAAAATAAATAAACCAAATAAAAAAATACAAATAATGGGTATTAAAATACAAGTTTTTTCACTATATGATTCTGATTTAGCTTCATTCTGGAAAACTGTTTCAATAGCTAAAACTTTACCTAAAGAAATAAGTCCACCTGTAGACAATAAACTAGAAAAAGATTTAGATAAAGAACAATATATTAAAGAATTTATGGAATTGGCAGAAGGTTCTCAAACCATATTAAGATTAAGCTCATTATATAGATCAGAAACTAATTCTGAAAAAAAGGAAGCCATATTGAAAAAATTAGAGATTGCAAAAAAGATCAAAGATTTATCTATAGAAGAAAAAGCTAGAGTATATTGTGAGTATATTGGAATGCCAGAATTATATAATGATTTAATAAATTTGAACAAATCTGAAGCAGTTCCTAAAAATATAGAAGAATATTTACCAATTTGGGAAGAAATAAAATCAAAAGATGAGACTTATTTAATATTAAACTTAGCTAAAACCGATCTAGAAAGCTTTAGGAAATATTCTAAAGGAGAGATCTCTAAAACTGATGCTATCAAAATAGCTAAAATGAATATTCTTAAAGCTAAAGGAGTTCCAGAAGATATAATTAAAATATTAATTGATAAATATGAACGATAGAGATATTCAGCAAAAAATTAATCTTCTAGGTTTAAAGATAACACCACAACAATATAAGGATTCCACAATCAAATTAGCTTTACTATTTTCCTTATTGTCAGGATTTTTAGTATTTTTACATGGGCACTTTTTAATAAAAGTAGATCTTATTCAAATTATTTTATTTACCTTAATATTCATAATTTTATCTACTGTAATTTGGTATGCTGTATTTATAAGAAGATTAGATTTTGAAATATCTAAACTTAGATTAGCAATAGAATATGATTTAGGATTTTTGCTTAAGCATTTAGCTGTTTTGTTGAGAGGAGGTGTTCCAATTTTTAATTCTTTGATATTAGTCTCTGATTCATATGGAGAAACAGGAAAAGTATTTAAGAAAGTTATAGAAAAGGCATCAGCAGGAATGTCTTTAACAGATGCACTGAGAGAAGAAGCTAATTCCACAGTTAGTTTATATATGAGAATGGTACTACTTCAAATATCTAATGCTATAGATTCTGGATCTGATTTAGTTAAAATGATAGAAGAACTAGAAAAACAAATAACAACAGAGAAGATGAATCTTTTTACAAGATATACAAATTCTATTAATCCACTAATGGCTGTTTATATGGTAATCGGAGTTATTTTACCATCATTGTCTATAGCATTTTTATTGATATTACTTTCTTTTACAGGAAAAGCTGCCGATTTAGACATAGCTCATTTATTAATTTTAGCTATAATAACATCATTCATTCAATTATTCTTTACAAATTATGTATTATATGCTAAGCCTAGATATAGCTTATTTGAATAAAGTGAGATTATGATACCTAAAGCTATTGTTGATGATTATAATACAATGCTTAAATATGCAATGATACCTATTAAAGGAGAATCTTTAGTTATAGCTTTTATTCTAGCTTTTATTCTAAGCATGGTTATTGGAATATTCTTAGCAGCTAATGATTTTGGTGATTTGATAAAAAATATAAGATCTGATTTGAATATTAATATAAAAATATTTAGCTTAGGAATATTCTATGGACTAATTTTATTTTTTATAATATACGGATTAGTAAGAGGGTATATATTTTATAAAATAGATGTCATTAAAAATCAAGTTGAAAGTGTATTGCCTGATTTTCTACTATCTTTATCAGCTAATTTAAGAGCTGGAATGGTTTTAGATCAAGCTATAACAAATGCAGCTAGACCTGAATTAGGCATACTGTCTAACAAAATAAATGAAAGAATGAAAGAAGTATATTCTGGAGTTCCGGTTGAAAAAGCTTTGTTAAGATTATCAAACGATTTTGACTCAAGCCTGTTTAGAAGAGTGATAAGAATAATAGCAGAAGGAGTTAAAAGTGGAGCTTCATTAGCAGATGTTATAGATAAATTAGCTATGGATATAAGAGATATTAGGAATTATAGAGATCAAGTAAAAGCTTCTTTAAGTTCATATAAAACCTTTATCTTGATTGCAGTTGTAATTGGAATGCCTGTTTTATATGCTATATCTCTCAAAATGATTGATGTTTTTTATAAAGTATTTTCTGAAATTAAAGATTTAAATTTTGATGTATATAAAACATATACACCAGTAGTAGTAAACTTTACAGCACCTAAACTAGGTAAGGTTGTATTTCTATATTATGCTATATTCATGATTATGATATCTGTTTTGCTAACATCTAGATTGCTTGCTAGTATAGAAAATCAGAGAAGCGAATTTTATATAAAATTTTTCTTTAACTCTATATTAGCATTTACTGTATTTTATTTGACATCATATATGATAGATATTCTATTTAGAAGTTTAAACATATAATTTTAAAAATTATTCTAGATAATAATGGTGATTAAATGGATGCTAAAGTTGAAAAAGGTATTGTAAGAATTGCAGGGGTAGATCTGAAAGGAGATACTAAACTTTACAGAGCTCTTTGGAAAATAAAAGGTATAAGCTTTACAACAGGAAAATATATTGCACTATTATTGCATAAAAAATTAGGAATAGATCCTAATTCATATGTTGGAAATCTATCTGATGAACAGATACAAAATATAAACAATCTATTAATGAATTTAGATGATAAACAGATGCCTGTATTTTTGATGAATAGACGATCGGATGTTTGGACAGGTAAAAACTATCACCTTATTATGAATGATCTAGAATTTGCAACTAGAATGTCAATAGAAAGAAAGAAAAAAATGTATAATTATCAAGGTTATAGACATTTGAAGGGCAAAAAAGTTAGGGGACAAAGAAGTAAGAATACTGGCAGAAGAGGATTAGTGGTCGGAGTTTCAAAGACTAAAGAATCTCAGAAAGAAGGTGAAAAGAAATGAGAAAACTTCATAAAAAATATTCTAAACCTAAAAGATTGTTCGATTATAGTAGATTGGCCCAAGAGAAGAAATTAAAAGCCCAATATGGATTAAAAAATATGAGAGAACTCTGGATAGCAAAAGAATTTCTAAGAAGAGTTAGATCCCAAGCTAGAAAACTTTTATCTTTACCTAAAGATATCCAAGAGAAAAAAGCAAAAATATTAATAGATAAACTAAATAAATATGGAATATTGAAACAAAATGCTATAATAGATGATATTTTATCGCTTCAGGTTGAAGATATTTTAAAAAGAAGATTGCAAACTTTAGTTTATACAAAGAATCTTGCTTCCACTATAAAACAAGCTAGACAGTTGATAGTTCACGGTCATATAATGGTTGGAGATCATAAAGTCACTTCCCCAGGAGCTTTAATTAGTGTGGAGGAGGAAAATTTAATTTTTAAGGTGAATAAACATGAAAAGAGCAATAGTTAGGATATATTCTTCAAAAAATAATACTATAATAACGGCTACGGATATATCTGGAGCTGAAACTTTATCTTGGTCGTCTGGAGGAAGAATAGTTGATGCAGATAGAGAAGAAGGTAAACCATATGCTGCTATGCAAGCAGCTTTAAAGGTCATTACAGATCTTAAAAATAAAGGTATTGAAGAAATTATAATAAAGTTAAGAGCACCTGGCGGAAATAGATCTAAAACTCTTGGAATGGGGGCGAATGCTGCAGTTAGAATGTTTGCTAGAAGTGGATTAAAAATAGCTAGAATAGAAGATGTAACTCCAATTCCAACTGACACGATAAGAAGAAAAGGAGGAAGAAAAGGAAGAAGAGTATGAAAATCACTAGCTATAAAGAAATTAATCCTTTTGAAGCAACATTTATTCTTGAAGGCACTTCTAGAGAAGCTAATTTAATAAGAAAATATTTAATAGGTGGTGTAGAAGTATATGCAATAGATTCTGTTTTGATGTATATAAATAAAACTTCATATCCTAGCGAATATATAGCTCATAGAATGGGAATGATACCTATAAAGTCAAAAGGAAATAAACAAGAATATTTAATAAACTTAGATATAAAAGCCAAATCTAAAACCACTATAACTACCAATGATTTGATTTTAGAAGAAGATTTGGAAATACCTGTAAAGATAGAACTATTTGATCTTTTACCTAATCAAGAATTGAAGTTAATAGGTAAAGTTAAAAAAGGAAGAGGTTTTAATCATGCTAAATTTCAATGTGGAATAGCGTCATATGAGGAAAAAGATGGTGTTTTCTATTTTCATTTTGAAACTTTATATCAGTATACAGCAAAAGATCTATTGGAAAAAGCTAAGAAAGCTATTGTTGAAGATATAAAAGCTATATGGGAATAACTACAAAAACTGGAGATAAAGGTTGGACATCAACTCTAAAAAGAAGAGTTAAAAAAACTTCAAATTTAATAAATTTAATAGGTGCATTAGATAAATTAATATCTTTTGCAGGCATTTTAGCTAAATATGACAAAAGATTTATAGAGATTCAAATTCAGATAAAAAAATCTTTAGATAAATTAGCTAATGAAGAAGATATTGAAGAGTATTTATACAAAGATCTAGAGAAAAAAATAGAAGATTTAGAGAAAAATATTGAACTAAAAGGATTTGTAAGACCTTATGGAGATTCTGCATTTATTCATTACTATAGGACTTTAGTGAGAGAAGCTGAGAGAATATCTTGGAACCTTAAATATAGAAATTTATCAATATTTTTAAATAGACTCTCAGATTATGTTTTTCTTATAGCTATAAACATGTCAATACAAAACCAAGAGCTATTCTATTTCTGAAGGATCTATATTATATGGGTATTTCTTTAATAGTTCTATTTTAGAATATTGCTGTAAAAGCTCTTTAATTTTTTCCTTATCAAATTTAATAAGATCTGAATAATCTTTTTCTTGCAGAATTCTTTTCAAAACTTCTTTTATAGCTTTTTTAGTTATTTTGTTTTCTTTATATAAATTTAACACAAATCTTATATGATCATCTGAAGGCTCTTTTTGTATCTCTCTTCTTATAGATGTATATACATCTTCTATAGTTATAGCAACTACTTTTGGATCTATATGTTTTAGTTCTTCATACAAATACAATTTTCTATTTCTAATCAATCTATTAGCTAATTCATCATTTAATTCTTTTTTTAATTGATCTAATTTATCGTCTAAACTATCTATAGGCTGAACTGTAAGATCTAGTGTTATTGTAGGAATATCTGTTTCAGGATACATTCTAGCACTGCTAGGTAGAGGTCTTATAAACTCTGTAGATCCATCTTTTAAAGCTCTTCTGGTTTCTTTTGGAATATAATTCATATTTGCTCTCCAAACTACATATTTCAAAGCTTCTTTTGCTTTTTCTTCATTTGCTATAACCATTACCCAAGAACCTGGAATATCTATGCCATATTTGCTAGCTTCATCACTGTGAATGATTCCATTAACACCTGCTAACTTAGCATAATCTGACAATTCCGAACCATATCTTCTTTTACCAACTTTTCTAATAAATATTCCTTCATAATTTGAAAAATTAATTATATATGCTTTCTCTCCTTTTTCTATTTTCTTTCCTATAAATGATTGATTATTTCTCAATATAGATGTTACTTCTATAGGATTATACTCAACTGGTTTTAAATATGGCAGTAAAGACAATAGATCTTTTTGTCTTTCTATTTCGTTATCTATCCAGATAGGTATCATTTCTAACTCTTGAGCCCCTTTTATCTCAACTCTAGCGCCTCCATCAACACTAACATTCAGATCTTGTCTAATAGTGCCTATTCCTCTTTCAACATATTTAGATAATCTTAAAGTTAGTCCAATATATTCAGCAACTTTCATAGCTTCTATTCCTGTTTTTATAACTGGAGATGTAGATATTTCTAATAAGCTTATTCCTAATCTGTTTAAATTATATATATTATATTCTGATGTTGACTCTACTAAATCAGCACTTTCTTCTTCTAAACATAGAGTATCTATTCCATAAGTTTTATTATCTAAATTTATATATCCATCTACAGCTATAAGAGCTGTTCTCTGAAATCCTGAGGTATTGCTTCCATCTACAACTATTTTTCTCATAAACTTTATCTTGTTAAAGATATGCATATTGAATCTTTTTGCAACTGCAACTGCAGCTTCTAAAGATTCTTTGTTTGGCAAATGAGGGGGTTCTTCATCTAGCTCAACTAAACATTCTTTATTCCAAATGTAGATATTTTTTTTCCTTTTCTTAGTTTCCAAATCTGCAGCTAAGTCAATTTCGCTTAGCTCGGATTTTCCAAGATGTAACATTCTCTCTATTTTATGCTTTGGTTCTAAATTTTCAAACTTGCAATTGCAGAATAATTTCCATTTTAATCTTTGATGTATCTCTAGTCCTATCATAATAATTTTGCCACCTCCAAAACGTTCTTAACAAAATGAACATCTTTAATCAATCCATCATATGCATATCTTTTAATCATAAAAAATTTTATATTTTTATTTTTTCTATTAGCTTCTAAAACGTCATAATAATCTGTTATAGAATCACCTATATAGATAGAATTTGGTTCCATATAAGGCTCTTTTGATTTTACCCCATCATAAACTAGATCTAAATTAAAATACTTATCTAAATTAAATCTCTTTAACCATTCTAATGTGGAACCTTTTTTTGCCATCGAAATTATGCCATGTTCATATTCTGAAAGCATAGAAAGAGCTTTTTTAACATATGAATATGGTTTAATATATGCGATTCTATCATGAATATAATTTTTTAATTCAAATCTAATCTTTTCAGGGTCTATTTCAAAATTGTATTTTTTAGATAAATTTTCTATAAAAATTTTAAATTCGTCTTGATTATTTTGTATAGCTTCTAAACTACTCATAGTCCATATTTTGTATATTTTAATAGGTTGTTTTGGTATTTCTATCTCATGCTCTTTTAATGTATTATATATTGCTTCAAAAGTCAGTCTTGAGTTATCTCTCAGTGTCCCATCAACATCCCAATATATTCTCATAGTATTAATAATCGATAGAAATTTAAATATATTATTTATATTTAGCATTATGGCAGATAAATCTAAGATAGAAGAATTAATAGTTGAATATCAAAAGAAGCAAGCTGCTTATGAAAGCATATTATCTGTGTTATCTCAGCTTGAAATTCAATATTCAGAAACTTCAAAAACTTTAGAAAGATTAAAAGAATACAAAAAGCCTATAGTTTATAGCTTGAGAGGCGGTATATTAATTCAAATGGAAACTTCAAAAGCAATATCTGAATTAGATAATACAAAAACATATTTAGAGAAAAAAATTGGAGAGTTAAAAGATCAAATGCAAGCTTATTTAGATAGTTTAAATAGATTAAGAACTGTTCTAGAGAAGGAAATGAAGTCAGAAAAGACCTTAGAATGAAAATACTTCACCCAAAAAGAGATGGAAAAGAAATAATTAAGATTTTAGAAAATCTAGATAACAGAATCACCATAGCAACTCACAGAAATCCAGATCCAGATGGGATATATAGTTTATTGATTTTAAAAATTTTGTTAGAGAATCTTGGAAAGAAAGTTGAATTATATATTCCAGAAGAAACTTTTTTGGATAATTTTGCAAAAGTTGCTAAAAAGCCTTCAAATAATCTACATATAGTCGTAGATACTTCATCAAATTATCATGAAAATATAAAGCCTCAAATCATAATAGATCATCATGAAGATTATCCTAAAGATTTTAAGATTTTGATAAGAGATCCAGAAGCATATTCGACAGGAATGATATTACTTCAAATTGCAGAGAGAATGTCTAATTTGCCTAAAGACAGTAGAATAAAGGTGTTAAATTTGGCCGGAGCTACTCTAAAAACAGATACAAATTTATATAGTATCAAAGATCCAAAAGTTTTATTAGAAGCTTATAATTTGTATAATCAAATAATTTCTTTAGGTGGAGAATATCATGCAGATATTTTGTCAACACCACCTATTATTGAAACATCTTTAAATGATTTTTTGTTACAGAATTTAAAGCAAAAACCGTTGTTTATAGTCAGAAATGGGTTTGTATATGGCCTTGCTCTTGAGATAACAACAAAATATACAGGAGAAATTGCTAATTTAGTTAGTAACCAACATTTTGTACCTCTAATTATTGTATACTTTAAAAATAATTCTCTAAAAATTTCAACTAGAAGTCATATAGATGGATTAGCTTATGAGTTTATTGAAAGATTAGGCAAAAAGTATTCTAATTCTAGATTTGGAGGCCATAAAAATAGTGCTGGAGGTACTTTTCCAATTGAAGGATCAAGTAGTATTAAAGATATTGCTAAACAAATTCTTAAAGAAAATGCAAATGAAATTGATAATTATATTTCTGTAATAAAAAGTTACTGGACTTGAATTTGATCTTTTTTATATCCTATTTCCAATAATAGCTCAGGAACTTTTTTCTTATGATCTCCTTGTAAAATTATAAGTCCATCTTTACTGGTGCCACCACAAGCCAATTTTTTCTTTAAATATTTAGCCACGTTTTCAAGATCTTTTTTAGGAATTCCTTCAACAATAGTAACTAATTTTTTGAACTTTGCTACCTCTGTATATATTTTTATATATATGCTTCCTTCTTTTAGAATTATTTCCTCTATTTCTTCATATGAACTAGGAATTCCCGGCTTTTTAGACAATCTTACCCCTCTGTCTAAGATAGGTTAATATTCTAGCAATAGTTTTTCTAACTAATCTAGTCCTTTTTGCTGTTTTTAGCTGATTATATATTTCCAATAATTCTTCTTCACTCTTTTGTCTCAGTTCCTTTTTCTTCATCTTTATCCACCTTTAAGAAAGGCAATGCTTCAGGAGGTGTTATCATTATAGAAATGCCAATTACCCCAGATTTAGTAACAGCTTGATATTTTGTTTTTTTAACATATTTTTGCAAATCTCCAGCTTTTGGAATAAATCCAAATCTAACTTTTATTTTTCTAGCTTTTGCTCCTCTAGCCCCCAATTTTCCTTTAACTGCTATCTCTGCACCAATAGCTCCAGCATCTCTTATCGAATATAGCATTTCATATAAAGTTGGTCTAATAGGCTTACCTACTATCAATGCCTTTTCTATCTTACTAGCAACTAAGATAGGATCTAATAAAGGATTACTCACTTTAAAAAATTCCAATTTAACATTATCTATATTATAATATTTCTTTAATAAATTAGATATTTCTTCAGCAAGAGTATTTTTATTGATAATCTTTTTTCCAGAATAAACAATATTGATTTTATATTCTATAGGTGTCTTTATTATAGATATATCTGATACTATTATGTCTTGAGATTTCAAGAATTGCTTTAATAAAATTTTAGCTTTAAGCTTTATAATAGAATCAGAGATAAATTTTCTAATTGTTTCTGACATTATCGCTCACCTTTATATCGATTGAAGCATAAACTAATCTATGTGTATATGGCTTTCCCTTAGGCTGTATTCTATAGTATATTGGTCCCTTTTTTATAGATAGATGAGATATTATTAGATTATCTTCTGCAAGACCTTTATTCTTAGCATTAGCTACACATGATTTCAAAGCTTTTATCATATGTTTAACTGCTTTTATAGGATATCTTCCTTTTATACCATGCTTTCTATGCCCCATTTTTTTATTATTTTTTCTATAAGGAACAAAGATATCTTTATTTTTAGCCTTTTCTAACAAGTCAAAAGCTTCTTTAACAGTTCTATATCTTATTAAATCAGCAACTGCCATTAAATCTTTATATGAAACATCTAATCTAGATATATATGCCTTTGCTTCTTTCATAAATATCACTTCAATGACATGAATTTACTTCCTCTAGTAGCTCCAATACCTGGATTAGCGTGCTTTTCAAATTTAGTTGGGAATGAAAATTCTCCTAATCTATGGCCTATTTTATCTAAGGTTATTTCTACAGCTTTCCATTCTTTACCATTATGCACTAAAAATTTTAATCCTAGCCATTCTGGAACTATTACAGCTTCTCTACAATGAGTTTTTATCCCTTCTTTTAATTTAGTGGAATTCTTTTGCTTTAATTTTCTAACTTTTAATAATAGCTTTCTGTATTCTAAATTCTTTCCTTCTAATGCTCTTTTTAAAGCTCTTCTAGCTCTAGATTTCAATATTTTTAAAGTTTGTTCTAAATTTAAGCTTGTAATATTTTCGTTATAACCTTTTCTTAATGACGGGTTATATTCAAACATTCTTATCACCTTGTTGAATATTCTTCTTTCTTCCTGTAGATCTAGCTGCAATATGTCCTACTTTCTGTCCAGGTGCAGCATTTCTAGATACAGTTGTAGATTTTCCTTCATGATGCTGTTTTCCTCCATGTGGATGATCATATGGAGACATTTTAACTCCCCTAGGTCTTGGCCAGATTCTATGTAATTTTCTGAATCTATAATAAGCATTTCCGGCCTTGACTAGAGGTTTTTCTTTAACTCCGGCACCTGAAACTATTCCAATCATAGCTCTGGCGTCTAAAGGTAATTTAATAACCTTTTTACTAGGCATCTTAACGTATGCCCAATTTTCATCTTTAGATAATAAAACACCATAAGCTCCTGCAGATCTTAATAATTTTCCACCATCTCCTCTTTTTAGCTCTGCAAAACTTATATAATATCCATCTGGAATATCTCTCAATGCAAGGATGTTTCCTATTTTAACACCGTTGGAATTTATTTCTTGTCCTATATACATTCCTTCAACTGCAGGTAAATAATAAAATTGACCTCCAAATTTAACTTTAGCAATTAAACTTGTATGAATAGGGCTATCAATAATATCTTCAACAATTCCATTTAAATTATCTGTTTTAGGATATTGAAGTTTATATTTTGTTATTCTATCTGGAACTACATATCTCCCTGTTGCAGATCCTCTAACTTGTTGTTTTAACCTTTTTCCCATTATTATTCACCATATGAATTGAATATCTCTTCAGCGTTATTAGATTTATCTAGTTTAACTATAGCTATTTTTTCACCTTTTGCATTTATATGTGTTCTTATATTTAAAACTTTTACTTTTAAAGTCTCTTCTATCATTTTTTTTATCTCTGGTTTAGATAATCTTATATCTACTATAAAATATAAAACATTATTTTTTAAAGAATTTATTGCTTTTTCAGTTTTTAATAATTTCATATCATCACCTTTTCTAATATTCTATTTAAAGCAGATTTAGATATGATTAAATATCTTCCACTTAATCCTCCTGGACATATATGTCTAACCTGTAAATTTTCAACATCACTATAATTTACACCAGCTATATTTCTAAAGCTTTTTATAGCTTTTACTGTAACAACCGTGGCAATCTTCTTTTCTCTATAAGCTCTTTTCTTTCTTTTTCTTCTAACCCCCGTAATTCTTTTTCTTTTTACTTCCAAATTTATAAACTTAGATAACAAATTATATGCGTCTTTTGTTTTAGCTATATTTTCAATATCATCAACAAAAACTAATATTTTAGAACCTAATATAGCATGAAGAAAAGCTAGTTTATATTCTTTTTTGTTTATATTTTCTACAATAATTTTTTCTGGTTTTGGAGGATGAGCTCTTCTTCCTTTAACTGATTGAGGAACAATTCTAACTCTTCCATAGCCACCACCTCCTCTAAGCTCTCTAGGTAATCTAGCTTGTCCTCTATCTTTTAAAGATCCATATATTCCTTCTCTACCAACAAATCTAGCTGAAGTGTCTTTACCAGCTAGATAATAATTTCCTTTTGGTTGATATAATTTTGATTCTTCAGATAAAACGGCTCTTCTTATCAAATCTTCTCTAACTATAATATCTTGTAATTCTATCTGATCTACAACTTTTCCTTCCAAATCATAAACATTCACTTTCATAATATCACCTTCACAGAAGATATTTGCTCTGGTTCTCTTGGTCTAATAGCTGATCTTAAAAATACAGGTCTTTTAACAGGCCCTGGAATAGAACCTTTAACTAGAACATACTCTGATTTTGTAAATCCATAATGATCTAAATGTCTTTCCAATTTTTCATTTGAAATTAATATAATTTGCTTATTCAACTCTACTCTGTTATGGTATCCTGTTTGTCCAGCTCTAGGCACGTAATACATTACATAATGAGGATGCCATGGTCCTAATGTACCAACATGTCTAACTTTCCCTGTTGCTTTCCTTCTTTGCTTAGCTACCCCAAATCTTTTTATTTCTCCTTGCCATCCTTTTCCTTTAGAAACAGATGCAACATCTAGCAATTCACCAACTTTGTATATATCTGAGAATTTAATAACTTTTCCTAATATCTCTTTAGCTTTAGCTTCTGAAACATGTATCTCTGCTCTTATAGGATGATTAATTTCGACACTTCCTGTTTCTTTAGGCATTGAATATATAAGAGCTCTTACTTCTTTTATTTTTCCATTTACTTCAGCTTTTCTTGGTTTTAACCTTAAAGGCTTTAATATTTCTTCATTATCTGTATATATATCTACAATTTTATTATTTTCTAAGTAATATCTTATTCCATATACTCTTAGAGGAGGGACCTCTATTATAGTGCCATTAGAAACTTCTGAAAAATTACCGTCCTTAAGCTTTATTTTATAAGAAAAACTTACCATGCCAGCTTTATAGCCTATAAATCCATCTAAATCTCTTTTGTTATTGAATATATTTAACTTATGAAGTATGCTTCTAGCTCTTTTTCTAGGTCTAACAGCTAAGCTACCTCTTCTAGGTCTTCTTATATCTGTCATTTAATATCACCATAGATTTTTAAATTATATGAAGAATATTTTAAAAAAATATCTTTAAGCTCTAATGGAATTCAAATCTCTAAAAGGATTTATTATACTAAAATCAGTGAATTCAATTTTAAATCTTTGAAGTGATTTGATAACTTCAATATTAAGTCTTTCAATTATAGGAGAGTTTGTAATTTTGTAAATATTTTCTAATTCTATTGATAGAAATATTAAACCAAATATTATAGATTGTACTTCTTGATTGCGTTCCATTGAATTTATAAGATTTAAATCATAAATTATTCTGGGAAGATCTATTAATTTATGAGAATAAATATAGATTTTTTTGGTAGGATCCATTTCAAAAATTTCAGAAAGATCTATTAATTTATGCAGATATAAAAATATTTTCTTAGAATCTAATGTATATATATCTATATTAATTTTCAAATTCTCATCCAAAGAGAATAAAGAGATTGAAGATAAAGCTTTTTCTATTTCAAATATTAGATATTTTCTAGTCTCTTTTAGTTTAGCTGATAAAATATGTTCTGTTAGAGAAATATTAAAAAAATCAACCAATTCTCTAAAATCTTTTATTCTATTCAAGTTATTAAAAATTTTAGGAGAATCTGTTTTGTATTTATCAAAAACATTTTTTATATCTTTCAATTCGGTTTTTAATAATTCATATCTAAGAGGTTTATGATATTCTTCAAGGTATATTTTATAATTGATTGGTAACCTGCTCATATTATATATGTTGATTTTTTAAATTTATCATAGCCCCGCCAGGATTCGAACCTGGGTCTTCGGGTCCAAAGCCCGATGTCCTGGACCACTAGACGACGGGGCTTATGTGGACCCTGGGGGATTCGAACCCCCGGCCTCTCCCATGCCAAAGGAGCGATCTACCACTGATCTAAGGGCCCAACCTATATTTTGATATAATATTTTTAAAATTTTGTATTATAAGATTGAATATCATTGATATTATAGATATCAAAATTACGAAAAATATAAATATTTTAAAATCGCCAATTATATATTTCAAATTAAATATTGGAAATGGGAGGTATAATACATTTTTCGGACAATAATATGAAACATTCAATTTTTCATTAATCTCTATTTTTTCAAATATATCTGATTTTAAAAATTTACCGTCTTCATAAATTATAGAAGAATCATTAGTTAAACATAATTGAGCCGTTGGTTCTTCAGAAAATTCTTTTTGAGGTTCTAATATTAAATAAAATGCTAGAAATAATCCTATAGATACTATTAAGAATTTAAAATTTTCCTTCATTAGCAGAATAAATAAAGATTCAGTTTTTTTGTTGAGCTCTAATATTTCCTGCTCAGTTTTAGCAGAAAACATTTTTTTCACATTTTCAAAATACTCTTTTCTATAATTTGCAATTTTATTTAAATCAAATAATATAGGATATTTTTTTAATAATGACGATATTGCTAAATATATGATAGCTAAAATTATTATTGTTTCCATTTATCTAAATATTCATTGAATTTTTTTATAGTTTGTTCTAAAAATCCTTCCTTATTCACTAATATAAATACAGGTGCGCCTGTTTGTATTGAACATTCACTTAAAACAGCTAAATTCATTTCATTATGTAAAGATATTTCAACTTTATCTTCGAAATCTCTATTTCTTGATTTATCATTTGCTCTTCTAGCTATTATTTCTTCATATCGAGTTGTTATATATACAAACCCTGAAACTTTCATATTTTCAAGCATTTTGTTATGTATGCCTGGTAAATATCCAAATGGTGTTTTTATAGAAGCATGAGTGTCTACTATTATTATTTTATCTAGGTTTTGATCAGCTATTCTCTGAATTCTTTTTGACACTTCAGCTTGAATTTCTTCTATTTGAGCCGGAGTTAAGTTTTTTCTTATATCATCTCTATTTTTGACATGTGTATATTTATTTGATATTATTTCCATCATTTCGCTTCCAAAATTTACAATTATTATATCATTTCTGTTCTTTATAGCTTCTAAGGTTGTCGTCTTTCCAGCACCAGGTAAACCAGTTACAATTATTATCATATTGTCTCACCTAAGAATTTTTTAAAGAATGGAAAATTTAATATCAAATATTCTTTTATCGAAGGTAAAACTTTTTCTACTATGCTTACAAATAACAGTAAACCTACAGATCCACCAAGAACTAAAAACACATCTCCTAAAGCTGCTACAAATCCTATAACAAATGACCCTAATATTATTAATCCATCTATAGATTCTTGAATCTTTTTTTCTAGAATTCTTGGATCTCTTCTATATCCTTCCAAACTTATCTGAGGATTGCTAGATATTGCTTTCGCTAATGCTGCACCATTTTGACCTATAGCTTCAGCCCATAACATTCCAAATATTGTAGACAATATAGACATGCTAATTATATATGTAAAGATATGCAAAAATTGAGGAATCCCTATTATTGGAACACTAGATCCAAACACAAAAGATAAATATGAATATACATTATAATCTATAGGAATAGGTCCTATTAAGTAAAATATAGCTCCAAGATATCTTAAAATATTCTCTAGTACCCCTTCTCCAGGTGTTGACATTAAGGTTGTTCCTAAATTGGAAATCAAATAGAGAACAGAGTTAGAAAATATGATTGGAATGGTAGATAAATAAAAAAATGGTATTTCTATTTTTCTAGATTGTCCCATGACTGATAAAGATAAAGGCAATTTAAAAGAGTTTAGATATAAAGCTATATAAAATGCCGCTATTGTCGTTATAATAGGTATTGTTTGCAACAATGCTATTTGAAATGTTTCTAATCCAGAAGAATTAAGAAACAAAATTAATATCCCGTTAGATGAATTTAATAGCAAATAAAAAAATAAAGATAAAACCCCATATCCAACTCCGGCAGCTATAAATAAGCTTATTCCAGATAATAAGCCATATTTGGTGGATATTTGATCTAAGTAGATTATTATAATTACACCTAGAATTATTTGGACGAGAATTAGAAAAAACGTTAAAGGATTTCCTCTAAATAGTTCAGCTACATTATTGCTAATACTATTAGGTCCGGTTAGTGAAAATGTTACTATTAATCCTTGAACTATTGCAATTATTATAGAGAATATAACTTGTGCTTCTTGGAATCTTTTAAGATTCTCTTGATTATCTAAATTATATTTTATAACCCCACCTTTAACTAAAAATTGAAGAATTAGACTAGCAAATATTAGTGGAGTTATTCCTAAAGTTACCAATGTTCCTATTTTAGATGCTGTAATTATGCTTATTAGATCTATACTTGATGACAATGTTTTTAATCCTATTAATGAAGTATGATACATTAAAAAATAAATTATTAAAACTAAAATTGTCCAATATACCTTTTGATTGATATCTAAGGTGTATTTTGGAGATGGAATAACTGGCAAGTACTTATGATATTTAGCTAACTCCTCTATCATTTATTATTACTTCTCCTCCAATTTCTTTAACTTTTTGTATAGCTTTCTTAGAAGCTTTATCTACATGTATTATGACAGGATAATCTAATTTTCCTGCGCCTAATAACTTTCCGCTCAACTTAATTCTATATATATCGTTATCTTTCTTTATTTCCCCATTTTTTATCATATTGCTTATATCATATAGATTATACGTTTCATAATGCTTTTTTTCTCTATAAAAACCTTTCTTTTCTAAAAATTCTCTTTCATATTTAAATAATCTAGTTTTTTCATGCTTCCAAATTCCTGCTCTACCATATCCCCCTCTATTGCCGGATCCTCTTCTGTTTTTAACATTTCCTCTTCCGAATGTTCTATGACCTAGTTTTTTAGTTTTTTTATTTTTTTTAATCCTTTTAACCATTTATATCATCCTCTTTAATAATTCTTCCATATTATCTCTTTTACCTAAAGCACCTTTTGGATATCTATGCTTTATACTTTTCCAACCTTTGATAGGTGGATGTAATCTTAATAACATTCCATTTTCATATGGAACTTGCTTTTTTTGTGCCAGTTCCTTTGCAAACTCTTCAGAAATCTCTCCATATGTAACATGGTTTTCAACAACTTTTAACATTCCTAGTATTGATGGATTTTCATAATAAATTACACAATGATTTGGTTTATTAAGTTTAAGAAGTTCTAATGTTTTTCTTATTTTTGGTTTTAAGTTAAACCTTCCCCTAACTCTAACTATAGCTATCATATCTTAACCACCTCTTGAAAAGGATTTAATTTAATAAGAGCATCATATAATGCGGCTATCAAGCTAGGTTTGTTTGAAACTGATCCTCTTGAAGTTGTCCATAAATCCTGTATACCTATAAGCTGCAATATTGTTTTTAGATTTTTATTAGCAACAAGACCTAATCCTCTAGGTCCTGGAGTTAATTCTATATAAACACTACTATTTTTACCAAAAACCTTTCTTGGTAGTGAATGATTCATATTGCATCTACATTCCCAAGATCCACAACCTTTTTTTATCTTTATCAATTTTTTCTTTGCGTTTGATATAGCTTTTGATTTTGCTATAGAAAATTCTTCTGATTTTCCTATTCCATATCCAAAATATCCATCAGAATGTCCAACTACAGCTAATACTCTATAAGATGTCTTTCTTCCACTATCTGTAACTCTCTGAGTAGATCTAGCTTCAATTATCTCAGCTTTTATTCCAGGCAATAGCAAATCAACTATCTCTGGTTCTAAAATAGGCTTTCTAATTCTTAAGATTTCATCTATATGCTTTATTTTTCCTTCTTTAACTAATTTTCCAAGTTTAGTTTTTGGAGTCCATTCCATTTAATACCACCTTAAGAATTTTTTTCTCATCATCATTAAATTGCAATTCTGGAACTTCTGGATGCTTTATATCTATAAATTTAGATGCCCCACTTGCAACATAAAATGCAAAGTTTCCTTTAGTTGGTGTATGCAATCCTATATCTAAGATACATTTTTTTATTCCAAGTTCTTTAGCCTTTTTACCTATTAATAACCCTATTATATAAGCTGCTTTTTTATTTTTGAAATTTTTTAGTCCAAGTTTTTTTAGATTAAATTTATTTACAGTTGTTAACACTATATCCCCGTCTTTATGAAAATTAGCTAATTGAGCGATTATTTGAGTATTTGTTTTTCTAACCACTAATCTAGTTATTCCAGATTTGCATAATTTCAATCTTTTATTATAATTTGTTTTTCCCAATTTTCTCCTTTTAAACATTTGTACCACCATATTTCAGATACTCATTTACAAACTCTAACAAAGCTTTCTTAGTTTTTATAACATTTCCTTTAACTTTTAGGTATAAAAGCTTTTTAAGCTTTGAATCAATTTTTCCATTATAATATAATTCTTTTATCTTTTTTCTTAAAGCTCTAACTTTTATCATCCATCTTTCTTTCTTAGACAGTCTAGAGTATTTAGTTCCTTTTCTGCTTCCAGGCCCTCTTCTTTCTTTTCTTTCATTTTTTCTTCTAGAACTAACTTTTGAAATTGTAGCTATCTCTTTCCACCTTTGTTTAACATCCTCTCTAGATAACAAACTTTTTAATATTTCTAAAGTTTCTCTTCCAGGTTTAATTTTGATTCTATTAGTTCCAACATTTTTTATATCTGCAAGTAATCTTTTAAATGTTTGAACATTCATTTTTTATCACCTTTTGGAGGGTTTAAAACATGAAATCCCATATCAATGGCTTTTTTATAAAGCATATTTAATTTCTTTTTTCCTAATGTTGATGAAAATCTAATTGCATATATTTTTGGGTCTACATTCATATCAGATTCATTTCTAACTAAAACTTCTCTATAACCTGAAGGATGAAGACCCCTTATTTCCTCTGGATTCCTATAACCTATATTAGGACTTGGCCCTTCTGAAGCTTTTCTAACTCTCTTTTTATTATCTATTCCTCTAGGTTTTCTCCATTTCTCTCTATCTAATTTTCTACTTGTAGGTATATTTCTTTTAAAATCAGGTACTTTCTTTTTATTCATTTTCATTCACCTTATATATTCCATCTTGAAAAATTCTTCTATCTTTGTATTTAATATAAGTAGCTCGCTTTATATTTGTGTATGCATTTCCAAGCAATTCCTTGTCAGGAGATTCTAATATTATTTCAGTGCCTTTTATCTCTACTTTAACTCCTTTTGGTATTTTTGCTTTTCTAGGAGCTTTTTCACCTAAGAAATTCTCTATTATTAGCTCATCACCTTGCATTTTAAATTTCATAGGAAAATGTAAATATGCTCCTTTTAGATGAAGTTTATAAGGTTCTTTAACACCTTTCATCATACTTAAAACCTTTCTTTTAATAGTATTAATTAATGCTTTATTATCGGCTTCTACCTTTAGCTCTCCATTTTCTATCCATATTTTTAATCCAGAACCTTTAAATTTCACTGGATAATTGTTAATGTAAACAATATTTTCTTCAACTTTAACAGAAGAATCAACTAAAACTTTAATTTCTCTCATTTTAACACCTCAGTAAACAAAAGCTATTAATCTGCCACCAACTTTTTTTTCTTTAGCTTTAATGCTACTTATGACTTTATATTCTGGATTAGAAATTATCAGAATTCCTTCTGTATATGAAGGTAAATATTGCATTTCATATTCAATAATTTCTAAATACTTAACTGGCAATCTTGGGGTAATAACTTTAAATTCATTTATCTTTCCTAAAAGCTTAACTTTTATATTTTCAAAATTTCTTTCATTTCTAAAAACCTCAAAATCTTCTATAAACTTTTCTTCTTTAAGCACATTTAAAACATTTTTTATCAGATTATTTGTTCTTTTTATAATGATTTCTTTTTTCTTTAATCTATCAGCTATCTTTATTTGATTAACAGCTTCAGCTAATAAATTTACAGATGCCATTTTTATCACTTAATGGTATTTTTTAAATCCTAATTCTTCAGCATTTTCTCTGAAACATCTTCTACATATGTATAAACCATATTTCTTAATAACTCCTCTACTAGTTCCGCATATATGGCATTTATATAACCCTTTTCTTTTAAACTTTGTTAACATATTATTTCACCTCCACACCAAATACATCTTTTAAATATTGAATCGTCTCATCAGGTTTTATTCTATGAGAGTTTCCAACTTTAGATGTTTTTCTTTTTCTTAACATAACCCTATAGCCTCTTCTTTTTAATGTTACAGTCACATCAAATCCCATTATTCCTATTTCAGGCATATACTTTATATCAGGAAAATCTATGTATTCCTTTATTCCTATTGAGAAATTTCCATTTTTATCAATGGATCTTTTAGATATCTTATTTTTTACAGCTGCAAAAGCTTTTTTTAATATCTCTATAGCATCTTTTCCTCTTAAAGTTACTTTAACACCTATAGGTAATCCAGGTCTTATTTTGAAAGTAGGATTTCTCTCTTTAGCTTTTGTATAAACAGCTTTTCTATTGGTTATTATTTCAAGAAGTTTTTTTGCATTATCTAATCTTTCACCTGGCTGTCCAACACCAATGTTAAGAACAACTTTGTCTATTAATATTTCCTTCATCTTATTCATATATAATCACCAACAAACAGAAGATATTTATATGAAGTTTTGATAGGTTCTCCAGTATCTACAACAGCTATTTTATCATTTTTTAGAACTTCAACATTTTTTAAAATGCCAGTTTTTCCTTTATGCTTTCCTTTTATTATTAGCACTTTTGAATTTAATGATTGTGGTATAACTTTAACTAATTTTTTATTTATTAAATCAAATATTACAGAATCTCCAACTTTAATTGAATTGTCTCCTAGATATGTTCTACCATCGTGGAAAGTATATTGGATCTTCCCGCCTTTAACTTTAAGTTTGTTTATAACTTTTAAGAGCTTATTTGAAGTATCAAAATTTTTAAATACAAAATTTCCTTTATCATCATATAAAACTATATACTTTCCTACATTATGAATAGAAATTATATCCATTAAACCTATCGGAAACTTGACATTTTTAACTATTCTTTCATCTACTTTCACGAGGTTATTTCTCAGAATATATTTAACTTCTTTTAAATTACTTGCTACATTTAGATAATCTCTAAGAGCACCTGCAAGAGGAAGAGATTCTTCTAATGAATGAGGACCAGGATCAGGTTTTAATACATATTTGTATTCTTTTTTTTCCTTATATCCAGCAGCAATTCTTTTAAGATGTCTATTTCCTCCTCTATTTGCCATTTGATTTCACCTATTTATTAATTTAATTTTAGAATGATGAATTGGTACATTATTCTCTTTACCTCTAGCATTTTTTCTAACAATAGAATCAATGTATACATAACCAGTTTTTCTATTGACAGCAACTATTTTTCCTTCCTTTCCTTTAAAATCTCCTCTCATTATTTTAACTAAATCTCCTATTTTTGGACTAATTTTTTTACCATACTTCTGAATTAAGCTCTTATCAACCATTATCATCATACTACTCCCTGTGACAATCCTGCTACTTTAGGAAAACGCTCTGCTACTTCTCTAGCTACAAGACCCTTTATTTCAGTTGCTACAGGTACACCATCTTCATTTACAATAACAGCAGCGTTATCTTCAAATGCTATTCTATAACCAGCATATCTTCTGTATTCTTTTCTTTGTCTTATTATAACAGCCAAGACTTTAGTACCTACCATTTTAGGATCTCCTTTTTTAACAGAGCATATAACTAAATCACCAACTCCAGCTTTTGGATATCTAGATCTAACACCTTTATATTTTTTTACTCCTATTATCATTAAAGTTTTTGCACCACTGTTGTCATCACATTTTAGGTAAGATCCAGTTGTTAGCGTTTTTGTTACTTTTGCTCTAATTGCTTTCATGTTAGCTACCTCTTTTTAGAATTTTAGTTACTATCCAAGCTTTAGTTTTGCTTATTTTTCTAGATTGAGATATTTCAACTACATCTCCTAATTCTAGCAAAATATCTCCTGGAACATGAGCATGAATTTTAGATCTTTTTCTCATATATCTTTTATATTTTGGTAATTTTATGAAAACATCTCTCATAACAGTTACAGTTTTTTTTGCTTTATTTGAAACTACAACCCCAATTAGAGATTGTCCTTTTGGTAATATCCTTTCTTTTGTAGCAGCTTCTTGTAACTTTTCATTGAGATCTTGAATATCCATGGTTGCCACCTTTTAAATATACTAGATAGTTTTAAATAAATTATCTTAAAAATAATAGGAATGCCTTAGTAGCTCAGCGGCAGAGCGACCGCCTTGTAAGCGGTAGGTCGAGGGTTCAAATCCCTCCTAAGGCTTTTATAATTCTAAATTAGAGATTTCTATTAATTCAATATACTTTGAAGCTTCTTGTCTATCTATTTTTATAGATGGAAAACTATCATAATGCATTCCTATATATTTTTTTGATTTTAAATATTTTTTTACTATTGGCATGTGTTTATAGGACATTGTATAAGTTCCACCAATTGGCAATAATGAAATATCTATATTGAACATTTCTGATATTATTTCAAATTCTTTAGTAACACTTGTATCTCCAGCATGATATATAACTTTATTTCCTTCTATAACATACCCAGCTGGTACAGCATATGGACAAGTATGGATTGCCGGAGTTACATGAATATTTATATCTTTATAACTAAATGATCCACCAATATTCAATCCTATAGACTTTACTCCTTTTTGAGAAATATATTGAGCTAATTCTACTATTCCAACTATAGTAGAGTTAGTTTTTCTTGCTATCTCTATAGCTTCATTTACTCCATGATCAGGATGACCATGAGTTATTAATATTAAATCTGGTTTATATTCTATAAGATCTTCTAATTTAATTTTAGCTAATTGAGATATCCAAGGATCTATTAATATTCTTATTTTATCCTCTATAGCAAAGTTAGAATGTGAAAGCCATTTTATATCCATTTTGAATTCTTTCCCTCTTTATTTATATAACTGATAATCGATAAGTCCTTTCTTTTGCATTTGATTCTATAGCTTTTTGATATAATATCTTATAAAGGTGATAAAACGATGGTTCTTGGCCTTGAGTTCCTAGTTCGGTTATTGCTGAACGTATCTCATCAGGACTTAAATGAGGCAAAATTGATCCTAATAAAGATTTTTCATAATCATTTAATCTTAATTCAGATAAAGCATCATAATTTCGTTTTGTATTAGAATCAAATTCAATATATAAATTATCTTTTATTCTTTTAGCTAATATAAATTTTTCTGGAACAGCTTTTGATAACTCTACCAATTTTCCTGTAGAATCTATAACCATAATTCGATCTTGATCGGTGATAGGGTTATACTCTATTAATTTACCTTGATCATCTATAAAGTATCTAGATTCGCCATTTTGAGTGATGTAATGAACCACTTTTATTTGCCCACCATTTTCGGTGGTTAATGTATATACTGATTTAGATGCCCAATCTTGTACAGGTTCTTGCTGAGTAGCTTTCTTTATAGTATAAAAAGTTATTCCTTTTTTAGATAATTCTGATATAAGATTTGGATTAGCTTCTGCAAGTTTTAATTCTCCGTTTTGTACATAAACAATTGCTTCATGATTATCATCTATTCTCACTGATGAATCTCCATATTGTATTATATATGAACCATTGCTATATCTTTGCACTGTTAGCGCTACTTTTACCCCACTTAATTCCCCTAAATTTAAAGTAAATGTTTGCTCTACTGCTGATCTTTCAACAGATAATCCATTTACATTAATGCCAGATTGATTCGACGTGCTACTTGCAAGACTATTTGAAGAATTTCGATTTGATTGATCAACATCGGAGCTAGTTTCTGATTGCTGAGTTTGATCCAATGTACTGCCTATAAGATTTTGATTTAATAGACTATTTTGAACACCAAAACTAGAACTATTGCTATTTGTAAGATTATTTGAAATATTTCCATTTAACAGATTACTTTGAACCCCAAAGCTAAAATTATAACTTTTTAAAGTTTCAGACTGCTCTTTCTCTTGTTCTGCTCTTTCACTTTGTTCTAATTTTCCTTCTTCTTTTACACTAATTTGTTCAGTCAATGATTCTGATCGAATTGATAAAGAGCTATTGCTATCATATTCCATTTTTTCTGCTTGTCTGTATGTTTGATAAGTCTCTTCTTTCTGATCTGGGCTAGCTGGTATAAGGGTATTTTCCATAACACCTTCAGGATTTTCTCCACTTGTCTGAGCAGGAATTTTTGCACTGGGTTGTTCAGCTAATGAAGGTTGAGTGATTGTATTAAAATTATCGGATTTTTCATTACTATCTTTTATCTCATCTAACTCATCAGTTGGTGAAAGTCTTCTAACATTAGAGCTAGAACTTTTTGATTGTGAAGGTTGAGTGATTTCATTGGCATTGCTTAATTCCTTCGTATTTTGTACATTAACTTTTGATTCCTGATTAGGGCTAGCTTCTGATTCCTGAGTTTGATCCAATGTACTGCCTGTAATATTGTTAGCTGGTGTATCTTTCAGATCATCAGCGGATACATCTTTCGAATCTTGTCTAATCGGGTCATGTTTAACTGGTACTTCTTTCAGATCAGTGGATACACTCTCCAGTGGCTTAAGATTAGCTGTTACATCTTTCCAATCTTGTTTAACTTGGTTATGTCTAACTGGTTCATGTAAGTTGGGTCGTACATCTGTAGAGCTATTTTGTGAAGGCGTATTAAATATAACATTTGTTCTATCTGGATCCCAGAATTTTTGTGTTTGCATATGATCCTTTGCACCAGGATGAAATACCTGTTTTTTATAAGCGTAAGTTTGAATTAGATTAGGATTTGAACTTATTTCCGTTAATGCTTGATGAAGGGTAGTTATTCTCCCATCTCTAGTCTTTATCCTTGCACCGATATCAAAATAAGGTTCAATTTCACCTTTTGTAATTTCTCCTTTCATGAAATAATAAGGTTTTCCATTATTATAAACTGTTATTATAGATAAATCTCTTCCATCTTCTAATCTAAATGTTAATGTTTCTTGATAAGTAGCTCTTATAATAGATTTTTCAGTCCATTTAGAAAAATCTGTTGTAATCCTTTCTACATGAAAACCAGCATAAGAACCTTGTGCTGAATGATATGTCCCATCAGTATACATTCTATAAACATCCCATCCGTTACTTTCCAAAGATTGTAACTTTTGTGCAGTCTCTTTCAAACTGTTTGAAAATAAAACAGCTACTGTACTTCCCTTAAAAGCCAATATAACATCTTTACCAGGTTGTAATGTTACACGTCCTCCAGGCAAACCATCTAGAAATAATCTTGCTCCATCATATTGTACTGTAAAAGAATGACCATTTAACTTTATTTCTTCTGAACCGCCTTTATAGATGTTATAATCATAAACTGAACTCGCTATAAATGAATATTCTTGTTGAAAAGCTAAAGCTTCCATATATATATAAAAATGTGTTTAAAAGCTTTCTGTTCGGATAAAATGATTGTGTTTTTATTTCAATGATATTGCAGTTTCTAATTTTTCTTATCTATCTTAGCTTATAATAAGCTTCAATTATAGAGATTATAGATCTAAAATTTTCATATTCTTTAACTGTTCCTATATCTGCCCAGAACTCATTAGAAATGTAATAATTTATTGGAATTTTGCTTTTTAAAAGATTTGGAAATACGTCTTTTGCAAAATCATCGCCTACTTTTATATATTCTAAAATCTTTCTATTAAATGCATAAATTCCAGTATTTATCAATTTATCTATAGCAGGTTTCTCTTCAAAACTTACTAAATTATTATCTTCTATGTTTGCTACCCCATATTCCAATAAGATATGATATTGTTTTAAAACAATGGTTGCTATTGAATTTTTTTCTAAATGATAGTTATAAACTTGATTTAGATCAATTGTAGTAAATTGATCTGCCATTAAAACTAAGAAATTATTATCTAACTTATCTTTAACTTTAACTAAACACCCTGCTGTGCCTTCTGGAGATTGCTCTATAGAGTATTCGATTGATAACCCCAAATATTTATTTTCTAAATATTCTATTATCTGATCCGCCATTGTTCCAACAGTAATTAACACACTTTTAAATCCTGCATTTTTAACATTTTTTAAAACATAGTGAATTATTGGATATTCTCCCAAATCTAACAATGGCTTAGGCTTTTTCTCTGTATATGGTCTTAATCTTTGACCTTTTCCTCCTGCTAAAATAACTACCCTATGCTTCATAATATTTTTTGAAAATATTTTTAAATAATATTTTAAATATATCTGGTTAATATTTCAAAATATGATAATAAAAAACTTAAATGTCAAAGCTAAAGATAAGCATATTTTAAAAGATTTAAATTTATCTATAGAAGGAACTGAAGTTATAATGGGAAAAAATGGATCTGGAAAATCAACTTTAATGAAAGCTATTATGGGAGATCCAAGCTATACTTTAGAAGGTGAAATAATAATAGATAATGAAAATATTTTAAATCTTGAAACTAATGAAAGAGCAAATAAATATAGAATATTCTTATCATTTCAATCTCCGCCAATGCTTGAGGGAATAACACTTGATCAACTTATAAAAAGAATATACTATAAAGCTAAAGGATATGATGATAGGGATCTATCTAAAATAAAAGAATTCAGAGAATATATAAATGATTGGATAGAGATGTTAGGAATAGATAATGAGTTTTTGAAAAGAGAAATAAATAAAGATCTTTCTGGTGGTGAAAAGAAAAAAAGCGAAATTTTACAAATGATAGCTTTTCAACCTAGATACATATTATTGGATGAGATAGATTCTGGGTTAGATGTTGATTCTTTGAGAAGGATATCTGAAGTAATAAATAAATACGTCTCAAAAACTGGAGCTAAAGTTCTATTGATAACTCACTATAATAGAATCTTAAGATATATTAAGCCTGATAGAGTTCATATAATGAAAGAAGGTAGAATAGTTAAATCTGGTGGTGTAGAGTTAATAGATTTAGTTGAATCCAAAGGATATGATATATTCTGACTTCCCAATTCTAAAAAAAGTTATATATCTGGATAATGCTGCAACTACACTAAAACCTAAAAGCATTATAAAGAAAATGAGTGAATTCTATTTAGAGAATTATGCAAATGTTCACAGAGGAATATATAAACTTAGTGAAATTGCAACAGAATATTATGAAAAATCAAGAGAAAAGATAGCAAAATTTCTAGGAGTAGAACCATATCAAATCTTCTTTACAAAAAATGCTACAGAAGGATTAAACTTTATTGCCTGGAACTTTAGATCTAAGGTAGTTGGAACTACTATAAAAGAACATCATAGTGTCTTATTACCTATAATGAAATATGCTAAGATTAAATTATCATTAAAAGAACAGTATATTTTAACTCATCATGCTAGTAATGTTCTAGGAACAATTCAAGATATTAGATCTATAAGAGATGATAATCCTAATTCAATAATTGCTATAGACGGATCTCAATATGTTCCACATAATTTCCCTGATTTAAAGAAATTAGATATTGATGCATATGTTTTCTCCGGCCATAAATTATTAGGACCTTCTGGAATAGGGGTTGTTTATCTAAAAAATCCAGAAGAATGGGAACCTATGCTCTTAGGAGGCGGAACTGTTAGCAATGTAACTATTGAAAATTATATTCTAGTAAATTCTATAGAAAAATTTGAAGCTGGAACACCTCCAATAGCTGAAGCTTATGGATTATCTTTAGCTATGGATTATTTGAAAAATATACAAAAACGAGATATAAATTTAACTATGCAAAAATTGATAGATGAGTTTAAAATTTATCCAATAAATAGAGATCAGCAAATACCTATTTACAGTTTTTATTTCAAAGGAATCCATGCTCATGATGTGGCATATTATCTGGATAGATATAACATAGCTGTCAGAGCAGGATTTCACTGCGCTCAACCTCTTCATGAATATATGAATATAGGTCCAACAACCAGAGCAAGCTTCTATTTTTACAATAATAAAAAACATGCTTTATCACTAATGGAAGCTTTGTCAGAATTGATTAAGAAATATGGATTTGTTCAGTGAAATTTACATAAATATATACAAAAATCCATATAACTATGGAAAATTAGATAATGCTATTTATAAAGAAGGTATAAATAATTGTGGAGATAAGATTAAAATATACTTAATTATAAAAGATAATAAAATAGAAAAAGCTAGATTTGAAGGAACAGGTTGTTTAGTTTCTATCGTGGGAGCTTCATTATTACTGAAAAATATAGAAGGCAAAACTTTAGATGAAGTAAAAAAATATAGCATAAAAGATTTGTTTGATATTACTGGAATAGATCTTTCTAATAATCCAACAAGAATTAAATGCTTAACATTAGCTCTAGATATAATAAAACAATTCTAGAGTTTTATCTTTATATCAGGGTTATCTTTAGCTAATCCTATAACTAATCCCCCATGACCTCCTCCACACACTTTAGCACCATAGCAAGATCTTCTAAGTTCAAATACAGTTTTTTCAACATCTTCATTAGATACACCTAAAGAATATAACAATGAATGGTTTATATCCATTAATAAACCTAACTTAGCTAAATTTTTTTCTTTGATAGTATTTAAAGCTTCTTTAAACAATCTATGATATAATCTAAATATGTCTTTATATATACTATATTGTTGCGTTTTTTCAGAAACCTCTCTAACAGCTTCTGCAGTAGGTTTTCTTTTTGGCAATATAATATATTTTAATCCAATTTCCCAATTATTGTTTAATTCTTTTAAAGCAAAATTTTTAGCTCTGTAGATTATAGCTCTTGGTCTTATAGCTAAAGAGATATCCAAACCAGAAGATTTGCCATGATATACATTTTCTAATTCAGTACCATATTTAATAATATCTTTTTCTTTTAAATTTAATTCATATTTCTGATTCATTGCCTTTAGTATTGCAACTATTAAAGCTGCAGATGATCCTAAACCTGATTTTATAGGAATATTTGATCTTAAAACTTTAAAATTTATTCTTATTCCAAAAATTTCATAAATTTTTTCAATCAATAACTTCTCTTTTTGTTCATATCTTTGTTCTTCATTAGTTAAAGAAACTTCTATCTTTAAAGATTCGGTTGAAGCAGCTATTGCTGGCAAACCATAAACAACAAAATGTTCTCCAAATAGAATTAGTTTACCATAGCCCTCCATATCATATACTAAACTTTTTAAAATATAACTATAAAATAAAAAGGAAAATAAAAGGGCCCGTAGCTCAGCCTGGTAGAGCGGTGGGCTTTTAACCCATAGGTCAGGGGTTCGAATCCCCTCGGGCCCGCCTTGCTATAAATACCCTTTTATATTAGTTTTCTCTTTACTTTCTTCAATAGCTTTTATGAAATATTCTTGCTTTACTTTAGTATTGTTTCTAAGTGCTTGTAATGCAGCTTTTCTAACTATATCTGACAATTGAGCTCCAGTAAAGCCTTCTGTTATTTCAGCTATTTGCTCTAGATTAACATCTTCATCTAAAGGCATCTTCTTAGTATGGATCTTTAAAATTTCTAATCTATCTTCTTTGTTTGGAGGTTTTATCTCTATAACTCTATCAAATCTACCAGGTCTTAACAAAGCTGGATCTATCATATCTAATCTATTTGTAGCTCCTAGAATTAATATTTTTCTATTAGACTTTATACCATCTAACTCAGTTAACAATGTGCTAACTAATCTTTCTCCAACTCTAGTAGGATCATCTTCAGATCTTTTTGGAGCTATAGAGTCTATTTCATCTATAAACACAACCGTAGGGCTATTTTGTCTAGCTTTCTTCAATAATTCTCTTATTGCTCTCTCACTTTCTCCAACCCATTTACTTAATATTTCAGGTCCATTTATTGCTATAAAGTTTGCATTTGCTTCAGTAGCTACAGCTTTAGCTAATAAAGTTTTACCAGTTCCTGGAGGTCCATACAATAGAACTCCTTTTATAGGTGTTAATCCATATTCTTCCATTTTCTCTGGATTTTTTAGAGTATAATAAATTATTTCTTGCAATTCTTTCTTTACTTTACTCATACCACCAACATCTTCCCATTTGACATTTGGCTTTTGCACATAAATTTCTCTCAAAGCTGACGGTTGAACATGATTTAATGCTTCATAGAAATCTTGCTTTGATACAACTATCTTCTGCAAAGTTGTCATATCTAATTTTCCTTCATCCAATTGCTTCTGTATCTCTTCATCTTTTAGATATCTTCTCAATGTAGTTAATGCAGCTTCTTTGCATAATGCTTCTAAATCAGCTCCAGTAAATCCATGAGTAATATCAGCAATTTCCTCTAGCTTAACATCTTTATCTAATGGCATTTTTCTAGTATGGATTCTTAAAATTTCTAATCTTCCATCTCTATCTGGAGGATTTATCTCTATTTCTCTATCAAATCTTCCAGGTCTTCTTAAAGCTTCATCTATATCATTTGGTCTATTTGTAGCTGCTATAACTACAACATCTCCTCTACTTTCCAATCCATCCATTAAAGTGAGAAGTTGAGCAACTAATCTTTTTTCCACTTCACCTTTTATTTCAGATCTTTTTGGAGCTATAGAATCTATTTCATCTATAAATATTATAGATGGAGCATTTTTTCTAGCATTTTCAAATATCTTTCTTAATCTTTCTTCACTTTCACCAACAAACTTACTTACTATCTCTGGACCTGATATGTGATAAAAATTTGCATTTGCTTCAGTAGCTACAGCTTTAGCTAATAAAGTTTTACCAGTTCCTGGAGGTCCATACAATAGAACTCCTTTTGGTGGATTTATTCCTAATCTTTGAAATAATTCTGGATGCTTTATTGGTAATTCAACCATCTCTCTAATTTTTCTTATAGCATCATCTAAACCACCTATATCTTCATAAAACACTCTAGGTATTGATGAATCTGGACTTACACTAGAAAATTCTATTTTAGTTTCATTTGTTATTATTCCATATCTTTCTGGAAAAACTTTTATAACTCTTAACATTAAAACTCTGGAAGTTAAAGGTCTATATATTGGTATTTCTATTGTAATTATATCATCTACAGTTACTGGTTTTCCATTGTATAGTTCGTAAATAAGATTTCTAAATTCTTTTTCGTATCCTTTAATGTCTATATTTTCCATTGCTATAACAACTTTTTGAGCAGGTTTTAAATCAGCTTTTTCTACGGTTATAGAATCACCTATATTTATATTTCCTAAGTTCTTTCTCTGTATTCCATCTAATCCTATTTGATCTTCTTGAATTTCTGGCCATGGCCAAACAATAGCATAGGTTTCTTTTTTACCTATCATTTTAATAAAATCTCCTGGTTTTAAACCCAATTTTTGCATTGTAATAGGATGAATATTAGCAAACATTCTTTTAGCATTTGTTCTATTACCCATTGTTACAATAAGATTCATTTTTATCACCTCTAATAGATTTTACTAGATAGTTTTTTAAATATTTTGCTTATATTTATAAAGTGTGATTGCCTTGTTGGGCATGATATAGGTAGACAGCCAATTCCTTCCGTACTCCTCGATTCCAGTTGATCCTGCTGGAGAGCACTGCTATCGGAGTCCGATTAAGGCATGCAAGTCGAATGCCACACTTTTGTGGCATGGCGAACGGCTGAGTAACACGTGAACAACCTACCCTAGAGAAGGGGATAATCTCGGGAAACTGAGAATAATACCCTATAGCAAATAGGATCTGGAATGACCTATTTGCTAAAGGAATGTAGGGAATAGCCTACATTCGCTCTAGGATGGGTTCGCGGGGGATTATGGTAGTTGGTGAGGTAACGGCTCACCAAGCCTATTATCCCTAAGAGCTATGAAAGTAGGAGCTCTCAGAAGGGCACTGAGACAAGGGCCCTAGCCCTACGGGGTGCAGCAGCCGCTAATCCTCTGCAATGCGCGAAAGCGTGACAGGGGGACTCCGAGTGGTATAGGTCAAACCTATACCTTTTCCCAAGTGTAAAAAGCTTGGGGAATAAGGGTGTGGGCAAGACCGGTGGCAGCCGCCGCGGTAACACCGGCGCCTCAAGTGGTGCTCACGTTTATTGGGCTTAAAGCGCCTGTAGCTGGCTAAATGTGTGCACTGTGAAATGTTAGGGCTCAACCTTAACGCTTGCAGTGTATACTATTTAGCTAGAGAGCGGGGGAGATAGAGGGTACATCCGGGCTAGCGGTAAAATGCGTTGAACCTGGATGGACCACCAGTGGCGAAGGCGCTCTATCAAAACGCGTCTGACAGTGAGAGGCGAAGGCTAGGGGAGCAAAAGGGATTAGATACCCCTGTAGTCCTAGCTGTAAATGATGCCTTCTACTCTTTACCATAGCTCTGTGCTATGGTAGAGAGCACAGCGAAAGCGTTAAGAAGGCCGCCTGGGGAGTACGGCCGCAAGGCTAAAACTTAAAGGAATTGGCGGGGGAGTACCACAAGGGGTGGATGCTACGGTTTAATCGGATACAACGCCGAAAACCTCACCTGAAGAGACAGCGGGATGAAGATGTAGCTGAAGACTACATCCAACTAGCTGAGAGGTGTTGCATGGCCATCGTCAGCTCGTGGTGCAAACTGTCCGGTTAAGTCCGGCAACGAGCGAGACCCATGCCCTTAGTTGCTACTCCTATCTCTGGATAGGAAGCACTCTAAGGGGACTGCCCGCGTTTAAGTGGGAGGAAGGAGTGGGCGACGGTAGGTCCGTATGGCCCGAATCTTCAGGGCTACACGCGGCATACAATGCGCAGAACAACGGGCTGCAACTCCGAAAGGAGAAGCCAATCCCTAAATCTGCGCTCAGTTCGGATCGAGGGTTGCAACTCACCCTCGTGAAGCTGGAATCCCTAGTAATCGCAGGTTATCATCCTGCGGTGAATATGTCCCTGCTCCTTGCACACACCGCCCGTCAAGTCAGCCAAGCTCTGCTGAGGTGAGGGTCCAAAAGATTCGAACCTTGGCAGGGTGAGGGGGGCTAAGTCGTAACAAGGTATCCGTAGGGGAACCTGCGGATAGATCACCTCAAATTATGAAAAACAAAGGAGCTGTCTACCTATATCATCCAACAAGGTAATCATTTTAAAAATAATCTTATAATTTCATGAAAATCTCTATAGAAGGAATAGACGGAGCTGGTAAAACTACAATAGCTAAGTTACTTTCTAACAAATTATCTCTTCCATATATAAAATTTCCTCGATATGAATTCATTCCTTCTATAAAAAATCATTTAGAAGGAAAAGGACTGAATGAAAAATCAGCATTTTTACTGTTTTTAGCAGATATTATAGATGGAAGCTTAGATAATTTTGTTAGTGATAGATATTACTATAGCACTATAGCATATTCTAAGCTAGATTATAACTATTGCAAGAGTATAATAGAATTGATAAATCCTAAAATACCTGATTTGATCATATATTTAGATGTTTCTATAGAAATAGCTCTGGATAGAAATAAAAATAAGCTCAACAAAATGAACTATGACACTAATCTTAGCGTCCTTAGTGAAGCTAAATCTAGATTTGAAAAAATGTTTAAAGAAAATTTTTTTGGAAATTGGATAAAAATAGATAATAATAGATCGATAGAACAGACTTTATCTGATATAGAAAGAAGTTTAAAAAATAGGGGGATCGAAATTAGCCTGCATTAATGCTCCTTCAATTAATCCATATGCATATTCTAAAGCTAGTATCGCTGTTTGTATATCTTGCTTAGAAAAATATTTACTATCTTCTATATAATTTTTAGCCTTTTCTATAACAGATTGACTTATCTTATCTTTAGAATATTCTAGTATTTTCTCAGTTTTATCTAGAAGCTTTATATAGAATTGCTCTAAGTTCTTCTGTTTCATTTTCTATCTTTTTAAATAGCATTATTGGTTCTTTATAAGGTATGTATTCTGGATATTTTAAATTTATCTCTTGATTATAATACTTTAAAAGCTTTGTTGTTGAGAATGGTATAAAAGGAGTTAATAGCTTTGTTAAAAATATTGATCCATATACTATTTTTGATATTATTGGAATTGGATCTTTCATTTTCCAAGGCTCTTTTTCACTTAATATTCTATTATAGTATTTAGTTAATTCTCCGAGAGTTTCTAATCCTTCTTTTAGATCTATATTATCCATATAGGTAATATACTTATTTAATATTTGTTTTTCATATTCATCCATTTCAGATTTTAGATTTTCGCCTTTCCACAATTTCATTGCTCTGTAAACCAGATTTCCATAATTTGCTATAAGATCATTATTTATAGTATATTTTAATCCATCTAGAGAAAAATCGGAATCTACTAAACCTGATGGTGTTATTATTGTTAAATAATATCTTAAATAATCTGGATGTATATATTTTAGAGCTTGCTCTAGAGAGAGATACCAACCTCTGCTTTTTGAAAATTTTTTACCTTCTAAAGTTAAATACCCTCTAACTGGTATCTTATATGGAAGATTGAAATTGGCTCCTTTAAGCATTGCTGGCCAGAACAGATAATGATGATATATTATATCTTTTCCTATAAAATGTATTATCTGAGAATTATTCCATAGTTGTTTCCAGTCTTTTCTTAATGCTCTTAAGGATCCTATATATCCTATAGGTGCATCAAACCATACATAAAAAACTTTACCTGGCAAATCAGGAACTGGAATTCCCCAATTTAAGTCTCTAACTATATCCCAATCATTTAAATTTTCTATCCATTGATCTAAATATGCTTTTATCTCTTTTGGTGAATTTGAATTCCACTCTTTTAAAAAATCCTTAAACTCTGATAACTTAAAAAATAAATGCTTTGATTCTTTTAATTCTGGTTTTGTTTTTGTTAAAATACAATATGGGTCTATTAAATCACCTGGATTTAAAGTTCTTCCACAAATTTCACATTGATCTGCATATTGATCTTCTGCCCCACAATATTTGCACTTTCCTTTAACATATCTATCTGGCATATATCTATCTATTTCTTTGCAATAATATTGAATTACATTTTTTGTATAGATATATGGCTTTAAATCTTTATAAAATTCTATGGTGGTTTCTTTATTTTCTTGAGAAGATGTCCAATGAAAAATGTCAAATACTATTCCAAGATCAGAAAACTCTTTTTCATCTTTATAATGATAATATTTTATTAATTCTAGTGGTGATGTTTTTTGTCTATCTGCTTCTAAAGCTATAGGAGTTCCATGATCATCTGTTGCACATATAAACAATACTTCTTCCCCTTTTTGTCTTAAATATCTAACATATATATCTGCTGGTAAATAAGTTGATTTTATATGACCTAAATGAATCGGTCCATTTGCATATATTAAAGCAGAAGTAACTATTTTCATAAATTATTGAAACTATAGTATTTTAAAAAGTTTTGTATAATTATGATAGTAAGTTATCTTGTCTCCAAGCTAGCTTTATCAGATAGTAAGGATTTTATATCTAAGAATTTTCTTAAGTTATTGATTATAAATATAATTTTAAGAATATTTCCATACATAATTCTTCTTATAGGAAGTTGGTTTCTTTACTTATCGGTATTACCTTCATCTAATTTGGATATTATCCTGGCTTTCATGAATCCTTCCGAATTTGTTTCAAAAATTCTATGGCTAACATTTTTTTTATTAATAATGCTTATCATTTTTCAATTTACAATTAACTATATATACGAAAAATCTATCGTATACTTTATAGCCCGTAAGGAGAATGATAAATATAGAACATTCTTAAAATGGGCAATATTAGATACGAGTATAATTAAATCTATTAAGTCTTTTATAGGTTATATTCTTATAAATATTTTTTATGCAATTGTTATATTTGGAACAATTTATGTAATAACTATGATTTTTCAATTATTATTATTATTAACCGGTCTACTTTTACCGATAGTGACAGTGATAGTATTAATATTATTGATTATATCTATATCTTTGCTACTTATTTTTATACAATTTTTAGCCTCATATACCTCTAAATCTTATTTTTTTGCTAGAGTAAGTAATCCTTCAAATTGGAGTTCATTAAAAATGGCTTTTTCTAGTATCTCTGGAAAAGTTATAAAAAGAATATTGAAATTGGTTTTATATGCTTTAATTACCACAATTATTATCATAATTACATTACTTGCTATTTTATTTGCTATTGGATTTGTTGGTCTAAATCTTAATTTGATTATAATTTTATTTGTTATTATTTTTATTTATTTACTTACAGAATGGATAGCATATAATGTTATATCCGATCTTTATATTCTTAATATAATAAAGACTAATTCGCAAAGCGAGATGGGTCAAAATGCTGAACAATCTAAATGAAAACTTGGGAACAAAAAGAATTTAATGGAATTGCAGCAGGTATAGATGTAGGTTATCAAACTGTAGGCCATAAAGCTTTGCTTAGAGCTGTTATAGTATATTTTTACTATGAAAATGGAAAATTAGCAAATTTCGATTTTCAATATAAAGAAGAAATTTATTCTTTTAAAAGTTTAGCAGATATAGATTTCAAGAGAAAACAGTTTGAGAAAGAATTTGCTAAAGAAGCTAAAGCTGATATCATATTTATGGATGGCAGTTCTATAATACCACATTCAAATGTAGTGGCTATAGAGAAAAATATTATAATAGATATTCCAAGAATGAGTTATATTATAGATATTCAGAATAATATTTATACAATGCTTTACAGAGGAAAAGAAATAGGATATAAAGCAATAGCAAATAATAAAGAAATATTGCTTAAAGCATTAGATGTTATTCCTCAAGGCATTTCTTATCCAGTAGTTTTGTTAGTTGTAGATTATATTTCTAGAGTAGATAAAGATATGGCAAAATTTAAAATAGGGCCTGTATTAGAGCATATAAAGCTTTAAATATGGAATTTGAAGGAAGAGTTAAAAAAATAAAAGAAATTAACATGAATGGGAGATATATAGTATATTGGATGAATCATAGTCAGAGAGCTTATTTTAATCATAGTTTAGAATTTGCTATAGAGTTATCTAACAAGTACAAAAAACCTCTACTAGTATATTTCCCTGTTACAGATAAATATAGATTTTCTAATATAAGATATTACAAATTTATGTTAGAAGGGGTTTTAGAAGCAAAGAGAGATATAGAGAAAAGAGGTATAAAATTTTCTATAGAAAAAGTTAACAATATTAAGGAAGCTATATTGAATCTTCTAGATAACGCTTTAGCTTTAATTATTGATAAATCATATTTGAAATTTTATAGAAATTTAAATAATAAAATCATTCAAGAATCGAGAATATCTATTTTTGAAGTTGAATCTGATGTTATTATTCCAGTTGAAATAGTTTCAAACAAACAAGAGCCATATGCCTATCTCATAAGACAAAAGATATATAGTATGATAGATAAATTTCTAATACCATTGAAGCATAGAAAGATTGAAATCAATTCTCTGGACTATGATTTTGGTGTAAGTGATACTGAAAATATATTAAATTCTTTGAATATAGATAGAAGTGTTAGTACAGTTAGATATACAGGTGGTTATAGTCAAGCTAGAAAATATTTAGAAGAATTTATATCTAAAAAGCTTTATAAATATAAGCAGTTTAGATCCTATCCTGAGCTAGATTATCAATCTAATTTAAGTCCATATCTACATTTCGGCCATATATCTCCTATTGAAATAGCTATTGAAATTTTATCTAAATACGGTAGAGATGAAAATGTAGAGAGTTTCTTTAATGAAATGATAATTTGGAGGGAATTAGCCAGAAATTTCTCTTATTATAATCCTAACTATAATCAATATGAAGGCATACCTAATTGGGCTAAGCAAACTTTAGAACAACACTTATCTGATAAAAGAGATTATATATACAGTTTAGAAGAATTAGAAAATGCTAAAACTCATGATGAATATTGGAATGCTGCTCAAAATGAACTCTTGAAAACTGGAAAAATGCATAACTATATGAGAATGTATTGGTGTAAAAAGATTATAGAATGGACAGAGCATCCAAAACAAGCTTTTAATATAGCATGTTATTTAAATGATAAATATGAATTAGATGGTAGAGATCCTAATAGTTATGCTGGAATTTCGTGGTGTTTTGGAACTCATGATAGGCCTTGGCAAGAGAGAAAAATATTTGGGAAAGTTAGATATATGGGCAAATCAGGATTAGAAAATAAATTTGATATGAAAAAATATTTAGAAAAAGTTAATTCATATTGATTTAAATCTTGTTTTGCTAAAAAAATTCATTAAAGATAAATTTAAATATTTATTCCTATAATTAATTAGTGATGAGATATGGGCATTTTAGATAAATTATTAGGAGGTTCTTCAAAAGATAAAAAAGAAAATGTTAATTTGGAAAATCTAGTTGCAATGGAGGAAATTGGAGACGCAGTTAATCCACCAGCAAAGATGTTTGTTAAAAAAATAGTATTTAGAACAGAAGGAGATCTAGAAATAATATATGAAGAAATAAAATCTGGTAATATTATATTAATGGATTTTGAACCTGTTTCTAAACAATCTAATAGGCTAAAAGATATTATGGATAAACTTTTTTCAAATATAAAATCAATGGGAGGGGATATGGCTCAATTGAAAAATACAACAATTGTTATTTTAACACCAAATGGAATTAAAATAGCCAAACAGAAATGAAGTCTCTATTATTGCATTCAAAAAGCATAGAAGTTTATTGTAGACAAGAGGCATTAGAATACAAAGATCCTCCTCAGGATCTAAATCTTGAAAATGTTTTGACGGTTTTTATAGCAGTTGAAAGAGGCGATGATGATAAGCAGATTGAATTAGTTATAGAAGATATATTGAATCAAGCAAAAAATCTTAAAGTTAATAAAGTTTTAATATATCCATATGTTCATCTTACTCAAGATCCAGAAGCTCCAATTAGAGCTATTTCTTTAATAAATGAACTATATAATAGATTAAAAACAAAGATAGAAACATACAAAGCGCCATTTGGTTGGTATAAAGAATTTAAAATTCACGTATATGGTCATCCACTTTCAGAATTGAGTAGAGATTATAAAAGAGAAGATGTATCTAAATCCTTAATTCAAGAATCTGAAGTAAAATCTAAATTTTATATATTAGACGATAAGCTATATGATATTCAAGAGTTTGATTATAAACAATATCCAGATTTAGAAAAACTTGTTAAATATGAAACTAAAAAATCTAGGGTATATGATTCGGATCCGGTTCATATAGAATTAATGCATAGATTAAAGTTGGTCGATTATGAGCCAGCTAGTGATACAGGTAACATGAGATATTATTCAAAAGGTAGGTTGATTAAAAAGATTTTAGAAAATTTAGTAACCGAATATTGTATAAATGATGGTGCCCATGAAGTAGAAACCCCTATAATGTATGATTATCATCATCCTAGCTTATTAAAATATTTAAATAGATTTCCAGCTAGACAATATACTGTTTTATCAGATCAAAAGAGATACTTTCTAAGATTTGCAGCATGTTTTGGACAGTTTTTAATAGCTCACGATAGCATAATAAGCTATAAACAATTACCATTTAAGCTATATGAATTAACAAGATATTCATTTAGAAGAGAACAGAGCGGAGAAGTTAAAGGATTGAAGAGATTAAGAGCTTTTACCATGCCAGATATGCATACTATTACAAAAGATATTAATCAAGCCAAAGAAGAATTTTTGCATCAATTAGAACTATCTAAAAAGCTTATGGAAGAGTTAGATTTATATGATCATATTCAAATAGCTTTTAGAGCTGAGCAAAATTTCTATAATGAAAATTTGGAATTCTATAATAAAATAAGGAAAATCGTTGGAAAACCTATTCTTTTAGAAATTTTTGATAAGAGATATGCATATTTTATAACTAAATTTGAATTTAATTTCATAGATAGTAAAGATAAGGCAGCAGCTCTATCGACAGTTCAAATTGATATAGAAAATGCTGAAACGTATGATATCAATTATATCGATGAAAATGGAGAGAAAAAAAGACCTATTATTTTACATGCAAGCTTGTCTGGGGCTATAGAAAGAGTTATATTTGCACTATTAGAAAAAGAAGGCATGGCAATAAAACAAGGTAAAAAAGCACAGTTACCTTATTTTTTAGCTCCTATTCAGATTAGATTGATACCAGTTTCAAAAGATTATATAGATGATGTAATGAAGATATATGATGTATTAAAGAATTATGCTAGAGTAGATATAGATGATAGAGAAGAAACTTTAGATAAAAAGATAAGAGATGCTAATATGGAATGGATACCTTATATAGTGGTTTATGGTGAAAAAGAGAAAAAATCTTCTACACTATCTATAACTGACAGACAAGGAAATAGATATCAAATTAGCTTAGAAGAGTTTTTATCCAAAATCGATAAAAGATATTTTGAAAAATTAAACATGCCTTATTTATTATCAAAAAGAATAATATGAAGATTATATTGGTTACAGGTAGAAGAGGTTCTGGCAAGACAGAAATGTTAAAATATTTGCAAAATAAATTTAAAACTATAGAAATGTCTAAATATGTATATGCTGAAATGGATAAAGCTGGAATCCAAGATAAATCTTTCACCAATGTAGGTATTTTTTCTAAACAGCTTAGAGAAAGATTTGGAAATGATATAGTTGCAAAATTGGTTTGGGACGATATAAAAGATTATGAAGGAATTATTTTTATATTTGGAGTTAGATCTCCAGAAGAAATAGAGTTTTTTAAAAAGAAAGCAAAGGTTCTAGTTGTCAAAATTCACTCTAGTGATGAAAATAGATTTAAAAGAATATTAGCTAGAAATAGAGAAGGAGATCCAGTAACATATCAGGAATTTTTGAAAAAGGAGCAACTAGAAGATTTATTAGGTTTAAACCAAATTATGGAAGATATAATTATATCAAATGATAAAGATATAAAAGAATTTTATTCAAAAATTGATAATTTAATTAATTTTCTGAAATAATATCGTTTCTAACACATATCTTTAAATCTACATTACAATTGAATGGAGATCTAATAACTATAAATATTGGTAAATATCTAAAGAAAATTTTATCCTCTTTGATATTAGCAGATATAGGATCAGTGTGTTCTTTATCAAATACATAAAACTCTACAATACTACAAGATTTATTGGAAGTTATTTGAAAAGCTTTTATATACGATACTTTAGGATCTGGTAAAAGATCTGATATCTTATATTCTACGTTAGGAATTATTTTATAATTGTTTTCAATACAATCGTTTCCAACTAGTAATACTACATAAGCTTTGTTATTAGAGCAATAATAGCCAACACCCATTTTCTTTGAATGCTTATTTAAAATAGTCTCTCTATGTCCAGCACTTCTCATCCATCCTTCTAATGCACTAGCTATTATTTTTTCCTCATTGTCACAAAATTCGGTTTTGTAAAATATATTCTCCATACTAGAGAAATATACAAAGGATTTATTAAGAAGTCTATCATTATGAGATCTATTGTATATATCTATATGCCCTACCAAATTGGTTCTAAACATTTGAATTGCATAATCTCTGGCAACTTCGCTTAAATATGGATCTAGTTCATATGGGGGTAAACCTTCTTTTACTCTAATTCTGTTTATGTCTAAAAATATATTATATTCAACTACTTGAACAGGTACTATTTTTCTATATTTATATATCTCTACATCTTTTTTCTCTACACATCCAGAAAAAAATATTAAACTAATCAGTAGAATATTCAACAGGTTCATCAGATTCAGGTAATTTTACCCATATTAGATAAATAGAAAAATCATTAACTTCATTTCTTATAGTAGAAAGATCTAATTTAGTTCCAATTAAAGGGGAGTATTTAGGCATTTTCAAGAATCTTATTCAAAAATTCTCCAGCTTCGCTATATGGGGTATAGGCTGCACCTGCCATCTTATATCCACACTTTTTGCACTCCCATAATGCATATGAAATTCTTCTTAAAGTGATTTTTTTACATTTTGGACATTCATAAAATGCTTTTTGCTTCTTAATTACTTCATTATATAGTTGTCTAATCTTTTTTCCATATCTATTAACTTTTAACATATCATCACCTTAAGTGTTTTAATATTAAAGATCTGTTTTTAAAAGTAACATCTATCAAATCTAGTATTTCCTTCTCTCTATAGCTTGCATTTCCAGATTTTTGAATGCTAACTATATGTTTATCATCTACAGCTATATGTAATTTAGAATCAGATATTTTATCTTCAAATTTATCAGGATCTAAAAAGTTTAAAAATTCTAATTTAGCAAAAGAAGAAGGAGTAACTATATTTTTTATAACATCTATATTCAAAAATTCTGTCCTTATTAGATTACCATCTTCGTATTTTGGAATTTTGACATTCATCAAAGCGGCCATTCCAGCTATATAGCATGTATCTATTATGTTTCCATCATCATTCAACAGATAAAGATCTAAAAATAATGTATATCCTTTATCTCCTTCAGGAGCTAATTTTTCTAAATCTATAACTTCTGCACTTCTAAATCCTCTATCTATGACTCTAGATATCTCAATCGATTCTGGACTAGGAGCACTAGAAACAATCTGTTTATCAGCTAATGTGGAAAATTCAAAATTTACTACAAAATTTGCTTTATTTTTTTCAAATAATTCACCATATTCAAATTTTATTCCAGCAATTACTACAGTTTCTCCTAGACTAGCTATAGCAGATCCTTCTGCAGTTTTTATTATATCTTTTTTTACACTTATTTTTCTAAACTCTAAACTTTCTCTTCCATCTAGTCTTTTTGTATAGAGCTGATAATAATTCAGATAATCTCTTTTGTTCATAATTCATCAACTAAAGAATATCTAAGCTCTTTTGAATATTTATCTTCCAAAGTTTTTCTCAATAATTCCTCAAAGAAATGTTTCTTACTTTTTATCATAGATAAAGCTTTTTTGAATTCATCTACAGTTATTTTTCCATCTAATTGTAAAAGTAGTATATTCTCATCTCTATCTAAGCATATAGGAATATCACCTTGTCCTTTATTATCTTCTTCCTTGGAAAGATCTAAAACTATCTCATTTTCATATTTGCCAGCCGAAATTCCATATGCAATGTTTTTCATTTTTATTCCAGATTCTATTAAAGCAGCTACAGAAGCATAGAAAGAAGCTACTCTAGTTCCACCTTCAGCTTGCAGTACCAAAATATTTACATCTATAATAGCACCTGGATAGTGGTCTAGCATTACAATTCCTGACAATGCTTCTGATAGAACTTTAGATATTTCAACACTTCTTCTAGATGGAGTATATTTTCCATGCTCTTCTAAAGAACAAAATGTAGACATTTTGTAATCTACTCTAAGAATTGCTCTATCTTGTTTTTCTAAATAAGGGGGTGCTTCATAAGGTCCAAATACACCTACCAATATCTTATTCCCTCCCCATTCTATATATGCAGATCCATCAGCTTCATTTAATACACCAATTTTAAGGTTTATTGGATTTCTTAGATCATCTGGTTTTCTTCCATCAGGTCTCATTTTTTTCACCAAAATTTTGTTTAATATATTCTGTTAGTTCTTTTAGATGAGCTCTTTTTTCTACACTATATATTATTTCTATTGCTTTTTGAATATCTCCAGATTTTAGATATATTGCACCATTATACCCTACATATATCTCTGTTTTTGTCAATTTTTTGATTAGATTGATCATATTGCCTTTTGTTCCTATTATTCTTCCTACTTTAGACGGAGGTACTTTTATTAAAAATCCTCCTTCCAATTTCTTCACATCTTTTAACTCTTCTTTATCTATAACTCCTATTACTACATCTCCAATCTCAAAATTTTCATAAATATTCTTCATCATAATTGAATATACATTGTAAGAGAAGATATCTACTATATATGCAACTTTCTTTTTTTCAGCCAATATCTTTCCTATTACTACATCACCTTGTTTAGGTATATAAGCTACATTTATAGGAATTCCATTGTATAACGCATATACTGCCCTTTTATTTATAGAATAATTTTCATTGTCAAAATAGTCTCCAGGCAAAATTATCATTCTTTTACTTCTAATATTTTTGATTGTAACTGCCCTGCTAAAGCTCTATTTAAGCTTTCATATACTTCTGACTGCATTCCAGAAGGTATTTCTAATACAACTTTTAAATTTCCTTCTGAATCTTTTTCCATCTTTTTTGGATTCATTCTTTTTATCATATTATGAACTTTATATACACTTTCTGCTGGAATTCTTAGTTCTACAACATACATAGCTATTTTTATAGGTAGATATTTTATAAGCTCATTTAATATTTCTTTTGCTTGAACATCAACTGGTTTAAATGGATCTATATTATACTTTATGTTACTCATAGCATTTTCTATTCTTAAAGGAGGAATAGGTAACTTTGTTTGAGCATCTATACAATTTTTAGCTAAATAATCTATTATCTGCTTTCTCTTTTCTTCAATTAATTTTCTTCTTTGAGCTGTAGTAAATTGAATTTCACCATGCTTAAGAACTTCTAACAATATTTCTTGAATAGAAACATCTCCAAAAGCTTTTTTAATAGCGTTAGGGGATTGTCTTTCTCCTTTTCTAGCATCTTTAAAAACTTCATCAACAACTAAAATCCCACTAGTATCTTTCTTAACTCCTCTAATGTAATCATAAGTTTTATCTGGATCCAAAAATAGTTCAAATCTTTCTCCATTTTTAATAATCTTACCTATTATAGCTTTATCTATTGAGGTCATTGGAATTCACCTTTCTAATATATATATCATGCTTGAATAGTTTATTAAAGAAATATTTTCCAGCATTGAATTTACTATGGTTTTTTCCAAAAGCTTTTTTTGAATCTTCATAAGATACATCAATAACTATAGTTGGAACATTGTTTATTAATACTCTTTCTTTTTTTAAGATTTTAATGTTATTGAAAAAATTATCAACAAATTTATCTACATTGTCTGAATGATTTAGAATTACTATATTCTTATTTTCAAATTTCTTTTTTATATCATTAAATTTCTTTAAAGCTTTATCTTTATCTTCAACTAAAAAATATATATTGTTTTCATCTTGATATATATCTATAGGAACAATCCCGGTTATTGAAGAAAATATACTAGATATTTGTATATTCTGCTCATTCATATTATAGCTACTGCAGTAACTAAAAACGGCTTACCTAAAATTTGCCCTAGCTCTAAAGATGTTTTGATTTCATAAATAGGAATATTCTTTTCTGTAGCTAATTTTTTAACTTCTTTTACTTTAGACATATCTAAAGCATTTCTAGCTATATATATTCTTTCTACTTTTGTTTGTTTTAGTGCTCTTAATACTTCTTTAGCTCCAATAATATATTTTTTGTTTTGAGATATTATTCTTAATTCTGCTACTATAGGATCTGTTTCTACCTTTTTAGCTCTTTTTCTTATCAAAATTTTATTTTCCATAATTATTTATCACCTTTATATTTTAAAATTATACGTCCAGTACCTATATTTATAGGTAATCCAACCAAATTTCTCTCAACTATTCCCTGTAATTCATCTTTTCTTCCTCTTACAGCAGCATCTATTAAAACAGATACCGCTCTTTCATATGCAGCTTGTGCAAGTACAGATTTATGTTTGATTATATATTCTGCTTTTAATGGTAAAAGCTTTCCTGTGAATGTCATATAATCTAACAATAAAGAAATATGTCTTATATCTATATCTAACCCTTGAGTATCGTATATATTTTTTGCTTCCATTAATAAAATATTTCTTAAACCTTCTATCCCAAACATATTATATATAAGTTCTCTACTATTTGTATATATCTTATATGGATCTATAAATTCTTTATACTTATTTATGATTATTTTTAATGGGTTTTCTTTATATTCAGGTGTTATAACAGCTTTTATGATATTTTCATCATTTTCTCTAGATATTACAGCTCTTCTTATTCCCTGAATGCCATTTACAGGTATACTAGGTAATTTTATAAAAATATTGTATATTTTTCTTCTTTCTATTTTAGAAGAAAATTTTATTAATAATCCTTTTTCCTCATTTTCAACAAATTTTAAGTTCTTGCCTACATGTTTCTCTATTTCTTTTTTGATTATGTCAAAAATAGTTTTCTTATCTACATAATCTTTAACTTCGTCAAATTTAATCAAAATTATTACCTTTCTTTTATCTAAATTTAGTTTCATTTTTGTAAAATCTTTCAAAGTTATATATTCTATTTCTTTCAAAATTTTATTTGCAATTTCAAGATTATCTTTATATTCAGGTCTAAACCTTATTACTATTAATGGTTTCATTTGTGGGCTAGTTGTGCCTAGTTTTAACTCTACAAGTCTTTTAAAAGTTGGCAATCCTGTAGGAACATGCTCTGCTACTCCTGCATAGTGAAAAGTTCTCATAGTCATTTGAGTAGTAGGTTCTGCTAAAGATTGAGCAGCAATTATTCCAACAGCTTCATAAGGATCTATTTGGTATTTTTTCATATTCACACCGTATCAATATCATCTTTTCTAGTATCATCAATATCTTCTCTTATAGTTCCATATACAGGATTTCTTCCATCACCACCATATTTCATCTGAATTACTCTGTTGGACGTTGTTCTAGTGGATAGATCTTTTTCTACATATAAATCCGATAAAGCATTAATTAATTTTCTTTGTAAATATCCACTTTTAGAAGTTCTCATAGCTGTATTAACTATAGATTCTCTTCCAGCTATAGCGTGGTTCCAAAATTCATCTATTTCTAATCCAGTCACAAAGCATCCATACACATAGCCTCTTTCTCTACCTGTTAGCTTTCCAGGTTCATAGAAAGGTAGAATTCTTTTATAATACCCTCTCCAAGGTCTTTTATTTCTAACAATTTGCTGTCCAACAGATCCAGACATTTGAATAACATTTAACATTGATCCTCTAGCTCCTATAGTAGCCATTATTATTGAAGAATTTTCTAATCCAAATATATTCTTCAAAATTTTAGATATTTTTTCTCTAGCTTCTGATGTAACAGATATTATTTGTCTTTCTAAACTTTCTTTTAATGTTAATCCAGGAAGTTTATCTAAAATTTTTTTGTTATATTTTTCTATTAATAATTCTATTTTATCATCCATCTCTTTTAATATTTTTCTTATCTCTTTTCTATTACCTTCATCAACATAATAATTCTTTAAAGATACAGTTATTCCATGAATAGTTAAATATTCGATTCCAATTCTAAAAGATTTATTTATAAAATCTGCTACAGCTTGATCACCATATTTAATAGCTAATATTTTAAGTAGCTCATCTAGGGATCTAGAATCTATAATTCCTGATATTATTTTTCCATTTTTTATAATAAGCTTATCTCCAATTTTTGAATTAGCTTCCAGATTTAAATCTTTTGGCAAAAGATATGATAACAATTCCCTACCTGTATATTCCTCTTTTATTTCTGGTTCCATATTTATTATTCCTAATAATCTCAAAGCATCAACTTTATTTAGAATAGTATTTTCTTTAGACAGGAAAAATAATCCAGTTATAGCATCTTCAGAGTGTTTTATTATAGGTCTTCCATTTCTAATAGATATAACATGCTTATTAGCATCCATTATTTCAATAGCTTCAACTCTAGCTTCTTCAGATTGCAAAACGTGTAAATTCATTTCATCTCCATCAAAATCTGCATTGTATGGTGGGGTTATTAATGGATTTATTCTAAAAGTTTTGCCTGGTAGTGGTACCACATAATGAGCCATCATAGAAACTCTATGAAGAGAAGGTTGTCTATTAAACAATACTACATCACCTTTCATTAATTGTCTTTCTATTATCCAGCCAGGTTGAATTTCATTAGCTAATTTTTCTCGATTTGAATCAGTAATTTTAATCTTTATATCACCATTTATTACATAAAGGGCTCTAGGATAATCTGTTTTTCTAATAAGCTGCTTAGCAAACTCTAAATTCTCATTATTAACTGCAAATGGAACAGTTTGCTTTTCAGCTATTGTATATGGAACTCCAACTTCATTAAAATCTATATTAGGATCTGGAGAAATTACAGTTCTAGCTGAGAAATTGACTCTTTTTCCAGATAAAGTATATCTTAATCTTCCTTCTTTTCCTTTTAATCTGTCACTTAAAGATTTGAGAGGTTTTCCATTCTTATGTTTGACTTGAGGAAGTTTTGGTAAATTATTATCTATATATGTTGAAACATGATATTGTAAAAGGTCCCAATGATCTTGAACTAATAAGTGAGGTGCCCCAGCTTCTATAGTTTCTATTAATCTTCTTTTTATTCTTAATATCTCTGCTAGCATATGTGTTAAATCATCTTCACTCCTTTCTCCAGATTCAAGTGTTATAGAAGGTCTAACTTTAGGCGGTGGAACTAGCAAATATCTTATTAATAGATCTCTAGCTGGTGGTAAATTTCTTTCAGTTTTAAATATCTTTTTCATAGTGTCTGAATCAATGTTGTCTAACCATTCTTCTAATTTCTTTATATCTATTCTTTGTTTGTTTAAATAATAAAAATATGGGGCTTCAAATTTTAATTCTGATTGATGTTTTCCACAATGAGGACAAGTAACTTTAGTTCTTTTTCCCCTTTTATTATCTAAATATCTATAGCAATGCTCACAAGTATTGTTTAATATAGTGTAGATATGTTTAGCAAATAGTGGATGGATTATAGGTAAAAATTTTGTAGATTGTGAACTTTTAGATTTATATTCAAATGATATATATCCGAAATGACCTGGACATTGTTTGTAATTTCCACCACAAGTTTCGCATTTCAATCCTGGATCTATTACGCCCATTCTAGTGTCCATCAAACCTTCTTTGATAGGATATCCATATTCATCATATGTGTCTGGTATATTTATTTCAACTTTTCCAAGTTTTTTAATTATTTCTTCATTAGGTATTAAGAATTCTATTCCACGTATTTCATATTCACTTATTTCCATCATCTTCACCTCTCTTTTTTATCTTTAATTTAGGATAAATATGAATGGAAGTTAATTCATCTAAAAATAGCTTAAACGTCTGCGGCAAATCTATTTCAACAATATCTCCGGAGCAAATAGGACAAACATATTTTTGTTTGTTATGATCATAATAAGCAAATGATCCACAGCTTTTACATACATATATCTTCTTTTTATCACTATTATATAATAATCTGTCTAATGTAATCGCCGAAACACCATGTCCAAATAAAGTATCTCTTTCCATCTCCCCAAATCTCAAACCACCTTCTCTAGATCTTCCTTCAGTTGGCTGAGAAGTAAGCATTTGAACAGGGCCTCTAGTTCTAGAATGTATTTTGTTTGAAACTAAATGATGTAATCTCTGATAATAAATGACACCTACAAATATTTTAACTTTCATCTTTTGTCCAGTTATGCCATCATAAAGTTCTTCTTCGCCCCATTCATTAAAACCATAGCTTTTTAGCTCTTTGATTATATCTTCTGCTTTATCACCAGAAAATGGAGTTGAATCTATATATTTGCCACTTAGACAAGCTAATTTTCCTCCCATCATTTCTATCAAATGTCCTGCAGTCATTCTAGAAGGAATTGCGTGTGGGTTTATTATTAAATCAGGAACTATTCCATCTTTAGTGAATGGTAAATCTTTTTGATCTACAATCATTCCAATAACTCCTTTTTGTCCATGTCTAGATGAAAACTTGTCTCCTATTTCTGGAATTTTATACATTCTAATTCTGACTTTCAAAAGCTTATACCCATCTTGACTTTCGGTTATTATAACTTTATCAACTCTTCCATGTTCACCTTCTTTCAATTTCACTGATGAATCTCTCATATCTTGATTAGGAGTTTGCAAGCTTACTAAAGCAGATTCTTCTATAAATCTAGGAGGTGATAATTTACCTATAATAACATGATTCTCATCTACTTCACTATCTATTTTTGGTAGTCCATCTTCATCTAATTTTTCATAAGCTTCTGGTCCTTTATAACCTATTGAATCTGGAGTAGGTTTAGTTAATTTATCAGTTAAACCACCAGGATATCTAACTACCTCTGTTTCATATGTTTTATACATTAAAGTTCTTCCTAACCCTCTTTCTATAGCTGATTTATTGAATATAACAGCATCTGCCATATTATATCCTTTATAAGAAAGAACCGCTACAACAAGATTGTGACCAGCAGGCCGTTTTTCTAAATTTAAATAATCATAAACTGCATTTTTTACCAATGGCTTTTCAGGATAAAACATTACATATCCTTTAGTGTCATACCTATAGTTGAAAGCAGCACTGTACAAACCTATACTTTGCTTTAGCATTCCACTAGCCATAGTTAATCTAGGACTAGAATTATATTCTGAATAAGGTAACAATCCAGCAGCAATTCCAAATATTGTAGAAGGATCTATCTCTAAATGAGTATGTTTATTACTTATTTCATCGATCTTTTTTGCAATGTAAGTATTTTCTTCTTCTTCAGCGTCTAAATATTCTATACAAGCATATGGAAGTTTCTTTGTTATATTGACAAGATCTTCCCAGCTTAATTGATCTAATTTTGTTATATAATCAAATATTATTAATCTTCCATTTTCTACTATTAAATAAGGTCTTCTTAATCTACCAGGACTAGTATTTATATGCAATTCATTGAAATATTCATTATAGTAAAAATTAATGCTATGGCTTATTTTTCCTTCTCTTCTTAAATCTTTTAATGATTTTAGAAATTTCTTTGGATCTTTAACTTTGACATTATAAATACTTTCTCCATCTATATACAAAGTTATTTCACTAGATCCATGAAGATGTTGTTCTAACACCTCGTTTATACTTTTCAAAAGTTTTTCTTTTTCTATAGTTTCTGTTGTAATTTCAGCCATTAAAGCTAAATTTTTAACTAATGATGCTGATTGTCCTTCTGGAGTTTCTGAAGGACAGATTTTTCCATACCACGTTCCATGAAGATCTCTAGCTTTAAAGAATTCAAAACTTTTCTCAAGTGGAGAAATTATTCTTCTTCTATTGCTTATAGAACCAACTAGACTTGTTCTATCCATGACTTGAGATATTCCTGTTTGCCCTGCTATCCAATTTCCTGTCGACATTGAATATAGAATCTTATCAGTAAATATACTTGATTTTACCAAAGTTTTGAATGATGTTATACCTTTATTTCTAACTCTCTTGTTATTTATTTTTTTCTTAATATCTTTCAATAAAGCATCTAGTGAGAAAATAAATAACTCTTCCATCAAATCCCCAACTAATCTAACTCTTTTATTTCCATAATGATCTCTATCATCTGGTTTAATTTTTCCATAAAATGATAGAGATGCTTTAGCAGACATTCTTATTATGTATTTAGCTTTTGTTAAAAATATTTCTTTCTGATCTTTTTGTTCTGAATTTAAATGTGGAAGAAGATAATTCATCATTACATTATTGAAATGGGCTAATTGAATTTCCGGAGACTGATTTGGTTTTAATCTATTTGCTAAATATCCTACTGGATCTTTATCTAATTGCTCCTTTAAATCTTCTCTAAGAGATTCGTAGTTTAGCAAGAAATCATTATAAACAACTTTATCATATTTTTTATATTCTTCCATTATTTCTTTAAAGCTCATTCCAAGAGCTCTTAATACAACTAGTATATTTAATTGAGGCACAGAATGAGGAAAATCTAAATACATCATTCCATCTAACTTTCTTATTAGAACACATTTTGCTCTATAATTTTTCTTAGCAGAAAATACTTTTGCAGTATAATCTCCGGCTTTTGTTACTTCAACCAATATTTTGTTTGGAACCAGATCTTCTATACCTATTAAAACTCTCTCAGTTCCATTTATTATGAAATATCCTCCAGGATCTAAAGGATCAAATCCCATTTCAATTTGCTCTTTTTCAGATTTTTGATATAAATTGCATAATTTGGATTTAATCATTACAGGTATATCTCCTATGTAAACTCTTTCTCGATTTATATATTTTTTCTCTATTTGTTCATATGCTATGTTATTCTTTTCTCTATGTATCTTATATGTAGCTATATATTGATCAATTATAAAATAAGCTTTGCTTGCGTAAGTAAGATTTCTAATTAAAGCTTCCATTGGGGTGATTAAATGTTGTTTTCCATATGCTTCTTCCATAGAAGGTTTTTCTAGCTCTATATCTTTTATTTCAAACAACATTTTTGTTGTTTCTTCATCAATTGGTAATTGTTCATTTTCTACTTCAATAGGGGGAAGTGTTTTGACATATGCAGATATTTTATCAATAAAAGCGTTATATGAATCTAATTGCTGTTTAACAAGTGATGTTTGACAAAAATATTTTTTAGTAAGAGTTCTTTTTAACTCTTTTTCATTCATCTTCTTCACCAGATTTCTTATTTAATATTTTAGATGGAGAATTTATCTTTAAAGCCCCTTCGTAAAACTCATCTATATAATAATCCTTTTCAGATATAACTATTCGGTAATATTTATATTTTATCCCAAAATCATTTCTATTAAATTCTATAATATCTCCTCTTTTAGCTCCTAGTTCTATAACAACAGGATCGTCTTCTAATATTTTAGGAAATTGATCTATAGGATTAGTTAAATTATATTTTTTTATTAATTCTTCTTTTTCACTTTCACTTAATATTCTAGCTCCGCCTACAATAAAATGATTTACTATTTGAAAATCAGATTCTTTACTCTTATCTTTTACCATTTTAACTTCATTTTTATATCTAAAGATATTTTTTAAAAATTATCTTTTTTAAACTATTCTCTATACTTTTCAGCAGCCAAGATTCTTTTTATAGCAATCTCCCATGCCTTTTCTCTCATCTTTTTTCCATATATTTGTTTAAATATTTTTAATATGATATTTTTAGTTTTCTCTTTCATTTGTTCTTCATCTAAAAAGTTTCCCGATAAATTATAAGCCCATTCCATATAACTTCCTATAACTCCACCAGAATTAGCCAATACATCTGGAACAATCAAGTTTAATTTTTCATCAACAGCAGGATCTATTGGATGATTAGCAACTTCAATTATTACTTGGGCTTTTATATAATCTACATTTTTATCGTTTATTTGATTTTCTATTGCTGCTAACACTAAATAATCAACATTTAATTCTAATAAAGCTTTATTATCTATTTGTTGTGCTTTATAATCTATAAATGATCCATTTTTGGATTTATATTCTAATGCATCTAAAACATTTAATCTTTCACTATATATTCCAGAAGTACTGTCGGATATAGCTACCACGTTATAACCATTTTCATAAAGAAGTTTTGCTAAATGTCCTCCAGCATTTCCAGCGCCTTGAATAGCTATTTTTTTAGATTTATCTTTTATTATTTCTTGCATTATAACATAAGCTCCATAAGATGTTGAATATTCTCTAAATTTTATTCCACCTAATTCAACTGGCTTTCCTGTAAATGCTGCTGGAACACGCTTTCCTTTTATTCTTTCATACATATCTAACATCCATGCCATTATAGTAGAGTTAGTATTGACATCTGGAGCTGGAATATCTTTCCATGGTCCAATTTCATTATGAAATGCTAGAACATACTTTCTGCTTAAACACTTTAAATCTTCAGTAGATAACTGTTTTGGATCAACAGTTATTCCTCCTTTAGCACCGCCAAATGGTAATCCAACTAAAGCATTCTTTATAGTCATTAGTAAAGACAACATTTTCAATTCCTCTTCATCTACAGAAGGATGAAATCTTATTCCACCTTTAGCAGGACCTAAAGCTGTATTATGAATAACTCTATAAGATTTATATTTTTTACCTTTTATCTCTATATAGCTTTCTTTTATACTTTCCCATTGCAATATTTTATCTAAATTAGAAACTTCTGGAAGCTTCATATATATATAAAAGAAGCATTTAAAAATTATCGGAAAGCTTTTAAAATAGAAATAGATAATTAAAATATGTTGGAAGAAAACCATGTAGTTTTCTATTATAGAAATTTCTTTGGAGAAGTTGAAATAAAAAACGACGAAGTGAAATCTATTTTATTTTCTTCATTGAAGCAAAGTTTTGATGAAATAATAAAAGAAATGCCATTTATTCAAAAAGATAATATAAAAAAAATAATTTCTGAAATTTTAAGCTTATATTCTAGCAAAATTGCTAAATCCTTTATAGAAAAATTTGAGAATTACATGACAAAAATTTTTAAAAATCAGATCATAATTTCTGATGAAGCATTTAATATATTAAACAGAATTTATAAAGGGAAAAATCTTATAATAAATATTTTTTCTATTAGATTTGAGCCATTTAATCAGAGAAAAACTAATAATAAAAAATTAACTTTGTAAAAATATGATAAAATCCTTTATAAAAAAGAATTTAAAGGCCAAGTATGCTATATTTGGTTTTCCTGGAATAGGGAATATTGGATTATTGACAGCAGGATATTTAATAGATCAATTAAAAGCCGAGAAAGTTGGAGAAATATTTGAAAGTAGCTTTCCACCTCAAGCTATAAGTAATAAAGACTCTACTATAGCTGTATCTTCAACTAACCTGCATATATATAATGATATATTGCTTGGAATATCTCCGGCTCAGCCAAAAGATCCGTTTAAATATAGCTTTTATATGCTAGATTTTCTTAAGAAAATAAAAGTAAAAACATTATTTACAATAGGAGGATATTCTAGAACAGATATAGAAGATAATGTCTATTTGTATAGTTATGATCAATCTATCGTAGAGAAATATAAGGAATATGGATTACCTGGAACTGAAGGTGGACTAATATTTGGAATTGTTGGAGTTTTAGGATATTTAGCAAAATATTACAATATAGAATCTCTTATAATGTTAAAGACTACTAAATTTATAGAAATTCCTGATTATAGTTCTGCAAAATTTATGCTTAGAATATTTGAAAAAATGTTTAATTTATCTATAGATTTTGAAAATTTAGATAGTATGGAAAAGGAGCTAAATAAAAAAATTGAAATGATGACAAAGAATATAGAAGAATTAGAAAAAGAAAGTAAAAAAGGATATTATTAAAAAACTTTTTTTAAAATTAAGGTGATTAAATGGCAAAGCTTCATTCTAAAACTCATGGAAAAAGTGGATCTAAACATCCTTCTAGAACGGATCCACCTACCTGGCAAACATTATCTGCCAATGAAATAGAGAATTTAATAATAAAATTATATAGAGAAGGAAAGCAGCCTTCTGAAATAGGGATGATTTTAAGAGATTTATACGGTGTTCCATCAGTTAAAGCATCTAATAAAAAAGGCATAAGTGAAATTCTGAGTGAACATAATTTATTGAAAATACCAGAAGATTTATTTAGATTGTTTACTAAAGCAATAAGAATGCATGATCACCTTTCTAAAAACAAGGGAGATATTTCCAATAAAGTTAAATATATGCATTTGCTATCAAAAATACATAGATTAGCTAAATACTATAAAAGGAATAAGATTCTACCTAAAGACTGGAAATTTGATATAGAAAGCGTTAGATTATTGGTGAAGTAAAATGTATAATAAAAATATAAATAGATGGAAGTTAAAAAAATGGTATGATGTAGAATTACCAGATTATATGGGTAGTAAAGTTATAGGCCAAATTATATCTCATGATCCGTCCAATCTGCTTAATAGAAAAATTAAATTTCCTCTTTCTGATATAACTCAAAATACTACTCCAAAAGCTTTGTATTCTAATATTATCTTTAAAACTACAGAAGTAAAAGGTAATAAAATAATTGTAAAACCTGTTGGATTTGAAATAGCTTTGTCATATTTAAAATCTCTTGCAAAAAAGAGAAAGAATGTTATTCATAGTGTATTAGATATTAAGCTTAAAGATGAAACTGTTATAAGATTGAAATTGTTGTTAATAACATTTGATAAAATTTCTAGAACTGTAGAAAAAAATTTAAGAAAAGAATTTGAAAATCAGGTTAGAAAAGTGTATAGCAAAATGACATTCCAGGAATTTATAATTGATTTAATAAATGATAATTCTATAAAATCTATATTCCAAGAAGTAAATAAAATAAATCCTATAGAACATTGCTTGATTAAGAAATATGAGATTAGATCCTAGACAGATAGAAGTAATGCTTAAAAGCATGGGCGCTAAGGTAGAGAATATAAAAGCAGACAAGATAATATTTGAATCTGAGAGACCATTTTCAATAATTGGGTCAAGAGTTACTAAAATAATTATGCAAAATGAAACTTTTTATGTAATATCAAATGGTAAAACTGAAATTGAACCAACAGAAGATGAAATATCGATAATAATGCAAAATCTAAATATAGATAGAGAAAAAGCTAAAGAATTATTTAAAAAAGCTGAGGGCGATCTTTCTAAAGCTATATTAATGGGTGGTAAAGATGTATAATGTTATCCAAAAAAATTTTCAAAAATCTTATAAAGAAAGATCTGAAGAATATAAAAAAAGATTATCTGAATGGGCTAAACAGCCTGCTATAGTTAAAATTGATAAACCTACTAATCCTGCTAGAGCTAGAAGCATAGGATATAAAGCAATACAAGGTATTTTTGTAGTTAGAGTTAGAATAAATAAAGGACAAAGAGTTAGAAGAAATCCAAAAGCTGGAAGAAAACCTGGCAATTATTTTAGATATATTTCACCTGGATTAAATTTACAAGCAATAGCCGAACAAAGAGCTAATAGAAAACATACTAATGCAGAAGTTATAGGTTCATATTACGTAGGTGAAACTGGAAAGGTAGTGTATTATGAAGTTATTTTAGCAGATAGAGCTATAAAACATCCTTACTATAAAAAAATAGTTAAAAGGAGAGGAAGAGCTTATAGAGGTCTAACTTCTGCTGGAAAAAAATCTAGAGGTCTCTAGCAGGGGTAGCCAAGCCTGGTCAAAGGCGCGAGCTTGAGGGGTTCGTCCCATAGTGGGTTCGTGGGTTCAAATCCCACCCCCTGCATACAATTTTTCTAAAATATTCTTTTTTATTTCTCATAATTAATCTAATGGAAATTAAATCTATGAATTATTTAGAAACTATACTAAAGGTCGAGTTACATAAAGCTTAAAAATAAATTTACTCACAAAATTTAGAATTTTAGAGCAGGGGTAGCCAAGCCTGGTCAAAGGCGCTAGATTCAGGGTCTAGTCCCATAGTGGGTTCGTGGGTTCAAATCCCACCCCCTGCATAAAGCTTTTCTCGTCGATTTATTTGTAGTTAGCATTAAATTTAGCTATAAGAACAAAAAGGTTTTGATAAAAAGTAAAAATATTTTATAAATTCCTTTTGAATAATAAAAAAAGTTTTTTGATAAACCAGGGTCTGTAGCTCAGTTTGGATAGAGCGGCGCCGTCCTAAGGCGAAGGTCGTGGGTTCAAATCCCACCAGGCCCGCCAATATAATAAAACTTTTTAGTTTTGAAATTAAACACATGATATTTACCTAAATCTGGAATTAGACCAACTTTTGCTTGAAAAGGTGTTTGATTTTGAAATGTCCCAGAATTAACAATATATATATTATTATAACTCTTAATAAAAGATTTATGTATATGGCCTAATTGAAATATATTTGGTATGTCTGTTATAACAAGATGATCTATAGATAATGGTGCAACTATATTTTTTCCATGTATGCTAGATAAATGTCTTCTTTTAAGCATTTTTATAGCAGCCATATAACCTTTTTCATATGATATACCTGGAAAAGATGAGATATAACCATCTAAGGAAGTTCCATGATAAACTAAATGAAGAAAACCATGTATTTTAAAATAAGATGGATTTGGCAATAAATGAACATCTGTATATATCAATTGATTTGAAATCGGCTCAGAAGGTTCTGCTCTTCTAACAGCATCATGATTGCCAGGTATGACAATTACTTCTAAATAATCAGGTAATTTTTCAACAAATTCGTTAAAAAGCTTATATTGTTTTTCTATATCTAATACTTCAAGTTCTTTTTCTTGATTTGGATACACACCAACTCCATCCACTATATCCCCACCAATTATGATATACTTTATATATTTATTCTTTTCTTTCAAATATTTTAAAACAGCATCTAAATATTTTCTATTCAGATATTTGCTACCAAAATGTAAATCAGAAATGTATAACGCCTCAAATTCAAAATCAATTTCAGGCCAAGTCTGTTGATCAAGTGTAGGATATAAAATATTTTCTATAAAGAAATTTTCCCCCCTTTTTTTCCCTTCTATCATTATTACATCATCAAGCATTAGTTCATCTCTAAATTCTTTATATAAGTTTGAATTTTTTGATATATAAAATTTCTTTATTCCAGATAAATCTTCAAGATGAATCTGAAGATATTTATTTCTATCGACTATATCAAATATAATTCCTATTATAGCATAGTCTCCATCTTCAACATCATCAAGTTTATCTATTTCTATAATTTCATATTCATTGTTGTATCTAAAAAATTTCTTGATTCTACTAAATCTATTTCTATAATAATTTATGAAAGCATCAACATCAGAATCGACTTTAAAACTTGGTATATCTAAACTTTTTATTTCAATTGATGGAGTTATATCTTGAGCTGGGATTCTATTAGAAATTTCTATTTTAGGCATTAAAATTTGTTCTATAGTTTCTTTAGTTACTAGCCCTTTATACCCTTTTAAGTTTTTAATAATATATTCTTTTTTATCTGAGTCTAATGTAGAAATAAAAATACTAGCCGATTTAGTAATTCTAAACCCATCTATCATTTTAACTTTTCTAATTCAGTTAATAGATTCATTAAAGAAATTCTTAAATGTGATGGAATATTTGATTCTTCTAATATCTTTTCAATGTCATAGATACATTTAGAAACTCTTAGATTATAAGGTTCTTTATCATTTCTTAGAGTAGATAAACATTTTGTTAAAGTAGCTCTGACATTCTTACTAACATTTTCTTGTAAAATTTGTTCTATCATTTTATCAACCATAAAAATCACCTTATATGAAAAAAGAGATATTTTTAAAAATATATCACTTTATATAAAAGAATATATAGAAAAAAGATTTTTAAAATTATATGAGCACAGAAATAGAGTTTAGCGATCTGATTTATGAATACTTTTACAATCAAGATGTTAAAACAACAAAACCATTACAATTTGCAAATTGGTTTATATCTAAAATTAAGAATGAAAATTATCTATCTCTGTCGGAAGAGGAATTTATAGAGATATGTATAAAAATACTAAACAATTCTGGAATGTCTCTAACAGATGTTTTAAAACTCACCGACTCTAAAAAAGTTTTATCTAAATTAATTTCTAGGATAGATAATATAGAGCAGATCATAGAACAAAATCCAGCAATTTTAAAAGTACTGAATAAAAACAATATATTAAAAATGAAGAATATTTTAATGAAAATTGGCTCTAATCCTTTGAATGGTGAATATCAATATTTGGCTTTAGAGATCTTATCTGAATTTCCAAATGATCCTGACATCAAAAAGTTTTTTATAAATCTTGCATATGATTGGGATACACAAGTTAGAAGATTAGTTTTAAAAGCATTTAGTAATATGGAATTAGATGAAACAGTAATAAGAATATTAAAAAATCTAAGATTGGATGAAAGTGATGAAGAAAACATAAAAATGATAGATGAAATATTAAAAAAGATTTAAAAAAATAATTTAAATATGTTAGAATTTTTTCAAGTTCCAAAAAAGAGAATAAGATATATTCTAGAAAATATAAATTCAATACAACAAAAATTAGGTGCTAAAATAGAAATTTTATATAATTCAGTAAAGATAGAATCAAATAACCCTATAGCATTTTTATATATAAAAGCTATAGCTAGAGGATTTAATATTCAAGATGCAGATTTTTTATTGAATTCTGATTATAGTTTGTATATAATAGATTTAGATGAATATTTTAATACAGAAAATAGAATAAGTGTTATGAAAGGAAGGATTATAGGTAGAAATGGATCAATAAAAAGCTATTTGGAGCAGATAACTGACAGTAAGATATGTATATATGGAAATACAGTTAGCATAATTGCTCCATTTTATAGTATCGAAGTTATAAAATCAGCTTTAAATATGATAATAAATGGAGCTAAACATTCAAGTGTTTTGAATTATTTATCCAAAGCTAAGCAGAGAATAATGTATGAAAAACTTAATGCTATGAGGAATCTCTAATGGATCAAAAAAGAGAAGAAAAAATAGAAATAAAAACAAAACAACCTGATTTAAATTCAAAGCAGAAATTCAATTCTTTTATAAAAAAGATAGAAGAAAATAGATCTATTAAAGCTGCTTGGAAAGATTATATGCAAAATAAAGAAGACATAGATGCAGAGATAACAAACAGAATGGGTTATAAAGATTTTAATGCATTTGCTACAGATGTTGAAAATATATTAAACGATAAAAAATACTTTATTATTATGAATAATTTAAAGCAAAAATTTCCTGAATTGCATAAATTAATGAGTGAAAAAGGCAATATAATATTAAACTATTATATTTTAAAATATGTTTTACCTTATCTTTACAGTTCTGCTATGAGTAAAAAGACAATATACAGTATAATTAGTGATATTCTAAATAGAATGAAATTTTTTCCAAATTTTAAAAAATTTTTTTTAGATTTTGCAGAATTCTTAAGAAAATTTGGAACTCCAGATGGTGAAGCTGCTAGAATATTTATTTCATCAGAAGGCTGGAGATAATGGATCTTTATCAAGATCTTGATGAAAGGATCTTTGAAGAAGATTTTCAAACAGAATTTACCTATGCTAAAAGTATAATATCAAAAGCTATGCAAGGTAGTGTCAGAGATTTAATTTTTTGTAGTATGTTAATAGATGAGTTGAAAAATTATTCATATAAAGGTGAATATGTAAAAACAAAGGTTTTAGTTTGGGGCGATATTCCTGGTCCATCAAATATCGTCCCATTTGGACTAATTAACCCAGAATATAAGTTATCATTTTCTAACTATTCTGCTATAACTAAAGATGGTGTTTATAAGATGGATCAAGAAAAAGGAGAAATATATGGAATATATAGTAGATTAGAACAATCTATATATATGTTTAAATCAGATAGTATTGTTCCAATGAAGCCATATATATGCTATATAAAAACTCAAAAAGGTTATTTTGGATGGAAAATTGAAGAAGTAAATTTACCTAATTCTATATTTTTTGCTTTAGCCGAAATTCAAAAAAGAGGATATGGCGCAATAATCAAAAACAACTTATTTTATCCAAACACACAAATGATGTATTATGAATTACCTGACAATAATCCTATAAACTATGAAAAGAAAAAAATATTTAAAAGAGCTAAAGAATTTTATAAATTGGCTGGTAATTTTACAGGAAAAGTTATAGAATATAAGATTCAAGACGATAATGAATTTGCCCCAGAAAATACTAAGCTTCTTATCTCTGCCAATAACTCATTAGTTATAACAAATCTTTTATCTAAAATATTAGAAATGTTGAAACAAAAAACTTCAGCAAGCTTCATTATATATCCATATCAGAGAGATATATGGAAAATAAGAGAGAGTAAATATTTTCAAATAGGAGATAGAATAATTAGCTATAATTTATTAGATAATAATAAAATCAAAATAGATGTTCATCTAAGCAATGTTTTTTATGACATCTTTTTATCAAAGATTTATCAATATTACGTTACAAAAGATAAAGATAATTATTTAATATTATGAGCGAAGATAAAAAAAGGGAAGATGAGATAAAAAAGCAAATAGCTTATGATATAATATTTGGAGGGCAAATAGGAGAAATTCTAAAAAGATGGAGATTAGCTTTTGAAATAAAACAAACAGAATTAGCTAAATTTTTGAAAATGAAACAATCTGTTATTAGTGATATAGAGAACAATAAGAGAAAAAATCCTGGTATAAAATTTGTAAAAAAATATATAGATGCTTTGATTGAGATAGATAGGCTAAGAGATTATAAAATAATAAGAAAATATACAGAAATATTGTCATCGGAATATTTTGAAAGAAGAAATTTCTATAATTCAATAACTATTAGAGAATTAGTTAAGCTTTTAGATGCTAAAGTTTATGGATATTCTGAAAATTTAGATACTAAGATATATGGTTATACTATAGTAGATAGTATTAGAGTAATATTGAATTTAGCTTTAGAAGATTTCCTTCTTCTTTATGGTGGTATAGCAGATAGAGCTATGATATTTCTTGGAGTTAGTACAGGAAGAAGTCCGATGGTTGTTATAAGAGTTGCTCCGGTAAAACCTAAAGTAGTTGTTTTTCTAAATCTAGAGAATGTTGATCCATTAGCCATAAAAATAGCTGAAAGAGAGAAAATTCCTATACTAGTTACGAATATGGAATTATCTAAAATAAAGGAGATATTAGAGAAAATTTAAAAAAAGATGCTTTTAATTAATTATGGAAAATAAACCCTTAGAGCTATTAAACAGCGCCATAAATAAAAAGGTTAAAGTTCACTTAAAAAATGGTACAATAATTGAAGGTATATTACTATCGTTTGATATACATACAAATATGGTTATAAAAACAAATGTTGAGCTAAAGAATGAATATTTATTTATAAGAGGGGATGGTGTTGTTTATATATCTATAGAAAGAGAATAATATTTTAGGTCTTGGTGTTCCTGCTTTTTTTGTATATTTTCCACAATGAATCATTTTTAGAGTATAGCTTTTACATATTGTGCAATATCTAATTTTCATTTATCTCTATATTTAATTCTTTTGCTTTTTTCAGTAAAGTATTAAATATCTCTTCTTTAATTTTATTAGCAGTTTTGTGGTCTGGAGCTTTTATTTCAATACTATATTCCCCACCACCTAAATAAGTTACATCTAATCCATCGAAAAGCATTTTTATTCTAGAAACGCCATCACTTTCATATGTATAAGCTACGATTTTCATAGTGGTTTTAATTTCTTTCTTAAATCTTTTGTTTATTTCATCAACTAAAAAATTGTATGCAGCTTTTGGTATATATCTTGGATTTAAGTTCATAAGAAAATTATAAGCAGATCCATAATCTTCATATATTTTATTCAATATAGACTCTAAAGTTTTCTTTGATTTTGATTTTGATAAAGCTATCTGAATAAGTTTTATAGACATCTGTTCATTTCTATATCTTTGAAAAGCTACGCTTTTTTGCTCTTTGTTAACTCTTTTTAAAGATAATTCTATAGTTTTCGATTTCTCGTCTATATCTAAAACCATTGCAGCTTCTAAACTATCTACTTTAACAACTTTTTCTATATCTTTTGCCCAACTAGAAGAAACTTCTCCTGGCTTTATAAATCCAATATAATTAGAATTCAATATTTCAACATAAACTACATTAGATGATTTTTCTATATTTTTTATTTTAACTATAATTATATCGCCTTTTTCAATCATAAACTTCAATTATTTCTGCATTTATTAATCTAAGCTTTCCACCTGTAGCCTGAGCTAATAGTTTCTTTGTTTTTGGACAATAAATATCTCTAGCTGCATGAGAAAAAACTATCATGACAGTTTCACAATCTTTGCACTTTATTTTCCAGAAATCGCTCATCTTTTCACCTCAATTTTCTTCTTAGTTCTAACTTTAATATAAACTCTCATTTGCTTTTTTCCACAAGTGTTGCATGTTAAAACTACTACCTGTCTTTTACCTTGTTTTTTTACAGATTTTTTTCCAGCTCTTTTTCCTCCATGACCTTTTAATTTTCTTTCAAACTTTCTATTTCCAAATGCTAAAGCTCTTCTTTTACCTGGAGAATATATGGATAACTTATGTTCATTATGTGTATTGCAATTTGGACAATATGTTACAATAGTTTGAGGAATTTTCATAAATATATAGTAATGTTTAAATTAACTTTCTTCTTTCTGTTCTTTAGATAATATTATTTTTATGGCTCTTTTAACTTGCATTCCAGGTTTTATTCCATATTGGTTTGCTGCATATTCTGTAACAGCTTGAAGCTTTGATTTTAAAAATTCGTCTATAGTTGTTGCTGCTGATGAAACTGCAGCTAGATCACCAACTCTTTCAGCAGCTTTAATATCCAGATAGTAATTTACAATATATGCTTTTTTTGACATGAATATAAATAATGGAATATTTCCATTTATATTCAAAGGCAAAATTAATTTTTTTATAGATTCATTGTCTATCATTTCTTAGTCTTTTCTTCTTTTTTTCAAAAATTTTTCTATGTTTTGCACAGCTTATGCAATAATAGACTTTACTTCTAGTAAGATCTAAAACAGTTTCTTTTTGATTTATATCTAAATTTACAGATTTTATATATTCAACAGCTTTATCTCTCGGAACAACTCTTCCACAAGCATCACATGTTACAAGAGGTTCTCTTCCTCTGCTCATAAAAATCCCTAATTATTTAAATCTTTTTAAATAATTAATCTTCAACTATTGCTGCCCATTCTCCTTCTTCTAAGTTTAGATATTTAGCTACAATAGAATCTTTGTCAAAAATCAATATTCTTCCTTTGAATTTTGTGCTAAATTCTTTTGATCCACATTTAGGACAGATCTTTTCGTTTGTAATATATTTACATTTTTTACAAGCTTTCATTTTTTCTCAAACCATTTAACACAACCTAGTCCTTCTTCTCTCATACTTAAACTTATTCTTGCATCGCTAAATCCTTGCTTAACACTTTTTGTAGATACTTTGACATACACTTCATCGCCTACTTCGATTGTTTTATTATCTGGGCCTACTATCTTTTTAGATGCTTTATCATATTTAAATTGACCTTTTTTACTTATTTGGGATATATGTAAAAGTCCTTCTATAGGACCTATCAAAATCATAGCACCATAATCTAGTATAGTAGTGACTTTTCCTCTGTATATTTCATTTTCTTCTATAGTGAATGATATTATTTTATATCGTGTTTTATAATATACATATGGATCTCCTATATATATTCTATTCTCCTTTTCTGGTCGTATATCTATTATGTCTAATATATATCCTATTTTATCCAGATATTTATTTTTGTGAAGTTGTAAAACCGTTTTTCTAATAGCTTCATTTATATCTTGATCCAGGAGGCTAGGATGTATTCTTAAATAATCCTCCACCTCAAACACTCTATACATTAAATCACCTATATTTTATAAAAATCTTTTAATAAATTTGCTTAATATAAACATGATAACTATAGAAAAAGATGAATATATTTCAAAAGTAATAAACAAATTACTGAAAAATGATCCTATCATAGTTACAGATAAAGGTAAGTTTGTCGGTGTAATAGATCATAGAGTAGTTAAATTTATTAATGCAGATAAGACTAAAGTTGCAAAAGTGACAAAAACAATAACAGCTATAAAAGATCTAGAACCAGAACATATATTAGAAGCGTATATAGAATATCCAGAGTTCGTAGTTAGAGTCAATGATAAAGATAAACCTATAGAAATAATTGATAAAAATCAAGTTATAAAAATTATAAAAGATTATCTACCGCAAGCTAAGGTTATGGATGTTTATCATTCAAATATAACTATTGTTAATGAAGATGAAGATATTCAAAAGGCTGATGAAGTTATGAGAAAAAATAATTCTGATGTAATTTTAATACAATCTAAAAATAAAATTGTCGGATATCTAGATCATGAAGACGTGTTTGTTATCAAATATTGGCTTTCAAATCCTGAAGGTAAAAAAGATATAAAGAAGGAAACAAAAAAATCTATAAAGATAAAGGAAATTTTATACAAAACAGATCTAGGAAGTGCATCTTTATTAGATGATGTTCAAAAGCTTTTTCAAAATCCAAATTATCTTTATGTAGTTTATAGCAGATCTCCTATAGGTGTTGTTTTTATGAGAAATTTGGCTAAATTAAGCTTAAAAAATATAAGAACTCAATATAGTAACATTTATATTGTTGGATTGCCAGAAGAAGACTCATATCTTAGACAAGATATATTTGATGAATTAAATAGATTAAAGAAGAGTTTAGAATCTAGAAATAAAAACTATCCAATATATCTTAAAATAAAGAATCACGGTAAATCTTATGAACTAAAATTAACAATAGTAGGCGAACCTAGTGTATATATAGAAGATGAAGGGTATGATTTAATAAGTGTGTTAAAATCTTTGATAAAAACAGCTTTATTAAAATATGAAAGATTAAAAAGATGAGAGCTCAGATATCTGCCGAGCTTTTAATTGTTCTTGGATTTGTAATTGCAGTTATAATTCCTATAATTATATATTTCTTTAGCTATTATGGGCTATTTTTTAACTCTATAAATTCTATGAAAACTGTTGAATGGATGATTATTGTAGATAATTTAATTAAAAATACATTATACAGTGGAAATGGGTCTAAATTTCTAGAGTATCAGCAGATAAATGTTGAAATAACCAATATAGAGAATATTGAAATAAATAAAAATACTTATGTTATTTATAGTCTAAAAACAGGTGAGAAAATAATTTTTTATTATCCATTCAAAGTTAATGTAACTGCTTATAAAAAATATGGTGGTGTTAAAACCAGTTTTGAGAATACTAATGGTATAGTAAATGTTAGAATAGAGTAGCGGGGGGTGGATTTGAACCACCGATCTCCGGGTTATGAGCCCGGCGGGCACTCCAGGCTACCCTACCCCGCTTTAAATACTTAACAACTTTTTTTAAAATTATTTAAAATGCTGTTTAAATTATGAAGAAAGAAATTTTAAAGGAAATTGCAGAAAAAGCTGAAAAAGCCTCATTAGAAGAGCTTTTCAAACACTATTTTCCATATTATGATTTTGTAATTATCGTTACAAATTATCCTCATATAAGAAAATTTGTAAAGAGCATAGATGAAGAAGATAGTATCATATATGAAATAGCAAAAACTCTTAGTTATCAAGCTAAAGATATAAAATTTGATGGAGAAAAGTTAGCTAAAAGATATCATAGAAACATGGTTCAATATAGTAATATATTTATAGTTAATCTTATATTAAACACTTTAGTTAGTCCAGAGTTAATCCCTAAGTTAGAAAGAATGATGTCTAAATATTATTCTAAAAATACTTTTTCTAAAGATGCTTTTAGAGCTTTATGCGAAATTGATCCAGAATTTCTAGAACCTTATCTAAGAAATGTAGATAAACCTTCTCTTAAAGAAGCTAGAAGATTTTATCTTCTTCAAAGAGTAGATCTTCAAGGCTTAGATGAGAAATGGTTAGAAATTTTATATTATGCTGCTAAATATAACAAAGAAATCTATGAAAATGTAATACAAACTGCAAAATTAAACATAACTAGCTTAGAAGAATGGGATGAATTAACAAATATTGCTAAATCTATCTTAGAAGCTGATAGATTAACTATCTGGCTTAAAAGATTTCCTAATGAAGTTATTGAATATTATGATAGGTTAATGATAGGATATAGACCAAAAAATTCAGGTAGCTGTCTTAGATTTCATAATGGTGAAATACGTATGAGAATATTGCATAATTTATCAATAGATTCTCTTGTAAGATATTTCTATTATCCAAATTTGGAGGATCCTATATTGAGACTAACCTTTAGATTGGTAATAGCCGAACAAGAACCAGGAATATTACTTGAAAGTATGTATTGGAAAGATAATATTTCCCAAGCAGAATTAGCAAAACAAGCTATCTATTCAGTGCTTGATTTTGCTAGAGAAATGAAATTAAAAGTATACACATCTAGCTATACAGACTTTAATAGTAGTTTTCGCTATTTTGTCGCAACTGGAACAGAGCCATCTAAGATAGAGATATTGGCGGCTCGAAGTCCATCATATTCTCAAACAGGTGGAATTATAATAAATAGGAAAATTGAACAGGCATTAAGATTGGTTCTTTAAAATTCTTCTAGAAGACGATTATATATTGACAAATATTCTCTTCCAATTTTTTCTATATCAAATTCTTCAGCTTTTTTTCTCAATATTTTTTTATCATAAGATATAGCTTTTTGATAGGCTTTTTTGAACTCTTCAAAATTACTAAAACCAAAATCTGGAAAAATTTCATAAAATGCTGTTTTTGAATGGACGATTGTGGGGGTTCCAGATGCTAAAGCTTCTAAACAAACTAAACCAAAAGTATCAAAATCTGATCCAAAAACTAAAGCAGATGCTTTTGATATTAAAGTTTTTAGCTCTTCATCTGAAACAAATCCTAAAAATTCTACATATTCATTAGCTTTTGATTTATAATATTCAATAGCAGGACCTTTTCCTACAACTAGAAGTTTAATTTTCATTTCTTTAACAAACGGAAAAAACATATCTATCTTTTTTTCTTTTACTACTCTACCCACATGAATCAAATAATCTTCCTTTCGCTCAGAATATTTAAACTCACGAACATTGATAGGTATAGGAATTTTAATAGATTTTATTCCTAGCTCTTTTAATTGATCTAAACTTTTTTTTGACGGTACTGTAGTCAAAATATTTCCTAGTATATATTTCAAATATATTTTTGCTAATTTATTTATACCTGGAATTGGAATATATGATTGGCTAGCTGTTATTATGTCAGTATGATAAGTGTTTAATATAGGAATATCATTTTTTTTAGCTATCTGTCTGGCAATTAGTGCTGGAGTTGATAAACTATGATTATGTATTATGTCAAATTCGCCATTTATTTTTTTAGGTATAGCTATTTTATAATCTTTATAAAAAGGCAATGGCATTCCTTTTAACTTAATATCTCCGTCGATAGGAGACATTATATATACTTCATGACCATGTTTTTCTAGAAATTTTTTTAGCAAATCTATAGTTCTTGCAACACCATCTTTGTTTGGATATGTGGAATCAGAACTAAATAATATTTTCATAAGTCAAATAATGTATTACTTTTTTCAGATAGGGCAGAAAGAACTTTATCTTTAGAAAAATTGTGCTTTTCAACTAATATTTCAATTATCTTATCTTTATCTGGCTTTTGAAAAATTATTTCAATATCTTCATAAGGAGGGTTTAAAAAATATTCAAATATAGCTTTAGCATCTACATAATTTTCTTTTTCTATAATATTTAGCAAATATTCTATAGATTTTTCTTTAACTAACTGATATGCTTTTTTTGGTCCTATATTTTTTATACCATCGTTATAGTCAGTTCCAATTAACATCCCTAATACTATAAGTTGCTCTCTTGATATATCCAATTTTTTAAGATTTAAATCTAAGTTTATGTAATCTAACTCTTTGCCATCTATGTAATTTCTATATATATGCTTTCCCCCAAATAGTAAGCTATCATAATCTTGAGATAATATACCGTTTATTTTGCCAATCCTATTTAGCATGCATATTTGAGCTTCTGCCTCTGATTTAGAATAAAAAGTTGGTATTCCCATAGCTGATAATAGTTCTATTAATTCATCTTTCATCTCTTTAGTAAATTTTTCTAAGCCGGTTCTTTTTCTAAGTTCTATTCTTTGGTTTATGGTTTTGATTTTGAATTCTGGGGGCTTTGTATCGAATGCAACCACTATTTTTACATTATTAACCAGAAATTTTTGGAGTCTATAAAAAGCACCGTACAGATGAGATGTTATATTTCCTTCTAAATCTCTTAATGGTTCGCCATCTTTTCTTATGCCTGCTAGAAATTGATACCCCATATTATCACCATCTATCCCTATAATCTTACCTGCCAAACTGAATAAGCTAGTTTTTTGAGAATACACTAAATCCTTTATATCTACTCCCATTTTAAAATATCTTGCAAAGAAACTTTATTATCAGATTGTTTAGAAGATTCAGTATCTATAAACTCTTTTAAGATAAATTTTCTTTTAAATAAATTTTCTAATCTCTTAATAATTTGAATATTTACAACCTTTTTTTGTTCTATTCTCTTTAAATCATGTTCAGATATTTTTAGTTCCAGTGCAAGTTCTTTATATGATTTTTCTCCTCTATAGCTTTTTAATGCTTCTGCTAAACCATCTTTATCAATTTCATATATGTATATTTTTTTATCTTTCAAATCTTTTTTATCTTCTTTGATTTCACCAGCACATATATTGCATACTTGTATCTCAGCTCCTTCTATTTTCTTAATAGTTTGAGCAGTTCTTTTGCCACATATTTCACATATCATATTTTTGATATTACAAAAAACTTTACTAGATCTCTATCTGATATCTCTCTAACTAATTTTTCAGAAAATATTTCTAAAGGATCTAATTTTGTTTTATTTTTGAAATCTTCAAAAGATGAATATGGTCTGTTTGATATAATTAGCTCTCTTGATTTTGAGCCTATATGTGGAAGAAAATCTAGCTGATGTATTCTAGGATTTACCAACTTTGCATTATTTAGAAAATTAATAAATGGCTGTTGGTTATTTGATATCATAATTTTCAAAACATCTTTTAGATTAAGCTTTGCGCCTTCTGTTAGATCCCCATATGAAATTCTATATTTTATTTTTTCTATTACATCTCTTTTTTCTAGAACACCACCTATATAAACTCTATCTCCTATTTTTATTTTAGCATTCTTTTTTACAAGTGCTGTTAGTAATGTGTAGTATTTTTCTCCTATAAGATAAACTAAATTATTATCACTAATCTTTAGATCAAGAACGTATGCATATTCTTCCATAGTTATTGTTTAGAAATTATTTTTAATATTTCTTTAGGATCAGCACTTTCTCCATAATATGAAAGAACTAAGTTTATTAAAGGTTCATTATTAGGTAAAATATCCAAAATTTTAGTTAATGCTTCTGATCCAACTAATTTTTCTAATTTTTGCTCCAAATACCCTAGTTCTCCATAAAGCTCCAAATATTTACTCAATAATTTTATATGATAATTATCTGTATCTAAGTCTATAATTTCTTTCAATTTAAATGCAGGCAAAGTGGTTTCAGAAATTATTTTCATTTTGAGATAGACTGTAAATGAACGGGCCCAACTATAAGAGTTTTCCTTTTTTCTCCTAGAAAAACTTCCACGACATATGATCTTCCTCTTTTTTCAATTATTGTACCGACTAAATTTGTATATCTCCTATGTGGTATTTGACCTTGTTTATAATATGGTAGTGGTAAAATTTTAACTTTTTGTCCAATCTCAAAATTTTTAATTAAATCTGCTATAGTTGGTTTTCTATCAAATTTCAAAGATTTTAAATGTTTACTAAAATATCCTTTTGACCTTTTCATAATTTCTAAATAGTTTTTTTAAATATTTCTTTATTAACATATGAAAGTTGTAAATCTAGTAGCTTCTGCTCATCTAGGAATAGTTGTAGATCTTAACAAAATTACCTCTTTAGAGAATGGTGATTATGAACCAGAGCAATTTCCTGGAGGAATATTGAGATACCCTAGACATGGAGCTACAGCTTTAGTTTTTAAAAATGGCAAAATTGTTATAGTAGGATGTAAAAGTGAACAGCAAATAGAAGAAGTTTTGAACCAAATATATAATGATTTATCAAAGATAGCTATTTCTAAAACAGGCAAAAAGCCAGAATATAAAATAACTAATATAGTCTTGATGGAAGATCTAAAATCTACAATAAATCAATCTAAATTGCTCTCTGAAAATTATTTAATCTCTAATGAAGATATAAGCATAGAGTATGAACCAGAGCAATTTCCAGGAACTATAATTAGAATGTCTAATCCATTATCAACAGCTTTAGTATTTAGAAATGGAAAGATTATAATATCTGGATTTGATAACATGGAACAGGGCAAAAAAGCTTTGAAAAAATTATTAAATTTCTTATCAAAATATGTATAAAATCTTAATATTGTTTATTTTAGCTGGATGTTTGAGTCAAAATCAAGACATACCTGAAAAGTTCATCTCTTTTGAATATAAAAAACCTGCATTTTTTTACTATTCTGGAGAAATCAAAGTTGTCACATATCTGGACGATAATATCTCTCTACAATATTTTAATAACTATTCCTTAGTTTATATGAACAATAATTCTTGCATAATGATAGATAAATATATTGGCTGCAAGAACGATAGTAGATTTAAACAGTTGAGCTTAATAGATCTAAATAAAATAAGAAATGATGAAATAACATATCTAAAAACAGCTTATCTAATATCAAAAAACATTACTGTTTATAATTCAGATTTATATTTAGAATTTGAATTTATGCACAAAATTAAAAAAATTAATTACACAAATCTTACTGTTCTTAGTCTAGATTATAATCTAACTGGTTTAGATTTAGAAAAGCTAGTGAATCTCAAAGCAGATATAAAAGACATAACTAGAATAAAAAACATAAATAGACAATATTGGTATAAAGGTAAAGATTTAATTTTGGTAAATGAAACTATTACATATAATGATAATCAAACCATAAATAGATTTGAATTGAAAGACAATATAGATCCAATATCTATAAATCCTTCTGAAGAAGACTATGAAATGCTAAATACAGTAGCTATTCTATTAAGTACAAATGTAGATAGGAGAATAGCTGCTGTAGATAATAAAGTGCCTTTACTTTGCAAATTTGACCTTAATCCAGAGGTATGTATTGATTTCTATATATCAAAAACAGGAGACAATTCTAGTTTGAGGTATTTAGAATGATACCTGGTGGAACTAGAGATTTCTATGATCAAGATTACGAAAAGAAAAATTATATAATTTCAACTATAGAAAAATTTTATAGAAAGTATGGATATAAACCTTTAGAAACACCTGCTTTTGAGATGCTTTCTACATTAATAGATAAAGGCGGAAATGAAATTAAAGATCAAATATTCGTTTTTGATTCTTTAGCTTTAAGATTTGATCATACAGTGCCTTTAATTAGATTTGTTAAAATGCGATCAGATTTGCCAAGACCTGTAAAAAGATATGCTATAGGAAAGGTATGGAGAAATGAAGATCCTCAGAAAAATAGATATATAGAATTCACTCAAGCCGATATTGATATAGTTGGAGCTAAAGATATAATCTCTTCTTTAGAACTTTTAGAGATAATGGAGAATATATTTAAAGAATTCAATCTTCCTATAGAAATAAATGTTAATCATAGAGAATTTTTGAACGCAATCTCTAAAGATATACCTAATAGGGAAATTTTCTTTAGAATAATAGATAAAATGGATAGATTTGATAGAAATTATATAGAAAAAGAACTGGAAAGAAATGGTATAGACAAATATCATTTACAAAATTTGGAAAAAATTACGTTAGAAGATGTTAAGCTTTATTCAGAAAAAGCATATGAAGATTTAAAAGCTATAGGTAGAAAATTTAATCCTTTTTTAGTTAGAGGATTAGATTATTACACTGGAGAAATATTTGAAATAAGATCTATAGGAATAACTGTTGGAGGTGGAGGTAGATATAGCTTATTTGGAGAACGTGATAATACAGGAATAAGCATTGGAGTTGATAGAGTTTATAATATAATAAATTTTAATCCTAATAGAAAAATTATCTATATAGCTTGGCTAGATTATGAATATGCTAAAGAGATAGCTAATAAAATTAGAGATATAATAGATGTAGATATGAATATTTCAAATAGATCTTTAAGAAAACAATTAGAGTATGCTTCTAAACTTTATAGATATTGTATAATAGTTGGAGAAAAAGAAAAACTTAACAATACTGTTATATTAAGAGATTTAAGAAATAGCAAAGAAAAAATAATTTCTAAAGATTTATTGAAGCAAGAGATTGAAAATCTTTATAGATAAAACTATTATAGCAAAAATTAATATAGCTTTCTTAGGTTCTATTTTAACACCTGATAACTCTTCATTTATAGAAAATTGAAGAAAACCAGAAGAAGCGACAGGAAGATTAACTTGTTTTTTTATTCCCTTCACTCAGCAACCCCTCTAATTCTTAGATACATAACTCTATCAGTTGCTATATCATCCGAATATATATAATGAATTTCAACGGTTCCATCAAATTGCAATCCTTTGGTATAAGATATCACATTTCCACTTGAATCATGGCATGAGATATTTAATATGTCTCTATAACCTTGACTTGCTACTGTACCACTTAATGTTAAGAAACCTGGAGTCCTAGATGGTACCTGCCTTCCTGCATAACATGTAGCATTTTTCAATTGTATTTGTTTAGGAGCTCCATTTAATAATCTTAGATTCACAACTAAATTGTTACCAGAACTATTTTTAGTAATTTGAAATGAATTATCTTTACATTGGAATAGTGCTGGTTCGCCCATACATATAGGAGAACTAGCTGTTGTGTTGCTAAATATTCCTAAAACTAATGCTATAACAATAACTAGTAATATTAGAGCTATACCATATATAGCAAGATATTCTAACCCTATTTGACCTTTTAATCTTCTCATATTTTATATAAATTGCTTTTTAAATCTTTTCTTTATTCCAGTTCTTTTAGCATAAGGTTAAACTGTGTATATGGATATGCTCCTGAAAATACTATTCCATAATAATTTCCAAATTTAGCAACAGATCCTTGAACATATGAAGCAGCTTTTTTAACTTTTTCAAGAGAAGCTTGTTTAGATATGACTAAAAATCCAGGAGTTCCTGTAATACCTATAGAGGATCCATATTGAAATTCTGGGTAATAAAAGCTTTTATCTGTTGTTTTTAAACAATTTCTAAATTTATCAGTATCTAGATTCAATTCTTGAGCTAATTTTACATAATCTTCATCACTATTTAATTTATTTATATTTTTGAATATAGAGTTTGAATATTCCCAAAATTTATTTTGTTGTTCAGCACAATAGCTAGCTAAAGCAGCAGGTATGGCTTTTGAATGAATTGGTAATGGGTAGTGAGCATAATACATAACAACCTTTTCATTATTTATCCAATCTGATTTTATTGATGGAAAAGTTTCGCTTTCAAATCTAGCACAGAACGGACATTCATAATCTGAAAATTCTATCAAAATAATATTTGCATTCCTGTTTCCTAAAGCCGTTTTCTTATCTAAAAAATCCGGATAATCTAGTTCTTTGATTTCTGAAGTTTTATTAAATGACGCAAGTTCTTTTAATTGTTCATAATCTTGTAAATATACTATATATTTTTTATCTTGAGTTAGATAAATAGGTATATCTTGAGATAGTGTGCCTTGACTTATTGTAAAATTAACTTCTATTAATCCAGATTTTACTCCTTGATTTTTATATTTGACATTAACTTGTTGTCCAGATTGTAAAGTTATAAGATTAGATATTACTGTCTCAAGTTCTTTTATTTCTTCATTAGATAATTGAGAATTTTGTATGCAACCAGCAAGCAAGATCAATAGTATTATAAACCTCATAATTAAAGTAAGAATATTTATTTAAAAGTTTTGTTTGATATTAATAAGCTCCGATCGTCTAGTGGTCCAGGATGTTGGCCTTTCAAGCCAAAGACCCGGGTTCGAATCCCGGTCGGAGCACATATTCACAAACTTTATCTTTATATAGATCCCAAGGTGTCAAAAATATTCTTATATATCCAATATATGGAATTTTTATTATAGGTCGTCCTATGATTCTTGAATGATCAAATGGTTTATTTCCATATTGAAAATCAAAAAACTCATTGTTATCTCCTTTGGTAAAGTAAAAACATTCTCCATCGCAAATTTTGAATAGAGCTCTATGGATTATCATTCCAAATCTTCCAAAAAAGTCTGTTTGATATGGTTTATATATTACAACTTCTCCATCATTCGTTATATTTTGATATTCTCCATTTCCTATTTTATATTGCTTAGCACAAACTACATAATATGATTCCTTACCATTCGACCTTTCGCATTTTCCATATTTTATATATAAATCCCCATATTTTTCTTCAAATAATTCTGGATACATTCTTATATTATAGCAAATATTATTACATTTTAATACTGATTCATTTTCATAATATTTTCCATTAAATATTAATACAGGAGTACTATTAAATTTTGCATTATAGGTTTTAACATTTATATCGTTTCTAAAACCAATTAATATTAAATCTCCTCTTCTATAATTTGGTTCCATTGAGCAACTAGGTATGACATTTAATATTGGTCTATAAAAATCTATATTAAATATCGATATTGTTCCTGTATCTAAGATAATTCCAGCGATCTGCATTACTATTACTAATCCTAAAACAAAAATAGATAATTCTTTAAAATATTGTTTTGATTGATTTGCTCTTTTTATTTCGGAAATTATAGATAATAACAATACAATAAATCCAAAATATACGAATATATAACTCTGTGTTATTATATAGCCAAATAAAGCGAATAGCAATAAAACTATTACTTTCTTTATATCATAAAAGAATTCTATCATAAAAATTCTTTCTCTAGTTTTTTAATAATTTCTTTAATTTTTTTGTCTATATTTTTTCCCTTTGCTACAAATTCTATTTCATGAGTTAAAGGATGATCTTCTTTATAATATGCAAAAGTATCCTTTTCTTGATTGAGCTTCTCTATTAAATATTCAAAAATAGCTGTATCTGGGAATGTTAGCTTTATATATACGCTATCTTGAGTTATATTTTTTTCAAAAATCTTCATAATAAATATAAAGTTTATAAAAATTTATCGTTATATAAAGGGGATGTGGGGTAATCTGGTTAGCCTGCGGCCCTAGGGAGGCTGAGATCCCGGTTCAAATCCGGGCATCCCCAATCTTCTAAGTTTTGTTTTTAACTCCTCAGTAATTTCCAACTTCTCACTAATTTCAATTAAATAATAATAAGTTTCTTTTAAAACATCTAGACTTACTTTAATTCCATGTTTATCTAAAGATGACATTATTTTACCTTCAAGAAATAAATCATATATTTGTTGTTCAGTTAATATAAAAGATATTGCAAAAGAGCTTGCAAATAGCTCAGTAGGGAAATCATCTGTGTGGCCTCCAAAAAATCCAAATAGAAATTCATCAGTTCTAGCACCTTTAGAGAATAGTTCTATAGTTTTAACTTTTATAGGAAGTAGACTTTTTCTTATTTCAAAATAATCATACAAAGCATGCCCTAATTCATGAAGAAATGAAAGCATTATAAATTCATTATCACCAGATAAAAATATTTTGTCGGCAATTTCATAATATGCTGCATATTTATCTCTTACAATATAAACATTCATTTTTAAAAATGGAAATTTCATCATATATTCGTCTAATGCATAAAAAAAATTGAGTAGTTGCATATCATTGCAATTATTTCTATTAAATGGTTTATCTAAAAGTAAATTGATTTTATATAAGTTTATTACAGCATTTTTATCATCATTACTTAAAAACCTAGGAAGAATTGAACTTCTTACTATTACAGGAGTTCCTGGTTTTTTAGGTAAGAAGTATCTATTATGATCTATTAAAAACGTTCCATTTAAGTATGTTTCATCTTTTTTTCTCATCAAAAATGATTCTGATGTTAGAACATATTTAGATATAATAGGTTTAATATCTTCATTTATCTCAACTATAACTCCGTTTGGTAAATTTTGGATATTTATAGCATTTTCCTTATTTATAACTGAATATGCATATAATCCTACAGATAATGCCAAAGCGACCTGCAAAGCCCTCATATTTAAATTAAATTTTTAAAATTTAACTATTATTTTCCTTAATGAAATTATAGAGATAAGATATAGGACTCGATCAGAGTTGATATTTTGACAGCTTGTTATTTCAAATACAATTGAAATTAGGGCAATTATTCTTTATCGCCGGGAGAGGGATTTGAACCCCCGAACCCTTTCGGGCACTGGATCTCGAGTCCAGCGCAATCGACCGCTCTGCCATCCCGGCATTTTATTTTTTAAAAACTTTTAAAAAATATGGATAAAAAAGAACTAAATTTTAAATTTTCTAAAGAATGGGAAAAACATTATAATTTAGAAACATTTAAAAAATACGGTTTTAAAAGGCAAATATGTAAAAAATGTGGAAGAGCATTTTGGAGCATTATAGAGAGAAATGTATGTGGAGATCCTAGCTGTTCAGGTTATTCTTTTATAGGAAATCCAATAGGAATAAAAAGAGAGTATGTAGAAACTTGGAAAGCTGTAGAAAAATATTTTGTAGATAATGGACATACATCTATAAAACCATTTCCAACAGTTGCAAGATGGAGAGATGATCTATATTTTACAATAGCCAGTATAAATAATTTTCAACCATACGTTGTTAATGGAGAACTAGAACCTATAGCTAATCCATTGATAGTTCCTCAACCTTGTATAAGGTTTTCAGATATAGAAAATGTAGGTGTTACAGGAAGACATTATACTAATTTTGTAATGATTGGTCAACATGCTTTTAATAAAGAAAAGCTATTCTATTGGAAAGAAGAAGCTATTGATCATGATATACAATATTTAACTAAAGTTTTAGGAATTCCTTTAGAAGAAATAGTTTTCCATGAAGATGTTTGGATTGGAGGAGGAAACTTTGGGCCAAGTTTAGAATATTTTGTTAGAGGTTTAGAATTGGGAAATTGTGTTTTTATGCAATATCAAGAAACGCTAAATGGTTATAAAGAACTGAATACTAAAGTTATAGATATGGGTGCTGGTTTAAGTAGATTAGCTTGGATAACAAATGGAAATCCAACAAGTTATGAAATAGTTTTTAAAATTCCATATGAATATCTAAAGAAAGAAATAGAAATAGATTATGATGAGTATCTAAGATTTTCTAAAATAGCAGGATCTTTAAATATAGATGAAATAGATAAAGAAACGTACAAAAACCTAATTAAAGATTTTGATCTTAAAAAAATAGAACAAATACAAGCAATATTTGCTATATTAGATCATACGTCAACTTTATTATTTACTATTAAAGATGGAATGTTTCCATCTAATTCTGGAGGGGGATATAATCTTAGAGTCATAGCAAGAAGAATGTTTAATTTTATTGAAAAATATAATTGGGAATTAGATTTCTATAAAATATTGGAACTTCATATAGAAAATTGGAGAGGACTATTTGATGAATATTCTGAAGGAATAGATATAACAGGGTTATTGATAGAAGAAGAGTATAAAAGATATAAAGCTAATAAAGAAAAAATACAAAAGATAATTAACAAATACAAGGGAAAGAATATTACTGAAGAGCAAGCAAGGGTTTTGTATGAATCTGAAGGAGTGCCAAAAGATATGATAAAAGAATATTTCAATGTAGATATTGAAGTAAAAGAGACTTCAAAACAAAATAAAAAAGATATAGTGCTCGATTTTCCAGAAACTGTAGCTTTGTATTATGACAATATAGATATTTTTGAAGCTACTGTTATTGGAATATATGACAATATGCTTATTTTAGATAAAACGGCATTTTATCCTGAAAGTGGAGGACAAATTGGAGATACTGGATTTATAAATGGAATTAAGGTTTTAGATACTAAAAAGTTTGGGAATGTAATTGGACATATAATGGAAAGAATGGATTTCAAGATTGGAGAAAAAGTTATAGGTAAAGTGGATCTTGCTAGAAGATATGAAATATCAAAACATCATACAGCAGCTCATATTTTAACAAAAGCTTGTTATGAAATATTAGGAAAGCATGTTTGGCAAGCAGGAGCTTATAAAGGTGAAAATGAAGCTCATATGGATATAACTCATTATAAAAGATTAGAATTTGATGAAATTCAAGCTATTGAAAGAAGAGTTAATGAAATAATATGGAAAAAATATAATATTGAAATAGAAGTATTGCCTAGAAATATTGCTGAACAGAAATATGGTTTTAGAATTTATCAAGGTGGTGCGGTTCCTGGTAAACATTTGAGAGTAGTAAAAATTGGAGATTATGATATAGAAGTTTGTGGTGGAACCCATAATATGCTAAACAATACTTCAGAAATTGGATTTTTTAAAATAACAAAATCAAAATCTATTTCAGATGGAGTTCAAAGAATATACTTTAAAGTAGGGAAAGCAGCTTTAGATTATATTCAATATTTAGAAAAAGAGCTATTTATTTCAGCAAGTTATCTAAAAACGGATATTTGGAATTTAGGAAAAACAGCTATAAAATTTTTTGAAGAGTGGAAAAAAATAAGGAAATAGAGTATTTATGAACAACTAACATCAAGATTACTAGCTATCATTTTAATTATTTCTGGACCCAATACATAAATTATTGCTGCAATTACTGCAGTTACTATTGCAACTGCTCCTACCTGTTGCACTCTAGCTCTTTGATCTCCAGGCAAAACTTGTGAGATTCCATAGGATATAGCTCCAAATACAAAAGCTATCATTATTACTATTGGAAGAATCTGACAGAGAAAATTTCTAAAACTTTCCGCAGCACCTTTTATACTATTACTACCACCCGGACTAGCTAAAACTAGACTTACTAGAAAAAGCAAACCCATTATTACGTTAGCTCTCATATTTATATATAAAAACAAATATTTAAAAAGATTTTTTTACCAGCTACAACCTATAACTACTTGTCCTTCTGTTAATGTTTGGATAACCCAAGGCCCTAAGACTAATATTATTCCTGCCAATACAGCTACAACTATAGCTCCACCTCCTACCTGTTGCACTCTAGCTCTTTGATCTCCAGGCAAAATTTGTGATATTGCATAAGCTAAAGCTCCAAATACAAAAGCTATAACTATTGCTGTAGGGGCTAATTGACAAAGTAAATTTTTAAATTCATCTGCTGCATTTACTATTGAATTTGCAAAAACCACTGATAATAGCAACAATATAACTGTCATATTTTATATTAAAAAGTTTTTTAAAATATTATGGAAATAAAGATAGGAAAATCTAAACCAATTTTGAGATTCAAAAAAGGAGATAAAAACAGTATTAGAATTTCAGATGATAAGATAGAAGTAATTTATGAAAAACCTTTGAAAGGAATAGCATTAGCTAAGACTATTTATAGAATTTTTAAAGAAATAGATTCATTTTACTCTCCAGTATATGATAAATTTATCCTTTATGGTGCAATGTTATCAGACTATAAATATTATCTTAAAAAGGAAGATAAACCTTCAAACAAAGTTCTCTATCTAAATAAATATGATGAAAAAGATTTGATTTATATAAAAAGTGAAATATATGCAAGAGAAATAGCAAATTCTCCATCAAACATTGCAACCCCAGAATGGATGGTGGATAAGGCAAAAGAATTAGCAAAGCAGGAAGGTTTAGAGATAGAAATATTAGATAGAAAGGATATGAGAAATCTAGGTATGAATTTATTTTTAGCTGTTAATCAAGGAAGTGATAAGGGAGCTTATTTAGTTAGATTGACTTATAAAGGTTCAGATAAGTCTATAGCTTTATTAGGTAAAGGACTTTGTTTTGATACTGGTGGATTATCAATAAAACCTGCGAAAAACATGTATACAATGAATATGGATAAATCAGGAGCTGCTGTTGTTTTAGGTGTTATGAAAGCTATAGCTGCATTAAAACCTAAAGTAACAGTTCATGGATTTTTGGCTTTAACAGAAAATAGCGTTGATTCTAAATCTATACAACCAGGAGCTATAGTAAAAGGTTACAATGGAAAGTATGTTGAGATAGTCCATACAGATGCTGAAGGTAGATTAGTTTTAGCAGATTCTATAGCTTATATAGAGGAGAAATACAAACCAAATTTAACTATAACTATAGCAACATTGACAGGAGCTGCAAATATTGTAGTGGGAAGATATGCTACTCCAATATTAGGAAATGATCAAAATGCTATTAAACATATTATTAAAATAGGAGAAAAAGAATATGAAAGATTATGGCAATTACCTCTTTATCCAGAATATAATGAATTGTTAAAATCTAATTATGCCGATTTGAGAAATATAGGTGGATGGGAAGGAGAAGCTGGTACTATAGTTGGGGCAAAGTTTATAGAAAATTTTGTTAATGGAAAATGGGTTCATCTTGATATAGCTTCTACAATGATAGATCATGATTTTACTGAATCTGCAAGAGCTCCTAATACTAGAACTTTAATAAGATTTATCAATGAATATAAAATTTAAATATTGATCTATTAATGTAAATATAGATAATTATAGGAATTAGATTAGACAATAGGAAAAATGCCGCTAGATATTCTATTGAATTAAATAATGCCCCGATGAAGAATATCAGTATTCCTATAAATTCTAATATTAATGCTTCCATGTATTTTTGATTTAGTATAATATATTTTCTTATTTGTATATAACTGCTATGCAATATTAACCATGGGTAAAATATCAATATTAAATATAGATTTTCTTTATAAAAAATAATAGTATAAATAAGTATAGGGACTATGACTATAAATGATACAAATACATTCCATAATATCAATATAAAGAGTTTCAATATGCCAAATTGATTATTTAAGAAATATTTTATTATAACATTTGATATTCCACCTGATGTTGATTCTAAAGCTACTCTAGATGGATTTACAGAGATATTATAGCTTTTCAAGAGAGTTGGGGGAAGATTTGATAAATTTAAAACTATTTGGTCCAAGCTATTTCTTATAGTTGCTAGTATGGTTTCAATTGTTATTTCAATATTATTTAAGTTTAGTTGCGGTAATATTATGCCAAATTTAAAATCAATATTTAATCTAAATATTATCAATACATATAGAACAACCAAAACTACAGATGAGAGAAAAAGCATTCTAATGTCTAATAAATTCATATAAAAGACTAATAAAAGAAATATAATTCTACTTGTATAAGGTATTAATGAAATATATAATCTTTTTGGATGATTTACAAAATAAAATATTCCTGAACCACTAAATATCCCCCAAGATACAAATGATATAAAAACTTCTATAAAATATTTATTGAATATTGTTGCACATATTAATCCTAATAGTATGGAGAATATTAAAATAGTTATATGGATTGGAAAGGTAAGAGATATATCTTTATTTACTTCTTTCCATAATTTGCTTAAATATACAAATATTGGAATATATAGCAAACTAGATATAGCTACATAATATGCGTATAGATTTACTTGTTCTGGTGGAAGTGTAGAAATCAAAATGTAGTTTAAAAACATCAGAATTATTCTTATTGCAGATTCAAAAGTATTAATAAATACATCTTTTATAAATTGCATAGTTTCTTATATTTTTGTATATTATCATACAAAATTTCTCTAAAATTAGAAACCACTTGTTCAGCATACCTTATAGATAGCTCTATATCTTCAGGAGATTTTCCAACATATGGAGAATCAGATTCAACTAAAACGAAGTTCGGATCATAAATTATAGCTTTTTTTCTTTTTTGAGATGGAACTGGTGGTATAGAAATATACCACCCTCTATCTATTATCTTTTTGTAATGTTCTATATCACCTGAAAAAAAATGAAATAAAGCTTTAATTTCATAAGAAGACATTATTTGTAATATTCTATCAAAACAATCTCTGCAATGTATTTGAACTGGTTTAGAGAATTTTTCTGCTATCTCTAGTTGATGAATAAAAACCTTTTCTTGATCTTCTAGATTTCCTATTTTAGCATCTAATCCAATTTCTCCAACACCTTTTTTGCCTTTAATCTTATCTTCAAGATCAAATCTATATTCTTGCCAATATTGAGGAGCTATGCCTACAAAATCTGCTTTATCAAAATTTGAATATGAATAAGATATTTTTAAAATTTCAATATTTCCAACATAATCAAAAACATGACAATGAACATCCATAATTTTAACAATAATTTTTTAAATCTTGATTATAATAATTATGATAATTGAGATAATAAAAAAATCTATTCCAGATAACCCAGCTATAGCTTTTTCTGGAGGATTAGATAGTAGTTTATTAGCTTTTTTATCAAAAAATCCAACTTTATATACTCTCAATATAATCGATTCTCAAGATTTAAAATGGGCTAGATATATAGCTAAGAAGTACAACTTTGAATTGATAGAGATAAAAATTGATAAAAATGAACTAATAGATATATATAAAGAATATAGAAAATTATATAACCCTGTGAAATCTCAAGTATACGCTCCAACAGAGTTATTGATAAAATATATAGATAGAAAAGAAATAGTTTTTGGTTCTGGATCTGAAGAAGTTTTTGCTGGCTATGACAGATATTATAAAGCTAGCAATTATCTAGAAATGCTTAGAAAAGAGTTTTATGAAGGATATGATATAAAAGTAATTTCTAACATAGCTCAAAAATATGGTAAAAAAGCAATATTTCCTTTTTATAATTCAGAATTATTTGAATATGTTATGCAAAATTACAGTAAAGAATTGTTAAAAGATCCAATTAGAAAAAAAGGTGTTTTGAGAGATGCAGCTAGAGGTATTTTACCTAGTGAAATTTTAGATAGACCAAAAAAAGCATTACAGTATGGTTCTGGAGCTAGTAAAATTTTAAAAAACTTTTAATCAATAAAGATATTTGATTATGGACTATATAATTGCAAAATATAAATTTATTCAACTTATTCATTTAATCTTGGTAATTGCTTTTATAGCTATATTCCATTACATACTTTCTCTAGTTGCTGGAGAAGATTATCTAAGTCTGATCCAGAATTTTATTATAATTTTTGCAATTATATTTGTAATTCAAATAGGCTATATGATATTTACACTTTTAATTGGATCATATCTAAGTGCCTATAGAATAACTGAAGCACCTTCAAATATAAAAAGAATGGTTAATGAAGTTGCTGCAAAAATGAATGTTACTCCACCACCAACTTACATAGTTTTAGATTCATCTCCAAATGCATTTGTAACATATTATAAAGGAAAGCAAACTTTATTTATAAATCAGGGATTATTAAATATAATGAATGAATATGAAATAAAATCTGTTATAGGTCATGAATTAGCTCATATAATTAATAATGATGTAATCACAACTGTAATATTTACTGCTATTGCAGCTACAGCTATAAATCTACTAAATATTGCAGTCGGATTTTTTAAAGGACAAAATACAAGAAATCAGGCAATTATAGTTATTGTTGGAATAATTTTATCTATTTTATTAATTATAATATCAACATTGCTAAAATACAGTCTTTTTAGAGTAAAAGAATATTTAGCTGATTATATGAGTGCAAAATATACAAATAAGAATTCTATGATATCAGCTTTGAGAAAATTAGATAATTTCTATAAGCAACGTCAAGTATATGCAGATCCTGTACTTTCAAATTTCTATATAGTTAGTTCAAGACTAGAAAATAACTCTATAATGAATATTATAAATAATTTATTATCTACACATCCGCCAATCGATAAAAGAATAGAGGCTATTCAAAGATCGTTTTGAATTAACATATATATAGGACTATCTTTAGATGCATTTTTTATCTGTTCTTTTGTTGGATTGTCTAATGGATTTTTATCATAAGCAGCTCCAACATTGCAAAATAAGCACCTATACCAATAGATTTTTTTACCATTTTTTTCTATAATAGAAACAACATTCATATCTCCATGTTCCTCACATTCTAAAGTATCTCTTTCTTTATTATATTTTACTTTAGTTAATAAACCATCTCTATCTAAAGGAATCCTATATAGCATATTTATTTTGTCCAAACTTTATTTAAAAATTTTTATTATATTTATGAATCTAAATCTTGCAAAAGCATTATCTTTGATTAGTGCAAAAATACCTAATATTATTATTATATGGTTAGTATTTATATTTTTAGCTTTGATTTCTTTAGGTGCTGGTTTTGGGATAAGTATATTAGTTCAAGCAATTCCATTAGAATATGGAATTATTATATCACTAGCTTTATTGTTTAATCTTAGATATCTGATATTAAAAGCTTATTACGATCTTTTTGAAAAAGAGATTTCATATAATGATTTAGTTGAAAATTTTATAGTTAAATCTATACTATCTTTTCCAATATTCTTAATTTATCTCGGGTTATTAGCTTTATTGTTTTATCCATTAATCCTCTTGAATATACTTCATCCTATATTATTGATTATATATTTTCTTATAGCAGACTTTATAATAGGATATTTCTTCTTTCTCTTTTATGTTGCTTATTATATTTATAATCTAAAATTCTCCAAATCAATTTTATTTATACTAAAATTTTATTCACAAAGTTCTATAATAAATTCGTATTTTAAATATTTTTTAGGATTTTACATGTTATTCATACCATTCATTAACTTACTTTTAATAACTACTTTAATAAGTGCTCTTTTTTTGATGTCAATTAAGCTATTACCTAAATATAGATAAATCAGCCTCTGTAGTATAATCTGGATAGAACGCAGGCTTGCGGAGCCTGAGGTCCGGGTTCAAATCCCGGCAGAGGCGAACATATTAAAAATTTTTTCAGATTTAAATATGGACCAATCTGTTAAAGAAATAATTGAATATTGTGAAAAAATGAAAACTAAAGAAAAAAGAATTGCTTTTATAGTAGAAAATGTTTTTAGAGATAAATTTGGATGGACATTTAATTATCCTTATATAGCTATAGACATGCCTTTAGAAAATCTAATGAATAATATTTTATACTATGATTCAACAGTTAAGAAGCTATATGTATATAGAGATGGAGAATTGAGAGATGTAGATAATATGATTAATGACTTCTTTTAATGAAAGCTCAATTATCGTTAGAATATATTATACTGCTATTAATCAGATTTATATCTTTTGCAATAACTCTTTCATTAGTAATTTTTCTTTTAACTAGCTCCGAAACCATATTAAAAAGATATCAATATCTTAAAGAACATCATTTCGTAGAGCAAGTAGCTTTAGAAGTATGTGTTATAGGAGATGGAATGAAATATACTATAAGCAATAAATATGATCATAATATATCAAATGACTGTGGAAATATAGAGATAAAAGCTGGAAAAAACATTATCTATAATTCAAGAGGATCACTCTATGTAAGCGTCGATTAAATCAACATTTGGAATGACTTTAGCTATAAAACCATTTATTAAGATTTTCATAGCTTCTTTATAATCTATTCCTCGACTTTTAAGATAGAATAAAGCTTCGTCAGATATTTTAGAAACAGTAGCTGAATGGCTAGCTTTAACTTCATTGTTTTCTATTCTTAAAGTTGGACTTGTATAAATGCTTGCATTTGAATTTAAAATTATGCCATGCTGATCTAAAAAAGAATCAACATTTTTAGCGTCTTTGTCAATATGTATCATCCCAGAGATTTTGGAATACGAAGAATGATTAGCTATTGATCTATAATGTGAATATGATTTAGAATTTTCACCTATATGATGAAGATAAGTTGATAAATGGCTTTCTTGATTATCTTTAGAAAATCCTATAGCTAAATCTAATACTTCAGAATTTTGATATATATCAAAATGATTTTCTAGGAAACCTTCTCCATAAAATATATTTCTAAATTCGACTTTTCCACTAACTTCTATTTCTCTTTTTATATAGCATATATTATCTGGCTTAATTGTCGTATACACAATAAAATTTCCATCTATTTTGAATTTTTCATAAGCAAAAATTTCTCCATATAAAAGATTAATTATACCACTTCCTTTAATATCATATTCTATCTTATAAACTCCTTCGAAATATCTTTGAAAATTACCATCTATAAGATAAGATATATCTAGTCCATATTTGTCTATATATTCCAAAGGATCTTTGCCATCAAAATTGTATTTAAATTTTTCAAAGTTCATCCTACCGAACCTTCCATTTCTAATCTTATTAATCTATTAAGCTCTAATGCATATTCTAAAGGTATTTCCTTTATAAATTCCTCTACAAAACCAAGTACTATCATAGATTTAGCTTCATCTTCGTCAAATCCTCTACTCATTAAATACAATAATTGTTCTTGTTCTATTTTTCCAATAACCGCTTCATGAGTTATATAAACTTCCTTTTCATGAATATCCATATATGGATATGTATCTGTTCTACTTTCTTTATCTAAAAGTAAAGCATCGCACGATACAGATATTTTAGAATTTTTTGCACCTTTAGCTACTTTAACCCAACCTCTATACTTAGTAACACCAGAGCCAATTGATATGCTCTTTGATATTATTGAAGAATTTGTATTAGGTGCTAAATGAATTGCTTTTCCACCACTATCTATAACTTGTCCACTTGATGCAGAAGCTATTGACAATATTTTAGCTTTAGCATTTTTCTCTCTTAAATATATAGCTGGATATTTATAAGTGTATTTTGATCCTAAATTTCCATCTAACCATTCTACATATGCATTTTCATATGCAATAGCTCTTTTAGTAACTAAGTTATATACATTTTTGCTCCAATTTTGAATTGTAGTGTATCTGACTTTAGAATCTTTATGGGCAAATACTTCAACAACAGCAGCGTGAAGAGAGCTTTTTGAATATACTGGTGCTGAACATCCTTCTATATATGAAACTTCACTTCCTTCTTCAGCAATTATCAATGTTCTTTCAAATTGACCTATTCCTTTATTCTGTATTCTAAAATATGCTTGAAGAGGTTTCTTTACTTTGACTCCTTTCGGAACATATACAAAAGATCCACCACTCCAAAATGCTGTATTTAAAGCAGCAAATTTATTATCATTTATTGGAACTAAAGTTGCGAAATATTTCCTGACTAAATCAGGGTACTGAACTATAGCATCGTCCATACTAGTAAATACAACGCCTAATTCTGCTAAATACTCTTCTATCTTTTTATATAAAACTGAACTTTCATATTGAGTTGCAACACCGGCTAAAACTTTCTTTTCAGCTTCTGGTATTTTTAGTTCTTCATATATTCTTCTTATATCTTCTGGAATATCTTCCCATCTTTGAGCTTCTATTTTTGGATTATAGTAATAAATTAAATCATAATCTATTTCATCTACTTCAAACCATGAAGGTGTCGTTAGCTTTTTAAAATATTCAAATGCTTTTAGTCTATAGTTTAGCATCCATTCTGGTTCATTTTTATCTTTACTAAGAAATCTAATAGTCTCTTCATTTAGTCCATAAAGTTTCATATATATTTAAAAATATTTTTAAATATTATGAAGTTATTTATAGGTGGTGCTGGACAAGAAGTAGGTAGATCTGCTATAACTCTATCTACTGATTACTCTAATATAGTTTTAGATGCTGGTTTGAAAATATTACAAAATAAAAGCTTAGAAATTCCAACAATACCAAAAAAAATTGGAGCTATTCTATTAACTCATTCTCATTTAGATCATTCTGGATATATTCCAGCTTTATTCAATGGATATTCACCAGAATTGTTTTTAACTCCTCCAACTTTAGAAATTTCTGAAATAATGTGGAAAGATACTGTTAAAGTTGCAAAACTAAATAATCAAAAACCTATATATAATATTAAAAATATTAAAAAAGCTTTGAAAAATTCAACTATAGTTCCATATAATCAAAAATATTACTATAGAGATATAGCATTTACTTACAGAGCGGCTGGACATATACTAGGGGCTGCATTTATCGAGATGGAGATTGAAAATAAAAAGATTATCTATACGGGAGATTTCAAATATAAACCGACAAGATTAATAAGTCAGAGTGAAAAACCAAGCGAAGCAGATTATCTAATAATTGAATCAACATATTGGTATCAAAATCATCCAAATATGAAGGATCAAATTGAAAAAATATATAACATAGTAGATGAAACTATAGACAATAATGGAATAGCATTATTTCCGGCATTTGCTCTCGGTAGGAGTCAAGAATTAGTGGATATTCTTGTGGAAAGATACAAAGATAAGGTTCCTATCTATTTAGACGGAATGGGAAAATCCATTTCTAAAATCTATAAAAAATATTTAAAATTTAATAGCTTAAAATATGTTAATGCTGCTCCTGATAAAATTGAAGAAAGCTGTATAATAATATCTTCAGCAGGAATGTTGGAGGGGGGACCTGTCCTTAGGCATATTCTTAATCTTAACAATAGATCATCTATAATTTTAACAGGATATCAACTTCCAGGCAGTAATGGTCATAAACTTTTAACTACTGGCAAAATAACTATTGGTGATAAAGAAATTGCAATAGATCTTCCTGTTCATTATATAAGTTTATCAGCTCATGCAGATAAAGAGGATATAGAAAAATTTATAAAAGAAGTTTCTCCATCTAAAGTTATATTAGTTCATTCAGAAGATACTAGCAAATATAAAATAGAGTTAGAAGAAAAGCTTGGAATTGAAGTTTTAGCTCCAAAATCTGGAGAATATATAGATGGATAAAATATTAATTTTGTTACTAATATTTTCTGCATCTGTAGGGTTGATCAATCTAATTCTATCTTTTAATTTAAGTCTAATAATTACAGTTGCAACTATCTTATTAAGTTTATACCTCATGTCGTACCTTTTAAAGAAGTTATATCCAGACGCTGAAGAGATATTTCCTGGCATGTTGATGATTAGAACTACTAAATTCAATTCAGAAATAGAAAAATTTAGTTATTTATATGATGCTATAAGATCTTTATCTAAAATAATTTTTTATTTTCTATTTGGAATATTGGCATTTGTATTTGATAAATGGAATAACTTAAAAAATAAACTTATATTATGGATTACTTCTTTAGTTTTGATGATATTTAGTGGATTTCTATATTCATATGGAATTAATTTGCTATTTGGTAGGAATCTATCTATTTCCAATATAGATCAATCTTTAGCAACTATATCTATTTTATTTGGTATATTAGGAATATATTTTATATCATCTTTAGCCGCGATATATAATTCAATTATCAAAATAGCTAGTGGTGCAAAAATTAGCAATACTATAATGCCTTTAATTCCTGGAATAACGATTCCTTTATTTGAATCTGTTTTAGCTTTAATAATAACATTAATAGTTCATGAATTGGCCCATGCAGTTTTGGCTGTTGTTAATAATGTTAATGTAAGAAATACCGGCATTGTACTATTTGGTGGAATTCCTATAGGGGCATTTGTTGAGCCTGATCAAGATCAATTAGATAAACTAGATGCAAAAAGTAAAATTGAAATAATAGCTGCAGGTAGTGGCATAAACTTGTTTATGTCACTAATATTTTTTAGTTTAGGAATGATAATTTTTTTAATAAATCTACCTTTAGTTGATTTGAATAACTGTTATACTATAATAGATAATCAAACCTATATCATATACAAAATAGATGGAAAAAGTTGTAATACTTTTATTACAAATCAATCTATTGCAGAAACTAATAAAGGTAATATAAGTTTAGAGGGAAAAATAGTATTTCCTATGAATGTTTTAATTTATTCTTTGAATGAAAATGCTATATCAGATCCTCTAATTAGATCAATATATAGGATAGTTATGATAATAGCAATATTAAACTTAATATTAGCTATAGCAAACCTTTTTCCAATCATTTTCTTTGATGGAGCTTATATAGTATTAACAACTTTAGATAATATAAAAAAATACACAATAGCTAAAATCATAGTCGTATTTGGCACAAGCTTATTCTTAACTATTATAGTAATTAACTTAATATTCAGTAGATAAATTTAAAAAATGTTGCTTTATATTTTATAATATGATAACTGAAATAAAAACACCAAAAAACACAAAAATATATGAAAATACTAACTCAAATATCAATAAATTTAAAATTATAATTGGGGTGGAGGATTTAAAAACAGAGCAAGCTTTAGAGATATTGGCTAATAAGAATTTTGAAGATGTTATTGAAGGAAATAGATTTAAGAAGCAAGAATATAAGTTAGCTGTATTAAAGCTATTGATAGATCTAGAAGATTATATTTCTAAAAATAATAAATTTCCACAATGGCCTAAAGAAACTATTGATCTATTATTACGTACAATTAATAACAAAATAATCCCTATTAGTCAAATAACTAAAGACCATATTGAATCGTTATGATAGATTGGATCATTTTTGCAGCTCTTATAATAATATTTTTAGTTATAGATTTATTTGCTTTTGGAAAAGACTCTAAAATTCCTATAGATAAAGCTATAAAATTCTCGATAATTTGGATATTGGTAGCTCTTGCTTTTAACGTTTATATATTTTTAACTTATGGTGAAGAAAAATCTTTAGAATATCTAACGGCATATTTAATGGAAAAATCTCTTAGTTTAGATAATTTATTTGTATTTTTAGCTATATTCAATTATTTTAGTATTCCACAAGAATATAGAAGAAAAATATTGTTTTATGGTGTTTTAGGAGCTATTATATTAAGATTGATATTTATATTTTTAGGTATAGAGATTATTAAAACATTTCATTTTTTAATTTATATATTCGGAATAATTCTAATATATTCTGGTTATAAAATAGCTACTAAAAAAGATGAGGACAGACCAAAATTTATTGAGATGTTGCCTCAAAAGCTTCCATTTGTAAATAAGATGGTTTTTATCTATAAAAATGATGGAAAAACGTATTTTGGAATTCTTTCTATAGCTCTATTGTCTATAGAAATATCAGATATTATTTTTGCCATAGATTCTATTCCAGCTGTACTAGCTATAACAAGAGATCCTTTAATAGTTTATAGTTCCAACATATTTGCTATTTTAGGCTTAAGATCTCTATATTTTGTATTAGAAAAATTAATGATATCCTTAAAATATCTAAAATATGGATTGTCAATAATGCTAGTTTTTATAGGCATCAAGATGCTTATATCTGACTTTTACAAAATTCCAACTATAGTGACATTTTTAATTTTGTTATTATCTATAGGAATGTCAATTTTATATTCTGTTATTAAGAAGTGAATCATCTATCCAATTTAAATAATCTTTTAAACCATCTATTATAGGTAATGCTATTATTTCTGGTATTTTGTATGGATGAATTTCTTTAACTTTTTTTATCAGTTCATCCAATTTATCTTTTCTAGTTTTAGCTATTAGAAGCTTTTCTCTAGCTGATTCTATGCCTTGCCATATAAATATAGATTTTGCATCTAAAATATTTACACATGCTGCCAATCTGTTTTCTATCAAATGCTTAGCTATTTTATTTGCATATTTTGATGGAGATGTTATTAAAACAACTATTTTTTCCATAAATAATTTTAAATGTTTTATTAATATATGGAAGATAACTCTGAGCTTAGATATTTAACTTTGCAGCTTATGAAAATAGCTATAAAAACTAAGAAACCATTTAAAGTTATAGCAAGACAGTACATTAGAAATATGTATACTTTATATAAAATTCTACAAAAAGAAGATACAAAATACCGATGATTGGAACTGATGTTGCAATAAGAATAAGCAAAATATTTGGTTATGAAGTAAAGCTATTGCATATTATATTGATTTTTATTTTATCTACAATACTTTATATTTATAAAGGTATTACTTTAACTATCTATAATATAGTTTTATTGTTTTTGTTCTATATTTTACTTAAAGATAATTTAGATAGAAAAAAAATAATCATAGTTTTTATAATTAATTATATTTCTAATCTTTTAGTTCTTTATGACATATATCCATTGGCTGCATTAGGGTATACTATAGTATTTTTTATTATGCAATATTTGATAGCGTTTTTATTTGGAGGATTTGTAATATTAGCTGCAAACTTAATATTTCTATATATGTCTAATAAAATTTTTGAAATGATAATATTCTTATCTATTTGGATGGGATTATTATTTTTAATGAATGCTATATTAACTAGTATATCCAAAAGAATATTTGGAGTTTCAGTTAGAGATATATCTTCATCATTTTTCTTTAGCTGGTTTTATGGAGAAAAAGATATAGAAGATATACTTGACAGTTTAGGTAAAAATGTAACAGTAAAAACAAGATTAATAGCTATAAAAATACAAGATAAAACAGTTTATATAATAATACCTGGTTTTCATTTTGGACCATTTGCAGATTTTGGTAGTTCTAGTACTCCAAAAATATTTTCCGAATATTTAAATAATGTAATTGTATTTCATAGTTTATATCACCACGACTATGATATTGTTAAAAGAGAATATGTAATTAAACATGTAGAGAATATATTAAATCATTTGAAAAAACTTGAATATAAAAAACTGTATGGAGAATTTAAAAGCTATAGAAATAATGCAGTTGCAAACGTTATTTATACCAATTTGTTTACTTTAATAGGATTAACTAGAGCACCAGATGTTACTGAAGATATAAAGAGCGAAAGTGAATATATATTCATGAGTAAATTAAACGTGGATAATCCTATTTTATATGACCAACATGATTCTGATGCTAGAAATATAACATATTTCTCGAAAGATTCAAAAGAATTTCAAGAATATTTGAAATTAATGGACCAAATAAAACAGATATCAAAACTTTCTCCTCTTAAAGGAGCATATTTTAAGGTGAATAGTTTAAATCCCACAATATCGAGCAATGGAATAAATGTATTAATATTGGCAACTGAAACAAATAAGTTTGCAATAGTAAATATAGATGGTAACGGTATAAATAAAGAAAGTCGTGAAAGGCTTATACAGCTCTTCAAAAAATATGGTATAGAACCTATTATATCAACTACAGATAGTCATGAAAATAATGATATATCTGGAATAATAAACGATGTTTATATAGATGATGCAACTTTTTCTATAATAGAATCCAATTTAAAGTCATATGATTTGAAATTTTTACAAGCAGATTATTTAGAAATTGAAGATAATCTAAAAATTTTAGGAAATGACAGTTCAATAAAATTACTAGTATTTTTAACATCATTTGGGAATATTTTAAAATGGTTTTTAATAACAGGTTTTTTAATTTCTTTTATAGTTGCAGTTAATATACATAAATTTAAATAATGTTTTTTTGTAAATAAATTAAGGCTGGGCAAAAGGTGGATGTGGGGGCATCCAGCAGGGAAACCTGTCCGTAAATCCTCCTTAGCGGCCCAATGTATAGGGTGTAATAGCAATCTAGCTATCTTCTAACCTAACTAAGATGAAGTAGTGCGGGTTCAGATAAGTCTCCTTATTGAACCGGGTCAGGCGAAAGAGCAGCCCTAAGATAAGGAGGCTTGTTCTGAATTCTAGCACACTAATTAGGATGGTTAGATAGATAGCTAGAACCTGCTATTGCTACCTATACTGCCCAGCCTGAGGTAAAATGATAACATCAGCAGGTTTTATAATAATTAAAGATAAAAAAATATTATTATTGAAAAGCAAAAAGAAACATTTTGATTTTCCAAAAGGACATGTTGAATCTGGTGAGGAGATATTTCAAGCTGCAATTAGAGAGTTAAAAGAAGAAACTAACATAGATATTGAAGATATTAAAATTATAGGAGGACCGGATATTATATCATATAAAGTTATAGAGCAAAATGAAATAAAAGATAAAAATGTTTATTATTATTATGCGTTACTTATATCAGATAAAGAAATAAAATTATCTAAAGAGCACGAGTATTATGTTTGGGTTCCTATAGATGAAGCACAAAAATATGTAAAATTCAAAGAACAATTAAACTTAATATTAAATTTAAAAAGATTGTTAAATTATGGAAAAGAAAAAGCTTGAGGATATAATAAAAATGGCCTATGATGAAGATTATAAAGTTAGAAAAGAAGCAGCTTTTTTACTAAGAGATTATTATTATGATCCAAATGCTGTAAATACATTGTTTGAGCTTTCTAGAGATAAAGAAAAAGAAGTTATAGATGAAGCAAAAAAATCTTTAGAATATATGAAAAATATATTACAATCTACAGAGCAGGTTGAGCAATTATTATCTAATTTAATGCAGAAATCTAGCAATGATCAAAGTAATCAAAAGCAAGAAATCAGAGAAATAGAAATTGAGGATGAAATTCAAGTTAAAAAAGATCCCCAAACTTTAGATAATATAACTCAAATTTTATATAATAGCTTATCTATATATAAAGAAGATGAAAATTTGTTAAAAAAGAAATACGAATCCGTTAAACAGTATATTATGAATGAATTAGAATTAGTTTATGAATTAATTAGATATCAAAATAAAAACGAGTTTGATATATCTAGATTAAAAGACAAACTAAAAAATGTTACCACTGGAATTTTAACTGTTAAAGATATTTCTAGTAGAGATTATGTAGATAAAAAAACTAAGAAAAAATATTCTTTCTATAGATTGATAGTTAAAGATTTTTATGGAAGAGAAGGTGTTGTATATATACCTGCTCATCGATTTAATAAGATAGAAGTAAATAATCAAATTATTCTTCAAAATGTAGAAGTTAGGGCTTTAAAGAATTTTGGTGAAACAGCATTATTTGTTAACGATAATAGCATTATAAAAGTGATAGTATGAACTTATTTGATAAAAATATTAAAATTTTAGTTATTGGAGTTTCAAAAGACCCATCTAAATTTGGAAATAAAATATTTTTCCATTTGCTTAATAAAGGATTTAATGTTATAGGGTTTGGTAGGGAAAAGTTTCATGAAAAAATCTTTTCAAACTTAGAGGAGTTACCTGAGGTAGATCTGGCAATTGTTGTTATTCCTCCAAAAGCTCAAGATGAAATATTGCCGAAAATAAAAGCAAAAAAATTCTGGTTTCAGCCTGGAAGCGAATCAATTTGGGTTGAAAAACTTAACGGAATTTCTAGATTATGCTATGTTGTAGATGGATTGAAAGATAGTTTAAAGTAAATCAACCTTGCCAGGTATTCTTGGGAAAGGCTGAACATCATATATAGACTTTGCTCTAACGATCCATCTAATAAATCTTTCTATTCCTAGACCCCCGCCTGCCGATGGTCTGAGTTGGCCATATTTAGCTAAATCTAACAACTTTACATATTTACTTTTATCTATTCCATCTCTTTCCATTTTTCTAACGATTTTATTATATTCATGTTCTCTTTGACCGCCAGACAATACTTCTCCATATCCATCAGGCAAAATTAAATCATAATTCAGCCAACTGTCTTCTTCTTTATCATAGAAATACCTTGGAATATTTGTTACCCATATGAAGTTTTCATGAGGATATGTTTCCCATTCTTCTCCAAATTCTCTTTTAACTTCCTCTAATGTATAAACTTTGAATCCTCGTTTTGGTGCTTTTATATTTGAATCTAATTCTTTTAATATATCAGATAAGTCCATTCTGATATACTTTAGAGATCTGATTATCATATCTTCAACCATTTTCATTATATCTTTATAACTTGCATTTGCTATTTCAAAATCTAATTGAGTAAATTCATAAGCATGTCTGCCTGTAGATGATCTTTCTGGTTTTTCTAATCTTATATTTGGAGATAAGAAAAAGATTCTGTCATAACCTTGACTTATAAGAACCATTTTATGTATTATTAAGCTTTGAGTTAAATATGCTTTTTCTCCATATAACTCAACTTCCAGACTTCCTAAAACAGAACCAGATGGATCAGGAAATAAAGGATCTGTAGATTTACTGGTTATAATAGGCATGAACCAAACAAAGCTTTTTTTTACTAAATAACTAGTTAGTTTTGACAGAACATAACTATAAACATATCCTATGTTTTTGTTCATAATTATTAAAAAAATTTTTAAATATAATTATGAAAAAATATGCTCTTGTAGCTGTAGCCTCAATTTCAATAGCAAATTCTCAAATCAATCCATTTATTTATAAGCCTGAATACAGGCAAAATCCACCACCAATAGTAGAAATGGTTTTAAGAGATCTATTTGACCCTAGAACGCCAGTAATTAATAACTCTTGCCAAATAACTTGGAGAAAATTAAGTGATAATAGATTTATGATTCATTCTAATTTAAAAATAGAAATATTTGCTGATGAAAAAAATTATAAGCAAGTATTAGCTAAAGCCATAGTGCAATATATAAAGCAATTTTACTCTTTAAATAATTTCCCATCCATAAATCCATATTTTTTTGCGAAATTAGAAAAAGTTTTAGAAAATGAATTAAATAATGATATTTTTGAATATAAAGGAGCAATAGCTAACCCGAATATAGAAAAACTAAATCAAATAGTAAAACAAAGTTTAAGAAAAGTTACTCTTCCTTAAAATTAAAGCAAATTTTTTGAACAGAAAAATTTATTGGTTCTATTTTTTCACAGTATAATGGAATATCTGGCAAATATGTATAGCTATAAGGTTTCATGTTTATTTCATAAAAACAATCATCTTGCTTATAATATGATTTGTTTTGAATAAAGTAATAATTTTTATAAATAGATAAATTATTTTGTATTATTATAAAACCATCTCTAAACGTACATTTTATAGCAATACCGTGTTTTTCAGCATATTTTAGAAATTCTACAACATTATCTTCTTTAGTATTTTCTTTAGTTTGATAGTTTATTGAAGTTTTAGGCAAGAATATAAGAATTACTAGTAAGATAAAAAAAACTAAAATAATAAATTTAATCCACATTTTTCTTTCTATCTCCAATATTTATTCTGAAGGGTACTTTTATTTCAATTGATTCAGGAGGATTATTTATATTTATTCTTCCATACATATCTGTTTTGTATTCTTTATTGTTTATTTTTATTGATATTTCTTTTATACCATATCCAAATAAATTCTCAACTTTTATAGATAAAAGTTCCTTTTTGTAATATAACACTTTTACTCTAACTATAAGCAATAATATTATAAGGACACCTAAAGCAACTGATAATGTAGGTACAGTTTTTTCTACACTAACAGTTGTATAGTATGAGATTCCATATGCATAAGTAATAGGACCATAATATATACCACCATACTGATCTATTAAATAATATCTATAGTTTCCTTCCTCTGGATAATAAACTAAACTATATCCTAAAGAATCGGTTATATAATAAAACGATTTTCCATTTACTTCAACTATAAATCTTCCTCTATATGGTTCGCCTTTATTATTTAGTATTCTTATTATATGAGTTGATTGAGATGGGACTTTTGTTGGAACTATAAATGTATAGTTTCTAAATTCTATTGGACTAGTTTCTGGGAAATAAGTGTTTATAAGAAAAGATAGATTTTGTTTTTCTTGTACTTTATCAATATAAGTATACTTATCTATATTTATCATATCACAATTTCTTGCATATACATTGACAAAATTAGAAGTTTTATTTTGATATTTTGCATATATTCTATAATTACCTTCCTCAGATATTTTAATAATGGATTTTTCTGCTTTATGGATATATCTATCTGAGTTTAAATATATTATAGCACCATTGACATATCCGCCATCTTCATAAACTTCAATAGTTATATTTTCACCTACACAAATTATGTTTCTATCAACTATTATTGTTAAGGCGTTCAATAAATTATTTGTAACATTAATTGTTTGATTAGTTAGAATAGTATCTAATAGTAACAGAATATCTAAACTTTTTGTAATATTTCTAGTTGAAACGTAAACTTTAGCTATTGTATTATTTTCGAAATACATTCCATTTAAGTTTAGTCTAGTAACTGCAGAACTATTTGGATTAATTAGAACTAATGATTGATCTGGGAATACTGCTGGGTGATCTGTATAAATACTGTAAATTCTAGGATTAGTAGAATTTGATGATATGGTTAAATATATTGTATCTGTATCTGTATAGTTTATAAAAGAAATGTTCCTATCCAAATAAATGGAAAAATCGACAATATCCAAAGTTTTATTCAAAATCACTTGAATATTCTCAGATTTTGTTATATTCTCATATATTGCATACAGAGTTATATTAGCTGAATCTTCTAAATACATTGCTCTAATGTTAAACGGTACTGATATTGTTGAATTTGGATTTATAGTCACTGAATTAGATATAGTTAATGCTGGATTATCAGAATAAAGATTCAAATTGATTGGAATAGAAGAATTAGAATAAATGAATAATGCCCCAGATGCTGTTTGGTCATGGTTTAAGAAAAAGTACGATTGATTTGCAGAAATATTGTAATTTATATAAGGTGGTTCTGTAATATTTAAATAAATTACAAATTGATACCTAAATGTTCCATCTTCAGATCTTATTTCTATAATATCATTATATATTCCTGGAGATAAATTTAATGATATATTGTAAGTTAAAGCTTCAAGAGATGGGATTCTATATAATGTTCCATTTACTAAAACTTTTTCTTCTATAGATCCAAAATTATAAACTCTAATGCTAATATTATGATTTCTAGTCGATCCAGAATATACATATCTGTCAGGATTTATAGAAAGATTTCTGACTTCAAAAGCGTATGATAATACAGGCACTAAGAAATTCATATAGATTTCAGCATTAGGGTTAGAACTGTTAGACATATAGATGAAATTATTTTCTGAGCCTAATATTATATATTCTTCAGGATTATTTACATTTGGAATTCCATTTACCCCTATGTAGCTGGCTCTTGGAAAATATAATGAATATAGATTAATTGGTATATAGAAATTTAATCCATATTTATTATTACCTTTTTCTATTTTTTCCATATTCCAATATTCTTGATTAGTATTTGATAATCTAGAATTAGATTTCCAATGGTTTCTAATAGAAAGATCTTCATCTATTATATAAGATTCCAAATCAATATTGTTTCTAGAACTGGAGCATTTTATTTCATCGCATGTAGCTTCAGAAACATAGATCTCTCCTTTTAAAGCAGATAAAGTAGCTCTACTACAATTACAGAATACATACATATTACCTAATGAGTATTCATTGTTTTCATATATCGGTTCAAATATAACTGTTATATTATTGCTGTGAGTAAGTTTACTAAGATTTATACTTAAATCATTTAATTTTCCTTCAAAATCTCTAGATGCTCTATAAACATAGAAAAATACTTTTGATGGAGAGGTGCTAAGAGTTATATTAGAATATTGATTTGCAATATAACCTATTTTTCTTCCAAAATGTGTATTTATAGTGATTGATATTGGAGAAGATGGATTTCCTGAATCATATATCTTTGGCAAATCTGGTATTGGATATATGTAAACTTGTTCATCTCCTGGTTGTATATATTCTCTAGCCATATATACAACTTGCTTAGTTAGCTTATCTAATATTTTATTGTATACTACAATTGGTATAGGATTATTGTTTTTAGATTTGACTATATAATAATTTCTTTGATTATAATATTTTATTAAAACAGGCAACGTATTTGTTATAGGTCTATTTGAAACATTTATAGTTTCGGTTATATTGAATGTTACTTTAACAAATAATTGTGGATCATCTCCAATTATTCCACTTAAGACTATTTTTTTACCAGGAAATAAGCTTCTAGGAAAATATTCAATAGCATCATCAAAGCGATCTTTTAATAGCATTCCTTGTCTCATGTTTTCGCTAGATAAGTATAGTTTACTCACTCCAGAAGAGCTTATTCCAATTGATTTAGCGTAAGAAGGAATTTCTATATATGATCTGAAAGCATATTTTAGATAATTTCCAGTAAAAGATTTCTTTACCCAATTGGAATCATTATAATCATACTTATAAAATTCTGATAAAAACACTGGATCTTCTTCATATCTAGGTACCTCCAATCCTAATATGTTTTCATAATATTTTAAAATTTCTGGTATCTTATATATTAGAAGACCAGGTTCAAATTCATACTCAAATATATAATCTAAAGTATATTGATCTAAAGTTTTTATATTTCCAAAAACAGAAATAGAATCCTCAAACTGCTCATCTGGTAAAATATATCTTCCATAATATTTAGAGATAATAGTGTCATTTCCAGCTTTTACTTCAATATATTTGAGTTTTATTGGATACGAAAAATTAGATTTAATTTTAAACTTTATTTTTGATAGGTATCCTTCTGACAATTCAACACTTTGATTTAATTTTATTATATTAGAATTTGTGTTCAATAGAAGTCCAGATTGTAAAACATTTTTCGAATTTGAATAAGATGTAAGAGATAAAATAGATCTTATAAAAGTATCGAATAGAGGTTCGTTTAGATATGAATTATATATTCTACTTTGATCTGGAATTAGATAATAAGAAATTATGTTTTTCCCAGGTTTTAAATCTTGCATTTGATAAGGACTATAAGAGGAATCATACATGTACAAGCAGGAATAGTAGCAATTACATGGAATGTAGCTTCCATAATGTTGATATGAATAATTATTTATACTTATTACAATAGATCCTTGATCTCTATTATCTGCCCCACATAGATTAGATGGTCTTCTGAATGATACTAAATATTTAGATGTATTATCAATCCATAAAATATAGGATCCATTCATTCCATATCTGATTTTTTGAATAGGTTTTTTGTTAGAATATACAGAGCCAAATATAGAAAACTCATTTTTTAAACTATATGATATTCCGATCTTATAATTGCTAAAATCATTATCTCCAACAAAAATTTCTTTCTCATACACGTATTCTCCAGGTTTTATGTTGAAATTATAATTTAGTCCCACTCTAAAATTTCCTGGATCATAAATTATTTCCAAATAATCTGCTTCTATAGATTCTAACATTCTATTAATTATCTTAAATCTTAAAGCATTAACATTGTTTTTTATTAAATCATTTAGCAATATAATTTCTAGTCCAGGTAACGGAGGATCTCTTATATCTTTTGACACTATTTCAAGCTCTTCAAATAAATATATGGGCTGATTTAAAGAAGATCTACATACAAAATATATTTTTTCTTTATTTAAAGTATTATTTATTTGATTTCCTTGACTATCATACAGTATACAATTAGCTTTTGACGCTGCAGATAAATCTAAATAATAATTACCATAATAAAGAGTTCCTGCATATGGAAAATTAAATTCATATATAGATAAAGAAGTTAAATCTGTATAATTTTTACCTATAATATCTATCATATTTCTAGGTAATCCAGGTCCAGCATCTATGATCTTGTATCCTTCAATTTCATATTTTTTGAAAATTCTTATCTTAAGATAGCTATCAGGTATATCTTTAGGTATATAAAACTTTATTGGAACAATTAAGCTTTTACCATCAGCGATCTTTTTACCTATATATTCTAAATGTAAATCAGCTATTTTTCCACTTTCATTCCAAGCTTCTAATGATAATCCTTCTATTGATATAGTATTGTTTAAACCCCTATTTTTAAATTCTATAACCACATTTTCTATATATCCTTTATAAAGTGATCGATTTGAACTAATAGCAGTAAAATTAACTTGATTAGGTAAAATTAAATAGAATATAGTACTATTTGCAGTAACAACGTTTACAGTAAAGTTTCCTACTCCTAAACTTCCATAGAAAAAGTTTCTAACTCTATTTGCTGGAGTAACATCAATATGTTGTTCAGAGTAAATATAATAATTGTTTGGGAAAAGACTTTCTAGGTATATAGTATTATTTGAATTAGGATACGAAAAGAATTTTTTAACATACATATTTTTAGCTCTATTTATAGAGAAATTCACACACCCATTTGAGCAATTAGTCGAAGATGCCATTAATAATGGTTTTATCTCATCTATATCTCTATCGCTTAACGATAATGCAGCTAATGCAGCTATAGCCAATCTCGTATCTCTATCAGCTTGAATAATTAATTCTGGTTTTAATTTAGTTGAATTAATTAAACCTGATACATTTGAAACAGAGATCTCATTTTCGTATTCTTTGTCATTTATGTCTCTAATAACTAATCCTGTTCCCGAGTATGAAATATTCATATCAGCAAGAACTATTTTATTACATATTGGTGAAACATCTAATGATCTATTTGTATTTATATAGGTGATTTTAGCACTAGAATTAGCAGCAATGATATCAAAAATTTTCATTTGATTTCTAGAATTAGGAATTAAATTTTCATATGAACTACATCTATTATTCCAATAAAACAAACCTGTCGAAGTTAAATTTACTAAAATTAATTCTTTATTATAATCTTCAATAATTAGAATCTGACCGTCTGTTCCATTAATATTTATAGGAATAGAACAATTATAATTTTCTTTATATTTTACACAAAATGGGGTTGTAGAAAGTTGATATAGATATAAATTACCAGAGTAATCTAATTTTAGCAAATATTCGCCAGAGCCGTTATAACATTTATCTTTCTCATCAACTATATAAATTTGATCATATCTTGATAAGTTTATAGAATTGTTATATTTTATTCCAACATTTGATATAATACAGATATCTCCTTTGATTCTATCTGAACTTGGTAAATCGTACGCATAAATTAATGCTATAAGTAAGATTATTATCATCTTACCGTCACCTCTAAACTATCCTTAAATATAGATATATTATAAATTTTAATGTCTTGGTTATAAACATAAAATATAGGATTTCCTGATATATATACTTCTGATTGTCTAGGAACTAAACCTGTTATATCATATAATGAATTAGGTCCAGAAACTATTGTGTTATTATTAACAATTAATCTAGATCCGATCATTAATAATTTAGAGTAATTAGTAATAATTATTCTAAATTCTCTATTTAACAATGACATATCTATCTTTCCAATATTTGAATAAGATAAGATTAAAGACCCATTTCCTTCAATATTAGGAACAAATACATATAGACGATTTGTACCTTTTCTAAAGTTTATTCCTTCTAGCGAACCAGATTCTAATAATGTATAATAACTTCCATTAATGTATAGTAGTAATGATAGCTCTCCGATTTTTCCATCTTCGTTTGAATGTATTTCTATAAGGTTTATAGAATTAGAAACTAGGGAATTAGTTATAAGGCTTAAATTCAAGATTTTAGGTCTATTTATAGTTATAGTTCTAACATTATTTTCACTGTTCATTTCTTCATCTAATAATTGAACTTGAACAGTTATATTTGACCCATTTGAATAATCACCAACAGGTATGTAAAATCTGCCTCTAACTTCATAATCGTTAGATATATTTGTTTGTTCAATTAACTGACCATTAAAACTAATATTAATTATTTTCTGAGGTATTAGAGAAGGATCATATTGTATGTAATTACCATAATTTGGCAATATCGAATTTTGATTTCTGGCAGAAATTATGTATTGTTTGTCGTTAGGTCTTATATAAATATAATATTCAACATTTAAATATGTGTTTGGCATAGGGTCTGGTAAAGCATTAATCTGTAAATTAAAATCAATAGGATTATAATATAAGATTAATACATTAGAAGGAATATCTTCTGTTTGTATAGGTTCTAAATAAATGACTATAGAATAGCTTATATTTGCTGGTGAAGCTCTAAAGTTGATTGGAAAACTGACTTTTTTCTCACTGATAGCAGGAATATCTATAGTTCCTGTTAAGATAGGAGACACTGGTGGTAAAGTTCCATTATATGAATAAGTATAATTCAATATATATACAGAATAGTTTGTACTAGCGTCGATTCCACCATGGTTCTTTATATATACTGTTAAATTATTAAATCCAAATCTTGATCTTCCTTCTAATATCAGGCGTGGACTACTATAATTAACTAATCTTCCATCTATATAAGTTGAATTGTAAAAATCAAGTTCAATAGGAGAAGGCACTATTGTTATATTTTTCTTAATTATAACATTGTTTGATCTATTTATATCTTCAGGATATCCAGTTATATGAGGATATATTCCAACAGCTATTTCATATGTTTGATTATTAACTAGATTAGGGGCTAAAATAGGCACAGGGAATCTAGCGATAGTGTTATTATTAACTCTAACTAACAAAGGCTTTCTTCCATAATCACATCTAATAGTTCCAACAAATCTATTGTTAAAGAATTCACTTCCATTAACAGAGGCATTCAAAAATACATATCCTTCAGAATTTCCAAGATTACTAATATTTACTAAAATATATATTTGTTCTCCACTACTATATAAATATCTTTCATTATTATTAGAGTCTACTAAAATTATATCATTTAATACATAATCTGCATATTCTGTAACTTCGAAAGAACGCTCTAATCTATTATTATCTTTTGATAGCTCAGTTACAAGATTGTCTGGATCAATCAAAACTTTAGCAGTATAATTACCAAGGTCTAATGAAGCTCTATATAAATTTGAATGTCTTATAGGTATTTCTAAAATTTGATTGACTGATAGATTCATCTCAGGATTAGCAAACCTTATACTATTTAGATATAATCCTATAGGAGCTCTGCCAGACGTATTTCCTATGTTAATTACACTAGTATCATATCCTATCCAAGATCCATATACAGGATTCCTTAATATAGATCTTGGTATCATATGATCAGGAGTATATGCATATAAAACAGTATTTCCAATAGATGGAATGCCAGGATCAACTATGCAAGTAGGGCAATCTCCGTAATAGAACCTTAAACATACATTAGGATCTTCAAAGCTAGTAACATATTTCATGTTTGAATAATCTCTAATTTGCATTTGGTCAACTTTAAAGTCTGGATATTCTCCAAATATATCTCCAAGATCTACAACATTTGTATATGGAAAATCTATATAATTAAATACATAGTATTGATAATTTTCATTTATATGATCTGAAAGAAGAACTGTAAGATTTTTTGTTGGAGTTGAAGCTCTTTTATATCGAATTTCTGGTTTTAGAAGTTGTGGATTTGAAGCATTTTGAACTAGACTATAGCTAATTACAACCTTTTCAAGAGGCTTTATGCCCCTAGGCAAATTTATTAAATATCCAGATGGCAATCGATATACTCTAGTATTATATCTTTCTATTCTGTTAGATATATATTTAACTGTAGCTAAATTTGATGTCGTGTAAGCTTCTCCTATATTCCATCTATCTAAAATTTGTACATTTTCCATGTCTCTATAAAATGGATTAATTATGGTTATATCGACATTTAAGTTACCTAGATTTGAAGAAATATATTTATTTATATTTGAGGTAATCAAGAATAATTTTATTGATGAGTTATTAGAGAGTATTATATCCAAATCACCATCTCTATCTAAATCTATTGAATTGATCATTCGATATTCACTCATTCTTCCAAATGTATTTCTGTATATTTCATTTTCATTAATATAGAATATTTCTAATTCTCCAATCTCATCTATTGTAGTTACAGCAGGATATCCTTTAACATATACATCTGAAATTGTAGCTTTTAAATCTCTATTATTATTAGAATTTGTAAATACATAGCTAATATTATTATATGGATATAATATAATATTTATCTGACCTAAATTATCAATAGCAACTATGTCGGTATACCCATCATTATTGAAATCTAATGAGGTCAAAGATACAACATTTATTGGAATTGAAATATTGGATCTGGTATAATTTTCATATACTGTTAATATATTATTTGTAAATGCAACTACTATTTTTTGATCTATATATAAAACATTTTTCACGTTAAACGGAGTTATAATTGTTCTATTTTCAATAAATATTTTATTATCTTTAGCTTTAATAATTTGATATCTATTACCATCATAATAAGTAGAAATAGTCGAATATGTACTATTTTCTATTAAATATATTTCATTTGTTAGATAATTAATGTAGTATAATCCGCTATCATTTACAAATATTATATCATTTATACCATCTAAATCTATATCTCCAACAGTCACTGTTCTTGGATTTACATTATATTCTTTATAGCTTAGTATTCCAGGCTTTACAGATGAGAAATCTAATTCTCTTTCAACGTTAATTAATACTTGATTTTGATAATTGGCTTTTACTTCTTTAGCTTCCAGAGATATATAAAATCTATCTATATCACCTAATACAGTTATATTCAATAATCCAGATCTGTATTGATTTGGGAATATATTTAATCCTTCTTGATATGAAACATTACAAATTGCTATAGAAGGACAAGATGCTATAACACTTACATTATAAGCTATATCATTTCCACCTAGATTTGTTACATTAAATGGTATTTCTAAGCTTGAATTTCTAACAATTTCAATAGAATTCTGCATGGAAATAGATAAATTAGGCTTATTAGTAGGTATAGTAATAGATTTCTCGAAGATCTGTCTACCTACCTTAGCTATTACATTTATATTATTGTCTGATATATCAAAATCTTTAGTTAGATTTGCAGTCAATATGTAGCTATCGTCTTTTGATATATTTATTGTTTGATTTAAATATTGACAATTTAAATTAAAGCATATTAAATCCACAGAAACATTAATAGCGTCATCTAAACCTGAGTTTCTTATAACTATTGGGTAAGATAATGTTGAATTTCTAGATATAGTTGCAGTAGGAGCGTTTATATTAAGATAAGGGATTCTTGGATAAAGTACATATGTTTTTGATAGATTTCTTACTCCATCTAATAGCAAAATTGTTATGTTATAAGTATTTAAGTTATAGCTATCAGGTAGTTCTACATATAAGCTTAAATTCTTTGTTTCATTTAATGTTACAATATTATTTATAGTGCATCCTGAACAAATAAGTGTAACTGTATTATTGTAGAAAGATTTATTAACAGTTAGAGATAGTTCATTATTTCCAAATTCTAAATTTCTTGGAATCAAATTAAAATCATATCTTGGCTGTATTATATTCATTCTTTTTGAATATAAAAATGAAATATTAGATATATTACATCTTAATCTTATATCTGTAATATTTCTAGTTTCTGTGAAAGGAGGGAATAAGAAAACATATAATGATTGATTAGGGTAAATTAATGTTTGGTTAAGACTACATGGAAAATCACAATCTACACTACATTCAGCTATTGAGTTCATTGAAGTATTTATTAAAATATCATTTCTTTGGTTTAAGATTAAATCTTTTTCCTCAAAATAGAATTTAATTGGCAAATCTATATTGACATTTATATCTTTTCTAAATTCTCTTGATGGAGATCTAGCTACAATAGAAATTCTCTCTGTTTCTGAAACTGAACCAACAACTTTTATAGTAAAGTTCCTTTCTAATATCTCTCCTGGTCTAATGTATAAAGGTCTATCTATATTGCAATCTAATCCTGCAGGGCAAATTATTAAAATTTCTCCATTAAAATCAATTGTCCCATTATTGTGTATCAATAAAGTGAAATTTTCTAAAGATTGATTTATAGAGCTAGGCGCTATCATATTTAGAGATGGCTGGATAATTCTTAATGAATAATTAGTTCCTCTAATAATCGATTTATATCTTGTATTCAATTCGATATAAGAATATATATTTGGATTATTTTCTCTTGCTAATATTGTGAAATTATATTCATAACTTTCACCAGGATTTAAAGTTACACTTGTAGTATTAGATAAACAATCTATATAGATACATCTTAAAAATACATCAAATGTAATATTGTAAGGTTCTTGATTTTTTATTATGAAAGAAGCATTACTGCTAGAATTAACTGGAATGTTATTTGAGAAATTTCGGATAACAAATAAATTCAATCTTTTAACATTTAATAACAATCTTTTTGATATGGTTAAGTTTTCGCTAGAAATTATTAGATTACATATCTGCGGCGATTGAACTGTATTTATATATGCTGGCAATAATAGAGATTGATTTACTCTCAATTCGTAAGCATTAGATGTTAATATATATCCATATGTATTTTCACAAATTATTTGGTATGTAGATAAAGGTATGTCTCTTGATCCATTATTAGTTATGGAAATATTTAGATAGTTTGGTCCTAATTCTAAGTAATTAGAGATTGTGTAATAGGATATATCTGGCTGAGCTATTTGAACAATTATATCTTTACTCCATTCTATGCCATATTTATCTACAATTTTTACTACAATGAATCTAGAACTTAAAGATTCAGATTCTGGAACATATAGTTCAACTTGCAAATTTCTTATTTCATTAGCAGATAAATTTATATTTTTAGAATAATTTGCTATCCATCCATAAGGTAATGTTATGTTTATTTCTCCATCTTCAAGCTGATAGTCACCAACATTTTTTATTATTATAGAAATATTATTATATCCAGGATATACAAATGGATTAGATTCAATAGATATATTTGGTTGCTTTACTATGAAGTTAGTTTGAATTATATATCTTTTAATATCATTTTCAACCACTAAAGGAATTTGTATATCTCTTATTGATTCTGCTGGTAAAACATATACATTTAGACTTGTAGAACAGTTTAGTGCTAAATTACAGCTATTAGGTTCACAAATCCATCCTGTTGGACATTGTAAAGATATATTTACATTATTTAAGCTTAGATTTCCAAGATTTGATAGGTTCATGACAACTGTATTGTTTCCTTTATTGAGAACATTATTATAGCTTATAGATAGATTAGCCTGTGGAACGTTAAATATAATATTCCCATGCGTATTTCTTCCATTCTGCTCTATTATTATATAGCTTATATTGTAAATATTATCATTATAAGAATAATCAATCTGAAGTTTAACTGATAAATTCTGACTGGAATTTATATTTATAGAAGATATATTAAATATAGTTTGATTGCAGAAATTACATTCTAAAACTAATATTCCAGGTTCAGAGCTTTTAGTTCCATTATTAAATATACTTAATGTTACTAAATCATCTATATAAGAAACAGTAGTTTTATTAGCTTTTATATATAGATTAGGCTTTGCTATTTTAAGATTTAAAGTAGTTTGCCAGTTTCTTCCATATGTATCGTAAATTCTTATTCTAGCTATTCCATCCGATGTAGCCCCCAAAGTTTTAGCTCTGAATGTCAAATTTATTTCTTCAGATGAATTTAACCTTATTGAAGCTTGATCAATATTGCAATAAAATCCAGTTGGGCATATTGGATTTACTGCTGCTAATTCTAAATTCTCTCCAATATTTCTAATATTTATATTAATAGAGCTTTCATTTTCTGATGTAAACATACTATATGAAGGTATCACTAAATTTGGCTGTCTAACATTTAGATTGTTAACTATATTTTCAACACCTAATCTAGATGATATTGTATGGGTTATAGCTAAATTTTGATTAATATATGAATATGGAACGTTTATCTCTGTAGTTATTAAGATAGAGCTATTTGGATCTAGATAATATTCTGTAGTTTGATTATTGCAGAATAAACATGAAATAGTGTGATTAAATCTTATGCTAGCATTTCCAATATTTGAAATATTGAAGCTAACATTTTGGTTTGTAAGATTTAGAGTTTGGTTAGAAATTATTTGAATTCTTGGCTTTAATATATTAACATTTACTATAGCTGATAAAGTTGTATTATAAGTTCTATCAGAAGCTGTTAAAATTACTCTATTAGATCTTGAGCTTGGAGATACTGTTATGTTTAAGTTTATTGTTTCTGTTCTATCTAAATATGAAAATCCATATTTATCTAAATCACATATTAAATCTCCGCATTCTAAAGTTAAGCTTACATCGGATATATTTGACACCAGTATAGGGTTAATCGTGAAAGTTAGATTTCTAGATTCAGTTACAGGTATTCCAATAGATGTTACTAATGGAGTTAAATTTAGATAAGATTGTCGAACATCAATTTCCAAAATAGAAGTTATAGAATTGTTAGCTAAATCAGAGCATATAAACGTTACATTTTGTCTACCGTATGGTAATAATAAAATATCAGATATTTCTTCAGGATTTTGTGCCGTTATATATACGCTATTAATTTTACAATTAATTGTTTCGCTATAATCATCTGAAACATTTATATTATAAATTAATCTATTTCCTACTATAATAGAGTTATTTTCAGGAGAGGTTATAGTTAAGTTAGGAGGTGTTTGATCTAATATTATTGTAATATTTTCTTCTACTGAATTTAAACTTTGATCTACACAAGTTATATTTAATTGATTTATTCCAGGATTCAAATTAACTGTAACGTTTTGTGTAGTATTTCTTAATATGCTTATATTTATGTTATTTATATTGCATGTTATTATTTGGCTATAATTATCAAATGCATATATTGAAATATTTGCTATTGGTATCCTTGTGTATTTTGGATAAGTGATATTTACAGTAGGGGCAGTAGTTTCATAATACTGATATTGGCATTCAAAATTCAAATATGTATTGCAGCGATTATCTTCTGATATATATGTAGGATTTTGATTATAAACATCATAGATATTACCATACATAAATACTGAATTATAAGCTCTTAGATTGGAAGAAATAGCCTTTAATCCATAATCCCCATTTAATGTAATTGTATCTTCTATCATAAGTTGAGAGTTGTTTCCAAATATATTTGTACTGAAATTTTCTATATAACATTTATGTATAGTTACTCTAGAATTATGTGCTCCAATACCAATGCCAGAGTTATTTTGACCTATTATTTTGTAGTTTCCGCAGTCTATAGATATATTTCTATTTTCAACGTTTATACAGTAATTATCATATTGAGTAGAATAGATATCTTCAACTAATATTATTTTGCTATATATTGGATTCTGAGCTTTTATACTACAATCAGAGCAGCTATTACACTGTATAGGACCTAATCTTGTAAATGAAATAGTTTTGCTATTAATATTTCTATTATCTGTACATGTTATTGTAAAATTGTATAATCCAGCATATTCAACATTAATATTATTATAATAATAATCGCTAAAGTTATCTAATAATACATCGTTTAGGTAAATGAAACAAGATGTTGAATTTTCATCTGTAACATTTATATTAATCAATATATTCGGAGATTCAAATACAGAATTATTAACTGGAGAAATTATATTTATGTCTGGTGGAAAATCTGTTGTGAAGATTTTTGAAGCTACTTTGTCACGACATGCTAATTCCACTGTATTATTTCCAATTGTAAATCCTGATATACTATAATTATATATTTTACCATTTTCTAAAATTAAATTTGGTGTATAGTAAGTTCCAGTCCTGTTTGTCAACGATAATCTACATATTGAATAATTGTAATTTGATATTATTCCTATTTCTATAGGAAAAGTGGTAGAATTAATAGTTATGTTCGAATATATAATAGGTTGAACGTCTATGTATTGACCAAAACCATACTTAGTAGCATTACCGCATCTTAAAGTATAATTAATGCTTTGGTTTAGATAAAATGTTCCAGATATAGGAATATTGTTTAGCAAGCAATTTGAAGGAATAGCATCTAAAATCAAATAATTAGTTTCATATGCGTTTGGTCTTCTAATTACAGAATAATCTATATCTTCTCTATCTAAAAATACTAGATTATCATACTCTCCTTTTGTATAATATCCTAATAACACAGGTTTAAATACTAGTTTGTTTTTAGATATTTCATCATTAGTAAAGCTTTGAATCTGAACTGAGCTTATATCTAGATTTGTTAGAACTGTAGTTGATAAGTATGTATTTGGATATTCTTTTATTGAGAAATTAATTGATTCGTTGTCTAAATTTATTATAAGAAGATTATCATAATGGGCATTATTAGATGGATTTGCCACCACTCTAGTTTCTGGAATTGAACCAAAGAATGTATAATAACCATAACAAGACCACCATCCACATACTCTTTTTATTCCAAACGATAAATTTCTAGATCCAAACACTAAAGAATGATAATTATCTAACAAATTAAAGTTCCAATTTAAAAATAAATTATCAAAATAAGCTTTATATATTAAGCTATCACCTGTACCATTGTATATTGTATCATTGAAAGTAGTATATATAGTATTAAATATATCAGTGGTATTTCCTATAGCTCGATCTCCTTTGTAATAAATTATTAAATAAGAATCTCCATTAGTAACATTGATTAGAAATATCTTAGCTTCAGAATCTAAGCTTATAGGATAATAAGCAACTGCATTTTGGGACCCATTTACTAATTGAGTCATATAGATATTGTCATCTATAATAGAATTAGGAAATCTAACAAGAATATTACCTGATTTTGTAATATTTAATTTATAGACTTCTCTGGCTTTGTATAGAGTGTTATTCCAAGAAATTAAAGTAAAGCTATTATTAATGGAACAATATTCTACATTGCCATCTCTACAAGAAATATTATACACTACAGTTTTTCCTTCATAAATATCATAGAATGGAATATAATTAATTCCTTTAGTTAAATTTATATAATAACTATAATTTTCTAAATTGATTAAACAAGTAATATTGTTTTGATAAGAGTTAATTCTCACAGGATTTGTGTGTTTGACTATTCCAGATGGATAATTCTCTATTCTACAACCTGATAAGAGATAATTAGATATTGTATAATTAAAAATCGGCGAATCAGTGTAGCCTAATAGATATAAATTAGAGATAGGGAAGAACTGTATGTTTAAAGGTCTACCATCTGTAGTGTCATTTATCATAAGAGTTTCATTCTCTTTACCTATTGTAATATAAAGTTTATTAGGTGAATATCTATAGATTATTTCGAAGTATCCATTAATTTCGTTAAGCCAATTTGATATAGGTGTAGATCTTAAATAAGTTTTATCTATAAAAACTAAGTCATTATTTAGATTTTGGTCGTCATATTTTATAAATACAATGGTATGATTACCAGCACGAAGAGATTTATAATCCCTATAAGATCCGCTGTCACTATAGTATAGCGGTTCACCATATGAATCCATAAGCTGATTTCTGCACGATATATGATAAGGTTCCTCCGGATCAATACAAACTAAAAATTTATCTACATTATTTATTGTAAATTCTGTTATAAGTTGTGCATCAGATTGTAATTGTATATTTTGAGCTATCCAACAGTATGAATATATTTCATTACATTTTGCATTTCCAAATTCTATGGTCCATGCATCTAAAGGACTATAGTTCCATCCATCTAAACTATTAAAATCAGAATTAACGATATTGCCAGGGTTTTTAAAATATTCATATAAAAATCCAGATCCATATCTATTGAACGAAAATTCTGAAAATAATGAAGAAATCTTCAAAATTGGCTGATATAAGCTAGGTCTTTTATTATAAACTCTAAATCTTAATACTCCTTCATTATAGCTAGTGTGGACAGTGGAGTAATTAGAAAATTGTGAAATATTTTTATAAATTGAAGAATTCGGTATATTTCTAACAGGGTAAATGCTATAGTTACTTTTATAACCTTCTCCTTTCAATATTGTTATATTAGTAGAGTTAGATAGTAAAATCCACAATCTTATATTATTCTCAGAATAATATGATAGCTCTTTTCCATCTTGATCTACGATTCTAAGATTATCTATATAATAATCACCGTTATATAGACCTTGAATTTCATTTTGACTTAATGATCTAGCAAATACCATTAATTCATCTATAATTGAATCAGATTTTAATAAATAAATATATGGATCTCTATAAGGTGATCCTGCAGATACACTTGATGAAAAAACTATTTTTCCATTTAAATATATGCTGAAGTTTCTGTTGGAACTGTTATATACTATTGCTATATGATCCCATTCATTTGAACTATTTCGATTTATATATCTTCTACTATCGGGATAAAAGTAAATATAATAACTAGGAGGAGATTGTAAAACATCAATATAGTAAAAAGAATAATAATCATTCAATATTCGTTGATTTGTAGACGGCGAATTTCTTATCCAAAAACTAAACGTATAATCTTTATATGGTAGTTTAGCAATTGAATCTAAATATACATCCGATCTAATAACCCCTCCAGTTCCATATTTTCCGATAGTTGGAATGTAATATATCTCATTAGTATATGAATTTTGAGTAAGTCCAGATACATATCCTGGATAATCGAAACTCTCATAATAGTATAGATCAGACATATTGAAGAATGGATTTGGAAATTCTACTAACATATTAGACAGATTGGAAGAAATTAATATATTTGAGATATAGCTCGTTGAAGAAACATTTTTGTTTGTTATTCCAGAACAGTATACAGACCCATATATTTCTGTAATATAAATTTCATCTATATAAATTATATTGTTAGAATTTCCGCTAAATAGGATAATTTCAGAATTATTAGAGTATCCTTCTACTAAATTCCATATGTTAGGATTATGGAATGAAGATCTAAAATTATAATTTGGTTTATATTGAAGATTTGCTAAATTTTGGCTTTTATTCCATTTAAATGCAAAAAAATACTTAAAGTTAGATAAAGATGCATTTAATCTTATTGAACCAGATCTATTTGTAGATATAATGGAGTAATTTCCTTTATATGAATCTACATTTGTTCTAACAAATGAATTTGAAGGAGAAAATATAAAGCCAGAAGTAGAATTTTCAAATCCTAAATTTTGATTTCCTATTGGATTATAGCATATTACAGTATATGAAATATTCCCATTTACATTAGAAAAATTAAATCTATGATTTTTTCCAAAGCTATAATCATATAAAATATTATACATATATACTGCACATAATTTATCTAAAGATGTGTTAAACTCCAATAAATCTTCATTTTGACTGCAATTTTTATTATGCTCTAGATTTTGAGTTTCAAAGTTTAAATTTTTTGGATTTAATAAAATATTGTAGCTAGATATATTAGAGTCTAATATAGATATATTTGGATTAGCTATATCTGCATATATTGCATAGTCTTTAGGATTCCCTAATATTGAAGAATTAATTATTTTTAAATTACTGGAGTTTAAAATATTTATTGGTATTATATCCGGAGAAGATTCTATAGAACTATTTATGATTTCAATATTAAAACTATCACGAAATTCAATAGATTTTGTCTTTATATTCTTTAAGGTTAAATTTTGTAATTCTGAAATATATGGTGGAAATTGAATATTTAAATTCTCTAATTTGATATTTTTAGAATTGTAAAAATTATCAATATAAAAAGATTGGTTATTTCCAAGTATTGATATATTTTGAGAATTAGATATCTGATTATAGCACAAAAATGTGTTATTTAAATTTATGTGGATGTTTGAAGAGCTAAATAGAAATATGCAATCAGTAGTTTTTGATAAGTTATTTACTCCGTTAGCTAGTAAGGCGGTTTTTCCATTAGGCAAATTTATTTCTCCTAATGCATATCTATTATTTGAAATATCTACACCTAAGTATCCTGATCTATTAAAAATGTTTGAATCAATACTAACGTTTGATAAATAAATATTATTAATATAGCGGAAATAGATATAAGTCCAATCAACATCGCTATAAAGATAATAATTAATAAACTTTGAATTAGTTATGTTTAAATTATTTAAATATGAAAAATACATCATTGTAGTATAATAATTTTCATAAAAATAAAAATTAGAGTTTATAATATCTAAATTAGCACTCCTGGGGGAACCTATCTTAAGCATATCATAATGCAAAACGGATATATTTGAATTATATATTATACCATTTTGTAAAAAGTTTAAATAAAATGTTTCTCTAGTATTTATATTAGAATTCTCAATCAAAATATTTTTAAAACTTATGTTAAACGACCGATTAATATTTATTTCATTTATAGTTAAATTTCCAGATCCATTTAAACTAGACCCGATTATTGTTAAATTTTGGATCTTTAGATCATTCATTGCTTGAGCAGAAAAATTCACTGTTACTAAATTTTTATTCAAACCAATTATATTCTTTAACTTTACGGATCCATTTATAGTATAATTTCCAGGATAGATATAAAGAGTAGTGTTTTCATATACAAAAGGAGAGTTGCTTATAGAGGAATAATCTCTAAAACAAGGTCTATTTCCTCCACAGACACCATCTTTATCTAAATATATTTGATCGGCATATATAAATATAAGTATACTTGAGTTTGCAGAATAAATTAAGCTAATCAGTAGCAACAACCATATCATATACACCGCCCTCGTTACCTACATTAATATTATAAGTTGCATTTCCATTTATAAATATATTATCTACCAAATTATTTTTATAAAATATTTTTATATATCCACTGTATGGATTATTAGAAGGATATTCATAGATACTAATGTTAATATTAGCTATTTCATTTGGCATATAAGCTTCCTTATTTTTAATTAGTTCTATTACATATCCATATACATCAAAATCGATTTTATCAAATCTAGGATAATAGTTTTTATATTGAGCAGTTATGTCATAATAATTTCTGCCAGCTTTTGTTAGATTCATAGAAATCAAATATGTGCCATTTCCTAAACTATTAAATCTATAAATGCTCGGATTATTTGTATTAGAAGATGCATTATAAATCGTATTTTGATAATCTGCAATATATAAAGTAGATTCATTGGTTTCTAAGTTAAAGCTTTGGCTTGATCTATTGAATACATACACCATATAGCTTAGATTTAAAATATCATTTTGGTTATAAAAGTTACTTAAATTATTGCGAACTATATAGTATGCTTCAGAAATGAAGCAAGTTCCATCAGATGTAGATGAAGAAGGAATTCCCCTAACATCACAATTAACTTGACTAGACTGATTAGAATAGCCATAATAAATAGCTATCCTACCTCCTCCGCCTCCATAGTAAGTTCCGGAATAAGGGTACCCTCCTGTAGCAGAAGCATATATATCTCCACTAAGATTGTAAACAAATAGCAATATACTACCACCACTAGGCCCACTATACCAATAACTATTTTTACTTCCATTTGCTCTAAAGTATGAATTAAGAGTTACTAGATTTTTAGTATCTAAGATTATTATTCCTCCTCCAGGTGCATGATAATCAAAACCAGGAGCATACCCAGATGAACCATGCATGGTAGGACTTGTTCTAGAACCATATGTAGTTGTAGAACCATATCCTAAACCACCATGACTAGCTCCTTTATATTCAGATAAACTAGCTCCTGGCCCTTCCATGTTATCTAAACCTCTTCCAGAAACATCAATCAAAGAATTAATTAAAGTAATTTCAAAAGAAGTAGTGTTTATATAATTTTCTTTAGACAATGGATATGGAGGATGGGAGATTATAGAATTTTTAACAGTAATATTGCAAAACTTTTGAGATTTATTCAAAAGTATAACACTAGCATTTTCTATAATTATATCTTCACAATTAGATTCTAGTGGTGTTGCCGGTAATATTAATCCATACGATAAACATTGCAATATATTAACATTAGAATAATTTCTGTTATTGATTATATATAATGTTCCTTTAGATTGAGAATAATTTCTAATATAAATAGTTCCAGAAGCTCCATTATAACAAATATCACTATAATAACCACCATAAGCAGTTATAGATGTATTCGATACATTATAGGTTTCATTATACTGAATAGATATTCTGCCACCACTTCCTGTATGAACAGAAGGATAATTATAATACCCTACCGAATCAGAGCTAATATTTGCATTTTGTATATTTAGATTGTTTGCCTTCAATTGAATTGATCCCCCGCTCCCACCATTTGCTCCTGAAGTTGATATGTTTGAATTAATAATTGTAATATTCTTAGATGATATATAGATTACACCACCATAATTTGTATTTCTACATCCACAACTTCCATTACTTCTTGGATCGTAATAATTACCATATGTTCTTAGATAAAAAAATGGATGGCTTTTGATATATCTATATTTCAAAGGTCCACCTTGTCCCCCATAATTAGATGAAAATATACACTCTGAACCCCACCCTGTTGTAGTTACACCACCATTCTCTCCATAAATTGTGAAAGATGAATTATAATATGATGGACAATTATAAAGGATTGCTCTAACTTGAGAATTCTCTATTTTTATATCGTCTAAATTGTTTAATATTATGTTTTCTAAATTCAGATCTATATTTTTGAAATATAGATACTTATAAGGATAATTATATAAATGATAGAGCAAAGTTGAAATATTGCCTCCATAAAAAGTTTTATTTTCTATAAATAATGCTCCAGAAATATTTATATATCTTAAACTACAATTGATAGGTTTTGGATAATAGAAAACTTTGTCGATAGATTTATTAGAAATAAGAATTCCATATAAGACGTATGCCCATCCATAAGGTACAATTGAGTCCTCTGCATTTAGATTTGCTATTCCAGAACAATAATCTGAATTACTGATTTCTATACTACCATTACCATAATAATTTTCGTAATCTAAAACTACAATTCCACCTCCCATAGATGGAGCATAATAAGAGTAATAAATAGGTAATATCTCGCTTTCAGATCTTATCTTTCCTTCTAAATTTAAGTTTTTGGCATTTATTATGACTATTCCAGATCCTAGGATATTAGGATAGTTACCATAATTAATATTATAAAGCATTTTATCAAAATCTGTTTCTAAATCTATATTTGTTGATTTAGTTTTATATTCAATAGAATTCTTATAATTTACATTTATTTCAGAAGTGTTATCTATATAGATCGTTTCTGCAGAAATATTAACTTTGTAAGATCCGTTTGCTAAATAATCATGTATTACAACTATAGGATAATACGGATGACTTAATACAGAATTATTTTTTATAGATATATTAGAAGCATTAATATATTTTGAATATTGCTCCACGTAGCTTCCATCCTCTATCAATATTTCATTAAGATTTGATAAAGGTAAATAAGCTGGTTGATAAGTTTTCTCCTTGTTTTTAAACACTAAATTGCCATTTATATATATAGCACCAACTCCCCCGAATCTATAATAATGTTCTAAATTCTCATTTATTCCCCCATAAGCTGTAAGATTTGTATAGCTCGTATTAGATTGAATCCATATTAAACCACCACCTCCAGCACCACTACAGTTTAGTGAATCGCCTCCATTGACTTCTACATTTTTGATTGAACTATTATTAGCTATAATATATATAACGCCTCCACCTCCAGAATTATATCCACTTGCATTTAGATTCTCTATTCTAAGATTATTGGATATTATTTTAACCATTCCACCATTATAACCATATGGGTTATTAAATCTTGTAGGTGGTTTATAATCCCAATTTAAATTCGGAGTATCTGGCATAAATAATCTAAATACAGATCCCCCCATACCTATAGAACTGGCTCCTATATAACAATCCATATTTATTCTGCCTTTCAATAGTTCTGGATATGTTCTATAATATCTTAATCCATTTTCTCCTATAATAGATAAATTTTCTAACTCTACATTAGATGAGTTAATTTCCAAAAATCCATATATTATTGAATTGTATAGCGAAAAATTATTAGAACTAACATTTAGATTAGAGTAAATATTTGGATATCGAGATTTATCTTTTAATTGTATTTTATTATCCTCTATTGAAAAATTAAATTCGTTAGAATTGGAATAAATATAAGTAAGATCTTTTACTTCTACAATAGCTGGATAAAAGTTATCTATAATCATGAATTCTTTTCTAGCACCTATATAAAATGAAGAGTAATTATTAATAGGCAATCTCATATATAAAATATTATCAATCAGATAGTAAAGAGTTTTGTTGAATATGATTATAATTCTGGGCCCTATGTCAGTTTTAATCAAACTTGGGTATGCCTTCTTCGCTAATCCCATTCTATTTGTTATATCACTAACATAATATGTGTTTAATAGATTATAACTTTCTGTAGTTGCATAAGAACGATGAACTAAATTTCCATCTGCAATCTGGTTATATGCTTCAATATATGCAGTAGTATTATATATTTCTACATCTTGATCGTATTCATATTCATAAAGATTGAAATTGCCAGCAGAATCGTATGCCCTCCAATAACCATCCGGTTCATATATAATAATAGCATAATTTCTCAATTCGGATCCGGAAAATCCATAATATTCATTTATAGAATTAAAATTATACTCTCCAATTTTTATTTTAAATTTATTTAATCCTACTGTTAAATTTGTTCTAAAAACAACATATATTTTATCGTATTTGCAGCTTAATTTTGTTTGAAGTTTTTTATCTTCATTATCATATACATTAATGTTATTGCAATATGGAACCAAATCTGAATATCTCTCTTTATCTAAATAAAATAGGATATTTTTATCTCTGACATTTTCTCTAGAATAGACATTAATAGGTATTATTATTGAACTTTGAACTTCTCCAATAATATAATTATCAGGTAATTTTATAACTCTACCTAAATAAATCTTATCATTTGAATAAATTTTAATTTTACCATGGTAAGAATGATTGATTACATTTGCTAAATTGTTATCAGAATAAATTAGTATATGACTAGAATTTATTACAATCTTATATAAAGTAGGTTTAGTAAAAATATTGTCGCTATATCTAAAGCCTATATCATTTGGTACAAATGATAATACTTTATTAATACCTATATAAAAATCTATACTATTATTTTTTGTTAAATTTTCATTAAACCAAAACTCTATAATAACTGTTTCATTACTTAGATTACTTAGATCAAATAATTCTAATTCTCCTTCAAGAATAGTAGAATTAAAATCATAAAGGGAATTATTGTTGTTTAAATCGTTAGCAAATTTAAATTTATTGTAACCAGAAGTAAGATTAGCTTTTATCAATATGGTTACTAAACTGTTACATCCTGTAATATAACTAGGAACAGTATTATTGTTTTTATCTAAAACAGCTCCCTTTCCACATATATAATTCTCAGGCAACATATTAAAAATAACATAACTTTCTTGGGAAGTGTTTGAATAAACTATTAGTTCAGAATAATCAGATTCACATTTATTTGAGCATTGTAAATTAATTGCTTTGTTGCAAGTTATATTTTCATAATTTACAGAGCTATCATTTTGTATATCAATGTAATAATTACAGACCTTAGAATCTTTTATTATTCCTTCACTATCAAATACTTTGATACCATAGTTTTTATTTCCTAAAATTGCTACTTCTGTTAAGTTAATATATGAGTTTTTTATGAAAAGGCTTAAGTTGCTATGATTTGTTCTAAAACTACTTATATTAGAATAAAATATTTTTAGATCAAGATCAAAAATTGAATTATTTAATTCTATATTGGAATCTAAAAATATAGAATTATTATTAATGATTGGTTTATTTTCTCTGTAGTAAAAGTTTTTTAAATTGTAAAAAATTATATTAGATTGCCAGTTAAAATATTGTAGATCTTGAAATAGCAGATTTTGAATTTTAGATTCCGAATTTTCTAAAATTAAAGATCCTGTTGTAACGTTTTTAGGGATATTAGATAAAACATAAATTAAAGAGTTTTTTGCCTCCACATCTACTTTAGCAATTGATTGATAATCGTCATCAAAAATTGCCATTAAAGTAGAATTATTAGATAAAAATTTAATTTTCAAGGTTGGAAAATTATATTGTTCTATCCAAATAATAGATGTAGAGTTAGAACTGTTTATTTTTATTTCGTTTTTATCAATTTCTCCTATTTCGGTAGTAGTTCCTATTTGAGCATAAATAGAAATATTTACACTGTTTAATATTTTAATTTCAACATCTGGAATTTTTCCTAATATATTAGGATAAATATATAAGTATAAAACTATATTATTTGAATTTGATATTGTTAAATTAAAGTCATTATAAATATATAAGGATTGCACTATAAATTCATTAGATAAATTATAATCAGTAGGATAATAGAAGTTCTCACTATAAATCCATTGATAAGACGGATTATAATATGGTGTAATACTATTAGAATTATTATATTGATTTACACATGTAAAAGTTTCTTGATCTCTAAGATAAAATACATTATCATATCCAGATCTAGAACAGGTATAATTAACAAAATCTAAAACATATGCCATTAGATCATAATCTGAAAATAGTATTATTTCTGGTTTTGAAGTTACATTTAAGAACATAGATTCTGTTCCATTGGAACAAATAGCCTTTAGATATGCTTGTTTAGGCTCCAGATAAGTTGCTCTAGAAAAATCAGATATATTTTTGTAAATCAATTTATTGTCCCAGTACAAATCACAATTTTCTCCTTCTATCTGCAAATGTACATCAGAATATGTATTAGTTTCATTAGGACTAACAATTATTGCATATATAGATAACAAGAAAAATAAAAATATCATATATATAAAAAAATTTTTAAATCTTTTCTACTAAAAATTTACTAGCGCTTCTAGATTTATCTACTCTTTTTGATATTGGTATAATTTCATATACACCGTCAATTTCTGGAACAAAACTTACTAGACCTTGTTCATCGCTTTTAATTTCAAGAATTTTTTTGTCAGGAGTTATTAATTGTACTAATACATTTGAAACAGGTCTGCCAAAACCGTCTATAACTTTAATCTTGACAAAGGTTCCAACGTAAGGCTTAGATAAAATTACTATTCTAACTTTAGATAATTTATAATAAATTATTATTCCTAAGATTCCTAAAGATAAGAGCAAAGTAACAGGAATATTATCTAATATTATCAAAGATTCATTTCTTGTAGCTATAACTTGTTTTCGATCTTCATAGATCAATAATTCAGCCTTAGTAGATCTTTTAGTTATTATAGTGGTTTTTGTTTCATCTTTTTTGTCAGATTTAAGAAGAAATATCTTTATATTATACTCTCCAGATGGCAATTCGGCAGGTATAGATATAGGTTTACTAGTTGTTAAATTTCCTTCTATTATAGGGACATCATTTATATAAATTACCCCTTCCTCATATGTATTATTTGAATTTATTATATAGGTTATGTTTACTACAGAGGTTTCGTTATCAGTTATAGTTAATACTGGATCTACGTATATACCTACTTCTATTGAATTTGGAAGCAAATCAACTTTAAATCTACTATTGTTTACTACAGTTAAATTGTTATAATAAGAAATTATTGTCAAATTATATTCTCCTATATTTAGAGGTTCTAAAGGAGTGAAGTAAGTTCCATTCAAAGTGGAATTAACTATTAATGTATTGTTTACATAAACTAAACTATATGCTGAGTCATTTGTGCCATAGTATATTCCAACAGATTCATTGGCAAGATAAATAGTTTTGTTAGGATAGATGAAGTTAGATAAATATGGATTTGGTTTTGATATTTCAAACATTCTAGTTTCATCTGAAGTATCTTGATTTCCTAAACTATCTATGCAACTAACATTCCAGTAATAAATTCCGTTTGATAAATTAGGTTTGATAGAATTTATTCCAGGATTAGCAGTTTGATTTATGGTCAAATCATTTATTGTTATATAACAAGAAACTCTTGGATCTAAAGTATCTACTGAATAATTAAGATCTGGAGAAGATGCATGTATAGAACCATTTGGAGGCGAAATCAGATCTACAACCATCTGATTATTTTTAACTTTAAATCTACTATTGTTTACTACAGTTAAATTGTTATAATAAGAAATTATTGTCAAATTATATTCTCCTATATTTAGAGGTCCTAAAGGAGTGAAGTAAGTTCCATTCAAAGTGGAATTAACTATTAATGTATTGTTTACATAAACTAAACTATATGCTGAGTCATTTGTGCCATAGTATATTCCAACAGATTCATTGGCAAGATAAATAGTTTTGTTAGGATAGATGAAGTTGGATAGACCAGAATCTTGAGATGGGTCTTGAATGGAATTATCTATTATAAATACCCAAGTGTCTGAATATCCTATTGGATCACCCAAATCTACACAACTGACATTCCAGTAATATTTTCCCTTTTTATTTATATATGATTCAGGTGGATTATATCTTAATTTATATATTCTTCCATTTGGAACTTCAATTTGCCTAATTTCTCTTAATCCTTCTCCTGAAATCATAAAGGTACAGTAAAGATAAGGTGATATATCATCAAAAGCTTGAAATTCAAATATACTAGGAAATCTAGAATGAACAGAATTATTTGGAGGTGATTTTAAAAAGATTTTGGGTGGTGTAATATCATCTATTGTTGGATTATACACAACTATAGATTTTTCATCACTAGCAATGTTACATCTAATATTTATCATATGCAGACCTGGACTAATATATATACTATCATTATAAATTCCAGAAGCTATATTATTATAGCTTTTAATCAAATTACCGTCAACATACAATAAACAGCTAGAATTTCTATTTGAGATAAGCTCAAAACTAAAATTGTAAAGATTTCCATTTTTAGTAGAGTTATTTACATGCAATATAACATATTCGTATTCATTTAAAAAGGATTTAGGACAATATGTGAAATCAAAACAGCTTATCTTTGTAACATTTGTTTTTAAGATAAGCGTATTTGTATAATTTATGATTTCATTTTCCAGAATACAATAACCGATGCTACCTTCTATCTTAATATCTTCACCTATCTTTGTTATGTTTAGACCATCTATGCAATCTGAGCTCGAGATTAAGCAAGTTTCAGCTTCTTTAGTACACTCAATAGAAGTTGCAATAGCTTTTATTTTATATATTCCCGGCTCAAATATTAAATCAAAATAACCTGAGAAATTTCTAATAAATCTCCAAAGAGAATTATTTACATATATACTGAGATCTCCAACACCTGTAAGAGATAATCTAGTAGAATTTCCTAAATTACAATCTTTACTAGTGTTAAATGACAGATTTAGGAGACAAACTGAATTATCTACATACTTTATATCTGTAGCTTTGCATATATCTGCAAAGCAAGTTAGATTTAGCTTATATCTGCCATTTGGAATCAAATATGTTTTTGTCAAATTTTTAGAAAAGGTAAAGCTATCAAATAAAGTCTCATTAATGTAAAGATCACAATATCCATCTTTATTAGATTCTATTGAAGCTTTATATGAATTTTTTATAATAGAAGAGTTTACTCTTACATAGCAGGATTGAGTGATATTTGGATCTGAAATATTATTTTGATATACTATGCAACCTGAAAAACTAGATTCACAAAAATCCGATTTAAGCTTTCCATATACATAATTATATCCTAGATTTAGCTCTAGTAATCTATCGCCAGATATAAATCCATTTAAATATCTATTAACAAGATTTTGATCATTTAATCTTATATATAGATTAGCTGGGTCAGAGCTATAACCAACATATCTAAGCCTAAAATTTGATTGATTAGTAATAATACATCTGTTATTAGGTAGATTTGAGCTAATGTATGATGTACAGTCGTTAGTAGGGGTGGAAATATTAGTTGGTGGTAATATATAAATGTTTTTGTTTATTGTTTCAGTGCAGCCATTTATGTCATAGCAAGCTAAAAATATGCTAGTATTGTTTGTAAAATTAATATCTAAAGTCAAATTAGTGCTAAAATTATATATATAATCATTTATATGTAAATGGCAAGTTGAAGCTGTAGTATTTATTAATATACTTGATGAAAAACTTTGATTATATGTTCCATAAGGAATATTTTCTGTTATAGTTAGATTACAAATTGGAGGATTAGTTTGATTTTTGATATGTATAGATGAAGCTCTTGACTCCATACATTGATCATTTGAACAAAATAGTTGGAATATGTAGCTTCCATATGTTAGATTCAATATAGAAAAATAATTGTGTAATTTAGAAATTGCATCGTAAATAAGAGAATTATTTATGTATAAGCTACAAGTTATATTTGAGTTAGATATAGCATCAAAATATACAAGTGTTTGCGTTGGTGAATCATATGTTCCAGATGGTAAGTATGCATTAAGATTAATATTACATGTTTCAGGAGGAATATTGGTTTCATTAAAGACAATTAGTTCTGAGCTTAATATTGAAGTACATTCATTTTGCCCACAAGCTAAAGATAGTACATAATTACCTACGTCAAAAAATCTAGATTCTAAGTAATTAGTAGAGTTACTTATTAGTTGATTGTTTAGATATAATAAGCAATTTTTATCTGAGTTGAATGAAATGTTATAAAATCCTGGTTTTACTTTACCTCCAGGCAAATTATAAGAGATGTTGTTGAAAGTACATTGATCCTGAGCATCTTCAACTATTATATCTGAATTATGTGAAGCATAGCAAGATGAATTTAATCTTGCTCTACAAACTAAATCAAATGTGTAATTGCCAGGCATAAAAAGATAAGAATTCCAATAAGACACTTCTAATCCGGTTCCAGAATGAATAACAGTATTATTTAATTTTAGTTCACAATCTATTTGTTGATTTGAAGATGCTAGATAACCTATGTTTACTGTTGAATTCTTTATTTTTCCACTAGGAAGATTTGTAACTAGTGATATATCACATGTTGGTGCTGGCTGATTATAATCTATACATATTAATTCTGAATCTGCGCAAGATAGAGATTGAATTTCACCAGAGACAAAATATCTGCCGCTAGCATTTGGCAGCAATAAGCTGTATGTTATAGATGAGTTTTCATTAACGATTATGGAACTATTTAAAATTCCATTTATATATAGATTTAAGGTTGATGTAGTATTTATTGAGCTTGCTCTTAAAGAAATATTTCTATTTGAAGTAACTATACAACTGCTTTTATCTAAATCAAATGAAATGTCATTTTTACAGTTTTTTCCTCTTCTTTCTACCTTTAGATTTATATCATAAACTTCACAAACTCTATTATTATCCCCACATTCTAAAACCAGCATGTAATTTCCTTCTCTATTAAATTCGTATGTTTTGGTTGTTGATGTATTAAAAGCATCTATCAAATAATTATCTATATAGATATTGCAAGAGTATGAAGGCGGCATATTTAATGAAAGATTGAGATATGCTGGACTAGACATATATATTGTTAAATTTCTTATAGTTCTTCCATCTATACCATTTAAAGTAAATGAATTCAATTGATTAAGACAAGCTCTTGGTTCTTTAATTATACATAAATAATCTGTATCGGTATTGCTAGCAGTTCCGCATTGATTAGTTGAATAGGAAAATGTATCTAGAGATACAATATTAACTCCTTCTTTTAAGCTGATATCTAGACTACCGGTTTTATATCCTGATATATAACTACTTTCTAATATAGTTGAATTTAGCAATAAGATATATCTTCCATAATCTTTAGCAAATACAGAATATTCTATTGGATATCTTGTATCGGCCGTTCTTATACAAACTTTGTTTGGCATTAATAGAGCTCTTGCTTCAGATTTTGGTAAGCTTGAACATCTATTTGTTACGTTTGAACTATTTATAGAAACCAGTATACAAGGCATGAATAAAGTTGAGTAAAATGGTGGATCAACTACATCAGCTCTAAACGATCTACTGTATATATCAATAACATTATTCAACATTACGTCCCAGTCATTTTGGCATATATATGTATTAAATCCACCAGCACCACCAAATGTATTAGCAAACAAACCTATTCTATTCAACATTACATATGTATTTTCAGATATCCAGTGCAAATATCTGTTGCCAGTTCCAGTAGCTATTCCGACACCATTATCAGATATGATAACATTTCTAGTGTTTAATTCAACATTTGCTCCCCTGATAGCAACACCTTGTCCAGTTACTATCCCAGATTTGAATCCGTATATACTTAGATCTCTTAGATTTATTTTCTCTATATTTCTAAAATCTAAACCTATATAACCGGAAACTCCTAGTGGAACTATATAACCATTAGAAACAGAAACATAATTTTTACCTTCACCTTGAAATATTCCAGCAATTGCATGACTATATAAACCACCACCTCTTAAATCTAAACTACAACTTTCACCATACTTTAAATAAACATATATATCATTTATTTGATTAGAAAGCACTCGTCCATAGTAAATACCACAATCTATTAATTGTTGAGCCTCTTCACAAGATTGAATAGGTGGTTTAAAACATTCATAGCCATAAGTTAGCAAAACAAAAATTAAAAATAGTATCATATATATAAAAAGATTTAAAAAAATTATTTATGATACTATTGCAATTACCTGAAGGACTTAAAAATAAAGCTAATATCTTTATACAAGATCTTAAACAAAAATATGATGAAGAGATTGTTATATCAGGAAGTGCAATGTATGGTGGATGTGATATAGCAATAGATGAAGCCAAAGCTATAGGAGCTAGAAAGATTATTCATGTAGGACATACAGAATTCCCTTTAAATAGATCTTTAAACGGAATTGAAGTTGAATTTATACCTTATTATATAGACATAGAGATAAATTGGCCATTTGTTATAGAGGAATTTAAACTAAAAGGTTATAATACAATATCAATATTGACCACAACTCAACATATGCATCAATATAAAGATATAGAGAAATATTTTCTAGATAATGGATTCAAAAATAAAGTTAAAAAAGGCCCATTCTGCTCTCATGTTGGCCAAGTGCTTGGATGTGACTCTTATGGTGCTGAGAAAGTTGATGCAGTTTTAATTATTGCTGAAGGAAAATTTCATTGGACAGCTGCAGTTTATTTAGCTGATATTATTCCAGTTTATGGTCTAGATCCATTTTCAAAAGAATTTACTCAAATTAATGATTTATTAAAAAAAATAAAAAAGATAAGAAATGCTTCAATAATCAAAGCTGTTAATAGCAAAAATTTTGGAATATTAGTTTCAACGAAACCAGGACAATATGGATTTGCAATAGCAAATAAAATAAAGCAAGAACTAGAAAATCTTGGAAAAAATGCTTATATAATTGTAGCTAATGATCTTAATCCAGAAACTTTATATAATTTTACATTTATAGATGTATATGTCAATACAGCATGTCCAAGAATAGTAGATGATGTTCAAAAATATGGAAAACCAATATTAAATCCAGATGGTGTTAAAGAAATGATTAAAATTTTAAAAACTTTTTATAAATATGAATAGGATACTTATAGCTTATTTTATAATTGCTTTAGGAATTTTCGCATTGAGCAATATGATTGAAGGAAATGTAACAAGATTTTTGATAAAAACATTTGGAAATTTAGGAATGTTAAACTTAGCTCTAAGTTTAGTTATAGACAAAATACCATTTAAAAATAGATTTATATCATATTTATCGAGTAATAAGAAATACATTGGCTTAGGGGCATTTTTCTTTGGATTTTTGCATGCAAGTTTAGTGTTTTTGAATTATGGTCCAGTTTTCTCTATTCGTAATATATTTGGATTTATAGGTTTGACAATTCTATCGTTGCTATCTGTTTTAAGTCTGGATTTTGTTTATCTTAAACTTAAAAATATTCTAAAAGAAAAAATTTCAATATTATTTGAGCTTAGTTATCTAACGGCAATTTTTATTTTGATTCATGCGTTTTTTAATGGCATATCAATATTTTGGGTAATAGTTCTTTCTTTATTTATATATGCGATCATTAAGAAATTTTTAAGATGATATGGATAAATGAGTTTATAGATTTACTACAAAAAACTGATGTAGAAACTGCAAAGAAAATAATATCTAAAAAATATAATTTGGAAAGAATACCAAAGAATTCTGAAATAGCTCCTCATTTGCCTGAGCAGTATAGACATCTTTTGTTTAGAAAACCTTCTAGAACTCTCTCTGGTGTAGCTCCAGTTGCAGTTATGGTGAAACCTGAGAAATCATGCAAATGGGCATGTAGTTATTGTCCTATTTCAGAAATAGCTCCAAAAAGCTATACAGGATACGAACCTACAACCTTAAGAGCAAGATCTGTTAATTTTGATCCTTATAAGCAAGTAAAAGCTAGACTTCACCATTATGAAATTCAGAATCATGTAGCTCAAAAATTAGATGTAATTATTATGGGAGGAACATTTTTAGCTATGGACAAGAAGTATAAAGAATATTTTGTAAAAAGTATCTATGATGCAATAAATGATACTATCTCTTTGGATATAGAAACAGCTAAGAAGATAAATGAAACAAGCTATAGAAGAGTTGTTGGATTAACTATAGAAACTAGACCTGATGTATATAATATTAAAGAGCTTCTTTACTATGGCGCTACTAAAGTAGAATTAGGAGTCCAACATTCGAATGATGAAATATATATGAAAATTAAAAGAGGCCATACAGTATCTGATGTTATTAAAGCCACTAGAGAACTAAAAAACGCTGGATATAAAATTTTGTATCATATAATGTTAGGACTACCTGGTAGTGATCCAGATAAAGATATTAATATGATTAAAGAATTGTTTGATAATGAAGATTTCAAACCTGATATGCTGAAAATATATCCTACATTAATAGTTAAAGGTGCTCCACTTTATGAGGAATATAAAAAAGGATTGTATAAACCTTATGATGATCAAACAGCAGCAGAAGTTATAGCTAAGAGCTATAAATACATTCCAAAATATGTAAGAATACAGAGGATAAATAGAGATATACCTGCAGATAAGATAGAAGATGGAGTAAAATTAGCTAATATAAGAGAAATAAGCATAGAACTAGCTAAAAAAATGAATATAAAGCCAAATGAAATAAGATATAATGAAGCAGCTAGAAATGATACTGAATTTAGTTTTGAAAATTCTGTTTATAGGGTTTTTAAGTACTATGCTAATGGAGAGGAATATTTCCTTTCTGTAGAGTCAAGAGACGGTTTTATATATGGATTTTTGAGATTAAGAATAACTGATGAGTGGTCTGTAGATGAAATAAAAAATACAGCTATTGTTAGAGAATTACATGTTTTTGGAAAAGAAACCCCTATAGGACAAAAAGGGGAAATTCAGCATAGAGGAATAGGTAAATTTTTGCTAAGTAAGGCAGAAGAAATAGCAATGGAGAATAATTTAGATATATCGGTAATATCTGCTGTAGGTGTTAGAGAATATTATAGAAAATTAGGATATTATCTTAAAGGTAATTATATGGTAAAAAATTTATAAGCCGGGTGTGGGAGTTGAACCCACCTACACCGGTTTCTACTTCAAATCTGGAGCTGCAGCCGGTTGCGTAGCCGCTCCGCCAACCCGGCTATAATTAAAAGTTAACAAAATTTTAAAAAAGGATTTTAAAAATATGGAATTCCTAGCACCTTTAATTGCTGGTATAATATCAAAATATCTTGATGATTATAATAAAAGAGATAAGATATTGATACTAATATATATAATATCCATACCTGTTTGGATTATATTTGCATATCTATCTTTTGAAATAGCTCTAGCTATAGCTATAGGGGTTTTTATAGCAGGTAAAATTGATACTAAAATATTATCAGAATATTTTATTTTAGTTATATTAAGCATTGTACTAGCTTCTATTCTTGTTTATATTGAAGTTTTGCAGAAAGATAAGCCATTTTTTAAACTAGTTCCATTCGTATTTCTTCTTATAGGAGTATATTTAGATGAGGTTTATACTATTGGAAAAATTAGACCATGGACATACATGATGATGTTGGTTTTAGGATTAATAAGTTTGATAAATATACAACAGCTTAATTTTGATAATTATCTGAAATTTTTGCCGTCTATTTTATATCTAGTTCTGTTCGATATCGGATATTATTTAACTTCTGCAGTTTTAAATAAAAGATTTTAAAAATATTTGTATAAATATATGCCCGTTTAACCACTTCTAGTGGGAGGGATAATATGAATAGAGAAAAGATACAAGAGGCAATAAAGAATGCTTTGCAAAATAAAAAAGATAGAAAATTTAAGCAAACTTTAGAAATGATAATAAATTTCAAAGGCGTTGATTTCAAAAAGAATAGATTATCTATACAGATACCTCTTCCAAAGCCAAAAGGTAAAGAAAATAAGATTATTGTAGTGGCTGATGAACCTACTTTATATAAACTGAAAGATCTAAAACTGCATTATGCATTAAAACCTGAAGAAATATCAAAAATACCTTTAAAAGATATTGAAAAAGTGGCAAAAAAATCAATATTTTTAGTTCAACCTCAATTTGTAGCAAATGTTGCTAAAGTTTGGGGTAAGATTTTAGGTACAAAAGGAAATACTATAATACCTTTAGTTGGAGATCCTATAGAAGCTGTTAATAAAGCTAAAAATATGATTAGATATAGTATTAGAGGTAAATTTTTACCTACCATACAGATTCCAGTTGGAGATGAAAATTCAAAGATTGAAGATGTTTTAGATAATGTTGAAGCTATCTTAGATGAGTTTGATAAGAAAAAAATAAAGCAGTTTATAAAAAGCATTTATTTTAAATTAACAATGTCTCCCCCTGTTAAGGTTAAAGGTGAATAAAGATGTTGAAAAAAAGTGAAAAGATTAAATTAACAGAAGAAATATATTCTGAAATTAAGAAATATCCAACTATAGTTATAATAAACCTGACCAAAATACCTGCTCAATTACAAAAGAATATCAGAGCAAAAATTAAAGGATATTCTAAAATGTTACCTAAACCTGTTGTCAATAATATATTAAAAAAGCTTAATATTCCATATGAAGTAAATTACCCAGCATTATTGATAGCAACGGAACTTACTCCGTTTAAAGTTGATTTAGCTCTAAAAGAAAGCGCTATTAAAGTGGCAGCAAAGCCAGGAGAAATAGCTAATCAAGATATAATTGTTGAAGAAATGGATACAGATCTATCTCCAGGTCCATCTTTATCTCTTTTGAAACAAGCTGGCTTAGATGCTAGAGTGGATAAAGGTAAAATAAAGATAGCTAAAACTTCAACTTTAGTTAAAGCTGGATCTAAAATAACTCCTATTCAGGCTCAAGCACTACAATTGTTAAAAATAAAGCCATTTTCATTGAGAGCTAATATAGAATTTGCTTATGATGGGGTTGTATACAAAAAAGATCATTTCAATATAGAACTAGAGGCTTTGAAGGACGATTTAGCAGTTAATATTAGATATGGTGAAAACTTAGCAAATAATTCTAACTATCCAAATTCAAATTCTATACATTATATCATTTCAAAAGCATACAATCAAGCTAAAAATTTATCTATAAACAGCAATATTTATAGTAAAGCTACAATTACAGATTTAATAGCTTATAATATAAATATTGGTAATAATATTAAAAAATTACTTAATATTTAAAGGTGAATAAAATGGTAGACCCTTATGTACATGCGGTTTTGGTTTTGTACGGTGCTGGTAAAGAGATAAATGTAGAAAATTTGAAGAAAGTTTTAGAATCTGCAGGCGTGGCAGTAGATGAAGCTAAAGTAAAGGTGTTGGTAGAAGCTGTATCAAATGTAAATATAGAGGAAGCTATATCTAAATCTAGTCAGGTCGCAGTAGCTCCAGTAGCAGCTCCTACTGAACAGAAGAAAGAAGAAAAGAAAGAAGAGAAAAAACAAGAAGCTGACACTTCTGAAGCATTGGCAGCATTATTTGGTTAGTTTTTTTGGGCCTGTAGCTCAGCCTGGTAGAGCGCCCGGCTCTTAACCGGAAGGTCGGGGGTTCAAATCCCCTCAGGCCCGCTTATGAATATGGAAAATATAGATCAATACATAAAAAATGGAGCTGTATTAACAGAAATATATTTTGATTTTCATAGTTTAGATGAAGAAAAGTTGAAAAATTTAGTAACAGGCTTTGTCAATGATTTAATATCTGATTTATTAAATAAAGGATATATAATTTTTGGTGTTGGTGAAATTGAGCCTGTAGAAAAAAATGGCGAATATTTTTCAACATATGCAAAATTAACTATTTTATTTAAAGATGTATACAAACTTATCTTAACTGTTGGAGAATATAATCCTATAGGAATAGAGATATTAAAGCCAGATCAAATTAATATAGATGTTGGAAATTTTCAAGAATGCTTATTAGATTTGTCTAAAATGATTTATCAAGCAAAATTAGATATGATGTCAGATCAAGCTAGAATGAAACTTAAAGATGTACTCAAATATAGAGAAGAAAAAGGGAAATTAATTAGAAAAAATGTACAAGATAGGAATAAAGGAATTTGATGATGCTATAGGAGGCTTTTTTGACGATGATATTGTTTTAATATCTGGGCCCTCAGGTACTGGAAAGACTATAATTTCATACATATCTAGCATAACTAATATGAGATTAGGACATAAGATTTTGTATATACTATCAGATAATTCAAAATCTATTTTTTGGAAATCTATTAAATTTTTAAACTTTCCATTGGAAAAATATTTAGATAAAAACTTTATGATTATAGAATTTCCAAGTAGTGAACTAGAGCAATTGGTTGATTTCTCTTTTATTGAACAGTTCATACAAGATTACGACATAGATATGATAGTTTTAGATTCTGTAGATTCTCTTATTAATTATTACCCAGATAAATTGCAAAAATTTTTTGAAAACCTAAGAAATGTTGGAAAATTTGTAATATTAGTATCAGAATTTGAAAATATATACAAATATTGTGATGTTGTAATAAAACTAAACTATCATGAAATAAAAGATAGAAAGAAAAAGATATTTGAAGTTTTGAAAGCTAGAGGAAGAAACCATACCACTATAAAGCTAATATTTGATATATATGAAGACGGAATAATGATAAGAACTTTACAATAACTTTTTACAAACTTTATTTATAGGACAAATTTCACATTTCGGGTTCTTTGCTTTACAGATTGTTTGACCTAATGCAACAATCTCTCTATTAAAATCTGGTTTAATCTCATTTGGAACAATTTCATTTATTATTTTATCTGTTTCTTCAACATATTTAGTTTCTAATATTCCAATTCTATTCAATATTCTATGAACATGAACATCAACACCTATATAAGGCATACCAAGCTTAGCTAAAAATACTTTGGCTATTTTTACTCCAACCCCAGGTAATCTCAATAACTCATTTAAAGATGTAGGAATATCATCTAATTTAGAAATTTTTTTGAGATTCATGGCCTTTACTCTATAAAAAGCAACAGGTTTTATCAAGTTTTCTATGGTTTCAACATCTAATAACCTCAATTTCTCTAAACTATCAGCTTTAGATATTAAATTATAGCTTGCTTTGTATGTCACTTCATCTCTCGTTCTACTAGACAAGAAAGTTGTTATAAATTTATTGTATTTATTGTAATCTAAACTTTGAAACTTGTATACAGGTGCATTCAATTTAGCTTTTTTAATATTTTTAATTATATATATAAGATTGCTCTTCATAGAAAATTTTTTTGTTACCATATCTTTCTATAAAAACATGAACATCATAAACAGGTTTATGATAAAATGACTCAAAATAACTATATATTTGTCCATCTAAAGATACATATTTAAATTTTAAAGATATATTAATTAACATATACCCTAATATTAAGCTAAATAGAATATAAAACGAAAATTCAATACTATTCATATCAGCTTAAAATATAATCTTCTATTAGCTTTTCCTTTGTTTTCAAACTTTATTGGAACAATTTCACCTATTTCAGAAGTATTTTTTACATGAGTTCCCCCATCTATTTGAATATCATATTCTCCTATCTTTACAACTCTTAGCAATTCTGTGTCAGGTATTCTAGCTTCAGCTAATTTAATCATATCTTCTTTCAAATCTTCTTTTTTAATAAAAAATATCTCTACATCTATATTTTTCTTTATTATTTCATTAGCTTCTTGAATAGCTTTCATCATTAAATCTTTATCAAAATTTTCTAGATTAAAATCAAATCTGCTATATTCTAAACCTAATTGATTTCCGGTTATTTTAGCACCATATTTTTTGTAAAACACTGCACCAGCTAAAATATGTGCAGCTGTATGGTATCTCATTAAAGTATATCTTCTTTGCCAATCTATCTTTAATGTAACTTCTTGCCCAGGTTGTAAATTTCCATCTACTATATGATAAACTTTTCCATTTTCTTTAAATACATTTGTAACCTTATAATCATCTATATATCCTAAATCATTTGGTTGTCCTCCAGATGTCGGATAGAATATAGTTCTGTCTAAAACAACTCCTTTCGAAATTTCTATTACTTTAGCTTTAGTTTCTTTTAGATATGAATCTTTTAGATATAGCAATTCAGTCATATTTTATAAAAAAGATTTAAAATTTTAAGCAAAATAAAACTTTCTGATGAATAATTCTATATATGCAAAAATCGCCATTCGATTCTATAGTCTGATTTTTATAAGTAAAAGGAGGTGTGATATTTTTTGATATAGCATAATCTGATGCTTCTAATAAAAATAACTTATTTTTAATAAAGATATATTTTTTATTTTCTAACTCTAGTTCAAAACTATAGTATAGAAATATCAGATAAAGAGAATAAGATACAACTATAGATTTTAATATTATCTCTTCTATCATACTGTATATCTGGCTCTATCTCTAATCTCTTTTATTTTTTTTATTATATTAGAGTTAGCTTGATAACCTTCCAAGATTTCATTTTCATAATCAGGTAAATTAGATATACTTACTAATAGATCTGTAGCTTTATCTTCTATCTTGTAGCTATAAAAGCTTAATCCAAAGTCTATAACATAGTGTTTATCTTCTGTTTCTAAAATATTAAAGATAGTTAGATCGTAATGAATTATATTATATGAATGTAGTTTTTTAAGAAAATTTCCTATAAATATAGCTATTTCTTTATTAGGTTTTGGATTTTTGCCTTTTATATATTCCATTTTAAAGCTAAATAAAGATTTTGATATCGGTTTAGGTACATTAAATCCATTTTTGTGCAGTTTATGTAATATATTATATTCTTTAGTTGTTCTAATTTTTCTCAATTTTTGATCTAAACTTTCTTCAATAAAGTCTTTCCTTACTCTATCTTTTATTATTATATCATTCTCTAAATAGATAAAGGCTTCGCTTCCTTTTGCTATTATCATATTTTAAATATTTTTTAAACATTTAAATATATTTTTAAAAAAAGATATTTGTATAAACATGGAACTAGCTCATTATGATTGGAATGAATTAAGAGCTAGAATGCATAGCTCAAAAGAAGAAGAAGTAATAAGAGATTTGCAATATTTATTTTCTGGACAGACAAATCAAGTTAAATTTAATCTCAATCAAAATAATGCTAAAGTAGTTTCTGAATGGGTAAGTAAATATGGCTATTCTAGTGAGATAGTTAAGACATACCAAAATGGAACAGTTGATATAGTAATATCAAGATCTTCTAAAAAATCTCAATTAACTGAACTAGATCAACTTATATCTTCATTGTCAAGTTCTATTTCTGTTAAAGAATCTGTTAGGTCTGAATTATCAGGATTATTAACAGGTAGAAAAGCATCAATAGTTTTAAACTTAAATCAATCAAATGCTGAAAAAGTTAAAGATTTTGCTGAAAGTGTAGGATTAAAAGTTGAAATTTTAAGATCCTATAACAATGGGACTGTAGATATATTAGTATCTAAGAAAGATAGATCTGAAGGATCTGTATTATCTATTCCTTGGTTTGAGGGTAATCAGGATAATAGAAGAATTAATAGTAATAATAAAACAGATAAAAAATATTCATATTATATGAATGCTGAAATAGCTGGATTTCGTATATTGCAAGATATATTACGAACCAATCAAAAGTTTAAAGATTTTTTTGAGCAATTGGATGATTTTGAGAGAAGTCTATTCGTAGGATATGCTATAGGAAGCGCTTTTCGCGGTAGATCTGGCTTTGGTTCGGAGGATTATGAATTAAGAACTTCCAGATCCCAAAGATATTTTACCTCTTATGTTAAAACTAATTTAAATGCTCTGATGGAAAATTTTGAAAGAAGATTAAAACAAGCAGTTAGCAAAGCAGATGAATTTATAGATTTGTTAGATCAAAAGTTCAAACAACAAAATATAACTTTGAAAGGTCAATTAGGTCCAGAATATGAAAAATTCAGAAGAGGTTTAATAGTGATGTTTATGGAATTTGAGATTAAAGATATAACACCATTAGCAAATATAGATATTAATAGATTTTTATCTTGGTCTAATCAGCTAAATGGATATAGAGGCAGGAGACACTCTCCTAAAAGTGTTGTAGATCTATATGAAATTAAGCATTCTGTTTTAAGTAGTTTAATTTTAGGAAAAATGTTTGGGGTAGATCCTAGATTTTACCTAGTAATCGCTGCTCAAGAAAGTAATTTTGACAATTCTATTGTGGGAAAATCAGGAACAGGTCTGGGCCAGCAAACAGCTAATGGTAGCATATTTACAAATTATACAGAAGATTATAAATCAAATTACGGCAAATATATTTCTCCTGTTACTACCAGAGCAATGATGTTTGAAGTTGATTCCGGTTCAAACGGAAGTATATTTATTTCATTTTATGAAATGGCAAAATTGATTCAAGAAAAAAAAGGTTCTTTAGATATATCTAAATATAAGCAATCCACCATTAGAGAAGTGGCAGAAAGATATAATGGGCATCCAGATCACAAAACTAGCTATGGACAATTTGTAGCTGGCTCGGAGCTATGGAAAATTCTAAAATAATGGACTCGAGGGGATTTGAACCCCCAGCCTCCCGCGTGCAAGGCGGGCGCTCTACCGTTGAGCTACGAGCCCTTTATTATTCTAAGAAATTTTTTTAAAAATATCAGCCGCTGTCGGTCTCATCACATTTCAGAGGTTGTTTATATCATCATTATTTTAAAATATTGTTTTTAAATATGATAGATTTATTGCAAAAAATAAATGAATTGCCTTTAGTAACAGGTTTTGAACATCATTTTGTAAATGAGCTACAGCTCATAGTTGAAAGTTTTACAGAGAAAAAGTTTATAAATATAGACAATAATTTACTTCATATAGGCAAAGGAAATATAGTATATGTTGCTCATTATGATGAAATTGGTTTTATAATAGATAATCATTATCATAAAAATATCTATAGAACTATTCCAATGGGATTAACTTCTTGGCAATATGGATATGGTAGAGTATACCAAACAATTTATAAAAATGAAAAAATATATGCAATAGGTAGCAGTCCTATGCCCCATGCAAAACCTGCAGATGAAAGATTATTTTTAGAAGTCTTGTATGATCAAGAATTACCGGCTTTATGGCCATTTTCATTTGAAAATAAGATGATAAAAACTAATTTAGGTTTATATACAAAATCTTTAGATGATAAAGCTGGAGTGGTAGCTATTTTAGAAATACTCAAAGAGAAAGATATTTCAGTGCTTCTAACAGCTGGAGAAGAGCAAGGTACTACAAGATTAGAAAACACTATCAAGTATATTAGCTCTAAGATAAATAATCCTTCATACATTATAATAGATGCAACTTTTAGTTCAGAAGATTATCATGTAGAAAGCGGAATTCCGGATGGAGAAATAGGATATACAGCTATAGAAGGGGGTGGAGTTGGAAATAAAGCTCCAAAAGAATTGATAGATTATGTTAAAAAGTTTACAGATATAGAAATAAAAACAACCACTCGATATGAAGTAACTGATGCTACTACATTTTGGAGAAGAGGTGCTAAAGCTATATCTATACAATATTCATTGAAATATTTACATAGTCCATTAGAGTATATAAGCTTTAAAACTTATGAAAAAATTAAATCTATTATATGATCTTCTAAAATTCCCAATAGTATCTTCTTTGGAAAGATATAGCATAAAGCATTTCGTGAAAATATTACCTTTTGATACTAAGGTTATAGAAGATAATATTATTTATGATACTGGATCAAAAATTGTTCTAGTTGCTCATTATGATAGAATTGGCATAGCTTTAGAAGATTATCTGAATGGTTTTTATTTATATAGAAAAATTGGCATGATAGATCATCTAGATGGAAAAATTGTTCTAGGGTATAAAAATATATATGGCATAATTAGAAAAGATAGAGTAGAAATAGATAAACATCTTGCTAAAAATTATCCAATGGTTGTTTATAGAGAACCTATATTATATGAAGATAATTTATATTCATATGGGATTGATAATAGATTTGGCGTGTATACTGTTCTATCTATAGCTAAAAAATTCGATATTTCATTTGTATTAACAGCTGGAGAAGAAACTGGAACAACTAGACTCAAAAAAACAATCGAATATCTAGGAGAAAGATATTTTATAACAATAGATGCTTGCTATTCTAAAGATGATCCCCATAATTATATAGGAGAAGATGATGTATGCTATAGAGCTATAGAAGGTGGTGGTAAAGGAAATATAGCCCCAACTGAATTAACGAAAATGATGAATATTAAAGAAAAACATACTTGGTCAGAAAATCAAATATCAGATGCTACAACCTTTTATAGATATGGCGCCAAAGCTATAAATATTTGCTATCCTGTTAGATATCTTCATGGGTTAGAGCAAACAAAACTTTCTTATTTAAAAAAGATAGAAAATACAATTAAATCATTGATTAAATAGTTCTTTTACATTAACATTTTGTCTTTCTACTTCTGGAATATTGAAGAATTCCATTTGTCTAAATCCAAACATGTTTGCTACTATCATATATGGAAACTGCTGAACAAATGTATTGTAATCATTAACTGCATCATTATAAAATCTTCTAGAAGCTGCTATTGAATCTTCTATTTCTGTCAATGTTGCTTGAAGCTGTAGGAAATTTTGATTTGCTTTTAATTCTGGATATGCTTCTACTCTTGCTCTTATAATTGCCAGTGCGCCTGATAATTGAGATTCTAGATTTATTTTTTGATTTATATCGTTACTTTTTTCTATTTGCTCTCTTAATCTAGTTACATTTTCTAATACTTCTTTTTCATATTTCATATAGGTTTTTACAGTGCTAACTAGATTAGGAATTAGATCTCTTCTTTTCTTTAGATATACATCTATTGAACTATATGCGTTAAGAACATTATTTCTTTTGTATACTAAGGCGTTATATACGAGAATAAAAAATAATAATAATACGATTGGAACACCTAATAGCATTAATAGAATTAATTCTAATGATATCATATTTATATAAACAAATATTTTAAAAATTTATTTTTAGATCTGTTATTGCAATACTTTTTTGTATAAGGTTTCTGTTAACCTTTTATAGATTCTAATAATCTTTTTATTAGATCAATTTCTTGTCTAACCTGTTGTGCTATATTTTTTTTCATTTTTGTTAAATCATCTGTACTTTTATTATAAAATCTATCCCTATTTTTAATAACAACATGCAGTTCACCTTCTTTTATAGCAATCATTATTTCTCCTTCTTTTTCTCTAAGATCTATTATAGATTGAATGACTGCTGGAGTTAGTATTTTCTTGGCCTTTATTTTATCATTTGTTTGAAGAAAAAAATATGAATTAAATTTACCATTTTCAGTTTTAAATCCTAAAAAATAAGGTATTATCAATAATGCAATGATAAATGCCAATACTAATGTTGCTGCAATCTCATTAACAATTATAGTATACCAGAGTACAAATAATAAATATAGTATAAAAAAAATGAAAACTGCCAAAGAAGGCCTCGGAACTAAAACTATATTAACACCTTGCCCAATAGTTGGAATATCAAAATAATAATAAGTTCCTGATAAAGATAAACGTTCACGTACTTCAGACATTGTTCTGTATTTATTATATATTAAATATTTTTCGTATACAGACAGATCTGCTGATATGAAAGGAACAGATTCAATTTCTCCCTCTAAAATATCTTCCATTTCTATTCTTGATATCCATCTTGTGGAATAGTTTGATGGTTGTTTTAAATTTGAATTTATTAAACCAGAATTAAGAAATTTTTCGGATATTTTATCTTTCTGATCTAATGTAGGTATTGGGTTATAATTTACATCTACTATCTTTTGTATTTCAGATATTTTTGCTTCTTTTATAATTTTATTGATATCAGATAATTTTTTAGCATTATACCTAGTAATAAAAAATTCAATAACAAAAAATAAAAATAATACAATTGGAACGATCAATATCATTAATAGAACTAATTCCGATGATATCATATTTATAAAAGCAAATATTTTAAATTTATTTTTCAAGATGTTTGAGAAATAGGCTTTATCCTTTTTTATTTTTCTTAATACGTTTTTTATTTTTCATAATGCCTTTTTTATTTTCCATAACACCTTTTTTATATAAAGTTTCTTTTAATCTTATAGATTCTAATAATCTTTTTATTAGATCAATTTCTTGTCTGACCTGTTGTGCTATATTTTCTTTCATTTTTGTTAAATCATCTCTATTATTATCTATAAGACTAAGAAGATAACTAAGAAAATAATTAAGTCTATATTCAAACCTATCCCTATTTTTAATAAAAACATGCAGTTGACCTTCTTTTATAGCAATCATTATCTCTCCTTCTTTTTCTCTAAGATCTATTATAGATTGAATAACTGCCGGAGTCAGTATTTTCCTGGCTTTTATTTCATCATTTGTTTTAAGAACAAAATACGAATTAAATTTGATACTTTCAGTTTTAGACCCTTCAAAATAATATGCTATCAATAAAAATACAATATAAATTATTGATATCAATATCGAATCAAAGTCATTTTTATCTACACCGTGCCAAAGAAAGAATAAAGAGATTAGCATAAAAAAAATGAAAACTGCAAAAGGAATCCTGGGAACTAAAACTATATCAACACCATTCTCAATAGTTGGAATATCAAAATAATAATAAGCTCCTGATAAAGATAAACCTTCATGGTGTTGAGATAACATTGGTACATTATAATATCTTGGATATTTTTCGTATACGGACAGATCTGCTGATATGAAAGGAATAGATTCAATTTCTCCCTCTAAAATATCTTCCATTACTATTCCCGATATTTTTGACCTTGTTATTAAACCAGAATTAAGAAATTTTTCTGATATTCTATCTCTCTGATCTAATGTGGGTATTTTAGTATATTTTGCATTCTCTATCTTTTGTATCTCAGATATTTTTGCTTCTTTTATAATTTTGCGGATATCAGATAATTTTTTATTATTGTATATAATAACTTTATCAATATATATAATAACAAAAGATATAATAACAGAAAATACAATTAGAATACTCAATAATGTCAATAGAATTAACTCTAACGATATCATGTCTAACGATACCATATTTATAAAAGTAAATATACTTTAAATTTATTTTTCAAGATGTTTGAAAAATAAGCTTATACTTTTTATTTTTCATAAATAATGCCTTTTTTATATAAAGTTTCTTTTAGTCTTATAGAGTTTAATAATCTTTTTATTAGATCAATTTCCTGTTTAGTATAAACTCTATCCTTATTTTTAATAACAACATGCAGTTGACCTTCTTTTATAGCAATCATTATCTCTCCTTCTTTTTCTCTAAGATCTATTATAGATTGAATAACTGCCGGAGTTAGTATTTTCCTGGCTTTTATTTCATCATTTGTTTTAAGAACAAAATATGAATTAAATTTGACACTTTCAGTTTTAGACCCTCTAAAATATGCTATCAATGAAGATGCGATAAAAAATATTGATACTAATATCTTTACAAAGTCATTTTCATATATACCGCTCCAAAGAAAGAATAAAAAGATTAGCATGAAAAAAATGAAAACTGCAAAAGGAATCCTGGGAACTAAAACTATATCAACACCTTTTTCAATAGTCGGAATATCAAAATAATAATAAGTTCCTGATAAAGATAAATCTTCACGTACTTCATACATTCTCGTCTGTCTATTATATGTTGAATATTTTTTATATACAAACAAATCTGCTGATATGAAAGGAACAGATTCAATTTCTCCTTCTAAAACATCTTCTATTTCTATTCTTGATATTCCTGACATTTCTATTAAATCAGAATTAAGAAATTTTTTGGATATTTTATCTTTCTGATCTGGTGTGGGTATTGGGGTATACTTTACATTTTCTATCTTTTGTATCTCAGATAATTCTTTAGATCTATCCATATTTAAACTTTTTTCAAATAGATATTGTAAACTTTATTAAAAAGTGTTGGTGGTTTATTATACAGATTATCAGCTTGTTTGCTAAATCTTTTATATGAATAAACTCGTACAATGTTTGTTCCATAAATATTATTTAAAACTTTTTAAAATAATCTTAAAACAAAAAAGATATTTTTTAAAAAAGTGTTTATAAATTATAAAAAGATGAAAAAAGCTCTAATAATAGCAGAAGGTTCAATAGGATTGCCAGTATTGCATGAAGGATACTACTATATAGATCCAGTTTATTGGAATGTTATAGATGCTCTAGAAATTGCATTGGAATTAAAAAAATCAGGATTTAAACCTAAAATACTTTTTTATGCAGAGATTTCTGTAGATAGAAATGAATATAATCGACCTGATAATTTAATACTAACTTTTGATAATCCATATTTAACTATAAATAAGTCATTTTTTGATATTTATTTTGGCTATTTGAAATTAGCACCTATAGTATATGCAAATTTTGATCAGCAAGATCCAGTAAAAAGATACATTGCAAGTGGTTTAGTGCAGAGAGTAGAAAAAGTTAGTTTAGAAGCATCTGAAAAATATGGAATTAGTATTGGAGATAGCTCTGAAACAGCTATAAAAAAGATCATAATTGAAATTATGAAACATAAAGAAATTGAATATGAAATAAGAGTAGTGCCAAACATGACAGATCTAAATAATATATTTAGTCATATTTTATTGTCAAATAATCCAATTCAAGCTTTAAGAGATGAGTTTAGTGAACTGGTTAAATTTATGAATCTTTTTAGACAAAGAGCATATAATATGGAAGCATTTCCTGTTATATTTGATTATGTAGGACACACCAATTCAGCAATTGTTTATTATCTGAATAGAGATGGCATAAGAGTATCTTATAGATTAGTTGATGGGATTGAGTATTTACCAAAGGAAAAAATATCAATACAGCAATTTCTTGAAAAAGCAACACCTGTTTCATTTAAATATCCTATCATGCATTTTCAATCTGGTTATCCTATAGCACTTATAGATTACAGAGATCTTGAATCATGGTATCAAGCTAATGTAGAAGAATTAAGAAATTACAAGATGCTGATCTTTGTAGAAGGCCATAAAGAATATCCTACAAATCCTAACACTGCTGGCATGAGAGAAGCTGTATTGGCAAAAATGGCAAATGATGCAAATACGAAATTTGTAAGACATATATCTGAAAAACCACTTAAGATAAAAGGTAATTTATAAATAAAGTTTTATTTAATATATATGGCAAAAATGAGTATTATATACTCTATAAATGCTGAGCAAGATAATTTAAAACAAATATTTGAAGAGCTAAAAAACATTGGAGCTAAAGATCTTAGATATATAGAAGTAGGATTTGGTATAAAAAAAATAGAAGCTTTATTTGTAGTAGATGAAAATCAATCATTAGATGATCTTGAAAATAAAATAAGCTCTATAAATGGAGTTAATTCTATAGATATAGTTGAAATGAATAGAATGGGATAAAATGATAATAGCTGAAGGAAAAGTTGATTTTCCAATAATAGACAAAGATAAATGCTTTATTTCATCTAGCATAATGAATGTTATAGACGCTATTAGATTTTCCTATGAACCTATAAGAAGGAATAGAAGAAGTTTAATTATACTTGTCAATGATGATGCTTTAGATCAAAATCAATATTCAGTACCTAGAACATTAGAAGAATATTTTCAAAGATTATATTCAACTAAAAGAAATGAGTTTGAATATTGGTATAAAGTAGGTCTTGAAATTTTAAATTTAAATCCAGAAGAATTCTCTCCAATAACTATTGATAAAGAAGAGAAAAGAAAAATAAAAATAGCTACTTTAGGTTATTATATAACTCATGGTTTAGCTTATAAAGCTGAAAATTTTAGGAATGGATATCTAACATCAGCCATGTTTCAAAGAGTTATAAAAAATAAGCATCCATACTCAGAGTTGTTTGAAGGTTATAGCTCAGCTCAAGTAGCTGAAAAAGTAGCGAGAATTATTTTAGATATACTAAGAGAAGAATATAAAGTTAAATTGGATCATTTGCCAAATGTACAAATAAAAACACTTCCGTTATCTTCAGACCCAATTTATCTAGATCTTGGACAAGAGCCTTTTAAAACACTTAATGATAGATTATATCATATTTTGCAGTTTATAAATAATTTGAATAAAATAGCAGGAGTTCAAGAAGAATATAAGTTTACAGGATTTCCATTTATATTTAATTATAATGGCTTTTTGAATTCATCAAATCTATTGGATAGAAATAAGAAAGGAATTAGATTGAGAATAGGATTCAGAGGTGGGGTTCCTTTATATGTTTATGACTTGAGCATGGAAGAGATACAACCTATAATAGCCAAAGGATTGTATCCAAAATATCCATTATTAGGAATAATGCAAAGTTTTCCATTTGATATCAATACAGCTGACATTATAGATCCAAAAAGATTTGAGGCAATACTTGAGAGAACTAGAACCTTTTTATCAACTGTTTCAGAGATGGCATTTGTGGAAGGAGAAGATATAGAAGGTGGTGTAAATGCTGCTACAGGTGGATTTAATGAAAGGATATTAAAATATTTTGCAGATACTGATGAAATAGAATATATAAGAGTATATTCTCATAGAAGAGAAGAAGTAGAAAAAGAATTCTTAAGAAGAATAAGTTATTTAAGAAAATTACCTTCTTTAGAAGTATATCTGGGAGAACTTGTTATGGCCATGAAAAACTACCCATATGTCAAAATATGAAATAGAAGAAATTGTAAAAGAAGAAAATTGGAGAAAAGTTTTAATAGATTTAGTTATAAAGAATAGTTTAAATCCTTGGGATTTAGATTTAAATGTTTTAATTGAAAAGCTTAAAGAAAAAATACAATCAGGGGATTTAAAACTTACTTCAGACTTGATATTAGCTTATGCTATTATACTGAAATTTAAGTCTTTGTTAATTGACTTAGAGGAGCATTATGAAGTCAATTATGATAAAGTTAATTTTAAAAGACCTGCTAGAAAGTTAAGAGTAACTTTGAAACAACTTATAAAAGTAATAAAAAAATACATAAAGAAATCTAGAAATAGAACCATAAAACAAAATAATATAGAACACATGCCTGAAGTAACTTTAGATACAGAGATCTTTATAGAACCAGAAGATTTCAAGACAAAATTAGAAGAGTTTCTAAGCATGATTGATGAAAAAAAATTGCTATCTGAATTGCCTGGGAATAGATTAATGAATTTTTACTACATTTTAATCTTATCAAATGAAGGCAAGATTTCATTCAATCAGTCTAAACCATTTGATGATATTGAGGTGATTAGAAATGGAGAAAATAATTGAAGGTTTATTGTTCCTAAAGCCTGAGGGATTAAAACTTGATCAGATAAAAGAATTAGGGTTTCAACCAGAAGAATTATTAAATAAATTGAATGAATTATATAAAGATACAGTATTAATGTTTGAGATTAGAGGCGGATATTTAGTTATGGATATAAAACCAGATTATATACCTGAAATAAGCAAATATTACGAGAAGAAAGATTTAACTGATAAACAAATTAAAATTCTAGGATTATTAAAAATTAATAAAAAAATTTCCAAATCTGAAATATTAAAGAAAATAGATAAGAATGAATTATTAGATTTATATAATAGAAATTTTATAATTTTCGAAAAGATAGAAAAAAAAGAATATGTAAAATTAGGTCCAAAATATTTTGAGTATTTTAAAGATGTATAGATACATAGATCATACTGCTGATATTGGAATAGAGGTAGAAGCCAATTCTTTGGAACAATTAGTAACAGAATATCTAGAAGCTTTGATTAAATATAATTGGTGTTTTGGAAAATATTCTTCAAATTCTATAAAAATTTGTATAGAAGATAAATATCCTGAGACATTTTTTGTAAATCTTACAAACACTTTAATTTCTGAATCTGAAATAAGAGGAGCTTGTTATACAAACTTTATCATTTATAGTATTGATAAGTGGTTTGTAAATTTTACAGTTTTTTATTTAGAAAAAAGTAAAAATTCTATAAAATCTGCTAATTTTTGGAATTTTTATTATGAAGATTATAAGCTAAGAATCTTTTTAGATATCTAAAATCTCAACTTTCTTAGTTATTATTAAATCTCTCTCGTATCTAATTCCAAAGCTAGAGTAAAAAGCTGGTTCTATAGTGATTGCAACATCTTTTAGAATATGCTTAGAATTTTTTCTAATCTCCGGAAATTCGTGTATATCAAGTCCAATTCCATGTCCTATAGAATGTGGCGGTAATTTTTTGCCATATTTTTTAGAATATATTTCATCAAGATCTTTAGCTTCCATGCCAGAATAAATCTTTTCAACAAAAAAATCAAAATAAGCTTTTACTTTATTGTAATATTCTAACTGTGAGGGTTTTGGATTTATTAAAACCATATCAGTTATGTCAGATTTATATCTCTCATATTCAACACCAAAATCTATCAATGCTACACTATCTATTATAGAATTATCTGCAAAATGATGTGGTTCTTTTGCATTTTTCCAATTTGCAACAATAGGATCAAACGCTGGCTTAAGATTTTTTTCATATATTTTTTTCATTATTATAGAATATAACTCTATTTCTCTTATAGGTTTTTTAATTTCTTCTTTAATTTCTTGCAATATTTCCAAAGCAAATTTATTAGCTTTTCTTATGTAACTTAATTCCTTTTGATTTTTTTTCATTCTTATTTCCAAAAGTTTTTCACTAATATCTATTATTTTAGCTTTTTTAGATAGCATTGAATAAGTTCTTGCTTTTAAATCACTTATTGGCACTTCAATCTTTGAAGGTATATCATTATACAATTCTTGTATGTTTTTTATCGGCAATTTATATCTTCTAGCTCTTTTATAGTTGATTGGAAAAGTATATAATGTTTTATTATAATACCCACAATAATCTAAATCGATTCCAGTGAAATACAACATATTGGAAGATGGTTTATCATACGAGAATAACACTCTTTCCATATGTAAAGAAAAATATTTTAAAATCTTCTTATAATAAATATGATTAATATTGAAATCAAATCTAGCAAAGATATTAAAATACCTCAAGATGTTTTTTCTCAAATAATCGGACAGGATAAAGCTGTTTTATATGCAAAAATTGCAGCTAAACAAAGGAGACATTTATTATTAGCCGGACCGCCTGGAGTTGGAAAAAGTTTAATAGCAAAAGCAATAGCTACAATATTGCCTAAACCTAGTGAACAAATATCTGTTTTACCTAATCATCAAAGACCTGAAAGACCTATATTATTAATCGAAAGAGATATTGAGAAAAAGAGTTATCCAATTATAAAAAAGATGGAGTTTCAGGACTTACCTTTAGATGTTGCTGTACAATTAGGAGTTAAATGCAGAGAATGTGGAAAACTATCTAAGCCTAGTTTAGAATTTTGTCCTTATTGTGGAGTTAGAAAATATAGAAGTTTGGTATCAGACATAGTTCCTATAGAGAAAAAGGTTAAGAAGATTATAACTAGAGAGAAAGAGATCCATGAATATTATATTGAAAACGATGAAGTATATGTTTCAATTAAGCCTTTAGATGATTCACCAAATAGATCAAAAAAGATTTTAGTTCCATTCAATAGATCTACATTTGTTCAATTAGTAGGATATAATGAAGCTGAATTACTTGGTGATGTTGAGCATGATCCATATGGTGGATATACTGAATATGGAGTCCCTCCTCATCAAAGAGTAGTTGCCGGAGCTGTTCATGAAGCTCATCAAGGAGTTTTGTATATAGATGAATTATCAGTTTTATCTCCATATTTGCAGAGAGCTTTATTAACAGCAATGCAAGAAAAGAAATATTCTATATCTGGAAAAAATGCTACTAGCACTGGAGCCATAGTTAAAGTAGAAGATGTACCATGTGATTTTGTATTAGTAGGGGCAATTAATGTATTAGATATTGAAAATATTCACCCGGCATTGAGAAACAGAATTATAGGAAACGGATATGAAGTTCTTCTAAAAACATGGATGGAATATACGCCAGAGAATGTATTTAAAATTTATCAGTTTGTTGCTCAAGAGATAGAAAAAGATGGAAAAATCCCACATGCAAATGTAAATGCATTAAATTATTTTGTAAAAATAGCAGTAAGAATGGCCAGGGAATATGATGGTGTTAGAGGTCTAACTTTAAGATTGAGAAAACTAGGCGGCATAGTTAGAACTGCTGGTGATTTAGCAATATTAGAAGGTGCAGATATGATAGAAGAAAAGCATGCAAAAGAAGCTGATGTAATGAGTAGATCTATTGAAGAACAATTATCTGAAATGAGCGGAGGCAATTGGTGGGTACAAAGTAATCTAGATAGAGGAACTGCCAGAGTTAAAAGAATAGATATAAGATGATAAAGTATATTTGGTTTATATTATTGACCAATTATGCAATTTACTTATTTATACTAAATTATGGTCATTATTTAGCATTCTATAAAGACGGAAAGCTACTTTTAGATATGAACTTTTCTGCAATTTATATTTTGCCTGAAAGAAAGATGTATGAAGGATTTATAGATAAATGCCCTAGATTTATAGAAGTGCACTCTCAATCTGGATATAAATATCTTCTAGTAAAGTGTTTATAGAAATAAAGATACCGCTAGATAAAGCAATTAGAGATGCTTTAGTGATATATGAGGAGCTGAAAATAGAAATGGATGAAAATTATCTTTATATAAGATTTGAAGCAGAAGATGCAACTAAAGCAAGACAAATAATTAATACTGTCTTTAGAATCTTACAAACAATAGAAAAAATTAAAAATTTATAAGATATATTATGAAGGATAATTTTGAGTATAACCTTTCTGAGAAAGCAAAAATAATATGGTTCATCAAACTATTTGGAAAATTTGTTTTAGCTGGATTGTTATTAATAATATTAGGAATTATAGTTTCGATAATTTATCTTCCTATTGATATTTTTAACTATGTATTCGTATTTATATTCCTTTTTATAGTAGGAACATTATTGGCTATTGTTTATATTCATTTATACCATAAAAATTATAAATATATTTTTAAGGAAAAGGAGTTTGTTATAGAGTATGGAATTATATTTAAGACTCGTGTAATAATACCTTACCAGAAGGTTCAGAATGTAAACATATACTATGATCCTTTGCATAAATTGCTTGGAACTGCAAAAGTAATTATTAACACAGCTGCAACAGATGTAAGTTTATCCGAATATGTACTAGAAGCTATAGATTACCCTGATGAATTAGTTAGATATATTATGGATAAGGTTGAGGGCAATAAACATTACAAAAGAAGATTGGCCGAATGATTAGATATTATAAATACATATTCATCTAAACTTTTAGAATAGCTTCTTAACCTTCGATAGTCAAGTATTTTAAAATCTCGGATATATTTAGAGATTTGATTTTTTCCGTCCTCTAAAGGATTTTTAGAATCTACAAACAGGTATGTATGAATATAAGCTTCTTGATTTATGCACTTTAGATATTCTATTCCGCCCATAGGCATTGGCATTATAATTCTATCAGCTTTCATCATATTTTTACAAAAATCTCCTAGAATAACTTCAACATCAACTTTGTTAATTTTTATATTTTCTAAAAAATATTTGTAAGCAGTTTCATTTATTTCAATTCCAATAACTTTATTCATAGGAAATTTTTTCTTTATTAATATTGGATAAGGACCTACTCCAGCAAAACCAACTAAAACGGTTTCTCCTTGCTTTATATATTCTAATGTTTTAGATCTATCATATGCCATTCTAGGAGAATAAAAAACTTTTTTTACATCTAATTTTAGAGTTATTCCGTTTTCTTTTGTTATAGTTTCAGATATATCTTCCCCGTATATCAATTCAAGATCTCTTAATCTGTATTCACCATACACAGGATTTTTTCTATAAACTGTTTTTACTCTAGGATGCTGCTCTATTATAGATTTTGCTATTTCATTAGCTTTATCCATGTATTCATCTGGTATATAAACTAAAGCTATATGCCCTATTATATCGTATGAAGATATTGGTATATTCAATTTTTTGCTTAATTTCATATTCAGCGTCAAATCAATTCATCATTCAATCAGAACCTCAAATTTTCATCATTATTTTTGATAATCATTTTTAAGATTTATCTCTTTTATAACTTTATAGCTTCTTCCAGGGATAATTGTTTGAAATAACTTTATAGTTTTAACTAACATTTCATAACCTTGAAATTCGTATTTAGTACAATCTATATTCTCTCCTCTAGCTATTGTTAGATGTAAAATATCATTTTTTTGAAGTTTAAAATTGTTAATCACATCTGTAATTACCCTTACCCAAACGACTCTTGCACTATAAGGATTTGGAAATCCACTTACTTCTCTGAATTTAGCTATAAATGGTGGTTTATTGCTAAAATAGTTTGTTATATAATTCATATCTGGCAACTTTGAACCAAAGAAAGATAAAGTTACATGAAAAAATCTAGAAATTCTATAGTTTGATAATTTTTCAATTAAGTCTTTGAATGGTTCTCTAGGCACTTCAAATGCTAAAAAATATCTCATAATTTAAAAATTATATTTTAAATATGAAAGTTATAGTGGCTGAAAAACCAAATGTAGCTAGAAAAATAGCTCAAATATTTGATAATATTAAACAAATAAAATTTAGGAATATTAGTTATTTTCAAAATTCAGAAATCACTATAATTTCAGCGGTTGGTCATTTATATGGTTTAGATAGTGATAAACCAGGGTTTCCTGTATTTGATATAAAATGGAAACCATATTATGAAATTTCTAAAGATATGGAGTATACTAAAGATTATGTAGATTTAGCAAAAAGTATTAAACCTGATGAAGTAATAATAGCAACAGATTTTGATATAGAAGGTTCATTAATAGGGTATAATTTAGTTAGGTTCGCTTTAAACAAAGCTAAAAATATATATAGAATGAAATTCTCTTCTATAGTTCCAAAAGAATTAATGAAAGCATATAATAATTTGATAGAATTTGATTATAATAATGCTATAGCTGGAGAGACAAGACATATATTAGATTGGTATTATGGAATTAACTTATCTAGAGCTTTGATGGATGCTTTAAAAAAAGCAGGAGCTAAAAATGTTCTTAGCATAGGAAGAGTTCAAGGACCAACTTTATCTCTAGTACTAAATAGGGAAATTTCAATTATGAATTTCAAACCTGAAGAATATTTCAGTATACAATTAGAGATAGAAGATGTAATATTTAAACATCCAAAAGCTTTCAAATCCAAACTAGAAGCTGAAGCTTATATAAAACAATTGCCAGATAAGATTTCAATAAGAGAAGAAAAAACTCAACAAAAAGTAGTTTTTACACCATTTGATTTAACAACTTTGTTAACAGAGGCATATAGAATACATAAAATTTCTCCAAATGAAACAATGAAGATTTCTCAAAAGTTATATGAAGATGGATTAATAAGTTATCCAAGAACATCTTCACAAAAATATCCTCAAAATTTACCAATTGATAGTATATTAAAAAATTTAAAAATACATAAAGAATATAGTTCAAAGTTAATAGGAAATTATACTGTGCATCAAGGTAAAAAAGATGATCCTGCACATCCAGCTATTTATCCAACAGGTTTTTACAGAGAATTAGATGAAAAATCTTTTAAGATATATGATTTAATAGTTAGAAGATTTTTAGCAGCATTATCTAAACCATTAGTAATAGAAAAAACTAAATTGTATGCAGGAGAATTTATAGCTACTGGAGAAAAGATTGTAGAAAAAGGCGGTTACGAAATATATCCATATGTTAATATAGAAAAAGAATTACCTAAATTTGATGAAAATGAATACTCTTTTCAGGTAAAAACTAAAAAATCTAAAACTCAACCACCTCATAGATATAATGAAGCTAGTTTAATAAAAGAATTAGAAAAAAGAGAACTAGGTACAAAAGCCACTAGACCTATCATAATAAACACCTTGTTTAATAGATCTTATTTCATTAAGAAAAAATCTCAAATAGTTCCAACTCAACTTGGATTTGCTATTAAAGAGATTTTAGATGAATACTTGCCTGAAATAACAAGTGAAGACTTAACTAGAGAGATAGAGAAAAAGTTAGAACTTTTGCAAGAAGGTAAAATTTCCAAAGAAGAAATACTTGAACAAAATAAAGAAATTATATCAGAAATAATTGAAAAATTTATGAAAAGAGAAGATGAAATTGGAAAAAAACTGTTAGAAAAAATTAAAAAGATAACATAATAATTATGGTTATATTAGATACAAGTGTTATAATAAATCAAGACGAAAGAGTAAAAAATTATGAAAAAATTCATATAATAAAAGATACTATTATAGAATTAAAAAATCTATGTGACTTAGGTAAGAAAGAAGGTTATGTAGGGTTTGAATTTTTACAAAAGATAAATCCTATAATAATTCCAACTGAAAATGTAAAAAATGTAGATTTAGCTATAATTGAAGTTGCTAAAGCTAGAAATCTTACCTTAATTACTGCAGATAGAGTTCAACATATAACTGCTTTATCTATGGGTGTTAATTCGGTTCTTTTAACTAAATTTCAGGATTTGGAATTCAAAAAATATTTCAATGAATTAACTACATCCATACATATAAGAGAAAACTCTTACATATATAGAAAAGTTGGAACTCCTGGAAATTGGAAATTAGAGAAATTAGATGTATATATAGATTCTAATAAGATGGCATCTTTAATAGAAAATATTGAGCTTTATAGAAGAGCTAAAGGTATATATTACGATATATATAAACCAGATGCAAAAGTTATACAGATTGATGAATATAGAGTTGTAATAACTTCATCACCATTTTCAAAATATTCTGAAATAACAGTAGTAAGACCAATAAAGCAATTAGATCTTAATCATTATCTAACAGAATCTATAAGAAGAAGACTAGAAGAGAATCCTGCTGGAATATTGATAGCAGGGCCTCCAGGATCTGGAAAAACAACATTTGCAAATGCTTTGGCTCAGCATTATATAAAGAAAGGCAAAATAGTAAAAACGTTAGAAGAACCAAAAGACATGACAGTTGGAGAAACAGCAAATCAATATGGAAAATTAGAAGGATCATATGAAAACACTAAGGATATTCTACTTTTGACTAGACCAGATTATGTATTTTTTGATGAAATTAGAAAAATAGAAGATTTTAATACATATATTGACTTAAGATTATCTGGAATTGGAATGGTCGGAATTATCCATGCAAATATGGCTATAGATGCAATAGCTAGATTTGTAAATAGAGCTGAATTAGGAATGTTGCCTCATATAATAGATACAGTAATATTTATAAAAGATGGAAAGATAAACGAGATTTTGACTCTTAGTCAAGCTGTTAAAGTTCCAACAGGAATGTTTGAAAGAGATTTAGCCAGACCTGTAGTTGAAATTAGACAAAATGGAATCTTAAGATATGAAATATACAAATTTGGAGAAGAAACTATAATATATGATCTATTTGCTGAAATAAATAAGCTTGGTATAAAATATGAAATAGTTAATGTTAATGGAGAGCAATATATTAAAGTATCTAGAAAAGATTTCAAAAAGTATAAAAATCTTTTAAAGAAGTATAAAATTATATATGATTGAATTAAGAGATTATCAAAAATCTATTGCAAAGACCGCTTTATTTTATAATACATTAATTGTTTTGCCGACAGGCCTGGGAAAGACGCATATAGCTTTTTATATAATGCAAAGATATAGAACTGGATTATTTTTAGCACCTACTAAACCTCTTGTAATTCAACAAGCAGAAGTTTTTAAACAATATAAAAATGATTTAGAAATAGCTACTGGTGATTCAAAAAGAGAGTATAAATCTAGTTATATATTTGCCACTCCCCAAACCATAGTAAATGATTTGGATATTTTACCTAAAGATAGATTTGATATAATTATATTTGATGAAGCTCATAGAGCAGTAGGTGATTATGCATATGTTAAAATATCTAAATATTTTGAACCTAAAAGAATATTAGGATTGACTGCATCACCTGGATCAGATTTAGAAAAGATAAGAGAAATTATAACTAATCTGAAAATACAAAAAATTGAATACAGAACTGAAGATGACCCAGATATTGTGAAATATATACATAAAAAAGATGTTTATTATATATATGTAAATTTGTCTAAAGAGTATATTGACATTATAGAAAAAATAAAGCTTAATGCAAATAAATACTTAAAAATTTTAGAAGAAAATAAAATTCCAAAACCTACAAAGTCTAATTTAGATAGAATAGCTGATTTAATACAGAAATATAATAAAAATATTTTTCAAAGTTATGCAGCATACCTAACATATTCTCATATATTAGAGCTTTTGCAAACTCAAAGTGTTAAAGCTACTGTAGCATATCTTAATGAATTGTTTAATGGAAATTATGTAGAGAGAAAAGTTTTCAATGAAGTTTATCCTATATTAAAAGACTTAGAAATTGAACATCCAAAGATGGACAAGCTTATTGAATTGGTTAAAAATCTAACTTCAAAAACTATTATTTTTTCTCAATATAAAGTTCAAATAGATTATATAGAAGAAAAATTAAAATCAATTGGATTAAATGTAGCTAAATTTGTAGGTAAAAAAAGTATGAATAGAAAAATGCAACAAGAAATCATTGATAAATTCAAAAATGATGAAATTCGTATATTAATATCTTCAAGTGTTGGTGAAGAAGGTTTAGACATACCAAATGCAGATAATGTTATATTTTATGAGCCAATTCCAAGTGCGATTAGAACTATACAAAGAAAAGGTAGAACAGCTAGATTCAAAGATGGTAGAATATATATATTGGTAACAAGAAATACTATGGATTACTACAATCTAATAGCATCTAGAAAAAAAGAGATAAAAATGTATAATATTTTGAAAAATTTTAAAATAGGATTAAGCGCTGGGGGTGGGATTTGAACCCACGAACCCTTTCGGGAAGTAGCTTAGCAGGCTACCGCCTTAACCTGGCTTGGCTACCCCAGCTAATTTCTAGATTTATTTTTTAAATTTATCTCTAATCTTCTTAATGTATCCAAGTATCCTGCTCTCGGATCTTTAGGAGGTAATCCTCTAGAACCTGAAGCTCTTAAACGTCTTTTTGGAACTGTTTCATTACCATACTGAGTTCTTATATATGCTATATTATAAGTAGGTATAACATATCCATATGAACTCATATGGCTAACTTTATTTATTGTAGAGAATGATAATGGATATCTATTAATAATAGTAGATATTCCAGGTATGAAATTTATACCTGGAAATAGCAATGTCCATAAATTAAATGTTTGAGAAATATCTAATTGATAAGCGCTCTCTGGTCTATAATACTCTAGATCAGATAATAGTTCTCTTCTTCTAGTCCAAATGTTGTAATTGAGGTTATATCTTTCAAATCTTGTATGATTATGATAATATAATCTCCTATACATTTCTATTATTGTTAATCTACCACTTGCTTGATCTATATGGCCATATCCTGGTAAATCCCAATAAGCACCTACAGATGATGATAACCATTCATGATAAAAATACGAAGGTCTATAGGCCAGTAATCTCTCTTCAAAATCGGAGATATTCATTCCTTCAATTTTCCTTCTAAATAATAAATTAGCTTTATAATTAACAAGGTTTTGATATCTAGCTAATCTTTCTGGATTTCTACTCAATGCAAATGCAAATAAGCTACCTAGTGGAAGATTAATTAGTGGATAGAAAATTGTATTTAATACATTTGATCCATAATAAACGTTCATTAGATTAGGTGGTGTTGGAAGTAAATATTCCTTAAGATGAAGCCATGCCAAAGCTGGGTTTGGAAATATGTTAGCGTATCTAGGAGATGGCATTCCTTTTGATACATAAATGCTATGTACATTATATTTATATCTATCAAAAATAGGCAATGGCGTATCTAGAACAGATGTTGTTTTGAAAGATTTATAAAATCCTCTATAAAGCATTGATATTGGATGTAATAATAAATATCCTTCGATAGAAGCTCTTTGCAAATTCAAATCTCTGAAATTAGATATTGATATAGGTTTTATAGCAGAATTATAAAATACGTCAAGATAACGAATAAATGATGGCATACTGAGATATCTTCTTCTATTTATCCAAGCTTCAAATTCTGAATCTAATCTACCACTTTCAATTTCATATTCTAACTTACTTGAATCAATAGGTCTATAAACATCTTTTATAGTTAAAGAATATAATGGGTGTATAATTGGACTAGATCTTTTCTTTATAATCTCAAAATAAGATTTATTTCTAGTCTTGTCATCAGGATTAATTGATTGTGGTGTTATAGCAAATAACATAGTATATGGATAATATGGATAGAAAAGACCTGATCCTGCGTGGAATGTAGGAGCTATGTCAGATCCTCTAAATGATCCAAAATCTCCCCAAACACCTTTAGCAGATCGAACATTCATAAGCCAACTATTCATAAAATATCCCCTTATATATTTCTCTTCTGACTCTACTATATTAACTATAGATCTGGTTATCTCAGAATTTGCTATTGCAAGCTGTTTCTCTATATTTTGTCTATCTTTTACATTTTTTAAAGATAAATACATTTCACTTGTTTTAGAAGAATTTAATTTTTCTAAATTCTGAATTAGATTGTATAATTTATGTCTTGTAATAAATGCTGTTGAAATATCGGCAATATTTTGATTTATATGATTTAAATCTTCTCTAAGTAAGTTTAAGTATATTAATTTACCACCAATATCTCTCAATAGTTTATTGTTTAATGGATCTAAATATTGTCGATTTACAAGTCTTTCTCCTAAAGATGTTATTTCACTATCTAGTTGACCTCTCAATGCCTTTATATCAATAATCATCAGATATACGTTTTTAGGATCAACATTCTTAGGCAAATACGAAGATAATAATTTAATCACAGTTTCCTGATCGTTTAGATCCACTGAAGCATCTTGTAAGTTTTGTATTAATAAATTAAGATCTATTTTAAGGTAATTATTTGCATATCTTAATATCAATTTCTCAGCATCATCTAAACTTTCAAGAAGTTTATCATTGATGGAAGCAGTTAGTTGATTTATTTTTGAATTGATATCTATAATTTTCTTTACTTGATTTTGAATACTTGACGAAGAAACATTTAACCCAAGTTTATTTATTAAAAGGTTAGATATCTGACTAGGACGAAGATTTGGATCAGATTTAATTATACTACTTAAATGAATTGCTACTAGCTCACGATCTACATTTAGAATTGTAGCTATTTCAGTTATCAAATTATACTCTTCCAATACATATGATATAATTTGATTTGTTATTTGGTCTATTTCATTAGTAGAATCTTGCGATATTTTTACCAAATTTGGAGAAGCATTAATAGACGCTCGAATTTGTTCTACATATGTTTCAGCCTTAAATGCTATTTTAGCATTGTTACGAGCTTGTAAACTAAATAACTGACTTATCAATGGATAATAATGCTGTAACATTCCTGTAGTATGTCCAAATTTTTCAGCAAAATCTAGATATGGAGATGCTTGCATTGCATAATAAATAGTATTAAGGTAAATATTTGTATTCCAAACTGTTACTGCAAAATCTTTGAATCTATCAAAAATTCCAAATCCTACTTCTCCATCACTAGGTTTCAATTCTCTTTTTAAACTCATATATTGAGATGCAACATTAGATGGAGAATTTCCTACTAATAATCCTCTATTAACAGCTTTTCTTACATCTATATCTTGAATATTTATCTCTCCAATAATACCTAATATACCTAGTATTCTAATATCGTTTGTATTTTTATTTATCATTTCTAATATTTTTATATGGTCAATCTTTTGCAGACGATCTATTATAGATTTTATTCTAGGATCAGAATTTTGTTGAATAATCAGTCGTTGAGCTATATAAATTTTCACAATAGTTGCTTCAAAAGAAGTATCTAGTTTATCCAACATTTGAGATAAAATTTCAGGATTTTCCAAATCTTTATAGAACTTTGGTATTTTTATTTTTAACTTTGATAAGCTATAATTTAATAAAGGATTTATATTATAAGATAAAGATTTATATAATGCATAAGCTATATCTTCTTCAGAGCGATCAGTATATCTTTTAAGTAATGGGACCAAGTTATCTCCTAATCTTGAAAGCAATATAGATAATTCTTTTTCAATGTTACTATTTTGATATTTAACATCATAATATCCTTTTATTGGATCATATCTCATGGCCACTAAAGAGATTGGTCTATCTACAGAAGATAGAGGAATTCTCTCTATAGATTTTTCAAAGTATCTTTCAGTCAATTCTCTACTTATTCTTCCAAACATATCTTTTTTAATTAATCCTTGGGCTCTCTCTAAAAATGGTCTAAATATTATTTCATCATCTCTAATAACTACATTTACATAATCATATAGTCCAGAAACATTTACAGACATGCCTCGCAATGGATTAATTTGAATTCTAATAGTTTTATCACCTTTATTATCATTGCTTTTGCTATCTTCGTTTTTAATATCTAATTGAATTGGTTTATCTCCACTAATAATCTGTTCTACCTGTTTTGCAGATAGATCATAAATAGATATTGTAGGTTTACTATCTAATGAATATTCGTATTGCATAACTTTATTTACCCAATTTGTTGCTACTAAAAATGCTCCTATATAGTGAGCTAAGTATTCTTCATTATATTTAGCTTTTTGTGTTCTAGGATCTACAGATAAAATTGCTTTTTCTAACTCTTCATTAAATATAGATTCTCTAGAAAGAGCTCTTTCTTCACTTTCTGTTAAAGGATAAGCTCCTTTATTTTGTCTTAGATATATTTGTGATTGAACTGATCTTTCAGATGCATTCATATTTAAAAAATCTACTAGGCTTAATATAGGAACTTCTCTTCTTTTAACAATTGAAGCATCTTCATCAAACCCTTTAGCATCTGCTAATCTTGTTGTAGAAACAAACAAGTCTTGCCTATCTGCAAATATAAATCTTATTGGCTGTTTAAGACTATCAGCTGAAATGTTATGTTCAAATTCAATTTTATAATCTTTTTCGTGATTTATCATATATTCAATATAAGTATCTCTGTCTCTAATTTCAGAAAGACATAACTCTAGAGATTTCTTTAGATCTATATAATCTTTTAATCCGCTAATAATTGCATTATTTATTTCATCATTATTTTGACCTTTATTATCTTCAGTTATTAGATTAGTTCTGAAATAATGTATTAAAGCAGGATCTTGATCTACACCTAAATTTTTTAGCAATTTTTCTCCTTTATCAGAATGAAAATCCCATATTCTTCGGATTAAGTCTTTATTTTCAGCTTCACTTAATTCAATTCCAGCAAATTTTATATTTTGATCACCTGTTATTTGTCTTATTGCAGAAGTATATTCATAAAATTCTTGTTTAAAATCGTCAATTGTTTGTATAGAACCAATATTCTTAATTAGATCATTCATTTGTGCTCTAATCTGATATATTTGTTTATTATCCATATTATTTTCAGCTATTAATATTTCTGTGAATTCTTTTACAAAAGATTCTAATATCTCATTTCTAATTTCAGGTTGCAATTCAAATACCTTTTCAAATTTGCCTTTAACCATTCTTGCTACATAAACTGGTGCCGTCCATGTCGTATATTTAGATAATAATATTGCAAAGCTATAGTAAGGTAATTTCTCTCTTCTTTCATATAGTTCAGTTTCATTCTTTGATCTCATTGCAATTATAAATGGCAAAAATGCTAATCCTAACTGTTCATGTTCAAATCCAAATTGTTGAGCAAATTTATTCAACAATGGATTAACTTCATTATGTCCTCTTATTTCAAACCATGGAGAATTAGGATCTATTCCAATTTTTGTCTTTACATGCTCTAAAAATGTCAAATAAGCTATTGGTTTTTGTACTGAATCATCTGGCACTGTTGATATATATTTATAGAAGTCCTCTAATTCATCTAAATATTCAATTCCTGTTTTTATATCAAAAATTGATAATAATTTCTTTAGTTCTTGGATTTTTTCTACATCAGAAAGGTTATTGTTATTTAATGTTCTATACATTAGTTGAATCGTTCGCAAGATAAATGGATTATTATTGAATTCCATGCTAAATTCTTTAATAAGATCTTGTAAAGATTCATTATTTGCATATTTTAGTCTATCAGCTATCAATTTTGAAGATTCAAGCAAATTTGACTTTTCAGTCAAAATTTTTAGAAATATTAAACTTGCTGCTGTCATTTTCATATTTTCGTCGATTGTTTTTATTGAATCCTTAAGCTCTTTTTGGCTAACATGCATTATTTCTTTACCAACTTGACCAACAGCAAACATTATTGCGTTAGCTTGAACTTCTCTATATATATTTCTAGGTCCAAATATTAAACTACCAGCTATAATAGGAAAAACTAATGCAAACACAGGCACTGTAACAGTATTTATTAAGCTTTTAATTATCTTAACATGTATTTTATCTTCCTTCTTTATAGACCAAAATTCTTCAAATCCGTCTGAAATCCTTCTTTCAGAACGGCCTATTTGTTTCAATTTTTTCTCTGCTTCTTCCATTAAACCGGCTGGATCTGTATTAACTCTCTTTCTAAAATTTTTATTTAAAGCTACTGCTGACATTCCTACTAATGGTGAAAATGCTGAATAAAAAACAGTTGTTAATCCTCTTAAGGTTCTATATGGATAAAATATAAATGGAATGAATATAGCTTTTGTCAATGCAGCAATTGGTTTTGCTAATGGTCCATACTTATTATTCTCTATTGCTTGAGTTTTATTATTCTCTATTGCTTGAGTTAAAACTGATTCACCTGCATTAACTGACGGATCAAATGGTTGAGGAGTAGCTAATTTTCTATATAAATCTGCTTTATCTACTAAATTTTTTATTCTATTTAAATAATTTATAGCTTGATCTATTGATTTTATATAATCATCTATTTTTAATGAATCGAAATCACGATATTTATCATTATATCTAAAAATTGTTTCAAGCATGGATCTGAGATGCTTGATTTCATGCTCATTTAAAATTTTCCTTATATTACCTTTATCTTTGTTCAAATCAATTTTTGCTCTATACTGCTTTAATGATTCGATAACTGTTTGTACTACATTTCCAGCTTCTTTGATGTTTGATGCACCAGGACCATAATTTATAGTTCCAGGTGCATGATTTAATGAAAGTCTTGGTCTAGGTAATCTTGGATATAAAAGATCTATTATTCCAGATGCTAAACCAACACCTCTGGCATATAATGATGTTCCGATCAATGCTATAACCAATATTCCTAAAGCTATGGAATCTAAGCTAGCAGATTGTAATTTTTTCTTAATTGCATCTGCAACGCTAATTCCTAAAACCGGATTAACATTTTCAAAAATTATTAACTCTCCTTTAGCATCTTTGAAGTAAGTAAGTTGTACATTTCCAACAATTTCATTTTCAAAATTTGTACCTTTTTTTATAATATATTCTATATTTAATCTTGTAGATGTTTTATCGATTGGAAATACGCATTGAGCGTTACAATCATTCATTACAGTGCGACATAATACTCTATTCTTATCCACATCTTTCAATATAATTTCAACGTTTTGGGGGCAAACTATACTATTAAATGAAGAATAATCTGATAATTTTTCGCTCCCCTTTTCTGATCTATATTCTGGACCTTGATGATAGTAAGTAATATTCGCTAATATTGAATTATTATCATAGTTTATAAAATTCATATTAAATTTATAATTTGAAAGGAAAATCGCAGAATTTATTAAAAGTATGAGAAGTAATATTATCATAATTATATAAACATGTTTTTTTATTTTTATGTTTATATTTTTGTTTGTTCGAAATTTTAATTTTAAAAAGATTTCTTAACATATGATTAGCGTTCCATCTGTTTGGAGATTATCTAAAGAAAGATATAAGCTTATAGGGACTAAATGTTTAACTTGTAATACAATATATCTGCCATCTAGAGGAATCTGTCCAAAATGTAGACGAAAAGGAAAATTAGAAAAATTTACTAACTTCTCTGGTTTAGGAACAATTGAAACATGGACAGTTGTACATTCACCTCCTCAAGGTTTTGAAGAGTTATCTCCATACGTTTTAGCTATAGTTAAGCTTGATGAAGGTCCAAGAGTATTAAGTCAGATCGTTGATGTAAAGCCTGACGATATAAAACAAGGTATGAAAGTTGAAATAGTAATTAGAAGAATACAAGAGGAAAATCCAGACGGAATAATTGTATATGGATTTAAATTTAGACCTATTATATGATAATAAAAGAAAAAATTGAACCTAGAAATAAGACAGAATATTTAGCTATTAAAAAGACTAAAGGTAGTGCAAAAGAATTTGTTATAAAACAAGAATCATACTCTTTTTCAAAAAATTACTTAATCTTAAAATCTGTTTTTGAAGTTAATGGAAGCAAATATCATTTAGATTTAAGGTTAAACTTAAGAGAATTAGGGTTAATACCACACCCATTATCTATAAGTAATTTATTTATTGCATTAGCAGATCAGGAAGGAACAGCTATATACTTTAATTCTACAGGAGAAAAAAATATTTCTAACTATAAAAAACAATATTTAGATTATAGAAAGCAAATATTAGGAAAAAGACATATATTAAGCTTTATGAATGATGAAGAAAAACATAAAATGAATGAAGTTATTAAACATCTTAATGTCTCAAATCAATTCTCAAAGCGTATATATTTTGGCCTTAATGAAGTGAATAAAATGGATTGCTATGATGTTTGTAGTCCATATAAAATGAGAGACGTATATTTAAAATGGATAAAAGTTGGCCCATATATATTAATGTATAGCATTTCTTATCATGAAATAAATATGTATAAACAATTCATAAATGATAATTTTGATATTAAGTCATATATAATAAATTTGAAAAATTTTGTTGTTTATAATAACCATGTCGCAAATAAAATCGATCGAGAACAAAAAACAACTTTGCTTAATTTTTTAAATCTGACTATAAAATATCATAGCTTTTTAATGTTAAAAGAGATTTTTCTTGATATAAATGAAGATACCATTCATAGAGATAGATCAATAGATAAGATTAGAATAGAGAATACATATAGAGATAATACCTATAGATCAATAGATAAGATTAGAATAGAGAATACATATAGAGATAATACCTATAGATCAATAGATAAGATTAGAATAGAGAATACATATAGAGATAATACCTATAGATCAATAGATAAGATTAGAATAGAGAATACATATAGAGATAATACCTATAGATCAATAGATAAGATTAGAATAGAGAATACATATAGAGATAATACCTATAGATCAATAGATAAGATTAGAATAGAGAATACATATAGAGATAATACCTATAGATCAATAGATAAGATTAGAATAGAGAATACATATAGAGATAATACCTATAGATCAATAGATAAGATTAGAATAGAGAATACATATAGAGATAGCAAATCAATTAACAGTCAAAATATAAATAAAGAAACTAAAGCAATTAAACAACTCTTAAATGGATTATCTGATCATATTTATCTACATAACTTGAATAATCTCTATCATGAATATAAAGAGATAGTTTTATATCGTATAAACCAGGCTGAATACCAGGAGTTAAATATATCTTATGATAATAAGTTCTTGACTCATTACTATTCAAGAAACCTACTTTTATCTCTTCTCTTTTTTTTACTCTATACTGATCTAAAGAAATTTCTCTATGGGGGCAAATTATATCTAAGGAAACTAGCTTTTGGTCTTTTGAAGAATTTTTTAACTTTATCTCTAAGACTATATACTCATCCTCAGAATTTGCTCTTAGCGGTATAAATCTATAATCCAGTTCAATCATATTTCATATTTAGCTTTTTAAATATTTAGTAAATATTAAATAAGCCGCGGTAGCTCAGCCCGGAAGAGCACTCGGCTGAAGACCGAGGGGCCGGGGGTTCAAATCCCCCCTGCGGCATTATGATTTCTGTTGTAATCCCAACATACAATGAAGAAAAATATTTAGATAAAGCTCTTAAATCTATAATATCTGGAAGTATAGTTCCAGATGAAATAATAATAGTTGATGATAATAGTCAAGATAGAACTGTAGAGATAGCTATTTCTTATAATTGCAAAATATGGAAAGTAGATAAAAGAAATATAGGATTTGCAAGAGATTTTGGTATGAAAGTTGCTAAAGGAGACATTCTAGTTTCAACATCGGCAGATGTAATTGTTGACAAAGATTGGCTAAAAAATATAGTAGAGTCTATAGCTAATTATGATATGGTTTTTGGATCAATTTTAGTAAATAGCGAAGATAAGGTAAATGTATATACAGCTAAAATTTTAAAAATTTTACAATCAGTTCTTTGGAAATTTGGTTGGGTTTGGGCATCTGCTGATAATATAGCAATAAGAAAGGAATTTTATTATAAAATAGGCGGCTTTAAGCATATAAATTTAGGAGAAGATATAGAATTAATAAAAAGAGCTAAAAATTTTGGAAAAGTTTATTATAATCCAAATGCTATAATCTATACTAGTGATAGAAGAGTTAAAAAAATGGGAAAAATAAATTTTCTAAAATATTATGTAAAACAATTCATTAAATTAAATGTTGGGAAAATAGAAAATATAGAAGAGTATCCTGCATATAGATAATCAGTCTGCCCATTTCTCATCATTAATCAGAGATCACCTCTATCATCATTTAATATAATCAAAAAAATCTCTTCCAACTTGTTGATCTCTAATTATTAAAAAATCTGCTTCTCTTTCGCATTTAGACTGTGAAAACAAAACTAAAGGAGATAATCCTAATAGAATATCAGTAAACCCTAAAGCTTTTATATCAGCCGGAGTTATCATATATTTACATATAGCTTTATTTCTAGATATTCTAGCCACATTGAGTATGCAATTATTGTATCTACCAAACATATTTAATATTTCTGTTTTATCTGAAATTAGTTTAAACCAATTGTTAAATTCAAATATTCCAGTTCCACTTAATTGACTGAAATTTACAAAATTGCTAATAACAACAGCTTTAATAGATTGACAATTAGCAATAGCGTTTGCTTCATCTCTAATAGCTGCATACATATATGCCTTTTCTTTATAACATAATATTTTTGCTTCTAAATCATTATATAGAGAACAATCTCTAGAAAAAAGATCAGATTGAGCGATAGTATAACTATTGTTTTTATATGTTACGCATCCAGATAATAACAAAATTAAAAGAATAAGAATCTTCATTTTTCAAAAAATTTCAATATATCTTTAGGATTTACTCCTAATCTAATGTAAAGACTTATCTCTCTATTACCTTTTTTTGTAGCTAAATGCATAACTAAACCTAAATTTTCTAATTCAATCAAATAATTTTTAAACCATTTTAAGCTTTTTGGCTTCTTTTTAAAGATGTCCATTGAATATTTAGAATAATTGCTATAAGCATCATTAATTGATATAATATTTGAATCATCACTTAATTTAGGTTTTGAAGATTTTGCTAAACTATATAAAACTATTTGGAGATTTAAAGGTAAAGTTTTTATAACTTCTGCTACTAAATCATATTCTAAAATCTCTAATGCTTTATCAACATGTTCTATCTTAAGGATTTCATCGTTTTCAGCTAATTCTATAGCTTTTGAGAGTAACTTTAATGCATATCTTGCATCTCCATTTTCTTGAGCGGCTATTGCTGCAATCTTATTTATAGCACCTTCTTCATATCTATCTCCTATTGACAATTCTGCTCTTTGAATTAAGATATCTCTAATTTGAGAAGCATTATATGGCTTAAAAACTATTTGAATATCAGAAAGTGATGATAAGGTTCTAGAATCTAATCTAGATTTTAAGTTTATAGAATTTGTTGCCATTATTAAGGATATAGGATGTTGTTTCTCCTCATTAATTCTGCTTAAAATATATAACAAATCATCTAGATCTTTTACAAAATCTATCTCGTCTATAGCTATTATCATTGGTTTTTCAATGGATTTTAGCTTTGATATCAAATGTGAAATAGTGTAACCTAATTTGTCTTCTTCATTTAAAATTTTTGATAATGCTCTATAGCTAGTGTTATAATATCTTGCATTCAGATAAATATAATCTACATCTACCATTCTTTCTAAATTTCTTAAAACTGTAGTTTTTCCTGTTCCTGTTGGGCCATATATGATAATATTGTTAGTTACAATATTATCTTTTATAGGTTTTAATGTTTTAAGAATTGTTTTTATTTCTTCTTCTCTGTGAAGAATCGTTTGAGGAATATATTGAAGAGATAGGACTTTTTTATTTATAGTGTTCATTATTTAATTTAATATTTTTTAAATTTAACAGCATAACATATATACTTTCTAAATTGTTTTCACTTTCCATACATATTTAAAGAAAAATATTTAAAAATGTTTTTACTTAAATATAAAAGGTGGAAAAATGCAAGCTATGATCGATCAAACTCCATTTGAAAGTCAGGCTGAATTAGAACAGAAAAAATCGGATATAGGATTTTCTGTAGGACTAGGTATTGGATTATTGCAAGAACAATCATCAACCAATTTTAGCATAGGAAATTATTTCGGTAAATATGGTCAAAATCTAGCCCAATCATCAGGTAATCCATTTAGCATAGCAAATTATTATTTGAATAAAAATAATGAGAAAAATAATTTAGATCAAAATAATGAAAGAGCAAGCCAATCATCATTTGGTAAAGGAGATCCTTATTTGACTGAAAATGATGAGAATCCAACTCAATCATCAAGTAGGTTAGAATTTAGCATACGAAACGATCCAAATTTGCTCCAACTAGATAGATCAACTGAATTTAGTATGAAAAATTCTTATTTCAATAATAATCAAAAACTAGCCCAATCATTAGATAGCTCATATAAATTTAGCATAGCAAATTATTGGTATAATGATCCATACTATGGGCTTTATGATCCATCAGATTTTTCTCCATATGAATTGTTTTATGAAAATCTAAAAGAAAAAGCTGAACAAAGCAAATTAGAACTACAAACCGAATTGAATCTCACAGCTTTAGAAACTATAAATGAATATATAAACTCTAGATATGAAGCTTTCAATAGAGAATATACATCTAGCTCTACTTTAGAGGAAAATTTAGAAGCTAAACTATATATGGGCATTGAGCTATTAAGATTGACAAGAGAAAAAATAGAGCAAACAGCAGGCCAATCTAATGTGAGATTATCTGAAGCTTTAATAGCATTAAGACAACTTAATCCTCGACTTTGGAGCAAGATAGATGAAGATATAGCTAAAAGCTATGAGATAATGCAAGAAAATTATTCTCAATTACAAGAATTAGATAGTTCTAAAGCTGCAAAAATGGAAGATGATCTCTTCTTAATGAGAGAATGGGCAAAATCTGTTGTTGAAGATGAAAATTCTCTATATAAAGATATAGCTGAGCAGATATTGCAAGGCGTACCTGAAATACAGCCATACCCACAAGATAAACCAAGTACAGTTTTATTTGGATATTTACTTGACATGAATGAAGAAGGTTTGCAAAAGACTTTAGATAGATTAGTTGAAGAAAATCCAAAGTTAGAAAGTTTTATTCAGAGAAAAGAAGATGGCAAACATGATCTAGAAAAAACGTTAATTGCACTTTCTTCACCTCAAGCCATGGAACTTTTAGATGATACTAAAGAAGCTCAAATTTTAAGAAGTCTTCAAAATATGAATGATTCTATAGAAGCTTTATCTCAAATTCTTGGAAATACAGAAGAGATAGAAAGATGGAGAAAAAATTATGAAGAATTTGTTTCAAAATATAAAAAAGGTGAATTTGATAAAGATTTAGCTGATGAACTGCTAAAAGATAGTTTTAAAATAATTTTAAACAATAAAGAAAAAATTAAATAAATGCTAGTTTTAATTTTGATCTTTTTTTCATATGGATTTTTAGATAAAGATGGAAATTTCTATGATCCATTTGAAGTTAAAGATTTTATAATGAATTTTTATGAATTTTACCCAGGAAAAAATTTAGGCGATAAGTATAAACCTTTTATTAATAGAATATATAATTCTCTCCCTGACAATAGATCAGTTGAAGAATGTATTATTCTTGTTAAAGCTTTAGAAGATGGTTGCAAAAACGCTTTTTGGGCAAATGATCAAAATTTTTTAAGATTTTTATATAATCAAAATTTAGGAAATTTAATTGGGGTTGGAGTAGATAGATATGAAAATGAAATATATGTTGATGAAAACACCACTAGAACAGAAATTTATTATGTTTACTATATAAAAGATAATTCTATTTTTTGTAATTATAAATCATTTTTTATTCCACAAGTATTTTTATTAGGTGAGCTTATACTAAACCAATTAGCATATCAAAATGGAAAATCTAATTGTGAAGCTATGACAAATAGCTTTGAAAAAACCGCATTATACACTTCAGATTTAATCAATGCTTTGAAAAATGAATTTGAATCTGAATATGCTCTTTATGAAGATTTAAAGAGATTCTTAATTTCAGAAGGATGTTTAGAATGCAATTTTGTGGAATATAAATTTAATCAACCAAATTCTGGGTCTGAGATTATAAAGCTTATCAATGATTATAGATCAGCTACTTTAGATGTTAGAATAAAAAGAAAAAATTTTGAAATTCTAATAAATAAAACAATTGATGAAAATAATAAATTAATTACAAATATATCAAATAATATAAACCAAAAATTGTGTATTGAAGAGGATATTATACAGGTAGATTTTGAGTTCTCTGATGGAACTGCAGCAGATAATTGTAAAAAAGCTTTAGAGATTTTAAAAACTATAAAAAATTATGAAATTTCTGAAAAGATGTTTGTTCAAAACAGACAACTAAAAGAATTGCTAAATCTATCAAATCATTTTAAGGTTCTTAATAATAAATCTATAAATCAAGGACTTATAGCTGTTAAGGAATTGAGAAAAGAATTATTGTTAAAACTATCTAAAACTAATATTCCAAACAAAGAATATTACAAAAATCTTATACAAAGAGACTTTCTGACGATAGGCCAAACTTATCTCTATCTAAAAAATTTTGAAATAATTGATTATGGGGCTATGTATGAATATGTAAAAAGCTTAATTCAAAAAGCAAAATTAGATGAAATTGATGTCAGCTTAGAAGAAATTATGATTAATAATATAGATCCAGATGATCCATTACCAGTTCTATTATCTATAAAGAATTCTATAATAACAAAAGCCACAAATTCATATAGTCATTTATCTAGCTTAAGAACTAAAATATTGAACTTGCTTAAAATAGCGCCGCCTAGCATAGCTTTAAAATATGAGGTTAAAGATTATAATATAGAAAGAGATCTAGGTAAATTAAAGTCTATAGAAAACTCTTATAAATCTATATATAATTCTTTAGAAAAAGAATTGTCCAAATATCTATCTAATAAACTAAATATCGAATATACACTTATTTATCCTAGAGAAGTCTATCCTAATCAAAATGCTAAAATTGAACTTATAGCTACTGTATGTAATCCATACCCTATTAAAGTTGAAAACGTAAACCCAAATATGAAGATATATTCAGAATTTAAACTACCAAATATAAAGGAAATATACCCTGAAGAATGTATAAATGTTGAAGCTACTAGTGAAAAGATATTGACAAAGTTAGAAATAATAAATGTATCTGCAAAATTAATAGATAATAATTTAAACACATTAAAATTATATAAAGTTACTATGGCTTTTAATGGAACAGTTATAATAGATAATGAGAAATACGTATTTTCAGAAGGATATTCTTCTTTTGAAAAAGAAGATAAAAAGAATGTAATTCCGCAAATAAGAGATATTAATTCAACTGTCAAAGAACTATATTGGAACTTTGGAACGTTTAATGAGATATATATAGATTATTATGGTTATAAATTATGTGATATTCCTAAACAAGGATTTGTAAAGATATGCTCTAACAGATCTTTAAATATATCTTTACCAAGTAATTCATCAATATTAGAATCATTCAACTCTTCAATTCCTAAAATTAATGATTCAATAAATAGAAGCTTGGATATTCCAAATTCTTCTAGTAGCCATATAAACTTAATAATCCAGAATGCTATCAAGAATAATCTTTCTTATGAAAAAGAGCTTGAAAAATATGCAAAATCATTGTACAGTTTTTTGAAATCTAAACTAAAGACTTCTGAAGGATTAGCTAATTTGAACTATCTATACCAACAAGCTATCTTTGGCAATATAACAGCCTTAGAAGAGATGGAAAAAATGCAATATAAAGATATGAAATATAATAACTCCATAATTGAATTATATAAATCTCAATATATGAAAGAATATTTTGATTTAAGTCCTTTAGATATAGAAAAAGAGCTTAAGAAAATAAGTGAAGTTTATCTATATGATGAAGAAAAAGCTTATAGCATGCTTCAAGAACTATATGGAAAAATAGAAGCTCAATTTGAAATAGCAAAATCTAGAATAAGATCAATTGCTGAAAGATATAATGTTGATGTTAAAAATAAAATAGAAGACATGCTTAAAGAGAATAAAATAAAAGAAAGTGTTTCATATCTAAAAACTGTAAAACCAGATCAAGTTAAAGCTCAAACCAAGCAAGATCCTTTACCAATAGTAGCAGGTTTAGCAATAATTGGAGCTACAGTAGCTTACATGATATTTAAACAAAAGCCAAAGATGAAGACTTTAGATGATGAAGAGAATAATTGAATATATAGAAGAAATAAAGATAGGAGATTCTATCTTAAAAATTGCTGAAGATATAGAGCAAATCATATTATCGAATGGGTATAAACCAGCTTTTCCTGTTAATATAGGTATAAATAGAGTTGCTGCTCATTATACACCTAGATATAATGATGATTATAGAATAAGCAATGATTTAGTAAAAATAGATTTTGGATATAGAAATAATGGGCTAATATGGGATAATGCAATTACAATAGATTTTACAGGAAAATATCAGAAAATGATTGATGTTGCTATTGAAGCTATTGAAGAAGCTTCTAAAATTATTAAAGTAGGAACTAAAATTAGTGAAATATCTGAAATTATATACAATACAGTTAATTCATCAGGATTTAATGTTATTAAAGATTTAACAGGTCATATGATATATGAATATGATCTTCATGGCAGATCAATTCCATGTGTGCCAAATAATGATAATTATGAACTAAAGAAAGGAGATAGATTAGCTTTAGAAGTTTTTGTAACTGATGGGCATGGAAGGATTTATGAAGGCAAAAATGTTGAGATATTTCAGTTTATTGGTAGAGCAAATAATAGATTTTATAGTTTTTTGGAAAATGAATATAAAGGATTACCTTTTGCTAGAAGATGGTTATATAAACAATTTCCTAAAGTTCTAGTTGACCAATATTTAAATTCAAATTTTGTAGCAAAATATCCAGAATTAATCGAATATAGTGGATATGTAGCACAGTATGAGAAAACTATCATTGTTTGATGAGCTTACCAAGAATTCTGTGTGAAAAATACTAAATTATAAAAAAATTATTTAATATATGAATAAAGAAGAACTATTTTACAAAACGCTTCGAGATGTATTTATTGGGGCAAAAATAGAAGGGCAAGGTGGATTCATTAATTTAATGAAAATTAAATCAAGATATTATGAAAAAATAGAAGAACTACTTAAAAAAGATATAGAAGAGGCTTTAAGGAAATATCCATCATTTAGAGATGAACTCTTTGATAAACTTTATTCATTTTTTAACAGATATTTTACAGAAAGTGGGGCCATTTATTTCAAA
>Ga0079997_122019_pt1 | contig 206154 bp, 198 predicted proteins | sample PerSpoCPS_CMetaG_FD_69200 | JGI IMG/M metagenome (GOLD analysis project Ga0079997, IMG submission 69200) | Archaeal communities from Yellowstone National Park, Wyoming, USA - Perpetual Spouter C (PS_C) MetaG (SPADES assembly) (version 2) | ecosystem: Environmental > Aquatic > Thermal springs >... | reverse complement strand
TCATCTGGCTCATCGAAGCCTCGCCTGCGGAAAAGCAGGGCATCGCCATCCCTAAGGATGGCAATCTCACCCGGTACGCCTGTAAGATGGCTACCGGCTCCGGCAAGACCGTCGTCATGGGTATGGTCATCGCCTGGCAGGTGCTGAACAAGCTGGCCAATCCCCAGGACCGCCGCTTCTCCGACGCGGTGCTCCTGGTATGCCCCAATCTCACCATCCGCGAACGCCTGCAAGTGCTCCTCCCCTGGAAGCCCGACAACTACTACGAGAAGTTTGACCTGGTGCCACGCGGGATGATGGAGCGGCTGCAACAGGGTCGCTTTCAGATTACCAACTGGCATCTCCTCCAACCCAAGGACGACAGCCGCTCGAAAAGCGTCGTGCAACGCGGCGTGGAAAGTGATACAGCGTTCTGTCGCCGGGTGCTCAAAGAGCTGGGCAGCAAGCAAAACATCCTGGTCATCAACGACGAAGCCCACCACGCCTACCGCCCTGCGCCCCTGCCTGAGGAGCTAAGGGAGCGGCTCTCTGATGAGGAGATTGCTGAGCGCGAGGAGGCAACGGTCTGGGTCAGTGGGCTCGACAGAATCCATGCGGTGCGCGGCATCAACTTCTGCGCGGATTTTTCTGCCACGCCGTTCTATATCAAGGGCAGCGGGTACCCCGAAGGTGAGCCCTTCCCGTGGATCGTTTCGGACTTCGGATTGGTGGATGCCATCGAATCGGGTATCGTGAAAATCCCGCGCGTACCCGTGGACGACAACACGGGTGCGCTCATTCCCAAATATTTCCGCTTGTGGGAGTACATCAATCAGCAGTTACCCGCGTCCGAGCGTCAAACTGCCCGTCGTCGTGCCAAACCCGAGTCTGTTCTTCGGGAAGCGGAAGGCGCACTGGCGACACTGGCTTCCGAATGGAAGAAAACCTTTGATGAATTTCAACGCGTCGGCTCGCCTGTGCCGCCCGTGATGATTGTCGTTTGCGACAATACCGACCTGGCGGAGTTAGTGCATGCACACATTGCCCAGGGCAATGTGCTGCCAGAGCTTGCCAACGGTCCAAATGGCGAGGTGACGTTCCGCATTGACACCAAGCTGCTCGCCGAAGCCGAGGCAGCCTTGGAGGGCGAGACGAAATCTAAGGCGGCAGAGCGCCTGCGCAAAACCGTGGATACCATTGGCAAGACCGAATGGGAAGGCGAAGGGGATCCGCCGGGCAAAAACATCCGCTGCGTGGTCTCAGTGGGGATGCTCAACGAAGGCTGGGATGCCCAGAATGTAACGCAGATTTTGGGTCTGCGCGCCTTCACGTCCCAGCTTCTGTGCGAGCAGGTGGTGGGGCGCGGTTTGCGCAGGCTGAACTACGACGACTTCTCCGAACCCGAATATGTGGATGTTTACGGCGTGCCCTTTGAGGTGATCCCCGTCAAGAAGAAGCCCGTTAGCCGGACGGAGGTGCAGAAGGTTTCCACGCTTGTGCGGGCGCTACCGGAACGCAAACACCTGGAGATCACCTTCCCGCGTGTCGAAGGCTACATCCTGGATGTGAGAAGCCGCATCCGATTGAATCTCGACGGCGTGCCCTTTTTACAAATCGGCGGCGACGAGCCGATCGAGGTCACGGTCAAGCCTCAAGTGGGTTACCGCATTGGGCGGCCCGATCGGCTGGGTCCGGGTCCCGAGGTGGTATACGACCGCAATCCCTTCCATCGCGAGAAGCGCCTTCAAGCCACGGTGTACGAGATTGCGGCGGAGCTCACCCGCCGGCTCAAGGAGAAGCGGGAGGAGTGGAGCGCGCGGCACATCCTGTTCCCTCAAGTGCTTGCCGCCGTCTGGCAGTATCTGGATGAGCGGGTGGTAGTCGTCGATCCAGACACGCCGCTGGAGGAAATTGCTCTGCTCAAGTACAAGCAGCGGATTATCGAGCGACTGACCGAGGCCATCGAGCCGGACACGGAAGCCGGGGAACCGCCCATTTTGCCCGTGATCGAGCGCTTTCGCCCGCTGGGGTCCACGTCCGAGGTGCTCTTCCGCACCGTGCGCCCCTGTGTGGGCACAACCAAAAGCCATATCAGCCACGTCGTGCTCGACGCGCCACAATGGGAGCACACCGTGGCGTATCAGCTGGAGCGGATGCCGGAAGTGATCGCCTATGCCCGCAACGACCATCTCGACTTCACCATCCCCTATGAATGGCAAGGCGTGCGACACGAGTATCGCCCGGACTATCTCATTCGCTGGCGCTGCGAAGATGGGAGCGAGCTCAAGGTCATCCTGGAGGTGAAAGGCTTCGAGACAGAGCAAGACCGTCAAAAGGAGATCGCCGCAAGGCGGTGGGTGAGGGCGGTGAATCATCACGGGGAGTTCGGGCGGTGGGCGTTTGTTTTGTGTAAGGACCCTGCACGACTGAAAACCTTCTTGCTAGAGAAAACTAAGGCACCCTGAGACGTGCAGTTTCGCACGAACGCGTTCGAACGCAATACGGTAGAGAGTGCATCTGGGTTTACTTTACGATCTTAGGGATGTGCACGGGCCGGCCGTGCTTCATCGCATAGAGCGTCGCCACAAACGCCTTCTTGATCTTCTCAAGCTCTGCTAACGTCAGCGGCGCCTCACGAAGCTGCCCGTCTTCAATGCGCTCGCGGATCGCCTCCTCGACGAGCGTCTCGATCCGCGACCCGTTCTCGATAGACCGCGACGCCGCTTCGATCCCGTCGGCCAGCATCACGATCGCTGTCTCTTTCGTCTTGGGCAGCTCCGCATCATAGCGAAAGTCATCTATGGAGCACTCGCTCTGGCCCTCCCGCAGAGCTTTTAGATAAAAATAGCGAATCACTGAAGTCCCGTGGTGCTGCGGGATGAATTGTAAAACGTCTTCTTTCAGCCCGTAGCGGCGCCCCAGCTCGATCCCGTCACGAATGTGCGCCGTAATGATCGTCTTGCTGAGGCTTGGAGCGAGCTTATCATGGGGGTTGAGCCCGTTCTGTTGGTTCTCTAAGAAGAACTCTGGGCGGACGATCTTGCCGATGTCGTGATAGTACCCGCCGACTTTCGCAAGGAGCGGATCAGCCCCGATAGCTTCAGCGGCCGCTTCGCTGAGGTCAGCCACCGTGAAGCTATGATGGTACGTGCCGGGGGCTTTCTCGCGGAGCAAATCTAATAACGGATGCGACGGGTTGAGCAGCTCCATCAGCCCCAGTGGGCTTGTCTTCTGGGTGATCTGCTCGGCGAGCGGCAGCAAGCCCATCATTAAGAGAGCCGTCAGCGGGCCGCTGGCCGCTGCCCACACGAGCGCATCGGGGCGGAAGCCCCCCCACATCAGCGTGCCGCTCCCGTAGACGAGCACATTGGCCAGCGCGATCTCCAAGCCGCCTATCGCTAAATCCGAGAGCTTGCTGAACCGAGCCACACAGAAGATCGCCACCAAACCCCCGGCAAAGGCGATCAGCCCCGCCAGCGGCGGCCCCAAAAGCTCCACCACAAAAGCCACAAGCAGATTCGTCGCCACCCCCATAGCCCGCCCCACAAAGAGCGCCACCAGCGCCGCGGCCAAGGGAGCCGGAGCAAGATAGGGCACCCACGGATGGACAAGCTGAGCCATGAGCGCGACAGAGAAGATCAAGCCCGCCGTGAACGCCATCAGCCGCAGGGACACCCCCAGGCGCTGAGCTACAACCCCAAAAGCCCCTTGCGCCAGCCCCAAGAGCACCCCTTGCGCGAGGATCTGCGTCCAGGGCAGAACGTGAATCTCTAGCGTGGGTGCCAGCCGGAACGCCCCCAAGGCCGTCAACGCTGCCCACAAGAGCGCGTGCACGGCTATGAGCTGAACAGTTTTCAGGTCGATGGCCTCAAACTCGACAGCGCGGACGGAGAACTCAGCACTATGTCTTGCCTTCGCTCTTCTCATACGCCTCGATGATCTTCTTCACAAGCGGGTGGCGCACGACATCGCGCTTGTCAAGATAGACAAACGCAATGCCCTCGATACCCTTCAAGATATTCTGCACATCCTTCAAGCCAGATTTGCCCTTCTGCAAGTCAATCTGGGTGATATCCCCGGTGATCACGGCCTTGGATTTGAACCCCAAGCGCGTGAGGAACATCTTCATCTGGGTCGCTGTCGTGTTTTGGGCTTCATCGAGGATGATGAACGAATTGTTGAGGGTGCGCCCGCGCATGAACGCCAGGGGCGCGATCTCGATCCGCCCGTTCTCCATCATGCGCTTCACTTCCTCGTAGGGGACCATGTCGAAGATCGCGTCATAGAGCGGCCGCAGATAGGGACTGACTTTGGCTTCGATGTCTCCGGGCAGAAAGCCCAGCTCCTCCCCGGCTTCGACGGCCGGACGCGTCAAGATCAAGCGATGGCATAACCCGCGCTTCAGATAGTCTATCGCGACGGCGACGGCCAGATACGTCTTGCCCGTCCCTGACGGCCCGATCCCAAAGACGATATCGTTCTCGCGGATCGCCTGGACGTACTTGGCCTGCCCGATGGTCTTGGGGCGGATCTGCTCCCCCCAGTGGGTCGTCTGAATGGGCTCAGAGAGCACCCCCTCTATGCTCTCCGATTCTTTGATCTGCTCCGAGAGATACCGCACTTCGTCGGGGGTGGGGACGTGGCCGCTGTGCACGATCTCCCTCAGCTTTTGGAAGAGACTCACGACGCGCTCAACTTCTTCTTGGGGGCCTTCGAGGCGCACCGTGCCCCCGCGATGCGCCAGGCGCACCTGGGGAAAGAGCTCCCGCATGACCGCAAGATTCCGATCGAATTGCCCCAAGATGGCCGTGGCTTCCTCTCCTAGTGGGATCTCTTGGTGAGTACTTCGCTCTACCACCGATTCTCCTCCGGAGAGTATCATACCCACTGCCCAGGCGCTTGTCAAAAGCCCCGAATATGCTAAACTAAGCTGTCATGTTGGTCGATCGGTATCTCATTCGAGAGATGCTCTTCCCGTTCGTGCTGGCTGTCGTGGGCTTTGTGCTCTTCATCGTGCTCAATCTGATCCCGCAGCTTTCGGACTTCATGCTCGATCGTAATATCCCCATCGCAACGCTCTTTCAGATGCTGGGGTATCGGCTGCCGGAGCTCTTGGTCTACGGGCTGCCGGTGGGGGTGCTGTTTGCGATCTTCTGGGCATTGGGAAGATTGAGCCACGATCGGGAATTGATCGCCCTGCAAGCGGCAGGATTCTCCTTGCGCAGATTGATGCTCCCCGTGGTCCTGATGGGCCTGATCACGACTATAGCAGCATTTGCCGTGGGGGAGCTGTGGATGCCCTGGGCCAACCATCGCTATTATGATCTCCTGCGGGAGATCTTCTTCATGCGCTCGGTCCCCCAGATCCGCGAGTCCACGTTCATAAAGCTCAGCGAGACGGCTTATGCGTACATTGAGCGCTACGACCCCGCGACGAAAAAGCTTGTGAACGTGATGATCTTCGACAAGGGGGGCGGGGAGTACCTCGCGGAGCTTGAGGGGCGCTTCCCCAAGATCATCGTCGCTGCTGAGGGGGTCTGGGACGGCGACTATTGGCGCTTAACCGACGGCAAGCTCCACAAGCTCTCTCCTGATGGTCGCTTCGAGTACACGGTGACGTTTGAGCAGTTATCTCTTCGGGCGGGGCCGTTCTTGCAGCGGCTCTTCGTGGAGCAGCGGACCCCGCATGAGATGAGCATTGCGGAGCTTTTCCGGCAGATCGAAGCGCTTCGCCGCAGCGGCTTGGGAGCAGAGAGCTTGATCGTGGAGGTGCACTCGAAGATCGCGGTGCCCTTCTCCGCGCTGATCTTCGCGCTCTTTGGGGCGCCGCTCAGCTTGATCTTTGCCCAAGGGGGAGCGCCGCGGGGGCGCGCAGCCGGCGTGATCATCAGCGTGCTTTTGGTCGGATGCTATCAGGGATTATTACTATGGCTCTCGACGTTGGGCAAGCGCGGGGTGCTGGACCCTGTGCTCGCCCCGTGGGCGCCCAATCTGCTCTTCTTGGTGATCGGGGTGGTGCTGTTGATCTGGCTCGATCGGCTCAGCCGGCTCGATCTGTTTGCACGGCTGCGGCGGCTCGTGCCGTTCGCGCTCATTATAGCGCTGGGAAGCGCAAACGGATGGGCGCAAGAGCTCCCGCCCCTCGCGCTCGATCTCCACGCCGATCGCTTGACTGTTACGCATGATTGGAGCGAGATCTCCGCCGAGGGCCATGTCGAACTAAGCTATGAGAAGAGCCATCTGACGGCGCACAGAGTGCAAGCACGACGCTCCTCAGAGCAGTGGCAGATCGTTGCCGAGGGAGAGGTCGCCTTCGAAGAAGAGGGCCTGAAGGCCCAGGCGGAGCGCCTGGAGCTTCGTATTCGCCGGGATGGCGCCTCGTGGCAAACCGACGAAGCGCTCCTTGAGAGGGCTCAGATCACGTATGAGCAGGGGACCTTGACGGCGGCTGAGATCCAGATGAAGCCCTCCTGGGTCGCGCACGTTCGAGACTTCCTTGGGGAGACGCGCTTTGAGAGCGCCGCGAAAAAGCAAGAGATCTTGCGATTTGCGGGGAGCGCAGCGCGCGCGACCTTCTCCCCAGAAGGGCATCTGAAGCTCTTGGAGATCACTCGCGGCGAGGTGACGACGTGCTCGTGCGGCCCCATCTCGTGCTCGGATTATTCGCTCGCTGCCGGGACGGTGCGCCTGGAGCCCAACGAGTCCATCTGGGCCACAAATATCACCCTGAAGACGTACGGCGTCCCGGTCTTCTGGGCCCCGGTCTACTTTGCCTCGCTCAAAGAAGAGACGAAGAACCCCCTTCTGCCCGATTTTGGGCAGATCCCTGAGCGGGGCTGGTATCTGCGCTGGCGCTGGCCCTTCGTGATAGATAAAGACAACACCGGCACCGTGCTCATAGATTACTATACGAAGCTCCCTGAGGTGGGCATGGGGCTCGAATATCGCTATAGATTCTTCTCTTCGCAGGGGCAGATCTCGGTCTATCGCCTGGTGGGGCGCGGGGAGTCGTGGGCCACAGATTGGACCCATCGAGCGACGCTGCCCTTCTCTATGACGCTTTCGGGGACGATCTCCTGGCGGACTGGGGTGCTCCAGCAAGAGATTCAACGGCTCTCCTCGCGGATCGCCCTCTCGGGAGGCGCTCATCTTGTGCGTTGGAATGTGCTGTGGAGCCGCGATCAGTATTTAGTTCTGCCGGAAGAGCGCGAAGAGACGGTGCTCTATCGCTTCTTGGAGAAAGCCCCAGAGTTTTCGCTCTCGCTGGTGCCGCTGCGCATCGGGTCGCTGCCCCTCTCGGTACTGGGGACGTTCAGTTGGGGACGGTATCGCGAGAAGAAGCTCGATCGAGAGAGCCTCGACGAGAGCGCTCGCTGGGACGCTTTGGTAGGGGTGCAATCGTTAGCGCTGGGAAACGAATTTATCACGGTGCAGGGGAGCGCAAGCTATCGGCTCTCATTCTATGAGCCAGCTCAGCACCGCCGAGACGCCTATGAGCTGACTGTAGGGATGAGCCTGCGCCCGCTCCCTGGGGTGAGCGCAGAAGCGACGTACTCATATAGAAGAGTCTTCGGGCAGAGCCCTTTGAGCTTCGATACGCTCACCCTTGCGCACACGTTGGCAGCGCGGGCGACCTGGGCCACTGTGCCCTTCAGGCCCGCCCTCTCCGTCCGTTACGACTTTATAAAGAGGGCTTTTGAGCCGCTGCAGATCTCCCTCAAAGAGACGCTCCTTGGGCTTGAGACGCGCTTCGATGTTGAGTACGACCTGAACGCATATCTTTTGCAGAGGGTGGGGCTGACAGTGAGCGCGAGATTGCTGAATCTTCAGCTCTCTACGGGGTATAAGTTTGCGGAGCGCCAGTTTGAAGATACGATTCTGAAGATAAGCTGGGGCGCGCATCGCCTCGGGGCGAACTTCGATCTCAATCGTTTCGCGCTCAGGCGATTCAATCTGGAGACACAATGGCTTTGGAACGAGTGGGAGCTGACGTTTGGGGGCGAGTACGATCTTGGGGCGCAGCGGTGGACGGCGCTGCAAGTCGGGATCATTAAAAAATTCTGCCGCGGATGCTGGCAGCTTGGGCTCTACAGCGATAGCCAACGCCTCTGGATCCAGGCCCAGATCAACGCTTTCCCCACGGCGCGGGTGCGATACTCGCCCACCGATAGACGATTGTCGTTCGGCTCGCCCTAGCTGCACGCGCCGCGCTTTTTGAGTATACTCAGTGGGGTGATCACTCGCCTATGGAAGTACGGACCATTTGTTTTGTGGGACACGCCAGCTCGGGCAAGACAGCGCTCGCAGAGGCGCTCCTCAAGCGGGCGGGCCATGAGGCCAAGTTCGATTTCACTCCCGAGGCCAAAAGCCGCGGACACTCGGTCGATCTTGGGGTGGGCAGCCTCGTCCAGGGGGAGAAGCTCCTTCAGATCCTCGATACGCCGGGCTTCAGCGAGTTCATCGAGGAATCTTATAAAGCCCTGTGGGCCTGCGAGACGGCCGTGCTCGTGATCAACGCGGAGAAGGGCGTCGAGGTCCACACCGAAAAGGCGTGGGAGCTCATCCGCAAGTTCAAAAAGCCCGCTCTCGTCCTGATCAACAAGCTCGACCTGCCCAACGCGAACTTCTCTCAAGCCGTCGAGTCCGTGCGCACGATGCTGCCTGGGCGATTTGCCTTCTTGCAGTTCCCCATCTATGAAGGGTCGAACTTGGTGGGCTATGTCGATCTCATTGAGAACAAAGCGATCTATGGTGACAAGCGCAAGGGCGAGATCCCAAGCACTCTCCAAGGGACTATCGCTGCCGAGCGCGAAAAGCTTCTCGAAGTGCTCGCCGAAGCCAACGACGAGCTGATGGTGCACTTTTTAGAAGGGCAGGAGATCCCCACGGAAGAGATCAAAGCGGCGCTCCAGGAGGCCTTGAAAGCGCGGCTCTTCAGCCCGATTCTTTGCACTTCAGTAGCTACTGGCGTCGGCGTAGACGCCCTGCTGGGGTTCCTCCAGACGGCCACCCCAGCGTTTGCTGCGGGACAGAATGGGGGCTTTCTCGCCCAAGCGTTCAATCTCTTCTCCGATCAGTATCTGGGGAGGCTCGCGTTCTTGAAGATCTTGCAGGGGCAGCTCTCCGAAGGGGATACGATCGTCAATGTCAATACGGGGGCGCAGGAGCGCGTCAAGGAGATCTTGCGGTTCCACGGGGATAAGACAGAAAAGATCCCCCAGGCCCATGCCGGGGAGATCATCGCGTTAGCGAAGCTGAGCGATTGCAAGCTGGGCGAGACGTTTAGCGCCTCTGCGGCGGCCCAGCCCCTCCCCTGGATAGACTTTCCCAAGCCCGTCTTTGCGCGCGCCGTCACCCCAGAAACCCAAGCCGACGACGAGAAGATGAGCAGCGCCCTCAAAGAGATCGCCAGCCTCAAAGCCACCCTCAGCTTCTATCGCGACAATGTGACCCACGAAGCGATCCTCGCTGGGCTGGGCGACACCCATCTCAACGTCTTTGTAGAGCGCTTGAAGAATCGCTATGGGGTCTCGGTAAAGCTCCATCGCCCCCATGTCCCCTATAAAGAGACGATCCTGAAGGTAGCTCACGGGCAATACAAACACAAGAAGCAGAGCGGCGGGCGCGGCCAATACGGCGAAGCCCATCTGCGGCTCGAGCCCATCCCTGGCAAGACCTATGAGTTCGTGGACGAGGTCAAAGGGGGCGTCATCCCCAAGGAGTTCATCCCTGCCGTCGAGAAAGGGGTTCTCGAAGCGATGCAGCAGGGGATCTTGGCCGGATACCCCATGACCGACATCCGCGTGGCGGTCTACTACGGGAGCTATCATGAGGTGGACTCGAACGAAATATCTTTCAAGATCGCTGGGGCGCATGCGTTTCGGCTGGCCGCGCAGGCGGCGCAGCCGGCCCTCATGGAGCCCATCTATAAAGTGACGATCTGGACGCCTTCAGACTTCACCGGGGACATCATCAGCAATCTCAACGGGAAGCGCGGACGGATCTTGGGGATGGGAATGGCAGAAGACGCCACAGATGGATACGTGAAGATCGACAAGATCGAGGCCGAAGTCCCCCTGGCGGAGATGCTCGACTATGCGCTGGAGCTCAAATCGCTCACCCAAGGGCGCGCCACGTTCCAGATGGAGTTCGTGCGCTACCAAGTGGTGACCAGCGAGAAGCTCGCGGAAGAGCTGCTCAAGCGCGAAGGGAAGACCATGAGCAAGCCCACACCCGAAGCGAAGTGATGGTGAAGCTGACCCTTAAGACCCAAGCAAAACAAGAGCTGATTGACATTACCGAGCGAGTGCAGCGGGCGGTGCGCGAGCTGGGGATCAGCGAGGGCGCGTGCGTGCTCTTCGTGCCGCACACCACCGCCGCGATCACCATCAATGAGCACGCAGACCCATCCGTCAAAGAAGACATTCTCACGGCATTGGGGAAGCTAGTGCCCGCAGGGCCGTTCTATCAGCACGCCGAGGGGAACGCCCACGCCCATATTCGCGCGAGCTTACTGGGGCACTCGGTCACGGTGCCCATTGCTGAGGGCAAGCTGCTCTTGGGGACGTGGCAGGGGATCTTCTTCTGCGAGTTTGACGGGCCGCGCCAGCGCGAAGTGTGGATCACGCGCGCGTAGCACGGCCTCGCGGAAGGCCCGCCCGCGTTCTTCATAATTTCGGAACTGATCGAAGCTCGCGCAGGCCGGGGAGAGCAGGCACGTCGCCCCAGGGTAACGCAGCGCCCGCGCGACCGCCTCGGAGAAATCTTTGACAAACGAAAATTGCGTGATCTGGGCCGCTTGCAGGGCCTGGGCGATCTGAGGTGCGGCTTCGCCCATTAAGAGAATCTCGCGGATCGGCTTGGAGCGCAGCGCCGCAGCCAGCGGCGCAAAGTCGAGATGCTTATTGCGCCCGCCTAAGATCAGCACGAATGGCCCTTCAAAAGCGTCGAGCGCCGCGAGCGTGGCGTGGACGGTCGTCGCCTTGGAATCATCGTAGAACTTCACGCCGTTGATCTCTGCTATGAACTCCTGGCGATGGGGGAGGCGCACGCGGGAGCAGATCTCTTGAGAAGGAGGAGGCATATCGGGGACGAAGGCGCGCGCTGCCGCCCACGCCGCTGCAATATTTCTCTTGAGATGAGCGGGCGCCTTCAGAGAGCTCAGCTTGGGGAGCAGCTCATCGTAGTAGACGATGCGGGAGCGAGGGCGCTTGGGGAGGGGAAGATCTGTAGGAAGCACCAAGAGATCGCGCTCGGTTTGGTTCTCGAAGATCCGACACTTCACTGCAAGATACTCCGAGAAGCTCCCGTGGCGATCGAGATGGTTCGGCGCGATATTTAAAAAGACTGCAACAGCAGGCCGAAAGCTCTCGATGGACTCAAGCTGAAAGCTGCTCACTTCCAAGACGACGATGGTCTCTGGAGTAATCTCGTTAAGACGAGCGATGAGCGGTGTGCCGATGTTGCCCGCGCTGAGGGCTCTCAGTCCGCTTTGGGTGAGCAACTCTTCGATGAGTTTTGTCGTGGTGCTCTTGCCGTTGGTGCCCGTCACGGCGATGATCTTCTCGCTTGGGCAGAGGCGATACGCCAGCTCCACTTCGCCCCAGACGGGAATACCTCGCTTGTGGGCGCTTTGGACGATGGGAGTTTTTATAGAGACTCCCGGCGAAAGGACGATGAGCTGAGCAGAAGCGAGGGCGCGCTCGGTATGGCCATGCTCTTCAAACGAGATGCCCAGCTGGGTGAGCTCTGCTTTGGCGTGAGGGTCGAGAGCCCCTTGCTCACTGACGAAGACGTCAGCTCCCAAGCCTCGCAAGAGGCGAGCAGCGGCGAGGCCGCTGCGCCCAGCCCCTAAAACCGTAACAGAGCGATACACAGCTCGATCCTAGCTGTGCCCACTCTCCCAGGGAAGGAAGAGGGTCAGGACTCTTCGAGACACTGGGCCAGACGGTTCTCTAACACTTGGTCATAGCTGAAGTTCTCAAGCCGGAGGAAGTGCTCCGCGACTTGGAGGAGCGCCGCCTGCGGGACAAGCCCCACGATCTCGCTCCCCACGATGGGCACCCCCCAGCGGTCGGCCTCGCACTTGATCAGCTCAAAGACTTGATAGAGCGGGGTCTTCTCGAAGTTCGTCAGATTCATGGAGACTTGGACGATGCCCCGGCCCTCCAGGGCAAACCCCAGCGCTTTGACATAGCGCAGGCCGCCATCAGACCCCCGGACCGCCTTGGCAATGCTCTTGGCAATCTCTAGATTATTTGTGCCCAAGTTGACGTTGAACGCGATCAGAGGGGGTCGGACACCCACCGCCGTGACCCCCGCGGTGGGATGAACGAGGCGTTCGCCAAAGTCGGGGGCCCAGTCGGGCTCTTGGATCTTCTTGAAGAAGTTCTCAAACTCCCCTTTGCGGATGTTGGCGAGGTCTTTGCGTTCTGGGCGAGTCGCCGCGTCCTCATAGAGATAGACGGGAACCTTGAAGCGCTCCCAGATCGCTTGGCCGACGCGCCGCGCTAGCTCAATGCACTCCTTCTTCGTCACCTTGCGCAAGGGCACAAGGGGGATGACATCTACGGCCCCCATGCGCGGATGCTCCCCTTTGTGCTTGGTCAGATCAATGAGCTCCACGGCTTTTGCGACTAAGTTTAAGACGGCCGCCTCCACGGCTTCCGGCTCCCCGACAAAAGTGATGACCGTGCGGTTATGATCGGCATCGGGATCGACGTCGAGGAGGAGAGCCCCTGGGGTCTGGCGCACGGCAGCCACGATGGCCTCGATCTTGGAATGATCGCGGCCCTCGCTGATGTTGGGCACACATTCTATGAGGCGCTTCATGGTCTCTCCTCCCCTTCGGTGACAGCGACAGAGAGGAGCGCTTCGGCGACGACGGTGCCCTCGACGGTGGCCTGGGCGCGGGCACGATAGAACCCAGCTTTGCTCCGTTCGAGCTCAACTTCATAGATGAGGGTATCACCGGGGAGGACGGGGCGGCGGAAGCGCGCCCGATCGATCCCGACTAAGTAGCCCCTCTTGCCAGGGTGCTCTTGGCTGACCAGCAGCCCCACCGTCTGGGCCAGGCCCTCTAAGATCAAGACCCCAGGCATGATGGGACGCCCAGGAAAGTGCCCCGCAAAGAACGGCTCATTGTGGGTGACGTTCTTGAGCGCTCGCACCCGCGTGCTGCCCCATTCCAACACCCGGTCAACGAGCAAGAACGGGTAGCGATGGGGCAAGATCCGAAGAATCTCCTCGGCGCCCATCTCACTGCCCTTGAGCATTGAGAATCTTCAGCACATCGTATGTAATATCTTCGAGCACTTTGGGATCGGCGTAGAGGACGACGTCCTTGCGCTGGGTCACCCAGTGATACCCACGCTCCTTAGCAACTTGCTCCACGGCTTTGATCATCTCCCCTTGGATTTGCGCGGTCAGCTCCAAGTCCAGGCGCTGGAGCTCTTGTTGGATGCGGGCTGCCTCTCGATTGAACTCCTCCTCGCTCATCAGCCCCTTCTTAAATTTATCTTGGAGGGCCTTGAGCTCGCTCTGCTTCTTCTCGGCTTCGGCGCGGAATTTCTCCACGGCCTCGCCAGTCTTCTTGTAGTCTTGGAAGACTTTTTCTGCGTTGATGTAAGCGATCCGCAGGCCCTTCCCGCTTTGGGCGAGCTGAGCTTTTAAGTCCTGGACTTCCTTTTCGAGCTGAGCGATCTTGGCGCGCAAGTCATCGAGATTTTGCGCGCCCCCTTGGGACTGACATCCTCCCAACACCAGCGCCGCCGCCACAAGGCCGATCCCAAGCAGAATTCTGATTTGCATAGCGTTTCCTCCTTCGTAAGAGTTCTTAGAACATCGTGCCAAAGCCAAACTGAAAGACCGGTGCGATCTGCAGGCCCGTCTCGTAGAACGGCCAGGCCAAGATGAATCGCACGTTCCCGACAAAGCCTGTCACCAGGCGCATCTCAAAGCCGAGCGACTGTCGCCATCCCACCTCCTCCGCCCACCCAGCGTCATAGTAGAAGACGCCCCAGATGTTCTCGGCGAGCTCCATGCGATATTCGAGATTGGCCAGCGCAAACTTGCTCGTCAACGACGTGCCCCAGCCGCGCACGGTCATCACTCCGCCAAACCCAAAGCGCTCTTGCGAGGGCAGGGTCAAGCCCATAGCCCCGTAGAGCCTGACGGAGATCGTCTGGCGCTCAAGAGTCATCCAGTGATGGGTCCAGATCCCCTGGAGCTTGGTGAACTCCGTGCCCACGGCGAACTTGCCCGCTTGCTCCCCCATGAAGATCACTTCGCCCCCGGAGGTTGGGAAGAGCGGGTTATTTCTCGTGTCGTGGACCACATCCAGCCCCAGGGACATAATTAAACTCTTCTCGTTGATGGGCTCAGCCTTCCAGACGTTCTCGTAGCGGAAGCGCAGCGTCAGCGTGAGATGGGACAGCACGGGGTAGCTCACGGCGAAGGTCGCGCCCGCCTTGGTCATCTCGTGGGGTTTGGGATCAGTCTGTTGCGATGTGTTGTTGAAGAGCGAGACCTCGACGGAGTTGTACTCTCTGAAGTACGCGGTCGTCTTATAATTCACGGAGTAATTGAGGACGGCTTTGCCGACCAGCCCGCGATCAACTGACAGATCGAGATCTTGGGCTGTCCCCAAGATATTCTTCCATCCCAAGCTGAATTGCCCCACCAGCCCCACCTGAGGGTTGTAGCTCAAGCCTCCCTTGAGATTGCCAAGCTGATCTTCTTCGACGACGCTGACCAACAGTTCTACTTCCCCGGTGGACTCGTCGAGCACCTTGGGCTGGATGTTCACGCCGTCTTGCTTAAAATACCCCAACTGCAAGAGATTTCTGAAGCTGTCGCGCAAGGGGTTCTCGTTGACAAGATCCCCTTCCTTCAGGCGCAGCGCCTTGCGGATGACCATCTCCGAGGTGCACTGTCGCGGGAATTCCAACACCTTGGGGATGATCACGGACTTGGCGCCGGGCTTGCACGCGTTGGAGATCGTGACTTTGGTGATCTTCCCCTCGGTGATGCGCACGGTGAGCACGCCGTCTGCAAGAGACTCTTTGATGAAGTTGACTAATATATAGCCCTCGACGCGATAGAGGTCGTAGACGCGCTTGAGGGCCGTCAAGAGCGCAAAGTTGTTGACTGGCCCCTGAGGGAGCTTCCCGATGAGAGCTTGCAGACGTTTCAGAGGGTAGACTGTCGCTCCGGTGAGCTGAATCGCGCGAATCTCAGCGGGCTCTTCTAAGAGACGGCGCTCCTTGAGATTCCAGACGATCTTGATGGTATTGGGCTTGCTCCCCTGCTCGATCCCTAGTGTCTTTTCATCGGCTTGCTGGAAGTAGACGGATCTGTTGAGGGCTTTGATCGCCTCTTGGATGGGGGCAATCTTGACGGGTTCACCCACGGGGAGCTGCAGCAAGGGCTTGATGAGCGACTCTGGGACCTCTTGCAGGCCGCGGATCTCCACGGCATCGAGCTTGCCCTCGACGATCTGAATCGTCAGCGTCTGTTTTTCGCGATTGAAGACGGGATCCACCCCGATGAACGTATACCCCTTCTTGAGATAGAACTGAGTAATAGTATTCTCGATGATCTTGTCGTCGAACCATTTCATATTGAGGGGCTTGTTCTCCTCGACTTTGGCCTCGCGCAGCGCCTCAATGAGCTCATCGCGCCGGGCGAGCTTCATCTTGTAGGGGAAGAGTCTAATCCCCCAGATGTCTATGAGATAGAACTGATAGCTCTCGTTTCCCGTGAACTCGATCTTCTTGACGACGGGGTTCTCCACGACGCGATAGATCACGCGGATCTGATTATTGGGGAGGACTCTGTAATCGGGCTCGACCTTCTCCAGGGTGCCCAGATTGCGCAGGGCCGCTGCGCCCTTCTCGACATCCTCCAGCGTGATGCGCGAGCCGATATTGAACGGCAGCGCGTCGTAGATCTCGCGCTTGGTCAGGGCTTTATTGCCCGTGATGACGACCTCACGGACAAAGTAAGTCGTTTGGGCCATCCCCAGAGCTATCCCCATCGTAACGAGCCCCACCCATACGGCGACGAAGACGGAAATCTTGCGATGCACTCTTACATACCTCCTTCGAGTATGTGCTCTTCTGAGCTGCGATATTGGATCGCTTCTGCGACGTGAGCGGCTTTGATCATCTCTGACTGCTCGAGATCGGCGATCGTGCGCGCGACTTTGAGCACGCGGTGATACGCCCGCGCGCTCAGATTGAGATGATCTATGGCTTGCTCGAGCAATCTCTGAGCGTTCTGCTCTAGCTGACAATAGAGTCGCACTTCCCGCACCCCCATCTGGGCGTTCGCGAAGATCTTCTCCCCGCGAAAGCGCTCGCTCTGGATTCGACGAGCTCTCTCTACGCGGGCCCGCACGACTGCCGAACTCTCGCCCGCGGGCTTGCCCATCAATTCTTCTTTCGTCAGTCGTGGTACCTCCACGAATATATCTATTCTATCAAGAAATGGTCCGGAAATCCGCCGGTGGTAGCGCTTGACGTCGAGAGGACTGCAGCGGCAGGGCTTTTTCGGGTCGCCGCGATGCCCGCAGGGGCAGGGGTTCATGGCCGCGACGAGCATAAAATTTGCGGGGAACGTCAGGGCAGCGGCAGCCCGCGAGAGCGTGATCGTGCGCTCTTCGAGGGGCTGGCGCAGCGTCTCCAACACGTCGCGCTCAAACTCGGGCAGCTCATCTAAGAATAAAACGCCGTGATGAGCAAGGGAGATCTCCCCAGGGCGCGGCAGGCCATGCCCCCCTCCGACCATCCCCGCGTACGAGACCGTATGATGCGGCGCCCGGAAGGGCCGCGCCGTGATCAAAGGGCGATCTGCCGGAAGCAACCCGAGAATACTGTAAATCTTTGTAACTTCGAGCGCTTCTTCAAACGTCAACGGCGGCAAGATCGTGGGAAGCCGCTTGGCGAGCATGCTCTTGCCCGACCCCGGCGGGCCGATCAAGAGAATATTATGCCCTCCCGCGGCCGCGACCTCGAGGGCGCGCTTGGCCTGCTCTTGCCCCTTGATCTCCGAAAGATCGCAATCGTAGAGCGGGCCATCGCTCATCCACAGCGCAGGGTCAGCAGTTATGGGCTGCACTTGCAGCTCCCCCGACAGCAGCGCGATCGCTTGCTGGAGGTTTTCTACAGCGTAGACTTCGAGTGATGAGACGAGCGCGGCCTCCTTGGCGTTTCCCGCGGGGACGACCATGCCCTTGAGGTTATTCTTTCGGGCCGCCAGGGCGATGGGCAGGACGCCCTTCACCGGGCGCACCTCCCCGTCGAGCGACAGCTCCCCTAAGATTAAGAACTCCCCCAGGCGCTCCCCAGAGATCTGCTCCGTAGCAGCCAAAATAGCCAAAGCCAGGGGCAGATCGAGCCCCACACCCTCCTTGGGGAGGTCGGCAGGCGCCAAGTTCACGGTGATCCTCTTGGCGGGGAAGTCGAAGCCCGCGTTCTTGAGGGCGCTGCGGATGCGCTCGCGGCTCTCTTGGACCTCTTTTTGGGGCAGCCCCACGATGGCGAAGCTTGGCAGTCCAAGAGCGATATCGCACTGGACTTCGATGAGCTCGGCGTCAATGCCGACGACTGCCCCACTGATGGCCTTGGCGAACATGATCGTTTTGCTATGTATAGCACAAATGGGACGATTTTACAAACGCCGCAGGGCGAAGCCCATCACATCGTGGGGCTTGCGCCCGCTGGAGTGAGGGGCGGTCTTATTCGAATAGTACAAGCTCATGGTGAGCCCTTTGAGCCCCAGCTCGATCATGCGCAGCGTTGGGGTCCAGCGCGTCTGGCAGAGTTTGAGAAACGCGCGCAGCAGCGGGCTTGGCAAGAACGAGAGCGCCCTCAGCAGAGTCTTTACATCGTCGCGATCTTTGGGGTCCATGTAGCGGAGAAGATCGTCTACGAAGGCGATGCAGCCTGTCTGGGAGAACGAGGGGAATTGAGGATCTCCGGGGAGCATCAGATCGCCGATGCGCTCGAGGGCTGCCAGCTCCCTTGGCCCAAGAATCTTCGACATAGCGCTCAGCATTATATTCCCGCAAGTGCGGGTTGGTCAAGCGTGAGTAGCGTTGGGCGCAGGAGATCCAAGTGCTGATCTGTATGGGATTTTCGTATCGCCCTCTTGACTTTTCCCGTCGGTTGTAGCAGGCCGTTGGGCGGCGCCTAGGAAACGTCTCACATGGCGCTCTCGTTCCAAGCCGTTTCGTTCGCCTTATGTGCGCAAAGGGTGCGATAAGTGCTATAATAAATGCACAGCAGGTGGTGTGAAATGACAGTCTATCACTTTACAGTCGTGATTGAACCGGATGAGCAAGGCTTTCATGCCTACGTGCCCGCTTTGCCCGGCTGCCACACCTTCGGCGACACCATTGATGAGGCGCGCGCGAATATCCTGGAGGCACTGGAACTTCACATCCAAAGCATGCTTGAGGATGGTGAACCGGTACCGGTAGAACGTGAACCGGTGTTTATCACTCGGCTCTCTGTGCCGGTGGCTGCATGAGCGAGAAACTTCCGCGCATAGATTGCCAGCAGCTAATTCGAGCCTTGGAACGAGTTGGCTTCGTGAGGAAGCGACAAAAGGGCAGTCACTTGCATATGTGGCGAGAGGCTGACAAGAAGCGTGTCACTGTGCCTGTTCACAAGGGAAAGACCGTGCCGCAGGGGACATTGCGTGCCATTCTTCGTGATGCTGACATCAGCGTGGAGGAATTCTTGAAGTTGCTTTAGTTAGCGAGCGCTACCCAACACGCGCTTCCAGCTGAGGCTGCTCCGCTGCGCTGCGCGACGCATGTGCTCACCCTTGGAGAATAGATTGGGTTGCTTTTTGGCTCAGAGCCATGATCGTCAGCGCGGGATTGATCCCCGGCGCCGCAGGGAAGATGCTCGAATCAGCTACGAAAATAGCGGGGAAGCCGTGCAGCTGAAAGCGCTCGTTCACAACAGAATTCTTCGGGTCAGTGCCCATAGGACAGCCCCCCATCAGATGCAACCCCAGCCCCACGGACGAAATAATAATCTCTCTGGCCCCAACAGCACGAAAGACCTCTTCTATGACCGACAGCCCCCGCTGACGTCGCTGGCGATCTTCAGTGCCAAGCTTTTTGTGTATACGAAGTCTCCCGGAACGATCGAGCACAAGCTCGCCGGGGGTCGTGTCGCGCACCGCGACCTCCATGCAACCCATAGAGCGATATCGCTTCATTAGAGCGTGATGACGCTGGCCAAAGCCGGGCAGAAGCAGCGCGACCCCGATGGGCGGAGCAAAGACGTTCTCGAGCTTGAACCCGCCCCGACGAAAGCGCGCGTCATCAGACTTAATCGCTTGGAACGCGCCCTTGTGGGCATCTATGGGTTCGTCAAAGAGCCCAAAGACCATCCATTGGGGATGACAGAAAAAGCCCTGCCCTAGCGCAGGCAGCTTCGCCTTGAACCCGGAGCGCAACAGCAGCGCTGTCGTGCCCAGGGCTCCCCCGGCTAAGATAACTTTTGGAGCGCTGACCTCACGGCGCGTCTGCTCCCCTTGGGTCCCGATCACGGTGACGCCCTGGGGAGTTGCTCGGAGATACTCAACGTGAAATTCGGGCCAGACTTCTAAGCCCATCTCGCGCGCCCAGGCGATGAACGTGACGAGCGTGCTCTGCTTGGAGTCGCGATGGCAGCCCCCTAGACACGCCATGCAGTCGTTGCCCTCGTCTATCTTGCAGTCTCTCTGCCCACGACGCAGAGGCTTCCAGTGATAGCCGAGCTTCTCAAAGCCCTCTTTCATTAAGCGAGCGTTGCGATTGAAGTGACGTTCTGGAATCTCTTGGATGCTGAGCTTGGATTCGATCTCGTCGTAGTGTGGGGCCATCTGGGCGCTTGTGAAAAAGTCTATGTTCGAGGCGCTACGCCACAGATCCCACGCGAAGTCGTCGAAGCGATCCAAAAGACACTGATTGACGACGGAGCTGCCGCCCAGGCACTTGCCGCGCAGAAATGCCAAGGTGACGTCGGTGTTGAACTCCATCCCGCCGTTCCAGAAGAGCTGGGCGGAATAGTCCATCTCGTTATTGGGGAACGTCTTGGCGCTGAAGGCCTTGCCCGCTTCTAGGAGCAAGCATTTGGCTCCGGCCTTGGTGAGATAATACGCGAGCACGCCGCCAGAGGTGCCAGAGCCGATGATGATAATATCTTTCATAGTGATGGGGCGACGACGCCCAAATGAGGCACGCGTTTGAATTCGTTCACGTTCAGCGTCAATAAATCAAGACCCCAATGCAAGGCTGTCCCGGCGATGAGCGCGTCTCGAGGGCCAATCTGCTGGTTTCTCTGAGCTAGGCGCCCATTGAGTTGAGCGGCTCGTTCTGCTTCGCTGCGCCCCACAGCAAGGAGCGTCGGTTGAAGGACTTGGGCAAGACGCGCAAAGTCAGAAGCTCGCCCAGCCCGGACAGCTCCATACTCAAGCTCATAGAGCGTGATAGCGCTGACGTAAATATTCTCATAGCTTTGCACAAGCTCCGCCAGGGAGAGCCTGCCACGCAGATGGGCGATCAACGCTGATGTGTCAATTAAGATCCCTCGAGCTGGTCGCGCCATCTCTCCCATCCCTCCTCCAGCTCTTTAAAAGCTTCGGCGATCTTTGGATCGTCCTTCCAAAGCCCATGCGTCTGATGGAGAGCCTGGAGTTGTCTCTCTCTGACTAGGGTCTTCAGCTCCTTCAGCGCCGCGAAGACTGCCTCCGAGAGGGACTTAGCTTGAGTGTGTCCGCAAGCCCATTCTAAGAGCTCTTGATGCTCAGGCTTGACATAGAGCGTAAGCCTCTCTTTTCCCTTCATAGCGATCGTATGATACTCCTACGCTCATACAGTGTCAAGAGAGATTCATAAGAAACACTTCCCCATGCCCCGATACGTTGGGGCCTTCGTCACGATCTGCTTGCCCCGAACGATGAGATACTCGTTGAAGTGCTCGGCGAGCTCGCCCGCTTTGGCGTGCCGAAAGAAGACGGGATCGCCTGGGCGCAGCGTCACGTCCTTGGGAACGCGCAGCGGGGTCTGCACCTCGCCCGCGCCTTCTAAGGCCGTCAGCTTCAGCCCCGGAGGCAGATACGGCACAGGGAGACGATCCGCTCCCGCCGGCCCGGAGGCTATCAGCCCTCCCCCATGACAGGTCACAAAGCCCGGATCGGGGATTCTTACGATTTGCAACGCAAAGAAGATCGCGGGCTTCAGCTTCAAGTGCCCGTAATAGTCAAAGAGATGGCTGCACAAGAACCCTGAGCCCGCCGTCACTTCCGTCAGAGCTCTCTCAGCACTAGCGAACGCGACGCTGCCCGTGCCACCGCCGTTGAAGATTTCTACAGCAAAGCCATGCTGGCGCAGAAGATCTAAGACCCTCTGGCGCATCTGTGCGACATAGGGCCGCGAGAGCTTTTTGATTAATTTGCGCGCGGGGTTGAGCAGGGGCGAGAAGGGGTTGCTCTCGCCCACCCCGGCGATCTGCGCCTCGTAGCCCATCAGTCCCAGAAATTTCAGATCGCGTCGCTGCGCGATCTTCTGAGCTAAGTGCACAACGGCTTCGGGGGAGCGTAGCGGGCTGCGCCGCGCCCCAAGATGTACCCGCCCGCCCAGCGGACGATACGACAGGTCAACTTCGATGACGACAGGGATCGGGCGCTCCGGCGTACCGCGCAGGGCTTCAAGATGCGCCTCGGAGTCTACAACGATCGCGATGCGACGGTTTGGGTCGTTGAGCTGCGCCAGCAGTTGACAGTCCGACGGCTGCACCGTCGGGTAGGCTACAATAATATCCGTGAAGCCGTGCTCGACTAGAAACGCCGCTTCGGCAACAGAATAGCTCAAGATGCCCCGGATCGCCCCCTGCCCCCTCTCCGTGATATATTTGAGCAGCCACAGACAGCGAATGGACTTTGACGCTAGGCGCAAGGTCTTGCCGTGCCGGCGCACGTCAGCCAAGAGCACCTCGATATTGTGGTCTACGGCGTCTAAGTCCACGAGCGCCACGGGAAGGCGCTCGTTACGGATGAGCTCTCTGTAGCGTTCGTATTGGTCGAGCATCTTTTGTCCGGCTAACCTCTCCTCTGACCCCTCCCCGACACGGGGAGGGGCCAGACTTCGTCTGGACTGTTCGTCGTGCCGCCTTCGGCGGCACGGTGTCCGGTCCAGGCGAAGCCTGGTCCCCCTTCCCGCTTCGGGAAGGGGGACGGGGGGTTAGGTACTGCTGAGCTGGTGAATTCATTCACCGGCTCACTTAACTTCCAAAGCACTGGGCGATGGCGCGCGCCCAATTGTGCCAGGCCGCAAAGCGCCCGCCCTTGGGCCGGCCCTGCTGCTTCCACGCCGTCACGCTCTTGCGGTACTCCTCGCACGCTTTGCTGATGCAGTCAGCAATGCTGACAGGGTTCCCTTCGGGATCGGCCTTCAGGCGGAACTTGGGCGGCCACACCACCACGCGCACCGGCTGAGCCTTGGGATCGAGCGGGTTCTTCGCGGTCGTCCCCCACAGGACCCACTTGGCCACCACGTACTCCGGATCGTAGATCGGCTCGTGGGGATAGGGATCGTTTCTGTCCCGGAACTTGATCCGCCCCACAGTCCCTACGTATTCTGTCTTCTCTAGCTCAGCGACGAGCTTGTCTGGGTCAGTTCCCCCGGCGCGGTCAATCGCGCCTTTCAAGATAAAAAGCGCATCGTATGTCGTGAAAGCCGTAAAGAGTGGGCGCGACGGCGCAGAATCCCCAAAGCGCTCGACGTACGCCTGGTAGAACGGGCGTGTCTTGGGCGTGATGGGGGTCTCGCCAGTGGCCACGTCAACATAGACGTGCCCCATGACGCGCCCGCCCGTGTTCTTCCAATACTCGAACGACTGCCCCTCCGCGTTGATCCCGATGATCGGCATATCGAGCTTCATCTCGTAGGCTTGGCCGACGAGAGAGATCCCCGGATCAAAAGCCAACACCAACATCATGGCGTCGGCATCGGTGTCGCTCACTTGCTGGAGGATCGAAGCGAAGTCTGGGTTCTGCAAGGAGAAGCTCAATACCTTGACAAGCTGTATCCCCACTTGCGCGAGCCTCTGTTGGAGAATATTTGAGAGATTTTGTCCGAAGGCGCTGCTCTCCGCGACCAGCGCGACTTTTTGAATCCCCATATCTTGGAGCATCAGCCCTTGAGCCATGGTCCCGATATCTTGACCCATGACGTTGTCGTTGATCATCAGTCTGAAATAGTATTTGTACTGATCGTACTTCTCTTTGACGAGCTTGTTGAATTCTGGGCTGCTGGAGCCCGTGTCAAGATAGGGCTTTCTCAGTCGCGCCATCGAGGGGAGCATCGCGGCGACAGTTTCGTCTATGAACCCCCCGATGATAGCGGCCGCGCCGAGCGCTGACAGTTCTTCAAATGCTGCTTTTGCGACGTCTCCGCGAAGCACTTCGTCATCTCGGATGAGCCCGTCCATCGTGAGCTTAGGTGGCGGGAGCTTCCCCTCGCTCACCAAACTATTAATCTCATCGAGGGCCAGCTGCGCCCCGCGCACCATTGCTCTCCCTACGTCCAGAAGATTGATGGGCCCGATCAGCCCGACTTTGACGGGAGCGGGCTGCCCCCAGCCGAGCACCCTCCCTAAAGTCGCAACGCCTGCCCCAACACCGAGCGCCTTCAAGAAGGCGCGCCGATTCACCCGCACGCTCATCGCTGCACCTCCTCAGAGTTTAAAATTTCAACGCGCAATCGTCAGCCCGAAAGGCATCTTTATATAAACGCAGCTTTCCCCCAGAGAGCGCGACGACATCAAAGCGCACAGCTAAGTTGGTCGGATGCCGCGCAAGATAGTGCTGGGCCGTCAAGAGAATCTTATGCTGTTTTCTGTGATTGATCGTCTCTTCGGGAAGACCAAAAATCTCTTGGGAGCGCGAGCGCACCTCGATAAAGACTAAAACATCCCCGTCACGAGCGATGAGGTCTATCTCGCCGCCGCGCCAGCGATAACGCTCCGCGATGATCTCGTACCCGTGCTCCCGGAGGAAGTCGCGAGCCAAATGTTCTGCTTCCTCCCCGCGCATAGCTCCCTCGCCAACCGAGCATAGCCGCAATAGACGGGATTGTCAAGTACGAGATCGAGCATCGCGTAAGCCGGGAAAGTGAGCGTATTATTCGTGCGATTCTGCTCCAGCACGTCGTGATCGGGGTCTACCTCGGCTTGCACCGGGGCGCTTGTGCTCTTGAACGTTAGCTCAGAGACCGTTTGCTGTCCGTCCCAGCGCGCTTCTACGACGCTGCCGTCGCGCAGATATAAGACGACCTTCACCGGGGCGATCGCCTCGCCTTGACGGACGATCGTCACTCGCGTCTCGATCTGGCCGTCTTCGAGCCGACGCCAGCTCCCCACCGGCAACGAAAAGTCGAGAGTCTTGACGGTGCGCAGCCAGATGTCGAAGAACCAATCTAACTCTTGAGCAGAGACTTCTTCGGCGACGGCGATGAAGTCTTGCGTCGTCGCGTTCTTGTACGTGAAGCGCGCGTAATACTCTCTCATCAGACGATCGAAGTTCTCCGCGCCCACAACCCAGCGGAGCATCCACAAGACCCCAGAGCCCTTGGTGTAGACGGCCTGGGCGTAGCTGCGCAGCGACGGGAACTGATCAGCCCGAGTCAGCACGGGAATTCCCGACTCGCGGAAGTTATACGAACTGCGCGAGGAGAGAGGAGCCTGACGACGCTCGATATCATAGAGCTCTTCAGAAAAAGTCGCAAAAGCCTCATCAAGCCAGGCCTCGTCCATCTCATCGTTGCCCACGGCGGCGTACCACCATTGATGGGCTAACTCATGGACGATCTCCGTAACAGATCCTCCGGCGATCATCACGATCCCCGGATACTCCATCCCGCCGCCTACGGTCACTTGGGCGACGGTGACCACGGGGTACGCATACGGCCCGAAACGCTCGTTGAAGAAATTCATGGCATCGGCAGCTGTTGCCGTCATATTGAACCCCAGCGAGAGCACGCGCAATTGTGAGCCGTTCGAAAGCGTTGTCTCTTCGACGCGATAGAACGGCCCGGCGACCCAAGCAAAATCGTGCACGCGCTCGGCTATGGCTTTGACGATCTTTTGCGCGCCTTGCACCGTCTCGCTGAGGATGACCCCCGTGCAGCCGACGACGAAGTTCGCCGGAACAGCGAGAGTGACGTCATAGTTAGCAAAGTCGCCGTAGAACTCTCCAAGAAAGCTGTATTTATCGAGATTCCAGCCCTCGTCGGCGTCGTAGACGACGACCTTGGGGTACCATAACGTCACAGTATACGTGCCGTTGCGGTGGCCGCTGCGCACGGCAAACGATGCCGCCCAGAGAGCCCCAGGAGTGGGCTGCATCAAGTCGTTGAGAAACTCGATCTGCAGCTCCAAAGTCTCGCCGTCGGCCAGGGGCTTCGGCAGCGCGACGCGCATGAGCGTGTCGTCTATTGTGAACGAGAGCGCCTGCCCGTTCGCTGTGATGCTCTTGATCTCCATGAAGGCGTCGTCGTCGGGCGACGCATAGATCAGCGTGGGGAAGATGCCGGCGCGCTGGAGCTCCTGCTGATATTTGGTGTTGGCGCCGCGCTTGAACGCATTGGGTACCACGTGGAAGTAGAGCTCTTTAAGCTCTGTGCCGGTGCGGTTGGTGAAGCGCACCGTCTCCGTGCCCGTGATGATATTTTGAGCTATATCGAGCTGGGCCGAGATCGTGTACTCGATCTCGTTGGGCAGCGCCCACAGAGCGAAAGACCACCAAACTAAAACGAGCAGCCACAGCCCGACGCCGACCGACAGATTTCGTGTGCGCATAGCAGCCTCCTTACCCCTCCCCATCCCCTCCCCGATACGGAGAGGGGCAGGGCGAGGGAACAATAGCCTTCGGCAACTTTTTGTATTATACTCAAAGCCGACGATGAAAGCAGTGATCTTGGCTGCCGGGGAGTCTTCGCGATTTTGGCCGCTCGCCGAAGGCGGGCATAAGAGTCTCTTTCGGCTCTTGGGGCGCCCGATCATCGCCCATACGATCGAAGCTCTGGCGCGCGCCCAGATCAGAGAGATCGTCATCGTGCAATCCCCAGAAAGATCTATTGAAGCGCAGCTTGGGGACGGCGCAAGCTTTGCCGTGCAGCTCTCGTATGTCGTGCAGCCGGAGCCGCGCGGCATGGGCGACGCGCTTCTACGAGCTGAATCGCTCTTAAGCGATCCCTTCTTGGTCGTCAACCCGCAACACGTCACGATTGATGAGATATTCTCTCAACTCTTAGCGTTAGCCGACGACGCCGACGCTGTGCTCGTCGGCTGCGACACAGACCGCCCGCACGAGTATGGGGTCGTCAAAATAGAAAGTGATCGCGCTGTGGATCTCATCGAAAAGCCTGCGCCGGGGACGGAGCTAAGCCGCACGCGCCTCGTCGGAATCTATCTTTTGACAAAGAAATTCTTCGAGTGCTATCGCCGCGTGGGCGAGCACCCGTATAACTTTGAGGACGCTCTCAGGATGCTGATGCGCGAGGGCACGGTGCGCACAGTAAAAATCTCCAAAGAGCCGCCGACGCTGAAATATCCCTGGGATCTCTTTCGGCTAGCTCAGCTTCTGATGGAGAAAAAAATTACAGAGCAGAGGATCGCGCCGAGCGCGCAGATCCATCCCAGCGCGATTATTGAAGGGCCGGTCTGGATCGGGGAAAACGTCAAAATTTTCGAGCACGCCGTCATCAAGGGGCCGTGTTATATTGGAGATGGCTGCGTGATCGGCACGGGATCGCTCGTGCGGGAGTCCACTATAGAAGCCCACACAGTGATCGGCGCGCACGCGGAGATAGCTCGCTCGATCTTTCAGAGAGATTGCTCGACGCATTCGGGGTACTTTGGCGACTCGATCTTCGACGAGGCCGTCAAGATCGGCGCAGGCACGGTGACGGCCAACGTCAGAAACGATCGCGGGGTCATTCGCCCGTGGGTGAAGGGCGCTCGCGTCGAGACCGGGCTCAAAAAATTAGGGGCTATCGTGGGGCGCGAGACCCATATTGGGATTTGCACTATGCTCATGCCCGGCGTCTTGATCGGGCCGCGCTGCCAGATCGGCCCGGGGAGCTTAGTCCGAAAAAATCTCGACGCCGACACGCTCTACTACGCCGTGCCCACTGAAGCCGTGCACAAGAAGCGCCTAGCGCCTGAGCGCAAGCTGTAAGAGCAAGGGCGTGAGAAACGTCGTCAGCACGATCATTGCTAATAGAGCCGCGTAGAGCTCTTTTGAGAGCAGCCCCAACTCCATCCCTACCGTGGCGAAGATCAGCCCGACCTCCCCGCGCGGGATCATCCCGATCCCTACAAGCAGCCGTGTCCCCCGCGCTGCGCCCAGCCCGCTGAGCAGCTTCCCCACGATAGCCAAGACTGTGAGCCCCACCGCGCCCAGACACACCCACCACTGAGCTAACACCGAAAGATCGAGCAGCGCCCCGGCCTTGACAAAATAGAAGGGCACGAATAAGTCCACAAGAGTTTCGATTTTTCTAGTGATCTGGCGCTCATGATGGACGTATTCAAACATCAGTCCGGCAGCGAATGCCCCGACGATCAGGGCCAGCCCCAAGCTCTTGGCTAAGAGAGCCAAGGCCAAGCAAAAGACGAGCGCGGCCACGATAGTCGTGCCGCGGGTCTCTAAAGTATCCAAAAGCCGGAAGAGCCGAGGGACGAGGCGCACGCCCACCCACAGCCCGCCCACAAGAAAGAGCAGCGAGCCCAGCCCTTCGAGCACGAGCAGCTCCCACCGGAAGGGGCGCGGAGCGGCCCACGCTTGGAAGCCCGCCAGCAACCAGAGCGCAATAAGATCGTCCAGCAGCGCCGCTCCCAGCACCGTCATGCCTGCAGGGTGGAGTATCCGCTGGGCCTCGACGAGGAATCGCCCCACCTTGCCCAGGCTCGTCGCTATCAGCGCCGCTCCCACAAAGAGCGCGCTCAAGAGCGACAGCCCCGCCCCCACGCCAAGGAGCGTCCCTCCACCAAGGAAGATCACAGCCCCTAGCAGAGCGACGCGCACGCTGGGGCGCCAAGCTCTCATCAACAGATCGAGCTCCGCAATCAGCCCAATGTAAAAGACGAGCACGACGATCCCCAAATCAGCAAGAAACATCAAGATGGGATCGCCCTTGGGATGGAGCAACCCCAGGGCAGAGGGCCCAAGGGCGATCCCCAAGAGCAGCTCGCCCAAGACGGCCTCCTGCCCGACGCGCTCCAACAGCACCGCAAGGAGCTTGGCGCCCCCCAAGATGATGATCACCGTGAGGGCGACCTGGGTGAACTCTGACTCCATAGGGGCAATAGTATCACAAGGGCGGGCGCGCTTGCTAGGGCGGAGCAAAATAGCTACAATGAAGAGCGCGCCGACGTAGCTCAATCGGCAGAGCAACCGCTTTGTAAGCGGTGGGTTGCCGGTTCGACTCCGGCCGTCGGCTCCCGGGGGTATCGTCTGGAAATCTGTGCGGCTTTGGGGTAGAATAAGAAGCCCGCAGGGGTTCCGGAGCGGTCAAACGGGACGGACTGTAAATCCGTTGGCCTGTGCGCCTTCGGGGGTTCGAATCCCTCCCCCTGCACCAGTTGCGTGGGCTACTATTTTCGTCTATAATAGCTGCATTCACACGGGAGCCCTCCTGCGGGAGGGGCGTTGGCCCGCGTAGCTCAGAGGTAGAGCGTTCCCTTGGTAAGGGAAAGGCCACCGGTTCGATTCCGGTCGCGGGCTCAGAGAGTGCAGAAGTGCTGCCGTATTGCTGTGCTGCAGCCGACAGCAGCACTTCGGCACGACAGCACAGCAATACCCAATGGAGGAGGATGTATGGCAAAGCCCAAGTTTGAGCGGAAGAAACCGCACGTCAACGTCGGGACGATCGGTCACATCGACCACGGCAAGACGACCCTGACCGCGGCCATCACCGAGGTGTTGGCCACCAAGGGGTTGGCCAAACCCCGCACCTACGACGAGGTCGCCAAGGCCAGCGAGAAACAAGGTCGGCGCGACCCCACCAAGATCTTGACCATCGCCATCTCCCACGTGGAGTACGAGACGGAGAAGCGCCACTACGCGCACATTGACTGTCCGGGCCACGCCGACTACGTCAAGAACATGATCACCGGCGCGGCCCAGATGGACGGGGCGATCCTCGTCGTGGACGCCACCGAGGGCCCCATGCCCCAGACGCGCGAGCACGTGCTGTTAGCTCGCCAGGTCAACGTCCCTTACATCGTGGTCTTCCTCAATAAGATTGATCTTGTGGACGACCCGGAGTTGATTGATCTGGTTGAGGTGGAGATCCGCGACTTGCTCAATAAATATAAGTTCCCCGGCGATACCGCGCCGGTCATCCGCGGGTCGGCCCTGGCAGCGTATAAGAACCCCACCGATCCGGAAGCGGCCAAGCCCATCTGGGACTTGATGAAGGCCATTGATGAGTACATCCCAGAGCCGGTCCGCGAGGTGGACAAGCCGTTCTTGATGTCCATTGAGGACGTCTTCTCGATCAAGGGGCGCGGCACGGTCGTCACGGGGCGTGTGGAGCGCGGGCGGCTCACCCCAGGGATGGAAGTGGAGATCGTGGGGCTCCGGCCAGAATCGCGCAAGACCGTGGCCACGAGCATCGAGATGTTCAACAAAGTGCTCGACGAGGCCCTCCCTGGGGACAACATCGGGGTGCTGCTGCGCGGCATCGAGAAAGACGAGGTCGAGCGCGGCATGGTCTTGGCCGCCCCCGGCACGATCACCCCGCATACGAAGTTCGAGGCCGAGGTCTACGCCCTCAGCAAGGATGAGGGCGGGCGCCATAGCCCGTTCTTCTCCGGGTACAAGCCCCAGTTCTACTTCCGCACCACCGACGTCACGGGCACGGTGATCCTGCCCCCGGGCGTCGAGATGGTCATGCCTGGGGACAACGTGCGCATCACCGCGGAGCTGATCTCCCATATTGCCATGGAGGAGCAGCTGCGCTTTGCGATTCGTGAGGGCGGGCGCACGGTGGGCGCGGGCGTGGTCACTAAGATCCTTGAGTAAGGGAGCCGAACGCCATGCCTCAAGAGGTTGTGACGCTGGCGTGCACGGTCTGCCGCCATCGCAATTACCATACGACCAAGAACCCAAAGAACGTGCGCACGAAGCTGGAGTTGAAGAAGTACTGCAAGTGGTGTCGCAAGCACACCGTCCATAAAGAGGTCTAAGCGCGATGATAGGCCCGTAGCTCAACTGGCAGAGCAGCCGACTCCAAATCGGCAGGTTGGGGGTTCGAGTCCCTCCGGGCCTGCTTGTGTGTAAGGAGAGTCCATGCGCGAGCGAGTCCTCGATTTCTTTCGGGAAGTGCGCGGAGAATTTCGCCGGATCACCTGGCCCAGTCGCCCCGAGGTCATCGGCCTGACGGCCTTGGTGCTCCTGATCATCGTGTTGTTGTCGATCTACGTGGGGCTGCTGGATTTCATATTCCAATTGCTCGTCAAGTATCTGTTGGGATGATAGGGCTATGAAGCGATGGTATGCGATCCAGACCTACGCGGGCAGCGAGCTGAAGGTGGCAGAGCTGCTGGAGCGGCGGGTGCGCCAGCTGGGCCTGGAGAAGAAGGTGCAGGCCTTCGAGATCAACGGCAAGGAGGTGCGCTTCCTCGCGCCTGTCGAGGAGGTCATTACCGCCAAGGGGCGGCGCGGGCGCACCGGGGAGTATCGCGTCCCCTATGAGTATGAGCTGAAGGTCGAGCCCAATAAGCGCATCCAGAAGGGCGAGATCATCGCGGTCAAGCCCGCCAAACATATAGACTTTGACGCCAAGGTCAAAAAGATCGAGACGCTCCAGCGGGTCATTGTCGAGATGAGCAATCGCAACGAAGAGGAGTTTCTCATTCCGCTGGAGAAGCGCATCCGCCGCGACATCCGCACAGGGGAGAAGCTGCCCCCAAGCGTGCCCCTGACGACCGACTCCGATCCCAACTTTCGCGCCCCTGCGGTCAAGACGACCGTGGTGCAGCGCGATCGCGTCAAGCGGATACAACTGGAGCGGCTCGACACCGGGGAGACGGTGACGCTGCTCATTCCAGAGAAATATGTGGTGCGCTTGAAGGAAGGGGTCACTCTCAAGAAGGGCGATCTCCTTGAGAAAGAAGACAAGATCGAGTCTCGAGCTTCTGGGCTGGTCAAGATCAAAGAGTATAAAGACAAGAGAGTGGTGACGGTGCAGTATATAGAGAAGCGTCGGCTCTTCCCAGGGTACATCTTCGCGTATATGGAGATGGGCCAAGATGTGATGCAGCTGACGGAGGGGATCAAGTGTCGGTTTGTGGGCAATCCCCCGTTGCCCTTGAGCGAAGAGGAGATGAAGGTCGTCAAGCGCAAGGCGGGCTTGCTGGAGGCGCCCAAGGCCGTTGGCCCCAAGATCGAGGTGGCCTTTGAGATCGGCGAAGTCGTGGAGATCATCGAGGGGCCGTTTGCGGATTTTACCGGCTCGATCGTGGAGCTCGACAAGGAGCGCGAGATCGCCACGGTCGTCGTCAAGATCTTCGGGCGGGAGACGCGCGTGGATTTGCCGTTTGAGAGCATTCAGAAGATCTGAGGAGGGTGAGCCAAGATGGCCGCGCCAAAGCAAGTCGTTGCTGTGGTGAAGCTGCAGCTGCCCGCAGGGCAGGCGACCCCCGCGCCCCCGGTCGGGCCAGCGCTCGCCGAGCACAAGATCAACATCGCTGAGTTTTGCAAGAGATTCAACGACGCCACCAAGAACGAAGAGAAGGGCTTGATCATCCCGGTGCAGATCACGGTCTACGCCGACAGATCCTTCGATTTTGTGCTGAAGAAGCCGCCGGCAAGCGAGCTGCTCAAGCGGGCGGCAGGCGTCCCTAAGGGCTCCAGCACCCCCAACACCGTCAAGGTGGGCAAGATCACCCTGGAGCAGCTGCGGCGCATCGCGGAGATCAAGATGGCCGATATGAACGTGAACTCCCTCGAGGCGGCGATGAAGACCATCGCAGGGACGGCCCGCAACATGGGCATCGAGATCGTGGAGAACTAGGAGAGATCTATGGAGCGGAGCAAACGCTATCTTGCCGTGCGCGAGAGAGTGGATCGCACGCGGTTCTATCCCGTCGACGAGGCGATCAAACTCCTCAAAGAGTGCGCGACCGCGAAGTTCGACGAGTCGGCCGACGTTGCCTTTCGCCTCGCGGTCGATCCCAAGAAGAACGAGCATCGCATTCGCGGGACGGTGACCCTGCCTCATGGCACGGGCAAGACCGTCACCGTGCTTGCCTTTGCTAAGGGCGACAAGCTCAAGGAGGCCCAAGAGGCTGGGGCGGACTACGTGGGGGGCGAAGACCTGGCGAAGAAGATCGAAGAGGGATGGCTCGAGTTCGACCGCGTGGTGGCGACCCCCGACATGATGGGGATTGTCAGCAAGTTGGGGAAGATCTTAGGGCCGCGGGGGCTTATGCCCAGCCCCAAATCGGGCACGGTCACGCCCGACATCGGAGCGGCGGTGAAGGAGCTCAAGCGGGGCAAGCTGGAGTTCCGCCTCGATGAGTACGGCAATATTCACTCGACATTTGGGCGGTGCTCGTTCCCGGTCGAGCACTTGAAAGAGAATTTGATCGCGCTGACGGCAGCTCTATTAGAAGAGAAGCCCGCAGATATTAAAGGGCGTCTCATCAAGTCGGTGACGATCAGCTCGACGCACGGTCCGGGGATCAAAGTCGATCCCGATGACCTGCTGAAGCTGGTCGCCTCCAGGCAGCTGTAGGGAGGAACTGAGTATGCCTACGGCAGAGAAGGAGCAAGCGATCGCGGTGTTGGAGGAGCGCCTGCGGCGCTCGAAGGCCGTGGTCTTCTCAGACTTTCATGGGCTGACGGCCTCCGAGATGACCGAGCTGCGCCGCCAGCTGCGCGCGTCTGGGCTCGAGTACAAGGTGGTACGCAATACGCTGGCGCGGCTGGCCGCAGAGCGCGTGGGCATTACAGATATAGAGCCCTACTTGCGTGGCCCCACCGGGCTTTGTATCAGCTACGACGATCCGGTGCTGGCTTTCAAGGTCTCCTACGCGCTGACGAAGAAGTTTGAGCACTATAAGATCAAGGGCGGCCTTCTGGAGGGCGTCTTGGTCAGCGCTCACGAAGCCGAGCAGCTGGCTCAGCTGCCTGGCCGCCAGGAGCTGCTGGGGATGGTGGTCTCCACCCTGCAGGCGCCGATTCAGCAATTGGCCGGCGCGCTCAGCGCGCTGCTGCGCAATCTGGTCAGCGTTCTTGATGAGGTGCGCAAGAAGCGTGAGGGGGAGCAGCCCCCCAGCGCCTGAAATATCCCAAGAAATTATTGAGGAGGGATTATCTATGGCTGTCAATGTCCAAGAGTTGGTGGCGACGGTCGAGCAGATGACCGTCAAGGAGCTTTCGGAGTTTGTGAAGGCCCTGGAGGAGAAGTTTGGCGTGAAGGCCTCCGCGGGCGTGCCCCAGACGTGGGCGCCCATGCCCGGGGCGGCGGCCGGGGCTGCCGCAGGAGCGGCAGCGACCGCGGAGAAGACGACGTTCAAGGTCGTGCTCAAGAACGCGGGCCAGCAGAAGGTCCAGCTCATCAAGGTCGTCAAGGACATCACAGGGAAGGGTCTCAAAGAGAGCAAGGACCTGGTCGATAACCTCCCCGCGGTCATCAAAGATGGAGTGAGCCAAGAAGAAGCCAATAAGATTAAGGAGCAACTCGTGGCTGTGGGAGCAGAGGTCGAGATCCAATAGTGGCTTTCTAGCCCTCCCCAGGCTTCGCCTGGACCGTTCGCCGTGCCGCCTGCGGCGGCACGATGCACGTCAAGCGAAGCTTGTCCAGACAAGAGAAGGAGGAGTATGCGCACGCGACGCTTCTGGGGCCGTGTCGGCCACGCCATGGAGATCCCTTATCTGTTGCGTGACCAGAAACGCTCCTATGAGTGGTTCCTCACGGAAGGGATCGCACAGCTCATTAGCGAGATCAGCCCCATCAAGGGCGAGGGGCGCGAGGGCCTTGAGCTGGAGCTCACGGACCCTCGGCTCGTCCCATCCCCCTACTCCGAGCAAGAGTGCAAGGACAAGAACTTAACCTACGCGGCCTCCCTGCGCGTCAAGGGGATCCTCAAGCAAAACGGCAAGAAGATCCAAGAAGACGAGCTGTACATCGCAGATATCCCCTTGATGACCGCGCGCGGCACGTTCATTATCAACGGTTCGGAGAACGCCTTAGTCAACCATCTGACGCGCTCCCCAGGGGTCTACTTCACTCAAGAAGGGCCTACGGAGTATCGCGCTCAGATCCTTCCTGATTATGGGGCGTGGCTGGAGTTCGTGCTCGACACGAAGAAGGAGCGCGTCGTCGCGCAGCTCGACCGCAAGGGCACCCTCCCCCCGACTGTGCTCCTGCGGGCCCTGGGCTACACCACGGCTGATATCTATAAGCTCTACTCGGTCGTGCTCAACCCCATCACCGCCGAGAAGCTCCATCGGTTCCTCGACTGCACGATCACCGAGCCCATTACCAACGGCAAGGTCATCGCCCGCGAGGGGGAGCGCCTGACCCCCGATCTGATCGAGCAGATCGTGCGGGCTCAGCCGCCGCGTGTCCATTGCCTCAATCCCTACATCCAGCGCAGCCTCGACGAAGACAAGACGACCTCCGCGGAAGCGGCTCTCGATCTGATCTACCGCAAGCTCCGCGGGGCGGAGCGCCCCACCCAGAAGACCAAACAAGACTTCTTCATCAATCTCTTCTTCAACCCGGAGACGTTCAGCCTCTCGCGCGTCGGGCGATTCATGGTGAATAAGAAGTTGGGCTTGGACCGCCCCGAGCACGATACAGTCCTGCACAAAGAGGAGATCGCACTCACGCTCAAGCGCCTCTTAGAAGTGCCCACCAACCCCCTGCTGATCGACGACAAAGATCACTTGGCGAACAAGCGGGTCGAGACCCCCGGCGAGACCGCGTATAACAGACTCCGGGAGGGCTTGCGCCGCATGGCCCGCCTCACCCAGGATCGCCTCAGCAAGTCTGCCCTTGAGGAAGAAGAACCCTTGCGCAACCTCATCAGCGGGCGCATCGTCCAAGCCGCGCTCAACAAGCTCTTCTACGTGGGGCGGCTCTCGCAGTTTTTGGAGCAGACCAATGTGCTCTCGGAGCTGACCCACAAAAGAAGGCTCTCGGCCCTTGGGGGCAGCATGAGCAAGCGTCGCGCGAAGATCGAGGTGCGCGACGTCCATCCCTCCCACTACGGGCGCATCTGCCCCATCGAGACCCCAGAAGGCCAAAATATCGGGCTGATCACGAGCATGGCCACCTATGCCCGCATCAACGACTACGGCTTCCTCGAAGCGCCCTATCGCGTGGTCAAGAACGGCAAGGTCACCAACGAGATCCGCTATCTCATGGCCGATGAGGAGGAGCGCTATAAGATCGCGCCCGCGACCGTCCCCCTCGATAAGGACGGGAAGATCATCCCCAAGGAAGTCGAGATTCGCACAGGGCGCGAGAATATTCGCGTGGTGCCGCGTGAAGAGGTCGATTTCATAGAAGTCTCCCCCTCGGCCTTGGTGAGCGTCTCCGCCTCGCTCATCCCGTTCTTGGAGCACGATGATTCGAACCGCGCGCTCATGGGCGCGAACATGCAACGGCAAGCGGTGCCCTTGCTCAAATCCCAAGCGCCCTACGTGGGCACGGGCATGGAGGCCAAGGTCGCGCGCGACTCCGGGATGCTCGTCATCGCCGAAGAGGACGGGGTCGTCTCATACGTCGACGCTCAGAAGATCGTGGTGAAATCTGGGCGCAAGGAGCACGTCTATCAGCTCATCACGTTTGATCGTTCCAATCAAGATACGCTCATACATCAGCGCCCCATCGTCGAGGTTGGCCAGAAGGTCAAGAAGGGCGATGTCTTAGCGGACGGCCCGGCGATGGATCATGGCGAGCTCGCGCTGGGAGCCAATGTCTTGGTCTGCTTCTTGCCGTTTGAGGGATATAACTACGAGGACGCGATCGTGATCAGTGAGCGCCTCGTGCGCGAAGATATCCTCGATTCGATTCATATCCAAGAGTATGAGGTTCGCGCCGAGGAGACCAAGCTCGGCCCCGAGGAGATCACCGACGACATCCCCGATTTGAGCAAAGAAGAATTGAGGAACTTAGATGAAGACGGGGTGGTGCGCGTGGGGACCGAGGTGAAGATGGGGGATATTCTCGTGGGGAAGATCACGCCGCGCGGCGAGACCGAGCCCACCCCCGAGGAGCGCATCTTCAAATCTATCTTTGGGGAGCGCTCCCGCAACGTGCGCAACACCTCGCTGAGATTGCCGCCCACGAGCGAAGGGGGCAAGGTGATCCGGGTGAAGAAGTTCTCCCGCGATAAGGGCGATGAGCTTGAGCCCGGGGTCAATCAACTCGTGAAAGTCTATGTAGCCCAGCGCAAGAAGATCTCTATAGCGGATAAGCTGGCGGGGCGCCACGGCAATAAGGGAGTCATCGCCAAGATCCTCCCCGTGGAGGATATGCCGTTCCTGCCCGATGGCACCCCGGTGGATATGATCCTCAACCCCTTGGGCGTGCCCTCGCGCATGAACTTGGGCCAGGTCTTTGAGGCCCACCTGGGCTGGCTGGCTCATCTGAAGGGCGAGTATATGGCCTCACCGGTCTTCGACGGCGCTCCGGAGGATCAGATTCTCACGGAGCTCTACCAAGAGCGCGTCAAGCATGGGCTGGCTGAGGGCGATGACCCCAAATATCCTATGGGCAAAGTCATCTTGCGCGACGGACGCACCGGCGAGCCATTCGAGCACCCCGTGACCGTGGGCTATATGTATATGCTCAAGCTGGAGCATATTGCCAGCGAGAAGATCCATGCGCGCTCCGTGGGGCCGTACTCGCTGATCACTCAGCAACCCTTGGGAGGCAAGGCGCATATGGGTGGCCAGCGCCTGGGCGAGATGGAGGTATGGGCGCTGGAGGCGTACGGCGCGGCCTCTACTCTCCAAGAGATGCTCACCCTCAAGAGCGACGACACGCGGGGTCGCGTCCAGCTCTACAAAGCGATCTTCAAGGGCGAAGAGTTCCCTAGACCTGGGCTGCCAGAATCCTTCAAAGTCTTAGTCAAAGAGCTGAAGAGCCTGGGCTTGAGCATCCGGGCCTACGACGAGAAGGACCACGAGATCGATCTTGACTGACTATGGAGACTGAGCGGTCGGCCGGCGTGATCGTCTTTCGGGAGGGGAGAGCCGGCCGCGAGTATTTACTGCTGCGCAGCGCCAGCGGGGGCCATTGGGGCTTTCCCAAGGGGCGTGTCGAACCCCACGAGGACGAGATCAGCGCGGCCTTGCGTGAGCTGCAGGAGGAGACGGGGCTTTCCGTAGAGATCCTGCCTGGCTTTCGCGAAGTGATTCACTACGACTTCACGCGCGGGTCGAAGTCTCTCCACAAAGAAGTCGTCTATTTTTTGGGGCGGGCGCGTGAGGGTGACGTAAAGCTTTCTGGGGAGCATAAAGATTTCTTGTGGGCTTCGTATGAGCGGACGCGCCAGCGGCTCAGCTACGAGAACGCCCAGGAGCTCCTCGATAAAGCCGAGAGATTTCTCACCTCACCCTAGCCCTCTCCGTGGAGGTTAGCGCCGCAGCAGCTGGAGGATGGGCCGGCGCAGCTCCTCGGGGAAGCAGAGCCGATCTTGGCTGAACGTCTTATTGCGCAATGCCCCGATCACATCCGACGCTTGGGCCAGCTCGATCAGCTCCCCGACATCGTTCACAAGGAAGATATTCTCCCCGACGGCGCCGCGGGTCCACAGGTATCGGTCGGTGTAGGGGTCATCGCTGACTCGGTCTAAGACCAAATAGTATGTGGGATCGAAGCCGGCGCGTGCGGCCAGCTCGCGCAGCTGCGCTGCCCACGCGGTGAACTCCTCCAGGGGCATATCGAGGGTTTTAAAGAGCCGTCGGCTCCAGAGGCGCTGGCTCAGGTCAGCGAGGATGGGATCGTCGCTCTCTTGCCAGGTCCGCAGAGCCCACAGCAAGAGCGTGTCGTCCAAGTGCAAGTGGTCCTCGATGGTGAGGCTCTGAGGGTCTGTCAGCAGCTTCTTGAGGGGGAGGGACATGGGGAGATCCCGCCCACCACGCAGCAGTTCCGAAGCCCTCTGCAGGATCTTGCGCACCATGACGTCAGCCGCGCGCGCCGTCTTGTGATGATAGACCTGCTGGTACATATAGTAGCGCGCGAGCACGTACCCTTCGGCGGCGTGCAGCCCCTTGCGCAAGTCTATCGCTAATTCCCAATCGTCGCGCTGCTCGACCAAGCGCAAGCTGTGGATGAGCCAGTTCACGTCGAAATACCCATACGTCACGCCGGTGCACAAGCTATCCCGTAATAAGTACTCCATGCGATCGACGTCGAGCTGGCTGGAGAGGAGCTTCACGGCAAACGCCGGCTGGAAAGATCTTTGAAAGAGCTGGACGATCTGTTGCGGATAGTTTGGGTTTGCCCTCACTAAGACGGCATGCACAGCACTGGTGGGGTCGCTGACGATGCGCACCGTCCAATCTTCGTGGGGGATGTGCGTGAACTCTTCCAAGAGATGCGAGAACGGCAAATGTCCTAGATCGTGCAAGAGGGCTGCTGCCAATAAGAGCTCGCGATGATCGTCCAGGATGCGCTGCAGGGCGGGCGGGGGATTGAGTTCTTGAAAGTGCTCTAAGACGCGTTTCATCAAGAACGCCGTTCCCAGGGCATGGGAGAAGCGGGTGTGTGTGGCGCCGGGGTAGACGAGCGAGGTGACCCCAAGTTGGCGAATATGGCGCAAGCGCTGAACTTGAGGGGTATCAATGAGCTCCAAGATGAGGGCATCGCGCTCCTTATCGAAGCCGATCAGATTATGCACGGGGTCGCGGAAGACCTTGTCCATAAGAGATATTTTAGATGAACGCGCGCAGAAAGACAAAATCAAACACGGCTTGGCCGGGCGCGGGTTTCTTGCTATACTAATTGCATCAGTTTCTTTACCATCAAAGGAGCTTGAGCTATGAAGCTTGTCGGAGCTGATGTCTATCTGTGGTCGAAGGAAGTTCCCGATGTGCCCAAGCAGATCGGGCCGTTCGCGCTCAAATTCATTGCCAATCGCGGGACGAGGGTCGTCCAGCCCGTCGCGCCAAACGCGGAGTTCAGCGACTGGTGGTGCTGTCGCTATCGGGCGGACAGAGAAGTCTCGCACGCCGACGTGCAGGCTCTTTTAGAGACTCTCAGCCAAAAGCACGTCTGGACGCAAGCGCAGAAGCTCTTTGAGCTTGACGGCGTGAATGCCTACAGCGAGCCGTATTAACCGAGGAGGGCAGATCATGAGCCACAAAGTCGTCTTGATTCGCGGCGATGGGACCGGCCCGGAGCTGTGCGAAGCCGTCTTAAAAGTCTTAGATGCAAGCGGAGCGAAGATCCAATGGATCGAGGCCGAAGCCGGCGAAAAGCCCCTCCAACGCGGAGAGCCCATCGTCCCCGATAAAACCATCGAGCTCATCAAACAATATAAAGTCGCGCTCAAGGGCCCCATGACCACCCCCATCGGCAAGGGCTCGGTCAGCGCCAACGTCACTCTGCGCAAGAAGCTCGATCTCTTTGCGTGCATGAGGCCCGTGTGGGCCCTGCCCGGCGTGCCCACGCCCTTTAAGGACTTAAATCTCGTGATCTTTCGAGAAAACACGGAAGACCTCTACGCCCAAGTCGAGTACTACACCACCCCCGACGTGGCCGTCTCGCTCAAGATCATCAGTCGTCCGGGGAGCCGAAGAATTGTAGAGTTTGCGTTCGAGTGGGCGCGCGCCAACGGGCGCAAAAAAGTTACAGCCGTCCATAAAGCGAATATTATGAAGCTGAGCGACGGGCTCTTCTTACAGACGGCCCGCGAGGTCGCCCAAAGATACCCGGAGATCGAGTTCAACGATTATATCGTTGACAACATGTGTATGCAGCTGGTGACGCGCTGGCGGAACTTCGATGTGCTCGTCCTGCCCAATCTCTACGGGGATATCATCTCGGACTTAGCCGCGGGGATGATGGGTGGGCTGGGCGTGGCCCCCGGCGCGAATTTTGGGCACGATTGCGCGGTCTTCGAAGCCGTGCACGGCTCAGCTCCCAAGTACGCCGGGCTTAATAAAGTCAACCCCACGGCACTCTTGCTCTCGGCGGTCTTGATGCTGAGGCATCTCAAAGAGACCGAAGCTGCCAACAGAATCGAGCAAGCGCTCTACAAAGTCCTCCAGGAGGGCAAGGTGCGCACGTACGATCTTGGGGGCACCGCCGGCACTCAAGAGTTCGCCCAAGCGATCGTCGCCAATATGACCTAACCCCCCAACCCCCTTCCCGAAGCGGGAAGGGGGACCAGACTTCGTCTGGACTGTTCGTCGTGCCGCCAAAGGCGGCACGGTGTCCGGTCCAGGCGAAGCCTGGCCCCTCCCCGTGCCGGGGAGGGGCTGGGGGAGGGGTCAAGGAAGATGGGAAAGAGGTTTCTATGGCGCTCGCCGAGAGAGTTGCGGAGAATCTCTATATTCTCGACACGGGTATGCTGGGGCTGGAGCGCTACGGCGCGCTCTACATCCTCAAAGCCCCCAAAGTCGCGATCATCGAGACGGGCTTTTCGCACACGGCAGAGAAGACCCTGCAAGCCCTCGATGAGCTGAAGATCCGTCCCCAAGACGTCGCATATATTCTGCCGACGCACGTCCATCTCGATCACGCTGGAGGGACGGGGCATCTCGCCGAAGCCTGCCCCAACGCCAAAGTCATCGTCCATGAGCAGGGTGCGCCGCACTTAATAGACCCAACAAAGCTCTTGGAGAGCGTGCAGCGCGCCGTCGGCCCAATGTTTCCGTTCTATGGGACGCTCAAGCCCACGCCCAAAGAGCGAGTCCTCCCGGTGCGCGGCGGGGAGGTCTTCAACCTTGGGGATGGCTACGAGATCGAAGTCATTGCTGCCCCAGGGCACGCGCCGCACCAAGTCTGCTTCTTCGAGCGCAAGCTCAAGGGGCTCTTTACTGCTGATGCCGCGGGGATCTACCGGCCGTGGGCCGCGGGCTTGCTGTTGACGACCCCGCCTCCGGCGTTTCACTTAGAGCAGAGCTTAGAGACGCTCGCGCGACTGAAGGCCCTCCAGCCCAAATTGTTGCTCTACACCCACTGGGGCGCGCACACTGATATAACCCTTCTCGATCAATACGCGCAGATGCTCCAGCGCTGGGTCGCCGAGATCGAGCAAGCAAAAAAGACCCTTCACGACGATCAAGCCGTCAAAGAGCACTTCGTGCAGAAAGAGACCCCATCGCTCGTAGAGCACTACCCGGAGCTGATTCTACGAGGCGAGATCGAGATGAACGTCCAGGGGGTCTTGCTCTATCTCAAGAAAGTCCGGGGAATCGCCTAGGGAAGAAGAAAATCTCTCTCACGCAGCGTCGGAGCAGAAAAGAGCAGAAACTCCAATCTCTCCGTGCCGAGGCGCTCGATCGTGCGCACCGCGGCGTTGGGCAAGATCACGACTTGGTTGGCCGTCGCTTCGAGAACTTTCTCGCCAACGGTGATGCGCGCCTGCCCTTGGCGTATATAGAGAAAGTGCATCGAGCGCTCCCGCAGCGCCACGCGCCCCGTCACCCGCACCAGCGCTACTGATCCCACATCACTCCGAGCAAGATACCCCCACTCGAACGCCGAACTCCCCTTGGGAAGCTCTTTGTTCTCTAGCGTCGCAAGATTGATCACTTGGGGCTTTATGTCCGACTCGTGGATGGGCAAGGGGATGGGCTGCAGCGACGAGGGGTCTCCCGGCGGGAGAGTGTCGCCGATGAAGACTTGCACCTCATCGAGGGCATCGGGGGCGGGGGCGTAAAAGCTCAGAATCTCTAACGGCTCCACGCTTGTGACGCGCAGTCCCACGGCCGTCCGCCGCGGGATGATGAGGAGAAAATCTTTGTGCACTTCGACGTCTTGGTTTTTGATGAACCCCACAGCACGTCCCCCAAGGACATAGCTGAACTCATGGGATCGCTCTCGGAAGTACGGAGAGAGCTTGATGGGAATCCGACGGTACTCGATCATGCCCGCGGACGTGCGCGCTAACAAGAGCCGGCTCTCTGGGATATTCTCTAATGAGAGAACGGTCGGCTCAAGCTGAGACGAACCAAGATGGCTCAGCCATATATACCCTGCGATCCCCACAAAGAGAGCGACTCCAATCCAGAGCCACCATCGCGCATCCAACGCCATCAACCTCCTTGAGATGGTTCTTATTTAAGCAACTCACCAGAGGGAATGCAAGCTTTATAGATAGCTGGGGTGGCTCAGAATCTCTCTACCGATAGGCTTCCTTACGTGGGCGCACATAGTGAATGATCAACTCATCGTTGTAGATGCGATAGATGATCCGGTACTTGCCACTCCGCACGCGCCGATAGCCTTCCCACCGCCCCAATAGCTTAATCCCTTGATAAGGGTCATTGGCCAAGGAGCGGATGACTTCACGCAACTGAGCCTTGATTCGAGCGGGAAGCTTGCGGAGGTCCTTGCGGGCGCGGTTAGTGAACTTGATCTTCATTCATGACCGAAGACTTCAGCAAAGGTATAGAGGCGCCCGGCTTGCACGTCCTGTTCCGATTCCTGCAGAGCCTTCAACGCTCCCGGATCGTGAGCTTCTTCCAGGGTAGCAAGTAAGCTCCATAGCTGCTGGCGTTCCTGAGCGGGCAGACTCAAGATCGCTTGGGCGAGCTGTTCTAGGTTTAGCTCCACAGTAACTTTCGCGCATCTTCGTGTGGTCTTCATAGCGAAAAGATTATATCGTATAGGGTCAGGGCAGGCCAGGGGTCCCGGCTCGCATTGTTGCACACCCTAGAGCGCTCTGCTATATATAAAGCTATGCGTGACCATCTGCGAGCACGGCGGCAGGCGCGGCTGCGCCGCGTCTTGCTGTTGGCAGGGCTCTTCGTGATCACCTTCAGCTCGTCGGTCAATCTCTACTTTGTGCGCGTCCAAGCGGCTTTCGACGAGCCAGGGGTCAATCTCTATCTCATCGGGGGCTTCTGGCACGTCGCCCTCGGCATAGACGAGCTGGACGATCAGGGACGACTTGTCGGGATCACCGTCTATGCGTTTGGCGCCGCCGAACACTATAGAAAAAAGTACGTCAACCCTGAGAACTATCAAGGGCTCGAACGCTTGCTCTACTACGCGCGCTTGGTCTTTACGCACCAACCGGGCAGCATCATCGAGTGGGATATTTTACGAGAGCCGGGGATGACCCTGAAGAAATTCCTCGAATCGCCTGAGCTGCGCTTGATCATCCGCGTGCATCCGGAGCAAGCCGAGCGCATCCGTCGGCTCATCCGACACTATGTCTCGCAATTAGAACCAGACCCCATTCTCAGCAAGCCGTGGCGGCGCGCCTGGTACGGCGAAGCCGTTCCCTATAGTCTCTTTGGATTTAACTGCGCGACGTTCGTCGCCCGCTTGCTCTTTGAAGGGGAAGTTTATACGCGAGCCGAGCTGGTCACCCATAGGACAATCCCCACAGAGTGGCGGCTGCCGTCGAGCCTGATCAAAAATTACCTGAACTCCGATGTAGTGCCCTATCCCAAGGCGCTGCGCTAGGGCTATTGCCGTCTCCCAGCCCAGACAGTATACTGAGACCTCAAGGAGGACGAGACGATGTTTGTGCGCATGTGGATGACTCCAGATGTCATCACGGTTCCACCGGAGACCCCCATCTTAGAAGCCCAAGATATTATGAAGAAGCACGGGGTACGCCGCCTGCCCGTTGTCAATAAGCGTGGCAAGCTCGTGGGGATCGTCACCAAGAGCGATATTCTCGAAGCTGGGCCGTCCGATGCTACGACGCTGAGCGTCTGGGAGTTAAATTATCTTTTAGCGCGCACGACCGTCGAGCAGATCATGGTCAAGGCTGACGATTTGATCACGGTCAGCCCTGATGACCCCATCGAGCGCGCGGCGTTGCTCATGCGCCAGCACAAGGTCGGCGGGCTCCCTGTCGTCGAAAATGGACGCCTAGTGGGGATCATCACCGAATCGGATATCTTTGAGGTCTTCTTGAGACTGCTTGGGGTCCATCAGAAGGGCACGCGGCTCACAGTAGAGCTTGAAGACCGTCCTGGGGCGTTGGCTGAAGTCCTTGAAGTCATCCGCGACCACGACGCCAACGTGCGCAGCATCGTGACGTGCGACGAGTGCCGCACCACCCCAGACACCGGGGTCTTCGTCATCAAGATAGACAGCTACGACTGGCGTCCCATCGTCAAGGACTTAAAAGAGAGAAAGATCAAAGTGCTCGACGCGCGGCACGTCGAGAGCACCAAGGGAGAGTAATCTATGGCCAAGAGCTCACAAAAGCCAGGGCCCATTGTCGTCGGCGCTCCGATCACGGGGCGAGAGAAGACATCCGAACTGATCGAGAATGCATTCCAAGCGTTTGTGGGGCGCGAGCTGCGCACCGCCTATCAGATCATCAGACGAATGATCTTAGAAGACCATACGATCGTGCTGTCGCTCTCCGGGGCGATGACCCCGGCCAGCCTTCATACGACGTGTCTTATCCCGCTCATCAAAGCCGGGATTGTAGATATCTTAGTGACGACGGGCGCCAACATCTATCACGATCTGCAGCGCGCGATAGACGGCGAGTTCTTTTCAGTCGATCCCAATATCGGGGATATTCAGCTGCGCCGCAGCGGCCTGACGCGCATCTACGATCTGGTCTTCCCCGAGGACGACCTCTATCGCACGGACAAGTTTGTGCAGAAATTACTCACCCACAAAGCGTTTCAGCGGCGGATGACCACGACAGAATTTCACGATCTGTTGGGGCAGCACGCCGCGAGGTTCTTAAAGAAAAAATCCCAAGAGAGCTCGCTCACCGTGCAGGCGCATCTCCACCGGGTGCCGATCTTCTGCGGGGCGCCTCAGGACGGCTCGATCTATCTCAACGTCGCGTACTTGAAACGAAAACTTGGCGAAAAATTTCAGTTCAGCATTGACATCGAGACGGATATTCACGAATTTGGGGCGTACCATTGGCTGGCCAAGCACCGCTGGTCCAAGAAGCTCAGCATTATTATCTTAGGGGGCGGGGTGCCGAAAAATTACAGTCTGCAGCCGGAGCCGTACCTGTCGCAGATCTGCGGGCTTGAGACAGAGGGCTACGATTGTGATGTGCAGATCTGCGACGCGCACGTGCAGAACGGGGGCTTGAGTTCATGCACCGCTGGGGAGGCTCATACCTGGGGGAAAGTTTCTGCGGAGTTTCACAAGAACTCTCAGTATGTCTTCGCGGACGTCACTTCGGTCTTCCCGTTCATCGTTCATGCGCTCCTGCAAGAGGGGCTGAAAAAAGAGCCGCGCCGGCTGCTGGACCGGCGCGACGAAGCGCTCAAGCTCTTAGATAGAGCCCTTGGGCTTTAGGGTCTGGCTCCGGTGCGCTGGGGGGTGCCGCGGAACATCGGCCAGGGGCTTTGAGCTGGACCGGCTTCCCCACGAATCGCGTAGAGCATCCCATCGCGAGAAGCGATATAGACCGTCCCGTCAGGACCGATCACGGGCGAAGAGCGTATCTCGCCTCCAGCTTTGAAACGCCATCGTTGAGTGCCATCGGGATTGATCGCGTAAAGATTTCCGTCATCGGAGCCGACATACACGACCCCATCGGCGGCAATAGCGGGCGAGGAGTAGATCGGCCCTTCAGTCTGGAAGTGCCAGCGCTCTTTTCCGTCGGGTGCGACGGCGTAGAGCTGACCGTCCAGCGAACCCACATAGATCGTACCGTCGGGCCCGATGGCCGGAGACGAGACAATCTTATCGCTCGTCTGGAAGCGCCACTTCTCTTTGCCATCGGGAGCTAGGGCGTAGAGATACCCATCTTCGGAACCGATATAGATCGTGTCGTCGGCCCCGATTGCTGGGGAGCTTGTGATTACATCTCCGGTGCGGAAGCGCCATTGACGATAGAATCCGTCGAGATTCACCGCGTAGACGCGCCGGTCGAGCGAGCCCACATAGAGCACATTCTTGCTGAGGGCGGGGCTGGAGACGACCCCTCCTTCGACGTCGAAGGGCCGCCATTTGAGTATTCCATTGGGCCCAACGGCGTAGACTTTGGCGCTCTCTGAGGGCTCGCTCCCTGAGCCAACATACACAGTCCCATCAGGACCGATGGCTGGGCTACTGCGAATGGGCAGATCTGCCTTGAAGCGCCATTTCTCCTTGCCATTGGGGGCTATCGCGTAGAGATTCCCGTCGTCTGCACCAAAGTAGATCGTTCGGTCTTTGGCGATAGCGACCGACGCTGAGAGAATAGCCCCACCCGCGCGGAATGCCCATTGCTCTTGGCCGTTGGCGCTGAACGCATAGAGCGTCTGATCTGCTCCAAAGAGATAGATTGTGCCGTCAGGGCCCAAGGCGGGGCTGGAGTCTGTTGGGCCTACGGAAGCCTGCCAGAGCAGGGTTCCGCCCGCCGGGGTCAGCTCCAACCCAAAGCGCACCCACTGCGGGCTGTTCTCGGCCCCTGGGGCTCGGATCATTATCAGGGCGCGATAGCGCCCCGCCGCCAACGCCATATTGTCGGCTTTGACCGTTACTACAGCAGACTCTCCGGCGGCGATCTCCCCCGCATCGGGCGTGACCGTCAACCATGACGCATCCGTGAGCGCCGTCCACGAGAGCGTCCCGCTCCCAACATTGGCGATCTCAAGCTGTTGTTGGGGGACCTCGCCCACGCCGGCTGTGCCCTGAGCGCTCAGGCTCTGGGGTGTCACGCGCAGGACCGGAACAGCTATAGCTTCGAATGAGAACTCTTTCGGTGGGCTGGTCTGGCCAGCTTCATCAGTGAGCGTCACCGAGAGCGTCACGCGCTGCGCGAGAGTAGTCGCAATCTCGAATGAGAAGACGCCCTCGGTGCGGCCCTTCACATTGGGTGTAACTTGAAAGCTTTGGAATTCCGTCGCGCTCACGACGGCAAAGTCAGCCCTCACAAGATCGCCGTCGGGGTCTTTGAAGCCGACAAAGCCCACCACAGGCTTCCCCGTAGCTCGGATTTGCGCGGGGAAGTCTATGAAGAGAATCTCTGGCGGGCTTTGGGTCTGAACTGTGCGTCGTGCCAGGGCGAAGGCGGGCTTTATAGTAAGTATTACCCAGATACGCGCGAGCTTGTGCCCATTGGAGAAGACCCCGATCAAGAATGGGAGTTCTCCAGAGCCGTTGGGGCTGCCGAAGATCGAGCCGGTGCTGGGCGAGAGCTGCAAGTTCACTTCACCGAGAGCGCGGCTTGTGCGCTCCCCAACTGTGACGTTAGGCTCCTCGACGAAGCGCACGCCTACGGGTAGCGCATTCTTGATCTCAGTGGGCAGCTCAATCCGCCCGAAGATCCCAGACTGCATCTCTGCTGAGAACTCATAGAGGGTCGGCTCGGTCTCAGGGGTGCCGGAGGCACAAGACTCATTAGAATAATCTGACTGACCCGTTGATGTGAACGCCCGCACGCGATAGCAGTATGTAGTCTCAGGAAGGACTGCCGTGTCGGTGAACTCGGTGCTGTTGGGGCCGAGTCGCGCGATCTCCACGAAGTCAGGATCGAGGACGAAGCGTCGCTCAACGGAAAAGCCCGATTCGTTGGTAGCACGATCTTGCCACGTGAGAGCGATCTCGCGTGGGCCGCGCCCCACGGCCGCGAGATTCGCCGGGGCGTTGGGGATGACGACTACGTTCCCAAGAAGTAGCTGCCCCGCGCCCCAGTCATTGTCTTTCCCGCGGGCGCCGCGGTCTTCGGCGCGTTTCTCCAAAAACTCTTGGACTTGTTGAGGTGTGAATTGAGGGAAGATCTGTTTGACGAGTGCAGCAGCTCCAGCGACGTGCGGCGCCGCTGCGGACGTCCCGTCAAAGCCCGGATTTTGATTGGGCCCGTCGCCTGTGTACTTCCCGTATGTTGCTGTCGAAACGTGCGATGGGGCGGTGATATCGGGCTTCACGCGGTTGTCTTTCGTAGGGCCACGGCTGCTGTAGACTAAGAGATTTGTCTCTGGGCAGAGATTTCTTGGGCAGCGATCGGGGGCATGATGGAACGCTCCCACGGCAATGACGTTAGGGGAGACCGCTGGCTCGAAGATCGAGATGCTCCCCCGAGGGACTTTATACTCGATCGTGTGACACTTCAAGCAATCTGTGATAGCGATATCCAGCCGAGCTGCGGGGGCCGCTGCGCGCTTCTTAATGACACGGAGCCCAATATAATAGTGTCGCCCGACGATCCTTAAGTCCGGGGTGAAGACGATATATATACCCCCCTTAACGGGGATACCGGGCTTCCAGACCCAATCGGCGCGCCGCCGCAGGTCCGGCTGGGCCTCAAAGACAAACTCGAGATCATAGTCATCGCTCGCTCCGGTGCACGGGGCATCCCAGCTTAAGAACGCGCCTACCGCCGCTGCTGCTATAGTGTTCTCTATGTTGACAAACTCCACCTCAACGCTGAGGGTCTCATCGAAGCTCGAGAACTCATTCACATTATTGTTATTCCTATCGGTGAATGAGCCTTCCCAGTGGCTGTCGCCGAGGTTGCCGGCGCTGGCTACCCAAGTAATGCCTGCGTCGCGAGCCTTCTTTATATAGGGCTCAAACACTCCCTCCCCACGGAAGCACCCTGAGGCATATCCCCCAGATGTGTTGAGCACATCTACTTTCTGGGTGATCATCCAATCGACGGCTTGGCGAAACTCGACATCGGTCTCGAAGGCCGCAAGATAGAGATCTATCCCAGGTGCGATGTCCGTGATGACCTCGCTCACGGCGATTCCATGTTCTCCAGGAAACTCCGGATCTGTCATCTGCCCATCGCGGCGGAAAGACCGAGCTGTGACGCGCTCTCGTGGGGGTAGCTCTCGTCCCAAGAGTCGTTCGTAGCGATCAAAATCGGGGTCAATCACCCCGACTTTCACACCACGCCCATCGACCCCTTCCTTGTGCCAGGCCGGCGCACCGATGAGCTTCTGCCCCTCGCTAATAAATGTTCCTTGAGTTAAGATCGGCCGGACGGGCAGCCGAACAAACTGCACCTCTTTGAGATCGGCGATCTGTCGGACATTTCTGAGGGGCAGCAACGCTTGAATCTGAGTGCCATAGTTCAGCTCAACTTGGCCTCCACCGCGCTCGATAGCTGACGCGATCTTGCTTATAGCTCTCTCCGACTCGGTTTCAATAACGACCCTGACGCGATCCCCTCGGCGGTGAACGTTATAGGGCATCTGGCGCAGCACATCTGTTATGAAGAGAGGGGATGTCTGAGAGTTCGAGATCAACTCCTCAAGAGCGTTAGCGATCTTGGGGTGGTCGAAGCCCTTCCCTTGGGGCCACACGTCCCACTCTTGAGCTATGGCTGCAAACCCGCTTACAAAACAGAGCACTAGCAAAACCGCGCCACTTCTTTTGAGCATAGCTCCTCCCTTATTCTTGAGGGTATCACAATTTTTAGCACAAAAGCCTAATGTTGTCAAGATGTGAAGACGTTTGTTTGTGCTTGCAATTTGACAGAGGCACGCCCTTTGTGCTATAGATACTCTATCTTCGACAGGAGGTGAGCTATGCAAATGCCGGAGCTCTTGACAGCACTGGGGAATTTCCTGATCGCCGTAGGGATCACGATTCTCTTAATCCGTATCGGGGGATACTTCGAGAGCATGTGATCATCTGCTCTTCTGCAGTGTCTTCAGATGAAACCCGATGAACTCGTCCAGCACCCCCTGGGCGAGGGTAATGTCGTCTTCAGTGAGCGCAAGGCGATCGAGCTTGTCCCATCCCAGCCCTAAGATCATCTTGAGATTTTGGGCCAAGCGCAGGGGGAGCCGAGTATCGCCCGCCTGGTGACAAGCCCCACAGACAAAACCCCCACTCTGCGGAGAGAACCAGATTTCATCTGACCTAACCCCCCGACCCCCTTCCCTAACAGGGAAGGGGGAGCTCCCCTCTCCGCGCCGGGGAGGGGCTGGGAGAGGGGTCTTGGCGCAACGCGCGCAACTGCTCATGCGCGGCGCGATCCCAAGCGCGCGCGTCAGTTTCAGTTTCACTGCCAGTGCCGCCAGATCGAGATCTCTAAGCGAGCCCAGCGCCTCGAGAAAATCTTTGAAAAACTCAAAGACCGCTCGGTCGGGATGATGCTCTTCTATGAGCTGATTGAGCAGATGCGCTGTCTGCAGCGCGAGCGTCAGTCGGTCGTAATCGCCCTTGAGCGCGCGATAGTCTTCGAGAATGCTCGCTTCTTTGAGCAATTTCAGATTCTCAGCATCATAGAAGACCAATTCGCTGAGGGTCAACAGATCGAGCGCCGCGCCGAATTTGCTCTCGGTGCGCCGCGCCCCCTTGGCAATGAGCGAGATCTTTCCGTAGTCACGGCTGAGCACCGTGAGGATGAGATCGCTCTCGCGAAACTTGATGGCTCGTAAAATAAATCCGATCGTTTTGAGGATCATGCCCGAAACTCCTGCCGACGCTGCGTCACCCTCTCCAAGCGCTCGCTTACAATGCGCACGCCCAGTCCTGGCCCCGTCGGGACCTTGATCGTCCCGTCGGGCTCAAGCACAAACGGCGGCTCGATGAGATCTTCCTTCCAATAGCGCGCGCTCGCAGAGATATCGTTGGGAAGCGCAAATCCGGGCAGGCTCGCTATGGCGACGTTCGCCGCCCGCCCGATCCCCGTCTCGAGCATCCCCCCGCACCAGACGGGCACGCCGCGCTCCCGGCAGAGATCGTGAATCTTCTTCGCGTTGAGCAGTCCCCCCACCCGCCCCGGCTTGATATTAATAATTCGACACGCTCCAATATCCAAAGCTTTGCGGGCGTCATCGGGGGTCTTGATGCTCTCGTCCAAACAAATCGGGGTCTTCAGCTCCCTCTGCAGCGCAGCGTGATCTATGAGATCGTCATAGTCTAAGGGCTGCTCGAGCATCACCAGCCCGAAATCATCGAACTTTCTCAGATGCTCGCGATCCGCTAGACGATACGCGGCGTTGGCGTCTGCCATCAGCTCGATATCTGGGAAGCGCTGGCGCACCGCGCGCAAGACTTCGAGATCCCAGCCGGGCTTCACCTTGAGCTTGATGCGCTTATATCCTTGGGCGCGACGGTGCTCGATGACCTCAAGCAGCGTTGGGATGTCTTTTTGAATCCCGATAGAAATCCCGCTCTCGATGCGCTCTTTTGTGCCGCCGAGCAGCTGCGCTAAAGAGATTCCCTTCGCTTGGGCGAGCACGTCCCAGAAGGCGGCTTCGAGTCCTGCCTTGGCCATCGGATGCCCGCGAATTGGGCGCAGCTGCGCGTGCAGCTCCTCAGGGGAGGAGAGATTTTTCCCCAGCACCGCGGGGATGAGAAAGTCTTTTAAGATATGCCAAGCTGTCTCGACCGTCTCATAAGAGTACCATGGCCCTGCGCCGGCGACGCACTCGCCATAGCCTGTTAAGCCCTCACTATGAAGAGCGATGATAATGCACGGTCGCACCGTCTCGCGCCAGCCGCTGGTCTCGAACGGCTCGACCAACTCCATCGCGATCTGGCGCAGCTCGATCTGTTCGATCTTCATCGCTGTAGTAAGACTTCTCGCGAAGCTCGCTCTAGCAGATAGAACGCGCGCTTGCGCCCACCTTCCTCGACGACGAGAAAATCGCTGGCCCAGTAGCCTTGGGCGAAATAGTGCTCGAAGATCGCGCGCGTGACTTTGCGCCACTCCCTCACAAGCTCCATATTCTGCTCGCGCATCCTCTGCCAATCATAGGGGATCTCTAAGAGCAATTGGGGCTCGGTGCGTTCTAGCGAATAATCACAATTGACGAGGAAGCCCTCGCGCTCCTCGGTCTGATTGACCAGACTTCGTCTGGACTGTTCATCGTGCCGCCGCAGGCGGCACGGTGTACGGTTCAGGCGAAGCCTGACCCGCGGGCTGGCGATCCACCACTCGACCGTCAGACGATCTGTCTCTAATCCAGCGTTCAGGCGATCGCGCATATCCCCGTAGAGATTTCTCTCGTATCTGTTGGAGATGACGCCGAGCTTATGAAGATTAAAGTGAGCATTAGGGCTGACGAGCGGATCGAACGTCCAGGTGATCAGCTCGATCCCTTGGGCGAGCACGGCCTCGCGCTGCTTGAGCTTCAGCTCGTATCCTACGCCTTGAAAGCGCCGCTCCGGCAGCACCGCGCACATCAGCGAGCAGTGCTTCAATCTACTATTTTCAATGCCGGGGAAGCCGTAGACAAACCCGATGAGCCTTTCCCCCTCAAAGGCCCCCAGCAAGACGCCACCATTCTTGATGGTCGTCAACAGCAGATGGTGCGGGACGACGCTGATGTCTTCAAAGCCCCAGATCTCTTTCTGGAGCTGCTCGCAGGCGTGCAGCTCCTCGAGCGTGTGCAAAGGACGAATGACGATCATGATGACCCCTCCCCTATCCACTTCCCGTGTTGGGAAGGGGTTGGGGATTAGGTCGCTTGGCTCTCTTCCGACGATACATAAATTGATCAGCTTCTTCAAGGACGGCATCGAGCGAGCGGGGGTTCTGGGGCGACCAGGAAGCCGACCCCAGGCTGATCGAAAGCTGCAACCCCGCAAGCTCTCCCCCCACGCGCGCACTGAGATTCTGCAGCTCGTGCTGGAGCCGCGCCAGGACGTGCTCCGCTTTTTCTGGGGTCGTCTGAGGCATAAGAATGATAAACTCATCGCCGCCGTAGCGGAAGAGACTGTCGGATTTGCGCACGATCTGCCGGAGGAACTGGGCGAGCTCTTGGATGACCCGATCCCCTACTAAGTGTCCGAAGCGATCGTTCACTTCAAAGAAGTCGTCTATATCTATAAACACTAACGTGAACGGCTTGCGCGCGTTCATCAATTCCGTGAGCATCTCATCGAGAGCGCGACGATTGTAGACCCCCGTCAAGGGGTCATGGCGGGCTTGCTCGGCGAGCTGACGCTGTTGCTCCTGAAGAATCTGAATTTGATGCGTATTTATGAGGGCTAAGGTCGCCATGTGGACCACCAGGGCCAGAGGTTCGAGCTCGGCAGGGGTAGGCCGACGGCCATCGCGCGGCTGGGAGAGCGCGATCCGTCCAAAGATCTGATCCCCAGATCTCAAATGCCAATAGAGCATATCATACGGCCCCCAGTCGGCGCTCGGATGCGCCTGCGCGACGGCCACCGTGCGCAGCTGGGGCAATCGCTCCGCAGAGACATAGAGGGCCGGGCCGATGGGATGCCCCGCCTCCAGGATCTGCTTATCAGAGAGGATCTGTCCCGAGGCGCGGCGCTGCCGCAAGAGCCGCTCTTCTTCTGGCGAGAGGCCCACGGTGATATACTCGGTGATGGGCGGGGGATCGGGCTGATCGGGCGGGACCGGCCGCGCGTAGAGCGAGACGCCCACCCGCTCGAAGCGCGAATATCTGACGAACGCCTGGGCGACTTCTTGCAAGATCGCTCTGGTGTCAGAGCTTTGGAGGATCTGCGTGCCGATCGCGATCAGCTCGCGATAGAGGGCTCCCAGCTCGCTCATGGATCATCCTTCGCGTCCCAGCATCTTGGCGATCTCCGCATCGTCTTCGTTCCAACCGGGGCGGACCTTCACTTGCAAATCTAGATAGACGTGCTTGCCCAGAAAAGTTTCAATCTCTTGTCGAGCGAGGCGCCCGATCTCTCGGATCATGCGGCCGCCATTCCCAATGATGATGGGCTTCTGCGACTCGCGCGCGACGTAGATATTCGCAAAGATCTCCACCAGCCCATCCTCGCGCTCCTTCATGTGGACGACCTCGACCCCCGTCGAGTACGGGATCTCTTTATGCGTCAATTGATAGATCTTCTCGCGGATGAACTCAGCGATCACAAACTCCACGGGGCGATCGAGCTGGGTCGTATCTTCAAAGTATTTTGGGCCTTCGGGGAGGAGCTCCGCGATCGTGTTGGCGGCTAATCCCAGATTGATCCCATGCAAACACGAGATGGGGATGATCTCGCGGAAGAGCCCAGTCTGCTGGTACGCTCTCTTTGTCTCTTCGAGCTGTTCCTTCGAAGCAAGATCGATCTTATTGATGAGGAGCACGATGGGATTTGAGAAGTTTTTTATATGCTCGAAGACTTTTTCGTCGTACTCGTGGAGTTTGCCCCACGGTTCAGTCATATAGACCAAGACGTCAAGCCCGTCGAGGGCGGCATACGCTTGTTTGATAAGATATTTGCTGAGCTTATCCACGGGCTGGTGGAGCCCGGGGGTGTCCACAAAGATGATCTGAGCCCCTGGCAGGGTGAGCACGCACTGGATGCGATGGCGCGTGGACTGGCGCTTCTCTGAAACGATGAGGAGCTTCTTGCCCATGAGGGCATTGATGAAGCTCGACTTGCCGGCGTTGGCCTGCCCCAACACCCCTACAAACCCCGACTTAAATCCCATTCAGCCAACTGCCCTCCTGTATTAATTGGATCGCTCGGTGAATATCATACTGCAAGAGACGATCTTTTTCCAACGGGGGGATCTGCTCAGAAATGCGTTGATAGAGGGTGCGGGTGCGTGGGGCCATCAGAGCGGGGTCACGGAAACTCAGGGCTTGACGCACGGTCAAGAGCTCTATCGCCACGATCGTCTCGACATTGCGGACGATCTGCAGGGCTTTATGCGCGGAGATCGTGGCCATGCTGTTGTGATCTTCTTTACCCCCAGAAGTGGGGATGGAGTCAACGCTCGCGGGATGGGCGAGGACTTTGTTCTCGGCGACGAGCGCTGCGGCAGTATACTGCGGGACCATCAGGCCCGAATTGAGGCCGCTCTCTGACACTAAAAATTTAGGGAGATCTGGGGCTTCGAGCAAGAGCGCGATGCGCCGCTCTGAGAAATTCCCGATCTCGGCGACGGCTTGCCCCAACAGCTCGCAACAGAACGCCAAGATCTGACCGTGAAAGTTCCCCCCAGAGAGCACCTCGCCCGACTCCGCGAAGACCAACGGATTATCCGTCGCGGAGTTCATCTCGATCTCAAATTTTTCTTGGACGAACTCGAGCGCATCCGCTGAAGCGCCGAGCACTTGGGGGATGCAACGCAGGGTGTAATTATCTTGGATATCGTCGGTGCGGCGGCCGGTGAGCTTGCTTCCTGAGAGCCATTCTCGCAGAGTTTGAGCGACATGCAATTGTCCCGGATGGGGACGTGCTTGGTGAAGACGCTCGTCAAAGGCTTCGGTGTGCCCGCCGAGGGCTTCGACGGCCAGGGCGCTGATCGCTTGAGCTTGAGCTAAAAGGCTCTGTGCGCGCACCAGCGCCACAAACCCCAATGCTAACGTGACTTGCGTCCCGTTGATGAGCGCCAGTCCTTCTTTAGGAGCCAAGCGGAGTGGCTCCAGCCCAAGCTCTCTCAAGAGCTCTCCCCCCGAGAGCATTCTTTCGTGGAGCTTCGCCTGGCCCTCGCCGATCAGTAGTAATGCTAAATGGGCTAGAGGTGCCAAGTCCCCGCTGGAGCCCACCGAGCCCTTCGCGGGAATGATGGGCACCACTCCGTGATTGAGCAATGCTTTGAGATATTCGACGATCTCGACGCGCACCCCAGATCGCCCCTGCAACAGCGAGTTCAATCGAAAGAGCACGACAGCGCGAGCGACCTCATCGGGGAGGGGCTCGCCCACGCCGACGGCGTGGCTCTTCAAGAGATTCTCCTGAAGCAGCGAGAGCTTTTCAGGTGGGATCGTCTGGGTGCTGAGCTTCCCAAAGCCCGTGTTGATCCCATAGACTCTCTGATTTTCAGAGACGATCTTTTCGACAACGGCCCGACCGGCGCGCACGCGCTCGAGCGCGCGTGGCGCAAGAGAAACGCGTTCTCCTCCAAAGACGATTCGCTTAGCCGTCTCAAGCGTGAGAGAGTGTCCATCAAGCTCGATCATGCGCATTTCAGTATACTAATAGAGAGAATGTTCACGCAAGAGTTCTACGTCGTCTGCGACAATATTCGTAGCACATTTAACGTCGGGGCGATCTTCCGCACCGCCGATGCTGCTGGGATCACGAAGATCTATCTCTGCGGGTACACCCCGACGCCGCCGCGCTATGAGATCGAGAAAGTCGCGCTGGGGGCAGAGAAATCCGTCCCCTGGGAGCATGTCGCCCAGACGTGGCGGCTCCTAGAGCGCCTCAGAGCTCAAGGGGTTCAGATCGTAGCCCTCGAAAATAACATTGACCTCCCCACAATAGACTACCGCGAATTCGTCCCAAAGTTTCCCATCGCGTTGGTGTTGGGCAACGAAGTGACCGGGCTCTCCCCGGCGCTCCTCAGGCGCGCCGATGCGATCATCACGCTGCCCATGCACGGGAAGAAGGAATCGCTCAACGTTGCCGTAGCTTTCGGGATTGCCGCGTACAGATTGAACGAGCATCGGCACTAACCCCCTTGCACACCCACGATCTCTCAGATATAATAAAGAGCTCTGGGCTTGTCTGAAGCCCCGTGCTAGAGTGCAAGAGCGTTGCTCTTGCGCAATAGTGTGGTTGTGTGGAGGGCAAGTCCATTTTGCTTTTGAGGTGATCGCCATGCAGGAACTCTTAGCACACCTGCAGCGACGGTCATCGTCCATCGCGGAGGGGGATGTGCGACGCATGCTCCAAGCCCTCTGCCGCGAGAGCGATATCTGGCAAGCCGCGGGCGCCTGCGAGCGCCCCTTCCCTCGCTTCATCGAGCTGATCGAAGCTTTGCAAGAGCTCGGCTATATTGAGATTCATGGGCGCACTGTGGCCTTCACGCCCGCGGGCCGCAAAGCCCTAGAAGGGTGGCATCTCGATCACGCACCGCCGCTGGGGCAGATCTGTTCTCAGTGTGCCGTCGGCCCTGCCCCACTCCCGGAACTCCAGAAGAAATTCTCCCAGATCGCCCAGCGCCGCCCTCAAGCCGTCCAAGAGTTCGATCAGGGGGTTCTTACTGAAGAGTCGGTGATCCGCCGCGTGGCGTGGCTCGATCGCTGCGGCGATCTCGATCATAAAGCGATCGCAGTTCTAGGGGATGACGATCTGCTCAGCGTCGCTCTGGCGCTGACGGAGAGACCCTCGCAGATCGTGGTCTTCGAGATAGATGCGCGCCTTGTAGAATTTCTCACCGAGCAAGCCCAGCGCGCTCGCTGGCCCCTGCGCGCTTATGTGCACGACCTGCGCCGGCCCATCCCCGACGAGTTTTTAGGGAAATTCGATGTCTTCGTCACTGATCCGTTGGAGACTGTCGAGGGCTTTTGGCTCTTTGTCGAGCAGGGGCTTTCCCTGCTCAAGCCCGGCGCAGGCCAAGCGGGCTACTTCGGGCTGACGAAGATCGAAGCTTCTCCCTCCAAGTGGCATCTCTTCGAGCAGCGTCTTCTTCAGCATGATCTGTTCATATCGGACATCTGTCGGGACTTTGGGTTCTACGAGAATTGGCCGTATCTGATGGAGACGACCACGTCGGTCTCTGTCGCTCCGGATCGTCCGTGGTACCGGTCGGCGTTCGTTCGGATTGAGACGCTCAAGGACTTTCGGCCGCCACGGTGTCGCTCCCTTTGGGAGGAGGTGGATATCTACCATGATCACGAATCCATCATAGCACCAAGGAGGTGAGCAATGCGGGAGCAAGCCCTGGGTCGCCATCTCATCTTAGAGATCTGGGACGCTGATCCCCATCTTCTCGATGACGCGCACGCGCTGGAGCAGCTCCTGCTCCAGGCGGCGCGGGCTGCCAACGCCACCGTCATTCAGAGCGTCTTCCATCACTTCAGCCCCTACGGCGTCAGCGGCTTTGTGGTCATCGCCGAGTCCCATCTGACGATTCACACCTGGCCGGAATATCGCTATGCCGCGATTGACATCTTCACGTGCGGGCCGAAGATGGATCTTGAAGCCGCTGTGGAGGTCATCGCGGCGGGGCTGGGAGGGCGCATGGTGCAACTTGAGATCAGTCGTGGGCAGGGGGTGCGCCGCGCTCAGCGGCAGCCCTTGGCGCTGAGCGCCGCTCAATGACGGAGCTTCTCAAGGAGCAGAGCGCGCACCTTGTGGGGATCGGCCTTGCCGGAGGTAGCTTTCATCACCTGGCCTTGTAAAAACCCCAGGGCCGCTTCTTTGCCCGCCCGAAAGTCCGCCACAGCTTTGGGGTTCTCCGTGAGAACTTTCGTCACAATCTCGGCGAGGAGCCCCTCATCGGAGATCTGCCCCAGCCCCTTCTCGCGCACGATCTCTTGAGGGGCTTTGCCCGTCTTGAACGATTCTTCGATCACGTCTTTGGCGACCGTGCGCGTGATCTGCCCGGAGCGCACCATCTGCAGCACCTGGGCGAAGTGTTCCGGCTTCATGGGGATCTCTAAAGATCGCTGCTCCTTAAGCAGTCTCAGGAGCTCGGACATCATCCAGTTGCTCACGTCTTTAGGGTGCTGATAGAGCTTGACGACCGCTTCGAAGTACTCAGCGATGGGGCGCTCTTCGGTGAGCACGGCGATATCGTACTCAGGGAGCTGATACTCTTGGGCAAAGCGGGCACGCTTGGCCGCGGGCAGCTCCGGCAGATCTATCTTCTGCTTCCACGAGTCATCTATCTGCAAGGGGACAAGATCGGGGTCGGGGAAGTAGCGATAATCTTCAGACTCTTCTTTGGCGCGCATCGGCTCGGTCTCTTCTGTTTTTTCGTTCCAGAGCCGCGTCTCTTGGACGACGGAGCCGCCGCGCTCGAGGATCTGGCGTTGGCGACGCACCTCATAGTCGAGAGCTGCTTCTACCGCCTTGAATGAGTTCATATTTTTGACTTCGATCTTGGTGCCCAGCTGAGCGTCAGGGCTGACGGAGATGTTCGCATCGCAGCGCAGGGAGCCCTCTTCCATGTCGCCGCTGCAGACCCCAAGATACCGCAAGATCCGACGGAGCTCTTCCATATAGAGTCGCGCTTCTTTCGGGGAGCTCAGCTCGGGCTCGCTGACGATCTCGATGAGGGGCACGCCGGCACGGTTGAAGTCGACGAGACTCACGCCCGTCTCGGTGTGGAGGAGTTTGCCGGCATCTTCTTCAAGATGGACACGCCGAATGCGGACACGCTTGCCCGTGGGCAGCTCCACAAAACCGCGGATCGCTAAGGGCTCATCAAACTGCGAGATCTGATACCCCTTGGGCAGATCGGGATAGAAATAATTCTTCCGGGCGAACGTTGATCGCTGGGGGATCTCACAGTGCAAGGCGAGCGCGGCCATGAGCGCGTATTCGACGGCACGCTCGTTGAGCACCGGCAGCGCCCCAGGCATCCCCAAGCAGACAGGACACGTATGGGTATTGGGGGGCGCCCCAAAATATTCTGCGGAACAGCTACAGAAGAGCTTTGTCTTGGTCAGCAGTTGCGCGTGGACTTCCAGGCCGATGACCGTGCGCATGTCAGTTCTGAGTTAGTCAGTTTTTCAGTTTGTCAGTTGCAACTGACAAACTATCTAACTCTCTCCCCGGCACGTAGCGCACCACCGAGACGACTTTGTCGCCCTCGTCAAGGTCTATGAGCTTGACGCCCTTGGCGTAGCGCCCCACGATGCGCACCTCTTGGGCTGAAATGCGAATGATCTTGCCGTTGAGGGTCGCCACCATGATCTCGTCGTCGTCTTTGACCTTCTCGATAGCCACAACCAGCCCCGTCTTCTCGTCCACTTTGATCCCCAAGACGCCCTTGCCGCCGCGCCCCTGAGAGGGAAACTCTTCTAACGGAGTCCGCTTGCCGTAGCCGTTCTCGGTCACGAGCAAGAGCTTATCTTCGGGGTCGCCGGGTTCGAGCGTCACTAATCCCACGAGCCGATCGCCCTCATCCAGCCGCATCCCGATGACCCCCTTGCTGGGGCGGCCAGTGCACCGCGCCAGCTCTTCTTTGAAGCGAATGGTCATCCCCTGAGCACTGGCTAAGAGCACTTCGCCAGTGCCCTTGGAGATCGCCGCGTCAACGATATAGTCCCCAGGCTCGGCGTTGATCGCCAAGATCCCGCTCGTGTGGGCGTTATAGAAATCTGCGTATTCGTTGCGATTGAGAATGCCCCGGGCTGTGGCCATCAGGCAGTAGCGCTGCTCGGCCCCATCGGTGTGCAAGGGGAGCATAGCGCAGACTTCTTCATCTGGCTCCATCGCGATGAAGTTTCGCAGATTCTCACCCTTGACGTCGCGTCGCTCTGAGTAGAGCTGATACGCTTTGAGTTTATAGACTTTATGGGCCTTGGTGAAGATCAAGAGGTCATCGCGGGCGTGGCAGGTGAAGACGCGCTTCATCGCGTCGCCCTCGCGCAGGCGCATCACTAAGATGCCCTTGCCGCCGCGCTGCTGCTTTCTGTAGACTTCTTCCTTGGGGGCGCTCGCGTAGCCCTTCACGCTCACGCTGATCAGAAGATCTGTGTCGGGGATGAGCGCTTCTTCACTGAGCGTCTCTTGGTCGAAGTCAGCGACGATCTGGGTGCGGCGCGGATCGCCGTACTTCTTCTTGAGCTCAAGCAGCTCGTCCTTGATGATCGCATCGAGCTTCTGCGGGTTGGCCAAAATCTCCTTGTACTCTGTGATCGCTTTCTGTTTTTCTGTGTACTCCTGGTGGAGCTCTTGGCTTTCTAGAGCGGTGAAGCGTCGCAGCGGCATCTTCAAGATCGCGTCCGCTTGCTGCTCGGAGAGCTGAAATCTCTTTTGCAGGGCCTCGAGGGCGTGGGAGGCATCTTTGGATTTGCTGATCATTTCTATAATTTCATCGCGCTTCTCGATGGCCTTGAGCATCCCCTCGAGCAGATGGGCGCGCTCTTGGGCGGCATTGAGTCTGAACTGCGTGCGCCTTCTGACGACCTCGCGCCGATGGGCTAAGAAATAGAAGAGCAGCTCTTTGAGCGTGAGCTTCCTGGGGTTGCCGTCAACGATGACTAAGAAATTCGCGCCGAAGGTCCACTCCAGGGGCGTGTATTTGTAGAGCTTTTGCAGGACGAGCTGGGGGTTGCTGCCGCGCTTGAGCTCCACGACGATGCGGATGCCCTCACGATCGGACTCGTCGCGCAGGTCCGAGATCTCATCAATATCGCCGGAGCGGACCTTGTTGGCGATGGCTTCAACTAAAGTAGATTTGCGCACTTGGAAGGGGATCTCCGAGATGATGATGCTGTGGTCTTCGATGCGGGCGACGCCGCGCACCTTGATCTTGCCCTCCCCGGTGCGATAGGCTTCTTCGATCCCCTCGCGCCCCAAGATGATCCCGCCGGTGGGGAAGTCCGGCCCCTTGATATAGTGGAGGAGCTCTTCGAGCGGCGCATCTGGGTTCTCAATGAGATGCACTAAGGCATCCACGACCTCGCCCAAGTTGTGGGGAGGGATCTGGGTGGTCATGCCCACGGAGATCCCCCACGAGCCGTTGATGAGCAGATTGGGGACTTTAGCCGGCAGGACGACGGGCTCGGTGAGGGAGTCGTCGAAGTTGGGCACGAAATCTACGGTGTTCTCTTCGATCTCGGAGAGAAACTCCTCAGCGATGGGGGCGAGACGCGCCTCGGTGTTATGATTGATAAAGCCGTTGCCCCAGAACGAATGGCACGGGCTCTCGACGCGGATCGAGTAGACTCTCTGCAGTCCCGCGGGCTCGATGCTCACCACGGGCTCGAAGAGATACTCTCGCTCCATCAAGGGGTTGAGAGGAGCTAGGGCTGTAGGGGTCAGGGCAAGCCGGAGGTGAGGCCAAGCCTCCGGCAACCGCGCCAGCCGGTCGAAGTTATGCTTCGTGAGCCACTTCAGATCGCTTTGGGCGCGGGCACGGACAAACTCTGCGAGAAAGGGCACAAAATCTGTGCGCGACAGGGCTCTCCCTGAGAAGCTCTGAAGAATCTCTTGTAAAGCTTTGGTCTTCTCCGGCGAGACGAACCCGATAGATTGAGCGAATCGCTCAAGATTCTCTCGGCCGGTGATCAAGAGCCGGAACGTCTGCTCCTTGCTGGGGCGCAGCCGGCTGGCGATGCCGAAGCGCAGCAGGAGCACCTGGAGCTGCTTGAGGAGGGTGAGGCTAGCAGAATGGGCGCTCACGCGCAGCAGGCTTCGCCCAGAGCGCTCGACCGCTCCATCGCCCTCAAAGTATGCCCTCAGAAAGGCCGCGACGACCCGCTTGGGGGAGCGCAAGATAAGCGTGGGCAACTCGCGCTCCTTGGAGCGGCACGGCTTCAGCCCCACATTGTGCAAGAATTGCACGACGTGCTGGCTGACCACTTGCATCTGGAAGAAGGGCTTGCGCCCGTAGCCTGCAGGCGCTCGGGAGAAGACATGGAGACGGCACGTGGGGAAGACTCTGCCCCACGTCTGCTGGAAGCTCTCAGCCAGCGCCCCCGGCGTCGCCGTAAATTCTAAGCGCTCTTCTGTTATAGTCCCCTCGGCGACGAGAGCCCCAAGCAAAAACGCCACGTCTTCATCAAGATATGAAGGCAAGGTGTGAGCTGTGGTGCGCGACCCTTCGGGAATCTGCGGATGATACGCAGTTATCTCGATGGGCTCTTGGGGCCAGAAGCGATCGGGCGTGCGATCGAGCACGAGATATTCGCCCACTTGCAGGGCATCAAGGGTCTTCCAGCGGAAGCAGGGGCGGCCGTGGGCGTCCTTGCTCCACGTGAGCACCGGGTGATTATAAGTCCCGGTGAGATCATAGCCGCTGCGGGTGCGTATGGTGAGGGTGGGATGGAGGCCGCAATCGAACCAGCGGCTGGCCCGCTGAATCCGGCCATCTCGAGAGAGCACCTCGATATTGATCTCTTGATCGTTGCCCCCAGAAGGGCTCCCCAGATCGGCGATCCGTACTAAGCCCATGCGCGTGGCGATGAGAGCATCCCCGGTCACGCAGTAGCGCATCGCGGCCGGTTCATCGCCGTCAATGCTGCCGAAGTTGCCCTGGCCGTCAATGAGCGGGTACCGAAATGAAAACCCCTGGGCCATGTTGACCATCGTGTCGTAGACGGCCTGATCCCCGTGAGGGTGGTATTTCCCCATCACTTCGCCGACGATGCGGGCAGACTTCTTGTGGGGGCGATTGGGCAGCAGCCCCAACTGATACATCCCGTAGAGAATTCTTCTCTGCACGGGCTTTAAACCGTCGCGCACGTCGGGGATCGCTCGCCCGCGGATGACGCTCATCGCGTAGTTGATATAGCTCTCCCGCATCTCGTCTTCGATATAAGTTCGTTCGATCCGTTCTGGCATACGTCTTCCCCCTTGGTGGGTCTATAATACTAAAAAATGCAGAAAAAATCAAGAAATTTGTGCAATCTGTCTCGCCGATGGGTGACGGCAGCGGACACTTACGTCACTTCTTTGACGCCCGTCACGGTGAAGGGGTCGACCGCATCGCGCAGGGCGTCGCCCATGAAGTTGAAGGCTAACACCGACAGCACGATAAAGATCCCCGGGATCAAGAACCAGGGATAATTCTGAATGACGCTTGTATACCAGGCTTCCTGCATCAGGACGCCCCAGCTGGTGAGCGGGGCGCGAATCCCAAAGCGCAAGAAGCTCAGCGTGCTCTCCAGAATGATGATATTGGGGACGGTGAGCGTCGCCGCCACGACCAGATAGCTCATAATATTGGGCAGGATGTGCTTGAAGATGATGCGCAAGTCCCCTGAGCCCACGGCTTTTGCCGCCGCGATGAACTCCGACTCGCGCACCGCCAGGACCTGCCCACGAATGACCCGCGCAATCGGAGCCCAGCTCACCAGCGAGAGAATCCCCACGATCCCCCAAAACGTTGCCATGCCGTAGAGCTTATTCGCCGAAAGAATGAGCGAGAGCGCCAAGAGCAACGCGAGCCGAGGCATGGCCATGAAGATCTCGATCACCCGCTGGATGAACGTATCTACCCCGCCGCCGTAATACCCTGAAATCCCCCCCAGCAAGATCCCTGCCAAAAACGCGATGACGATCACGATCGGCCCAATGATCAGGGAGATCTTGCCCCCCACTAACGTCATGGAGAAGATATCATAGCCCAACTTGTCTGAGCCAAAGAGGAAGAGCTGACAGGGGGATTTGTCCAGAGAGTACGGGTCGAAGGGGACGCCCTCCTGGCGCACCCCAAAGAGATGGATATCCGTGCGCCAGATGTCCCAGAAGCGATAGGGCTCCCCTTGGACGAAGAGCTCAATAGTGCACTTGTAGTCGGTATCTTCTAACCATCGGTACTTGCCAGGCAGGAAGATGAAGCCCGGCTGGTCCTCGCAGGTCTGCTCCCCCGTAAGGGGGTTGAGGAAGAGCTGGCACTTCTTCAGCCCGTACACAAAGGGCTTGAGCGAGAATTTCCCATCTTTATCCCAGAAGCGAATCTTCGTGAGCATGGGGGGGACGTAGCTGAACTCTCGGTGCTCGCTATTGTAGTTATACGGGGCGATGAATTCGGCGAGCATCACGAAGACCACATAGAAGAGCAAAACGAGCGCTGTGCCGATGAGCCCGATCTTATGGTGTTTGAAGCGGCGCCAGATGAGGCGCCACTGGGAGACGGGGTGAACCTTTTCAGTCATAGCGGATCTTTGGGTCTACCACCGCGAGCAAGATATCGGCGAGGAGGTTCCCCACCAACAGGGCGATGCCAAAGTAGAGCAGCCCCCCCATGATGACCCATTGGTCTTGGGTTTGTAAGGCATCGAAGTAGGCGCGTTCGACCGTCTGCAAGCTGAGCACCGCAGAGGTGACAAGCATAGCTTCGAACATCAAGGGGATCCAAAATCCCAGCATGCTCACCAAGGGGTTGATGGCATTGCGCACGGCATGTTTATAGATGACGATGCGCTCGGAGAGCCCCTTGGCGCGAGCGGTCTGCACATAGGGCTGCCCCAGCACATCCAAGAGATTCGCCCGCATGTAGCGGATGAGCGCCGCGATATTCGCCGTGCCCACGATGATCACCACGGGCCAGAGGTGCCAGAGGAAATTGCGCAGCCGATCCCAGCTCCACGGCTCTAAGATATATTCTTGATCGAAGAGATACCCCACCCCCAAGCCCTCTCCCGGCTGACATTCAATGCTGGGGCGGAAGAACTGCACCACCGGGCGCAGCCATTCGTAATTGCACCAGCTCCCCACGTTGAGCACCGCGACCATGAATTGTAGAAAGATCACGGCGAGCAAGAAGTTGGGAATAGACAGCCCCAAAAACCCCATAAAATTCAAGAAGTGATCGAGCACAGAATATTTATGGGTAGCCGAGTAGATCCCGATGGGGATAGCAATGGCCCACGTAAACAGCATCGTCACGAAGATAATAATCAAGCTGTACAGCAAGTTCCCATTGCCGAAGAGATAGTCTAAGACGGGGACTTTGTTGAAGAACGAGAACCCCCAGTCGCCCCGGGTGAAGATGTTCTTGATCCAACTGATATATTGGGTGACGGGGTCCTTATCGAGATCGAACTGTTTGATTAAATTTTCTAATTGCTCCTGGCCGATGCTGGGGTTGAATTTCCACTGGGCGACCAAGTCCGAGGGCTGGAGCTTGACGACGGTGAAGGCCACAACGGAGACGATAAAGAGCAGTGGGATCATGTACAAGAGGCGCCGGATGATAAAGCTCACCATAAGTCGCGATTCCCTTCGTCTCGCGAGGGCTATCTTATCACATTTTTATTATACCGTGCAACCGAGGTCTTCTAAGGCACGGAAAGACCCTGGAAGGCACAGAAAAAACCAGACTTCGTCGCAGTGGCAAGATGAATGTCAAGCGAATCTTGCCGCGCGATCCCGCGCTTGCCGTGATTCAAAGGCGGCTAAGAGACCGGCTGTAAACGGCGCACCGTCACCATGTCACTCGGCTCCACCTTGCGGACATCCTGGACCCTCAAGGTTACTACCGCCTGGGTCTTCCCAGAGGCCGTCACAAATTCGACCTCCAGCCCATCGGGCTCATAGAGCTCCACCACCGTCCCTAAATCCCCCTGCTGGAGCCCATGCTCAGGGAGATCCCGCCTCAGCACCACCGTCTCCAGTAACTCGATCTTCATTCTTCCTCCCCTGGATAAGCTGTCACCAACCGGGGCACGGTCTCGCCCTTACGGATAACCCAGATCGAGACCACCTCGGCGGCCTTCCCATTCGGCCCCACGAGCTTCCCACGAATCCGATATTTCCTGCCATAGCGGGTTTCACCGATCTCCTCAGCATCTTTAGTCAAGTGCTGAGAGCGGAGATCCTGTTCCAGCCGTTCCCAGCGCTCCGGTGCATACCCCAGCCGAGCGAAGAACGCCGCCTTGAAGCGACCGAGGGGATGGACTGGCGAGAGCAGGTACTCCCGCAATTTCCTCTCCTCGATGAGAGCTTGTTCCGCATTGGGCAAGCGCACAGCAGATATTCTAACCCACAGAGTCCTCTAAAGCTAAGTCTAGCATTCCTCAGGGGCGCGTGTCAACCAGGCTTCGCTTGACGTTCATCTTCGCCAGCCAATGGCTGGCGAAGGCGCACAGTCCAGACGAAGTCTGGTTGCACGGGGTCATGAGAAGCTTTAAGATTAAAGGAGCGTATGCACATTGAGGTACTGAAGTCCAAGATCCATCGGGCGACGATCACCGCGACGGACCTGCACTATGAGGGGAGCTTGACGCTCGATAGCCTCCTCATGGAAGCAGCGCACATCCTCCCCTTCGAGAAGGTCGACGTTGTCAATATTAATAATGGGTCGCGCTTGCAGACCTACGTGATCGCAGGGCCGGCCGGCTCAGGCATGGTACAGCTCAACGGGGCGGCAGCCCGCTGGGGAGCTCCAGGGGATCTCGTGATTATCTTGACGTACGCACGCGTTGATCCCTCCGAAGCCCGCTCCCACACGCCGCGCATCGTCCACGTGGATGAGCGCAATCGCATCGTGTCTATTCAATAGCGAAAGAGCTTTCCCGGCGGCACAAAGATCACTTTGAATGGCAACGTCGGGTGCTCCCGCAGCAACCGCTCTTCGATCTCCTTGAGCTGCTGCTTATACCGCGAGCTGATGTGGACAGCCAAGAGCGCCTCCTGCACCTGCGCTCGCAAGGCGACCTCGAGGGCTTCGGACAGCGTCGCGTGCTTATAGTCTTCCCGCTCCTCTTCGGTGAGAAACGTGCAATCGTGAATGAGAATATCTGTCTCGAAGACGTCCGCGGGATCCAGGGCGATAGAATCCCCCCCGTACGAGACGAGCTTCTTCAGATACGTTTCGGAGATCTCCTCGCGCTTGCCCGCGTGCACCAGCTTGAGGATCTCTTCTTGCGGCAGGTCGCGATATTCGGGCTTCAGGCGCTTGCGTCGCTCGATAATATTGTACCCCAGCGATGTCTCATTATCAGAGTGAACTGTTTTGAAGGCTTCCACGTAGCGATCGCACTGGCCGGAGAAGACCTCCACGCGGTCGCCGATGCGCAGAGGGACCCACTCGAGGCGGTATTTCAGGCGACGATTGGTTCTCTTTATATAGCTGATCAGCTCGAGCACGCGCCAGTTGCCCTCAGGGTAATAGATCGTCAGGGGCTTTTCGGTGTCGCCCATGCCGCTGTTGCGAATGTTGATCAGCCCAATAAGCCCCGTGATGTGATCGGCGTGACCGTGACTGAGAAAGATCCTCTCGATGGCGAAGACTTTGTTCCCCAGGATCGTGCTGATGCCCTCGCCCGCGTCAAACGCGAGGCGATCTGGGCTGTAGTAGACCCAGCTGGAGTAGAGCGCTTTCGAGTAGATAAGAAATCTCATAGCAGGGAGCGCCCCTCGAACTCGTGGGGTATGGGCAGCCCTAAGAGAGTATAGATCGTTGGGGCGAGATCCAGCAAGCGAGGTCTCCTCTGGATCGTATGACCACGCACGAAGAGAAATGCATCATCGCCGGTGTGCATCCCTTGGATGGCGCTTTTGACGAAGAGCTGCTGCGCGTTCAGTCGAGCCTTCAGATCGAAGCCGTTATAAGGGACGGCGATGAGGTCGGCCGCGCGGGGGAGCTGCGTCCCAGAGTAGATCTCTTCGCGCTGCCAGATCCGCGCGATCACGGGTCTGCCCTGGGGGTCTTTCAGCTCATGGAGGGCTGCTATAAGCTCTTGTCGAGTGCGCTCGGCTTTGTCGGTGATATAGAGCCGACCGGGGATAAGCCCGAAGGCCCGGCTGGACGGGTGCAGCTGAGAGAGATCAGCAGGGGCTCCGTTGCCAAAGCGCAAGAACCCTCGCTGGCGCAAGAAGAGATTGAGCTCGACTTCGTACTCCAGGGAACAGAACCCATGATCAGAGAGGAGCATCAGCTCGCACTCTGCGGGCAGCCGCTCCAGAAGCTCTCCCACAAAGCGATCGAGCTCTTCATAGAAGCTCCAGAAGTCGCGGTGATGGGGATGGCGCGGGTCGTCCTTGGCATCCCAGAAGAAGTGATGGAGCCGATCGGTCTCCATGATGTGGAGCAAGAAGAAGTCCCACGGCTCTCTCTCTAGCAGATGCCAAGTCAGGTGGCGTCGGCCCTCAAGGGCTGAGCGGAGCTCCACAAGAAAGCCCTCAGGATCAGTATAAGCACGCGCGGGATCGGCGTCAATAATATAATTTATTCTTTGGAGCGTGGGCAGAAGCTCGGGGGGATAGACGCCCTCCTCAAGCTGAGTGCACAAGAACCCCGAGATCATCACGCCGTTGAGGGGCTCTGGGGGATAAGCGATGGGAAGATTCACCCAGATCGAGCGCAGGCCCAGCTTGCTGAAGCGCTGCCAGAGCGGGCTCGCGCAAAGATGCTGGGCGTTGGGGATGACGAAGCGCCTCTGGTCGTCTATATCCACAAAGCCGAAGATATTATGCTGAGCGGGGTTCACCCCTGTGGCGAAGGTCGCCCAGGCGACCGACGATATAGCGGGGATGACAGAATCCATCTGGACGAACGCCCCCTGGGCGAAGAGCCTTCTCAGATGGGGCAAGCGTTCTAAAGAATCCCGCAAGAGCGTATACGGTGTTCCGTCGAGGCTGAGCACAAAGAGCTTTCGGGCCATCGCGCTCCTTTCCAGACTTCGCCAGACTTCGTCTGGACTATTCGCCTTCGCCGGCCAATGGCCGGCGAAGATGTACGGTCCAGGCGAAGCCTGGGGCGAAGCCTGGTTGCTGGGACATGGAGGATTGTATAGACTTCAGGGGCACGTATGCAACCAGGGCAGACGATCGTGGGGATAGATGAAGCTGGGCGGGGCTGCGTGATCGGGCCGTTAGTCGTGGCAGGGGTGGCGATCGCTGCGGAGAGGCTGAGGGAGTTAGAAGCGCTTGGGGTGCGGGACAGCAAACGCTTGACGCGTGCTCGGCGCGAGCGGCTTTCTGAGCAAATTGAGCGGGTCGCCGCGCGTCTCTTTGTGAAGGAGATCGGGCCCAGTGAACTCGAAGAGAATTTGACAGAGATCGAGCTGCGCGTGATGGCACAGATCGTTCAGGAGAGTCGCGCACACCACGTCATACTCGATCTGCCGGTGGGGCCTGCGACTCGTGAGAATTTCATACGGAGATTGCGGAGCGCCGTTGGGCATGACGCTTTTGGGATTATCGCTGAAAACAGAGCAGATGCACGGTATCCCATCGTGAGCGCCGCTTCGATCATCGCGAAGGTCTACCGCGATCGCGCAATTGAGCGCTTGCGCCAACAGTTCGGAGATTTCGGATGGGGATATCCCAGCGAGCCCAAGACTCGGGCGTTTCTGAGGGAGTTTTTTATGCGTACGGGGCAGTTCCCCGACTGCGCGCGGCGCAAGTGGCGCACACTCGCCAGGCTTCGCAAGCTTCGCTTGACGTTCATCGTGCCGCCGTAGGCGGCACGGCGAACAGTCCAGACGAAGTCTGGGTGAGGGCCACCGGGGCTTGACAGAGCCTCTTGTTCTGAATCTAATGGAAAGAGAGGTGACGAAACTATGGCCGATCAAGTCGAACTGGAACGCAAACTCAAAATCCGACCAACGACACCGCCCACCCCCACAGAACTCCCATCGGTTCCGACCCTCGGCCCCGACGAGATCGGCAGGATCTGCATCGCCGAAGAGCTCTCCATCGCCACCGAAGATAAAAAGACCCACATCGAAGTCTACATCCCCGAAGAGAAGCGCAACGAGATCGCCCTAGGAGATTACGTCGTCATCCCCCTGGGGTACAAAAAAGACTATAAGATCTTCGCGAGCGTCGAACAGCTCTGCTACCGCAAGCGCGATGCCCTGGACGACATGAGCGAGGTCCACGTCTTCATCGGGGCAGATCGCCTCAGCGAAGACGACTACATCGAGACGGCCATTCTCAATCCCATCTCCATGATCGATCCCGACGGAAAAGCCCTCGAAGTCCGCTACATCCCCAAGCCCAACACTATAGTGCGGAAAGTGACAAGTGAGGACGAAGTCAAGATCGGGCTCGATATCCCCGATGACGGGCTCTTTGTGGGGTTTGTCGCCGTCAATGGCGAGCACATTCAAACTCGACAAAAGCAATACGTGCCATACTATCTCATCAACGACGAGAAGAAGACCGGAGATCCCCTCATCTTCACGCACGTGCTGATCGCGGGGATGAGCGGGCGCGGCAAGACCCACGTTGCCAAGAACTTCTTAAGGCAGATCGTGGGCTCAGCGTATCCCATGGAGCGCCGCAGCACAGATCTGCGCAAGCCGTGCATCGTGATCATTGACCCGGAGAACGAATATTGGAAGATGCGCGAGGATAACCCATATCTCACGAAAGAAGACCAAGAGATGCTCTTTGGGCATGGGGTGAAGTTTGGCGGGGTGAAGGAGAAGCTCACGGTCTACGCGGCAGTGGAGCGCGAGCCGCGCTACTCCGGCTGCCCCAAATACACGAACTTCACAATCCCGTTTACGCTCGTCAGGGATTTCCCATATCTCATCGCGGGCGGCGAGCTCGATGAGAATCAATATATCTCATTAGTGCAGCTCGTGCGCGACTTCTTCTATCAGAACGAGCACGGCACTTACAAAGAATTCTTGGAGTTTGTGGACGCCCCAAGCACTCTTGAAATGTACAAGCAGAACGGACGAATCCATCCCGCGACGTTGCAGGCGTTGCAACGCCGCATAGATCGTCCGCAGTTTCACAATATATTCGATCAGGGGGCCAACCCCCTCACCCAGCTGTACAAAGATATCTTTGCTGAGGACGTCATCAGCGTCTTCGCGACAAAACACTTGAGTCCCGACGCCGAGCGCATCGTCGTCCTGGCCATACTCTCGATGATCGCCGACGCCAAGCTCAAGAGCGCCCATACAGACTGGGGCAGACGGATCGAGAAATTCCCCATCGTCTTGGTGGTGGACGAAGCCCATCGCTACTTTACGAAAGACCAGACCCAGCAAGATCGCATCATTGTTGACAAATTTATTAAAGCGGCCAAGCAAGGCCGCAAGCATCGCTTGGCGTTGGTGCTCATCACCCAGAGCCCGCAAGACGTCAACGAAGCGGTGCTCGCTCAGATCAGCACGCGGATTCTGCTGGGGATGGAGCGGGAGATGGCCGAGCTTGCGGGAGCCCCGCCGCGCTATCAAAAAGTGTTGCCGTACTTTGAGCGCGGGCGGATGGTGGTGCACGCGCCCGACAATTCCAAGCCCTTGGAGCTACGCGGGCTGGACTTTTGTGTGGTGATGCACTAAAATCCCAAGCATGAGCACGGCACCGAAAGACTTCATCCGCGAGATCATCGAGAACGACATAAAGACTGGACGATACGGCGGGCGCGTCCACACGCGCTTCCCCCCTGAACCCAACGGGTATCTCCACATCGGCCACGCCAAGAGCGCCTTGCTCAATTACTGGATCGCTCAAGAATACGGGGGCAAATTTAACCTGCGCTTCGATGACACCAATCCGGAGAAGGAGAGCCAAGAATACGTGGATGCCATCAAGCGCGATCTGCGCTGGCTGGGGATCGACTGGGAGGACCGCGAATTTTACGCCTCAGACTACTTTGAGCAGCTCTACCAGTGGGCCGAGGAGCTCATCAAGAAGGGCAAAGCCTACGTGTGCGACCTCTCCCCAGAAGAAGTCAGCGAGTATCGCGGCAAGGCTATCATTCAAGACGGAAAGGTCATCACTCCGCCGGGCAAAGAGAGCCCCTATCGCAACCGCTCCGTCGAAGAGAATCTCGATCTCTTCCGAAGGATGCGCGCCGGAGAGTTCCCCGACGGCTCCAAGACCCTGCGGGCCAAGATCGATATGGCCCATCCAAACTTAAATATGCGTGACCCCGTGATGTATCGCATCATGCGCGTCCCACACTACCGCACCGGCACACAATGGTGCATCTATCCCACGTACGACTGGGCGCACGGGCAGTCCGACTCCATCGAGGGCATCACCCACTCGATCTGTACGCTGGAGTTTGAGGACCATCGGCCCCTCTACGATTGGTTCTTGGATCAATTGGGGATTCATCATCCGCGGCAGATCGAGTTTGCTCGGCTCAATCTGACGTACACGGTCATGAGCAAGCGGTTGCTCTTGCAGCTTGTGGAGGGGGGGTATGTGCGCGGCTGGGACGATCCGCGCATGCCTACGCTCGCAGGGATGCGCCGCCGCGGCTACACCCCCGAGGCGATCCACGAGTTCGTGCGGCGCGTCGGGGTCTCCAAGCGCGAAAGTATAACTGAAATAGAGCTTCTTGAGCACTGCGTCCGACAAGATCTCAACAAGCGCGCGCCGCGCCGCATGGCCGTGCTCGACCCGCTCAAAGTCGTGCTCGTCAATTACCCCGACGATCAAGTCGAGTGGCTCGAAGCGATCAATAATCCCGAAGACCCCAGCGCGGGCACGCGCCAGGTGCCGTTCTCCAAAGTCTTATATATCGAGCGCGACGATTTCATGGAGAACCCGCCCAAAGACTTCTATCGCTTGGCACCAGGCCGCGAAGTGCGCCTGCGCTACGCGTACTTCATCAAGTGCGTGGACGTCATCAAAGACTCTCACGGGAACGTGATCGAGCTGCACTGTACGTACGATCCGGCGACGCGCGGCGGGGAGGCCCCCGACGGCCGCAAGGTCAAAGCGACGATCCATTGGGTCTCGGCTCAGCACGCCATTGACGCTGAAGTGCGCTTGTATGATCGTCTGTTCACCAAACCCGACCCGCTGGACGTGCCCGAGGGCCACGACTGGAAAGAAAATATTAACCCCAACTCGCTCATCGTGCTGACCAACTGCAAGCTCGAGCCGAGCTTAGCTGATGCCAAAGTCGGGGAGCGATTTCAATTTGAGCGCAAGGGGTATTTCTGCGTTGACCCGGACTCGACGGAGAAGAAGCTCGTCTTCAACCGCACGGTGACGCTCAAGGGGGAGTGGGACAAGGTCAAGCCCCAATAATGCGCACGGTATCGCTTGCTCCTCAACTCACCTTGATAGACCTTGCGCTCTTCTTGCCCGCGGAGAGAGCGCTGGCTATTGCGGACGTGCACCTAGGGATCGAAGAGGCTCTGCGAGACGAGGGCATTCTCGTGCCGCGAGATCATCTTGCTCAGGTGCAGCAGAGGCTAGAACGTATCTTCGAGGAGCTGCGCGTCACGCCGTCGGACCCGCTGCGAAAAGTTCTTATTAATGGCGACTTGCGCCATCAGTTTGGGCCGCTGTCGCGGGTCGAGCATAAAGAGTCCAAAGAATTTCTGCGCTGGCTTGCTGAGTGGGCGGAGCAGATTGTTCTTATCGAGGGGAATCATGACGGCTCGCTGGGGGCGCTCGCCGGCGAGCGCGTTATGGTCTGTAAGAGCTACAGTGTGGGAGACTGTTGGTTTGTGCATGGTGACCAGGCTTCGCCTGGACCGTACGCCGTGCCGCCGCAGGCGGCACGACGAACAGCCCAGACGAAGTCTGGCGAAGCCTGGTGGATTGTCATCGGTCATGAGCATCCTGCGGTGGGCCTGCGAGACCCCGTCACCCAGCGCGTCGAAGTCTATAAGTGCTTTCTTGTGGGAAGGTCTGCAGAGAAGAATCTCTTAGTCTTGCCGTCGTTCAATCAGCTTGTGAAGGGGAGCGATCTGCTCAAGGAGCAGCCGCTCTCGCCGCTGGTGCGCCCAAGCGAGCTTGAAGATTTTTTCGTCTACGTGGTCTCCGACGCCGGGGATATCTATGAGTTCGGCCCGCTGCGCCGACTGTTGATCGCCCTATGACGTATGAAGCTATGCTCCAAAAGCTTTATAATCTCAAGGGGAGTGGGCTTGATCTGGAGCGCCTCTTGCGCGCTCTTGGAGATCCTCACAAAAGCTTTCGTGCGATTCGGGTTGCCGGCACCAACGGCAAGGGCTCAGTCTGCGCGTTCTTGGCGCAGATCTTGTACGAGGCGGGCTTTCGTGTAGGACTGTTCACTTCTCCTCATCTTGTTCATCCCGAAGAACGCATTCGCGTCAATGACCGAGAGATCTCGCCCCATGAGTTTCAGGAGGAGTTCGAGCGCATCTGGGCAGCTATCACGGAGCTCTACGGGAGCGCCAGCGACCAGCATGCGCGATTCTTTGAAGTGCTCACGTTGATGGCTCTCGATTATTTTCGCCGAGAGCGCGTAGACTGGGCAGTGATCGAGTGTGGGGTGGGGGCGCGCACGGACGCCACACGAGTGATTGCTGCCCCCGTTGCGGTCTTGACAAACGTGGAGCTCGATCATCGGGAGTCGCTGGGGGATACGATCGCGCAGATTGCTTTTCACAAAGCTGCGGTCGTTGCCGAGGGCGGGGTGCTCATCACGGCGGAGTCCAAGCCCGAAGCCATCCGAGAGATCGAGCGCGAATGTCACCTCAAGAACGCTCAGCTCATTCAGCTCGATCTGTCAGGGCTGACAGCTCACACCCACAGTTGGGATGGCCAGCGCTTCCGCTGGAGGGATTGGGAGGATCTAGAGATCTCGCTTTTGGGGAGCCATCAGCTCAGCAATGCTGTCTTGGCGCTCGAAGCCGCGCGCGCCTTGGGCGAGCCCGCCCTGACTGAAGAGACGATCCGCACAGGCTTAGCGAGGGCACGATGGCCGGGGCGGATGGAGTTGATCCAAAAAAATCCCCATGTTATGCTCGATGGAGCGAAGAATCCCGCGGGGATGCGGGCCTTGCGGACGGCGTTGGCCCTGCTCCCGTACGAGCGGGCGTTTCTCGTGCTAGGGATCTCCGATCGAAAGGACGCTGAAGCGATGATCCGTGAGATTGCCCCCATAGCTCAGGAGGTGATCGTCACGCGTGCGGCCTTTCGAGGCCTTGATCCGGAGTATGTGGCATCGGTTGTGCGGCGCTGCGGGGTGCCTTGCGAGGTCGTGACTCCGCCCCCTCTAGCTTTGGAAGCGGCGCTCCGTCGAGCGCACAAAGACGATCTGATCTGCGTGACTGGCTCGCTCTTTGTTGTGGGTGAGGTCAGGGCATGGTGGCACGAGCAAGGACATCCCCATGAAGATTATCATTGAAAATTTGCAGCTTTTTGGCCATCACGGGGTGCACGAGCACGAACGAGCTCAGGGGCAGTTCTTTGCGGTTGACGTGGAGCTTGAGCTTGATCCCCCCAAAGAAGATAATCTTTCACAGACGGTGGATTACACGCAGGTCATCGAGCGGATTTGCGCGGTGAACGATTCTCGATCTTTTCAGTTGATCGAGACGTTGGCTTGGGCGATCGCGGAGGCGATCGCGCGTGATTTCTTGAAGGTGCAGCGCGTGCGCGTGCGCGTGAGAAAACTGAAGCCCCCTGTGGCGCCCCATATCACGCTCGATGCGGTAGCCGCGGAGGTGATCTGGGATCGCTCGCGTCTATCTTAGCCTGGGCTCGAACCTGGGCTGCCGCGAAGCCCACATTCAGCGGGCCATGAGCGCTCTGGCTCAGATCCCTCAGATAGAGATCTGCCGCCAAGCTCGGCTCTACGAGACCGAGCCCGTGGGCGTAGAAGATCAGCCGTGGTTTCTTAACACGGTCGTCGAGATTGAGACGAGCTTATCTCCGCGGGAGCTTCTTACTGTATGCAAGCAGATCGAGCGCGCGCTGGGGCGCGGCGAGCGCGAGCGCTACGGCCCGCGCGAGATCGATCTCGATATCTTGTTGTATGACGACCGGGTTGTAAATGATGTGGACTTGCAGATTCCTCATGCGCAGCTGCACCGGCGACGATTTGTGCTGGTGCCGCTGGCGGAGCTCGCGCCGCAGTATCTCCATCCGGTCCTGCGCAAGACGATAGCAGAGCTGCTGCAGGAACTGACGGACTCCAAGGAGGTGAGGCCCTACGACCACGGAGATCCTCATCGAGACCGTCGCTCCGACGACGCGCATCGCGTTGCTGGAGGACGGGCGCCTCATGGAGATTCACTATGACGACCCTGAGCGCATCTTGGGGAACATCTACAAGGGCATCGTGCGGGATATCCTGCCGGGGATCAACGCGGCGTTTGTGGATGTGGGGCTTGAGGAGAAGCTCTTTCTCTCGATGAAGGAGCTCAGCGATGAGCTGTGGCAGAAAGCTCGTGGGCAGAGCCCGCAGATTCAAAAGCTTCTCAAGAGCGGTCAGCAGATCATCTTGCAGGTGAAGCGCGAGGGGATCGGCACGAAGAACCCCCAAGGGACGATGAAGATCAGTCTTCCTGGGCGCTACTGGGTCTTCCTGCCTACCCATGAGCGCTTGGGGGTCTCGCGGCGCATCGAGGACGAGCATGAGAGCCGGCGGCTGCGGCGCATCGCAAGAAAGCTCAAGCACAAGGGCGAAGGGCTGATCGCGCGCACGGCGGCCCAGGGGGCTTCCGAAGAGGATCTCGAGCGCGACTTCAATTATCTCTTGGGGACGTGGAAGGGGATCGAAGAGCAAGCAGCCCGGGTCAAGGCCCCAGCGTTGCTCTATCGTGGGCTGGATCTAGTCAAGGCCTTCTTGCGCGACCGGCTGATAGAGGACGTCAAGAGGGTGGTGGTCGACAGCGAACGGGTCTATCAAGAGATCAAAGATTTTCTGTCTTATATGCACATGGATCAGTTTATGGATCGCATCGAGCTTTATCGGGGGAAGCGGCCGCTCTTTGAGGCGCGCGGGGTGGAGAAGCAACTGCGAGAGAGCTTGCAGCCGAAGGTACGGCTGCCTGGGGGCGGCTCGCTCGTCATTGCCGAGACGGAGGCACTGACGGCGATCGACGTGAACACCGGCAGCGATATTAAATACAAAGATCAAGAGCAAGCGATTCTCAATACGAACCTCGAAGCGGCGGTAGAGATCCCCCGGCAATTGCGATTGCGCAAGCTCAGTGGGATCATCATTGCGGATTTTGTGGACATGAAGCGGCGCGAGCACGTTGAGAAGGTGATTCGCAAGCTCCAAGAGGAGCTGAAGAAGGATCGTGTCCCGGCAGATTTTGTGGACATTACGAAGTTGGGGCTAGTTGAGATAACGCGCAAGCGTGAGGGGGAGAGCTTGCTGGGCATGCTCGAGGAGGAAGAAGAGACTTGAAAATGTGTGTGCTGTGCGCTATAGTATCTCTTGAGCTATCTTACGGGCGCATAGCTCAGCGGGAGAGCGCCTGCTTCACACGCAGGAGGTCCGAGGTTCAAGTCCTCGTGCGCCCACCAGAAACAGCAAAACCATCTTCTAGTCTACAATATCTCGCTTGCTAGTGCCCTAGCTCTTCAGGTAGTGAAACTGCCTCAAAAGAGAAGGTCTTGACTAGGCAGGCGACGCCTGTGATATAATTACAGCGGACTGTGTTGCATGCTATCGGATGAATCTTAAGGTTATCCAAACTTTTGAGAGAGGTGGGCGAATTCTTGGCTCCAGTTCAACCTTGCACCATAACTGTAAACCCTGAAAGCTCGATTCAAGAAGTGATTGAAAGTGCCCCGAAAGGCGCAGTTATCTGCTTGGCTGAAGGGGTATGGTGGGAGAATATTGTCATTCGCAAAAGCCTCACCTTACGGGGCGTGAGCCCTCAGAAGTCAGCCATTAAGGGGATGAAGGAAGACGAGCCAGTGATTCTTATCAAAAGTGGTAATGTCACTATTGAAGGCCTCACAATCGCTGAGGCCAAGGGAGCAGATTATTCTAGGCCGCGACGCCCCAATGGTATATCTATTTGTGGAAAAGCTCAAGCTATAATCGAAAACACCATAATCTTAAGGAATGAATCCGGCATCTGTATGTGGGGTTCCTCCCAAGCTATAATCAAGAATTCTACAATCTCAAGAAACTCTCGAGGCCTTTGGATGAAAGGTTCTTCTCAAGCTACGGTTGAGAACACCACCATATTAGGAAACGAGCAAGATGGTATCTCGATGTGGGGTTCTTCTCGTATCACAATTAAGAATTCCATAATCTCAAGGAATCTAGGGTATGGTGTCTTAATGGATAGTTATTCCCAAGCTATGATATCTGATTCCACAATCTCAGGGAACAGCTGTGGCCTATGGATGAGGGAATCTGCTCAAGCTATGGTCAGGAACTCTACAATTTCAGAAAACAGGGATCTTGGCATGTGGGCGGAGGACTCTTCCCAAGCAGTTATCGAAAATAATGTGTTCAAAAGCAACCAAGTGTGCGGCATCTATGCCAGACCAGGAACCAAAGTAACCGGCTCCTCCAACCACTTCAAGGACAATGGAATAGACCTCTGCGGCAATGTTCCTGCTTGCTTACGTACCCCCCTTGCTCCCCAAACCGCTAAGATGGAGATCAGCTTTCCTGGGGAGTACCCTACCTTGCAGCATGCGATCGATGCTGTAGCCCCTAGCGGGACGATAATCATTGAAGTCGGGGAGCATCAAGGAGGACTGACAATCTGGAAACCTTTGATTCTCAAGGGCCCTGGAAAGCTGCAGGGACGAACTGATAAAGCTCCTGTTATCTCTATCATCGCTGAGGCTAAGGAAGTGCAGATCGAGGGTTTAGAAATCGAAAGAGGACAAGGCATTTTGGTGTATGGCTCGGCTATGATCAAAAACTCTAAAATCTCAAAGAACAATAGAGGTATCGAGATGAGAGGCTCTTCTCAGGCTATTGTCGAAAACTCTACAATCGCCGAGAATAAGGGTGCTGGTGTCGTGTTGTGGGACTCTTCCCAAATCACGATCTCTGGCTCCACAATATTAAGGAACTGGCGCGAGGGCATGTGTGTGGATAACTCTTCTCAAGCCACGATTTCAAAGTCTGTAATATCAGAAAACCGGGATTTTGGCATCTGGATGCAAGGAGCTTCCCAAGCCATAATCGAAAGCGCTGTGATTTCGGGGAACGGAACTGGTATCTCTTTATGGTTCTCCTCTCAAGTTACTATTAAGAACTCCACAATCTCAGAGAACGGTGTTGGTATCTGGATGCGAGACTTTGCCAGAGCTACAATCAAGGATAACAAGATTTTCAAGAATAGGAAATATGGTATAGCACTCTGCCAGAGGCCTTGCTTTGCCACTGATCAAAAATTCGTGGGAGCGATCCGTGGGAGTGGGAATGATATCCGTGACAATCCTGAGGGCGATGTTTGTCCTTCGGATCTACAGTTTCTTATGACAGCTACTGGGGGCTACTACTTGCTAGGTGCTAGAAGTAACTAAAAATTTCTAGACCTTGTTTGTGAGATTAGGGTTAAGGAACCAACTGTGATCTAGACCTCAGAGCACTTCTTTGACAGTAATGAGAATGGACATCTTGACGATTCGGAGATTCTGACGGCGCCCGATTAATGGATCAAGCAACGGCCAGTTCCAGCTATTGCAGTACTGAGTGAGCTGCAAATGCTGTCTTTGCTTGACAAATGGACATGGATCGCAGGATGGAGAGAGCCTTAGAGGCCTAATTCCTGAAGCAATTGAGCCGTTGTGTAGCGAGTCACCCCAGCTTCATCAAAGTCCGAGTCATTACTCCAGATCGGGCAGTTGAGCTTGAGAGCCAGCGCCAGCGTATCTACGTCATCGGGGTCTCTGTGAGCAATCAGCTTCTTCGCTTGGGGAATCTTGTCTTGGTAGAACTTCCTAGGGTAGCGTGTCAAGGGCAGGAAATTTATGATAAATCGCAAGACATCAGGAGACTCCCCGATCTCTTGCGCAAGGTGGGGAAGGAAGTCCTCTACCTCGTGGAGGGTGTGCTCCGATACAGCAAACTCAGAGACTTTCTGACTCGTAACGACTTTGAGGGCGCCCTTGCGGGCCAGAATGCTCCAGAAGGGGTTAGCGTCTACGACGAGTCTTTCTAAAGGCCTCGAACTTGGCACTGATCTCCTTTTCCGTGAGCCCTTTCTTTCGAATCTTCTCTCGAACTCGCTCGGCCAATGCTGCCAACAACTGATTGCGCACGTCTAGGGGGAGTTGAGAAGGGTCGGCTACGGGAACAAAGAAACCAGCGATCTTCCCTCGGCGGGTGATGAGCAGGGGCTCCCCGCTCCTTAGGTATTCTGTCGCATGAGTTTTAAACTCTTTCACGGTAGAGACGCGCATAAGCAGTCACTCAGCGACTATTTTATTCAGCTTTACTAAGACAGTCAAGGGGGCATTTGCCCGCACTGGGGAAAAACCTCGTGCGCCCACTCTTTATCTTCGCGCGTGCTCTTGGGCTGTCCCCTTGGGTAGAAAGAGCGTCACAATCAACGACAAAACCGCCACCACAAGCCCCACGACAAATACCCAGTGGAGCGCCGTCGCCAGAATCTGCTGGAGCGCACTCTCGACAGAGGCCGGAAGCTGCGCCCGCGCCGCTGGGCTCAATAGCGCATCAGGATGGCGAAGAAGGTCCATCAGCTTCTCAGGAGGCAGCAAGCTGCCCAACTCCGAGAGCTGAGCCGCTTGCGAGTTCATCTGAGCGCTCAAGACCGCGCCCATCACCGCGACCCCGACTGCACCACCAATAGATCGAAAGAAGACCGTCCCCGATGTCGCAATTCCCAACTGATTGCGCGGCACCGAAGTCTGCACGGCAATGAGCAGCGTGACCATCGAGAAGCCCATGCCCGCCCCAGCTATCGCCAAGTACCCCATCACAGCCAGCCGAGTTGCGTGGGCGTTTAAAGTAACAAGCCCCAAAAAACCCAACACTAACAGCCCAACGCCAATGAGCGCCGTGGAGCGATAGCCGATCTTCAGAATCAGCCTGCTGCCTACGATAGAGAACCCCACCCAGCAGAGCACAAAGGGCGTGAGCGCCGTGCCCGCTTCGGTCGCGGTCGTCCCGATCACCCCTTGGACGAAGAGCGGAATGAACGAGAGCGACCCGAACATCGCCATGCCCACAAAAAAGCCGTTCGCCGACGAGACGCTAAAGATCCTGTGCCGGAAGAGCGAGAGCGGCACGATGGGCTCCGACGCGCGACGCTCGACAGCAAGAAAGACAAGGACTAGTAGCGCGCAGACGCCCAAGAGCCCAAGCTTTAGGGGAGTTCCCCAATCTTGCCGTCCTAGCGTGACTAAGAGCAACGTCACGAGAAGGGTCAGGGTGATCGCGCCGGCGTAGTCTATAGAGACGCTCTTGCGGTGGTCGCGTGGCTCCACGAGAGCCAGCCCGATCAGCAGCGCCGCGGCGATCCCAAAGGGGATATTGATATAAAAAACCCAGCGCCACGAGAGATGGTCCGTGATAAACCCGCCGATGAGCGGCCCAATGATACTCGCTAGCCCCCAGACGCCGCTGAAGAGCCCCTGCATCCGCGCGCGCTTTTCTAAAGAATAAATCTCCCCGATGATCGTCATCCCCAGGGGCAGGAGCGCCCCGGCCCCAAGCCCTTGCAGGGCACGAAAGAGCACCAGCTGCTCCATCGAGGTCGCCGCCCCGGAGAGCGCCGACCCGATCAGAAAGATCGCGATTCCCAGCAGAATAAAGCGTTTGCGCCCGTATAAGTCAGAGAGCCGCCCCCACAAGGGCACCGTCACGGTCGAAGTCAAAATATACGCAGAGAAGACCCAGCTGTAGATGTGCAAGCCTCCTAAGCTGGCGATGACCGTGGGCATGGCCGTGCCCACGACCGTGGACTCTAAAGCTCCCAAAAAGAGCCCCAGCATAACTCCCAGCGTGACGGTCTTCTGTTGGGAGGGCGTCAGGGGCACTGGTTCCGAAAGAGTTATCTGAGCCTCCGAAGAAGTCGCTTCCAGGGGCGATTGTGATTCGCTCATAAGAGAGGTGAGTATAGCGAAAACGGCTCAGTTGATCAAGCCCGGAAGCGATTGATCGCGTCGCGAAGTTCTTGGGCGGCTTTGCGAGCGGCCTGGGCGAAGTCCCTCTCTTGGGAGGCGAAGAGCACGCTGCGCGACGCTGTGATAATCGCCAGCTCGCCGCGGGAGTTAACGCTGTTTTTGACGGCGCGTTCCAGATCGCCCCCTTGCGCGCCCACGCCCGGCACTAAGATGGGCATCTCGTCGCCGACGATTCGACGGACGAGCGAAAGCTCTTGAGGAGCTGTAGCTCCGACGACCACGCCCACGTTCTGTCGAGTGTTCCATTGGCGGGCTTTTTCGGCAATGTGTTGATAGAGGGGCTTGCCAGCGCAGTTCAGTTCTTGGAAATCCCGTGCCCCCGGGTTGGACGTGCGCACCAAGAGAAACGCGCACTTCTCTGAGTATTCTAAAAACGGGGCGATGGAGTCGAAGCCCATGAGGGGATTGACGGTCGCGGCGTCGAAGCGATAATACTCAAAGAGCGCTTTGGCGTAGGCGCGCGCAGTGTTCTCGATATCGCCGCGCTTGGCGTCGGCGATCACGGGGATCTCTTGAGGGATGAGCTCGCGCGTCTTGGAAAGAATCTCAAGCCCTACCGGGCCGAGCATCTCGTAGAACGCAAGGTTTATCTTGTACGCGCAGACAAGATCGCTCGTCGCTTCGATGATCGCTCTGTTAAACTCGAAGACGGCGTGAGTGCCGTGGCGCTCGCGCACAAACGTGGGAATCTTCGAGAGCTCTGAGTCCAGCCCGACGCAGAGCCAACTCTTGTTCTGTCTAGCCGCCGCTTGAAGCTTTTCGAGAAAATTCATGGGCGCCAGACTTCGTCTGGACTGTGCGCCTTCGCCGGCCAATGGCCGGCGAAGATGAACGGTTCAGGCGAAGCCTGGCGGCCATAGTATAACTTGTCACCGGGAACTTTTCACTGTAAATTCTTTCTCGTATGCGCGTGATCATCATTGGGGCGGGGGAGGTGGGGCGGAGCATCGCCTCCGCTCTGCAAACAGATCACGATGTCGTGGTCGTCGAGAGAGACCCTCAACGGATCGAGCTCCTTCAAAGTTTGGACGTCTTGGCACTGCTGGGCAACGGCGCAAGCTTAAAGACCCTCAAAGACGCCGGAGCCGAGAAGGCCGACTTGGTCATCGCCAGCACTGACATTGATGAAGTGAATATCGTTGCCTGTGCCTCGGCCAAGCAGCTGGGCACGAAGGTCACGATCGCGCGCGTCCAAGATGCAGAATACTTACAGACGTGGAAGCGCGGCTCTTTAGGGGTCGACGAGATGGTCTGCAGCGAGCTCATCACTTCCCAAGCGATCGCCGATGTGATCGGGCTGCGCGGCGTGCGAGCCGCCGATGAGTTCGCCGATGGGAAGATCCTGATGACCGAGACGGTCGTTGAAGAGAATTCCCCGCTCATTGGGCTGAGATTGCGCGAGGCGGCCATCCCCAAAGACTGCAACGTCGCCAGCATCATCAGAGGGAACACTGTGATCATCCCGCGCGGGGAGGATCACATCCTTGCAGGGGATCGCTTGGTGCTCATCGGGACGCCGCAAGCTGTGCATGAGTTCAACCGACGGCTCAGCCTCTATCCTACGGTCAAAGAAGTGCTCATCATTGGGGGCGGGCGCATCGGATTCCGGCTGGCGCAGATCCTGCAGACCCGCGGGCTGCGCCCCAAGCTGATCGAGTCTGACGCGGAGCGCAGCCGCTGGCTCGCCGAAAATCTCCCCCACACGCTCGTCTTTCATGGCGACGGCACGGATATCGAGCTGCTGGAGCGCGAGGGGCTCCATCGGTGCGACGTCGCCGTGAGCGTCACCGGGGCGGACGAGCGCAATCTGCTCTGTGGGCTCCTGCTCAAGCGCATGGGCGTTCCTCAGGTCATCGTGCGAGTGGAAGATCCCAACTTTATCACGATCTTTGAGCGCGTGGGTATTGATATCGCAGTGAATCCCCGGCGCTTGATCGCCGAGGAGATCATCAAGTTCACGCGGGGGCGCATCGAGAAGTCGCTCTCCCTTGAGGAAGACCGCGCGGAGGTCTTGGAGATCGAGGTCTCCCCGCGCAGTCCGCTCATCGGGGTGAAGCTAGCGGCGGCCCAGGTGCCCGCGGGGGTGCTGATCGGGGCGATCGTGCGGGGGGAGCGCGTCATCATTCCGCGAGGGACTGACGCTCTCCAGCCGGGCGATCACGTGATCGTCTTCAGCACCAGGGAAGCTGCTGCTACTGTTAAAAAACTCTTATGATGCGACGCTGGAACCTCTCAGTAGATATACGGGCGGCGCTCCGTCTGATTGGGATAATTCTCCAAGGGAACGCAGCCACGTTCGTTGTGCCACTCATCGTTGCGCTCATCTATCGAGAGACCGTGATTCCTTTTCTTGTGCCTGCAATTATCTCACTGGCCCTTGGGCTTATCACCCGATGGGTAACGCAAGAGGAAAGGGAGATTGGACCGCGCGAAAGTTTTCTTGTGGTAGCCATAGTCTGGCTCATCGTAGCTGCTCTGGGAGCAACACCCTTCATACTCGCTGGGGTGCTTCAGCCTATAGATGCTTACTTCGAGGCCATGAGTGGGTATACAGCGACGGGCGCGAGTGTCATTGCCAACGTGGAGACACAAACGCATTCACTTTTGATCTGGCGGGCGTTCATGCAGTGGCTAGGGGGCTTAGGGATCGTGGTACTCTTTATTGCTCTCTTCCCCAGCTTGGCCATTGGTGGCCGCCAGATTATGGAAGCCGAAGCAACATGGCTGGTCCTGGACAAGCTAACTCCGCGCCTTCGTCAAACCGCCCGCAGTGTCTGGGGCATCTATATCGGGCTCACGACCGCTGAGGTGCTGCTGCTCCTAGGAGCTGGCCTCACCCCGTACGAAGCCATCGCCCATGCGTTTGCGACTCTGGCTACAGGGGGATTCTCTACTCGTAATGCAGGGATCTCTGCTTTCTCTGGCTCCGTTGCTTGGATCATCGTCCCGTTTATGATTCTGGGAGCCACGAGTTTTACGCTCATGTACCGCGCTCTGCTTGGGCGCACTCTCAAACCCTTTGTTGCTGATGAAGAATTCAAGCTCTTTATCAGCCTTTTAGCCACGGCTGCTTTAATTCTCTTTCTGAATTCCTTGGGACTGTACCAGAGTATTGAAGAAGCTCTTCGCCACAGTGTCTTCCAAGCGACTAGTATTATGACAACCACGGGGTTTGCCAGCACGGATTTTGATCAATGGAACGCCTTGGGGAAATTCGTCTTGCTCTTGCTGATGTTCTTCGGTGGGTGTGCAGGCTCCACTGCAGGTTCGATCAAGGTCTTACGGGTATTGATCATCTTCAAACTTATCCTGCGCGAGATACAGAAAGTCATACATCCCTACAGAGTCATCCCCATTCGTTTAAACGGACGGGTTGTCCCCGAAGATGCTATAAAAGGCATCTTGATTTGGGCAGTGCTGTACGTGACGATCTTTGCCTTCGGAGTCGCACTGTTGCTGTTGGACACCACACGGGCAGGGCCTACGTTGACGATAGCAGATGCTGCCAGTGCTGTAGCCACCACGATGGGAGGTATAGGCCCGGGCTTTGGGCCCGTCGGCCCGATGGGCACCTACGCCCAGCTCCCTGAGACGTCTAAAATTTTATTAGTCTTTCTGATGTGGGCCGGACGCTTAGAGCTCTTTCCCGTGATCGTCCTCTTTGTGCGCAGCTACTGGAAGGGCTAAGATGCGCGCATTTATCGTGCTCGGCCATAAAGTCCCGCTGACGCCCAACTTCTCGCTCAATGATCTTCCCGGCAGCGCCGGGAGACTCGATATTCTCTGTCGCTGCGTGACGGCGGCGTTCTGTCTGTCGCACGGGATTCGCCGCGACGTCACGGTCTATTTGGTCTTGCAGAATCAGATTGTGTTGCGCTTTGAAGGGACTCGCTTAAAGCATCTCAACCCCGACGAGCGCTCGACCGCAGCGCTCATCCAGAAAGCTCTCAAAGCTTTTACCGAGCGCGCGGGCGCAGAGATCGAAAGCACGCCGGGGATCTTCGTCGCTGCCGGGGGGTTATCTGAAGCGCTGAAGCGAGTGACGGACGAGGGGCTGACGGTCTACTGGCTGCACGAGCGGGGCTCGCCCATTCGTAAAGTGCAGCTCAGCGCAGATGCGGCGTTTGTGCTGAGCGATCATCTCGAATTTCTGCCCGAAGAAGAAGCGATCTTAGAGAAGCTGCCCCGGCTGAGCTTGGGCCCTCTGTCGCTCCACGCCGATCACTGCATCGTCCTTGCGCATAACGAGCTGGATCTGCGCGGTGGGGTTGCACCAGCCCCTCAGGGCGTTTAAGATTATTACTCAGCCCCCAATTTATGGATAATGGAGCGTTCGAGGTACGCGAGGTGGAGCTTGCGCTTTTGCGCGAGCACGAGCAGATTGATCCGGCGCGCCTCCAGCAGATTTGCGAGGAGATTCGGCGCGAGGGCAAGCTGCGCCATCCCATCCTGGTCGATCGAACATTTTACGTGATCCTCGATGGGCATCATCGCTTTCGGGCGTATAAGGAGCTGGGGTTTGAGAAGATCCCCTGCGTGCTGGTGGACTATCAGTCGGAGATCGTCTCGGTGCGGCCGCGACGGCCGGAATTTGTCGTCTCCAAGGAAGAGGTCATCCGGCGCGCTCTGCGCGGGGAGCTCTATCCGCCCAAGACGACTCAGCACATCTTGCATGTCCCGTGGCCGTGGGAGTAGAATAAGATGTGGAATCCAGTGGTTCGCCCCAGAAGGATCGGCTCGAGATGATCCGGCGCCTCGAGGCCCAAGGGATCACCGACAGAAGGGTGCTTGAGGTCATGGGGCGCATCCCGCGCCATCTCTTCCTCCCCAATGCCCTGTGGGATCAAGCTTATGCTGATCATCCGGTGCCCATCGAGTGCGGCCAGACGATCTCTCAGCCGTATATTGTCGCGTTGATGACGCAAGCCCTCCAGCTCACCAAGAGCGACCGAGTGCTGGAGATCGGCACGGGCTCCGGGTATCAAACGGCGATCTTAGCGGAGTTATCGGGGCATGTCTACACGATCGAGCGCTTCGCGGAGCTCTCCGAGAAGGCGAAGAAGCTCCTGACCGACGCGGGGTATACGAATATTAGTTTTCGCGTGGGGGATGGGACGCTGGGGTGGCCTGAGGAAGCGCCATTTGACAAGATCATCGTGACGGCAGCGGCCCCAGAGGTGCCCCCGTCACTGCGCGAGCAGTTGGCCGAGGGCGGAAGGATGGTCATTCCCGTGGGAGGGCGCCAGCTGCAAACTCTTCTGGTCATCACGAAAGAACAAGGAAAGCTTCACAAAGAGGAGCTCTGCGCATGCAGTTTCTTGCCGTTGATCGGGAGGGAAGGCTGGCCAGATCATGAGACCTGGCTCCAGCACTTACTGTAAGGGCGCATAGGGGAAGGAGGGATCCGTGGGTGCACCGATGCTAAAACGATGAAGAAGTTATCTGTTCTCTCGAAAGATCAGCAACTTCACCAAACAAAGGAGGTAGACGCCATGCAGTTCAGATTCGTAAAAACTCTTGGAATTTTGGCGGTGATCGCGCTGGTGGTAACGGGGTGTGGCGGGGGAGTCAAGCCGCCCACAGCTGTTATCAACAGCCCCCAAAGCGGAGCGACGTTCACAGTCAATCAATCTATCGAGTTTAGCGGATCGGCCAAGGACGAGGCCGGCAAAGAAGTGACCAAGGACGTCGTCTACGAGTGGGACTTCGGCGACGGCACAAAAGAGACGGGCCAGAGGGTCTCGCATACGTATAGCGCAAGCGGGACGTATACCGTCAAGCTGACGGTCAAGACCGCGGCGCAAGCGAAAGAGACCAATCCCAAGCTCGAACCCAAGCAGACCGCCCAGATCGAGATCACGGTGAAGGCTGCCCTCTCGGTGGCGATCTCCGCGAGCGTCACGGAAGGGCCAGCGCCGTTGGAGGTCTCGTTCACCGCGGAAGTCCAGGGCACGGCGGCAAGCTACAATTGGGACTTCGGCGACGGCTCCACAAGCTCCGAAGCCAATCCGACCCATACGTTCACTACGGAGGGGACGTATACAGTGAAGCTCGTCGTCACCGCCCCCGATGGCAGCACGGCCTCCGCGGAGAAGACTATCACCGTGACTGCGCCGCAGCAGTCGTCGTCGAGCCTCCATATCGTGAAGATGGTCAGCACCAAGGACGGGAGGCACTTCTTCGATCCCGCGGAACTCACCATCAAAGTCGGCGATACAGTCCGTTGGGTGAACGAATGTGAAGAGGACGTGCCATGCACGCATTCGGCGCAGGCCTACCCTGACAAGATCCCTGCAGGGGCAGAAGCGTTTGACTCGACGCTGCTGACCGCCCAGGGCCAGACGTATGAGTATACGTTCACTGTCCCTGGGGAGTACGAGTACTTCTGCCTCCCCCATGAAGCGCTAGGCATGAAGGGGAAGATCATCGTGCAGCCATAGTGTAGAAGGCCCTCACCCCTCATGGAAATGGGGGTGAGGGCCTCCCTTCTATGCCCAAAGTCATAGACCTACGCAGCGATACCGTGACCAAGCCCACGCCCGCGATGCGACGGGCCATGGCCCAAGCCGACGTCGGTGATGACGTCTTCGGCGAAGATCCCACAGTCAATAGACTTCAAGAGCGTGCCGCGGAGCTCTTCGGCCGCGAAGCGGCCCTCTTTGTCCCCTCCGGCACAATGGGCAATCAAATCGCTATCAAAGTCCATACTCAGCCCGGCGACGAAGTTATCCTCGAGGAAGCTTCGCATATCTTCAACTCCGAGATGGCGATGATGGCTGCATTCTCTGGGGTGATCCCGCGCCCCATCCCCAGCGAGCGCGGATGGCTGCGCTGGGAACAAATAGAATCTGCCATTCGCCCTAACGTCTATTACTACGCCCAGACACGACTGATCTGCCTAGAGAACACCCATAACTTCAAGGGCGGGAGCATCTACCCCCTCGAGTGGGCTAGAGAAATCATAGAGAAAGCCCACGAGCGCGGGTTGAAGGTGCACTTAGATGGGGCGCGCATCTTCAACGCGGCCGTCGCCACTGGGCGCTCGGTCAAAGAGCTGACTGAGGGCTTCGACTCGGTGATGTTCTGTCTGTCGAAGGGCTTGGGAGCGCCGGTGGGCTCGATGCTGGTGGGCTCAGCAGAATTTATTGAAAAGGCGCGAAGGGTTCGCAAGATGCTCGGCGGGGGGATGCGCCAGGTCGGAATATTAGCTGCAGCCGGTCTGTATGCGTTAGAGCATCATATTGAGCGTCTTGCGGAAGATCACGAGAATGCCCAGATCTTAGCTCAGGCCCTCAGGGAGATCCCCGAGGTGCGGCTTGAGCCCGTCGAGACGAATATTATTATCTTTGAGCTGACCAAGACCCCAGCAGAAAAGCTCATTACTGAGCTCAAGAAGCGCAATATCTTGGCGTTGGCGATCGGGCCGCGCCGGGTCCGCTTAGTGACTCATCTAGACGTCAGCCGCGCCGATGTGCTCCGTGCTGCTTGTGCTCTGCAAGAGATTCTCAGTCTGTAGCTGGGATCGCCGTGAAACTTTTGTCTCGATCTGGTGGTATTTGTATAGGTCCCTCTAGGCACGGTAGGCCGTGCCGTGCTATAATGGAGAGACCGAAGGAGGCTATCTATGCGCGCAGCCATGAGCCGACGCACGTTCCTTCGCGCCCTAGGGGTCACCGCCGGGGCTGTGCTTCTTGGGCGCTCGCGGGGCCACAGCCAGCAGACGCTCACTATCGGGGTTTTAGGAGGGACCAGCACGCCGTTAGGACAGGGGATTCTCAACGGGGCCCAGCTCGCCGCCGATGAGCTGAAGCTCAGAGTGATCGTTGGGGATTTGGGGAATGAGACCGATCCGGCCCGCGCTCGCACAGTCTTGGGTGATCTTGTCAGCAAGGGAGCCAATGCCCTCGTTGGGCTCTCACGACCCGACACGATCTCCGCGCTCCTGCTTGACATCCCCAGCGTGAAGAAGCCGTTTATCATCACGGGGACGCCGCTGTTGGGCACAGATCAAGTCGCGGGGAACTTCGCGAACTTTAAATATATCTTCCGCGCGGGCATCGTGGGGATAGCCGCCCAAGCGTTTGACGGCGGGGAGTTCGCTCGTGAATTTCTCGTGGGACGCCTCGTCAAAGAGAAGGTGCTCGCGTCGAACGCCGTTGCTCTCGTAGGAGACTCGTCCAAGCAGAGCGCGGACTTCCGCGCGGCGCTCTTGCCCCGGCTCGCCCGAGCGGGTTTAGACGTAGTGGGGAATCTCGCCGATGGCCAAGCAACAGCGCTCTTGGAGCGCTTGCAGAAGGTCAATGTGCCCGCGGCGATCACGGCGTTCTTCGACGCGAAGGTGGGCGCGGAGTTCGCCCAGGCGTGGTCCGCCAACAAAGTGAAAGTGGCGCTCTTTGGCTGGAACGAGGCGCTGCTCTACGACGATCTGAAAGGGGCCGCCGCGGGCTACGTCGTCACGGACTTTGCGGCGCAAACTGCGAAGGTGGGCCCGAAGACCCTCGAGTTTTATAAGAACTACCAAGCGCGCTTTGGCAGCCGGCCCGTCTTCACCGCCGCGACGACCTATGACGCCATCTATGCGCTTGCCGATGCGGTCGCCCGCGCCGGCTCTCCCGACGCTGACCCTCTTGTCACCGCCCTGGAGGGGGCGAAGATGCCCGGAGTCGTGGGCTTGATCCGATTCTACAGCGTCGAGGAGCAGCAGCGGGATCCGCTGAAGATCGCAGTGGCTCACGATCAGGTCTACGGGCTCAACAAGACGGGCGGGGCTCCGGCGTTCGATGGGGCGCGGCCGTTCTACACCCAAATCGCGCCCGACGGCACGCGGGTCGTGCTCTACCCCAACGAATACGCGACCGGAACGTTTGTCTTGCCGCCGCATTTTAAGTGAGACCTAACCCCCTATGCCCCCTTCCCAAAGCGGGAAGGGGGAGACTCCCCTTCCCGTGTCGGGGAGGGGCTAGGGGAGAGGTCCTGCAAGGAGGTTGAAAAAATGAGACATACGGGAAATGCTACAAGCCGGATGCTCATCTTCGCGTTTTTGTTGGTGCTTGTTGGGGTGAACGCGCCGGGGTTGCTGTCGCAATCGCAGATCGAAAGCCCGGAGGCCCCGCGCGTGACGTATATACTTCTGCCCAAGACCCGCTGTGTCGTGGCCCCGCCAGCTCTGCCCGCTGATAAGTGCCCCCCAAATACGCTTCCCCCGTTCACCACAGCGATCAATTGGATCGCTGCTGACGGCTCAGACTTTCTGGGAGCCATCGGCTATGAAGATATCAACAAAGACATAGTGAAGATCACATTTCGCGTGGTTGACGCCACCCCGCTGAGGGATGCGGCGGCAGTGGCCTTCAAGGCGGGCCAGACCTTCAGCTTCCAACCCCCGCTGCAAACTGAGCCTCAAGGGGCCTTCGATTTTCGCATCTTCACCACCGTGCCCCAAGATGTGACCCTGGAAGTGACCCTGGAAGACGCGAAGAAGAACGTCAGCCAGCCGAAGGTGTTCTCGTTCAAGGCCGTCGGCCCAGAGCCGATCATCAGTGGGATCGAGTTCCCAGAGCAGATCCCCCTGGGAGCTCAACAACAAGTGGGCGTGGGGTTTGTGGACCGCGAGGGCCAACTGAGCAGGGTCGAGTTCCAAGCAGTGAACTTCGACCCCAAGCGACTAGCCGACTGCAAACTCCCTCTAGAAGGACTCGACGTGAGCGATCAGGTCTTGGGAGAGAAAGAGGGCCAACTGAGCTTCACGATTCAGTGTAACAGCGCGCAGCGGATTACGCTGAAGGTCGTCTTGGTGGATCGCCAGGGGAATCGCAGCGAGCAGAGCGTGCTGCGTCAGCAAAGTACATTTGAGTTTATTGCGGGGCGAAAGGTCGCCGATGGGCTCTTCTTCCTCGATCAATTTGGTGGAGAGTTCCGCCGTCCCCAGGGGATCGCTGTAGACAGCCAAGGGCGGATCTACGTCGCCGATACTGAGAACCATCGCATTCAGCGGTTCGATCCGGAGACGTTTCAGGTGACTGAGAAGAAGCCAAGCTTCGTGTGGGGGAGTCGGTGTCTCTTGCGCACAGGGGAGGGGTGCCGCGATCCCGACGGTGGCGGCCCGCTCCAACCCGGCGATGGCCAGTTCGATGGCCCCACGGATATCGCTATAGACGCTGCGGGGAACATCTATGTGGTGGACAGCGGCAACCACAGAATACAAAAGTTCGATTCGACGGGGAAGTTCTTGGGCAAGTGGGGGGCGCGCGGCAGTGGCGACGGCCAGTTTGAGTTCCCCATTGGCATCGCTCTCGATAGCTCTGGGAAGTTCGCTTATGTGACGGACAAGGGCAACCATCGCATCCAGAAATTCGACGTGAGCAGCTCCCCCGTGCGATTTATCACCAAGTGGGGAAGCGAGTGCAATCTTACGGCCACGCCGCCCACGGGACGGTGCCTTGATCCCGATGGAGCTGGCCCTCTGCAGGTGGGCGACGGGCAATTCTTCGAGCCCCAAGCCGTTGTCGTGGACGGGGCGGGCAACGTCTACGTCTCGGACACGGGGAACCATCGCATTCAGAAGTTCGATCCTTCTGGGAAGTTCTTGCTCAAGTGGGGGAGGAACGGCTCAGCAGCGGGGCAGTTTGACGTGCCGCGCGGGTTGGCGTTCCCCAAGGCGGGGATCTTGCTCGTGGTGGATCAGAACAACAATCGTGTCCAGGAGTTCAGCGCCGACGGCGCGTTCATACGCCAATGGGGCGAGCAAGGCACCGGAGAAGGGGAATTCAACGCCCCGCAAGATATCGCTGTAGACATCGCCGGCAATATCTATATTGTCGAGCTGCTGAACAACCGTGTGCAGAAATTGGGGGATCTAAAATGAGCTCAAAGACCCCTCACCCCTGGGCTCCCCTCTCCCTCGTAGGGGAGAGGGGACGGAGGTGAGGGTGAAAAGGAGGCGGTCATGGGACGTATCGTCAGAGTGTTCGCTATCGCTTTTGTAGTGGGCGCGCTCAGCGCGGTAGGGGTGGCGCAGAGCAGTCTGTTACAACTCGTCTTTCGGGTGCCTGATGGCAGTCCCATCCGCTCCTCCCCGGTGATAGATCTTGCGAAAAACGCGATCTACTTTGGGGCGGATGACGGGAATCTCTACGCGATCCCATTGATCAGCGCTGAGCAACCTCGACGAGCCAAGTGGGTCTTCTCCCCCGACCCCGATCCGGCCAAGCGCCGCCCCATACGCACAGCTCCAGTCATTGACGAGGCGCGCAACCGAATCTATATCGGGGCCGATGACGGCCAGCTCTACGCGGTAGATCGAGACACGGGGCAGCCCGTCGAGGGGTTCAAGCCGGAGCTGCGGGCTGCTCCCATCCGTGTGCCTCCAGCACTTGATCAGCCCCGTGGAGTACTCTACGTAGGGGCGGATGACCAGCAAGTGCGGGCAATCAATGCAGCCAATGGAGAGCCTATACCGAACCCATTTCAAGCAGCCAAAGGGGCCATCCGCGCCGCGCCTGTGATTGACTTCGTCAAAACAGCAGTCTACTTTGGTTCCGACGACGGCAAGCTTTACATCGTTGATCGAGAGAACCTTCAAGAAATCAAGAAGTCTGTGGAGGTCTTCAGCCCAATCCGAGGCTCCCCGCTCTTGGATGTTCTTGGTGGGACCGAAGCTGCTATCTATTTTGGCGCGGATAACGGGATTTTCTACGCGATTGATCGCGACGGGAACAGACTCTATCAGTTCGAGACGTTTGGACCGGTCCGCACCAAGGCCGCCATAGACCCCGTCAAGAATGCTGTCTACTTCGTCTCTGATGACGGCAAGCTCTATGCGCTCTTCCGCAACGACGAAAGAGATAGCAAGGGTCAGACTATAGCGGGCCGGGAGCGCGGCAAACAGAAGTTCGCCATCACCATCGTCACCGATGGCAATCCCAATCCCTTCGATGGGGATTTGCCGCGATCTTCGCCAGTCGTGGATCGTCGGCTGGGAGCCACGGGAACGGGAACAATCATTGTCGGCTCGGTAGACGGGAATCTCTACGGAGTTGACCCCGACAGCGGACGGGTGCGCTTCGTGCACGCGGTGCCCGGCGCGGGGATTGATCCGCGCGCGGCCATTCGCACCACACCGGCGCTCTATGTGCGTGGTCCAGGCTCCTTTCTCGATATTTACGTGGGCGCGGACGACGGCGGGCTCTATGTCGTGAACCGCCGTCCCTAAGGGGGACTGGACTTTGAAATCACAAAAAGCTAGAATAGCTTTGAGAAAAATCTTTAGGAGGTGGCATTATGGGGAGCGGTCGCACCGGCCAAGCTAGAGGGAGATGGATAAGCGTTCTCGGTATAGTTCTCATTGGGATCGGAGCTATGATCTTGGGAGGGACAAGCCCAACTATCTTGATGAGCTTGGGCCAGGCCGGTGCGCCGACGCTGCCAGAGCTGCACCCTATCAGCCTGGTGCTCACGCCGCCCTCCCCTGTCGAGAAAGGCGTCTTGGTGACGGCGCGCGCGAAGATCGTCAACACGGGGAACAGTGCCGCCCCACGCTTTACCGTGGAGTTCTTCTATCGCATCAAGAGCGATCCTCCCCGCCCTTGGGTGAGCTTCCCCGACGGCAAGGGAGTGATTTCCCTCCCAGGGCTCAGCCCTCGCGATCAAACGATCACCGTTGAGGGTGTTTTAGACACGGCCAAAGCCGAGGTCGAGCCCGGAACGTATGAGATTCGCGTCTTGGTTGATTCTACGAATCAGATCTCTGAAGAAGACGAGACGAACAACGAGCTGGTCGTGGCACTGCAGATCCGCCCCTCACGGCTCACGAAGCCCGATCTGGTGCCCACAGCGCTTCTCTTCACTCCGCCATCGCCCATTGATAGTCAGACCACCGTGACCGTGAGCGCGACCGTGCGCAACAACGGCCCCGTGGATGCCGGGGCGTTTGATGTGCAATATCTCTTCTGTAAGCTGCCCACGCCGCGCAGCACCTGCGCCCCAGAACAATTGAGCGAATTTGCCAAGGCTTCTGTGCCTGCGGGCTTGAAAGCTGGGGAAGAGCGCTCCGGCCGAGATTTGCACGGCACAGAGATTCAGTTCCCCAACCCCCGCGATCCCGCAACAACAAAGCTTGAGCCTGGAGTCTATCTCATCCAAGTCCGAGTAGATCCCACAAGCAAGGAGCAGCCCAGCGGCGTCGTCGAAGAGCAGGACGAAGCGAATAATACGCTCACAGCGCTGCTCACCGTCAAAGGGCCCGAGCTGTTCCCTGAAAGCATTACGATCACCCCGACGCTGGTCCGCGCTGGCTCAGAAGCACTGGTCACCGCGCAGATCGCCAACGCCGGCACAACTTCAGCCGACAATGTCTTGGTAGCGTTCGTGATCAATGGGCGACGCTTCGCGACAGCTACCGTGCCTCAGATACCCGCAGCTTCTCGAGGAGAACCGACACGTCAGGCTGTCCAGGTCAGCCTCAAGACGGAAAGCTTGCAGCCAGGGGTGTATGAGCTGCGCGTCGTCGTTGATCCTGAGGACACAATTAGTGAGCTCGACGAATCGAATAATACGCTCACGACGGCGTTGACGCTCCAGCCCCCTCTGCCGCGCTTGCCGGAGCTCACTCCCAAGAGCTTAGTGGTGACGCCCCCGTCCCCCATCGAGCAGGGGAAGGGCACAGTCATAGCAGAGATTCTCAACAACGGGATGATCAGCGCTGAGGGCTTTGATGTGGAATTCTCGGTGCGCGAGGCCGGACGGGCACGCTGGAACCCCATTCCCTGCACGGCCAACTGCACAAATAATAAACTCAACCCCAATGCAGAGCTGACCGCGCAAGCGCAGCTGCCTGCGCTCACGCCGGGAGCGTATGAGGTCCGCGTCGTGATAGACCCCCAGGGGCGCGTCGCGGAGCTCGATGAGACCAATAACGAGATGCTCATCAGCTTCCGGGTGATCCGGCCGCGCCGGCCCGATCTGGCGATCACGGAATTGGCGTTTGACCCGCCGACGCTTGCCGCACACCGTGGGCAACCCGTGCGGATTCTCTTCACCGTAGAGAACATCGGCGATGCGTTGGCTGAGGCTTCCGACGCGCAATGTTCGTATCGTCGTCTGGAGGATGTCACAGTAGCTCCTGTCTCCTTTGCGCGCGTCTCCGTGCCCTCGCTCGCACCGGGTGGCAAGTTCGCGGCACAGTGTCAGCTGGACACAGGGCCAGTGCGCCCAGGCTTCTATGAGCTGACGGTCACTCTCGACCCTCAGAATACTATAGAAGAGCAGAACGAGGGCAATAATATAGCGACGAGCGGCACTGGGATTCCGGGGCAACCAGGCCAAGGGCAGGCCCTGCTCATCTTCGGGCCCGATCTCATCCCCGATCGCGCCACGCTCAAAGTGAAGCGCCCCAAGACCCCGGAGACTATCGCCATGCCCTTGAGCTTCGAGATCACTCAAGGGGAGTTGCTCGATCTGGAAGTGACAGTGCGCAATATCGGGCAGATTCCTGCGGGGGGCTTCGACGTGGCGTTCTGCATTCGGGAGTACTTCTCTCAAGCCCCGTGCGCGGAGATCGGCACGCGCTCCAGCACCACAGGCTTAGGGCTGGCCGACGAGTTCACTGCCAAGACCCAAGTGAGCACAGAGCTTATAGCTCCAGGGGTCTATGAGCTCGGGGTCATCGTGGACCCGCCCAGCCCTGAGCAGCCCTTCGGACGCGTCGAAGAAGTCAGCGAGCTGAACAACTTCATTGGTGGGCCGCGCGCGCAGCGGGGCTTCCAAGTCATTATAGTCGGGAAGCCCGATCTGACCTTCCGCGAGCCGCTGGTCTTCCAGCCCAGCGGGCCTGTGCCCCCTGGCACGACGCTTGGGATCTTCGCCGATGTCCAAAACATCGGAGCGGGACGGACAACCCGAGACTTCAAGGTCGAATTTGCCTTCCGCCGCGCGGATGACCCCGCTCAGCCCAACTTTGTGGTCTTCAGCACGGCGATCATCACCGAGCTTGAAGTGGGTCCGGAGAAGGCCAAGCAAGTGAAGGCCGAGCTCGACACGCGCAACCTCGCCCCAGGGCTTTATGAGATCCAAGTCCAGCTCGACCCAGATAATCTCATCCCTGAGCTGAATGAGACGAATAACATACAGACAGCGCGAGTGGTCATCGGCGGCGGGGCGGGCTTGGTTGATCTTGCTGTGGTGAGTTTCACGCTCACGCCCAATCAAGCTGTCGTCTCACGCGGGCAGATCGTGCGATTCTCCGCGGTGATCGCGAACTTGGGAGCGATGCCCAGCGGGCCGTTTGTGGTGGAGTTCACCTATCGCAATCTCTTGAGCCCTTCGGGGACTGATCCCGTCTTCAGCCGCCAGACCATTGCGAATTTGGACGGGGGAGCTCGTGCTACGGTCACAGCTCAGTTGAACACGATCTCCCTGTCCCCTGGAACGTATGAGATCGCCGTGACGGTAGACCCGGAGAATCGCATCTCCGAGCCCGATGAGGCCAATAATCGTCTCGTGATCTTTCTCACGGTCAACTGATGGACAGACAGAGCGTAATCTATTAAGATGAAAGGGGGCCTTAACCCAGTGATCGAACCGCGTCCCCAGAGGCTGCTCCAGGGAGACCCCGCCCGGGCCCTGAGGGAAGGATGCATCCGCTGCGGTTAAGGCCTCTTCTCTTTCACCCTGAGAAAGGAGAATGACCGATGAGACGCACGACGATCTTCTTCATCGTGTTCGGCGCTGTAGGCCTGTGGGCGCTCGCTCAACAGGGCGGGTTCTTTCAGAATTACCCCGGAGGCACAAGCAAATCCGTCTACAGAATCACCCAAGAGAAATCGAACTATCCCATCCTGCTGACGATGGAGATCCAGCCCATCGCTGCTGACACGTTCACCGTGAAGACGACGAACGAAGTGACGGGCACGCGGACGGATTTGGAGCGCGGGGTATTAGAAGGCTTAGCGCGCGCCCAGCTCGAAGTGAATAGCGAATCCCTCACAGCCCTCAGAAAATTTCTCCCAGATATCCAGCCCAATACGGCCTATGTGCTGCCTAACGGGGCGCGCTTCGAAGCGGGCGAACGCGACAAGATCGCCGGAGTAGACGTGATCCGCGGCGTGCTCACTGACCCCAAGAAGCCCAATCAGCGCACGGTGCTCGCCCTGACGCTCAATAAAGCCGTGCCCTTCCCTCCGTTATTGCAGATCGATGAGCGCCGCGGGCTGCTGTGGGTGACGGTGTTTACCCTCGAATTGCTGGAGTTCTCGATGCGCCCGTGATTGTCTTGAGAGATCTGACGCGCTTAGCGGTGCGCAATCTTGGGGCACATAAAGCCCGCAGCGCGCTCACCCTCATTGGGATCGCCATCGGGATGACCGCGGTCGTCGCGCTCGTCTCGCTCAGTTTGGGGGCGCAACGCGCGGTCGAGCGACAATTTGCCAAGCTCGGCGCTGATGTCATTCTTATCGTGCCCGCTGGGGGCTTGGGCGAGCCTAGGCCCGCTAAGCTCGAGCTCTCTGTGCTCAAAAATGTCGCTGGGGTCAAAAGCGTCGTGGCGGTGCGGCGCGAAATACTCCCCGTCAAGAGTCCAACAGTCCCTGGGTTTTTGAACGTTGTGGGGATCAGAAGCGAAGGGGCTCAAGAGCTCTTCGGTGGCCTGGAGATCGCCTCGGGGAAGCTCTTTGCTCTCGATCGAGACGAAGTCGTGCTCGGCGATGGGGCAGCGCGCGACCTCAACGCAACCGTGGGCGAGAGCGTCACTATTCAGAACCGTCCATTTCGCGTGGTCGGCATTCTGAAACGCACTGGAAACGACCAAGATGACCATGCGCTCTATCTGTCGCTAGAGAAGCTCGAGGAGCTTACAAACGAGAAGGGCTTCATATCGCTTGCGTTTGTGCGGGCAGAGCCCACCGTAGATCCGACGGCGCTTGCCCAAGAGATCCAAAGAGTTTTAAGAGAGTCCGTGACCGAGCGCGACTTTGTCGTGCAGTCGTCCAAACAGCTCAGGGAGATTATCAACGGGGTCTTGATAGTGCTGCGCTGGACGCTGGGGGCGATCGCAGGGATCTCTCTCTTAGTTGGGGGGATTGGGCTCACCAACACTATGCTCATGGCGATTCTAGAGCGCACCCACGAGATCGGGGTGCTCAGAGCCATTGGGGCTCAGCGCGCCCATATCGTCGCGCTGTTTCTTATAGAATCGAGCTTGTTAGGGCTGCTTGGGGGGCTGGCTGGATTGATCCTAGGGGGAGCGATCGCCCAATCTGTCGCGTTAGCTATTCAGCAGTTTTTGCGAACAGATCTGTTCAGCATAGCGTTCGACGGAGCATTGATAGGGGGATCGTTGAGCTTTTCGCTCGTGCTTGGGGCGCTGGCCGGGGCGTGGCCAGCGTGGCGGGCGGCCCAGCTCTCCCCTATAGAAGCCTTGCGATACGAATAATCAAGGACACCCGTCCCATCCCACTCAGACAAATCCCCAGAGGGGTTTCGACAGGGGTCCTTCAGAAGCCACCTTCCCATCGCGTATAACAAGGGACGCTCAGGGGAGGTGCGCATGTGAGCACGTCAAGGCTGGTCGCGGTGGTCCTTCTACTTGCGGTGCTTGGTGTGATCATGGTCGCTAGCGCCAGCCTGCCCGTCGCTGCCGTGCGCTACGAGAACCCCACTTATCTGCTGTGGAAGCATCTTATCGCGCTGGGCATGGGGCTCATCGTCTTCGTGATCTTTTGGAAGCTCGACTATCGCGCGCTCTTGCGGGCTGATCATATACTCTTATTGGCGGCCTTGGGCCTGACTGCGCTGACGCTCGTCCCCGGCTTGAGCGTGCGCGGCAGCTGGCTGCGCCTCCCCGGCCCCTTCCAGCTCCAGCCCACAGAATTCTTAAAATTTTCGCTCATCGTCTCGTTCGCCGCGTTCTCTATCCGCAAAGGTGACCGCATCCGAGATTTTTCTGATGGAGTCCTGCCCGTGCTCATCATCACTGCCATCAGCGCCCTCATGGCGCTCAAGCAATCGGACTTCGCTATGGCGAGCATCTTCTGGCTCATTGCTCTGTATATGCTCTACGTGGGAGGGGCACGGCTGACGCATCTTTTTGGGGTTCTAGGGGCTTTGGTCCCTGTGCTTGCTCTTTTGCTGATCACGGCTCCGTATAGATTTGGGCGACTCTTGGCGTTCTTAGATCCATTTCAGTACAGCACGACGGAGGGGTATCAGCTCATTCAGTCGCTCACAGCTATTGGCTCAGGGGGGGTCTTTGGGCGGGGCCTTGGCGCAAGCCGCGCCAAGTTGCTCTTCCTCCCGGAACCCTATAACGACTTCATCTTTGCGATCATCGGGGAGGAGCTAGGGCTTGTGGGGGGACTCTGTGTGATCGGGCTCTTTGTCTATTTGACGTGGGCAGGGTACACCATCGCTCTGAGAGCCCCCGACCGGTTCGGGATGCTCTTGGCTTCCGGGATAACGTTCACGATCGCTTCCCAAGCTGCCATAAACATCGGGGTCGCGTGCGGGATACTCCCCGTGACGGGGCTGACGCTGCCGTTCATCAGCTACGGGGGATCTTCGTTGATCGTTTCGTTGGCTATGGCCGGAACGCTGCTCAATATCGCGCAGAGGGGATCGCATGAGGACGTTTCTCGTCTGTGGGGGCGGGACGGGAGGCCATCTCTATCCCGCCCTCGCTACGCTTGAAGGGCTCCATCGCGCCGAGCCGGATGCCCGGCTCGTCTACGTGGGGAGCCGCTATGGGCTGGAGATGACGGTGGTGCCGCGGTATCCGTGGGTTGAGTTCTATCCCATCTGTGTGCGCGGGATCGCGCGGCCGGGCCAGCGCCCTTGGTGGATGCTCTGGGCCCTCGTGGCCATAGCTCAGCTTCCCGTCGCGCTCGCCCAAGCCCTTTGGGTTATTCTCAAAGTGCGCCCAAGGGTGATTATTGGCTTTGGAGGGTATGGGACGTTCGCCCCGCTGCTGTGGGGGGTTCTCTTCAGAATCCCCATATTCCTCCATGAGCAGAATGTCGTCCCAGGGGTAGTGACGCGCCTCTTTGCGCCGTGGGCGAAGAGAGTCTTTCTTACTTATCCGCAGACGGCTCGGTGGCTGCGAGCCCATTACGTAGTTGTGACGGGTCTGCCTATCCGCTCAGAGATTCTCTGTGCGCACGCGGACCATGCGCGATTTGGGCTCGATCCGCAGAAAAAGACGGTGCTCGTCTTTGGGGGCAGTAGAGGCTCGCAGCTCCTCACGGAAGTCGCGCTGCAGGCGCACCGCCTCCTCCGTGAAGCTCAGTTCCTGATCATTACAGGATCTAACTCCTCCACAACCGCGGGAGAAGGAGTGATTCTCGTCCCCTACATTCATGAGATGGGCACGGCCTTGGCAACGGCTGATCTGGTGATCTGTCGTGCAGGAGCCGCGACGCTTGCGGAACTTGCGGCTCTAGAAAAGCCCGCGATAGTGGTCCCCTGGGCCGGCGCGGCCAACGATCACCAGATGTCTAACGCCAAGTCCCTGGCCCACCTCGGCGTATCTATAATCCCGGAGTCTGAGCTGACTCCGCAGCGGCTTGTTCAAGAGATCCAGACTAGGCTTCGCCAGACTTCGTCTGGACAAGCTTCGCTTGACGTTCATCTTCGCCGGCCAATGGCCGGCGAAGGCGTACAGTCCAGACGAAGTCTGGCGTTACATTCCATCCTGTGCGAGGTGCTTCACCATGCGACCAAAGAGCACGATGCAGCTTCACTTCCTTGGGATCGGCGGCGACGGCATGAGTGGGTTGGCCAAAGTCTATTCTGAGCTGGGATGGCGCGTCACCGGCTGCAACATCGAGGAGAACCGACGCACCCGCCAGCTTAGAGAGCTTGGCATCCCCGTCGCCATTGGCCACGATGTGGCCCACTTGCAGCGCGCTACCCATCTCATCGTCTCTTCAGCTATTCCCCCAGATAATATCGAGCTGCAAGAGGCGCAACGTTTGGGGCTGACTATTCTTCATCGGCTGGATCTCCTCCGCGAGCTCACGACACGGCGCTACACGATCGGCGTCGCGGGCACGCACGGCAAGACCACCACAGCAGCGATGATAACGACGCTTCTCGAGCGCGCCTGGCTCGATCCAACGTTTGTGATCGGCGCGGCCTCTCCGACCTTGGGCACCCACGCCCGCCTGGGCTTGGGACGCCACCTCGTCGCAGAAATCTGCGAAAGCGACGGAAGATTCGTGAACATCCACCCCCACATCGCCGTGATCACAAACATCGGGCGCGATCACCTCAACTTCTACCGGAGCGAAGAAGCGCTCCTCGAGAGCTTCACGCGCTTTGCAAGCCACAGCGAGCTCTGTATCGCCTGCGCCGATGACCCTGGGGTCCAGCGCGCGATCATTCAGCGCATCCCCTCCGCGCTCACGTACAGCATTGAGCGTCCGGCTGATCTTGTGGCCCACGATATCTCGTTCTCCCAATTCCGCACGAGATTTCAGATCTCCTGGCGCGGACGCCACGCCGCAAGCATCGAATTGCTCTACGCTCCCGGCGTTCACAACGTCTATAATGCCCTCGCCGCCCTCGTCGTGGGCAAAGCCGTGGGGCTTTCGTTTGAGGACATGGCCGCCCATCTGAGAGATTTCCAACTGCCCGAAAGACGCTTCCAAGTGCTTATCAACAACGGCATCACCCTCGTTGATGACTATGCCCATCTGCCAGAACAAATCCAACGAAATCTTCAGGCGATCCGCCAGAGCTGGCACCCCCCGCGGATCGTGGCCATCTTCCAGCCCCATCGCTTCACGCGCACGTACTATTTGGGTCGAGAGTTCAGCGCTGCCTTCGATCTTGCTGATATAGTCGTTCTGACTGATATCTATCCGGCGTTCGAGCCCCCTATCCCCGGGGTGGACGTCTCTCTCATTGTGGAAGCGCTCCAGCGCCGCCATCACAGTGTTCTCTATCTGCCGTGGGGGGAGGACTTTGCCGCTCGCGTGCGCGCGCTCCTCCGCCCCGGCGATTTTGTGATCGGCTTTGGAGCGGGGAATCTCAACGCCCAATTGCACCGTCTTGCCCGAGCCTGGGAGGGAATAAACCATGAACGAGAGCGCTAGGGAGCTTCAATCCCGACTCCGTGGCCTCGTCAAGACTCACGAGCCCTTGGCGCGCCATACGTCGCTGCGCATCGGGGGCCCGGCGGACTACTTCGTCATTCCTGCGTCCGTGGACGATATCTTAGAGACACTAGATTTTGTGCGTGATCGCGGCTTGCCCTGGATTGTTCTAGGAAATGGCACAAATGTGCTCTTCCCCGACGAGGGCTATCGCGGGGTTATTATCAAGCTTGGGCCGAGCCTAGGGCGCATTGAGATCTCTGGAGACAGGGTGCGCGCCCAAGCCGGGGCGAGCTTAGCGGCGTTGATCTCCCAGGTGCGCGCCCAGGGGGGGCGCGACTTTGACTTCTTGGTGGGAATCCCCGGCAGCGTCGGCGGAGCCCTCGTCATGAACGCGGGAATCCCCGAAGGGACGATCTCCGATGTCGTCACCCAGGTGGGGGCATTGACTTTTGACGGAAAATTCATTACGCTTAAGGCTGAGGAGTGCCGGTTCGGGTATCGAGCGAGCCGGTTCCAGGAGGAACGGCTCATCGTGATTGAGGGAGAATTTGCCTTGGGAAGAGGGAAAGCGTGGGATGGGGAAGAGCTTCTGCGGCGGCGCAAGGAGCGCCAGCCCCTGGGGGTGCCTAGCCCTGGCTGTGTCTTTCGCAACCCCGTGGGGGTGAACGCGACCGCGGGGCAGCTTCTGGACTGGGCGGGGTTGAAGGGATTGCGGGTGGGAGGAGCGCGAATATCCCCAAAGCATGCGAATTTCATCGTCAACGAAGGGGGGGCGACCAGCCGCGATGTCCTCCAGCTAATTGACATCGCCCGGTCGGTTGTGCTTAAATACTGGGGGGTGGAGTTGAAGCTGGAGCTCGCCGTCGTGGAGACGTGCGGCGCGTAGTCTTTATAATAGTAGCGATCATCGGGCTTGTGCTCGGAGTACCGTGGCACAAGTACCTCATAGTACGAGAGATCACCGTCGAGGGTGGTGAGAGGATCCAAGCCGAGACGGTCCTGCAGAGCTTGCCCATTACCGTGGGAACGAATTGGCTGACGGCCGACACCCAGGCCGCCAGAGAAGCCCTCTTGCGCCTCCCCGATGTCCGTGATGCTCTCGTCAGGAAGAGATTATGGGCGCGTATAGAGATTTTCGTGAGGGAGCGAGAGCCGTTGGTACTCGCTCGGTTAGGCCAACAGCTCTTCTGGCTCGACACCGAGGGGTTTTTCTACACCCCTGCACGACAACCCTTCGGGCCGGTCCTCCTCGAGCCCCAGACCATCGAGACCCCGCGCGGCAGGCGGCTCGCCGAGCCCTTCTACCTTGTGCCCTTGCGCGCCCTGCTCAGCGCCCCTGGAAAGCTGCTCAATCATATTACAACAGTCCGATTCGAAGGGAGCACTATGATTCTCACCATGCGGGATGGCCCGGATGTGCTCTTTCAGATCTATGACGTCCGGGGGGAACTTGTGCGGCTGTCGCGGATTTTGAACGCTTTGGATGGGCACCGCTTGCGCCGCATAGATCTGCGATTTGAGCGCGTGCTCGTCGTGAGCGAACACGCTCGTCCGTAAATGGGGTGATGAGGGAATGGGGGAGATCATTGTCGGATTAGACATTGGCACCACTAAGGTAGTCGCCCTCGTCTGCAATGTCGAGGACGGTAATATCGAGATCATCGGGATGGGCAAAGCCCCCTCCCACGGGCTAGAGAAGGGCGTAGTCGTGGACATCGGCGAGACCACAGCTTCTATTAAACGCGCCATCGAAGAAGCTGAAAACATGGCCGATGTCAAGATCGAGCGCGTCTACGCCGGCATCGCCGGCAAACACATCAGCAGCATCAATAACTCCGGGACGGTCTCCATCTCGCGCGAGAACCGCATTATTACGCTTGAGGACGTCCAGCGCGTGATCGACACCGCTCAAGCCGTCCAGATCCCTCCCGATAGCCAGCTCATTCACGTCATCCCCCGGCAGTATATCGTGGACGGCCAAGAGGGGATCACCGACCCTGTGGGCATGACCGGGACGCGCCTTGAGGTCGACGTCCATATCGTGACGGGCTCGATCACCGCGGTGCATAATATCCGGCGCTGCGTGGAGAATTTGGGGATCGAAGTCGAGCAGATCGTCCTCCAGCCCCTTGCTTCGTCGTACGCGGTGCTCACCGAGGCGGAGAAGGAGCTTGGGGTCGTGTTGATGGACATCGGCGGCGGCACGACGGATATCGCGATCTTCCGCGACGGGGACATCTGGTTCAGCAAGATCCTCCCCATCGCCGGGGAACATATCACCAACGATATCGCCGTGGGGTTGCGAGTCAGCTATGAAGAGGCCGAGCGCATCAAGATCCAAGAGGGGCTCCCCAGAATAACCGACGAAGCCGCCGAAGAGGAGCGCATCGAGATCACCACCATCAGCGAGGAGAAGAAGCTCATCTCCAAGAGGAAGCTCGCCAAGATCATCGAGCCTCGGCTTGAGGAGCTCTTCGACTTAGCTATGGGGGAGATCGAGGATGTGGGCTATCGCGATCTCATTCCCGCGGGCATCGTCTTGACCGGGGGCACGTCGCTGCTGAAGGGCTTGCCGGAGTTTGTCTCCGAGCGCTACGATATCGCGGTGCGGCGAGGCCGGCCCCCGCACGGGATCCACGGGTTGCGCGATATCGTGGAAAGCCCCATCTATTCGACGGTCATCGGCTTGGTGAAGTACGCCGTGGAATCGAAAGAGTATCGCTACCGGGAGGCGTCGCGGCGCTATTGGAGCACCGGTCGAGCGAGGCGCTCTGGGGTGAGCGGGCTGTTTGGGAGGCTCTTGCGCTGGCTCAACCGATTCTTCCGGGGGTAGGGGGTTCTATGGGCCGCAACGGATTGGCACGGATCAAAGTGATCGGGGTTGGGGGCGGCGGTGGCAATGCCATCGACCGCATGAAGAAGGCCAAAGTCAAGGACGTGGAGCTGATCGCGGTCAACACCGACGCCCAGGTGCTCTCGATTATTGAAGCCGATCGGACGGTGCAGATTGGGGCGAAGCTCACCGCGGGCTTAGGAGCCGGGGGGAATCCCGAGATTGGGCGGAAGGCCGCCGAGGAGTCCGAAGCGGAGTTGGCCGCGCTCTTGGAAGACACAGATATGATCTTTCTGACGGCAGGGATGGGCGGGGGCACGGGCACCGGCGCTTCCCCCGTGATTGCGCGCTTGGCGCGCGAGGCGGGAGTGCTGACGGTGGCTATCGTCACCAAGCCCTTCTCGTTTGAGGGGAGATTGCGAGCCGAGCGCGCCAAGAAGGGCATCGAAGAGCTCAAGCAGTACGTTGATACGCTCATCGCCATCCCCAACGACCGCTTGCTGAAAGTCGCCCCTCCGGAGATGCCCCTGGTGAAGGCATTCGAGCTCGCTGACGATATCCTGCGCCAAGGCATTCAGGGGATCACGGACCTCATCACCACGCCGGGGATGATCAATCTCGATTTCGCTGATATCGAGGCGACGATGCGCAATGCAGGGACGGCTCTCATGGGCATCGGGGAAGGGGAGGGGCAGAATCGCACCCGCGATGCCGCGCGCAATGCGATCACCAGCCCGCTGTTGGAGGGCTCCATCGAAGGGGCGCAAAAGCTCATTTTGAATATCACGGGCGGGCCGGATCTCTCTCTCGAAGAGGTCACCGAAGCGGCCTCGCTCATCAAAGATGCGATCTCCGATCAGGCGGATATATTCTTTGGCGCGGTGGTGCGCGAGGGGTTCGAGCGCGTGCGCATCACCGTCATTGCCACGGGGTTTAAAGAGCGGGAAGAGCTCTCCCCAGAGGAGCAGGCCAAGCGCGGCATAGATCTTGGAGAGGAGGACGAAGAGGAGCTGATCGAGAAGGTCGAGCGCAGCATCCGCAAGGACCGCGCTCGCCCCGACGATTGGGATATCCCCACCTTCCTGCGCCGGCGGAAGAACGACTAGAAGTCCATACGGATGGGCATGACCACGTACAAGAAGCCCTGATCGGCCTCGCTGTCCGCAGGCTCAATCAACCCCGCGCTCTCCGCATCCGCCAGCCACAGCGTGACCGAATCGCTCTCGAGGCGCTTGAGCGCATCAATGAGATACTCCGCGCGGAAGCTGATCTTGATGGGTTTGGCCTTCTTCTTCAGGGGGAGTTCTTCGTGGGTTTCGCCCTTCTCTGCCGCTTGGGAGCTCACGCGCAAGCGCCCGTCCTCCACGCTCAAGATCACGGCATCCGACTCCTCAGCCGCGGTGATCTGCGCGCGCGCCAGCGCGTCGAGCAAGAGCTTCCTCTCCACAGCGATGCCGATGGGGTTGTCCTTAGGGATGACCTTCTCAAAGTCGGGGTATGCCTCCTCGATGAGCCGCCCCACGAAGACCGTCGAGCCGACCTTAAAGAAGAGATAGTTCTCGGAGTGAAAGATCTCGACGGTCTCGGCGTCCAGCTGCCCAAGGATGCTCGCAAGATCTTTCAGGGAGTCCGCCGCCACTAAAAACTCCCCCTCGCGCGCGGCCTTCTGAGGCAAGCGCTCCGCTTTGAGCGCCAGCCGATACCCATTGGTGGCCACGACCTTGAGGGTATCTCCCTCCAGGACCATGTTGACGCCGGTGAGGCTCAAGCGCGAGGTCTCGCGCGAGCTCAGCGCGGCATACGCCACAAGCTCTAAGCTGCGCTCCAGCTGCTTCTTCCCCACCACACAGATGGGCTGCCCCGGCAGGAGAGGGACCTCGGGATAATCCTCTAACGAGAGCCGGAAGAGCTCAAACGTCGCTCCCCCGGAAGTGATCTCGACCTTGCCTGTGCCCGCAATAGTCTTCAGGACGACCGTATCCGCGGGAAGGGCGTTGGCGATCTTAAAGAGCAGCTCGCCGTTGAGCACGATGGCTTCGTCGCCATCGTGATTCTTGATGGGGACTGAGCGCCAAATAGCTCGTTCAAGATCCGTGGCGTAGAGCGTGAGCTGATCCCTCTTGGTCTCGAGTTTCATCCCGGCCAAGATGGGCATGCTGGTGGCTCGGCCAAGAGCCCGACTGACCGTCTTCACCCCACTGAGAAACTCGCTCCGTCCGCACGAAAACTCCATACTCTATCCTCCTCCAGACTTCGCCAGGCTTCGCCTGGACCTGCATCTTCGCCGGCCAATGGCCGGCGAAGGCGCACAGTCCAGACGAAGTCTGGTTAGAATTGAAAGAATGTTCGCACGGCCTGCCAAATCTGTTCGGAGACCTCGGCTGCGGGGCGCGTGCCATCGAGCAGGATGCTCCGCGGGGTCTTTTGCGCCAGCTCACGGTACCCCTGGCGCACCCGCTCGTGAAACTCGCTGGGGGCGCGCTCCAGCCGATCAAACGCCCTCTTCCTCCGAGTGAGGGCCACGGCCACCGGAACGTCGAGAACGATCGTTACAGTCGGCTCTATCCCCTCCGTGGCTATCGTATTGAATTGCTGTACTAACGCTAAGTCCAACCCCCGCCCATACCCTTGATACGCCAAGCTCGCCATGGCGAAGCGATCCGCGAGCACGACGCGGCCCGCTTCCAACGCGGGACGGAGGACTTTGCGGGTCAGCTCGCTGCGCGACGCTTCGTAGAGCAAGAGCTCCGTCAAGGGTTCCATCTCGAAGGGGCGCTCTAAGAGAATCTCGCGGATCTGCTCCCCCACGGGGGTGCCGCCGGGCTCCCGAATGACCAGCGGCTCCACCCCATGCGCTTGCAGCCGCTCGCGCAACGCTCCTAGCTGCGTGGATTTGCCGCAGCCGTCAATCCCCTCAAAGACGATGAACACCCCTTTCATGGGAGCTCACACGCGCCATGGCGCGTCGTCCGCAAGAGCCCCAGGAGCACCAAGGCCGTCCCGATGACGATCGCAGTGTCCGCGAGGTTGAAGACGGGCCAACTGAGCTCGTGCCAGCGCAATTCGAGAAAATCCACGACCGCCCCGCGGAGAAAACGATCTATAAGATTGCCCAAAGCCCCCCCGGCGATGCAGATCAGCCCAATAGTCACGGAGAGGCGTTGCGGCGGACCCCACAGCAACAGCCCGATGATTCCCAAACTGACCCCCGTCGCCAAAAACGCGAGCACTCCCCCAAAGCCCGCGAAGAGCCCAAAGGCCCCGCCATCGTTGTGGGTCAGCGTCAGGCGCAAAAATCCGTCTAAAATCTCGACAGGGCGCCCTGGCTCCAATGCCCCAAGGACGAACGCCTTGCTCACCTGATCGAGCGCCACTATCCCCGCGATAGCAATCAATACCCTCATTCGATGTCAGTATAGCATGAGAGGGCGTGAAGTTCAAAGCAATCTTGCACGGAGCGTGTCGTTTGTGTTATGATGCACATGGTGAGCGCTCATGACCGCCAAGCCCTGGCTCCGATACTACCCCGACGATATCCCGCCCACCCTCACATATCCGGAGAAGCCGCTCTATCACTTCCTCGACCGTTCTGCCGAGAACTATGAGAGGGCGCCCGCGCTGATCTTCTTTGGGCAAAAGATCTCGTATGGGCAGCTGCGCGAGCTTGTCGATCGCTTCGCGGCCGCGCTCGTCCAGATTGGCGCCAAGCCTGGCGAGAGGATCTCCTTGATGCTCCCGAACATTCCCCAATTTGTCATCGCGTTCTACGGGGCGCTCAAGGCCGGGCTCACCGTCGTCCAGACCAATCCCCTCTATACCGAAGACGAACTCCTCGTGATCTTAGGGGACTCCCAGGCCGAGACGCTCATCACGCTCGATCGCTTCTACGAAAAAGTCCTACACGTCCAGGGAAAGACTAATCTCAAGCGCATCATCGTCACGGGGGTGCAGGAGTTCTTTCCGGGATTATTGCGCTTGGGGTATCTTCTCAAAGAGCGCCCTCAGCGCATCCGCCCAAACCCTCCCAATGTCTATCTCTTCTCTGATCTCATTCGCAGCGCCCCTGCGCGTCCTCCTGATATTCCCGTGCGCAGCTCGGACATTGCACTCTTTCAGTATACAGGGGGAACGACAGGCATCCCTAAGGGAGCCATGCTCACGCACAGAAACTTAGTGGCGAACACGCTCCAAGCGCGCTCTTGGTTCCCCCGCGCCAAAGAGGCCCAAGAGACGTGTCTGTGTGTGCTGCCCCTCTTTCACGTCTACGCCATGACGGTGGCGCTCAATCTCTCGATGGCGCTGGCGGCCGCGCTCATCCTCGTCCCGCGCTTCCAGATAGACGAGCTGCTCAAGATTATAGATCGTGAGCGCCCCTCGCTCTTCCCTGGTGCCCCTACGATCTACGCGGCGATCGCCAACCATCCGCGCGTGAAGCACTATCGCGTCAGCTCGATCCGGGCTTGCATCAGCGGCTCTGCTCCGCTCCCCCTCGAAGTCAAGAGGCGCTTTGAGGAGCTGACCGGCGCGGTGCTCGTCGAGGGCTACGGGCTGTCTGAGGCCTCTCCTGTGACCCATTGCAACCCGCTCTACGGCAGGCAGGTCCCCGGAAGCATTGGCATCCCCTTCCCGGACACCGACGCCAAGATCGTTGACCCCCAGAGCGATCGCGAGCTGCCCGTCGGCGAGATCGGCGAATTAGTCGTGCAAGGCCCCCAAGTGATGGCCGGCTACTGGAACCGACCCGATGAGACAGCTCTCGCTCTCCGCGGGGGCTGGCTCCACACGGGGGATCTTGCCCGCATGGACGAAGACGGCTATTTCTACATCGTAGACCGTCTGAAAGAGATGATCATCTGTTCGGGCTTGAAGGTCTATCCTCGCGAAGTCGAAGAAGTTCTCTATAAGCACCCCAAGGTGCTCGAAGCCGCGGTGATTGGGGTACCTGATGCCTACCGTGGCGAGACGGTCAAGGCTATCATCGTTCCCAGGCCCGGCACCACCCCCACGGCCGATGAGATCAAGAGTTTCTGCGCGGAGCATCTCGCGAAATACAAAGTGCCCACGATCGTGGAGTTTCGCGACTCGCTCCCTAAGAGCATCGTCGGCAAAGTCTTAAAGAGAGACCTGCGCTGATGAGCCAAGTCTACTTGTGCTTTGCTGCCCCAGGCTTCGCCTGGACCGTTCGTCTTGCCGCCGAAGGCGGCAAGGTGTACAATCTAGACGAGGTCTGGCTTACCCCAAGAGAAGCCTCCCTGCTTGCAGAGATCAAGTCTCCACGGCGTCGCAGGGATTGGTTGGCCGGGCGCTGCGCCGCCAAAGAGCTGATCCGAAGCTATCTTCTTGAGAGGGAGGGGCTTGCGCTCGCTCGCTCTCACATTGAGATTCTCAACGACGAGAACGGAGCTCCAAAAGTTTTGCTTCCCCTAAACTTGGAGATTTCCATCGCCCACAGCGGGGGGCACGGCTTGGCTGGGCTCTGCGCTCATAGCCCTCTTGGAGTTGATCTGCAACAGATTCGCCCTGTGCGCCCTGATTTAATAGAGCGTGTGCTCACTGAGCGCGAGCGCGCCCAGCTCGCCCAGCACTTTGCTGGGGATTCTCTAGAGGGGACGCTCGTCTTCTGGGCGCTCAAAGAAGCCGCGATCAAAGTGCACAGAGCCCGTCCGGCTCCAGCATGGTGCGAGATCGCCGTCAGGCTCAGGGAGCCAGGGCGCGCGGAGATTCTTTTGTGCTCTCAGAGACTGCAAGCCCAGTGGGGCCGATGGAAAGAGTTCATCTGGGCGTGGGCCGCCCCTTACTCGTTGAGCTCGACGATGGTCACGCCGTCGCCCCCTTGAGTGGGTGGGGCGGAGTCAAAACTCTTCACGATGGGCAGCGATGCCAAGTGCTTGCGAATCTCCCTTCGCAAGATCCCCGTGCCCTTCCCGTGCACGATATAGCCCCGCTTCAGCCCCGCCAACACCAAGCGATCCAGATAGAGATCAAGCTCGCGGATGGCCTCGCTGACGGTCATCCCGCGCACGTTGAGCTCCAACGGCGGAGCTGGTGCGGAGGCTGCATCGAAATGCACGGAGATCTTGCGACGCTCCGCTTCGCTCAGCTTTGGCGCTGATGGTTGAACTAAATCAGAGAGCTTCGCCCACAAGCGCAGCCCTCCCACATCAATCTCGATGCGCTCGGCATTGACGATCTTGCGTACCGTGCCAATTCTCTTAGAGCCGCGAAACTGCACGGGCAGCCCCTCCCGAAGCTGCTCAAGCGGGATGGGCACGTCAGGAGGCTCGTGATGGAGCTGCTGCCCTGCTTCGACCAGGTGCCCCCCAAGCTCTTGAACCTCTCGGAGCTTCTCGCGCAAACGGTCTTCATCGGCGCGCTGCTTGGCCGCGTGGAGCGCTTCTTCGAGCGCCCCACGGGCGTGCCTCAATAATTGCTCTACACGACGCAGCTCCTCCGTGAGTGCTGCTTCTTTGCGGTGACGCAGCTCCTCAAGCTTGCGGGCGTACTCGGCTTTGATCTCTTCGATCTCCCGCGCGCGCTGGCTAAGCACTACTCGTTCATGCGCAAGCTCGCTGCGCTCTTGCTGGAGCTTCTGAATAATATCTTCGACCCGCACGTGGCCTTCCGCCAAATGCGCCTTGGCCAGATGAATAATATCGGGAGGCAGCCCGAGGCGCTCCGCAATGATGAACGCATTGCTTGCGCCAATCCCTTCGATGATCTTATATGTCGGGGCCAACGTCTCCACGTCAAAGGCTACCGAGCATGTCTTGAGCTTGGGGTGCTGATACGCAAAGTGCTTAATCGTGCTCAAGTGCGTGGTGACCACGACGGTAGCTCCTCTCTCAAGGAGCGCTTGCAGGAGCGCGATCCCCAGGGCTGCCCCCTCCGTGGGATCGGTCCCTGCGCCCAACTCATCAATGAGCACAAGCGTCCGAGAGTCAGCGTGCTTCAAGACTTCAATGAGATTCTTCATGTGGGCTGAGAAAGTGCTCAGATTTTGCTGAATAGACTGCTCATCGCCAATATCGGAGAAGATCTTCTCAAAGAGCACGACGGAAGAGTCTGGGGCGGCGGGGATGGGAATGCCCGATTGAGCCATGAGCGTCAGCAGCCCGATGGTCTTGAGGGAGACGGTCTTGCCCCCGGTGTTGGGCCCGGTGATGACCATCCCTTGGAAGGGCGCGCCCAGATGAATATCAATGGGCACGACGGTCGTCTGGTCGAGCAAGGGATGGCGAGCATCGAGCAGGTGCAGCTCGCCCGTCACTTGTGGGCGGTGGCACCGCAGGTGTATGGCGAACTGCGCCTTGGCGTAGAGCATATCGAAGTAGGCGAACGCCTTCAGGGTCTCTTCTATCTTGCGGGTTTCAGCTTGGAGCTTTTGGGTGAGCTCGCGCAAGATTTTCAGCTGTTCATCGCGGATTTCGCCCTCAAGCTCCCGGATCGTGTTATTATCGTTGACCACGGAAGTGGGCTCGACGTAGAGGGTCTGTCCCGAATCGGAGCTGTCGTGGACGACGACATCGAGCTCATGGCGTGCGCTGCTTTTGATGGGGATGACGAACCGTCCGGAGCGCCGCGTGATCACGGGATCTTGGAGGACCCCGGCAAGCTGGCCCGACTGGATAAGTGTCTGAAGGTGGCGCTGCACGCGCTCTTCCAGAATGCGCTTTTGGGTGGTGAGCTCGTGCAGGCGCGGCGAGGCCGTAGGGCGGATCTCGCCCTTGTCGTCGAAGATTCGCGAGATGTTCTCCTCAAGCTCGCGGAAGACGTGCAAGCGCTCCCCGAGCTCGCGCAGATGGGGAAACCCCTTCAGATTCAGCAACTTTTCGCGGAGCCGACGGAGCTGAAAGAGCACCTTGGAGATCGCGAGAAACTCTACTCCTCCCAAGGTCGTCGTCTTATGGGCTTGAGCGAGCAACGGACGAATATCTTCGAGAACGCCCACAGAGAGATCGGCCTCAAGCAGCGCCGCACGCAGCTCTTCGACGCGGTCGAGCTCCCGCTCGATCGTCTCCAGATCAGCAGACGGCCTGAGATTCGCAATGAGCTCGCGCCCAAGCGCTGAGGCCGCAAAGCTCTTCAGAAGATCTTTCAGTCTCTCGTACTCGAGATCTTTGAGGGTCTTGGCGTTCGTAAGGGCGTTCATCTGAGCAAGCCCAAGCTCAAGCCACCGTCTACGATGATGCTCTGTCCGCGAATCATGTGGGCGTCGTCACTGCATAAGAATGCCACGACTTTCGCGATATCTTCGGGTTTGACCAGCCGGCCCGCCGGGGTCAGTTGGGCGATGCGCTCTTTTTCGTCTTGGGGGATCATCGAGCTGAAGCCCGTCTCGTCCACCAGCCCTCCGCAGACCGCGTTCACGGTGATCGCTGGGGCGAGCTCGACGGCATAGCTACGCGTGAGGGACTCGATCGCCGCTTTGGCCGCCCCTAGCGCCCCATAGTTGGGAAGATATCTGATGCTCCCCAAGCTCGTGATATTGACAATAGCCCCACGGGACATCAAAGGGACGGCGTGCTTGATGCAGAGATTGATCGCTCTCAGATTGACGTCCCAGACGTGCTCCCAGTGCTTCTCCTCAAGCTGTATCAAGGGGCGGAAGACCGCGGACGCCGCGTTGTTCACCAAGATATCGAGCTTCCCAAACTCACTCTGAATTATAGAGAACATCTGGGCGACTTCGTGGGGGTCGGCGACGTCCGCCTTGAGCACGAGCGTGCGCCGCCCAAGCTGAGAGAGCTCCTCGGCGACGGCTTGGGCTTGGGCGCGAGTGCTGTTGCGCCGATGATTGATAATGACATCAGCGCCGCGCCGCCCAAGCTCTAATGCGATAGCGCGCCCGATCCCGCGACTGGAGCCAGTCACAAGGGCTACTCGTCCTTGAAGAGTCATGGTCAGGCCAAGGATAAGGCATCGCTGGGGGCTTTGCAACTTGGCCGAAAGTTCTTACAGACCTAGCTGTCTTTTGAGGATCCGTTCGAAGAGCCCTTCGGGGAGGAATCTCCGCAACGGCAAGACGAGCCGTGCGTCGCGCCCCACGGCATAGCGCAGCTTTGGGCGTGGGTGCGTGATCGCGCGATAGATCACTTCGGCGACGCGCTCCGGGGGAGCTGCGCGATAGATATTTCTCTGCACGCGCCGCCCGCTGGCTTGCTTGAAGAGCGCATACGGAGAGTCTTGGCTTTGGGCAGCTTGGGCGAGCTGTGCGTTCTGCTGAAAATTTGTGGCTATAAAGCCCGGCTCGATCAGCACGACTTTGATGTTCCAGGGGGCAAGCTCGTAGCGCAGCGTCTCCGTGAGCCCTTCGAGGGCGAACTTGCTTGCGGTGTACGGCCCAGAGAAGGGGATGGCCATTCTTCCCAAGACTGAACTGATATTGACGATCGCGCCCGATCGCTGCGCGCGCATCTGGGGGAGCACCGCTTGGGTCACGCGAATGACCCCGTAGAAGTTCGTCTCGAACTGTCGCTTCCATTCGTCGAGAGAGACTTCTTCGATAGCGCCGCGCAGCCCGTAGCCCGCGTTGTTGATCAAAACGTCAATGCGCCCGCTCTTCTGCAGGATCTGCGTGACAGCTTCTTTCACAGAGCTATCATCGCAGACGTCGAGCTGCGCGAGCTCGATGGGGAGCCTTTCGGATTCGATGATCTTTCGGAGCTCGCTGGCTTTTTCTAGATTGCGCATCGTAGCCCAGACGGTGTAGCCCCGCCGGGCCAGATAGAGCGAAGTTGCTAGACCAATGCCGCTGGAGCTGCCGGTGATGAGAGCAATCATAATTTTTGATTATAGCGTTGCAAGACCCCTGGCACAAGGTACTCCGCAAACGCACGTTTTAGATTATACTGCATCTATAACAGCTCAACGCGGATAACTGCGCCCTTCTGAATTGTCTTCAAGGCTGTTAAAACTTTAGGCATAAGCGGACGAAGCGTTTCTAGACGATTGTCGGGAGCGACAAGTATGATAATCCCAAGCGCAGCAGTGCTCAAGTTCTGCTGGTATTGCACATTCTGATCCGCAGTGATGAATACATCGAAGCGAGACTCTGCGAGTCGCAATAAAACACTATTCTTGACGCCTGCCCACCCCATCTCTGGCACAGTTTTCACGTCGTGGTTGACTAAGTCAAATTTGAGCTTTCGCGGCAAGCATTCATCAAGGAGGACTCTCATGCTGTCAACACAGCTTGTTTGAGGAGTTCCAGCACACCGATGGCAGCCTCACGACTGACTGTAGGGAAGTCATCCAAGAAATCGTCCAGGGAGTGCCCGGCCTCTAAATAGTCAATGAGCGTTTGCACAGGCACACGCGTCCCAGCAAAGACCGGCGTTCCCCCAAGAATCTCAGCGTCACGCTCAATCAGCTTTCTCTCAATCATAGCTACTATCATAGCAGAAAGCGCGGGTTTTTCTCAACTCAGGACGCGTCTTGGAGATAGCGCCGTCTCACGCCTGGGATGAGATACTCCGCAAACGCACGTTGCAGATCATACGTGGGCTGCCAGCCCCAGTCGCGCTGCGCCGCGGAGTCGTCCACATCGGCGGGCCAGCTGTCTACGATCTTCTGGCGCTTGAGATCTGGCACAAACGTCACGTGAGCCGTGGGGAAGGCCCGCCGCACCAGCTCGAAGATCTCTCCCGCCGAAGGATTGAACGCCGTGACGTTATACACAAAGCGCGTGAGCTTGTGGCGCGGCGCGGCTTCGAGCTGTAAGAGCGCTTCAATAGCATCGGGCATAGCCATGAACGGGATGCGCGTGTCCTCGCGGACAAAACACTGATAGGGCTTCCCTTGAGCTGCCGCGTGGAGCATCTCCGAGGCGTAGTCGCTCGTCCCGCCCGTCGGCACCGTCACGGCGCTGATGAGTCCGGGGAAGCGCAAACATCGAAAGTCAATATGCCCACGCGGGGAGTCCGCGTCGAGCTGGCGGTAATACTGAGCATAATAGATCCCCAATTGCTCGCAATAGAGCTTATTGATGCCGTACATGGTGCGCGGGGTGAGCCATTCGTGCTCCCTGACTTTTCCGGCGCGCGCTTTGGTCTCTAGGTCGGGGAGCCCGTAGACCGCGATCGAGCTGGGATATAAGAATTTGATCTCGCGCCCTTGAAGGCGCGACTGCCCTACGGCCATCTCTAAGAGATTGAGCGTGCCGTCCACGTTGACCTTGTGAGCCAGGACGGGCTGGCGCTCGGCCTTGGTCGAGAGCAATGCGGCCAAGTGATAGATCGTGTCGAAGTTATACGTCGCTGAGAGGCTCTCCAACAGCGCCGTATCTAAGATATCGCCGGTGACGGCGCGATAGACTTTCGGTTTGAGGGATGGGTCGAGCTCGTGAAGGTCGAGGGCGATGATGCGCACGTCGCTGTGTTCGGCTAAGCGTGCGATGAGGCCGTGGCCGATCTCCCCGTTGGCGCCGGTGACTAAGATCGTTTTCATAGCTCTCTGGGTATTGTACGCAAGAGAGAGAGGGGAGAGCAACTATGAAGCGTGAGGGAGATAAGGGGGAGAGGACGAGCGCTGATCAAGGCTCCCCCTCCTTTCAGAGCGCTCGCCCTCTCCTTTCTTTGCTCTTAGCTTTCAGCCCCGTTCACCGACTCCGGTGCCGTGAGGACAGCTGCCTTGCGCGGCCCTCGACGAGCTGGCCTCTCTGATTCGCTCAATAAACTCTTCTCGTCGTCGGAGTCTTTCGTTGCTTGTTCGCTCATCGCCGAGGGGCTCTTTAAGCCGGCCTTCTCGCGGATCGCGTTCTCTAACTGCTGCGCGATCTCTTTGTTGGTCTCTAAGAACGCTGCAGCGTTGCTCATCCCCTGACCCAAGCGAACTTCCCCGAAATTAAACCATGAGCCGCTCTTCTTCACCAAGCCCAATTGCTCCCCCGTCTTGATCAGCTCGCGCTCGTAAGAGATGCCCTTGCCGTAGATGATATCGAACTTCGCTTCCTTGAACGGCGGCGCAAGCTTGTTCTTGACGACCTTGACGACCGTCTCGCTGCCCACACGATTGTCGCCCTCTTCGATGCTCCCCAGACGCTTGATCTCTAATCTCACCGACGCGTAGAACTTCAGGGCCAAGCCCCCCGTCGTGGTCGTCGTCGGGCCCCAGCCCGTCCCGGAGATCGTCTGGCGGATCTGATTGACGAAGACCACGGTCGTCTTCGACTGGGAGATGGACGAAGCGAGCTTGCGCATCGCTTGGCTCATCAGACGCGCTTGCAAGCCCACTTGGGCATCGCCCATCGCCCCGGCGATCTCCGCTTCGGGGACGAGCGCCGCTACTGAATCTACTACGATAATATCTACCGCGCCGCTGCGCACCAGCGCGTCCATGATCTCAAGGGCTTGCTCGCCGGAGTTGGGTTGGCTGAGCAAGAGCGCGTCCAAGTTGACCCCGATCGCTTTGGCATAGTTGGGATCGAGCGCGTGTTCTGCGTCTATGAACGCGGCCACGCCTCCGCGCTTCTGCGCCTGAGCGATGAGATGCAACGCGAGCGTCGTCTTGCCCGAAGACTCCGGCCCGAAGATCTCGACGATTCTCCCGCGGGGAACGCCCCCGATGCCAAGGGCTATGTCGAGCGCCAGCGACCCTGTGGGTATCGTCTCGACTTGGAGCTGGGCCTGCTCCCCCAGCCACATGATCGCGCCCTCGCCGTACTTCTTGCGCAGCCCCTCTAGCACGCTCTGCAGGACTTCTTGCTTGCCCATCGCACGACCTCCTTTGGTTATTGATTGAGAAATCTCTGAATCTCTTGGATGTTGCGCTTCACTTGTCGGAGCACCCCGACGACCCGCCCGACGATCTGCCCTTCGCCCAAGGGAACTGCCTTATAGCGCGAATTTGCCGGGACGAGCATGGGCTTTCCGTCAACCAGAGCAAAGTACTTCACGGTCGCCTCATCGTCCTTGAGGGCGACGACGATCTCCCCCGGCTCGGCCCAGGAGCGCGGCTGGACGATCACCAAGTCGCCCGCAAAGATCCCCGCTTCGATCATGCTATCCCCTTGGACCCGCAACGCAAAAGGACGCTCATCTTTCCCGAACAAGACATTTAAGTCCAACGTCCCCTGGATGTCTTCTACGGCGGGGATGGGCCGCCCAGCGGAGATATGCCCCACGATGGGGATGCCCCGCTGGGGCACGCGCTCGCGAACGAGCTCAATGCCCCGCGACTTTCCCGCAAGACGCCGAATGAACCCCTTCTTCTCCAGCGCGTCCAGATGCGTCTGGACGCTGCGCACCGACTGCAGCCCAAACCGCTCAGCGATCTCCCGTAGCGTAGGGGGCAGCCCCTGCTCCAAGACCCGCTCGACAATAAAATCTAAAATCTGTCTCTGCTTCTCGGTCAGCTCCGCCCTCATAGCAGTCAAAAGTATAGCATACTTTTGTATGCTTGTCAAGGGGGCATAAAAGCGGGAGCCGTCCAGGGGGCCCCAGACGGCTCCCGCCACAGAAGAGAGGGAGAGGGGGATGGTTACAGGGTGCGACGATGGGGCTCGATATAGACCGTATCGTAGTTTCTTACGCGCTGGAAGAGGGGCTCGTTCTCAGCGAGGGGCCGGAAGGCCGAGCGCACGGTGACGAGGCTGCGCGGGTCTGCGCCTACTAATAATTTGAGCTGAGAGACGGTCAGGTCGCTGGGCACCGAGATGAGGGCAAAGCCCAATCCGCCGTGCATGCGCACGTAGACCCACTTCCATTGGCTCTTCTCTGTCGGCTTCATGGCCCCCTCCTTTCCGAAGCCACTTACTTTTTATACAGATCTTTCTGGGTCGAGTATGTAACGCGCATTGCACACGCTTGTTCTTGGGGTTGGGTTCGCTCATATTTTTCATGCTCATCGCGCTTGGCCGCATATACAGAGAATTTGAGGCAGCCATCGCGACGAAATGCCCGTTCCCATCGCGCGTCGCTCGAATAGCATCTTCGACTTGACAACGGTCGAAAAATATGCTATATAATATTAACAATGATGATCCATGCGACCCCAACACAACCTCCTGACCCGGAGGGGAAGGCCCCTTCGCCGGAGCGCCGCTCCGGTCTGCTGGGCGACCAGGGTTTTGCCCGCCTCCTGCTGGACCAGGCCCCTAGTCAGGCGGGATTTTTCCCCAGTCGTCAGCGCGGCTCCCCAGCGAGCCGGAAGGCCCGGCCCCTCCAAACTCTGTCATCCCGAGCGTCGCTGACCGCGGGAGAGGGGGGAAGGGGGCTCTCTGAAGCCCCCGGAGTGGGGAAAGCAACCGCACAGGGATGACAGAGACCCCCTCAAGACCCCGCTGCTTGAGGGGGAGGGAGCCGCTCCGCCGCGCTGCCCTACGGCGGAGCGGCTTTTTCTATAAGACCGTTGTCCTTGCTTTTCCCGCCCATAGTGATACTATAAAAGTGCATGGTGAGAGTCCTACACACCGGGGATACCCACATTGGCTTTCGCCAATACGGGCTGGAAGAGCGCCGCAAGGACTTCGCGGATGCGTTCCTGCAAGTCGTCCAGCTTGCGGTCGATGAGAAAGTCTCCGCGGTCATCCACGCGGGCGATCTCTTCGAGGATCGCTCCCCAAGCACTGAAGATCTCTTGGCCACGATGCATGGGCTCATGGCCCTCAAGGACGCGGGGATCTCTTTTCTTGGGGTCGTGGGCAACCACGAGCAGAAGAGGGGCGTCCAGTGGCTCGATTTCTTCGAGGAGCTAGGCTTAGCTGTTCATTTAAGAGCAGAGCAGCCCTTCGAGCTTGAGGGCGTCCCCATCTATGGGCTCGACTTCTCCGGGCGCCGCGAGATCAAGCTCCCGCGCTGCCAAGGAGGGGTGCTGGTCTGCCATCAGCTGCTTGATCGAGTCGAATTTGACGGGGAGCTGCGCTTTGAAGAGCTTTTGCAGTGTGGAGCTCGCTATATTCTTATGGGGGACTATCACGAGTATCGGGAGTGGCGGGAGCGCCAAAACAATCAGGAGATTTTAGTGACCTACTGCGGGAGCACGGAGCGCTGGGCGCTGGATGAGCAAGCCGAGCGCGGCGTCAATATTATAGATCTTTCTAGCGGGCGGCTCGATCGGCGCCGCCTCAAGACCCGGCCGTTTCTCTACATCCGCGCCGATGAAGATCCCATCCAGCGCTTGGAAAACTCCCCCGTCAAAGACACGGTCGTCGTGGTCTATTTATCCTCGTCGCGGTGGAACATCGCGGAGATCGAGAAGCTTGGCTACGAGCGCGGGGCGTTGGCGGTGCGCGTGCGGGACCTGCGAGCACCACAAGAGTCCGAGGTCGAGACCTCCATCGAGCTGGAGTTTGGAGACGTCGATCGCACGCTCGAAGAAGCATTAGCGAGAAAGAACCTCTCGAGCGTAGCGCGCGAGATCGATCAGATCATCCGCGATCTTTCGGTCGCGGATTCTCATATCGATCCTGAGGTGACGGCGCTGCTGGAGCGAGCATGGCGCGAAAGATCATAAAAGACCAGAAAGACTTGCTCGATCTGTTGAGCACCGTGCAGAAGGAGCCCACGGAAGGGCCGGCCCTCCCCGATCGGCTCGTGCACCATCAGTTGCAGCTAGAGAGCTTAGAGATCGAGAATCTCTGGAGCTACAAGAGAGCTTCCCTGCGCTTTGAGCCGGGGATCACCGTGATCGCTGGGCCCAACGGCAGCGGGAAGTCTTCGCTTCTAGAGAGCATCTTCTTTGCGCTCTACGGCAGCGAAGCGCGCCATTCTATGGGGCGCAGCCTCGACGAGATCGTGCGCATCGGCGCGGATTCGGGCTCAGTCAAGCTGAGCTTCTTCTACGGGGGCAAGCGCTACCACGCTCAAGTCTCTCTGCGTCGGGTCGCCGGCACTATAAAGAGCGAGCGCGGCGGGTGCCAGCTAACGTGCGACGACGGCTCGGTCTGGGTGGGCACTGAAAACGTCGTCGCCGAGATCGAGCGGCTCTTCGGCATGGACCGCGAGGGCTTCACCAACTGCGTCTATATACGCCAAGGGGAGATCGATCGGCTCATCCGGGCCGATCGCAAGGATCGCGAGCAGATGCTCGATGGGCTGCTGGGGCTCTCCAAGCTCGATCTCTACGTCACCCCGCGGTCCAAAGAAGCGCTGCGCGCGATCAATCGCAAGCTGGAGATCATCGCGGAGAGCCTTGCGCGCGTGCGCGCGGAGATCGAAGATCTGGAGCGCCAAGGGCTCTTCGCTCAAAAATCACAGCTCACCGAGCAGCTGGAGCGCCTCCACAGTGAGCTCGCTGCGATAGACGATTCCCGAACCACCGCCCATAAGCTCTTGCAAAGCTATGAGGAAGATCTACGGCGCGAAGCCCAGCTTGAGCGCGAGCTCGCCCAGCTTGAGCACGAGCTTGCGGAGAAGGAGAAGCGTCTTGGGCAGCGGGAGGCGGAGCGCGCCGCCGCCGAAAAAGAGCTCTCAACGATCAGCGCGCGCCATCAGAAAAGACTTTCTGCCCTGAAGGCCCGCTTGCATCAGATGGGGCTCGATAGCGCTTTAGAGACTCTTGAGGCAGCAAAGACGTCTGACGACGTCACGCCCCTCGTTGAGCGCATAGAATCTCACAGAGCGCATCTGGAGCGAACTCGTGCGCAGCTTGGGGAGCTTCGAGAGCACGTGGCACAAGTGAGGGCGGAGCGCGCGGGGCACGAGCGCGCTTTGGCCCATCTGCGCCAGCAGCACAGCGACCTTGAGAGGGAGCGCGCGCGCGTCGCCGACCAGATTGCTCAGCTAGAACGCAAGCTCTCCGCTCTGACGGAAGCTCTCACCCAGCACGAGCAATCTGTAGCTGCTCTTTTGGACGATCTTGTCCGGCGCGCTGGGGAGCTTGAGGTGGCGCTTCCCGCGCAGCTTGAGGCGTGGGACCTCCAGAAGACCTCGCAGATACAGTCTGCTTGGGCGCAGGAGCGCATCCGCCTCGAAGCTCACTATACTGAAGCTCAGCAAGCTATACTGCACGCGAAGACGCACTACGAAGCGCTCCGCGCGGAGCTCGCCCAAAAAGAAGAGCTCCTCCGGGCTGGGCGTTGCCCTACCTGCGGGCAGCCGGTGCCCAGGGAGCAGCTCACCGAGGCGCTCACCGAGATCACCGCGAAGCTCGACGAGCTGGAGCAGCACCTCCACCACGAGGAAGCCGAGCTTTCGCGCCTTGCGGGCAAGATCACGCTCTGGAAGTCTGTTTGTGAAGCGCTCGATCAGTTTGCCCTGGAGCTTGAGCGCCGCTCGACGCGGCGGGCTGAGCTCGCTACCCAGCAGAGCGCTCTTGAAGAGGTGCGCGCGCGCGAGGCTGCTCTGGCGGAGCGGCTCGCCCAGCTAGAGCGCCAAATCGCTGAAGAGACCAAGATTATCCAAGAGCGCGGCGCGGAGCAGCAGCGCCTCGAACATACAGTGCAGCAGCTCAGTGAAGCGCTCACCCAAGCCCTCCAGCACGATGAGCAGCTTGAGCGCCTCAAGAGCGAGATAGAGGAGCTTCTGCGGCTGCGGGAGCAGTGGCGCGCCACGCAAGAGATGCGCAAGACCCTCGTGGAGAACCTCAATGAGCTGCGCGGGGACATCGCGCGGTTGCTGGAGCGACGCAGTGCGCTGACGGCGCGCATGCACGATCGTGGCGAGCTTGAGCGCAAGCGCCAGAGCGTCCAAGAGCTCATCGCGTCGCTTGAGGAGCGGCGCGCGGCCCTGCAAGCCCAGTACGATGAAGTAGTTCATAAGCGTGGGATCGTCCAAGGACAGCTCGACCATCTTGAGCGCTTGCGGGGCGAGTTGGCTCATCTTGAGCGCAAGCAAGAGGAGCTCGCAAAACTGAAGCTCGAGCTCGACGAGATCGTCTCCGTCTATCAAGGGACGAAAGTCGAGCTGCGCAAGAGAAACCTAGAGGCGCTCAATTACTACTTCAATGCGTTCTTCTCTCTCATGGACTCTGGGGATTCGTATAGTCGCGTGCGGGTGCGGGACGACTACGAGATCGAAGTTGAGCTGAAGAACGGGCGCGTGATCAATCCGTCGTTGATGTCTGGGGGTGAGCGGGCGCTCATCAACATCGCGCTGCGTTGTGCTATTCATCAAGTGCTGGCCAAGGCCGTGCGCCGCATGCCCTTGATCTTGGACGAGCCCACGATCTATCTCGATCGAGATCGCATTCATAGATTGCAGTTCTTGCTCGAAGATTTAGGGCGGCGCGTCGGCCAGGTGATCGTAGTCTCGCATGAAGTGGGCTTGGTCGAGGGAGCCGATCACGAATACCGCACGGAGAAGAGCAGTGAGAATATCAGCACAATCTATAAAGTACGATGACTTTCCATCGCTCCTCTACCTCGCCCTGACCCTCTCCGCTTGCGGAGAGGGAACGGGTGAGGTGAGAGGGGAAGGGGGTGAGGGCCTAAACTATGCTCTCTTCGGATGTGCGCAGAGTCTTTCTTGAGGAGCTTGCGGCTTTGGGGGAGCGCGCCGGACGGACCATCCTCCATCGCGACGAGGCGCGCCGGCTCTTTGAGCAGCTCCAGTGCGATGGCCCTATCAAGACGATCGTGCCCCTGGCGCGATCGGCCGAGCCCATCCTTGCTCTGGCGCAGCACCACGATCCGTCGTTCCCCGTGCTCTATGGGGTGGACGGGGGCAGCACCCGCCCCATGCACTTTGAGGACGGCACCACGATCTGCGCCAACCAGGCCGTCTGCATCGCCGATCCCCCGCTGCGCCACCGGGGATTTCCCCTGGAGGCGTGGCGGACTGTGGCCATCGTCTCCCACTCATTTCAGAATATCGGCGAGACGAAGGTCACTTACACCCAGAACGCCCACGTGCGTCAGTGGCGCATCCATCTGACAAAAGATTTCCTGGAGCGCGAGGTCGCCCAGATCGTCAAGGGGCTCGCGGACGTGACCAGCGAGCCCACCCACGCCCAGCAGATGCTGGAGCTCCTCGACGTTCGCCAGGGGCTGCTCATCATGGACGGAGCGCTCTACCCCATCGGGCTGTACTACTATCTTGTGGGCGAGCTGAAGGGGGAGTGGGGGTATCGCTGGGGGGTGCGGCTTACGGATCGCGAAGACATCGTCGCGCTGCTGGCCGCGCCGGTGCGGCTGGTAGAGACATGCCTCTCCAGAAGGCTCCCCATCGTGGCGATCAACAAGACTCCTGAGACAAGTTGGCTGCTGCGCTTCTGTCTGGAGGAGAGGGAGCGCCGCTGGGCCAGCGATCGCCAGTTTATGACGGCTGTCTTGAGCGACACCCCCAAAGACTCTGTGGGCTATACGAATTGGTTCGTGCAAGAGGCGTACCCCTCGTGGGAGGAGCGCGGCTCTGTGATCGATCTCCCCAAGGCCATCAGCGATTTTCGGCTGTCTTTCGAGCCGGAGCTCTATCACGTGGCGTTCTTTTATGTGTACGATCCGCGGGTGCACAGCGTGCTCAAGGTCGAGACCCCGCGGGCGGTCTTTCAGTTTTGTGACCCGGAGCGTCTGCAGAGGGTGGTGTTGGGGGAGATCGCGCGGGGGATGGGCGTGCCCCACGTGCTTCGCAAAGCTGATAGCCGCGCCCGAATCACCCAACAAGAGCGCGAGGCGCTCATGCGGGCCTGCGGCCTCGATCCCGATTATTACTATAATCTCAGTCGCGGAGAGCCCCTGTGAGGGCCTTGCACCCCGAAAGTCTATCTTCTATACTCAAGACTATTATGAGCATTCTCATCAATGCGAACACGAAGGTCTTAGTCCAAGGGATCACGGGAAGCGAGGGGAGCTTCCACACCCGGCGGATGCGCGAGTACGGCACCCAGATCGTCGCTGGCGTCACGCCGGGCAAGGGCGGCTCGGACTTTGAGGGCATCCCCGTCTACAACACCGTCGCCGAAGCCGTCAAAGCTCACAAAATTGACGCCAGCGCCATCTTCGTGCCCGCCCCCGCTGCCGCAGATGCGATCTTAGAGGCCGCTGACGCCCAGATTCCCCTTATCGTCTGCATCACCGAGCACATTCCCGTCCATCAGATGCTCAAAGTCGTGCAGATCGTCTCCCAGAAGGGGAGCCGGCTGATCGGGCCCAACTGCCCTGGCGTGATCTCCCCAGGAAAGTCAAAAGTGGGGATCTTGCCCAATCACATCTTTCGAGCTGGCCCGGTAGGGATCGTCAGCCGCAGCGGCACGCTCACGTATGAGATCGCCGATCAGCTCTCGCGCGCGGGGATCGGGCAGTCCACCGTCGTGGGCATCGGTGGCGACCCCATCATCGGCAGCTCGTTTCTTGATATCTTGGAGCTCTTCCAAAAAGATCGCCAGACGAAGGCCGTCGTCCTCATAGGCGAGATCGGGGGCACTGATGAAGAGAGGGCTGCTGCATTTATCTCCCAAGGGATGACCAAGCCCGTGGTGGCGTACATTGCGGGGTTTTCGGCGCCGCCGGGCAAGCGCATGGGCCACGCCGGGGCGATCATCTCCGGCAGCGAAGGCACAGCCGAAGCCAAAGCCCAAGCCCTCGCAGCCCACGGTATCCCCGTGGCCAGAACGCCCCAGGAGGTCGTGACGTTGGTGCAAGCCAGGCTTCGCCTGGACCGTTAGTCTTGCCGCCTTCGGCGGCAAGGTGTAAAGTCCAGACGAAGTCTGGGGCGAAGCCTGGGACGCGACTTGCATATCTGGGCAAAAAGCTCCATACTATAAGGGCTCTCTCCAGGCTTCGCCTGGACAAGCTTCGCTTGACGTTCATCTTCGCCGGCCAATGGCCGGCGAAGGCGCACAGTCCAGACGAAGTCTGGGGACCAAGAAAGGAGCTAAGACCCATGCCCGATCTCTTCAAAGAGGGAAAGCCAAGGACGTCCCCGTTCTCCCCAGAACAGATCGCGGAACTCCAAAAGCCCCTCGATGAGTCGCGCGTCCAGCGCCGCCCCGATGGATTGACATATCTGCCCACCTACGATGTCATCGAGACCGCCAACAGAATCTTTGGGTATGGGGGCTGGCAACGCGAGATCAAACGGCTCGAAAAGATCTACGAAGATGTGAGCGAAGGGACATACTCGGTGGGGTATCTCTGTGAATGTCGGATTCGCATTGGCGACGTCGTGCATGAGGACGTGGGCTTCGGCTCTGGGGTCTCCTCGACGGACCCCGCGCGGGCGTATGAGACAGCCCTCAAGGGCGCGGTCTCCGATGCGCTCAAGCGCTGCTTCCGCGCGCTGGGAGATCAGTTTGGCTTGAGTCTATATAAGAAGCACGAGCCAGAGGAGGCCCCCGCCGTGCCCCTGGCCACCGAAGCCCAAGTGGCCCGGCTGCGCAAAGAACTGCGCGCCGCAAACCTCAAAGAGAGCAAACTTCTAGAGTATATCAACGCCATGATGGGGACACACTACACACGGCTAGAAGAATTGCCTCTCAAAGTCGCCAGCAGAGCTATTGATCGCTTCGTCGCCGATCGCGAGAACTTTATCGCCCAACTGAAGAGCATGAAGGGATAAGTATGGGCTTTAGCTGCGGGCTGGTGGGGTTGCCCAACGTCGGCAAGAGCACGATCTTCAACGCGCTCACCGCTGCCGGCGCCAAAGTCGATAACTACCCGTTCACGACGATCGCGCCCAACGTCGGGGTCGTCCCTGTTCCCGATCCCCGGCTCGACGCGCTCCACCAGCTCTTCCCGGAGAAGAAGAAAGTCCCCACGACGCTGCGCTTCCTTGATATCGCGGGCTTGGTCAAGGGCGCCAGCGAGGGCCAGGGCCTGGGCAATCAGTTTTTGGCCGAGATCCGAAACGTGGATGCGATCGTGCACGTCGTGCGCTGCTTCGAAGACCCCGACGTGGTGCACGTTGACGGCACGCTCGACCCCAAGCGCGACATCGAAGTGGTCGAGATGGAGCTTCTGCTCAAAGATCTCGAGACGATCGAGAAGCGCGTCAAAGCGCTCGCCTCTCGGGTGAAGGTCGGTGATAAGGCCGCCAAAGCCGAATATGAATTCTTCGAGCGCCTGCGGCGAGGGCTCGCCCACGGGCAGCGCATCCGCGATATACCCATTCACGAGCACGAGCGCCCCTTCTTGAGAGATCTCAACCCCCTCACGCTCAAGCCGGTGCTCTTTGTAGCTAACGTGGGGGATGAGGGCGCGAACGAATACTCCCGCGAAGTAGAGCGCCTTGCCGCGGAGCGCGGCACCAAGGCCGTGATCATTCGCGGGCGCCTCGAGGCCGAAATCTTCGAAGCTGCTGATACAGATGAGGAGCGCCGCGCGTTCCGAAGAGAGCTGGGCATCGAAGAATCCGGGCTCGATGCCCTGGTGCGCGCTGGGTATGAGATTCTAAATTTAGTGACTTTCTACACGATCGATGGCCCGGAGGTGCGCGCCTGGACGGTGCCCAAGGGCACCCACGCCCCCCAAGCCGGCGCCAAGATTCATACGGATTTTGCCGAACGCTTCGTGCAGTGCGAGGTCGCCCGCTGGGACGAGCTCGTCAGGGAGAGATCGCTCGCACGCTTGCGCGAGCTGGGCCACCTCCACCGCCACGGCGAACGCTACGAGGTCCAAGACGGCGACGTGATCCACTTCATCGTCGCCTAGGGTTGACAAATCCCCCCAAAGACGGTATAGTGTAATTTGCCTGATTTCATTAGCGTTTTCGCAGGAGCGTCAATTTCGATTATGCAACTCTATAAAGTCGCTAAGGAACTGAACACGACCATAGCGGAGCTTGTGGCACGCTTGGAGACGCGAGGGATCAAGAAGCGCAAGCACAGCTTCGAGAGTCTCACCGAAGAAGAGTACAAGATCGCCCAAGAACTCTTCAAACCACAACCCCAGCCCCAACCCGCAGCTCCTCCGCCACCTCCACCACCGCCGCCTCCTCAGCCTACAAGAGCAGAGACTGTCTTGCCAGAGCCTGCGCCAGCTCCTTCGAGAAGCCCACAGCCAACGCCCACTACTACCGTGCTCCAGGCTCCACAAGTCGTTCCTCAGCCCGCTCCTGCCGCCCCCACACCAGAGCCCAAAACACCCCAACAAGTGCTGGAGAAGCCTGCACCGCCACCGACTGTCCGGCACTTGGTCAGCCGGCCCCCAGTCGTCACGATCTTGGGCCACGTGGACCACGGCAAGACTACGCTCTTAGATTACATCCGCAAGACGCACGTGGCCGCCAGCGAGGCCGGCGGCATCACCCAGTCCATCGGGGCTTACCAAGTTGAGTATAAGAACAAAAAGATCACATTCATAGACACTCCTGGGCACAAGGCGTTCGCGAACATGCGCGCCCGCGGCGCCCAAGTCACGGATATCGCCGTGCTCGTCGTGGCCGCAGATGATGGCATCATGGAACAGACCCGCGAAGCGATCAGCCACGCCCGCGCCGCCAAAGTTCCCATCATCGTGGCTATTAATAAAATAGATAAACCCACGGCGAACGTCCAGCGCGTCAAAGAACAGTTAGCCCGAGAAGGGCTCACTCCCGAGGACTGGGGCGGGGAGACGATCACCGTGCCCATCTCCGCGCTGACCGGGCAAGGAGTGGACGAACTCTTAGAGATGATCTTGCTCGTCGCTGAACTCCAAGAGTTGAAGGCTGATCCCCACGCGCCCCCCCGCGGCGTGGTCATCGAGAGCTCGCTGGACGCACGAAGTGGCCCCATCGCCACCGTGATCGTCCAAGATGGGACCCTGCGCGAGCGCGATATTATAGTGTGTCACACGGCCTACGGGCGCGTCCGCGCCCTCTTAGACGATCGTGGACGGCGGGTCAGTGAAGCGGGTCCAGGCTCGGCCGTCCAAGTCCTGGGGCTCTCGGACGTCCCTAGCGCTGGGGAACGCTTTACCGTGGTGACCGATCTGATGGAAGCCAAGCGCATGGTCGAAGCCCGCTTGGAAGAGCTGCGCGCTTCCCGCTTCACCAAGCCCCGACGCACTATCCACGATATCCTCCAGCAGCAAACCCAAGCGAAGAAGCGCGTCCTGCAGATCGTCCTCAAGGCCGAGAGCGTCGGCTGCCTGGAAGCAGTGCGCACCGAGCTCAAGAATATCAAGGTGGAGTCGGTGGACCTGGAGTTTCTCCACGACGGGGTGGGCAACGTCAACGAGAGCGACGTCTTGCTCGCCTCCACGACCAAAGATGCGGTCGTCATCGGCTTCCGCGTCGAAGTCGACGACAAAGCCGCCAAGCTCGCCGACCAAGAGGGCGTGCCCATCCGGCTCTATGATGTCATCTATCAGCTGACGGATGACGTCAAGCGGGCCCTGCAAGGGCTGGTCGCGCCCCAGGTCCGCGAGACGAAGATCGGCGAAGCTGAAGTCCGCCACGTCTTCAAGATCCCCGCTGTCGGGGCCGTAGCGGGCTGCTATGTGCGCGACGGGTATGTGTTGCGCGAGGCGCGCGTGCGCGTCAAGCGCAACGAAACCGTGATCTTCGATGGGACCATAGCCAGCTTGAAGCACTTTGCTCAAGACGTGAAGAAGATCGAGAAGGGCAAGGAGTGCGGCATCAAGATCGCCGGGTTTGAGAAGATCGAAGAGGGCGACATCCTCGAGTTCTACGTGCGCGAAGCCGTCACAAGCTTCGCTTGACCAGGCTTCGCCTGGACCGTTCGCCGTGCCGCCTGCGGCGGCACGATGCACGTCAAGCGAAGCTTGCGAAGCCTGGCAGACGGAGTCTAGTATGCGGATCGGAGTAGTACGCCTGAGGCTCCACTTACATGGGCCGACCTCCCTCAAGGAGAAGCGCCAAGTGCTGCAGAGCCTCATGGCGCACCTGCGCCGAAGGTTTAACGTCTCCATCGCCGAGGTCGATCGCTTGGACGATTGGAAGAGCGCGGTACTTGGGGCAGCGATCGTCTGCAACGACGGGCGGGTCAACAATGCGCTCTTGGGGAAGCTCGTCGAAGCCGTCGGACACTATAAAGATATCACGATCGAAGACTACGAGATCGAGATTCTCTAATATGAGCCGCTGGGGACGAGAGCGCTTGCAGTCAGAGATCCATGAGCAGCTGAGCGAGATCTTGCAGTTTGAGGCGCGCGACCCCCGTCTGGAGCGCGTGACGATCTTCACCGTGAAGCTCTCCAAAGATATGCGCCACGCGTGGATTGCTGTAGGAGTGCTGGGGGATTCTCACCAAGAGGAGACCGAGTCCCTTGCGGCCTTGCAGGATCATCGGGGGTTTTTGCGCTCGGCGCTCGCTAAGCGACTTCACATCCGGCATACCCCAGAGCTCCACTTCGAGCTGGACGAGACGGAGCGCCGCGCTCACGGCGTCGAAGAGCTCTTGAAAGAAATCAAGAGAGAGAAGGAGGTCTCGCGATGAACGTCGCCCATCTGCTCGACCGCGCCGCCCAGCAGCACCCAGAGAGAACGGCCGTCTACTTCCCTGGGATTCCCAATGCCGTGCCCTCACGGACGATCTCGTACAGAGAGCTTGCGGAGTGGACCAGTCGCTTTGCCGGAGGGTTGAAAGCCTTAGGGCTTGAGCCTGGGGATCGCTTCGCCGTCTATCTGCCCAATCTGCCCCAATTTGTGATCGCCATCTGGGGTGGGTTCAAAGCGGGCTGCGTCCCCACCCCCATGAACCCCACGCTCAAAAAGCGCGAGATCATCCATCAGATCACAGACTCCGGGGCGAAGCTCATCATCGCTCCGGTCTTTATGCTCGAAGAGGTCGAGAAGGCCGCCGCTGAGCTGCCCCATCTGAAAATCTTTGTCGTCGGCCCTGGGTCGCCTCACCCGAACTTCGATGAACTCTTAAAGCATCCCCCGCACTTCGTCGAGCGCGAGGACGACGATCTCGCGCTCATGCCCTACACATCGGGAACAACGGGCAAGCCCAAGGGCGTCCTGCTCACCCATAAGAATCTCAGCAGCAACATTCAAGCCGTGATGAAGCTCATGCGCGAGAAGGGCGCCGGGGAGAGACTCTTAGTTCCCGTCCCAATGTTCCACATCACGGGGATGACCGTGCTCATGCTCACCCCGCTCTCGATGGGCGTGACGATCTACCCCATGCTGCGCTGGGACGCCGAATACGCTCTGCAGCTCATCCAGGAGCACAAGATCACGAGCATGGTCTGCGTCCCCACGCTCTATATTGATCTGCTCAATCATCCCAAGGTCACCCAGTACGACCTGAGCTCGCTGAAGCTCTGCAGCTCTGGGGGCGCGAAGATGCCCGTGCCCGTCATGGAAGCGCTGCAGAAGAAGCTGGGGATAACCGTCTATGAGGGCTACGGGCTGACGGAGACCTCCCCGGTCACGCATACGAATTTAGCGGCTCCCAAGCCCAAGATGGGCTCGATCGGCTGGCCCATCGAGGGGGCCGAGTGCAAGATCGTAGATGAAGCTAATAGACGACTTCCCGTGGGCCAGATCGGCGAGCTCTGCGTGCGCGGCCCCATGGTGATGAAGGGCTATCACAACAACCCCGAAGCGACCCGACAAGCCATTGACGACGAGGGCTTCTTCCATACGGGCGATTTGGCCTACGTCGATGAAGAGGGCTACTACTACATCGTGGATCGCGTCAAAGATATGATCAACGTAGGCGGGGTGAAGGTCTTCCCCAAGGAAGTCGAACACGTGCTCTATGAGCATCCGGCGGTGGCGGAGTGCGCCGTGGTGGGGATTCCCGACGAGCGCAAGGGGGAGACAGTCAAAGCGTATATCGTTCTCAAAGTCGGGTACGAGCCCTCAGAAGCGCTCGCAGAAGAGATTCGCCAACACTGTCTTAGAGAGTTTGCTGCTTATAAGCATCCGCGGGAGATCGAGTTTGTGAAGGAGCTCCCCAAGACAGCCTCAGGGAAGATCCAAAAGTACGTGCTCCGAGGGCGCTGAGAGCTCAGCTCTTGCGTTCCCCAGGGTTGCTTGGGCTTTGGGCGCGTCTTTCCGCGCGCACCCGCTGCACCGCATACCCGAAAAACCCGATCATTCCTAAGATCCCGGCGATCAGAAAGACCTTTGGGGCCGTGGGCGGCGAGAAGACCATATATCCCAAGCCGATGAAGCCCACTACCCCGCTGAGCAAGATCACTACCGCGAAGATCAGCTCACCCATGATGCGCTCTCTCCTTAGGTAAGTGTCATTCTACCATGTGGCGCCTGTCTAAGCCAGGGCGCCCTATACGTCCACTCCTGGGCGGAAGAAGTCGCGCCCTCACCGAGACTCCAAGCACCCTGCTTGGGCCCCAAAGCGTTTACAATCAATCACGGCACAAGGCCACGGGAGGTGCTATGAAGATCAGCTACCACACGGTTCCGACGGTGAAGGCTGCGCTTCTTGCTCTTGTGGGTCTCCTTGGCGGGGTCTGGCATGGTGAACTGGGAGCTCCTGCCAGCTGCCCCTTGACCATCACTATTACCTCAAGTCCATTTGCCTTAACTGCTGCCGATGGCCCCAGGGTCGCCACCCTCTCCGTCAACATCCGGAACTCCGGCTCAGCTCCCTTGAAGAACGTCACGCTCTTCATCGGCAATGGCATCACCCCTGGCGCATTCGACGACGTCGGCGGCCAAAGCCTTCAGATGCTCGGCTCCCCACACGAAGCATCGCGTTTCGTGGGGCACCTCCCTGCCGGAGCTACCCGAACTGTCTACTGGCACGTGGTCTACCCCAACACAGCAGATATTTCGTACCCATACGTCGTCTGGGCGACGGCCGAGGGGAGCTGCAGCGCCGCAGCGAGCGCTACCCTCCAAACGAAGAACTCTTCCCCGGCAAGCTCTAACAGAATTCTGCCCCCCGATGGCTCAATCACCGTCGAGCCCAGCTCTCAACAGATTGGGATCGGGCAACTCGTGACGGTGACCATCCGGGGATTCGATCTGGGAGCCGTGGGGCCCGGCCCAGAAGCGGTCGAGGACGCGTGGTTCCAGCCCATCAGCAATCCCAGCTTCGATCCCACGTGCTTGCGGCTCGTCCGCACCGAAGTCGCGCTCCACAGCATCAAAGCGACGCCATACACCGATCAGATCTACTTCACCGGGATCGCCACAAATAACCCACCGCCCAACTATACCCGCAATCCCTCGGACTACGTCAAGTACACGTTCATGGGGTTACGGAGCTGCACGACGACCCTTGTGCCCTACCAGCAAGCAGCGTTTGGGAGCGGGCACAAGTTCAACGCTGACATCGGCGCGATCACGCTCACCATCCAAGTCAGCGACTCTGCGGGCAAGCTGCTTTTCGATAAATCCGTCACGCCTACGGCGGCAACCCCTGGGACAACTCTTACGTATGCCATCGCATACGGCAACGCCGGTGGAGCCCCCATCGGCGACCCCGCCTCAGGCAACGGGATCATCATCACGGACATTCTGCCCGCCGAGGTCACATACATAAAGGGCAGCTCGACCTGCAGCGGTCAGTGCTTGAAACTTTGGTCCACCGACGGGGGCGCGACGTTCAGCGCCACAGAGCCATCGGCTGCAGCAAGCGTGAACGCGCTGCGCTGGGTCATTCTCGATCCCATCCCCGCAGGGCAGAACCCCGCAGGCACCGTGGGCTTCCAAGCCACGGCAAATTCAGCTGATATCATATGCAACACCGCCCAGGGGGCCATCAATGCAAGCTCCGTGGTCGCGTCGGACACCGCGTGTGCCAACAGCTCCACAGATATAGAGCTTACTCTCTCCGGCCCGACGACGGTACTCCCCGGAAGTTCGCTCAACATCATCGTGAGCTATCGCAATGCCGGGCCGTCGGTCGCCGAGGACGTGCAGATCTCTCTGACGCTGCCCGAAGGCACGCAATTCGTCAGCGCGAGTCCGCGCCCAGCGAGCACCTCCGGACAATCATTAACTTTTCTGATCGGCTCGCTTGAGCCAGGGAAGGGCGGCTCGCTCAGCGCCCAAATCTCCGTGCTCAGCTCGGTTCCCACCGGAACAGTCTTGACGATCGTCGCCCAAGCGACAACGACCTCTGCTGAGACCAATACCGCGAATAACTCGGCTTCTCTGACGACGACCGTGGGGACGGCTACCCACAGCCCACAGCTACGAGCTATTCTTACAGCGACGCTCGTCGAAGATGTGCCCCCGCTGGGAGCCGGCCCCGGCGATACGATCGAGTACAGCGCTACGATCACCAACACCGGCCCAGTCCCAGCCACCGGCGTCGTCTTTCGGTTCACCCCAGACCCCAACACTGCTCTGATAGACTCTCCCACTTCGCAAGTTCGTGCGGATCTCTCGACAGTCGCGCCGAACGCCTCCAAGACGGTTCAGTTCCGGGTGCGCATCAAGAGCCCGCTGCCTCCGGGAGTAGTCAGCATTCGCGCCCAGGGGATCGTCTCCAGCAACGAGCGCCCCGATGAGCCCACCGACGATCCCACCACGCCTGCCCCACACGATCCCACAGAGATCGTCATCAGCTCCGCGCCGTTGCTGAAAGTATATAAGACGTTCTCGATCTTCAACGATTTAGATGGGAACGGCCAGCCCAGCCCCGGTGATATTCTTAAGTATACGATCACTGTGAAGAATCTAGGCCGCGAGAACCTCGGCTCGGTCGTGCTCTCTGACGGGCTTGATTCCAACGTCACGCTCGTCATCGGCAGCGTGACGACGACCCAAGGGGCCGTGCTCTCCGGCAACGCTGAAAACGATAGATTCGTCCAAGTCAACCTGGGCACGCTGACGGCAAACAGCGAGACGGTGACGGTCACGTTCCGCGTCGGCGTGAACGCCCCCTTGCCCGGCGGCGTCGCCGCGGTCTCGAACCACGCTGTCGTGAGCAGCGAGAGCTTCCCAAGCTTCGTGAGCGATGATCCCACTACCCCTGCCGTGGATGACCCAACGCTCACGGTCGTCACCAACCAGCCCCATCTCTTAGTCACTATGAGAGCTTTCTTGAAGAACGACACGAACAATGACGGCCTGCCCAGCCCCGGCGATACCCTGGGCTATCACATCGTGCTCATCAACGTTGGGAACGCTGACGCTACGAACGTCTTCGTGAGCGATACCCCCGATCTCAATACCCAGCTTGTTGTGGGCAGCGTGCGGACTTCTTTGGGGACTATTCAGTCGGGCAACACCGTGGGGGACAGCTCCGTTGGGGTTCTCATAGACAGAATCACTTCCGGGGGCATGGCTTCCGTCTCGTTCGATGTGACTATCAAAGACTCTCTGCCGTCGAGCATCACCCATATCTCCAATCAAGCGCTCGTCAACACCCCCGGTGTAGGAAGCATGGCGAGTGATGACCCCGACACCCCAGCCCTTGGGGATGCGACCAAGACGGCGATTGCCGCTGCGCCGCTGGTGCACTTTACTAAAGACGTCTTCTTGGTCTACGATACTGATCATAGTGGCACCATCAGCCCCGGAGACGTTCTCGAATACGTGCTGACGCTCATCAATACCGGGACGCGCGACGCTACGGATATCGCGCTCTCCGATACGCCCGACCCCAAGACGCGCCTTGGGGCGATCCGAACAAGCACAGGCGTGACGGCGTCGGGAGCAACAACTTCTACGTTAAACGTCAATCTCGGCACTGTTGGGGCGTTCGGCGGGCAAGCCCGCGTGAGCTTCCGCGTCCAGATCAATAATCCCGTCCCGCAAGACGCCCTCACGATCTCGAATCAAGCCCAGATTTCGGGCTCAAATATCTCTGCTCAGTACAGCGACGACCCCCGCACGCCCACGCCCAACGACGCAACGTTGGTCGCGCTGGGAAGCTCGTTCTTGCTCTGCGGCGATGTAGACAGCAACGGCCTTGTCGAAGAAGCTGACGCCCAGCTGGTCGCCCGCGCGATCTTGGGAACCGTTCGGCTGACGGAATCGCAGCGCCTTGCGGCCGACGTCGCGCCGCCGTTTGGGACGCTGGACGTTCGGGACGTCACGCTCATCAGCGAGCTCGCGCGCGGCTATCGTGCGTATTGTCCGCCGCTGGACGCGCGTACCCCTCAAGCGGCCCTCTTGCGCGCAGGCGCTCCTGTCACCCTGGAGCGTGCCGAGCACCGCGCTCTCGGTCGGGTGATTCGCTTCCGCGCCCAGGGGATGGGCATCGCTGAGATAAGCGTTCACGTCTTCAATCTCGCCGGAAATGCTGTGTTTGCGAGTTCGTGGCAGCAGGGGACTGAGCTCGACTGGCCCGCGCTCACGGGCGACGGGCGCCCGCTGGCCAACGGCGTCTATCTCTACGTGATCTCCGTAAGGGGATTGGACGGCTCGCTGGTGCGCAGCCATGTCCAAAAGCTGGTGATCCTCCGATGAAGTTTTTGAGAGTATTGCTGATGCTCATCGTGCTCGGAGCCTTGACGGGCTGTGAAGGCTCCTATCGCACGCGGGTGGTCGTGGGCACGCTCGACCTGCCCGCGGGCGGGGCAGGCGTCGTCCGCATTAGTATCTTAAATCCCCCAGACGCCAAGATGATCCAAGTCGGCCCCACCGGGCTGCTCACGTTCAATCCTTCAGTAATCCAAGTGATCTCCCTGACAGGGGTGAACGGGTTTACTGTCTTCGGGAGCACTATTAATAATGCGATGGGCTGGGTGCAGTTCACCGCGAGTTTCCCTGGGGGGAGTATTCGGCCCATCGCAACGATGGACTTTGGAGTGCTCGAAATCCCCATCATCGAGATGGCTGTGCAAGCCATCGGCCCCGTGGGGGCTTCGACGGCGCTGACGATCACAGCCGTTGATCTCTTCACTGATAGAGTGGGCAATCCCATTCCCATAGGCCCTCCCATTGCTGGTGAGGTGGTGATCATCGCCCCATGAAGAAATTCGTATATATTGCGCTTGTCGTTCTCTCCCAACTGATAACGTGGAACTCTGAACTGAGAACTGTCCTTGCTGCGCCGATCTCCGGAGAGATCACCGTGACGACGTTCTTTGAGCCCGTCAATCAGGGCCAGACGAAGATAGACCAGATCAATGTGGACGCCGAGACGACGCTGAGGGTGAGTCTCTTCATCAGTGGGCTGGCCCTCACCAGCACGAGCGTCTTCAGCTTCAAAGGGGCGGAGTTCCAAGCGTTCGAGCTGATCGCGGGCATGGCCATCTCATTCCGAAACGTGCTCATCTTTGCTCCCAATATCATCGAGGTTGACGACGATCCCTTCTGGACGATTCAATTTGCTCAACCTGATCCGGGCTTAGTCGGCGTCCCCTTGCGGATGTTCATAGACGAGCTCGCGTCGCCCTTGGATTTAGCACGATTGCTCACCCCCACGGTGGACGACCCGTTGCAGTTCCGCAAGCTCATCTCCCAGATGGCGATCAACGTGTGGGGCGTTCGGTTCTCGGTCACCATGCTCATTGCCAACTTGGGGCCTTCCAGCACGCCGAGCTTCCAAAGCGGGCTGATCTTTGAAGCCGGCGGCGTCACCGTGGGCGGAGCCGAAGTGATCGCGCTGACCTATCTTGGGGCGCGCCAGGGCTGGGAGTGCTTCGGTGAGTGCAAGTCCCTTGAGCGATACTTTGAGGGCCGTGTAGTGCCGGACTTCGAGTTCCAAGAAGAGAAGCTCATTATCAGAAATTTAACGCTTGCGGGAGTGACGCTGGGGGCGGAGATCGCGTTCGATTTCACGACGATTACGCTCTCGCAGATCATTCTCTCGCTGCGCGTCTCAGTGCTAGGAGCAGTTATTCAGCAGAAGATCGTTTTGAACGACTTAGCGACGCCGTCGTTTGTGAGCTTCGGTTGGACGGTGCAACTGGGGGACGGGCTCTTTGAGATCGAGTTTATTGATCCCAACGGGCTCTTTCAGTTCCCTGCCAAGCGCTTGAGCTTCTTCGTCCAATGGGAGGCGATCTCTTTCAAAGACGAGCTATTCTTACAAGATCCGGTGGGATTGCTGCACACAATAGAAGTGGCTGCCGAGTTTGAGCCATTCCGATTCCGCTCGCAGACGGCGTTTTTAGGTGGGCTCATCAACGGGTTTTACAATCAAAAGATCGAAGCGAGCTGGGGGATAGTGGGGCCGGGGACGTGGGCCTGGCTTGTCAGCATTGAAGCACAGCTTCGCCGAGAATATCTGCTCTACATTAGTCCCTCGATGAGCGTGAAGTTTTAAATGACCAGCCCTGTAGAGATCCTCACTTCCTGAACCCCGGCGGCCAGGGGTAGTCGGTGGGACAGAGGTCAGCTTTGATACTACCGTAGAATTCGTTCATAGCCCCCGAGATTCGAATTGGAAGGCTAGCTTTTAAAGGCTCGGGCAGGGCATCCCCTGTGAAGTATGGGCAAGCTGGATGTTGAACTACTACACCATACTGGTTCTTCATAAATTTGTTCCAATTTATCTCAATCCATCTCCCTTCACTCTTAGCTGTCAGATAAATCCCAATCTTATTCTCTATAAATTCGTTCTCGTCAATCTCTCCAGCAAGTAAATCAAGGAAGACTATACCAAAGTATCTGTTGCTGCGGATAATATTCTGGTATAAAAAAGCCCCCTCGCCTAGCACGCCTCCCAGGTTATCCTCTATCAGAGATCTGATGATAAGGCCTTGAGCTCCTGTAAGTCCTAAACCGGCTCCATTACGCGTTAGATGTACTCCCTCTAAAATGATGAGAGGTTGAAAGGTTGAGAGGTGAATGTCACCATCACTATAAGCAAAGAAGTGTGCCCAAATACCTACTTCTTGTTGCCCGAGGACTGTTATATTTCGTATAAGCGTTTGAACTGGCCCATCTATGTAAAGCCCTGTACGCGGTGGTAGGAAGGGCTGTAGAACGGGTTGGATGTGAGGAGTTAATAAGAGTTGCTCAATAGTAATGGTGGGATCACCCAAGGTAAGCCCTTCAAAATACACTTGGATGGGGCTTTTTGAAGAAACGAAGATGATCGGCTGACGTTCATCAGCAGCTTGAATATTCACGTGCTTTTGATCTAGCCCCACCAGACGCAAGCTCTTTTTGATCTGCACGTTCTCTTTGTACAAACCCGGCCTGATGAGCACCGTGCCTCCTTCGGCTACGGCATCTATAGCTGTTTGGATAGTGGGGAAATCTTCTGGCACGCGCACGACGAAGCGCTCTTGCTGGCCCGTAGGCCAAGTGACCTGGGGCGCCAGCCCCTCCCCAAGCATCAGCAGCCCCGCCACGCCTAGCGATAAGAGAGCATACTTGACCATGAGCTTCACCTCAGCAGTTATTATATCTCCTACGGAGTAATTCGCACCACAGGAGAGGATGACGATCCTAAGGTGCTCCCACCTGTCCAGGGCAGAGCTTGATTTATAAGGGATGGCTGGGTGAAGAGGTTTTGACTCCCCTTCCCCTCTCGCGCTAAGATAGAGCGATGAGCGAGATGCGGTCTCTATTCCCCGAAACGACACGGCAGCAGCCCTCTGAGACTGCTCCTACAATCTTCACGGTCAGTCAACTCAACCGCGTCGTCCGTGATCTCTTAGAAGCGGGCCTGCCCGCCCTCTGGCTCGAAGGGGAGATCTCCAACTTCACCCACCACCGCAACGGCCACATGTACTTCACCCTCAAAGACGAAGCCGCCGAGATCGAAGCCGTGATGTTCTCAGACTATAATGCGCTCTTGCAGTTTGCCCCCGCCGACGGCCAGAAGGTCATCGTGTTTGGGAAGATCACGCTCTACGAGCGGCGCGGACGCTATCAGATCACCGTGCTGGAGATGCGACCCGCAGGCGTTGGGAAACTCCAGCTCGAGCTAGAGAGATTGAAGGCGCGGCTCCAGGCCGAAGGGCTCTTCGACGCGCGCTTCAAGCAGCCCATCCCACAATTCCCTGAACGCATCGGAATCGTCACCTCTCCCGAAGGCGCAGCCCTGCGCGATATCCTCAAGATCGTGCGCGAACGATACCCCATCGTCGAGGTGCTACTCTTCCCGGCCAAAGTCCAAGGGGAAGGAGCTTCGGTCGAGATCGCCGAGGCAATCCGCGCCGCCAATCGCTACTCGCTGAAGATAGAACCCATAGACACGCTGATCGTCACCCGCGGCGGCGGCTCTCTCGAAGACTTGTGGGCATTCAACGAGGAGCCGGTCGCGCGGGCGATCTTCGAGTCTTCGGTGCCCATCATCTCGGCGGTGGGGCACGAAATAGACATAACGATCGCTGATCTTGTGGCGGACGCGCGCGCGCCGACGCCGACGGCCGCCGCGCAGATGGCCGTCCCCGATAGAAGAGAGCTCATAGAATTTACCCAAAGCGCGCGGGCGCGAGTGCACGAGCTCATCGCATCACGTGTAGATGGGTATCTCATGCGTCTGGAAGTGCTGCGGCGCAGCCGAGGATTGCACCGTCCGGTGCAGCGTGTGCGCGAGCACCAGCAAAGTCTCGATCATTCTTCGGAGCTGCTCGTGCGGGCGATGCGCGAGCGCCTGGGGCGCTCTCAAGAGCGATGGCACAATCTCTTGAGGCGCTTGGAGAGCCTGAACCCCGCGAGCGTGCTGCGGCGCGGCTTTTCAGTCGTCGAGAGCGAGGCGGGCCAGATCGTGCGCTCAGCAGAGCAAGTGCGCCTCGGCGAGCGCGTGAAGATCACGCTGCATCGAGGACGGCTGCTCAGCCGCGTCGAGGCCAAGGAGGCCAACGATGGAGAAGAAAAATCTCAAGATTGAACCGGCGCTGGCACGGCTTGAGGAGATCGTCCGTCAGTTAGAGAGCGAGCAGATCTCGCTCGAGGAGTCATTAGAGCTCTTTGAGGAGGGGGTCAAGCTCGCTGATTCTATCCAAAAGAAGCTGAGCGAGGCTCAGCTGCGCATCAAGAAAGTCCTCGAAGAAGCTGAGACTTTCAAGGCCGAAGATTTTGGGGGATGATCTGAATCACGGAGGACACAGAATGAGCCACGGAAGGCACTGAAATAGAGCCGGCTTCCGTGCCTTCCGTGGTATATTCCGTGCTTTCCGTGATTCAAAATATCCCAAGGAGGCATCTATGCACGCAAGAGGGCTTCTCGTCGTCGGTGTGTTGATGCTGAGCTGTGTGAGCACAGCGTCGGCGCAGTTTCTCGATCTCGATCCCGCGCGCGATTGGTACGTGCTCTCGACCGAGCACTTTCGGATAGTCTATCACGATGGGCTTGAGGAGATCGCCCAAGAAGCGGCCCTCGTCAGCGAAGAGGCGTATCAGTTCTGGGCCAGAGAGCTCAGATATACGGTGCCCTTCAAGATAAATATTATCTTGGCTGACCCGTCGGACTTCGCCGTGGGCGCGGCCAACCCCTTCGGCGATGTGATCGCCAGCGTCTCCAACGCCCGCGTCTTCAATGAGTGGCTCAATCCCCAAAATCCCTCGTGGCTTGAGGATGTGCTCTATCACGAGATCGGGCACGTCTTCGATATTATGAAAACTTCAGGGCTTTCTGAGAAACTGCGCCCGTGGCTCGGCCCGGTGCTCACCCTCACCAATAGATCCAAGCCCGGCACGCTCATCGAGGGCATCCCCATCTATTTTGAGCTGAAGCGCACTAGCGCGTCGCGCTCGAATTCGAGCCGAGACGCGATGTACTTCCGCGCCCAAGTCTTAGAGAATAGATTCATCCCTCTCGATCAGATGAGCGTGGGCTACGGTTATGATCCTCCGGGCTGGCCTTCGGGATATATGCTCGCTCACGACTGGGGCGCCTGGTTCACTCGTTTCATCGCCGAAAAATACGGCGACGATAAGCTCGCCCTCCTAGACGAACTCAACGCCGACTCACTGCTGCCCATCGTCACATTGGGTGCGATCAACGATTTTGAGGGAATCTTTAAGAAAGCTCTAGGCGTCTCGGCACAAGAGTTAGAGCGCGCATGGCGCGAATGGCTCACGGCGCAGTTTGTGCCCCAGATCGAGCAGATCAAGAGCGAAGGCGTCACGCCCTCGCGCAAGATCAGTCGTTTGGGGTATTGGAACAACGATCCCGCTTGGGCACCCGGCGGGAAGTTCATCTATTACTATCACAAAGACCCTGTGCGTGAAGCTGCGATCCGGCGCATCACTCCCGACGGCAGGGAAGATCAGGCTGTTTTCGCTATACCCTTCGAGCTTGGGTTTTTTAGGCCGCCGTTCTTCGCCCCGGCGCCGCAAGTTTCCCCCGACGGCAGATTCGTGCTCTACACCCGACACGAGATCTTCGACAATCACTACGTCTACGCTGATCTGTATCTGTGGGACTTGGAGAAGAAAGAAGAGCAGAAGCTGACGGAGCGCGCCCGCGCGTACCATCCGGTCTTCTTCCCCGACGGCACAAAGATTCTCTTTGCGCAGCAGCGCCCCAACGGCCACGCGCCGATTCTCGCTCTCTACGAGCTTGAGAGCAAGCGTATCGTGCCGTTCTATGAGTTTCCCGACGGGACTCTTATAGACTCGTTTGCGATCTCGCCCGATGGAAAGCACATAGCGCTGACGCTCTGGAAGATGGGCGGCTATCAAGATCTGTATGTGCTGTCAGCCGACGGCTCGCAGCTGACAGCTCTCACTCAAGACAAAGCGGGAGACTTCGACCCCGATTGGTCCCCCGACGGGAACTTCATTCTGTTCAGCTCAGAGCGCGATGGCGTCTATAATCTCTACGCGTATCGTCTCTCCGATGGGCAATTCTTCAAAGTCACCAATGTGCTGACAGGGGCGTTCGCCCCGGCCGTCTCGCCCGATGGGACGAAGATCGCATTTATCAGCTACAGCACCCAGGGCTACGAGCTCCACGTGATGGACTACGACCCGCAAAGATGGCAGCCCGTGCAGTTTGAGCGCGAGAATATCTCAGAATGGCCCGGCTGGCGCCGCGCAGATCTGCCGGCACAGCCCTATCGTGCTCAAGAATTCTTAGCGCCGCGCCTGTGGGTGCCCATCCCCAATCCATTGCAGCCGGCTCTCTTTCTGATGGGGTTCGACCCCTTGGGGCATCAGGGCTATACGCTGTACGCTGGGCTCGATCTGAAGAGCCGACAGCCGGTGCTCGCCTTCGATGCTTCCATAGAATTTGCTCTGAAGGCGAGAACGCCCTGGCTAGGGTGGTTTGCACAGACGCTCAACTCGCTGAGCCCGAAATTCTTAGTGCACCTTGAGCATACTGCTGAGTTTGAGAGCATTGCGCGGGCGGAGCTCGAGCTGACCCTCTCGCGGGTGATGGGGCGAACCCAGACGCTTGCCCTAGGAGCGCAGTTCCGCCAAGGGGAGCAGCTCATGCCGTCGTTTTTGGTGCGCTATCGCGAGTCGCTCGAGGGTGGCAGCGATCTCTTGCGCATCGGGCGGGACTTGGGGCTTTTGGTGGAATTCGTCTGGCACGAGCGCTCATGGAAGATGCTCTTTCAGATTGCGCAGCGCGAGAGTGTACAGCTGCCGTTGGGATTTGAGAATCGTTTGAGTCGGCTGACGGTGCTGGCGCGCGATGATATCAAGCTCCTAAGCGTAGGTGGACCGGGGGGAGCGTGGCCCTTGCGCGGCTTTTCCACTAATTTCCGCAAAGCTTCGCAGATCGCCTACACGAGCTGGGAGTTCTCGTTCCCCGTGCTGCCCATCGGGAGGGGTATCGGGCTATGGTCCATCTTCTTTGATCGTCTTGACGGGCTGCTCTTCACGGACGGGGCGTATATATTTGAAACTCTTGCGTCGGGCGAGACGCTCTTCAGTTATGGGGGCGAGCTGCGGCTAAGAATCGCGTTGGGCTACGGGGTACCGGTGGAGCTCAGGGTGGGGATAGCGCAAGGGACGGGACATTCTAGCCCGACGGTCTATGTTGACGTGGGCGGGGGGTTTTAGAAGCATGTGTTCGTGCGGGCGCGGCTGGAGAAGGCAAGAAGTGTGTGATAGACTAAAAAGCAATGGCTAAGTTTGCGCGCGCGAAAGGCGAGGAACGTGTGAGCGATCCGAATGATCGTGATCTATTCACGAAACCAAGTGCCCATACGGTTGACTCAAGAAAGATGGGAGCATATCCTGAGACGGCATCCTGAAATGGTAAACCAGAAAGACCGTGTCTTAGAGACCCTAAGCGACCCAGATCTCATCCAACAAGGGGACCTGAACACGCTTTTAGCCATCCGATTTTATGCCAAATCGCCTCTGACGCGAAAGCACCTGGTGGTCGTCTATAAAGAGCTCAACAGGACCGACGGGTTCGTATTGACGGCTTATTACACCTCTGCGCCATCCCAAAGGAGAGTGATCGTATGGAAGCGCTCAAGATCTTAGAGAGCAAGCCTCAGCTCAACTGGGAATACGACGAGGAAGCGGATGTGCTCTACATCTCGGTGGGGAAGCCGCGACCGGCGGTGGGAGTGGACATCGGCGAAGGGGTTATCGTCCGCTGGGACGAGAAGAAGAAGGAGATCGTCGGGCTTACGATCATCGGGCTACGGGAGCGCCTGGCCGAAGGCATCACCCCTCAGCAATAAGCTTATCGCTGGACAAGGCCTGATAGCCAATCGTTACGCCTTGGACGAGGTGGTGTTCGACGTGCTGGGACTGACGGCGGGCGAGCGCGATACGAGGCGGTCGTTAATTTAGTGCGCGCGCGGGCTGGAGAAGGCCAGCAGCGTGTGATAGACTAAAAGAGGCGAAAGTTTATGAAGTATCAATTCACGGTCGTTGTGGAACGCGATGAAGATGGGGTGTTCATCGCCTCTTGCCCTGCTCTCCAAGGATGCTATTCCCAGGGAGATACCTACGAGCAGGCTCTGGAGAACCTCAAAGATGCTATTAAGGTGCATATCGAAGCACGCCAGAGCCTGGGCGAGCCCATCCCTATCGAGATCGCTATAGATCGCATAGAGATCAATGTCTAAGCTCCGCCCAGCCAAGCCCCAAGAAGTGCAAAGAATCTTAGAACAGCTAGGCTTTCAGCACATTCGCCAGAGCGTGTGTTAACCCTGGGCGAGCGCGAGGCAGACTAGACACCCCATACCCCTCGTGTGCTACAATACACCCGCCCAAGGAGGTCACTATGAAGAAGCTCTGCGTCATCATCATCGCGCTCGCGTGGTGGAGTTGGCACGCCATCGCTCTCCCCAACGAAATCTCCTACGACATCCAAGCCCGGCTCGACACCCAAGCCCATAAAATCTTCAGCACCGAACGCATTCTCTTCACGAATAGAGCCGAAAAACCCCTCACGGAGCTCTATCTGCACCTGTGGCCTAATCGCTTTGCGGAGGGAAGCGTCCAAGCCCGCGAGATGGGCGCAGACTCTTTCGATAGACTCTTCCCCAACGGCCCAGATTATGGGTATCTCTTCGTGCAAGAGCTCACCCTCGACGGCAAAGAGCTAAAATACTCTATTGACGATACGATTCTGAAAATCAATCTAGGGACGCCCATCTCCCCTGACCAGACCGTCGAGATCAGAGTGAAGTTTATCGTCAAGATTCCCAACGCTCTTGAACGCCTCGGCCACGACCAGGGCAATTACTATATCTCCTGGTGGTACCCCAAGCTGAGCGTCTACGACAAGAAGGGCTGGCACCCCGATGTCGCCCACGCGTTCGGGGCGAGCGAACCCTACGAAGATTTTGCGCACTACTCTGTGGAGCTGACCGTGCCCAGCACGATGGTCGTCGGCGCGACGGGGCAGCTTGCGCGCGAGATCGTCAACCCCGACGGTACCAAGACGCTCACGTATATCGCCGAAAACGTGCACGATTTCGCGTGGGTCGCCGACGCCCGCTATCAGACGGAGACCGTCCAGTGGGAGGACGTCACGATCGTCTCGCTGTATTTTCCCGAAGACGCCGCCACGGGCAGGCGCGCCGCGCACTATGCCAAAGACGCCCTAGAATATTTCAGCAAACGCTTTGGACGCTATCCCTACTCAAACTTTACGGTCGCCGAGATCCGCGGCCTCGGCTTCGCGATGGAGTACCCTCAGATCATCCAGCAGAGCTATATGCTCTACCGTATCCCGGAATTTTTTACTATTCTCGACAGCGTCACGGCCCATGAGACAGCCCACCAATGGTTCTACGGGCTGTTTATGAACAATCAACTCGAAGAGACCTGGCTCGACGAGGGCTTTGCCACGTTTGCCGAGACAAGCTACATCGAGCACAAATACGGCAAGGACGCGAACTCTTTCAACACCCTGTGGCTGAAGTCCCAGGGGCTAGGGTTTCTCATCGAGATGCTGAAAGAGAGCAATGCCCGTGCGGGTGTGCTCGAATATTACACGAGGATCGCTCGCGAGGGCCGCGAAGCCCCGCTCGCGACTCCCTTACACAAAGTCCCCCAGGGCAAGACGGTGCTCCCCTACCAAAAGGGCGCGCTGTTGCTCTTCGCTCTAGAGAACTTATTGGGCATGGAGACGTTCGATCAGGTCATGCAAGAGTATTATCGGCGCTATCGCTACCGCCAAGTTTCTGCTGAAGACTTTATCAAGACGGCTGAAGACGTCTCCGGGCGCGATCTCAAAGAGTTTTTCGAGCAATGGCTCAAAACTACCAAGCAGCTCGATGTCGTTCTTGAGGGGATGAGCGCACAAAAGATCGAAGGCAAATACGTGGCGCGGGTGATGGTGCGCCAGAGGGGTGAGCTGCGCATCCCCGTAGAGATAGAAGCGACGCTGACTGATGGCACGAAAGTCCGCCAGCGTTGGGAGATGCTCGACGACCAGGGTACGATCACGTTCATCACCGACAAGCCCGTGCGATCCGTGACGCTCGATCCAGAGAGAGTTTTGCCCGATCTGGATCGCTCCGATAACACGCTGCCCAAGGGACTTAATCTGAGCCCGTGGCTCGATCATGGGATGTTCCACGGGCGAGCCGACGACGGGCTGACTCTAGGCGTGCAGTGGAGAGCTCTCAGAGTGGGCTACTCGTTCGGGCTAGGAAAGATCGTCTATAGCTATCAGCGAGGGCGCTCGTTCTGCTTTCTGGATCGTTGTACATCGGGCTGGAGACTCTCGCTCGCGGACGACGGGCACATTGTCACCCAAGAGGGCGATCTCACTCTACGTTGGTTCGTCGGCGATGCCAAGCGCAGCAATACTCATCAGCTCGCAGTTGGGCTCTTTGCGCACGATCGCTACAACGTCTCTCGCGATGCGGGTGTGGTGCGGGGGCTACGCGTCAGTTATGCACTCTCGTCTCAGTACCGTCGGGGCGTAGCTATTACTTTCAAGATAGACCACCGGGCGGGTCTGGGCGCGCTGCAGAGCGAGTATCTCTTTGGGAGGACGAGCGCGGAGCTGCGCTTGCAGTATCGCATAGCGTGGCAGACGCCGCTGATCGTGCGCTCGTTCTGGGGCAGGCGCGAGGGCTCCGAGCCGGCAGCCCAGGGCTTTGACTTACAGAAAGACGGAGGCTTCCGCGGCTTTTCCGAAGAAGTGAACAATCTCGCGGTTTTAGGGCTGGAGCTACGCCGTCCCCTTCCGGGATTGAATAAGATTGATGTGGGGTTTGTGCCGGTCTCTATCGGGATGATGCTCTTTGGAAATGTAGGGCTTGTGGGCAAATCGTCTGAGTTGCTCGCGGACGCGGGGCTGGGGGTGACGCTGGGGGTCATGGGCAGCCCCATTGTCTATTTTGAGTACACGCTCTGGACGAACACTGAAGAGCACAAGGCGCGGCGGGGCTGGAGCGTGCGCCTTGAGCGCGAGTTTGAGATTAGATTTTAAAGGAGGTGCGCTATGCGTGGACGGCGCATTCTGTGGGTCATACTCATTCTTGTGGGCATCTATGTGATCTGGGTGGCGGCGCAGCAGCTCGCCTGGGGGATGCGCCCCAAAGTCGCTCTGGTGCGTTTGAGCGGCCCCATCAGCGAGTCTGTAGATACCGGGCTCTTTGGAGGAGGCGGAATTACACCAGCCCAAGTCGAAGACTTTCTCAAGCGCGCCGAGCGCGACTCTTCCGTGAAAGCCCTCGTCTTGCGCATAGACAGCCCCGGAGGCACCGTCGCGGCCTCGCAAGCGATCGCAGAGAAAATCAAAAAATTCAAAGAGAAGACAAAGAAGCCCGTAATAGTTTCGATGGGCGACGTCGCCGCTTCGGGAGGGTACTATATCTCGCTCTACGCTGATAAGATCATCGCCCATCCGGGGACGACCACGGGGTCTATCGGGGTCATCGCGCTGCTCTTCTCTATCGAAGAGCTTTTAGAGAACTTGGGGATCAAGCCAGAGATCTTCAAGGCCGGAAAGTACAAAGATCTCTTTCGTGGGCTGCGCCCCTTGAGCGACGAGGAGCGCGCGCTCCTGCAGCAGTACGTGGACGAATTCTATGAGCAGTTCGTTCAAGCAGTGGCAGAGGGGCGCAAGCTTCCCGTCGAGCGAGTTCGGGAGTTAGCGACAGGGCAGCCATACACGGGGGCTCAAGCTGTGCAGTTGGGGCTGATTGATCAGTTGGGGAGCTTAGAAGACGCTCTGCAAGTCGCGAGGGACTTAGCGGGAGTTCCCGATGCTGAAGCGATCGAGTATCGTCCGGCGGCGCCGGGGCTATTGGAGTTGCTTTTTGGGCGCGGGAGTGCTACAAATATCTCCGTAGGCGAGCTTAGGCCGGAGGTAGTCTATCTCTTGCGAGCGCTGGAGGGCTGGTACGCCGTGCCGCGATACTAAATGAGAAGGGAGCGATCATAATGGAAGAGACTCTCCAAGAGCAACCACGGCTCAACTTCTGGAAGATGATCTCAGGGACGATCATCTCTCCATCTGACACGCTCGCTAGGATTGCGCAGCAGCGTCCCTGGATAGCAGCCGTCGGCTTGGTAGTTTTCTTAGAAGGCTTGGGCTATGTGTTGGGGGTTCTCTTGCCCAGCCGCGACTATCTCTCGCTAGGCATCACCTCCAAGAGCGAATTCTCCCTAACGGGGATGTTTTTCGAGATCGCATACGCGCTCCTCAGATTAGCAGTGTTCGCGCTTTTAGTACATGGCATCGTCCGGGCATGGATAGACCAAGGAAGTTACGGAGGGGTCTTTTGCGCTCTTGCTTTCGCATGGATCCCGATCATTTTGCTGCACATATTAGGAATTTTAGGACCCCCCTCGAATCTGCCGGTGTTGCCGTGGCCGTCTACGCTGGAAGGGCCCAAAAATATCGATGTCTTCATGTTGTCTCTAGCCATTCTCATAGTCATTTGGACGGTTACGCTAGGGATAATGGCGATCCGGGAGAACTATAACATTAGAGTTATGGCGGCGGTTGTCACCTACTTTGGAGCGGCCATCATTCAAAGTATTATCTTCTCGTGGGGACGAAAAGTCCTGGAACTCTTTAAATAGCACGGAAGTGATCTATCTCTTGCGAGCACTGGAAGGCTGGTACGCCGTGCCACGGTATTGAGAGAAGGAGTAAGCTTTGGCACGAGAGGTACGATATGAAATCTTACGTGCTGAAGATACGCGCGAGCGCCACTATCACAAAACGGAGCGGGGGCGTGTTATCGCCTATTCGGTGCAACTTGAGGTTTTCATAGAGGGACAGTGGCGTCCGGTGATACGCTATGACTGCGCGCATGGCTACGCCCATCTGGATCGGTATAATATTCACGGTGAAACTAGCAAAGAAGAAGTTCCCTTGTCATTCGCAGAGGCCTTGACCGCAGCAGAGGAGGATCTGGAGCAAAACTGGAAGGTCTATCGAGAGCGCTTCCTTGGAGGGATGTTTCCATGAGCTTGTCCAGCTATGAAGTGAAGCACAGTATGCTCATACGAGAGTTCAACAAATATGTTCGCGAGCATCCGCGCTTTGCGGCGAAGATCCCCTCCAACGCTCGCATCATCTTACAACTCGAAGGGGATGAAGAGTTCAATGCCTGGAGCGAGCGGGTAGGGCGATCTCATCTGGAACCTAATCAACCGGTCTTGTACGTGGTCATCAAGAAGCTGCGGCCAGATCGCTCACGCATTCAGGAATTAGATTTAGTAAAGGCCTAGGTGGAGGTAAACAATGAGCACCGAACATTCCAAATCCCCCTTGCAGTTCTTCGCCGAGCTGGGCGATCTCATCGCACGCTACGCGCAGAACCGGGACTTCGCCATCGGTATGGTCGTCATCAGTGTGATCCTCTGGCCCATCGGCGCCTTGATCGCCAGTCTCTTGATCGCTAAGATCTACGCCCAGTCTCGGCTTGCTCCCACCCAAATACCCCCCACTCCCACAGCCTCACGATCCGAAGACTTCGAAGACTGGCTGATCCTAGGTGTATTCTTGATCGGCGTTGGTGTATACTTTTGGGTGAAAGATTATCTCCCAGAACCCCCGTGGTCAGTCGTGCTTATCGTTGTGGGAGCGTTGCTGGTAGGCCTTGCCTACGCCCGTCGCGGAGGTGGTCCAAGTGCCTGAGAAGATCCATAGCCCGTATCAATATCTCTTCTGGGGACTGGTGCTCATCTTGGGGGGAATCGCGTGGCGCTTGGCGCTCCTGGGGTGGTTTGAGCTCTCATGGCGCCTCGTCTTGCCCGGAATTTTGATTATCTTGGGCGTCGCGCTCTTGATCTCAGGTTTGGCGAAATCATGGCCAAAGCCCTCCGACCCCCAGCAAGGAGGTCCCTCATGAGATCGAGATCGGTGCGCTGGGGCGAGCTTTTCATCTTTATCGGGGTCTTGGTGCTCGCGCTGCAGTATATAGACTGGAAGGCATTCGCACCCATCGAGCGCGCGGACTTGGTCATCGCTGGAGGGATTGTGCTCTTAATGTGCTTTGTGCTGGCGCTGTGGTCGCGCTCGCTGCTCGTGGATGAGCTCATTCATCTTGTCGCCCTGGTCGTGGGGGCGCTCGCCTTGGGGTTGATACTCACAGCGTCCGTGGGCTTCCCTAGCCCATTCAGCGTATCGAAGGCCGTCTCGTTTGAAGAGTCTGTCGGGGACGCTCAAACGCTCAAAATCACCCTTGACATCCAAAACGGAGATATCACCGTGCAGACCTGGGAGCGCGAAAACGTTCAGATCACTCTCACGGCGCGCGCTCGCTCGTGGGACTTTGCCGAATCCCAACAGCTCATCGAGAGCGCGATTCAAGCGCTGCACTTATCCCCGACGGGGATCAACTTTCGCGCCCCACGACAGTCACTGGGGCCGTTCAGCTCGCTGGAGACGGACGTGCAGCTCTGGCTGCCGCGCGGGCGCGTCTATGAGCTGAACATCAGCTCGCTCAACGGCGCGATCAGCGTCCAAGAGATCAACGCTGCCGTCGCGGATCTCAACGCAATGAACGGGCGCATCAAGCTCAACACACTCACGGCACAGAACGCCAAACTCCAGACGGCCAACGGCTCCATCAACGGGCAGCTCTCGGCCAGCCAAGCGACGATCTCAACAACCAACGGTTCGATTGATCTCATCCTCGGGCGCGTCACGGGGCGCTACGAGCTGAGCACCTTCAACGGCTCGATCGAGCTCGACGTCCCCGATGACCCCTCGGTGGGCTACGCGATCTCAGCCCAGAGCACAACCGACCGCGTGAGGGTCCAGATCCCCAATTTTATCTTCCAGCAGCAAGAGCGCCGCCGCGTCGAGGGCACGACGAGCAACTTCGAGAGCGCCCTCACGACCATCACCATCAGGGCAAGCACGGTGAACGGGCGCATCGAGATTCGCTGATCAGCCCTCGATGAGCTTGCGGCGGATGCGCGCGCTCACAAAGTCAATAGCCATCACCGTGGGGATGATCACGACTAAGCAGATCCCTACAATATCCCACGCCCGATACGATTGTGCCTCATTGATGAGCGAGCCGATCCCCCCTGCCCCCACAATCCCCAGGACCGACGCCGCGCGCACGTTGATCTCAAATCTATAGAGAAAGAGCGCCAAGAACTCCGGGAGCACCTGGGGGAGCACCGCATAGCGGAAGACCTGCAGCCGCGATGCCCCCGTCGCTTGTAAAGCTTCGACGGGCTCCTTGCGGATCTTTTCGACGATCTCGGCGTTGAACTTCCCCAGCATCCCCACCGAGTGAATGGCGATAGCCAGCACCCCTGGCAGGGGCCCCGGCCCAAATGTCGCAATGAAGAAGATCGCCAAGATCAATTCAGGAAACGCCCGAATGATATTGGGAATCTGCTTCATGCCGATCGCTACAGATTGGGGCATCCCTGCATGGCGCCGCGCCGCCAAGAACCCCAGGGGAAACGATAACACAAAGCTGATCGTCGTGCCGATGAGGGCGATCTGGACCGACTGCACCATGCGCTGCACCGCTAAAGAAAAATACTCCGTAGCGGGATCGGTCACGATCGCCCATACGAGATTGCGAAAGTACTCGACCCCGCGAGCAAGCCGCGCGAAATCGACTTCAAGCGAGACAAACGACCACACAATCAACGCCACAACAGCCCCAATCCCCAGCAGGCGCAGCGGTCCGGGCAAGCCGATCCCATGCACGAGCGCATCCCGGATGCGATTGGCGACAAGATCAATCACGATGACCAGCGCGAAGATCAAGAGCGCAATGGTCAGCACTTGAGGGTAATTGCGCCACTCCATCGCTGTTGTCAGCTGCATCCCCATGCCCCCGGCCCCCACATAGCCCATCACCGCGGAGACGCGCACGTTGAGCTCAAAGACATAGATGACGTGATCAATGAACGCGGGGAAGAGCTGGGGCAGCACCGCATAGCGGATGACGTGGAGCTTGCCCGCGCCCACGGCCTCCACAGCCTCGATGGGCTTGGGATTGATATTATCTGCGGACTCCGAGGTGAGCTTGGCGATGATCGCGCACGCGAAGAACGAGAGCGCCCCTACGCCCGCAGCTGGCCCAAATCCCATAGCTGCTACGAACAAGACCGCATAGAGCAGATCGGGAATGGTGCGCAAGACGTTCATCAGGGCGCGCACGGGCCAATAGATGAGCGCGGTTCGTACAATGAGCTGCGACCCGAAGACGACCAAGGGCAGCGCCATGAGCGCCCCGAAGAACGTCCCCAACGTAGCCATCTGCAAGGTCTGCAGGAGAGGTTGCACGAGCTGCGGGAGCGCAGAAAAATCCGGGGGATACATCCGCCCCAAAAGCTCAAAGAACTTGCCCCCGTATTTGAAGATAGAGAAGAGATCGAACTCGACGCCTTGCAGAGCCCACCCATAGAGCGCCGCCAGCAGAGCGAGCCCGCTCCCAACCCCCAGCCGCCTCAGCCAAACCCCTGCGGTAGAGACACGGTATGCCGTGTCTCTACTCCTCCACAGTGCCATAGATGTCTTCTTCAAAAGTTTCGCGGTTGATCGCGGTGATGGGTTTATCGTAGATAATGCGCCCGTGCTTGAGCCCGATGATCCGCCGGCCGTATTTGAACGTCAGGACAGGGTCGTGCAAGTTGACGATGGTCGTGATCCCCTCGTCTTCGTTGATTTTTTTAAAAATGCTCATGACGACGTTGGCGGTGATGGGATCGAGCGAAGCCACGGGCTCGTCAGCCAAGATGAGCTTTGGCCGCTGGAGCAGGGCTCGGGCGATCCCCACGCGCTGTTTCTGCCCTCCCGACAAGCGCGCCGCCCGATCGAAGTGTCGGGCCTGAGGAATCCCGACACGCTCGAGCGCGTGATGGGCCCGCTCAATCTGATACGATGGGAACTTCCCCACTAAAGATGACCAGAACCCCACGTGCGCCAGCGCCCCCACCAGGGTGTTCGTCAAGACCGAGAGCCGCTCCACGACATTATACTCTTGAAAGATAAAGCCGATCTGTGAGCGGATCTCGCGCAACTGCCGCCGCGAGGCCCGCAACACATCAAGGCCATCGAAGTAGATCTCCCCTTCGATGCGAGCGTGATCGTTCTCCGCTAAGCGATTGATCGCCCGCAGGAGCGTGGACTTCCCCGACCCTGAGACCCCCGCCACAACCACAAATTCCCCAGGGTAGACATCCAAACTCACGTTATCGAGGGCCTTGACCGGGCGCACCCCTGGATAGATCACCGTGAGGTTGCGCACGCGCAAGATGGGCGCTGCCATGTCTCTTTAATATAGAAAAAAGAAGCTTAGGGGGCAAGAGAGATGCCCTCCCTCGCCCCCTAAAGTATTGACTACTGATTCTCGCACTTGGCAAGATTGGGCTGGATCTCCTTGGCGACGACGCGCACCGCTTCGAGGGCCTTGAGCATGTCATAGCCCTCGGGGACGGGGACGAAATCGGTGGCATCGAGCGCGTCCTTGCCGAACTTCTTACCCTCTTCGGTCTTCATGATCTCGACAAATGCTTGCTTGATCGTCTCGCGCAGCTTGACATCGAGCGCTTTGATAGCCACGATCCCGTCGTTGGGGATGTCGTCGCTGTAGCCGATGACTCTCACCTTGGTGCTGGGCTCGGGATCGCCGGGCTTCCAGCCGAGCTCCTTCTTCGTCTGCTCGGTGTTGAGGCTCTCGCGCACGTCGTCGAAGCCCGCGCCAACATCTACGTCCTTCTTGTAGACTGCGATCGCCGAGGCCAAGTGATTGGCCGCGCGGATCGTCTTGAAGTTCTTATAGTCTCCTGGGAGGATCCCCAGGTCTTTGAGGGTCTTGCACGGGAAGAGAAATCCCGACGTGGACGTGGAGCTGCCGCCGTAGCTGAACCGCACGGTCGCCCCAGACTTCACTAAGCCGACCAAGTCGTCCTTTGGGTCTTGGTTGTCGTCCTTGAGGGCCTTGAGGGTGCTATCCACATGCACCATGAACTGCGAGCGGAAGGTGAGCTTCTCGCCGCGCTTGGTGACGTTGATAGGGATCGCCCCGTAGCTGTCAATCACTTGCACGATCTGGAACGGCCCCAACAGCCCGACGTGGATCTTCTCCGCGCCGATGGCTTCAATGGTCGCAGGATACGATTCAGGGATGACCGCGCGCACGCGCTTCACCTGGCTGAACCCGTTCTTCTGCACGTAGTCGAGGACGAGCTTGGCGAGCCCCTCGACGGGGGGCTGCAAGATCGTCGCCGCGCGCGAGGGCACCATGCCCACGACGAGCTCCTCGGGGATCAACCCCTGCTGCGCTGGGGCTATGCCCCCGAGCACTCCCCCAACCGCCACCACAAACCCCAACAGACCGAGCCACCGACGCGCACACCACATCCGCATCTTCTCTACCTCCTTAGGGTGGTATATATCAATGCGCTTTTCTATATATAAAGCGCATTTTCACTATAATTATACCGCAGGGGGACGGGGGTTGTCAAATGGGCGGCAAAGCGCAGCAGAAGTGCTGATTCCATCAGCATAATCGCTCCATGCGCGCGCGCATTGTAATGCCCGTCATAGTCGGCGCTTCGCAGAGTGAGTATACTCTGGTCCATGAGGGCACTGACAGCGAAAACGATCGTCTTCGCGCTCGCGTTGATCTGTCTTGTGGGATGGGCCCAAGTCGGCACCGGCCAAACGAAGCGCTTCTTGGTGGTCATTGATCCTGGGCATGGCGGTTGGGACCCCGGCGCCGTCGGCTCTTACGGCACCCAAGAGAAAGACATCAACCTCAACATCGCGCGCTTCATCCGATTGCTCGGACTGTATGACGACGAAATTTCTATCGTCTTGACGCGCTCCGAAGATATTTATATCCCCCATCGCGAGCGCACAGGATTAGCCAATCGCCTGCAGGCCGATCTCTTCGTCGCTATCCATGCCAACGCCCACCCGAAAAGCTCGGCGGCCAACGGCATCGAAGTTCTCGTCCACGACGACACCAGCCTCCCCACATACCCGCAGAGCCGAGAACTGGCGCTGCTCTTACAGAAGCGCCTCACGCGCGAGCTGGGCGTCACCGACCGCGGGATCAAACATCAAAGATTGTTCATTCGCTGGGCCGAGATGCCCGCCGTGCTCGTCGAGACGGGATTCCTCACCAACCCCCACGAAGAGCTGAAGCTGCGCAGCTTCAGCTATCAATGGACCGTCGCCCAGGTGATCTTCAACGCCATCAAAGAATATCTACGCAACGCGAAGGCGCGCTAAGGCTCCTCGCGCTATGCTTGCCAATACGAAGATCCCTAGAGCCGCCAAGACGATCGTCGGTCCCGGCTGAGTGTCCAAATAATACGAACCGATCAGCCCGCTGTACACAGCAAGCACACCGCACCCGATCGCTCCCCAGAGCGCCTGACGGAAGCTCCGCGCAAGCTGGAAAGCCGCAGCCACCGGCAACACCAACAGGGCCGAGATCAGCAACAACCCCACAATCTGAATGGCTGAGACGATGGTGAGCGCCGCCAGCAGCACCAACAGCATATTATAAAACCCCACGCGAATCCCCGAGGCTCTCGCCGTCTCCTCATCAAACGTGATGAAGAAGAGCTCGCGGCGCGCCAAGAAGATCATTGCTAAAACGAAAGCTGCAATCAGGGCGAGCCGGATCACATCGCTCGGCTGCAGGGCGATCACGCTGCCGAAGAGATAGTTCCATAATTGATCTGTGGAGCGCCGCGCCAGGCGAGCCAAGACCAACCCCAACGCCAACCCCGACGAAAGAAAGATCGCGATAGCTATATCGCCGCTCAGGCGCCCTCGCGCCCGCAGGCGCTCTATCCCCACCGCCGCCAGCGCCGAGTAGCCCAAGGCCATCCAGATCGGATCGGCTTTGACGAGCTGCCCGAACGCCACCCCACCAAACGCAATATGCCCCAGCCCGTCTCCAATCAAGCCATAGCGCCGCAGCACTAAAAAGATCCCGATCGTCGGGGCCAGCACCCCAATGATCGTCCCCCCTACAAACGCCAGCCGCATGAATTCAAATTCAAAAATTCCCACCACATCCATCACCTCCGAATCACGGAAGGCACTGAAGGATCACAGATGGCACGGAAACGGCCCAGTTCCGTGCCTTCCGTGACCTATCCCGTGCTTTCCGTGATTCAAACTCACCCCCACGGGTGCCGATGCTGCACTAGCTTTCTCCCAGCGTAGACTTTCTCTAAAAGATCACTAGCTAAGCACTCTTGCGGCGTTCCGCAGAAGAGCAGCTTTCTGTTGAGACAGGCGATCTTCGTCACTTGCGACACGATCGCTTCGATGTCATGAGAGACCAAGACGATCGTCAAGCCGCGCTCTTGATTGAAGCGAGTGAGGAGGGCATAGAACTCAGATTCGACCTTGGGATCGACCGCCGCTGTGGGCTCGTCCAGCAATAAGAGCTCCGGCTCCCCTGCCAAGGCGCGAGCGAGGAAGACCCGCTGCTGCTGCCCCCCAGAGAGCTCGCTGATGGGGCGATGGCGTAACTCTTCTATATGCACCGCGCGCAGCGCTTGGGTGACAGCTTCGCTGTCGATCGCGCGCCAGCGGCCAAAGCGCAGGCGCGGCACCCGCCCCAGGCGCACGATCTCTTCGACCGACGCCGGAAAATTCCTCTCAAAGTCCCAGCTGCGCTGGCGCACGTAGCCGATCCGCGCCCACTCGCGAAACCGCGAAAGTTCCTGCCCGAAGAGTCGAATCCTACCGCGCTGGGGCTCAAGCACCCCTAAGATCAATTTCAACAACGTCGTCTTGCCTGAGCCGTTGGGGCCGATCAGCCCCAGGATATCTCCCTGCTCGACGGTGAGGGAGATATCTTCCAGGACCGGCTCGGCCCCGTACCCGAACGAAAGATGCTCGATCTCAACGATGGGGTTCATCGGCACTCCAGCCCGATCCGCAAATTCTTCAGATTCTCGCTCATGAGCGTCAGATAGTTCTTGCCCGCTCGCTCTTCCTCGGCTGTCAGACTGTGCCCGGTGTTCAGCGTGAGAATCTGAGCGCCAAGCTCGCGTGCGAGCACCTCCAGCGCCTTGAGGGCGTCCGATCTCTCAGCGAAGATATATTTGATGCCCTTCTCTCTGCCCAGACGAATGAGCTCGGCCAAGCGCTGGGGCGTGGGCTCACTCGGCTCCAGACCCGATAGCGCGTGCGCCGTCAGATTATACCGAGCCGCGAAGTAGTCCATGAATCTGTGCGAGATGATAAAATCCCTCAGCCGACACGCCTTCAGCCCTTCGCGAATCTGAGCGTCGAGCGCATCGAGCTTGGCTTGAAATGCCTTGGCGTTGTCCGTGTAGAGAGAGCTTCCCGCACTGTCAGCCGCGATCAGTCCTTCTTGGATGTTCTTCGCCATATCTTTGACCAAGATGGGGTCCGTCCACGCATGGGGATCGAACTCAAGCTCTTCGTCCTCGACCTTGCGCAGAGGCAGCCCCTTGGTCATCTCGATGACGATAAGCTTCTCGCGGTTCTTGACGGCAGAGAGCACGCGCTCGACCCACGACTCCATCCCCGCCCCGTTGTATACGAAGACGTGAGCTTCTTCGATCGCCCGAATATCCGCGGGAGACGGCTCAAAATCATGGGGCTCCGCGCCCGCGGGGACGAGATTCTTCACTTCTACTCTCTCCCCGCCGACGTTCTTGGTGAACTCATAGGGGATATAGAAGCTCGCCACGACCTTGAGCTTGGGCTGAGCTGCACCGCCCCAGCTTGCCACAAGCAGCGCCAACACCATCAACAGCACGAACTTCTTCATAGCGCATCTCCTCCCTGTGAGGGAGATTATTGAAAAAAGATTTCAATTACGAGCACCAAAAAACTATTGACACTCAGGGCAGCGTCCGATCACCTCCACCTGATGGGATTCGATAGCGAACCCCGTGCGCTTCTGTAAACTCTTCAGGGTGCTCTCGAGCGCGCAGTCGGAGAACTCCTCGACCCGTCCGCAGTCGCGACAGATCAACCGATGGTGATGAGCTCCCACAAGGCGCACCAGGGCGAAGCTCTTGCAGTGGGCCTCAACGTGGACGCGCTCCACCAGCCCCGCCCGCTCCAGCAGCGCCAGCGTCCGATAGACCGTCACCAGCCCGATCTTGGGATAGCGCCGCCGCGCGCGACGATGGAGCTCCTCTGGGGTCAGATGGGCCCTCTCGCGCGCGAGCACCTCCAGCACGGCGCGGCGGGGTGCCGTCAGCCGATGCCCCATTGCCCTCACGCGCTCGAGGAGATCGTTCATCGCGCTCCTTCTTATTGAAAAATATTTTCAGTTTTAGTATACCCGCCCCCGCCCTCCTTGTCAAGCCCTTGACAATCTATATAGCTATATATTACAATACGCACCAATCACGATAGACGGGAGGGACTATGGAGACCCGCAGAGTGCAGATCACCGGCGGGGCGACGTTCATGGTCACGCTGCCCAAGGAGTGGGCCGAAGCGCAGAAGCTCCACGCCGGCGCTGAAGTCGAGCTTCATCCTCACGGCCCAGATTTGCTGATTCTCCGCCCGCATCGCGACTCCCAGCCCACCCGCGGGGTCTTGGCCCTCGACGCCAAGACGGGCGACGCGCTCATGCGGGCGTTCATCTCGATGTACGTCGCAGGGTTCGATATCATCGAGGTGCGCGGCGAGCGCATCACCCCGGAGCAGCGCCAGACCATCCGCAAGATCACGCAGGCCCTCATCGGCCCGGAGATCATGGAGGAGACCAAGGACTCCATCGTCATCCACAACTTGCTCAACTTCTCCGAGCTGTCTGCGCCCAAGACCCTCGAGCGCATCTTCTTGATGGTGCGCGACATGTTCGGCGACGCCGTGCGCGCGGCCGCCGACCATGACGCAGAGCTCGCCCACGACATCATGGCCCGCGATGAGGACGTGGATCGGCTCTACTTGATGCTCCATCGGCAGTTTCGCATCGTGTTGCGCGATCTTTTGGCAGAAGAAGCCCTGGGTATCAGCCGCGTCAAGCTCTTCGATATCCACACGGTCGCGCGCCAGCTGGAGCGCATCGCCGATCATGCGGTCAAGATCGCGCGCGTGACCACGCTGCTGAGGGCCGCGCCGCCGCATAAGGTCGCTGAGGCCCTCCGCAAGGGGGGCGAGACCGTCGCCACCTTGCTCCAGGAGGCCATAGAGGCGTTCCGCTTGCCCAATCCCGACCTGGCCGGCCAAGTCATCGACAAGGCCTCAGGGGTGGAAGAGCGCCTCATGAAGACCGTCAAGCTCCTCTGGGATTTAGATCCTCAGGAGGCCCAGCTCATCGGAATCGCGTGTGACAGCATCGGGCGCGTCAAAGATTATTCCATCAACATCGCCGAGGCGGCCCTGAACACCGCCGTTTGTGCCTTCTAATCATGAACAGAGGCTGAAGCACTCCCAGGTCGTCTGCGCCTCAAAGTCGGGGAGGCCCTCTGCCGTGAGAGGCACCGAGGCCCGCTCAATGCGCGGTGTGGGAGCCTCCGTCCCCACACGATAGATATAGACCCGCGGCTGGTTCTCCACAGTATGGTGAAAGATCTCTAGAAGAATCTTGAATTTCTGGAGCAACAGGGGCTTGGCGCGCTGGCTGCGCGCGACCGCCTCGGTAATATAGAGTTGAGTATTGGCGATATACGCCGAATACGTCACGGCAAAATCTTCGTACTGATTAGTCATGGCATAGAGCGACCGGTCAATGGGGTCGCGCGCGAAGTTATCGGGGTCTCGGCCGGACTCGTTGAAGAGCTTCTCCCAGCGATCTTGTTGGTCGGCGTTGAGACGGGTGAAGTGCACCGTATGGCCCAGCTCGTGATATGCAACTAGGACGAAGGTCCGGCCAGCGCGTAGGCCGGGCATGATGAGGGCCGTGCAGGGTGGGTAGCAATAGCCGTACAAGAAGGCACTTGGGGGCTCAGCATGGATGCTGCGCAAGCGCCGGATGTGATCGGAGGGCAGCGAGCGCAAGATGCTCAGCAACTGTTGGCAGTGCAGATCCTCAAGTTCCGTGCCCGCCTCGTAGCTGATCCGCACGCGGAACTGCGCCGTGATGTCCACGCAATAGCGGCGCGGGAAGGTCAGCTCGATCCGGCCCTCGAGAGTCTGTTGGCCGACATTGGTGATCCTGAGCAGCCACACCTTCCCCACGTCCGCTTCAGTGACGGCAGCCTTGACAGTTTGTGAGGGAGATCCTATCTGGTCGAGGACGGGGGTCTGCTCGCCTTGGCGGGAGAGCCGGATGGCTACGGAGCCTTGGGGTGGCCGCAGGCTCAAACGGAGGAGAATCTCGCCCGTGGTGCTTGGGGTAAAGTCGTAATCGAGCCACTGGCCTGAGGCGAGGAAGACCTCACTCCACCGTGCCGTGATCGTCGCACTGGCGGGAAGGAGAGCCACAGAGATCATCATCACACTGAGAAGGAGCACACAAGAGCGCCGAGCACGGAGCATACTATCATCCCCTTTGTGTTAAGTTTGCAATCATGATAGCAGGGAGCCCTGACGCTTTCAACTCTTCAGGGCGCGACGCACCTTGTCCACGTCCACCCGATGACGGCAGAGCTCCATCCCCTCGACCGCCACGACGGGGATGTCATAGCGATATCGCTCAAAGAGTCGAGGGTCGTGGGTAATATCAGCGAGCACGAGCTCGAAGGGGATCTCTTGCTGGAGCGCACGCAGGGCGCGCTCGGCCTCATGGCAGAGATGGCAATCGGGCTTGGTGTAGAGCGTGATCGTCTTCATGGCGAGATGATCCGGAAGCGATGGGGCTCGCTCTGTTCGACCTTTCCCATGCTCTCAAGCTCTTCAAGATGGGCGTAGACTTCACCGGCCCCCAGGAGCACGTGATAGTCTTTGAGCCTGCCGAAGAGCTTCTGCGCGATCTGGAACGCCGTGAGCGCCTGACCGTCTCTCAAGATAGTGAGAATGCGCTCGGTGCGCTCACTATGGTGCTCAAAAATCTTTGCGATGCGCGGGCGCGGGTCCTTCCACGGGCGGCCATGCCCCGGAAAGACTTCTAAACTCTCGACGTTGGGCAAGGCGAGGATCTTGCGAAGAGAGCTGAGAAATTTCCCCAGATGCCCCGCAGCCGTGACGTCGGTCGCGCCGACGTTGGACGTGTACGTGGGCAAGAGATGATCCCCGCTGAAGAGCTTGTCGCCCAGCAAGAAGCACGCCGAGCCCTGGGTGTGGCCGGGGGTGTGCAGGACGCGAAATTTAAGCTCCCCCAAGCGCAGCGTCTGGCCGTCGTCGAGCTTGCGCGCGGCGGGGACGGAGCGGGCCAACCCCGCAAACCGCGCGCGAAAGTGCGCCAGCTGGGCTATCACTTCGTCGGGGATGCCCCAGCGACGCATTGCTGCTCCATAGAGCTGAGAGACCTCCTCATGGCGCTCATCGAAGAACGCGACATCCGCCCAGTCGTCGCGGTGCACGAAGACAGCCGCCCCAGATTCGTCTGCAATGGCACGCGCCAGCCCACAGTGGTCTATGTGCTTATGGGTCACCAAAATAGCAGCGATATCTTTCACGGCGCAGCCACGCTGAGCGAGCTCGCGACGCAGCAAGTCTAAAGACTCTTCAGTGCCGATGCCGGTGTCGATGAGCACTGTGGGGCTATGGGGGCTGCGGATGAGCCAGGCGTTGGCCGGGCCTTCAAAGAACGGGTTGGGGATGGCAATCTGAGAGATCTCAAGATCCATAGTATGCGTATCTTAGCTGAGGCCCTGGGGGCGTGCAAGTCCTTGACGGGGAGATTCCGATGGCGTACGATAGCACCCTATGCGCGTGAGAGTGATCTTTTTCGACATGGACGGGACGCTCGTCTGGGTGCCCGGCGGCGGCCAAGCCGATTGGATTGCTGAAAAGCTCAAAGACGCGGGGATCGAGCCCGATGGGGAGCATCTGGTGCGAGCGTACAAGCGGGCGCAGGAGCGCTGGCAATCTGAAGTGCGCCCGCGCCTGGGCTTTAGCACCGAGTCGTTCATCGAATGGAATCTCTTGATCTTGCGTGAGCTGGGGCTCAACGGCGATCTTCGGTCGCTTGCCGAAGAGATTCAGCGCTACTGGGAGGCTCCGGCTGATCAGCTTTTCCCTGAAGTTCCCAAGGAGCTTGAGAAGCTGCGCCGGCGGGGGATCGCGCTGGGGATTGTGTCGCATCGTCCGATTGTTGGGATTGAACGCTCGCTCGCCAAGCACGGGCTACAAGAATTCTTTCGCTGGCGGGCCAGCCCCGACTCCACGGGGATCGCGCATGGGAAGCTCGATCGAGCTTTTTGGGATTCTTTGCTAAAGCAAGCGGGTGTAGCTCCTCAGGAGGCCCTGCACGTCGGGGACGACTTTGAGACGGACGTGCGCGGGGCGCGGCGCGCGGGGCTTCATGCCGTGTGGATTGAGCGACCCACTCTCAAAGATCGCTTCTTTCCTGGGCGGTTGGGGATCGGAGTTCCCGAGGGCGTGCCTCCTGAAGAGCACCCGTGCGCGCGGGTGGCGAACTTGCGCGAGCTTGCCGAGCTGCTCGAATGATGAAGGGGCAAGGTTGGCTCAGTAAGCCTTGGAGCGATGCTTGATCGTGAGCGCATAGCTCATGAAGAGAGCTTCCCCTCTTGGCGGAGCTGCTCAATGAACTCGTGGAGAGGTATACCTGGCTGGTGCCCTTCGGCAGCGATGGCCTTCTCCAAGTCGAGGGCATCTTCCAAGTCTTCGAGGAGCTGGGAGACGACCTCATCGGGCAGTTGATCTATGAGCTGTTTGGCGCGTTCCTTGAGAGCACTCATGATTCAATTATATCAGTTGGGGCCGGGGCGGGCCAGCTCCCCGGCCCCTTACTGATCAGACCCGGCTGTGGTCTTAAGGCCTCTTCCGCTTGCGGTACTTGTTTCGATCTACGATGAACAAGGTGCCTAGATACTCCTCTTCGCGAGTTTCTGCCAATAACTTCTGCAAGACAGCGTGCAGCTTGGCCATGCCTTCGGCCACGTCCCGAGGCGTGATTCTCAGCACGATGACCCCTATGTGCACGGAGGGAGGATAGATACGAATGTCTCCGAAGTCCTTATCCGCTGTAAGTAAGACCCATCCCGCTCTCTGAGCGACCTCAAAGACGTGGGAGTCTTTGGCTCCGGAGAGCCCCTCCTCCCGCGCCTTCTTGACAGTATAGCCCCAACTTTGGATGAGGTCTGCCGTCGGATCGGGGAAGGATTCATCCGCAAGGAAGGTGATCATGAAGGCGCTCAGCTTGGCTAAGCCTCAACGGGGTAGATCTCTTCGTTTTGCACCAGGGAATTGGCGTAGCGAATGCACGCGAGGATATCCTCGCGGGTGAGCTGAGGATACCATTTCTGGGTGATCTCCTCCACGGTCAAGCCCCCGGCCAGCAGATCAAGGATTAAAGAGACCGGGATGCGCGTCCCGTGGATGACGGGCTTGCCCAGGCAAACCTCGGGATTGATCTCGATACGCTCTGCTATCTTCATCACCATCACCGCCTTGATTGTAGCACCTCCGCGCCCGGCTTGCAGCCCTTTGTCCTATGGGGCCGGGGAGCTCCCCGGCCCCTCTTACCTCACCTCCCCACCAGATCGCTGATGTCCCACAGCTTGATCGTCTCGTCACCGGAGCCGGAGGCCAGGAGCCGCCCATCGGGACTGAACGCCACGGACCGAACATCGTCGGTGTGGCCTTCGAAAGTGCGGATCACCTGCCACCTGCTCGTGTCGATCAGCTGCACGCTGCTGCCACCAGCTGTTCCTACGGCCAAGTATCGTCCATCAGGCGAGAAGACGACCGAGGTGACACCATAAAGCCCCAGGGTGCGCACAAGTGGGATCTGCCCCTGGCTGAGCCCAACTTGCCCGGAATTCCCTGCGGCCAAAAGCAGGATCGCTATGGCCGCGCCGATGCCGAGAAGCTTTGCTCCGCGCATACTGCACCTCCTGAGGCCTGCCCTGCCTGCCTCTTGCCGGTGCGGGACCTCCCTGCGTCGGGCAGGGGGCCGAGGAGGGTCGTCCCTCGACCCAGATTCTAGCCCCGCCCCCCCGACTTGACAAGACCCCCCTCCATCGTGTATAGTATAGCCGTGATCTATATAGATCACAATCAAACTACACTTAAAAGGAGGAAAATATGAAGTTCAGCGCATCTCTCGTGAGACGCGCGGCGTTCGTCGCGGTGTTGGTCGTCGGTTCGGTCGTCCTGTCGGCTCTGGGGCAGCCAGGAGCCCCTAAGGATTCCAAGAACATCCTCGCTGATGGCTCCAGCACCGTCGCTCCCGTCACCAAAGCGATGGCCGAAGAGTTCAAGAAAGTCCGCCCGGACATCAACGTCACCGTGGCCGTCAGCGGCACGTCGGGAGGTTTCCGGCGCTTCGTCACCGGCGAGACCGACATCAGCAACGCCTCCCGCGCGATCAAAACATCGGAGATCGAGACGGCTGCCAAGAACAATATCGAATATATTGAGCTTCTCGTCGCCCTCGATGGCCTCACCGTCGCCGTCAGCACCAAGACGCAGATCTTCGGCAACGCTCCCGTCTGTCTGACCGTCGGCGAGCTGGAGCTGCTGTGGGCCAAAGAAGCCGAAAAGTATATCACCCGCTGGAATCAAGTGCGCAGCACCCTCGCCAACGCCGAGATCACGCTCTCCGGTGCCGCCGAGACGTCTGGCACGTTCGACTTCTTCACGTCGGCAATTACTGGCAAAGAGGGCGACACCCGCCAAGACTACTTCGGCACCGAGGAAGATCAGCTTTTGGCGCAGCAGACGGGCGCCAATCCCTTGGCCCTCACGTACTTTGGGTTTAACTTCTTCGTGAACAACACCCAGCTCGTCCAAGCCGTGGCGATTGATCCGCGCCGCGAGCTGATCAGCACTCCTGAAGACGTCCTCAAGGAGATCAACGCGCGCCGGGCCAAGAACGGCAAGAAGCCCTTAGAGAACAAGGGCGGCGAGTGCAAGGGCATCCTGCCCACGGTGGATACGATCTTAGCGTTCAGCTATCAGCCGTTGAGCCGCCCGCTCTTCATCTACGTCAACAAGAAGAGCGGCGAGCGCCCCGCCGTTGACGAGTTCATCAACTTCTATCTCGATGAGTCGCGCTTGGGCAATCAGCAGTTTATGCTCAACAAAGCGGGGTATCTGCCTGCACCGCGCGAGGTGCGTGACGAGGCGCGCACGTGCTGGAAGAAGCGCATCACCGGCACGGCTTTCGGCGGGAACTACTCCGGGTTGTCTTTGCCAGATATTCGCAAGAAGTACGGCGAACACTGCAAGTAGACCAACCCCTCCAGCCGGGCCTCCCAGGGAGACCCCGACCCTGGGAGGCTCGGCCCCCCTCCCTGCCCATTTGACCGTGCCCGTGCCTCGATGCTATAATTTTGTGGGGAAAACTATATAGAAGTGATCAGAACCATGAAGCCAACGATAGCGACTCGACCTGCCCTTCACGCCCCCCAAGGGCGGTATCTCAAAGAGCGCCTCATCCAGGGAGTGCTCTTCTCTTGCGCGTTCTTGGCCGTCGTCGTCACGGCAATCACTATTTGGATCTTCATCTCCGGTTCAGGGATCTTCTTCGCCAAAGTCCCTCTTGGGGAGTTTCTGGGAGGCACGCGCTGGGCACCTGTGGACATCTCAACACCCTCCTATGGCGCCCTGCCGTTGATCGTCGGCACGCTGATTATCACCGGGATCGCGCTGCTCGTTGCTGTCCCCATCGGGCTGCTCAGCGCCATCTATCTGAGCGAATTCGCGTCGGAGCGCGTGCGCAAGGTCGCCAAGCCCATCCTAGAGATTCTTGCGGGCATTCCTACGGTCGTCTACGGGTATTTTGCGCTGCTCTTTATAACGCCGCTGTTGCGCTCGGTGCTCCCTGAGATTCAGTTCTGGAATGCGCTTAGCGCAGGCATTGCGCTGGGGATCGCGATCATCCCCTTGGTCTCTTCTCTGAGCGAAGATATTATCTACGCGGTGCCGCGCGCGCTGCGCGAGGGGGCGTATGCGCTCGGCGCTACGAAGTACGAGACGATCCGCTCGGTCGTGCTGCCCGCGGCCCTGTCGGGGATCGCTGCGGCGACTATTTTAGCGATGTCGCGCGCCATCGGCGAGACGATGATCGTCGCCATCGCCGCCGGGCGGGTGCCCACGTGGCCACCCGATCTGCTCAAGTCCCTCGAGACGCTCACCGTGCACATCGTCAACGTCGCCACAGGAGATGCGGAAGCCGGAGCGTTCATCTGGGCGACGATCTTCGCGATCGGGGCACTCTTGTTTGTGATGACGTTTCTCTTAAATATTCTCAGCTATTGGATCGTGCGGCGCTTCCGGGAGAAGTACGAATGAGCACGCAGACGCTGCCACACGACAGACGTTCGCTGACTTGGCGCAAGGCCAAGAGCACGCTCTTTGGCTCGCTCACCTTCAGCACGATCCTCATCAGCTTCGCGCTGTTGGTCGCTCTGATCGTCTATATTCTCATCAACGCGCGCCCGCTGATGGCCATGCGCGCCGCATCTCGCGCGGGATTGGTGGTCTCTACGATGGTCATCCAGTGGGATGCGAAAAATCTCCCCTACGTCATCGTGAACGACTTTGTTCCGGAGAGCGAAGCCGCGCGCGCGGGGATCCGCGAGTTCGACGCGATCATTCACATCGGCTCTCAGACCGTCTATCGCTCGGCGCAGGTCTGGGAGGCCATCGCGCATCTTCCCCAAGAGACTCTGCCCATCGGCTGGATCTCCGGCGATCCCACAAAAATCTTCGGCGATCTTCTGCCCCAGATGGACCCTCAGACGGGCGCGATACGCGTCGCTATAGATTATCTTCCCGAAGAGAGTTTGGGCTTTCGCGCGGGGCTGCGCCCTGGAGATATTTTAGTGCAGATCGAAGACATTCCCGTGACGGGCTCGCGCCAAGCTTGGGAGGCGCTCATCGTCGCTGCGCAAAGAAAACCCCAGCCGGGCCCGCTTGCCGTACAGATCGAGCGCGATGGGGAGTTCTTGACAATAGCCCTCGACGCCGAGCAGACGGCACAAATCCCCATCACGCGCAGCTGGGCGCGCGCCATCTGGGATTTTCTCACGAGCTTCGATTCTAACTCACCCGAAAAAGCCGGACTGGCTAGCGCCATCGTAGGATCGTTCTATCTAGTGGGGCTGACGGCGCTCTTCGCCCTGCCCATCGGGGTCGGCGCGGCGATCTATCTCGAAGAGTACGCCACCAAAAACCCGCTCACCGAGCTCATTCAGCTCTTGATCGTCAATCTTGCCGGCGTGCCCTCGGTGATCTACGGGATCATTGGGCTGGAGATCTTAGCGCGCGCGCTCCAGATGGACCGCGTCCTCCTCACCGGAGCCTTGACGATGACCCTCTTGATCTTGCCGATGGTGATCATCGCTGCGCGCGAGGCGTTGCGCACCGTCCCTGACTCGATCCGTCAGGCAGCCTATGCCGTGGGCGCGACGCGCTGGCAGGTCGTGCGCTCGCACGTGCTGCCCTACGCGCTTCCGGGAATATTGACAGGGCTGATCATCTCGCTCTCGCGGGCGATGGGCGAAGCCGCCCTGCTCATTCTCTTGGGGGCTTTTCAGTACCTGACGTTCATCCCCGGGCTGCGCGACTACTTCACGGTCATCCCCATTCAGATCTTCACGTGGATCGGCGAGGCCAAAGACGGGTTTGCGAACATCGCCGCGGCGGCGATCGTGGTGCTCCTGGCGATCTTGCTCGTGCTGAACGGCCTGGCGATCTTCCTGCGCATCAGATTCCAAAGGAGGTGGTAATCTGTGAATAGAAGCGCTGTCACCCAGCGGCGCCTGCAGGCCCGGCTCTCGCAAGATGACTTTACTCCCCCAGGAGAGCCCATCTTGCAGGCGCGCGCGCTCAGCCTCTGGTACGGCAAACAACAAGCGTTAGACTCTGTGACGCTCGATATTGCTAAGAACAAGATCACGGCGATCATTGGGCCTTCAGGGTGCGGCAAGAGCACGCTCATCCGCTGCTTCAATCGCATGAACGATCTCGTCCCTGGGGTGCGCCTCAGCGGAGAGGTGCTCTATCACGGCAAGAACATCTACGATCCCGACGTGGACCCCGTCGAGGTGCGCCGCAGGATCGGGATGGTCTTTCAGAAGCCCAACCCCTTCCCCAAATCCATCTACGAGAACGTGGCGTTCGGGCTGCGCATCAACGGCTTTCGGGGGAACTTGGACGAGCGCGTCGAGCAGGCGCTGCGCGCCGCGGCCCTGTGGGACGAAGTCAAAGATTATCTGCACACCAAGAGCGGCTACGATCTATCTGGGGGTCAGCAGCAGCGCTTGTGCATCGCGCGCACGCTGGCGATCGAGCCCGAAGTGATCTTGATGGACGAGCCGTGCTCGGCCCTCGATCCCATCGCTACGGCGAAGATCGAAGATTTAATGCTCGAGCTCAAAGAGCGCTATACGGTCGTGATCGTGACTCATAATATGCAGCAGGCGGCGCGCGTCTCGGACTTCACGGCATTTCTGTATTTAGGGCGCCTGATCGAGTACGGGCCGACCAAGAAGATCTTTGAGAACCCCGACAAGAAAGAGACCGAGGATTACATCACCGGGAAATTTGGGTAAAATAGAGCTTATCATGGTGCGCGAAAGCTATAAGCAGCAGTTGGAGCGCTTGACGCGCTCGGTGCAGGAGATGGGTGAAAAGGTCTTAGAGGGGCTCGATCTGGGCTTGCGAGCCCTCAGCGAGCACGACCGCGCTCTGGCCGAAAGCCTCGATGCCTGGGACGACCAAGTGGACGAGCTCAATCTGGCCATCGAAAAAGAATGCATAGACTTGCTGGCCCTGCAGCAGCCCGTTGCTGTTGACCTGCGGCTCATCACGAGCGTCTTTAAGATCATTACGGATCTCGAGCGGGCGGCGGATCTTGCGGTCAACGTCGGGCAATACGGCATGGACGTTGGGGTCTTTGTCTTGCTCCCCAAGGAGGACCTGGTGGCGCTGGGTCGGCTCGCCCAGGCGATGCTCCGCGACGCCATCGCCGCCTTCACCGCCAAAGACACCGCGCGCGCCCAGGAGATCATCGAGCGCGATGCCCACCTCGATGAGCGCTGCTGGCAGTTGCGGCGACGGGCGTTAGCGAAGCTCTTGGAGCTGGCCCGCGAGGCCCACTCCCCCCAAGAGGCGAAAGACTTCGTGGACGACGTCATCCCCGTGCTGTGGTCCATTCGGGACTTGGAGCGCGTGGGCGATCACGCCGTCAACATCGCGGAGCGCACCATCTATATGGTCACAGGGCGCAAGGAGCGCAAGAAGACATCTGCGAACGCTTCCGGAGACACCCCATGAAAAAGAAGAAGATCATCTTCATCTGTGTGGGCAATTCCTGTCGCAGCCAGATGGCCGAGGGCTTCGCCAAGCACTATGCGCGCCAAAAGAACTTAGACGTGGAGATTCGCAGCGCGGGCACTCACCCTGCTGGCTACGTCCACCCCGACGCGATCGCGGTGATGCGCGAGAAGGGCATAGACATCACGGATCAGTCCTCCAAGGGCTTCGACCCGGAGGAGCTCAAGGAGTTCGATTATGTTATTGCGATGGGGTGTCTTGATTCACCCCTTTGTCCTGCGGGGTTCCGCGGCGTCACTGAAGACTGGGGGATTCCCGATCCCATCGGGCGAGGCTTAGAATTTTACAGAGCCGTCCGAGATCTGATCGAAGCGAAGGTGCTTGATCTTCTGGAAAAGCTCAGTTCCTGAACGGATATTTGAATAAGCAGCAACTTATGTGCTAGACTTGGCGAGCAAGGAGGCTCTATGAGTGAGGTGTTGATTCGTTTGCAGATTGAAGCTCTTCCCGAAGGTGTCTATCTTGCCACGAGCGAGGACCTGCCGGGGCTGCTGGCTCAAGGGCGCACGTTGGCTGAAACCATCGAGATAGCTCAAGACGTCGCGCGCAAGCTCATCGAATCCTATCACGAGCATGGCGATCCCTTCCCTCCGGCACTCCGCAAGCAAGCACCAAAACGCATTACGCTGCAGGTGCCTCTCAGTGTGAGCGCATGGGACGACTAAGTGGGTTCAGCTATCTCGATGTTATTACCAAGCTGCGCAAAGCGGGCTTTCAGTTTGACCGGTATGCCAAGGGAAGCCATGAAATCTGGTGGAATCCTCAAACCCGTGCTCGTGTGACTGTTCCCAACCATCCTGGTGATCTTCCTGAAGGAACAGTGCGGGCTATTCTTCGTCAAGCTGGCCTCAGCGTTGAGGAGTTCCTCCAGCTTTAGAAAAGAGCGTAAAATATAACCATGAAATACGTGGTGCTTGTGGGCGATGGCCTAGGGGACTACAACTACCCTGAGCTGGACCAGAAAAGCCCCCTGGAATACGCACGCACTCCCCACCTCGATTGGCTCGCACAGCATGGGACGCTCGGCTGCGTCCACACCATCCCACCAGGATTCCCCCCAGGCAGCGACGTGGGCAACCTCTCGCTCCTGGGCTACGACCCAGAACGATACTACAGCGGGCGCGCCCCCCTGGAGGCCGCAAGCATGGGGATTCGCCTTGGCCCGCGCGATCTGGCTATCCGGTGTAATCTCGTCACCCTCAGCCCAGACCATACGATCATGCTCGACTACAGCGCCGGCCATATCCCCACCGACCACGCAAGAACTGTCATACGCTTGCTCCAACGCGAGCTAGGATCCGCCCACCTGGAGTTCTACCCAGGGGTCAGCTACCGGCATATTCTCGTGTGGCGCGATGCCCCGGTCGACCCCGCGGAGCTTCTCCTCACTCCGCCTCATGAGATCCCCGACCGGCCTATCGCGCCCCACCTGCCCCAGGGGCCAGGCAGCCATCAGCTGAGGGAACTCATCGTGCGCTCCTGGGAAGTGCTCGCACCGCTCCAGATCCCAGCCAACTCCATCTGGCTGTGGGGAGCAGGACGCGCGCCCCACATGCCCACCCTCACGGAGCGGTTCGGCCTGCGCGGCTCCGTCATATCCGCCGTCGATCTCATCAAAGGGCTGGGAGTCTATGCCGGCTTGAACGTGCTCGACGTCCCTGGAGCCACAGGGTACCTGGACACGAACTACTCTGGCAAGGTCCACGCGGCTCTCGAAGCCCTGCAGAAGGAGCACTTCGTCTATCTTCACGTGGAAGCTCCTGACGAGTGCGGCCATCAAGGCCGGCTCGACCTCAAGATCCGCGCCATAGAAGACTTCGACGAAAAGATCGTCGGACCGATCCTCCAAGGACTCCGACGCGCTCAGCCACCGTGGGCACTCCTGGTGACGACCGATCACTACACGCCCGTGCGCGAGCGCGTCCACGTCGCTGCCCCCGTGCCGTTCGTCATCTACAATCCGCAAAAGCCCCAGCACCATCCCCAGCGAACTTTCAGCGAGCGCGCCGCTCACGCCAGTGGGCTCTCGATAGCGCCGGGGTATAAGCTGTTTGAGTTCTTCCTTCAAAATTCATAGCGCGTTCCCAGGGCAAAGATCCCCGGCAGGGGCCTTCCCGCCAGAAGCCACACCTCCGCAAAAGCCACCCAACTCGATGAGGGAACGGGCACCTCTACCCCCAGCACCCCTTGGAATGTCATCTCGATGATGAGCACTTCCCCGTGGCTGCGCACCCCGGCGGAAGCCCCCGCCCCCACAAACGGCCTCCATAAGAGATTTATGAGCTCATACGCGCGAAAGAAGAGCTTCACGTCAGCCACCGCTGCCAATCCCCCCACACTGACCCCCACCGGAAGGCCCACCTCCACAGCAAAGTTCTCCGCAAACCCAACAAAGACGAAGACTTGCAAGGGGACCTTGATGCCAACCCCCAGCGGCTGCGCCACACCCGGCCAAGCCATCAGCCCAAGCAGAGCAAGCACAACCCCAAGCTTTCGCATACTATTGGGAGAGACTTGGCCAATCCCACCGCACCCCCAGGCTCACAAACGCTCCCCCTGCCCCCGCTAAGGGGATCTCCACCGACGATTGCCACCCCGCTTCGAGGACCCCGCGGAGAGGGACGCGAGAGAATCCCCATTCCAGGCCGACCTTCGCGTCAAACCCCGTGAACGTCTCCGGCCCAATGAAGATGCGATATCCCCCAACCCCGATGAAAAAAAGAGACTCCCTGGTCAGCGCGGAGACGACCCAGGTGGCGTGGGCGCTCACTACTAATGGCACCGCGGGCAAGAGGAGCCCCAGCTCGAGCGCAAATGCCCCTACTCCCAGCCGCCCAAAGACCTCCCAGTTATCGGTCACGCTCGCTCCCGTGAAGGACGTCAATTCGATGGGGACCTTCACTCCTACGCCCACGGTCTGGGCCTCGGCGTGCACCCCCAGCCCTACCCCAAGCCCCAGGACGACCACCCACACCCAGTGACGCATCACGATAGTTCCCCCCTTCCCGAAAGATTCCGCGCTTATTATAGTCACGAGCTAACACTCTCGAGGATCGCGTCTGGGATATCGAAGTTGGCGTAGGCCTCTTGCACGTCCTCTTGCTCGTCGAGCGCCTCCATGAATTTGAGGACCTTCTCGGCGTCGCGCCCCTCCAGGTGCACCGTGTTCTTGGGGATAAACGAGACCTCGGCGCGCTCCACCGGCACCCCCAGCTTCTGTAAGCCCTCCCGCACGGCCTTCAAGGCCGATGGCTCACAGTAGATCTCGATCTCGCCGTCCCTCTCTTGGATGTCCTCCGCCCCCAAGTCAATAATGCTCATGAGGAGCTCGTCTTTGTCTTGAGTGATCTTGGCCTTGTCGAGCGTGATCACCCCGCGGCGCTCAAAGAGCCACGCCACCGAGCCCCCCAAGTTCCCCCCGTACTCCTCGAAGATATGGCGGATCTCCGAGACGGCGCGGTTCTTGTTGTCGGTGACCACGCGCACGAGCACCGCCACCCCGAAGGGGCCATAGCCTTCGTAGAAGACTTCTTCGTACTGCGTGCCGGGCAGTTCCCCGGTGGCGCGTTTGATGGCGCGCTCGATGTTCTCCTTGGGGACGTTGGCTTCCCGGGCGCGCTCGATCGCGTTGGCCAGAGCGATGTTCTTCTGAGGGTCGGGCCCGCCGGCCTTGGCGGCCAGCGTGATCTCCTTGGAGAGCTTGGAGAAGATCTTCATTTTGAGCGCATCCTGGCGCTCCTTGCGATATTTAATGTTTGCCCATTTGGAATGTCCGGCCATGGGAGTTCACCTCCCTCTGCTCTTTTTACTGTAGCCGATTTGCCCAGAATTTGCAAGCCGATGTCCCGGTCAGGTATGATCAAGCTGATGGGGTGAGGTTCGTCATGGTGAAGAACGATCGGTGGATTCGCAAGATGGCTCTCGAGCACAAGATGATTGAGCCCTTCGTCGAAAAGCAAATAAGCAAGGGCGTGATCTCCTACGGGCTGTCCAGCTACGGCTACGACATCAGAATTGCTGACGAGTTCAAGATCTTCACGAGCGTCAATCCCGACCTCTTCGCCACGGGCCAGCCAGTCGTCGTCGACCCGAAGAACTTCAATGAGCACTCATTTGTGGACTACAAGGGCGAGGTGTGCGTCATCCCGCCCAATTCGTTTGCGCTGGGGCGATCGGTGGAGTACTTCCGCATCCCCAGAAATATTCTGGCGCTGTGTTTGGGGAAGAGCACGTATGCGCGTTGTTTTCGGGGTGACACGCGGGTGGCCCTGGTAGACGGAACAGCCCCCACTTTGGAAGAGATGGCCTACCGTGCTGAGAAAGGAGAGCTCTTTTGGGGATACAGCGTGGGACCAACAGGACGCATTATTGTCACCCTGCTCGATGCTCCACGCTACATTGGGCAAGATGCCCTGGTTGAGATCGTGCTAGACACAGGAGAATCGATCTACTGTACCCCTGATCATCTTTTCATGCGCCGTGATGGTCGCTGGGTTCAAGCAGCCCATTTGCGCCCTGGGGATTCCCTCATGCCGCTCTATAGGAAGGTCGCGCGCGGCTATGAGATGGTCTACCAACCCTTAAATGGCCATTTCTTCCCCACCCATCGCTTAGCAGATGAATGGAACGTTCGGCACGGCATCTACGAAGACATACCCGCTACGCATCGGCATCATCTTGACCACAACCGCCGGAACAATAATCCTTGGAATATCACGCGCATGGACGCCAGCGGACATATCCGCTACCACAATCGCGAGTCCTATGGGGAGGGCTTCGATCCTCGCGAGCACAGTGCTGCTATTCGTGAAGCCCTGCGGAGGCTCTGGCAAGATCCCTCGTGGCGCCAGCGATACTCTGAGCTGCAGCGTGAGCGAGCGTTGCGCTTCTGGCATGAGCCACAATACGCCTCCATACGCGCCCGAGTGTTGGAACAGCGCCGCAACTTATCAGAGAGCGCTCGCCACGCCCATCGCGTGGCGACGCTTCGGAGATTTGCTGATCCCGCTGAGCGAGAACGGCATGCGCAGCTTATGAGAGCAGTCTGGGCCAAGGACGATGGCACTCGCCGCCTCCGCCAGGCAGAGATTGCCCGAAAGCTCAGAACGCGCCATGAGATCACTGCCGAGAGGGTTCGGGCAGCATTGGATGAAGCCGGGTCCATCCGCGGCGCAGCACGGCTCTTAGGATGTGACCGCTCCGTCTTTCGCCGCTTCCCTGAAGTCATCCGTGCCTTCCGTGGTGAGGGAAGAAATCATAAAGTAGCTGCGATCCGAGAGGTCCCCGGCCTCCATGATGTCTATTGTCTCACGGTCCCGGAAGCGGGAAACTTCGCTCTGGAAGCAGGGGTCTTTGCCCACAACTGCGGGATTATAGTCAATATAACCCCCGCGGAGCCCGAATGGGAAGGGCAGCTCGTCATCGAGATCTCCAACACCTCCCCGCTGCCCGCTAAGATCTACGCCAACGAGGGCATCGCCCAGATGATCTTCCTTGAGGCCCCCGAGGTCTGCGAGGTCTCCTACGCTGATCGGAAGGGCAAGTACCAAAAGCAAATAGGGATCGTCACTTCCAAGGTGCAGTAGCGCACCCACGCCCCATCTGGTATAATGACAGAAACCCGGATATGAATTTGTTATTTGCCATGAGTATCTTTTCGGTGTGGGCGCAAACGCAGCCACCATCCCAACCCTCCGCCGGCGAGAGCTGGGTGACCCTCCTCATCATGCTGGCGCTCATGATGGTCTTCTTCTATTTCTTTTTGGTGCGCCCACAGCGCAAGCGCCAGCAAGAACACCAAGCGCTTCTGGAGAGCCTGCGCCGCGGCGATGAAGTCATCACCATCGGGGGCATCTATGGCAAGATCGTCAAGATCGATAAAGATTACGTCACGCTCCAAGTCAACGATGAGGGAACGACCATGCGCGTGCTGAAGGAGAGCATCACGCAGAAGGAGAAATCCGCATGAGGCCAGAAGTACTACTGAACTGGGGACGGTTTGCGCTTGTGCTCGTCGCTATCATTGGGTCATTGCTCCTGATCTTTGCCCCTTGGCAGCCCCCTCAAGAGCGCCCCTGCACGATCCGCGAGATTCGCTTAGGGCTCGATCTGTGCGGCGGCGTCACCCTCACATTAGAAGCTCAAATTCCTCCGGATACATCCCCTGAGGGCCGCCAGCAGATCATGGAGCGCTCTATCAGCGTCTTGGAGACGCGCGTCAATGCGTTAGGGGTGACTGAGCCCATCATCACCCAAGCGGGAGATACTCGCATCGTGGTGCAGCTCCCCGGCACGACCGACCCCGAACAAGCCCGCCAGCTCGTGGGGAGCACGGCGCTCTTAGAGTTTCGCAAGGTCGTCAAGGAGGGCCCGCCCGATTCGACCTTCACCGAGGAGCTCGACGAAGAAGTCTTAATGGGCTATGAGTGCGCCAAGCCCGAGCTCAAAGCCAAGTGCCAAGCCTATGTCGTCAAGAAAGAGCCATTGATGACCGGGTCAGTGCTCAGCAAAGCTGAGGTTCGCTTCAATCCTCAACCAGGCAGCGGCGTCACCCCAATTTATATTGCGTTGACGTTCAACGACGCTGGGGCTCACCAATGGCGCGAGGTCATTCTCCAGCTCAAGCCTGAATCGGATCGCATCGCGGCCGTGCTCGACCGCGTCGTCTACAGCGCCCCAACGATCGCCAAGAGCCTCTACGAAACGGCGCGCCGCCAAGCCAAAGTCGATCAATCGATTATCACGGGAAACTTCACAGCCGATGAAGCGCGGCTGCTCGCGGCGATCTTGAGCGCCGGCGCGCTCCCCACCGAATTGAAGATTATTCAAGAGAGCATCGTGGGGCCGTCGCTGGGACGCGACTCTATCGAGAAGGGGATTACCGCAAGCTGGATCGCTGGGATCGCCGTCTTGGCTTTTATGGTGCTCTATTATCGTCTCAGCGGCTTGGTCGCGGTCTTCACCCAACTGCTCAATCTCTTAGTAGTCATCGGGGTGTTGGCGGGCCTGAAAGCGACGCTCACCCTGCCGGGCATCGCCGGGTTGATCTTGCTCATCGGCGTCGGGGTGGACTCGAACGTCTTAATATTCGAGCGCATGCGTGAGGAGCTGCGCCTGGGCAAGGTCGCCCGGGCGGCCATTGATGCCGGGTACCATCGGGCGCTGACGACGATCTGGGACTCGCACGTCACCACGCTCATCACCGCGCTCATTCTCTTTATCTTTGGAACCGGCCCGATCCGCGGCTTCGCCACGACGCTCAGCTTGGGTATCATCATCAATCTCTTCACGGTCTTGATTGGGACACGGTTAGTCTTCGAGTTCGTGAAGATGCGCAAGGTCGAACGACTCAGCATCTAGGGAGAGATTCGCTATGAAGAACGCCAAAAGTGTCTCTACACCGATAGCGCAGCCAACCGTGCGCTTCTTCTCCATAGTCCCTCAAGAGACCCATATTGACTTCATGGGGAAGCGCTATATCGCATTGGGGCTATCAACAGTGCTCGTGCTCTTGGGGATCTTCGCGTTCGTGCAGATCTGGATGGGGCATGCCAAGATGGGGATAGAGTTCACCGGGGGCACGGCGGTGACGCTCGATTTCGACCAAGCTGTCCCCATTGATCAAGCGCGAGCGCTGCTCGCCCAGAACGGCTTCAGCGACGCGCAGCTCCAAGACATCAAGGGAACCAATCAGCTCTACATTCGGGTGAAGCTCACTGAGGAGAGCGAGCAGGTCTCGGCACGGATTCAAACGCTCTTTGAACAATCTTTTGGTGCTAGCAACCCCCGCGTCATCAGCACGGAGTTCATCGGCCCCACCATCGGGAGAGAGCTGCGCGACAAAGCCATCTGGGCCGTGATCTTCTCCACCATAGGCTTTTTGGCCTATATTGCGTTTCGGTTCGATTTCAAGTTTGGCGTTGCCGCGGCCATCGCGACGTTTCACGATGTCTTTGCGGTCCTGGGGCTGTCGTGGGCCTTGGGGATGGAGTTCACGCTGCTCATCATCACGGCGCTGTTGACCATTGCGGGGTACTCTCTCACCGATACCGTCGTGGTCTTCGACCGAATCCGCGAGAACCTCAAGAAGCACCAGCGCGATCCGCTCATAAAGATTATTAATGACGCCCTCAACCAAGTGCTCAGCCGCACGATCTTGACGTCGCTGACGACGCTGCTGGCCGTGGTGGTCTTGTATCTGTTTGGCGGGCCGGTGCTGCGCGATTTCGCGCTCGTGCTCATCATCGGCGTGATCGTGGGCACGTACTCTTCGATCTTCATCGCCAGCCCGATCTTGCTGATGTGGCGTCGGCGGGGCTTGACCTCTCAAGCCAAGGGCTGAAGCCGCAGCACCAGATCAAAGAGCGACTCTTCCGGCGTGCGCTCGCCTGTCTTGATGTTGACGTCCTCCTCGTGCAGTCTCTGCAAAAGCTCAATCAGCTCTTCTTCGGAGAAGTTTTGGGCCATGGCTTTGTGCTTGCCCACGAGCCACGGGGGCTTGCCCAGCTCCTTAGCGATCTCTTCGCTCGATTTCTTCTGAGCTGCTAAAGACTTCACGGCTAAGAGCCCACGGATCTGCGAGACGAGCATAAAGAAAATTTTATTGGGATCTTCTCCAGAGCGCAGCAGCTCCCGCAAATATTTGACGCTCTGGGGGCTGCGCTCCCCCACAAGATCGAGCCATTTTAAGACGCTTTCGCTCTGATCGCCAAAGAGCAGCTCGCGCAGCTCTGGGACATCCAGCTCTCTCTCTGTGCTGTAGCACGCGAGTTTTTCGATCTCTTTAGCTAGGCGGGCCGGCTGGGGCTCCACCGTCGCCAAGAGATATTTGAGGGCTGCTGGGGTCAGCTTCACTTTATACTCCGCGAGCAACTCCCGCACCAGCGTGGGCAAGCTCCGCCGGTCGGGCGTGGGGAACTCTTCAAGAGCGCCGAGCGAGTCGAGGGCTTTATAGAGCCGCGAGCGCTTGTCGAGCTTCTCCGCATCAAGAATGAGCACGACGCTCTTAGGGAGCCCCCGTGTAATGCGCTCGGCCAGCTCCTCGGGCTCTGGAAGCTCATCGGCGCGGCGGACATAGAGGATCTTCGCGTCATCAAAGAGCGACATCCCCCCAACGTGCTCGAGCATCTGAGGGCCTGTGAGCTCCCGACCTTCTAGCGTGATCAGCGCATACTTTCGGCTCTGCTGGAGCTGGGCGATCAGCTTGCGCGCAGCCCGCTCCCGCAGATAAATATCCCCCAAGAACGCAAAGACGTTCTTCACCCTAGAAGATCACCCCCACGCCGATCACCCAACCGCGACGATTGTGCATCCCTACGCTGAGCGCAAGGTTCTCCGAGCGCAAGCTGAGCCCGACCAGCCACGTCAGATACACTTTCTCAGTCTGATACCCATTGGGCTTGACCACGACGTCAAGGCCCTCCCCAGGCTTCCAGGCTTCGCCTGGACCGTACATCTTCGCCGGCCATTGGCCGGCGAAGGCGAACAGTCTAGACGAAGTCTGGGCGATATGCGCTTCTTTTTGAATCGCTAGCCCGCCGGCGATCTCAACCCCTAGCCCGCCCACGACCATCAGTGAAAGCTTCCCGTAAAATTCAGTCTCTGGGCCGTCACGGTAGGTCATCGTCGGCCCAAGATCTGCAGGAGCCCCGATGTCCTCGTACTCCGGGACGTCTTCGCCCGTCATCGAGAGCGAGATGCCTAGACCCACAACATGAGCCCTCTGAGGGATGACGAAGCCAAAATCGAACCCCACGCTGGGGATCTGAGCGGCATTGAGGCCCCCGTTGAGCCCCATCAGCACTGTTGGCTGAGAGCGCGTGGGCTGCATGGGAGGGCTCGGAGGCGTAGGCGGTGTTGGCGGCGTGGGAGGCGTTGGCGGGGTTGGTGGCAAGGGCGGTGTCACCGATGGCTTGAGCGTCGCTTCTATCGTGATGTCTGAGTTCTCTCGAAGCTCGATCGTTTGAGCCCAGCTCTCATAATTGAATTTGGTGACGACGACGCGATAGCGTCCGGGAGCAACTTCGAGGCTGAGCGGGGTTCTCCCCGCATACGCGTTATTGATGAAGACGTCAGCGTCGTCAGGGTCAGAGACGATGCGCACTCGAGCGGTGCGGCTCAAGGGCCAGAAGAGAACCCTCAACTGAGCCTCAAGAGTCACTGCGGCGCCTTGCTTGAGCTCAATAGTTTGGGACCATTCGTCGTAGCCGAAGCGCGAGAGCACCACGCGATAGCGTCCGGGGGCGAGCGATACTTCAAGAGGGGTCTGCCCCATCACGATGCCGTTTATGGAGACGAGTGCCCCTGAGGGATGAGAGATGATGCGCAGGCGCGCTTGCGGTTGTGCGATCTGAAAGCATGTCCACGCGGCAGCCCAGCCCGTGGCGCTCACCGAGCCGACGATCAGCCCCTGCATGAGGGCTTGAAACTCTTTAGGATTCTGGCTCAGCAATGGGAACGGGTTCTGCGGCGTAAGATTTCCTCCAGGGACGAGCTGCTCAAGCGGCAGCGGCGCGGCCAGCGCTAAGACTTGAATGCACTCAAACCCCGTCGGTGGAGAAATTACGAAGCTATATCGCTGATTAGGGATCGTGTGCGTTCCGGCTTTGAGAAGGTTCATCGGCTGGTAGGCGTTGGGGAAAAGCAAGTTCACCCGTCGGTCGGGGGTGATATTATAGATATAGACATACGAGTCTTGATTGAGGGTGATCGTCAAGCGAAGCCTGTCGCCTGGGGCGTACGCGGCTTTCTCCAAGCCCAGCTGGACGGCCAGAGGGGTCTGAAGGGGCTGAACGAGGATGCCTTCGGGGACGGGCTGCTGCCCCGCTGTCCCCACGAAGCTGAGGGCTGCTATCAGCAAGAGCATCGTGAGCTGCCGCATAGATATCACCCTCAATAGTATAAACGAGATTGGAGCCGTTTGAAAATTCCCAAGGCTTTCGCTTACAATAGGGCCTCGGAGGAAGGATTTTATGAGAAGATCATGGCTGATCAGTGGAGCTGTGCTTACGAGCATCGTCTTTGCTCTCGCGTTAACTCTGACTAGCTGCCAGCAGAAGCCGTCGGCGCCTCCACCACCGGAGACTGCCACACAACCGCCAGAGACGACTCCCAAACCCCCGGCGCCTCAACCCCCAGAGACTCCTCCAAGTATTGAGCAACCGCCGCAAGGACCGCAAACTTCCCCCGCTACTGTGCCTCCAACGCCAAGACCAGAGGTCAAAAACCCAGACACATACGTCGTCGTTGCCATAGGGGATTTCATTGACACGCTCGACCCCGCAGCCGCCTACGACACCGGCTCTGGGAGCATTATCTTCAATATCTACGAGACGCTCATCTTCTTCGATGGCCCGCACCCGGATAAGTTCGTCCCCTGGCTGGCTACAGCAGTTCCCAGCCTAGAGAACGGGCTTATCAGAGACGGCGGACGCACGTATGTCTTCCCCATCCGCCAGGGCGTGAAGTTTCACTACGGGCCAGTCAAAGACGCCAACGGCAACGAGATCCCCGGCAGCGGGATCCTCACCCCCGAGGACGTCGAGTACTCATTCGAGCGCGGGATGCTCCAAGATCGCGCCGGCGGCCCCCAATGGCTTCTCCTTGAGCCATTGCTTGGCGTCTCCTCAATCTTAGATCTCGCCAGACAAGTCGAGCACGAGCTCCACGGCACAGATCCCAGCACTATTCGGTCTATAGACGACGTCAGCCCCGAAGGATTAGAAGAAGTCTGCCGCCGCGTCAAGGCGACCGTTGAAGTCGAGGACGGCACCGTCGTCTTTCATCTGAAAGAGCCGTTCGCGCCGTTCTTGCAGATCCTCGTAGGCACCTGGGGCTCGATCTTAGACAAAGAGTGGGTCATGACCGAGATCAAAGATATTAATAAAAAAGCGGGCTGGGACGGCAGTTGCGACACCTGGCGAAAGTTCTACGATCCCCCAACCGAGGAGAGCGAGCTCTTCAATGTTACGAACGGAACGGGGCCGTATATCTTAGAGCGCTGGCGCCGCGAAGAAGAGATCTCCCTCAAAATCTATAAAGACTACTGGCGCGAACGCCCCGCGTATCTCAACGTCAACATTAAGTTCAACCGTGAGTGGGCCACACGGCTCCTGATGCTCCAGAACGGCGACGCCGATGCCGTCTCGATCTTGCCCCGCAACCGCGACCAAGTCTACCCGCTTGTAGACCAAGGGCTCGTCACGATGTACAAAGACCTGCCCGATCAGTGCATGTCGTTCTGGGTGCCCAACCAGAAAGTCAATCCCGACAACAACCCCTACATTGGTTCTGGGAAACTCGACGGCGACGGCATTCCCCCGGACTTCTTCAGCGATGAGGACGTGCGCAAGGGCTTCGCCTATGCGTTCGATTGGGATACATACATCACCGAAGCATTGGAAGGCGACTCCGTCCAAGCCAAGACGATCATGATCAAAGAGGTCTTCGGCTACAACCCCGACGTGCCCTATTACTCTCTCGATCTCGAGAAGGCGACGGAGCACTTCAAGCGGGCCTGGGGCGGACAAGTCTGGGAGAAGGGTTTTAAGCTCTTCATGCCTCACGTCCCCGGCGGCAGCCGCGTCGCCCTCGATATTCTCAAGGCAAACTTGGAGAAGATCAATCCCAAGTTCAAGCTCGAGGCCCTCGAATTCCAAGGGACGCAGATCACCCAAGATTTCAATAACGATAAGATCCCGTTCGACAGCAGCGGCTGGTGCCAGGACTATCACGACCCACACAACTGGGCCTACCCGCTGTTGGGAAGCACTGGGTATTTTGGACGCTTCTTGGACATCGAGCCCACTCTCCAAAAAAAGCTCGACGATCTGATTCTGCAAGCCCGGCGCGAGCTCGATCCCGAAACGCGCAAAGCGCTCTACTATCAGATCGAGCAGCTCAATTACGATCATGCGCTGCTCATCCCCATTGAACAGGGAGTGTTCAAGAGATTCACGCGCAGTTGGGTCAAGGGCTTCTTCTGGAACATGGCCTACGTCGGCACGTACTATTGGTACTTATGGAAGGAATAAGGGCGATCTGTTCCTCACGCTTGGCAGCTGCGATGGCCTTGGCGACTATACACTCCCACTCCTCGTCCGAGAGCGATTCCGTGGCCTGCCAAGCTCTCTCCACGAGCTCTCGAATCCGGCGCTTCGCTGTCTCCCGATCGAGGGGACGCAACAGGACGGCACCATTGCGTACCTCTGTGTGCAGCAGGGTTCCTTCAGCAAGTTTTAGAGCTTGCAGCACCTCGGCTGGCAAGGTAAGCTGGCCATCACGCAACAGCTTCACAATAGTCATACAAGCTCAGTATACAGGGCGTACTAAAGAATTGCAATGCATAAGGGGAAGCGTATAAATGCTCGGGTTTATCATTCGGCGGCTGCTCTTTCTGCCCTTCTTGTGGTTCGCTATCACGTTCTTGACGTTTTTGCTCTTGGAGCCCCTGGGGCCCTACCAACGAGTCGCGCTCTTTATCAACGTCAATCCCGAACAAGCCTTCGGGGGCAAGCTCACCAAAGAGCAATTGCAGAGATTGATCGAAAAGTACGGGCTTGATCAGCCGGCCATCGTCCAGTACGGCCGGTGGATCAAACAAGTCCTTCAGGGCAATTTCGGCTGGTCCAAGGTCGCACAAAAACCCGTCTTCGAGGCGATCCGCGAGCGCCTGCCCGCCACGTTCGAACTGGGGCTTTACGCCGTGCTCCCCGTCGTACTGATTGCTATCTGGCTTGGGGTGCTCTCTGCCGTCCATCACAACAAGCCGCTCGACCATACCCTGCGCTTCTTCTCCATCACCGGGTACTCGCTGCCTACGTTTGTCTTTGGGATCTTCGTCTTGATGTTCTTTTACGGAATCTTAGGATGGTTCCCGCCGGGACGACTGAGCTTCTGGGCCGAACGCATCGTCTACGATGCGACTCAGTTTACGCGCTACACCGGACTGAATACTATAGATGCGATTCTCAATAACCGCTGGGACATCTTCTGGGATGCGCTGCGCCATCTCATTCTGCCCGTGCTGACGCTCTCGTATCTCAGTTGGGCCGGGCTGCAAAGAGTCACGCGCTCAAGTATGCTCGAAACTCTCAGGCAAGACTACATCACGACGGCGCGCGCCAAGGGCCTCACCGAGCGCGTCATCATCCTCAAGCACGGCTTGCGCAACGCCATGATCCCCGTGACGACCATCGCCGTGCCCACGGTCATCGGGCTGATGCTCTCCGGGGTCGTGATCACCGAGACCGTCTTTAACTATAAGGGCCTGGGGCTGCTTTCTGTAGACGCGACGCTGCAATTCGACGTGCCCATGGTGCTGGGGTTCACCCTGATCGGGACGTCGCTGATCGTCTTAACGAATCTGTTAGTAGACATTCTGTACGTCTTCATTGACCCGCGGGTGCGCTACGATTAGCTATGCTCAAGCGATTACTCAAGAACCCCTTGTCGCTGACGGGGATTGTGCTTTTAGTGCTCTTCTTCTTTATGGCGCTCGCGGCGCCGTGGCTGGCCCCGCCGGCCAAGCCCTGCCCGTCGTTCGTCTACTATATCGTCCCCGATTGGCTGCTGCGCCCGTTTATGAAGGAGCTGCCCTGTGAGCCCTTCCGAATCCCGCGCGACGGCTTCCGGGCCACTCCCTTGCCTCCTGATCCACAAGCATGGACGACGTTCCCACCGAGACTGAAGGACGAGTCCGGCCGCATGCTCCATCCCCTGGGGACGACCGAGAATCGCTACGACATTTGGCACGGCTTGGTCTGGGGGACGCGCACCGCGCTCATCGCGGGGATTTTGATCGTCGGGTGCACGCTGCTCATCGGGATCATTCTTGGGGCGATCTCGGGGTATTTTGGGGGCTGGGTGGACTCGGTCTTGATGCGCGGGGTGGACTTCGTCTTGGCTCTGCCGACGTTCTTGATGACGTTAGTGATTCTCTCGATCTGGGGGCGCGGGCTCGATAAGATCGTCTTAGTAGATATTCTCTTTGGGTGGGCGGGCTACGCGCGCTTCGTGCGCGGGATTATTCTGTCAGTACGCGAGCGGGAGTTCGTCGCCGGGGCGAAAGCGCTCGGGGCGAGCCATTGGCATATAATATTTCGGCACGTCCTGCCCAACTCGATCTATCCCGTCTTGATCTTGGCGTCGCTGGATATTGGCTCGATCGTGCTGGGGCTGTCGGGGCTGAGCTTTCTGGGCTTGGGCCAAGGTGAAGATTACGCCGACTGGGGCCAGATGATCGCGTTTGCGCGAAACAGAATCGTCGGGGTCGCCGGCGGCGACGTGATGCAGTATTGGTACACCTGGGTCTTTCCGGGGATGACCATCACGCTCTTTGTGCTGGCGTGGAATCTCCTCGGCGACGCCGTGCGAGATATCTTAGACCCGCGGCTGCGCGGGATGCGGTGAGCATGACCGAGCTTTAGGGGACTTCAAGAACTGTGCTCAAGGTCAGCTCCGTCGAGCTTGCTTGATAGGCTGCCCGGCCCTCTCCTTGGAGTTTGCTGGAACCCGACTGCTCCACCCTCACCGTGTAGACCCACTCATACGACTGGTCCTTCGCAAGCCGCAGGATCATGAACTCCAAGTCTTCAGGGGAGCTGAGCTCATAGGGAAGGATCTCTCGCCAATAGACATATTCGAGGTCGCGCTTGGCGGTCACTCGGAGGGTGATCTGCACCGTCTCGCCCACCTGAAGAGTTCTATTGGGGAGGATGCGCTCGACTCGCACGAGCTCATCCTCGACGTGCTCGACGCGGAACTCCGGAGGCGGCGGCGCCAAGACGGTGATCTCCGTGCGCGCTGTGGCGCTCTGCCCAGATCTGTCATAGACGGTCAGCTCGATGATGTACCGTCCTGGCTGGGTGAACGTCCGCTCCACGCGAAAGCCCGTGGCTTCATACTCTGTGCCGAACTTCCAGTGGACGAGCACGATCCCGCGGTCATCCCTCGACTGCGACGCATCAACCGTCACGGTCAGCGGAGCTACCCCGGTGCGTTCCCCTTGACAGAGCGGGCACTCCAGGGTGATCACAGCGACGGGGGGCTGATCGGGCTTCTCCCCAATGGGGATGGGCTGCGTGCATCCCGCAAGCATCCCCAGCGCAAGTATGAGCCCTCCTCCATAGCGCAAGCGCCTCATGATCTCACTCTCCTTGGTCCTTACCCCGCCCTGCGGGGTGAGGACCAACTCTGAAAGTACCGGAAAGTCTTGTCGTATGGCATCCCAGGGTGCCGCACAAGCTGTGACGTTGGTCACCTTGGGGAAGTGCGCGCGGGTGAGTTTGACAGGCCCTCATGGGTCGGCTACACTACACTCAAAATCTTGCGGAGGGGACCATGCGCAAGATGGACTTAGTAGTTCAGGTATCGCAGCGGACGGGGGTGCCCAAGGAGACGGTCTTAAAGTCGCTCAATGGGGCGTTGGCGGTGATCGCGGAGGCGCTGGCGCGTGGGGAGGATGTGAGGCTGAAGGGCTTTGGGACGTTTGGGGTGCGGCCACGGCGCTCCACGCGGCGCAGCCACGTGCTGACCCACCAGATCTTCTCCATCCCCAGCAAGGCCACGCCGCGGTTCTATCCGGGAAAGCTTCTGCGAGCTCGTGTGGCGGAGCAGCTCACGGTGGTCCAGCTGCCCAGCGGTCGCCTCACCATCCGCCCCAGAAATCTTCTAGAGTCTCCGTAAGAATTGCTCGGCTTCGTCTTTGTAGGAGTGGAATGGATCAGCAAGAACTAGGGTGCGCTTGGGCTCGACGAAGATCCCGTCCCACTCGATCATATATTCGCCCACGGTGCGCTCACGCAACGCGCGCACGATCAGCGCCCGCCCATACGCGCGGGTATCGCGCGGGGCCTCCTCCATCGCTCGCTCGATCTCGCGATCGCTCACGAGCCTGCGCCGCGACTCCAGCGCATAGTAGAGCCCGTGCTCCGGGTCAATATTGTGATACTCCAAGTCTAAGCTATAGAGCGCTTCATCCTGCCAGGTGAGCCCTTCTGTGTCCTTGAAGAGTTGGATCATGGAGAGCTTGGCTACCCAATCGAGCCGGTCTGCCAGACTGTACGGATCGCGCTCCAGGGCATCGAGGGTCTCTTCCCACTCGTGGAGGATCTCATCGGTTTCGTGGTCGCGCCCGGCAAAGTGCTTCTGCGCCGCGTGCAGATAGAGACGCTGCAGGTCAATAGCGGAGATCGTCGAGCCGTCTTCGCGCCGCACGAGCCAGCGGTGGGTGGGATCGCGCGAGATCTCCTTCAGCGCGCGCAACGGCGCGGCCAGCTCCACCCCCGCGGGCACCGCGTGCTCCTCAAGTAAGTCTAACACTAAGATCGTCGTGCCCACCTTGAGGAACGTCGCGTACTCCGAAGGGTTGGCCTCGCCAAAGAGCAAGTGCAGCCGCGGACTGCGCGACAGCTCGTACATTTGGTCCCACTTGGGGTTGATCAGAGCGCGGCTGAAGCGCACCCGCCCCGAGACCGTGTGCAAGATATGATCCGCGCGCTGGGAGAGCTGGAAATCCACGGTGGGATCGGGCTCGACCCCGTAGGCCGAGTCCACAAAGACGGTGTCGGCCGGATGGCGCGCGCTGAGCTTCGTCTGCCAACTGGTCGTGAGGCGATGGCCCCCAACTCTTCCGGCCCCCGCGAAGATCTGGCGCGTCACCAGGAACGGGACCAACTTATCGAGGGCATGGCGCCAGGAGAGCGACTCCGGATCGACTGAGTAATTCTCATGGCACCCGAAGGTATGCCCCGCAAAGTGGTCCACGCTGTTATTATAGAAGCTGACTTTGTCGTAGAGGCGCAGCTCGCGCAATACTCTCAGAATGAGTCTCTGCCCCGCGCGCTCGTAGGCGATCAGATCCCGCAGCGACCGGCACTCCGGGGTCGCGTATTCCAAGTGCGAGCCGACGGCGTCAATATAGAGTCGGCCCCCATTAATTAAGAACCCTCCGGCTTCGGCGGGCTCGAAGTACATATCGCGGGTGTGCAGATCGAGCAGGCCCCAGCGCTTGTCGCGGAAGACCGCGTCTTTGACGCGCTCGACCACTTCTTCGTAAGGGCCAAGCCTAGGATCGCGCACGAGACACCCAAACTCCGTCTCCAGCCCGACCACTCGATGCTCCATCGTTCACGCTCCTTGCGAGACCCTCTACATTAGCGGATCAGAGCGCGCTTGGCAAGAACGGCTTGATCTCTTGTTCTCGTAAGAATCGAAAGCGCCGGTCGCGCCGCGACTCCCGCTCCAGCAGGGCCGCTTCCACTACGCCCTCCTCAAGCGCCTGCGCAAGCACCGCGCGCCAATTGGTCTCTTTGATCTCCAAGGCCTCGCGCCGGCCCACAGCCCAGGCTTCCAGAGCCTTCTCGAACGCTGCCTCCCGCGTGGGGAGCTTCTGAGAGAACTCGCGGAGCACGCGCTCCATGGCCGCGCGCGCCCCCTCGGTCCCCGCCACCGCCCCAAAGCGATACCCCAGCGAGAACTCCCCATCGTAATTGAGCGTATAGAAGAGATCCTTCTCAGGGGAGTCGCCCAGCTGCGCAAACAGCCCCCGCACCACCAAGGGCAACCGCAATGGATCGCTGAAGCTGCGCTTCATGGCCGGGCTGAGGGCTACCCCCACGACCCGTTGGATCGAGACGTCTTGCGGGCTGCGCGCAAACCCCTCGGCGTGAGCGAAGTCCACCGCAAGCTGCCGAAGAGTCTCTACATCCGACTGATTTCCCAGCCCCGCAAACGCCAAGCGGTCATAGATCTCAAAGATCTTCTGCTGCTGCGCGCGCCGCACCGTCACCAGCAGAACCCCCTCGCGACACGAGAGCCCCACGACGGGGCTCCCCTCGCGCAGCCGATCCTCGACATAGTCGGCCTTCTGCCTGAGCGTCTGCTGCCAATCGTAAGGGGTAAACGCCATACGCTCACTCTCTCACGAGCGCCCTCTGAAGGGCGCGCAAGGTCTCCTCGGGGATGTCCGTAACGCCGTCAGCCGTGACCGTCTTGGCCAAGGGCAGATGGGGCCGAAGCCCCCCTGTTGCCGTATCTAACGAAGCCGCGATCTCCAGCAGCAAGAGCGCCTCTGCGAGGGCATCTTCGAGTTTCATCTTATGGAAGGGGCCCTTGGTGCGCACGATATATTCGAAAGCGCCGCGGATGCGTTCGGCGCCTGAGCCCGCTGCCCCAAACTCGCGGCTCTCGAAGCGCGCCCCCATCACGTCGTAGAAGAAGATGCGTCCTTCGTTCTTCTCCCTATCGAAGGCGCTGACGATGGGAAGAAAGCCTCCGATGCCTTGGAGTGCCCCAGGCAGGGCACGGCTGAGCACTCGCGAGACTTCTGAGAGCTTCCCTTCGAGGCTCAGCTCTTGGAGCTGGCTGCGCGCGTAATATTTGAACGAATGCTGGAGGAAGCGCACCGCCTCAAAGGCCGCGGCATACGAGCCCGCAATGGCGATGAGCGTCTCGTCGTCGAGCTTGAGGATCTTTTCGGCTTCCTCGGAGAAGATCGCGTTGCCCGCGGTGGCGCGCCGGTCGGCCACGTTGAGAACGCCCTTATGAAACTTTACGGCGATGACCGTCGTGCCCTCGACAGCGTGCGCGGGGCTAGGCGGCACGCCCGCTTCCCACGGAGGGAAGCGCAGGCCATGAGCCTCTAAGAGCTGGGCGAAGTTCCCGTAGCTCATGCTTTACTCTCCGCTGCGCTGGCGATAGCGCTGCGCCTGGCGCGGATCCACTCGCCGCATCCGCTCAAGGAGCTTTTCCGTATCGGGCTTGGGGACGTTGGGCGTGCGCGGACCGTCCTCCTGAGGCTTGGTGAGCGGGTCTTGCGGTATGGGTCTGACGATGCGCTCTGGCATAGCTATCCCCCTTTCGAGAGAGTCTCCTGTATGATACCCAAAAGCTCCCGCGGCGTCGAGCCCCCCTCAAGCAGGGGCGCCAGCGCCCTCACGCGGCCATCAACGAGCGCTCGCAGATCGAGCGTAAGCTCTTGCCCATCTTGCAGGAGCGTGATCCGCCCCCAATTGAGCGCTCGGATCGCCGCGGGGAATCTCTTTATGCAAAGCCCGCGGATGAGGGCGCGGGTATCGCGCGGGGGCTCAGCAAGAGCGCGCGCGATGTCTTCTTCGGTGACGAGCCGGCGCATCGCCCCTTGGTTCTGGAGCTCCACAAAGAGGCTGCGCTGCGGATCGAGGGCGTGATACTCTAAATCGAGGCTCTGCACGACTTCATCGCGCCAGCTGAGCTTCTCAGACTCAAGAAACGCTTGCAGAAGTTCTCGTTTGGCCACCCAGTCGAGCCGATCGGCGCACCGGCGAGGGTCAGCTTCTAAATCGTCGAGCACGGCTTCCCATTCGCGCAAGAGCCAATCGGTCTCTTCATCGCGATGGCGCCACAGCTCCTCCGCCGCCCGCAGATACGCCCGCTGGACGTCGAGAGCCGAGATCGTCCCTTCTTCTTCGAGTTCCACGAGCCATCGGTAAGAAGTATCGCGCGAGAGCTCTCTGAGGGCTTTGATGGGATCTTTGAGAGTTCCTGGGGGGCCGTAGCCCGCTTCGAGCGTAGCGATCACCAGAGCGGTAGTTCCGACTTTGAGGGCCGTCGCGTACTCGCTGAGGTTGGCGTCGCCACAGATGATGTGAAGCCTTCGGTAGAGGCGTTCGTCGGCGTGGGGCTCGTCGCGGCTATTGATGAGGGGGCGGCGGTCAAGAGTATCTACACTACAGAGCTCTGTGAAGAAGTCAGCGCGCTGCGAGAGCTGATAGTCCACCCAGGTCTGTTCGCCCCCCACGCGCCCTGCCCCAGCAAAGACGACCCGCGTCACTAAAAACGGGATCAGCCCCGCCATGAGGCGCTCAAACGAGAGCTCGCGCTTCACAAGATAATTCTCGTGGCAACCGTAGCTCATGCCATGATAGTCTATATTATTCTTGAAGATGGAGACGGCTCGCCCGGCCTTCTGCGCATACGCCTGCGCGGCCATCCAGACGATGCGTTCCCCAGCTTTGTCGTGAGCGATCAGCTCCCTCAAGGAACGACATTCGGGGGTACTGTATTCGGGATGGCCATGATCGTGGTAGAAGCGCGCGCCGTTCGGTAAGACCCTATCGGCGTGATCCTCGGAGGCGCTCAAAGATCTTCGTGAGGGCTTCTCGTAGCGTTCGTCTTTGGGGTTGATCGTGAGAGCTGGGGCGCGCCAGCCGCGGGCATCTCGGAGGGGATCTTCGTCGCGATAATCCCAGGGCTGGGCAGAAATTCCCGAATAGCTTTGCACCAAGGCGCGGGCTTCGTCCACCAAGTCGGTGACGTCCACGCCGTCAATGAAGATCCCGTATTCGGTCTCCAACCCAAGCAAGCGATCCATGCATTCATTATGCCAGAGAGCGAGGCTTCTGTCACGCGGGGGATTTTTAGTGAGGCAACGGCCCAGCTAAAGCGCCCTTTTTTAGCGCTTGGGCTCTGACAAGCTCACAAGCTCAGACAAAGCGAAGCTCTTCTTCAGAAAGACTCCTACCAGCGGGCCCAGTAGAGCACAAACGAGACGACCACGACCGGCAGGCTGTAGAGGAACATCAACAGCCCCAGCTTCAGCGTGCGAGTGCGCAGGATCATCGTGATCACCTCCGCGCCTCTGTATTCTCGCACACCGAAGCTTCCGCGGGGAGGTAATCCGTCTTACAGAGTGTCGGAATTAGGCACCCGCTGAGGGGACATACGTCTCAGTCTGATAAGCGCCGCACGATGACGTTGAAGTCCCCGCCGCCGCTGGCTAAGAATCTTCCGTCGGGCGAGAACCCCACAGCCAACACAAATTCGACGTGCTCGGTGAAACTCTTCAGTTCTTGAAGCGTTGGGACTTCCCAAAGCTTGACCTTCCAGTCCATGCTCCCTGTGGCTAAGCGCTTCCCATCGGGGGAGAACCGCACGGCGTGCGTGCGATGGCTGTGCCCAGCAACTGACGTGATTAATCTCTTTTCGGCTACATCCCAGAGGCGCACGACGCCGTCGCCGCTGGTAGAAGCCAAGAGTTTTCCGTCGGGGCTAAAGTCGAGGGAGAAGACAGCCGCGGCGCGCACTGACAAAATCCCCACGAGAGCCCCGGTCTGCGCCTCCCATAGACGAATCTCTCCGTCCCCTCCCCCAGAAGCGATGATCTGACTGTCAGGGCTGATCGCCAGCGCGAAGACCGTGCTGCGATGGCCCGTCAAAATTCTCAGCAACTTCCCATCAGAAGCGTCCCAGACGCGCACGGTCTTGTCCTCGGCGCCCGTGACTAAGAATCTTCCGTTGGGGCTGTAATCGGCCGAGTGCACCCAGCCGACGTGCCCCTCAAGATTTAAGAGCTGTCTTCCGGTCTGGACATCCCACACCGCGCCGATCTCACTATCGCCGTTGGCCGTGAGCAGTCTCCTCCCATCGGGGCTGAACGAGAGCGCAAAGACCGTCCCCAGCGTCTCAGAGATGACGCGCACGGGTTGTCCCGTCGTCCAGTCCCATAAGAAGAGAGTTCCATTGCCCTGGCCCGTCGCTAAGAGTTTTCCATCGGGGCTGAACTCTAAAGAGAAGATCGTGCTCTGCGGGCTGAACGTCCGCACGACAGCTTGGGAGAGCCCCAACAATCCTAAAGCCGTCCCTACGAGAACTCCCAATAAAATTCCACGCACAAAGATCACCTTCCCTTTCTTTCAGATTCTACACGGGGGCCGCCACAGGCTCCCGATGCTCACACTGCTTGTTGCTGCAGACAAGCTCCCCATCCTTGCCCTCGATAAGCACCCCTTCTTTACACGATGGGCAGGGCTTGACTGGAGTCTGACTCACAGTGAAATCGCACTTCGGGTAGTGCTCGCACCCGAAGAAGCTGCGCCTGTCCTTGCGCGCATATCTCTTCAAGAGCTTGCCGCCACACTTGGGGCAGGGGACCGAAGATTCCTTCGGCTCCTCCAGCGGGCGCGTATAGCGACATTTGGGGAACGCCGAGCACGCGTAGAACTGCCCGTAGCGTCCCGTGCGTATCACTAATTTGCTGCCACACTCAGGACAGATCTCTTCAGTTTCGATGGGCTTGGGCTTGAGCGACTCCATCTCGCGCTTGGCGCGCTCAAACGCTTCGGCAAACTCTTTATAGAACTCCTGGAGCACCGTGAGGCGATCGAGCTTCCCCTCCTCGATCTTGTCGAGCTCTTCCTCAATGAGCGCGGTGAAGCCGACATCTACGATCTTGGGGAAGTGCTTCACCAACGCATCGGTGACGAGGAAGCCCAGCTCCGTCGGGACAAAGCGTTTTTTCTCGAGCTTGACGTACCCGCGCTCCAAGATCGTGGAGATCGTGGGGGCATAGGTGCTGGGCCGCCCGATCCCGTGTTCTTCCAAAGCTTTCACTAACGTCGCTTCGGTGTAGCGCGGCGGCGGCTCGGTGAAGTGTTGCTTGGGGGTGAGCTTAATCAAATCTAAGACTTGCTGGTCGCGCAGCGGGGGCAGCCGGCCTTGAGCTTCTTCGTCAGCGGGCTTGGCATCTTCGTCGCGAGCCTCTTCGTAGACTGCCAACCACCCGGCAAACTTCATCACGGAGCCCGTCGCGCGAAAGATATAGTCGTTCGCTTGGATATCCACGGAGACGACGTCGAAGACCGCGGGGGCCATCTGGCTGGCGACGAAGCGCTGCCAGATGAGTCTATAGAGCTTGAGCTGGTCAGGGGTCAGATAGGGCGCGACGTCCTCGGGCAAGCGGCGCACGTCGGTGGGCCGGATCGCCTCGTGAGCATCTTGGACGTGAGCTTTCTGCGGGATCCGAGGTTCCCCTTGCCGCACAAACTCCCTCCCGTAGTGCGCCGCGATGAACTCGCGCGCGGCGCGCTGCGCCTCCTCCGCGATGCGCACGGAATCCGTGCGCATGTACGTGATCAGCCCTGTGGCGCCCTCGGCCCCAAGCTCCACCCCCTCGTAGAGCTCTTGAGCGATGGTCATCGTCTTCTTGGTGGAGAAGCCCAGCTTCTTGTTGGCCTCTTGCTGCAGCGTGCTCGTGGTAAACGGCAGCGGCGCATGACGGCGCTGCTCCTTCTCCTCCACCTTGACGACGCGCCAGCTGGCCCCCTCGAGCGCGCGGAGGATCTCTTGGGCTTGGGATTCCGAGGAGATCTTGATCTTCTCGTCGGTTGCCGCGCGCTTGAGCAGCTTGGCCTCGAAGAGATGGGGCTCCTCCTGAGGCGTCAGCGTCGCCGTGATAGACCAATACTCTTCGGGGACGAAGTTTTGGATCTCGCGCTCGCGCTCACAGATGAGCCTCACGGCGACCGACTGCACCCGCCCGGCCGAGAGCCGGCTGCGGATCTTTTGAGAGATCAACGGGCTGAGCATATAGCCCACGATGCGATCTAAGATCCTTCGGGCTTGCTGGGCTTCCACGCGCTGCATATCAATCTCACGCGGGTGCTCCAGGGCGCGACGCACCGCTTCCCTCGTGATTTCATGGAACTCGATGCGCTGGAGATCCTTGAGCTTGAGGGCTTCTTTGACGTGCCAGGCGATCGCTTCCCCTTCGCGATCAGGGTCGGTAGCGACGTAGATCTCGCGCGCGTTCTGGACGGCGCTCTTGAGTTTCTTGAGGATCTCTTTGCGCTCCGGCAAGGGCTCATACGTGGGGACAAAGCCCTCAGAGATATTGACCCCAAAGCGGTGCTTGGGAAGATCGCGGATATGTCCCATGGTCGAGACGACCGCGAACCTCCCTTCAAGATACTTCTCGATCGTGCGCGCCTTGGTCGGCGACTCCACGATGACGACGCGCTTTTCCGTAGCCATAGATGGGTCGGTATTGTATCACGCCGCGGGCTGCTTTTCCAGGGCGGGCTCTGGCGGGGCAGAATATTTGGCGATGACCTCGCGGATGAGGCCGAGCTTCTCCACGGTCGCCTGCTCCCCCTCTTGGATGGGCAGATCGAGCTGACGCAACTGAAATATGCGAATGCGATCGACCCGCGGCCGAATCACGATGAGCTTCTCCCCCAGGCGCTGGCGCATCAGCTCAAGCTTTAAGCGCACCAGCTCTTGAGAGGTGATCGCATTCGACTGAATCAAGACATCCAAGCTCGTCATCACGTGGGGGTTGAGCGGGGCCCCCACGTCCACAGCGATGACGATCTGCGCGCCCATAGCCACCGCCGCATCCACTGGAACTTTATTGACGAGCCCGCCATCCACGAGAAACCGCCCGCCCACAGGGACCGGCGGGTGCACCCCAGGGAAGGCTATGCTCGCGGCGATCGCGCGATAGAGCTTCCCCGACCGCAAGACTACTTCTTCCCCCGTATCGATATCGCACGCGATGACGCTCAAGGGCATTGCTAAGTCCTCAAACGTGCGCTCCCCCGTAAAGAGCCGCAGAAATTCATAGAGCTGCTTCAAGCTCGGCGGCTCGTGGACGCGCCAATCGGCCCTCTTGAAGAGATACTCGGAGGCGGTCTTGCCCACCAGGCTCTCGATGCCCTGCAGGGTCGTCTCCGGGATCCCCAAAAGTTTGTTTATGTCGAGATTCTTCAAGATCTTCTCGATCTTGTGGAGATCGAGGCCACAGGCGTAGGCGCCCCCGATGATCGCCCCCATAGACGTCCCAGCCACCACGTCAATGGGGACGTGATGCGCCAGGAGCGTCCGAATCACACCGATATGGGCGTAGCCGCGCGCTCCCCCTCCCCCCAGCGCCAGACCAACGACAGGACGCATCCGCTCACGCTCCTCAAAGCAAAAGGCCTCGATGCATTATAGCGCATCGAGGCCCCCTGTCCAAACCCCTCTGACCGATGGGCGAGGGACCAGAGCGGGCTTAGTACTCCGGCATCGGTGCGGGCACCTTGTCCTCGCCGATCTCCTTGGTGACGACCAGCGCCCCGGTCGTCAGGAAGAGCCCGGCGACGCTGACCGCGTTCAAGACCGCCGAGCGGATGACCTTGGTGGGGTCAATGATGCCCGCCTTCATCATATCGACGTACTCGCCCTTGACGACGTCAAAGCCCATGTTGTTGCCAAGCTCCTTGACCTTCTCGACGACGATGTTCCCCTCGTAGCCGGCGTTCTCCGCCAGCTGTCTGAGGGGAGCCTCAAGGGCCTTCTGGAGGATCTTGACGCCGACCTGCTGGTCGGGGTCATCGAGCTTTAAGCTCTCCAGAGCCTTGGCCGCACGGATGAGCGAGACCTCACCGCCAGGGAGGATGCCCTCGGCCACGGCAGACTTGGTCGCCTCCAAGGCGTCCTCCATGCGGTGCTTCTTCTCCTCAAGTTCAGCTTCGGTGGCCGCGCCTACTTTGATAATGACGACCCCACCCGCGAGCTTGGCGATGCGCTCCTGGAGCTTCTCGCGGTCGTAGTCGGACTCGGTCGTCTCCATCTGCTTGCGCAGCTGCTCGATGCGCGCCTCGATGTCCTTCTTCTTGCCCTTGCCCCCGATGATCGTCGTGTTGTCGTCGTCCACGACGACGCGCTCGGCGCGCCCGAGCATATCAAGAGTCGCTGACTCCAGCAGCATCCCCGCGTCCTTGGCGATGACTTGTCCGCCGGTGAGGATCGCGATATCTTGCAGCATCGCCTTGCGGCGATCGCCGAAGCCCGGGGCTTTGACCGCGCAGCTGATGAGCGTGCCGCGCAGCTTATTAATCACGAGTGTCGTGAGGGCCTCGCCCTCGATGTCGTCCGCGATGACGAGGAGGGGCTTGCCCGTCTGGGCGACTTTCTCAAGGATGGGCACAAGATCGCGAGCCTTCTTCAGCTCGTGATCCGTGATGAGAATATAGGGCTCCTTCAGTTCGACCTCCATGCGCTCGGCGTTGGTGATGAAGTACGGGGAGGTATAGCCGCGGTCGAACTGCATCCCCTCGACGACCTCGAAGTGCGTCTCTATGGTATCAGATTCTTCGACGGTGATGACCCCATCCTCGCCGGCTTTCTCCATAGCGTCGGCGATGATCCGCCCGATCTCGGGGTCCTTGCTGGAGTTCGTGGCGATCTGGGCCATCTCTTCTTTTGTCTTGAGCTCCTTGCTCATCTTCTGGAGCTCCTCGATGACCCGGTCGCGCGCGATCTCCAAGCCGCGCTTGAGCTGCATGGGATTGACCCCAGCGGTGACGTTCTTAAATCCTTCCTTGATGAGGGCGTAAGCTAAGATCGTCGCGGTCGTGGTGCCGTCGCCGGCATCGTCGTTGGTCTCCTTGGCGACTTGCTTGACGAGCTGGGCCCCGAGGTTCTCAAACTCGTCCGCGTATTCTTGCTCCTCGGCGATGGTCGCCCCGTCATCGATGACCTTGGGGCCGCCAAACTCCTTCCCCAAGATGACATGGCGCCCTTTGGGCCCCAAGGTGACGCGCACGGCATCCGTCAACTTCTGAACGCCCGCCAGCAGCTTCTCTCGTGCTTCCGCGTCAAAGATGACTTCCTTGTACTTCTTTACGGCCATAGTCCATCTCCCTCCTTAAAATTTACTGAATCATTGCGAGGATATCGCTGCTCTTGACGATGTAATACTCCTCGCCGTTGAGGGTGAGCTTGGTGCCGGCCAAGGCCGACAGCAGCACTTTATCGCCCTTTTGGACCTTGACCTTCTCCATATCCGTCCCGACTTCGACGACCTCCGCGCGCACGTAGTCGAGGTCCTTCTTGGCCTCCTCGGGGAGGATGATCCCCCCGGCTTCCTCTTCCTCGAGGCGTCGCACCAGGACACGGCTCCCTAAGGGCTTCAACTGCATCTTCTTCATGGTTCTCCCTCCTTTGGTGAAGATTTCATTGATGTCATCTGATTGGCTGTTGAATTAGCACTCTCGTGAGTGCTTTGCTAAAGCGCGCCATAATTCTACCCGACGGCTGGGAGGCTGTCAAGTCGGGGCAAAGATGCCCAATAGTATCAGACAGCTGGGATCGCTGGCAGAAGAAGCTCGCAATAGCATAGAATCGCTATGCCATCGGGGAAGACGCATCTGCGCATCGAGCTGTTTGTGTTGCCCCTCTGCGTCGCGCTGCTCTTTGCCGCGCAGCACTATCAGCTCATAGCTGTCAGCTGGGAAGAGATGGCGATCTTCGCCGGGGCGTATCTCTTCTCGAGCCTCATGCTTAGCCCTGATTTGGACTTACGGCACAATCGCAGCCGGCGCCGCTGGGGGCCTTTGGGCTTTCTGTGGATCCCCTACACGAAGATCTTCAAGCACCGTGGGGTCAGCCATAGCTTGATCTTTGGGACTTTGACCCGCCTGGGGTATCTGGGGCTGCTCGCCCTGTTGATCGCTTTGGGACTGAGCTATTTCAACGTGTGGGCGATCCCCTTCGATGCGCTGAGGACGTTTTCCATTGACCTCAAGCTCTTCAGCCTTCTCCTCGCTGGCCTGTGGCTCCCCAATATTCTTCACACCCTGACCGATCACGTGCACAGCGCCCTCAGACGCCACTGAGAACTGTTTGACAATCGCGCGCCCTTGTGGCACAATACATTCGACCACCTCCCGGCCCCTCTCCCCGCATCGGGGAGGGGCCGGGGAGAGGTCAAGGAGGTTCATCATGGGTGCCCGCGAAGAGCTCGAAGCCCAACTGAAGAGCGTCTTTGGCAAGGCCAAGTACCCCGTCAAGAGCGTCTTCGATCTGCTCCCCGTCCTGCCCCAAGGGCCCATGACCAAATTCACCGCGGGGAACAAATCGTGGACCGCGATGGAGCTGTCGCAAAAGCTCGGCGGTCAAGCGCGCTTCCCCTATAACGACGTGGACTCCTTGGTCAAGGACATCTTAGATGGTCTTGCCGCCAAAGGCGAGCTGTAACACCCTATGCGAAGCCGCGAGCCCGTCATCGTGGAAGCGGTGCGCACGCCCATCGGCAAGCGCGACGGCTTCTTCAAAGAGACTCGCGCCGACGAGATCGGGGTCATCGCCATCCGAGGGCTCCTGGAGCGCACCCGCATCAACCCCGCCGAGATCGAAGATCTCGTCTTCGGGTGCGTCACAGGCCGGGGCGAACAAGCGTTTAACATCGCACGGATCATTGCGCTGGAGGCGGGCTTGCCCATCGAGACCGCAGGAGTCACCATCAATCGTCTTTGCGGCTCCTCCCAACAAGCGATCCACTTTGCCGCCCAAGAGATCCTCGCAGGGGTGTGCGACTGCGCCATCGCCGGCGGGGTCGAGAGCATGACCCGCGAGCCGATGGGCTCCGACTTAGATAAGCCGCTCAACCCCAAATTATTAGCACAATACGAGATCGTCCACCAAGGGGAGTCCGCCGAGCGCATCGCCGACCGCTGGAAGATCTCGCGCGAGGAGCTCGATGAGTTCGCCCTGCAGAGCCATCTGAAGGCCGCGCGTGCCCAGGATTGTGGGTATTTTGCCAGCCAGATCATCCCCGTCACGATCAACGGAAGGGTGATCACGCACGATGAGGGCGTGCGACGCTACGCCTCCCCCCAAGACGGCCGCGCGCAGCTTGCCAAGCTCCCGCCGGTCTTCCGCCCCACCGGCAAGATCACCGCGGGGAACTCTTCGCAGATCAGCGACGGGGCCGCCGCGCTCTTATTGATGACCCGCGACAAGGCGAAAGCGCTGGGCTATAAGCCCAAGGCGCGCTTCCGCTCCTGGGCCGTAGTGGGAGTAGATCCGACGCTCATGCTCACTGGGCCCATCCCGGCTACCCAAAAAGCCCTGCAGAAGGCAGGGCTCTCGCTCTCGAATATAGATCTCTTCGAGTGCAACGAAGCGTTCGCCTCGGTGCCCATTGCCTGGGGAAGGGAGCTAGACGTCCCCTGGGAGAAGGTCAATGTCAACGGGGGCGCTATAGCGCACGGGCACCCTCTGGGGGCGACGGGTGCGATGCTGTTCACGAAAATTCTCTACGAGCTGGAGCGCCGCGATGCCCAGTTTGGCTTGGTGACGATGTGCATCGGCATGGGGCAGGGCATCGCTACCGTGCTCGAGCGCCTCTAGACTTTGACCGTCGGATTGATTTGATACCTCACGGTGCCCTTGACGGCGCGCGAGATGATACACCGCTGTTCAGCAAGTTTCACGGCGCGAGCGATCGCTAACTCGTGCGCCTTGGGATCGCCCTCCAGCTCGAAGTGGGGCTTGAGGATGATCTCCGTGAAGTGGAACCCGCCTTCTTCGTGAGGCGAGACCCGCCCTTCGGCCTCGCATTCGAGCACCTTGACGGGCAGGCGCATCTTCTCCGCCACATATGCCAAGGTGATCAGATAGCACGAGCAGGCCGCCGAGAGAAAGAGCTCCTCGGGGTTTGTGGGGCCGCCGGTTCCCCCAAACTCCTGGGCGATCCCAAAAGACGTGCGCAGCGTGCGCTCCTCGTTGACGATCTCCCCGGTGCCGTTCACTCCGCCATGCCACCGCCCGAAGACCCGAAAGACGTGCGTGTTGTGCATTGGGTACCAACCCCTTCGTCTTAGAGTAATACTCAAAGATACCAAAAACCCTTGAGCCTGCCAACTCGCGCGCCGACCCGCTTCTGATTATACTGAGAGGCGCATGACCGGGCTCGAGTTCCTCCAGAGGCTCCAGGAGCACCTGCGGGGCTTTGAGGTGCGCCCCTCTCAACAAGCGATGCTTGCGGCGTGCGAGCGCGTCATCACCGCGGGCGGGGTGCTCCTTGTGGAGGCCCCCACCGGCGTGGGCAAGACGTTCGCTTATGCCATCCCTGCGATCCTCTCCGCCAAGAAGACGATCATCTCCACGAACAAAAAGAACCTCCAAGATCAGCTCATGGAGAAAGACCTGCCCCTGCTGGCGCGGGTGAAAGATTTTCGATTCTCGGTGGCCAAGGGATTTTCAAACTATCTCTGTCTGCTGGCGCTGCACGGGTTCCAGCCGAAGACCCCACTCGACGCGCAAGAGCGCGCGCGCCTGCTGCGCTGGGCCGAGACGACCCCAGACGGCGAACAAGACTCCCTCATGCCGCCCAGCCCCATCTGGGATGAAGTCTGCGCGGATTCTGCGGGATGTCTGCGCCAAGATTGCCCCTTCTATGATCAGTGCTTTTACTTTCGTGCGCGGGAGCGCTGGTTCGGCGCGGATCTTTTGGTGGTCAATCACGCATTGTTGGCCGCCGATGCCGCCTTGGCGCTGGACGCGGGCCGCGGGCTCTTGCCCGAGGCTGAGGTCTTAATTATTGACGAAGCCCACGCCCTGGAAGACGCGTTCTCTGGGGCATTTACGCGCTGGATCAGCCGAAATACTCTTGAGAATCTTGTGCGCGAAGGGGCTACGCTTGACCGACGCCTTGCTGCCAAGGTCCAAGGGGTGCTCCTGCGGGTGCAGGCGCTTGCCTCGACGTTCTTCGAGCAGCTGCGGGCGCGATACCCCTGGGAGCGCCGCCGCATCGCTCCAGAAGAGTTTGCCTTGCGCGCCGAAGCCGAGCTCCTGCTCCAAGCCCTGGCGCAGCTCCAGGCAACTATAGAAGATTTTTTAGCGAAAGAATCGCCGATGCTCTTCGCTCACAGCGCGGCGCGCGCGCATCTTGTGAAGATCCGAAAGTACGCGGCGTGGGTCGCCCACGTCGGCGCGACGCTGCTGAGCTTTCTAGAGTCTGAGAGCTCGCCCCTGGTGCGCTGGATAGAGTCTTTTGAAAACAGAGCGACGATCGCTGTCGCTCCGCTCTACCCAAGGAGGGAGCTGCACGAGGGGCTGCTGGCGCGCTTCCCTTCGGTTATTCTGACATCGGCGACGCTGTCGGTCGCGGGGGACTTCAGCTATATGCAGCAGCAGCTTGGGATCGCGGGAGAGACGTTGGCCGTAGCGTCGTCGTTCGATTATGCGCGGCAAGCGCGGCTCTATGTGCACCGTCTGGAGCCGCCGGAGCGAGGCCAGCTCTCAGAAGAGTATATCAATGAGCTAGCGCATCGGATCGTGCGCGTGGTCGAGCGCACGGAGGGCGGGGCGCTCGTGCTCTTCACCAACGCGCGCGTGCTTGAGGAGGCAGCTCAGCGGGTGCGCGAGCGGCTTGGGCCACACAGAACTGTGCTCTGCCAAGGGGAGGCGCCGCGGGCGCAGCTGCTCGCGCAGTTTAAGACCGACGGCCATGCGGTGCTCTTTGGGCTCGACTCTTTTTGGGAGGGGATAGACGTGCCCGGGCCGGCGCTGCGCGCCGTGATCATCACGAGGATTCCGTTTGAGGTTCCCGACGACCCCGTGCACGAGGCGCGCGTGGAGCGCCTGCGCGAGGAGGGCCGCGACCCGTTCAACGAGTATATTCTGCCGCGAGCGGCGTTAAAGCTCAAGCAAGGCTTTGGGCGGCTCATCCGCACCGCGACCGACACCGGCGAGGTGCATATCTTAGATGGGCGGGTGCTGACGCGCTCCTACGGCAAGAGGCTCCTGCGCGCCCTCCCGCCAGAGATGGAGATCCGCGTCATAGACTGAGCAAGAGTTGAGAGAGCTCTGCTTGAGCGTGCTCTGTGAGCGGGGCTGCGGAGAGGGCAGCGCCGTCGGCGGCGCAGCCGGGGCCGCAGACTTTCCGGTGGCGGCGCGTCAAGCGCGAGACCATTGAAACGATAGTCGGGTAGAGCCAGAATGCGAGACGCGCTCCGGGCAATCGCAGAGACTGTACGATGCGCTGCGCTGCGGCGCGCCCCCAGCTGACAGAGTCTTCTTCAAAGAGAAACATCGCGAACCCGAAATCTGCGCCAAATTGAGCGCGTAATAATCTTTGAGCGGGCTCGCTCTCGAAGGGGAGCAGCGCAAATTTTTTAGAAAAGTCCAAAGCACGCGCCAGGCGCGCGAAGCCTCGGCAGTACGCGCACTCGCCGTCATAAATCAACAGCTTCGTGGCCATGGGCTGCACGCTCGCTCTTACCTCGGAGTGCGTCGATAGAGACTATTAATAATCTTCTAGATATCGCTCGAGCTCCCAGGGCGTCACCACAAGACGATAGTCGCGCAACTCGCGCTCTTTGGCTTCTAAGTATTTCTCTAAAATGTGCTCGCCCAAGATCGCTGCGACGACATGATCTTGCTTCAGCGCCGCCAGTGCCTCCTCAAGGCTCCCCGGCAGCGAGCCGATGCCCAGCTCCTTTCGTTGCTCTTCCGTGAGTTCATAGATATTCTCTTCGACGGGATCAGGAGGCACAAGCTTGCGCTTGATCCCATCGAGCCCGCTTACAAGAATCGCCGCGAATGCCAAGTATGGGTTGCACGAAGGATCAGGGCTGCGCAGCTCGATCCGAGTAGAAGTCTCGGGCGTGTTGCTCGCGGGAACCCGAATGAGCGCCGAACGATTGATCCGCGCCCAACTGATATTGACCGGGGCTTCATACCCTGGGACTAGCCGTTTATATGAATTGACTAACGGATTTGCGAGCGCCGTGATCGCCCCGATGTGGTCAATAATTCCAGCCAAGAAGCTCTTGGCGACCTCGCTGAGCCCGTAGGGGTCTTTGGGGTCGTAAAAAGCGTTCTCCGTGCCGCGCCAGAGCGAGATGTGTGTGTGCATCCCGCTGCCGTTGATGCCAGCAACGGGCTTGGGCATGAACGTCGCATGGAGCCCGTGCCTCATCGCGATCGTCTTGACGACGAACCGAAATGTCACGATGTTATCGGCCGTGCGCAGCACGTCGGCGTAGCGGAAGTCTATCTCGTGCTGGCTGGGAGCGACCTCGTGATGGGCGGCTTCGACCTCGAAGCCCATCTGCTCCAGCGCGACGACGATATCTGCCCGCGTCTCTTCACCCCGATCGAGGGGGGTGAGATCAAAGTAGCCCCCACGATCGTGGAGATCTAACGAAGCGCGCCCGTCGGGAGTGCGGCGGAAGAGAAAGAACTCAGCCTCAGCCCCGGCGTACATAGCGTAGCCCATCTTTTCGGCTTCAGCAATGGCGCGCTTGAGGACATAGCGCGGATCGCCGGGGAAGGGCTTCCCATCGGGCAACAGCACATCACAGATAATCCGTGCCGTGCGGCCGTTCTCCGACCCCATCGTCCAGGGATAGATCGCAAATGTAGCAGGGTCGGGCTGTAAGTACATATCTGATTCTGAGATGCGCATGAAGCCTTCGATCGAAGACCCATCGAACGCAATGCCCTTCTCCAGGGCAGACTGAAGCTTCCCCGAGGGAATCTCGACGTTTTTGGGAATCCCAAAAATATCCGTAAACTGCAGCCGAATGAAGCTGATGTTGTTGTCCTTCACAGCCTTCAAGACATGTTCGATCTGCTTGCTCATCGTTAAGCCTCCTATATACAGTGATGAGAGAGCATCGTATCAAAAATATCGCACTTTGTCAAGGAAATTCAGCAAATACGTACAGAATATTCGCGATTTTATGAGATAACTTTTGATTATTCACACTAAAAGCAACTATTTGTCTCTCAACCGTCTCCCGATGGGCATGGCATGAGGGCCGGGTCTGCTTTAAAATGAAGATCTATGAAGATCCGATACACGATCGTGGACTGTTCGTTGGGCAAGCTCTTGATAGGAGCCACGGAGCGCGGCATCTGCACGATCAAGTTTGCAAGCTCCACGGCACACCTGAAGGCTGCTCTGTGGCGCGACTATCCCTCAGCCGAGATCGTCCTAGACGATAAGGGCCTTCGAAGCTGGGCGAGCGCGCTCCTGAAGTACTTCCAAGGGCAGCGCTCCCGTCTTGATCTTCCAGTGGACATTCAGGGCACAGCGTTTCAGCGGCGGGTCTGGCAAGAACTGCAGAAGATCCCCTATGGGCAGACGCGCTCTTACAGTGAAATCGCCCAAGCGATCGGGCGGCCCAAGGCGGTGCGCGCCGTGGCCCGCGCCTGTGCGGCCAATCCCCTGCCCATTCTTATCCCGTGCCATCGCGTCATCCGCAAGGACGGGACGCTTGGGGGATATAGCAGCGGGATCGCGCGCAAGCGAGCACTGTTGATGCGAGAGAGGGCTTTATGAGCCAACCGCTTGCCGTCAAGACGGAGCACTTAGGGCGCATCTACCAGATCAAGCGCAAGCGCGGCGAGAGCGGACCACAGACCCTCGTCGCTTTAGAAGACGTGAACCTCGAAGTGCGCCAGGGGGAGCTCTTTGGGCTGCTCGGCCCCAACGGCGCTGGGAAAACGACTCTGATAAAAATCTTGACGACGTTGCTCACCCCCACCAGCGGACGCGCTTGGGTAGATGGCATAGACGTCGTAGAAAACCCCAGATGGTGCCGTCGGGCTTGAGCACTCTTCTGTCAAGAAGGAGCTTGGGGACCTCGGTGGGGCGCTCCTTGCGCGCGAAGACCCGCTCAAATTCCTCCAAAGCCCGATCCGCAGCTTCT